>BNJV01000881.1_pt1 | contig 138658 bp, 163 predicted proteins | sample 8540591 | NCBI WGS metagenome assembly BNJV01 (sample SAMD00202457, study PRJDB9452) | human saliva metagenome | host: Homo sapiens | reverse complement strand
ACAGATAAAAGTCTGTTATAAATCTATAGCTCCAACAAGACCATTCATATTCCATTCTCAGCTCTTTTTTGAGCGATTTTTGGCAAATAATGTCAAACACTCTTGAAAGAAGTCAGATCCGTATTCATGGAATTTTCTTCTGGTCTACTCCGTTATTTTTTAGTTCTCATTTTTCAACTTTTGTACCAAAATTCTTCTCAGTTTCTTTAGAAACAGAGCTTAATCCTTCATTTCCACTTCTCTTGGGAACAAATGTCCTTACTTTCATTTTGAGAATAATAAGAAGGCCCTAAAACCATTCCTTGCGTCAAAGAGACGTTTAAATAGCTCATTTGTCAACACTCTAAATCTCTTAATGATTTGTGTGGAAAAATCTAACATAAAACAGAGATGCATTGCCGTACTCCAATTCACCGATATATTGGTGAACTGGAGTCAGTTATCTGCATCTTCCTTTTTAAACGGCTCTTTATCATTGTGAGAATCTAAATATCGTGTACCATGAAGAATCAACGAAAGTGTCCATTGTGTCGGTTTCTCTTCTCCCTTTTTCCCATTTAGTGGAAATACATTTTAAATTCCTCAAGTTTCAGGTGGATTCCTTTTCACTTCGGCTTTCCGTATCTAGGTTGATTCTGAAACAAGTTGGCACCACTCTGAAATCATCTTCCCATCTTCATCATAAATCACAGGAATTGGGTTTCCCCAGTATCTTTGTCTGTGCTAGTTAATGAATAGCACAGTCTATAATTTACTGTTTTTGCCCACCCTAGTCCAATTTTCCAATTTTCAGTAATTTCTCTTTTTTTGCTTCATTACTATTTAATCCGTTAAATTCTTCTGAATTTACACATACTCCTAATTTACCAAAGCATTTCTATTTTTCAACGGAAACTTCTTCCAAATTCCCCATTTTTTGCTCCAACAAGTTTACATTAATTTCAAATCAAATTATATTTTGAAAACTGGTAATCTCTTTCATCATGTGCCGGCACTGCCCATTACCGCTCAGTCCCATAATCATTAACATAATTTGCAATCCATAACTGCACTTTTCACCATTCTGGGATTAATCACATGAAGTCCGTCTCCTTCTTTCCTTATCTTCCCACGCTGTACGTGCAATTTATCACCATTTCGCCATTCTTTCAACAGCTTCCACTCTTTATCGAAGGATTTTCTTTCAAAATAATTTCCTCAACCAATGGATGCTCCTGGTACAGCAATTGCGCCACGTAACCGCAAAAGCGTATCCAGGTCTTGTTGTAAACACAGAAATAACAACTACTCCATTATCATTCAATTTTAAATGTGAATTTCCATCATTTTCAAATTTATGTGGTCTAAAATAGTCAACTTCAGATCATATTGATTTTTCAATCCAGTTTTCTCTACTGTCAATGCCGCCACTGGCCAATGTCCTCCTAATTTCCTCATGCCCCTGCAGCAATTCTTCTGCATATTCTGTAATTTTGAAATACCATTGTAAGCTCCTTTTGAATTACATCTGACTTTCATGCTTTCCTTCTTCAACTTGTTCGTCCCTTAAAACCGTATTACGATCAGGACACCAGAGGTTTAAGTTTTTCTTGTAAACAAATGGCACCTTGTTTCAATAAAAACACGTTCCATAATATTCTGGGTATAAGTGCCTAAGTTCCTCATTCCTAGAATATTAAGCTGCAAAAGCTGCATCTCTTCTCCTTATTGTCAATGTTCCGGCGTTCATTTTCCGGATCTTCCATTTGTCAATCGCGCATTTTCCTGGGCAATCAAAACTGTCTGTCAGGGATGCGGCACATTAAACCCTTCATCTTTCTTGTATCCTTGCAATCCTACCCTTATCTCCAGTCGCATAATTTCTCAAATCGCGACATGAAGCTTTCAGATGGATTGCCGCAACGACCTCTCAAGCACATAACCATTCTCTTACCTCGATAACATTTTTCCGATTTAAAACATCCTCTTCAGGCCTTGTCCTTCCACTTTTTCTCAGTTTCCGACTGGTTTTGTATTCCTTCCCTATCATTGTTTTCCTCCATTTTCGTACTATTTTTTGATGCTTTTGTTCCATATTTTAGTAAGCCTTGACCTTTTCAGTGTGTGCTATGTTTTTGGTTTTTTTGACAATTAATTTTCTTGTAACATCTTTTGTAATTTTCTGAAATACTCAACCCATTTAAAAATTAAACAAAAATTATATAAATTTAGGGTTTAGTAAAATACTCTAACTTTGAGTTCAGTTTTAAAATTTACTATAACTATTTTCTTAACACAAAAATATCTCTTCACTCTAATTCATACTCTGTTGCAATCATATAATTTAAAACTAACATTTCCCCAATTTTAGAATTACTCTATATACAAATTTTGTCTATTTTTATTAGTGCAACTCATGTTTTATTTGGACTTATTAGTACCTTTCGGAAACTTGGACTATATTAATTCTCACTTAATATATTTTTCTTCCTGTTTATACAATTCTAAACATAAAATTCTTCAGTAATTCTTTCCTTACTGACTTTACAGAATATTCATTTCCTGAAATTAATAGTTTGCGGGTTTCCTGACCCTATTTATATCAGAACCTAATAAATATTTTTCCATTATTTACAAAATGTTTTACACATATCCTTATTCTCACATATCCTAAAATTCATGTCCATATTTTCACAACTTTCAAACTAGTTTTGGCTCTATCTTTTGTTTCTGTATCTCCTCCTCATCATAATTTACAATAATTTCTCTCATTTCATGTTTAATTCATGTTTTAAGCTTTTCAAACTAAACTCTTTGTTTGTTAACTCTGGATTTTGACAACATTATTATTCCCAGAGTTTCATGTATTTACTTCTTCTTCAGGTAGCTTCATTTTACCGAAATTTGTTACACAATTCTACTCGCTGAAATTCAGAAACGTGTAGCTGTTCTATAGTTATGTTTTCATATATATTTGTTCATATTTTATTTCAAAAATTTCTATTAATTTAATTATCACCCACAGAATTCTGTACCTTTGTAAAATTGCATCTCATAGAACAACAAATTCCTTTACCATCTTTGGAGAAAGGTTTATTCTCAGGAATTTTCTATTTATTTTCGCCCATGCCATCTTTTGTGCAATGAAATCACTATTGAGCGAAATTTTATTTATTATTAGATTTAAATGGTATGTGCAGGCGCGATCTTACAAAGAAATATGGCAAGTGTTAAATCCAGGCGTACCAAGGGTTTCAGTACCGGTTTACTTGTGCCGCGCGAATACGTGTCTTCAGGCCTGAATATGTTAACGGATAAACTGTTGTTCCTCCCCAGATGTCACCAACTCTTCTAATTTTTTCATTTATTTTTCATTTGGAGAAATCTCATTTAAAACCATCTACTACTAATAAACTAAAGATAGTTTTAATTCTTCCAAAGAGTTTATTTACTGCATCCATATTTTTCGTCATTGTTTATGCTTTTTAAGGTCCTTATAAACTTTGTTTCAAACTAGAAATTGTTCCATTTTCATAGTTAGTAGTCTGCACGAAATCTGATGACTTTTCATTTATTTTCTTTTCTATTTCAGCAAAGTTTTTATGCAGCATTTTTTGTTTTCATACTCTTGATTCATTAATCAGTTTCTAATCAAATCTCCCTTGTATTGGAATGATCTGTTGAGATTTAAACTTTCCAAGCCACTCCATTTAGTTTTTCTGATTTTTCCTTTCGAATTGAATATACACTAATTCAATTTTATCTAAAAGATTTATAAATTTCTTCAACAGAATAATTATAACTATTTCTATTAATTTTTTAAAATGATTTTCTCATTACATAAATTCCATAAGAGATTGCATCATTTTTTATACTGTTAACAAATTTTTACAAGGCATTCCTCGCTCAACTGGTTTTTAATCGTATTCTCAAATTTTCTTCTGGTACTCTTTTATTAATTAAATACTCTTTGGTTATTTTACATAGTCTTCATTTTGCTATTTTCATGTAATACTTTGTAATAACATTATTGTTGACCCTCTATTGTCCGTCTATTAATATATATTAGGTAAAATTCATTTCTGATTTGGTGAAGCAAATACGGTTTCTAAAATGTTAAGTTTCTGTAATCAGTTTCACTATATTTTTCTTCATCTTTCAAATGTTTTTGAAGCTGATGTTCTCTTTCAATCATAATTTCTTTGATAAACAGGTATATTAGTATCTTTTTCCCATTTTCAATAGGACTACAATAATGTTTTATTTTCTTGCTTCCAGGTAATTGAATTCCTTCTTTCTATAACTCTTAAAAATCTAAAATTTCAGAAAACATTAAGGTTACTTCTCTTGTTTCAACAGGACAATTTTGATTTGCTTTTACTGTATTTAGTATTAAATCGCAACCACATTCATCAAGTTTTCTCAACCTTCTGTTTCTTTTTGCTGAAAATTCTGAAAAATACTCTATTTTTCATAAGACAGATTTTCTTCGGCAAGGATTATATACTCTTCATTGCTGATTCTCAATAAATGTTCAGCTATGGTGTATTTTTTTTTTATCTGTTAAAGTCCGATTTTACCAAATTCATAATTTTGAACATACTCAACTTCGTCCATGGACAGCGATACAATATCGTTTTGTTCAGAACTCTGTAGAATTCTGGTGGAGAATTCAGGTTTGTCCAGGCACGTTACTTTAAATGTTTTTTTCATATTAATTAACATACTATAAGCCTGTATCGCAGATCAGATTAGTGATATTTTTTTATTTTTGATTTTCTTCGATAAAGAGTCTAAATAAGATCAGCATTAATATAACAATATTCCTTATTTTCTGCTGTTTTCAAGACTTTCGATATGTCTTTTCCACCGATTATTATATCTGATTTTTCAATTTCTTTTATTAACGCTTCAGCAAAATGCGATCCGTTCCGGTCCTAAACCAAGTACATTTTATTTGTTTTTCATTTTCTCCAATATTGTTTTTCATTTTTTATGTGTTTATTATACCCCAAATATGTGAAAAATTAAGAAAAACATTAATTCGACAGCCGCGAAATTCGAACAATTTAAAAAATCAACATTTAAAATAATAATAGAAATATCTAAAAAACAGTGAAACTAAATTCCACTGCTTTCATTTTTTCTCCAAAAATTAAAAGTATCACTGCACATATGCTCAATCTTTATTTATCTGCAAAATTTCTAATATTCTTATTTTTGTTTAATTCTGGATAAATTTGTCAAAACGCATTTCAAGTTCTTCATCACGTCACTTTTGTATTTAGTTATTTAAGGGAACACTTGGGTGCTATTTCATCAAAGATACTCTAGAGCCAAAGTTCTATATCACACGAAAATCATTTTCACTTTTGTCTGTTCCTTTTATGCACAAATCATAAAAAGTCCCATTTTATATTCTATCTGAAAAACTTTATCATTTTGTATTGGAGATGGTCAGCACTTTTTGTTCTAAAATTCGTGTCAAAGGTTTCCCGATTCGATGGCAAACCGCACTTCTACACTCACTAAAATATTTCGAATTTCATCAGCCCTGTTTATATACCCATACGCTTCAAAATACAATATTTTACTTACTTTCTCACGGCAGACTTCCTCCATTTAGCGTAGTGCTTAGTCATTCAGCTCAAAGACAGAGCCAGAGTTTATAACGCAAAGCTCCCTTTTCACCAGTAATCTGATTGGCTCGTCTCAAATTTACTCCTGTTCATTTCCTCTTCATCCTCTGCATATTGTCAAAATATAATTACAAAATGCACATTTTCCGTATCGCACAACTGGATCCCTTTAAAAGCACTATTTCTCTAGGATCTTTCTATTACACTATATCTTATCATTTTCTCTTCCTTTTTCTTATTTGATTCATTTCGCCCTTTTCCGTTATTTTCCAAATTGTTTGCAATATACACCGAAACAGTGTATCCAATAATGCAGTACTACTTTTAGGAAATAAGTTGAAAATAAAGTACAGTATTTCTTTCATTGAATAAACTCCTAAAAGTGCCATAACGAGGAATGCTATATATTATCCGTGTTTGGCTCAACATAGTGCTTGCATTATTTCTAATCCAAATATCTTTAGAAAGCCGGACGCAATTTTCTGATCGACCAGATAAGACTCAGATGTCAAATGCCTGTGAAGCCGCAAATCCAGTCACACTTGCTGCTTCGGTCTTGGCATAAATCAAACCTTGACATCAAAGCCCCTTGCACACATGGTGTCGACGGAAATTGCTGCCTGTATCGGACGATTTGCATAATAAAGGTTGTGAAACAGCGTTGAAGAAGCAAAACACATGGTGAGCGCGACTTTCTCAACATCTTCTTCCCTTCATTTTCCGAGAGGATATCTGATGCTACGTAAATCCGCGATGCGATACTTTCCCATCGTCAGTATCCACGCAGGAGCAAAGGTCATCATCTTTCCCAGCTGCAGATATTTCGCGAGCGCGTGAAGAGCGGTGGCTGGCCGAAAGCAATCCTGCCTTTTCCCACGAAATCCTCGTAAGCCATGACCACCGCCGTAGTGAACCGGCAGCAAATATCCTAACCACGTGATTCATTTGCTCCAAACTGAAGAGTTTTCTATTCAAAAATTTTCCTCCTTATAATATGTGTTGTTGATGAGTTTTCCCTATATATAGACAAATAAAAAGCCACACTGCAACCTCCTTTTGAATAAGTATGTGTTTCGAGGTATGAGATGGATCTCCCAGCATCACAGCTCAATTTAATGTTTAAAGATTTATAGCTCTCCTATTTTAACCAGCATAACTGTTGGAGCCTTCACATCTACGCATAAATCCTTCTGAGATGTCAGACTCGAATTTCCTAACCAGTCATGCTCATCGACTTAATCTGGTCATCATGGTGTCTTATACATTTTATGAGATTTACGGATCGGTCCCAATTTTCTTAGCTGTTGCGGCTTTTCGTTTGTTCTCTTGTATCTCTTAGCTCAAATACGGATGATGCATACTGCGTAACCTCCGCCTGCTAAAATCTTGCCACGGCATGCCGCATCGCCAGCGACTGCCTGATCACTCCAGAACCTGTGTTACTGACATTGCAGGTTTTAGAGCACGCAATTAAGAGTGATTCCATAAGGTGTGCCAACGGTGGAATTTCCAACGCATCCTTTTCAGTAGATTACAAATGAAGAAGTTACGACATTCCAGTCCCGCATTTCACAGCTTTTTCAATAACCATTTCATTCTGGCTAAGCTCTGTCAACATAGATGAACCTACTGTCACTTTCGCCGAGTAATTCCTGCATCTTTCAAATATCTTTTGTGAGGTTTTACGTCATAGAGCACCGTTGTCATAGCTTATCTATACTAACTTTTTACATATTTTATCATACAACGCTACCACAACCATAATCGTTCTATCACCGGAATATTTATATAATCATGAAAACTTTTATCTGTATAACCAAAACTCACTTTAGATTACTTTCGATTCCATTTATCACGCTTTTACAGATTCCCTCCTCCATAGCGGAACATATTTGACCACGTCTAGGGCGCATATATATTTGGCACTAACTGCTTCTTTTTATAAAGCTTGTTGTCTTCTCAACTGCCATCATGTCATTCCAGTCAAATTCTCTTTTCAACTGGCTGATTTTGGAATGCCGCTAAACTGATTATCAAAAATACTTCGTATACCATTTCATCTGAGTTTATTTCCAGCATTTAGTTTAGTTCACGATACTGTTGTTTCTGTATTTTGTGAGAATAAGCTGCTGATTTTTATGAGCTTTTAGCATTGATTTGCTCTTTTCTTATGCTTTGTCGCTTGCAGTTTTGCATGAATACAGAATTCATCCATATCTCTTGGAGAATGTTTGTCGTATCCAAAATTGAAAGTTAAGGTCTCTGGCCTTTTGACATAAATACTGTATGATATGAGAATATGACTCTTGCCATGGTTTGTATTTTTGCGTCTTCTATAGTATCTGATTGTCATTGCTTTTATTATCCAACACTTTCATTCATTTTGGGCTTTTTACCCTTTCAATTGACTTTTGAACCTCTTTGAACTACATCTAGACTGCTTTGATCGTTTCTACAGGCTCGTATTTTCTCATAGTTTATTGACCATCCTTTAGAATTATCTTCATTTTGGCGAAAACAGCTGTCGTTTCGTCAGTCTTCAATGTCTGTAGCTGGCTGGCACTGTTTCGCTGCTTTACTTTTCTACAGCCGGAGCTGGGTTTGCGTCTGTATGTGAGTTTCAGCTATTTCTGTGTACGAAGCTGGATTTGTAGACCTCCGTCTTTTCTTTGGATAATGCTGCTATAAATCCTTTTTACAAAAGGTGTCAAAATGCTTCAAAATCAGATTTAGTTATTGTTTTTCCACTTGCTTTCCTTTTTGCGAAATTTGACTCAGTAAATACGTAAGGGTAAATCTTTAAGTAATCGTGCACCATTTCCTTCTGCATACTCACATCTATTTTATCCTTTAATTCCATCTCCGCATCTAAATCAGGCTCCCAATGTAATTTGTTTCCATTCACAACCTTATATTTAACTTTTCTCTGGCGAATTTGTGTTTGAAGCAGAAAGCACTGTAATTGAACATAACAGAGACAGTAGTGCTAATGCTGCACCATAGAAAAATTTTCGATGTAAATTTTCTTTTATCCTTATGCTTGATGTTTGGCATCTCCTTACCTTAATTTATTTTGAGGTGGGATTATATAAACTACTGCTAGCCACAGGCTCTTCCAGGTATTATCTATCTCTATCCTTGAATGCTGTCTGCATTTATGCCATCCAACGATACAGTCAGTCTGATCCATCAAAATGTCTTACATTTTGTGAGAGTCTTTGTGTAGTTCAATTTTACTGAGCAGGTCCTGTATTTCAGTGTCTGACCTCTGAAAGTTAAGTCCTACAGGAATTTCCATGCATATACACCTCCACCGCTGAATCTTACTGCATATCTGCTTGCTTCCTCCGATCGCCGAGTCAGATCTTCGCAATGTTTCTGTCCCCCTCCTCTTGCGTGTCTTCGTAAAGGTCATACACGTAGTCTTGTAAAGCTACCACTTGAAAATGCTCCGTGCGGTGTTTTCATATGAACCATCCATCTTTTCCTGTAGTTACGCAAGCGCGGTATGTTACCAACATCATATTTTCCCAGTTTTCAGGATCTCTTTGGAAAGGTAGCTACAGTCGGCTGTACGGGTGCGAATTGCAGCAAATTTATTTACCTTACCTTTTATGTTTTCTACTTTGTTTGATAGTACCTTCAACTCTCGATGTAGTAAGGTCCACCATATAAATGGTGTTTCAATTTTTAGCATATTTATTTTCTTCGCCAATTACCCTAGACCTAGTCTGCAGGGTCGGGAATAATATTAATAATTTCCTCCTTCCCGTAGAATTTGTATAACCAACGATACTGATTATTTTTATTTCCCAAATTTGTCCTTTTCACTGGAGACTTTATCACGCGATAAGGTTTATATTCTGCCGTATCAGCCACATATACAATCCATTAGGCTGTAGTTTTACGGTATCAATCGATTTATACGTCTCGATTTTCTTTCTTAACCATCTTCATCAGTGAACACACTCTCTGCTGAAACAGTGTCTTCACTTCACCAGCGACAAATCTCCTCGACAGGTGTATTTGGAATTTTCTGCAACTGTTTTACCATCTTTCGTCGCTTATTACTACTTGCCATGATTACTAACGTTTCTTTATAGTAAATTCCGTATAGTACCATTTTGGACTGAGAATTTGCGCATCAGATACCATAACTCAAAATAGTATTTCGCAGTTTTCCGCTGAAATCCTAAACTGTGCTACTAGCAGTTTCCATTTGGAGCCTCAACTAGCACTCCCTGATGTTTTATGACAAGTAAAATGAACATATCTCTGAGCATGATGTCAAATTTTAGCTTTTATCAAAATGACATATCACTGTTCTGATCTCCCCATAGAATTGTGTTAACATATCTAGTTTCATTTCGCTGAATATTTTAGGTATTCAGGGAGTGATATTCATAACCTTGTCTGAGGCATTTTTCTGCATTTCACCAGATGCAAATGTCTAAAATATCGACTTTATCAAAAGCTGCTGATAAAGTTTGAAATGTCTCTTTCCACCACCAGATTTTGTGTAAATGGAAAACAACAGCCCCTAAGTGAAATCATCCACCACTATTATGACTCGCAACAACTTTTCTCATTTGATTCCATCACTATTAAAAGTCATAGTCAAATACGTCTTTTCCTGGGCTTTCTGCTGGTGATATTTTCAGAGCCTTATTCCTAGGTAACTCTATGTTTGCTTGTGTTCTCAGCTGCATATTTGCATTACGTCCTATAACTAGCGTTAATTAATGCCAATACTCCAATCTCCACTAAATTCTTTTACTTTCATCTAACTCCCTGCTTTCCAATAATACTATCTATTATAATGTCTACAGCTCCCCTCCATCTTCATTTGACTATTCTTTCTACGAGATTTCCTTGCTCATGAGCTATAACAAGCTATCATGCCATATCTCTCCATCCTATTACAAAGATTTATTTTAGTAGAAAATTCAAGTGATTTCCAACTTTAAAATAAAATGATAATCATTTCTACTTTAAGTTGTCAGTATATTATACCTGATGCTCAGTAAAACATAAATTAGTTTCGTACTTTCTATTCTTACATTGGGAAATTCCATTTCTTTTTAACTGCTGTCATAGAAGCCTTTCCAGCATTTTTCTCCAAATATTCTAGTTGGCACAGCCAGATTTTACCCTCAAATCGCATCTCCAGCCTCCCCAGGCATATATCCCTCACCCATATTCTTACTGATGTTCATGCATACCTCTACGAGTTCATGTATAAGCCGACGTCGAAAATCCAGCCATTGCCGAAAATAAAGTCCCGCTTCGATTAACGAAACTTGCTGCGTGATCAAATCTACACTTTCTTAGATTTATTTCACCAATTTCTGATTTTACGTCAATTAACAGTAAAAATTCATCGGCGTTCTTCTGACTCTGCTATCAGCCAGTTCTGGCATGCCTGCAAATAATGCATTGACATGCATGCATTGACATCCATTTGTCAGCCTGAGTGCGTGGTTTCTCATGATAATTATATTTGATTCCTGCTCCAGCTAGATTAAAACTCTTTGCGAGGGGCGGTACACGTTATGTATGATTTCAGCAAGTTCCTCGCGGTAAAGTCCGAAAAGATAGTATGTTTATGCCCAGCCGGCATCACAATATCAGAGTGAGATCTCATCAGAGATACAGATCAAATCATTCTCAGCCTGCAATTTTTCTCCAATTTTCCAAATCTTCCCTGCTCCATGCAATTCGAGCGGATTATGAGGGACTGCAAAAAGCAATATTTTATTATTTTTATCTTTTGCAAACTCTGCTTTCAAATTTTTCAAAATCAATAGAATACTTGCTTTCCCCATTCTCATTTTACTCTCCAGCTACAAACGCAATCCGCAATTTTCTATCTCTTGTTTGAGACAATCGCCTAGACTACTTAGTGGAAAATAAACAGGAGTAAACGTAATCACGCACCTTCATTTTTCCTTCGCAAAGCCACTCATAACCGCAACATATAGCCAAGAAACCACGCCAGAGTACACGAAAAATCCAGTCTCTCACCGCCAATACCGTATCTTCTCTCCATCCCGGCCTGTCACAGCCTCGCAATATTTCGGATAAGTCACGAATACCCTCAAAACGCTACGATCAATATACTCAGCCCTTCCGTTATCTCAGGGCGATCTTTAATTCCTTGTCCGCCACAGAAAACGGAACAATATCGTCTTCCAGCTCTGGAAACTTCATATCTGCTCCATTTGTACAGGCGCACTTTCTTGGGATTGTTTCAAAATCATATTGCAGCATTTTCTAACCTTTCATATGCTAGAATTTATAGAATTTTCGAATATTTCCATAATTTTACTTTCTTTATCCTTGTAATTTTGAAAATCCTCTTTAAATATTTCATCACATTTTTACTTCAAATTCACATAATATCTATTTTCTCAATGACTGCTAAATTCTTTTCAATACTTCAAGGATTTTATATCTTCAAGCACTAAGAAGCCACTTTCAAAAAATTTTCTAATTTCTTCTTTTTTGGCTTTTTTCTTCAAATATCATATATGACAAATGAAAAATTTTCCATTTATTAATTTGATCTAATCCTTTTTAAAATTTTTAAAATTTTTATAGTATATATCTTCTGTTCCCTGTTTTTTCAATATTGTATTCATAAATAAATCAACACAATATTCTATACTTTCTATTTATTTGTCCTTTGATACACATACCCAAACCTCGTTTATGTGTTCAATTAAATTTTTATACGTTCTTCTTGAGAATCTAATAATGAAATTTCCATGTTTTATAATCATCCTCTGAGAATTCAATTCTTCATATTTCTTTATTGTTTTATTATTATTTTTTAAATCATTTTGTATTTTTTTAAGAACATGCTGCTGCATTTTCCAAAATAGGAAACCTTTTTGTCTTCTAAATTTTTGAGTCTTTATTATTCCAGTTATCATTATAAATTTCGTCAAAAGGCTGTCCCAAATATCTTCTCTTTTTGTTCTACATATTTTTCTATTTTTCTTCTAATTTATTTTCAATGTGAACAAACATAATGTATTTTGTATCTATAAGATTCTATATATTAATTTCTTCTTTTTTAGAAGAAAATTTCAAAATTTGAATAAATTCTTCTAATTTTATATCATCTAATAAAATCTTTCAATTCATCTTTTTCTTTACAGAATTACTAGCTAATTCTTTATAAATTCTCATTTATATAAAATTCAAAAAATTTTCTCTATTATTATATTGGGGTAAGTTTTTATATTTAACTATAAGTCCTTTTATCTTTTTTCTATCTTATTTTACTTCGTACTCTATAATTTTCTTAAATATTCTTCTTCCTATAAAATTATTCTCATCATAGATTGTTTTTTAATTCTAAGAATTCCTTATTCATTAATATTTTTCTTCTATAAGTTCTTTATTTTGAGATATTTTTAAAAAGCTTCTTCTAAACTTAAAATATTTTGTGTTGCTCTATATATATTGAGATGCTTTGTGATATCAGAACATTCCAACTAGATTGTTTTAATTCGTTTTTAAAAATCGTTAACAGAAGGATTTAAAACTGATGTAAAAGTCCTGTTATCATGCAGATTTTGCTGTTGTGGCGAATCTGTTTTTCAATGATTTCTCGAAAAAACGTTTAAAAGTAGTGTCTATTTTCGAGCTGCTAATCTTATTGACCATCTTTTAATATTCTTTCTTCTATACCATAATTTGTAAAGAGGAGTATAATGTAAACAACAAAAATTCTATCTTCCTCATTCACATTTTTTTAAACCCAGCTTTTCAATTTTGACTCGGGTTTCTTAATTTCTCAGCTTCCTTTTATATATATTGCGGTTCTTTTAATCCAGTTTTGCTCATATATTCAACCAATCCGGTTATAATTTATATTCTATAATTTTAAATAATTTTCATCTCTTTTATTTCTTCCAAAAATCATTTCCATTTCAGAAAAATATAATGATTGTATAAAATTTTAGCTTTATCTAAATAAGTATTGGTATCTACAAAGATTTCTTTGTTTTGCTTCTTCAATTGTAAAATCATTAAATTTGTTTTCTTCATAGCTTCGATTTAAAATTATTATTCTGCTATTTAAATCATTTTTTGTATTTTTTTATAATTTTTTAATATTTTTTACTATCAGATACACTTCTTTGCATTTTATTATCTAATTCCAAATAATGCTGTCCTAAAAATCATCTAATAAAATTAATTGTTTTCTTCTTTGTTTAACGATAAACTTTGTTTTATTTTGAAATATCATTAATAGCAAATTTTTTTATTTTATAACCTTCTTATATAATTTAATACTAACATTTTAGATAAAGTAGTTTTTCCAGTTCAGGATTTGCAATAGTATTACTGAAATTTTTCTTTTATTTAATATCTTTTAATACTTTTTCATAAAATCTGTTTTACGAGTTGCCGACTTCACTGCTGAATTTGACACATAAAACGACCACTAACTTCATCAAATAAAATATCTCTACTTTGTATTAACTCAAATACATTAGTGAAAAAAAACCCTGGATTTATAATGTTTTTAAAATATCTATATTTTGAGGGGTCCATCTAAAACTATTTATATCTTCATAAGATATTATGTGAAAATATCTTTCATGAGAACCTACTATAAAATTTCAATTATTTCCTATTTTCATTTTAAGTTTTGGCTTTGATATCTAAAATAGCCATTTTTGGATTAATATTTTGAACCTTTTTCTTTTCGTATTACATTACTTTTTTTAAATCTGAAAATTTTGATCCTATATAATGTTTAGCCTGTATTGTGCTTTAAATATCACTAATCTCTAGACTACAAATATCAATTCACATCTTTCAGTTTTCGAAATATAAAAGTTCTGTATCTAGCCTTCTTTTTCTTCATAATATGTTGCATAATAATTCCATCATAACTACTTAGAATTGACTAAATTCTCTAGTTTTTCCACTTTTTATCCTCAATCTCTTATATAAGTTTTGCTGCTCATGTTTCCTTACAAGCTCATCTCCTCAACTACAAGTTTCGCTTACGAAACTGCCTTCAACATTTATCGTCAAACTCATTCTGTTTTGTTATTATGTTTCATCAGTTTTCCTTAACTTGTAGCCATTTTCTTGTGAATGCTAATAATCTCATTCCCGTTTATGATCAGCAGTATAATTGCAGGCTTTATCGCTTTTATTATTTGTGATTGGTGTCAAGTTGAAATCCCTCGTAGTTATTTTGTTTTATTGCCATCGAGTTCTCCCTGTTCTTGCACAGTAAAACCATAGTTTTCCGTTTTATTTCAGTAAGCAAAATTTAGTGGGACGATGTAGACTTTTCCTGAATTATCGTTTAAGCTGAATAACTGTGATCACAGGCTTTTATAATTTCTTTGTTTTTTCGTTTCTGTAATTTCTCGCTCCCGCCTTCGCATTTTACTTTGTATGGCTCCATTTTATGTCTTTCCATTCTATTATATCTGTATATTAAATTTAAAATAATCCTGAAATCACCCATTTTCATCAATGTCAATTAACTCTGCCGCTCTAACTTCTAGGTAACCCCCGGCATATCCGATGGTCTCCAGCCATCGCTACTAAGAATCCTGCTCCAGCTGATAATCTTACTTCGTTGATTGTGATTGTGAAAGCCTGTTGGACGTCCTAGCATGAATTTGGATTGTCGACAATGGTTTTGTGTTTTGGGAATACATATTGGCAATTTGTCGTAGCCGTTTTCTACGTATATACTGTCAGTGCTTTTGGTGCAAAAGTTCACTCCATCTGCTCGTGAAATTTCTTTTTGCAATTTTCTATTTTTCCCTGGCTGAGCAAGTTAAATCATAAAGTGGGTATATATTTTTATCTGATTACCATTCTTTTTCGATGGCGTTGAGACTTTTCCACGAGCTCTTTTCACCCTTCTCACCTTTTCCCAGATTTCGCAGTTGGCGACTTCCACGTCCATTTTGCACATCTTTTTATCGTCGTTTCAGCGTCGGTATCAGTTATAAATTTGTTAATTGCCACAACAACTGGCTTAAAGTGACCTTTTGCATGCTTTCAATATGTTTTCAGGTTTTGAAGTCCTTTTTGTAGTGTTTCAATGTTTCCGACTTCAATGTTTGCCTTGTTGCTGCTGCTGAACATCTGTAACGATTAATAACATTTGGCTCAAATTTCCAAGTTGGCCTTTATGTTCAAGAATTTCTCAGCCCTAAATCATTGCAAATCAGCTTCGTAACACGTGATGAACAATTTTTATTGCTGTTTTGTGGCCAACAGATTACATCCATGTGCAATATTCGTAAAGGTCCAGTGGTAAATACGGGTGTGTTTTTCAAAGTCTGTGCCAGGTTGGGCTTTTCGCATCACTAGTAAATACTTTCTGCCCCTTGAATATTGAGCTGTAACTGAAAGCATTTCCCCTTTTCTGTTAGCAACTGCAAAAGCTATTTTCGCCAATTCTTTCCTTCCAAATTCGGTAATAGAGTCAGCAAGACGGAAAATCCGCCATAATTTCGCGACGCTGTTATCCCCAAACAGATTTTCCACGAGGCGCGCCATTCACTTTTACGGTCCAAGCCCAACAACAATGCCCCTATCAAATTCCATGCATTCGCCCATCAAGCACGCTTCATGTCAATATTCACATCAATATCAAGTTCATTTCCAAAGTGTATGTGATTGTCAATGCACTGAAATCATGAGTTATGTGCAGCCGAAATTGCGTGAATATCCCTGTAAGTACAAGTTATCTCTTCCCGCAAGCACCACTTGCGACATTCCACCACCAGCAGCTCCACCTTTCATCCCAAACACAGGCCCAAAAGACGGCTCTCTAAATTGCCGCGATCGACTGCCGTTATTCTGGCGGTCAATCCAGTAACGATAGACTTCCTTCACCTGGGCGTAGGAAGTAACAAACATCATCAAAATCAATTTCCCATCTTTTCACCATTTCTCTTTAACACTTCTAAAACTAACATATATAACTTTACAAAACCAAGTGTCTCTCTGTAAGTCCAATACTTTCTGCAATCTCATAATTTTTTCATTCGCATGCCGAGCAATTTCAATATCTGTCACATCCCCACATATATCCTCCTATATTTTTTGTTATTTTAAAAATCGAAAAACCATAACAACGCTAATGAACACCGATGTTACCGTTTCGTTGTTCGTTTACTGCCACTGTAACAAATATATCATATTATATACTTTTTGCATAATTGTCAATGTTTGCAAAAGGCTCGACTCAAACCAATTTTATTCTGTTTTTAAACAATGTCTGTTGATTCGTAATGATAAATCCTTCAAGCACTCATATTCCCTTCATCAAAATCACAACATCCTGTCAAAGTTTCGTTTCACCAAATCCTCAATTGTTGCTTAGATTCTTTCCACTTTCATAGCTTTTTCAACAGCTTGGTTTCTGATCCATCCACCCGCAGTGTGAACTAATTTTTTCCGTCTGTATTAGCAGTTTGCTTCTGATTTATGAATGTCCAATTTGTTCAACAAATTTTACGATGGTACATTTCAATTAAAATTTCATACAAAAATAATTCTGTTTTTTTCCATACATTTAAGTTTAAACTTTTCTGTCCATCTTTCATTTTGCCCGTTTCAAAATCTTTCTGTCTAATTTGTTGTTGTCATTTGAAATCTCCGACTTTCTATTTAAGCTATAAAATTAATTGGGTAATGGACTTTATTAAACAATTCTCTTTCCATCATTACCCACATGACCACAGCGTGCTCTTTTCAAACATATATTTATTTTCGCATGAATCAATATTACACTGCTCTACACCAAGTATTTCCTTCTGTCTGTCGTTTTAGAAATTCTCTCCATTTTCTAAGGATTTTCACCGTAGCAGCCTCTGACAAATTCCATTATGGAAAAGGCTAATGATTTATCAGTCCATCGTCAATCAGCTTATTCTAGCTATCAAGCCCGCACCGTGATAATCTGACTCAAAGTTACAGTTTCCACTTCTTACATAATCATGCATTATTCAGCAAACGTCTGTTCCGTGTGAAATTCCAGAAATTCGTGACTAATTCCCGCAAAGGTTTTTGGACGTGTGTCCGGCAACGCTATCTGTTTTACCGGGAATGTACGCCAAATTCAGGTATTCCACGATGTACCTGTCGGAGAACCATTTCATCTGGAGTTGCCTCTGTACCCGCTGAACCAGCTCACGGCCACTTCCCTTATCATCAAGCGGAATCAGCCATAAATATCAACATCTATCCAGAAACTCACTGCAAAAATTCTGTTGTCGAGGATCATCGTGTCCCAGTATATCCAGTTTTACAAGCTGTTCGTCCGGCAGCTGTTAATCCGATAGGTTACATTTTGGTAACTTTTATATCATGCTTGAGACGCTGGTTGAGCAGAAATCGTAAATGACTTGTCTTTCTGGAACTACTATCATTCCGCCAGGATGCTGTCAGTAGTTTTTCTCGCCTTCACGCCTTTTGCAATTCTCCATAACTTTCCGCTTTTCTTCGCTTTAACTTTCAGGCGTTCCTTCACTTTAACTTCTGAGAATGCTTTTCATATCAAAAAAGCATTCTTTTCAGCAAGCACGTGAAATCGTTCCGCGCGAAAGACATTGTCGCTTCAAACAGCTCTTCCGTATATATTTATGAATTTCCACCTTGATATTCCCCAGAAGTTTTCAAGTCAATATCTGGCACTTTATCTCCATTGAATCCCATAAATACTTCAAATGGGATGGCGTGTCCATCCACTTTATATATTTCATGCCACATTCTGGACAGAAATTTTTTATCCGGGATAGTCAACTCCTTCCTGCCTCGTTCATAAATTCGTAGCCTTTACATTGGGACATCTGTAATGTGGATAGAATCCGTTCACTTCCAGTAATTTCACCAAAATGAAGCCGCTATTGAAGAACAAAGCCGAACCGCGTGAACCTACAAGATAACCTACATCCACCGTTTATGTACAAGTTTTTGTATACGGTGGAATAAAACCTAAATCATTTTGAATAATAATTGAATTAAGCTCTTTTCCACTCTTTCCCTTCAAATCTACGTCAATATTTTTCGCATAGCTCTTTGCAAAACTTTATAAGTCATTTTCCTTACTTCATCTTCTTTTGTCAAATTTCGGTGGATAGAATCCAGGTAGATTGGTCGCCTTGTTTCTATCATATCTTTAATTCTATTCTTCCTTTTCCACATGGCGCTTACAAGCCGTTTCTTCTCCCAAATATTGAAACTCTTCCAGCATTTCTTCCAGTAGTTTGAAATAAGAGTTTTCTGTCAAAAAATTCATATTCTTTAACACCTTCTACCTTCAGTTTTTTACATCGTTCCGCTTCCAGAAGCAAAGATATTCCTAGTCACTTCCCGCTCTTCCAGATAGTGTTATACATCTCCTGTCGCAACCACAATTTTATTCAGTTTTCCAAGTTTGCGAAATGACTTGCATTTCATTTCCCTAATTCCATCATAATTTTTCCAATTTTCACTTGCTTCCTTTTTTCTACTCTGTCAGTATAATTTGCAGTGAGATGAATTTCAATGTAGTCATAAGTGCTTTCTTCAATATCATCGCAGGTTCCACGTAAATAAAGATTTACCAGACTACTATTTCTTTCAAGCCGAAGCAGAACTTGCGATTAACAAATTTTCTCTCATGCTGTTTAATAGAAACTTGGGCATTCTCGGTCTTTTGAAAAATTCTATAACTGAACGTGATGAAACAAAAGTACAAATACGAAGCCCAGCCTGATTTTTACCAGAATCATCGTATTCAATGTTTCAAAATTTTCGTATTCGGCTTTATCGTCATTATTCAATTTCAATCAGTTTCAAAATTCACTTACTTAAAAATCTGTTATTTAAAAATTTCTGAAAAACTTCCGCAGTTGCTCGCATCTTCGGCGGCCACCAATTGACGTTTCGATGCTCTTTGATTTGGAAATATTTTACCAGAACAGCAAGTCCTTATCCTCTCAACTCTGCGGAAACAATGTTCTAGCCAAGGCAACGTATCGATTACGCTTGGAGGAGAATACTCAGTCCTTCGCTCGTGAACTTTGCTTGAAGTGATAAAGTGCGGGCACCGAGCAACTACTGTGTCGCCTGGCCCAAAATTCAGAAATCTTGGCAGTACAGTTTCTATTTTGACCATTTCCATCAATGGCGTCGTTGGGTTGATTCTTTTTGGGGTGGAATTTCAGGATTTACAAGTTCAGAAAATTTCGATAACTTCGCTTCCATTTTCCGGCCCCAATTTCAGTATCCTGTCATTTAGCGGATCAAATCCAGTCGTTTTCAATATGAATACAACATAAATTTCGTCTGATGTCGTCAGCCGGATTGTAATCAAGTCTGCTCATCATCGACTACCATACGCCTCATCCCAAAAAGTAACCTTAAGTCCTCATTTGCCTCCTTAACGCAAGCGGAAATGAATACTACTCCGTAATCTGTGCAAGCAATTCCGCTATGCCGTTCTGCTCGCGCAATCTTGATTCAACTCCCGCTCTGTTCCGCTCCATGTTTGTATATCATGAAGTTCTATTTCTGAACATTCATCTGCTTTTTCACCATCTTGCGAATCAATAAACTTGCCGGAGTTCTTCTTTTCCCCGATTGGCACCGCCCGTCCGGGTTCAATGTTCTGCTGGCTTTTTACCCGATGCCTTCAAGCAACCTGAACATCTTTTTGTATTGAAGAAATTCTGCAACTAACAGATTCGTAATCATAATCATACGATCACATTAATTTTCCATTTCGTTTCTCTGTCAATTAGTTGCCTTCATGCAGCATTTCTCCCATCATTCAAATATCAGCGCAGAAAAAACTTTCACATCCGCATCGGTTTTCCTTCTAGAATTGTTTCATTATCATTACCATTATTGTTATTATTACTTTAAATTTCCTGGTGAAAAGTACTAAGCTTCCTTTCTTCGTTGTCAGTTTCCGTTACTATTTTCTGTGGTATTCTTTTGGTTTTCATTGATTTATTTCATTTGAACTTTTTGTTTCTAAATCGCCATTACAAACTCAATTTTTATTCATTCCACGATGCGCCGGACTGCTTGCGTAACCTATCAACCAATTCAACTCTTTTGCCTCTTGTAAAACATTCATTAGCAATTTTGCTAATGTCTTATCTTCGGGCTTTCAGCTTTCATAACTTTACAAAATATACTTTCAGTATCTCTGGCTTTCATTTATAACTTTCAATTACCAGTACCATGAAGCCAACAACATCTTTTTTGTCAGTTCGAATTAATATCCATCTTGTCACTAATTTCAATCCTTCCAGTTAAAATTTTGCAAACGAAACCTCAAATCCTGTATTTCACCCATCACGTGGCTATTAACTTTTATAAATACCACCAAACATACACCTGGAAAATATTCTTACAGCTTCAATTCAAATTTCTAATTTCATATTTTCTGGAAAAAATCTTCCGAAACTTTATTTTTTTAAATAAAAGCACATACTCATTTTACCTCTCCCTCAATCTCTGATTTAAACAAAATACTTCTTGCTCTTGCTCCCACGGTGATAGTCACTTTTCGGCGAATACCAACTAAGCGTTGCTTTGCCCCAACTCCGCGCGGGCATTTGAGCCACGCCTCCGCCAGCACCACCATCCCAGCTTTTACTTTCCTCCACCTGTGTTTCTTCCTGGCACAGCCATTTAAAAAATAAATCCACTTTTTCCTTCGCCTCTTCGTGTCTTTTCCTTTACCGAATCCAATTAGCGCCTTCCAGAGCGTTGACTTCTTCTTCCAGCCAAAGCCGCATCTGTTATTGTCTTTGTCGGTTTTTGTTTCCGGCGTGGTCATCTGCGATTTCGGATTTGTACCAAAACTCCTTTGACGTCGGTTTGGTTCCGTTGGGTTCTTTGTCTTGTTCAATATTGTCTGCTGATATATTTTTCTAAATTGTAGTAAACATACTTTTCAATTTTTCTTTAGTAATTTATAGAATTATAAAATCTTAATTAAACATTTCTCAATTTCAACTTTCTTATTTTTTATTGGGTGACAGAATGTACACTTCGTAAAAGCTCTTATTATTTAAATTTTCAATTTTTATCCTGTTTTTTGCCTTTTATAATTCAAAACTTCCTTCACTTTTTAAAAGTCCTTCACCAATTTTATCAATATCCTCTTCATTGTTTAACAAAATGCTTTAAGCTTTGACAACAAGACAGCACTCCCATCACTTCAATAACAGCTGAGCACAAGCTGATACTGGGTGGGCACCCACATCGGCGGGAATCAGTATAAATATACATCTGTGAGGGAATATTACATTTTCATTAGGGCTTAATAATTCCAGCACTTTCAACATTTTGGTAAAATATGTTTCCACTGAAATCAATTTTCAATTTTTCCGAAACAATTTCTGTTGAGATTTTCAATTTTGTTAATTTTTTCATCTATTTAATTTCTTCAATAAGAATGATTACTTCTTCCGATTTTGCCTTCCACATTTTAAGGTCCACTTCTTCCAGGCATATTTTAGAGTAATTTTAAATCTTGAATTCTTACTCCGTTAGCTCAATCATATCTCCACCGTATAAAAGGACGGCATTTTATCAAACCTCACTGCATTCGTTTGTTCAATTTGTAGTAATTTATGTCCCAATGCAAGAAAATCTGCATCAATTTTGAACATCGTGTTTAAAATGCATCGACTGTGCAGCATCCACAAGAATACATATATTTTATTTCGTTTGCAATTTCAATAATTTCGCTGTTAAAACAGATAACTCTTTAACACGTGAAATAATAAAGGATTTTGTTTTATCTATTTTAAATCTTCAATATAATTTATTCCATTTTAGCCAAGATAAACATTTTATCCAGCATTTTCTTTTTAGCTGGTACCCAAGGGACAATATTTGCGTGATGATTTGAAATTCTGGAATTATCTCGTCGTTTTCGTTTATAAATTCCATTCCATGAGAATAGGCTATCAAATTGATTGATTCTGTACGTACTTTTTGTGAAATCACTTCTTGAGATATTCTGCATTAATAAATTTCTGTACAGTTTACGTGCATTTTGCCATCAAGTTTGAGGCTTTCCATAGACAAAGTATGCAGACACGTCCTGGGTCATTATATTTTCATATTGGCTTCCATAATTTGTCCAAAAGCTTTTCTTTTGGCTTTTTACTGGCAGGAGTTGCCGCTGTATCAAGGGGTTGAGTGATTATTTCTGTTTTAGCGATATTGGGAAATTCTTTTCTTGTAATTCATTTTCTCGCCCTATACAATTTTACCCACTAAATAATACAAGGTATATGAAAAGTGGGTAATTTTCAGAAATTCATATTTTTAAGTTCTTAAATTCTTCTTTCCAGTTCTTCAAATAATTTCCCTTAACTTTTTCGTCGTCAATATTATCATTGTTATTGGACAGACAAGATTCTGCTATTGATTTTACTTTACACCTTCAGAAAGTCAGCTCAGTAGATAAAATAATTTTGATTCATCAACTTTTCCGACAAGCGGCATGACTACTCCGATAACACGTCTGTCTTCAGCACCACCAGGAAAAACCCAATATTTGGAACTGAAGTCCGTACCTTTATTTTTTTTGTATCATTTAACAAGATAACAAACTCCCTTCGTCCTTCCACGATTTACTGGGACGCTTTGCTTAAAGTAGGGTTTTAAATACCTTTTGTAGTATCTTTTACGGCCCCTCTTCCTTGGTTCCAATCGTTCTGCGTCACGGAAAACTACAGAATAATATTCCAAGTCCAGCTTTCTATCCTCATCAACCGAGTATGCAGGCCATGCCTCTGGAATCTTTGCTTCAGATAGATTTGGCAACTGGCCATTAATCTTTTCAATTGTAATGACGGGTTTTCCTTGTCCCAAAGTTTCTATCTTAGATGATTCAGGCGGGAACTATTTATATTTAAAGTTTGTATTTTATAATTTTACTTCATTTCGTCCTGTAATATATAATTCCATTATACGATAAACACGGGTGTGTCGTCTTCTGAATCGCCAATGGTATTACGCTTGTAAAATCTTCACTTCAACTAACATTGTAGTCTTCGAAAATTATTGACCTATTTATTTGCACGATAATTTAAGTAGAATTAGCTTTTCAACAGTTTTCTCTCTTTTTATTTTCAAATATTTCCTTCATTATAAAAAGCAAGGATTCTGTTTCTTTGAAAAAAATCTCCCAATCCATAAATCAATTATCATTTTCAAACTTTCCAAGTTCTTGCAAGGGAATATTTGCTGTTTTATAACCAACTCATCTTGATTTTTGTTTTCTAACTTCCAGATTGATAAATTCCTTAAAAGTTTCAGGCTCCCTCTATATTGTAGCCAACCCTTTTCCAGTGCTTTTTCAAGTGTTTTATATTGCTTCAAAATTTTTAATCTATAATCACCATTATCAAGATTTTGTATGTGATTTTCCACTAACATTTTCTCCTCTCATTTTTTTTTAAGCAATGTCTTTAGAATTATCAGCTGGTTCCTTCAAGTTTCAGCTCTGTATCAATTTAATGGCTCTACAGCATATTCAAGCAGAAAGGAAGTTCCTTGAAATTGGCTCAACAAATCCTCTTGCAATCATCTGCCTTTGCTTGTCTTCGCTTATACCTCTTGACATAAGGTAAAATATCAACCATCGCTTATTCTTTTAATTTTTGCCTCATACTTGTCTCCACGCTGTCGTTATTGTATATAATTATTGGCGCAAAGAGTGTCTGAACTTACGGCGGTTATGTGATGTGATTCACATTCTACTGATTGACCTTGATCCTGTTGCTTCTACTGGCAATACTTTTAAAGTCCTCTGCAGCTGTTACCATTTTTGGAAATTGATTTCGGAAGGTGAACAAGTTGAAACTGTCTGTTTTCATGGTGAATAATTTTGCCTGTGTCAAGATATTGTCCAGCTGCAGCAAATGTAACTCCTGTAATTCATCTTGAACGATCACCTTTTTAGAATACTCATTGGATAAGCATGGGAAACTCTTGCCCAGGCAAACGATCCTGAAACCCATTCTATTACACCCCATCTTCTTCAACTAATTAACTCTTTTTGTATTCAAGTTACTTACATATTTCTTGACCAGTTTTCAATTGTAGAGTACCGTAATCTTGCTCCTTTTTGACGTCAATTCACTGCTCACTGCATGAAATACATTTTTGTATTTTGGTGCTGAACGTCGCTAATAAGGTGCAAATCGACAATACTATCTCACAGTTATAAGTCGTATCAAATTCGGTAATCAGCTTCGGGCGCGTTTAATCTAAAATACGATTGAGTGGCATTTTCTTGCACTCCTTTGGTACGTAAATCCGAAGACCCACCCACATTACAAACTCCATGCAATGCGGCAAATTTATGATCATTATTTGAAATTAATTTCATAAATGTTTCCTTCATTATATCGGCTACAATAGCAGTTTCAATATCGAGGTATCAAATTGCTCCTTGTTTAACGATCGCTATGGATACCGCGGTAAACCACTTCACCTGAATCATGTTGCACCCTACTGCAAGTGATTTGTTTCTCAGCCTCAGAATCACAAGTCTATCAAAAGTATCTCTTATATAACTTGGTACTCATCCCAGTTTTCATTCATGGGTGCCAGTCGGGCTCTAAATAAGCGCCGCAATGTCATTCACATCAGATCATTAAGTCAGGTCCCCAATCAGTCATTGGCTTTGAATCATAACTTCTAGCGCTTTTAATCTAAATTCCCTCATCCAATCAGGCTCATTTTTCTATCTACAGAAATTTTATTAATAATTTCCGCTGTAAGCCCTTATCAACTTTATATCTGTAATGCCCGCTTCTTTTTATATCATATACACCGCTCAATATCCGCAACATACGTTTTTTCTATTTTCCATTTTCCCCACCTATACCATATTATTAGTGTAATCCCAAGTCTTTCTTCATTGCCTTAACCATCTTTTCAATGCTTTCCACTAGTTCACCACCACTGTCTTAACAATTTTTTCCATCCATCAAGGGCCTAAGGGCCAAAAATCAGGCTTCATAGCATTCAGAACCTTATCATAGTGTGTGTAATTATAAGCAAAGCCATGTCTTACAATTCTTTTAGTTTTGAACCCCTTCAAATACAATCTTTGTTGCGTCAATATCGAAGTCAGAATCAGTTTCATCTAGAATAACCAATTTTGGCTCTAAAACTGCCATTTGTAAATTTCATTCTTTTCTTTTCTCCACCAGAAAATCCAACATTTCGTCTATCCGCATATTCCGTGGGGATTAATGTGAAGTTTTTTCCCATTTTCCACTAATTCATTAAAGGTGCATTAAATACTGCTTTTCACACAATGTAACAGCCTCTTTTACAGTTCTCAAAATCCTCTGCACTGCATAGGAGGTCCTGAAGTATTTCCTCAGGATATTGGAATGACAAAAATACCTTTTTAGCTCGTCAGCATATCTTCATTAATATTTTCTCCATCCAAATTAATTTTCATCAACAAGCTCGTGTTTTGGATGTCCCTGAAGAATACTTACTGAGAGTGTAGATTTTCCTGCCCCATTAGGACCTAATTACGATACTCCTTTGTTTATGGTAAGTTAGTCCTTTTAGAGATTTCCTTCCCCTCTTTAGATTTTACGTTTTTCAATTCTAACAAACTCATTAATTTACCTCAATTTTCTAAATATATCTAATATTTCACCAAACTTAATCAGGTAAAAATTTGGTGAAACATATCAATTTTTTAATTATTCGTAAACTGATTTTATCATAAATTTGTTGTTTATCAAATTCAGGATGTGTACTATATATTTTATCATTGTAATAAAATCAATTGTGAAAATTTATTTATATTTTTCTTATATAATTTTATTTTTTGCTTACAATAACTATTTTTTAATCATCTTTGTTGAAAAATCACATCTTTCCAACTGTTCCATTGCATGTTTCTTATCATTTCTTCATCACTCTGCAACAGTGATTTAAACTTTTCTTTCGCCTTGGTGTTTATGTCTCTTAAGCAAAGCTAGCATTTTCTCATAGTGCGAAATTATCATCTAATGGTATTTTTAAAATCTGAAATTGCTAATTCGTATATACATTCTATTTTGTTTTGTGGTGGTGAAAACTTTGAAAATACGATGCTATAGTTTCATGTTATTGAAATTTCTTCTTTGTATAATTTAATGTAATCTTCAGTGATTCAGATCTATCGCATTCAAAAAACTAATTGAGTATCAAATTCTCTGTTTCAGATGAATTTTTTCTTTGACATATTAGTTTTTATTCCCTCTTTTATTGTTTTTATTTTCTTCATCTGAAATATTAGAAATTTGAAATTAATTCCTCATTTTCAGTTAAATTTACAACATAAGTTTTACTTAATTCAAATAATTTTAATTCATTTTCATATTTTGCTGATATTTTCATTATTTGTTCTCCTTTATAATTTCATATTTTTTAAATTTGATTGGAATATTTCTAATCTTTACTTTCCTTTCTATTAAAAACTCCTTTTTGCAATCGCTGAACATTTATTTGTTGTTTATATTTTTTCATACTAAACCCCGATTAAATAAAATTTATTAAAAATTTTCTAAAGGATAGAAACTAATATTTTAAATAATTAAAATATAATTTTCATAAGCACAAAGCCTAGTAGAAACTTCAATCCGTCGGAGCATCTGCTGCAAAACTGTTTGAGCATAGCGAAGGTGTCAGTGCAGAAAATATCGTAGACTAATAATATGGAGTTATGGGTTTTGCAGTGAGCAATCTACGAAATAAGTATAAAAACGAGTAATTGGTTGAATGATCATGGATAAGCTGTTATAAAAATTTATTCTATTTTCAAAGAGTTTAGCGTTTAACAAATCTTTCAATTCTTCATGACTAATTTTTTTCCATTGTTTATTCTCCTATTTTGATTTTCGGATAAAAATGTTGTTTAATATTGCAATTTGTGATGAAGTTAAATTTACAAAAAGTATCCTCTTAAACACCTACTCCAAAGTACTTTTTTAAAAAATATATTTTATTATTTATTATTTTAAAAGCAAATGCACCTATGATTTAAAGGGTCCAGTGTAGTCGTTTAATTTAAAGACTGTTTCAAAACCTCTGTGATTAATGTAGTGCGCGACTGCTTACCTTACTGTGGCACCTGCCAGTTCTGCTGTGATTGAGGCGGAGAAAGTACATCCTGCACCATGATTCCATTCTGTGTCAATTTTGTGCAGATTCAAAAGAATTCAAAATCTGCTCCATTGTATAAAGAAATCAATTGATTTTTCTCCGGCGACTTTCTTCCTATACCTGTAACATGCGCCTAAAGATCACATATGGCTGCTTCCTTAAACGCCTCAAGCGTGCTTCAGCTCCATTCCAGCTAACTGTGCAGCTTCTGAAACAAGTTTCCGGTAGCAAGCGCGACAGTTACGTAGGGCAATAAATGATTTTTCATGGCAGTACATTTTCTGGGAAAAGATTTTCAGTGGATCCGCTGCTAACTTTACCAAACCATAACAGGATCTATAACAGCCGGATTTTTAAATCTTTCAAAAATAGAGCCAGGCATACTCAGTAATTTCAACCGTTGGGAAACATTTCCGGTCTTTTAATGCCTCCACTCCAATTCCATTACAACAGTATCAATCTGCTCTTTTATAACATCAGTTCGATGGGGAAAAACTTTTATGAGGCCCAGCTGTTTCATGGGATCCGACAGCAACAATAACTGTCCTGAGCGTTCGTTCCATAAAACTCCTCTTTCCTGAAAAGTTTTTATAGATGCACCGCCCAACCACCAGCTCCTCCGCTCGTATCTGAACCTGCCAATTGTCATCAAGCTTTTTAATAGACATACCCACAAGGCACCTCCTGTTTTGTATTTTATTAAATTATATATAGAAAACCTCTTTACAAATCAAATTCAAAAGCTATGCACTCAATCTAGCTATCAACTTATCATTTTGTTTGGTAGTCATATCTAAAAATTTATCTTGCACATTCCAATATTTCTCCTCATTTCCTTCGCAATTTCAAGGAACATTCAGTGTATAAATATGAATTCCTTTGATTCCATAGCTAATAATTCTATAATTTGCTCCTTGCATACGAGCTATTCAGCTTTTTCATAGATTCTGGATTATCTCCATATTTTTCAACAATTTATCCAATTTTTCAGGTACAGAACATTTGGAGAGTTCTATAATTCTTTTTATTTGTTTGGCATTTAGCAACTGGCATAATTCCGCAATCAATGGAACTTCTATATCCAAGTTTTTCAACTTGCTCTCTTTTAAATTTTACCAAAACGTCATTGTCGCGAGAGAACATTTGAAACCGCATCGTTCAGCTTCAACTTTTATTTTTCAAATGGAACTGAGATTCAAACTAAATCATTATTTTTCATAATGAGTTTCCCGGGATAAAATGCCCCGCCAATTGAAAAATCATTACAAATTCGCTGTCTCAAATCGCTAATTAACTCAAACATACTATAATCACCTTTATTGTAAATTTCTTTGTTTCTCCTTGCGGTACGTCTCCACGAAGTACCAAAAATATTTTTATATTTTTACTTTTGCTTCCTGCAAGTAATCGTAATTTCTACTTCCAACACAAGTCAAATGAGCCAAAACTTCGTCTTCAAATTATATATATGAAGCCATTTCAATAGTTCCACCTTTAGTTTTCCGCCAGCACCATATGTAACACTGATAAAATCAGGCTTACATTCCACCAATTCAACAGTTACATTCTTTAATTTCTCTTCAGATTTTGTTGGTGGAAAAATCTCAAAAAGAAATCTAAACGCTCGCTTTTCAAAATAAATCTTTTATTTACATTCAAAAACCTCCCAATTTCAAATCTGCAGTTTTATCTTTTCACAAGAATAATTTAAATTGTATTTCCAAACATATTGTACTACATATGTTTTGTAAGATTTTAATATATATTTTTAGTCTTTAGCCTATAAATTTTAGTTATAACAAGTGAATTTGTAAAGTTTTTAGAAAATGCTTGATGAAAGATAATGGTAAAATAAAATTAAAATTGTGCAGGTATTTTCTAGTCTAAAAATATGCCCACGTCTTAAATATTCAGTTTTATATAGGAAGCTAAATATCTAGTTTGATTCTTTCCAATTTTTGCTCCAACAGTGTTTAATTTCAGTTCCGTCTGTCTGTGACCTCTGTCCAATATGATAAAACCTGTTTACAATTGTTTCTCCGACGCCGACAAGTGCCGCCAGAACCAGTGCAGCTCCTGCTCGTAAATCAAGAACTGATACTTCTGCTCCAGTTAATGGCAATCCTCCATTTACGGCAACTCCATGTCTTATCGTAATATCTGCGCATTTCTATTAGATCAGGCACAGCCATAAATCTGTTTTTCAAAGACAGTTTCTTTTCCATTGAGCTTCCTACATTACTAATGTTTGCCATGCTCATTTGAGGCTGCATATCTTGCTATGCAAATCCTGGATGTGGCGTGATTTTTATTTTGATGGCTAATCTTTTCACTTTTCCGATTACAGATAATATGTCTCCCATCCTGTTTGGTACCGCCCATAGCTTCAGGATTCAGTTTATTACTCCCCAAATCTTCAGTCTTGCATCACCAATTTTTAAATCTCGCTTCACGCACAACTAGTGCTGCCATAGTTCCGCAACTTCAATTCTATCGGCATAATTGAATATTCACCGCAGCAAGCTCTTCCTCCTTCAGAACAATGTTTGGTGTTCAAGTCACACATACTTTTAATTTTTGCTCATTTTTATTTAGAAATTTCCCTAAATCAACGATTTCAGAGCTCTCTTGTACATTTTGAAATAATAGTTTTACCTGGCGTTTTTACAGCTTGCCATCGCCAGCCTTCTGTGTAGCTCTACACTTGAAACCTAAAAGGAATTTCGGCTCCTTTTAAATTATCAGATTTGCGTGAACATATCCGTGTACTCTCGTAATATCGGCACCTAGCATTCAAATCCCTTTAAATGTAAATCGACTTTGGGTCTTGAACTGTGCACATCCTCCCAAGAGAAGTGAAGTACTCCTTCATCTAATTTGATCATGGTCCCATTACTAAAAATAATGCTCATTTGCTTTAATCTGACCAACGCTTTGGTTCATACCCAAAAACCATTTATATTTTTGCAAATATTGTTATCAATTTTTCAATTATCATTCCCAAATCTTCGCTTAGTTTCATTGTTACTCTCTGTCTCTCAGGTTTGAGACATTTTTAGATATAAACACGCAACAAGGGTTGCGATAGTCCAATAGAGAAACTGCATTTTTAGCTCCTTTGCTGTCTCCGTTTAAAAGGCGTTTTCCTGTTATTCTAAATCCATCAACCACGTTTTTCCTCTGGTTTTGACATATTGGACATTTGATCCTAACCAGTTTATCAAAGTTTAATTTTTAAATTTTTTTGTATTCTGGCATTTCTTTATTTATGATATTATATGAAATCACAAATTGTAGCACCCATAACTTCTGAAGTATACATCTAGTAAATGTTTTATGTGACAAGTTTCAGTTTTTGAGGTTGCCCACACAATTTCATCTCCATCTTCATGAGTAATAACGTCCTTTACTTTTCTACAATAACTGTTGACCTCACGGGTCGTGTCTATCTTTGCTTTTCTTGCTTCTAAACATAATTCAAATTTGTGTCTTGGAAATAACCATTTTTGCAACCTCTTTATTTTCCAGCTTTTTCTGTTTCATAATAAATACCTTTTCTCACAATTTCTTCAAAATCGCGGGGCTTTTATAATTACTTGTGTTTCCTACAGAAATAGATTTTTCAACGTGCATTTACCGCTCTATCTGTCACTTCTTCCATGCCATTTCGGTTCTTACTACTGATAATACTGTAGTTCGTTTGATTATCGTTGTTATTAAATAACTAAAATTTTAACCTGTTTTAACTCTTTAAAATTGTGCATTTTGTCATTATACTCACTTTTTATATTTCTCAATTTTTATATATAGTTTAAAGAAAATTAGTCAACATTATTAGGCAAAAACTAACTTTAAATACAATAAATATTTGAACCAGGTGAGATTGTTTTGGGGTCTCTTCCGTCCTTCGTCTTTTCTTATGGAAAAGTCAGGCAACAATATTGTGTGTGTCCCAGCTAACATTTAATCCTTTTCTGCAATAATTACTTCCAAAAGTAGAAAAGCGCCTTACTTTAAAAATAGTTCTTTTGCTTGTGAAAAATAGATTGGTTTATCAAATTAGGAATTTGCATGCATATGACCAGAAATCAGTATAATTATTCCCAGATATAAAATTAGCCAGTTCCAGCTTATAAGGAAAAATATAAAACATGCACGGACAGGTGCAAAATTCTTATTTTTCATCCTATCTTTTTGATTTCATTTTCTTTCATCTGTAATCATCTCTAACTTTTATATTGTTATAAATATTTTTTGTTTGAATTTTCCACATTTTTTAATTTTTATGATTGTAATATTCACTTTCCCATGTTTCTGAATATTACAAAACATCAACATTAGCTTCAGATAATTCAACTAGTTTACCACAAAAACGCTGGATGCCATTTTTCAATTTTACTGTTTTGACAATAATTTTTCAGTTTTTCTGAGAGCTTTCGCGGCGAATATCAGGAAATATTTTTAACTTTCATGCATTTTTAACGTTCATGCAGTTTCCAGATAATTTTGGTTTCTTTAAACTATTGTCAATTAATTTTATCTGATATTTTAGTTTTCCCGAGTTTTATAAATTTATCATACTGATTTTTCAATATCCGCTGTTTTCAATTAAAATTTAAAGTATTACATCTAAATGCAGTTAAGCAGCCAATTCAGTTTGCATTCCAGCAGGTGTGTTGATTATCCTAATCTGCTTTTGTTCCTTTAATCGTCTTCCATTCAAGCAGCTGATATTCACGCTTTCAGTTTTTATTCCCGGGTCTTTTGTAGTCAACTTATTCAAATATTAAAATTTATAGTACTCTTTAATACTGAACTTTTCAAACTAATTTTTTTATAAATTTTTAATTCAAATTAATCAATATAACAAATTCTTTTCAGTTTTGGAAAAGATCTTTTTGAAATTGATCACGGTGCCATTTAATGTTTTAGACTTTTTCCAAATTGAGGGCTATTAAAGCTGTTTGATTTTCAATTGATATTTATCTTTTTTGTCAGAATTATTTTTGTCAAATCAGCTTTCCGCTTTTCAAGCCTAATTTTCTCGAACTATCTATATCAGCACTTTTTATTCGCAATCACGCAATCTCCTTGGCATGGGTTTGCAGAACTGCCATGACTGCTCTCACAGAGCCAGTTTCACCAATTTCTCTTGATATTCTTTCTTCTATGTTTAATTCTCGCACTTTTGTTTCCGTAAATTATTTTTTTTTCATTTTCGCGATAAAACTGCTGCTGAGCCTTTCGCGTTGCGGAGAATGTGTCACACAGATAATTTGTATTTCTCCAGGGGTTCTCCAGTTTTTCCGCCACTCTTCGCACCGTTTCTCCGAAATACTGGTATCAATTTCAAATAAAATGTTGCAAAATCAATGGCTGAAAATACACTTTTGGAAGCATTATGCGATGAGAATTTCTCCACCTGGCCTGGGGCACATGGCAGCGGGGTTTCGACATTTGTTGTAATTCAAATTTACCGTGTCTGTTCCGTGAGCTGGTTCGCTGCGTTGTTTCACGCAAATTTTGCATTTTCCATATTCAAGTCAGCAATTGAATATCCTGCCGTATTTTGCAGATTTTCTTGATTTTCATCAATTTGGCTCGTCTTTCACTATCCTGAAAATCTGGTTTAAGCTCTTTTTTCTGAATTTTAGTTTTCAGCTCTTGTTTCAATTCCCCTTGTGATCTTTTCAATTTATTTTTGATTCCATTTTGCATGTTTGCATTATTTTCATTTATCAATTTATCAATTCTTTCTAATTTTCGGTTTATATTTAATCTGATAAGTTATCTAGAATGAAAATCTATTGATTTCCTTACAAAACCAGGGTTCTGTTTTTTTTCAGAAGGTTTAAACTTGTGGGACTCACAGTCAAATCTAGCTGTTCCAGGCTTTTGCTGCCCTGGTGTGATCAGAATGGAAAATTCTCCCTCTTTTAGCAATTGAGAAGTTTCTTTGATTTTCCTTAATTTTTCCAGCATTAAAGCCAATTCTGCCTTCTTCCTTCCAGTTCATTATCTTTAACACTTTTAAATCAGTTCGTTAATTTTACCGTTAAACTGAAATTCAATATAATCTTTTTCCTGTTTGATTTTTCATCTTCATGTTTTTATTTTAAATTTAATTTCTTGGTTTCATACATTTCACGGAATCTTTGCGGAAAACCCTTTCCTTCATCATTCAAAAATCTATCCATTAGTACCAAATAATGTTATTCGTTATTTAACAAAACTGTTATATTTTAAGCCACTAAATCAATAATATTTTCTCACCATCCCTTTAATCTTGATAAAGTCTATTCTTTCCATTTCCATTATTTTAGATTTTTGAACTTCTGTCAAAAACGAGTTATAGTCGCTCACGTCATCTTCTATTTCAAATCCAGGCTCATTTGGCACTCTTTAAATTTGTTGAGAATTAATGCCTTCTCCTTAGTTTTCTTTATTTTAATCATGTCAGTGTGACTACTGATTAATAATTGATTCATTTCATCAAATTGATTTCCGGCCCCGTTCTCCAGTCAATGCAATGGTACAAATTCGTCTGATTTTCATGCTCTTTCAAATTAGCTTTAGTCTTGGCTTATGTACTTCATTTCTAGCTGCCATTTTATTTTTTATAATTACAAATTTACCTTAAATTTATATTTATGCACTATTTTAATTTCTATTAATTTTTTCCATTATATTCTTTTTAATAATTATATTTCCCAAAGTCTCCCACTTTAATTTTTGTGCTGTGCAGCAATAAATCACTATCCATTGGTTTTTACTATTACAATTTTTCTTTGAGCCAGTCTTGCTGATAGATCATTTTGCTGAATTTGGAACCACTGATTTCATGTATTCAAGTGAACATACCATCTCTAGGAGATTTTAATTGTTGGCTCTGTCTACGATAATTGGATGTTGGGCTTGTGGGAGCTAATAGTTCTGACGAGAGCGACTTTGTCCCAGGGTGATGAACAATTGGGCCACTGGTGGTGAGCTGCGGGATCTGTGGGGTTGCGCCTGGCCAGCATTCGATCGGCTCTGTCCTTATTTACAAAACTATCGAACTTGAATAGGCTTCGGCATGGCTGGTAACTCATGTCACCTGTTATTACAGCTCATTTAATGCATAAAATTCATTCTCATAGGCACTTCTGAAGTACTCTTGCCTTCCTATCTTACATGTTTCCATTTCATGATACCCAGCTTGTTTTGGCATTGAGCTTCACTTTCGTATGAATATCCCGGGGCGGGCTTCCATGTTTTGCTACTAGCTTTGTAACTGTAATCCCTTCTTTTGCCACGTGGTGTTCCTGCCTGGGGGCGAAATTGTCGTCACTTCTTCCTCGAAAACTTCCTGAATTCATTTTTCAGCTGAGCAATCCCTTCAAGTCAACATGTAATTTTCGTTTTCCATATCCTTTTACGGAAGTTCTACTTTGCTGCTGTTTTTCTATTTAAATCATTATTTTCAATTTTCAGATTTTCCATAATAAATGCCTCTTTTTTTTCTTAAATGGCAAAATTATACTTTTCTGAAATTTTTTACTCACTTCTTACCTTTATGGAATATTGTACCGAGCTTTAGACTTTTTTTTCCAGATTTTAAAATAATTTTTAATTTTTAATGATTTATAAATGAAAAATGAGAGAAATCTTTATATAAATGATATAGTAAAACTAAAATATAAATTTACAAGGAGAAAATGTAATGAGCAATAAAAAAATAATAATGTTTTGAGGCGGTTGGTTGATTGCATTCAGGTACAAACAATTTACGAAATAAGCACAAACCACAGTAGAAAGGTAAAACTAGCGAAAAACCACATCATTCAAGTGGAAATGGAACTGCTAAAGAAGGAAAAGTCCGTTGAAAAACAGCCATCTGCAGGAGCAAAAAAGGGCTGGAAATAAAACTGCCGACGGTGGGCAGCTGTCGAAACAGGAGCAATCCAAACCTCAAAATAATGGAAATCCACAGTAAGTCATCGCAACCACAAAGGCCGACTGCCAGTCAAAATGCATCAAAGCGATGAAAAAAAAAAATCCAAAATAACCAGGCTCAATTACAGCAACCCACAAAACCGTGGTGATTTAAACTAGACATTGATGTTAAGATAAATTTGGCTTGGTATCGAAAAATGAAATGTATTAAATAAATTGAAAAATGTCTATGATGTATAAAGTTCAAGTACGATTTTTATTCCGACTCAAGACGCAAGGAACCAAATTCCATAATTATGATGAGTTTCATCATGAAAACCAGGTATTTGGTTTGAAGATAGATAGAAATATAAATTCTGTTAGGAAAATTCGTCATTAGTAAAATAAACTAAAAATAAGCGGGCATTGTAAAAAGTAAATGACTGAAACTTCTCAAAATTTTATTAAAATTATTCATTTGTCCAAAATTATTGGCGGAAATGTGACATTACGATAATGCCTCTCATGGGCTTTTGGGGATTTTATAAACAAAGTCTGTTTGTACGGGATAAATAAAAAAAAAGTAAAAGAGCATGGATTATAAAGATAGTGCCGGTAAAAGAAATCGGTGGGGTGAAAAGAATCCGAAACTATAACGGGTTCTGAGCATACGCAATAGAAAAAATAGTTGAAGAAATGAAAAAAAATTGGGATAAAGGACACCAATTGTATAAGTGCTGGCGGGAGTAAAGCAGTAGCCCAACTGTGTGGGTAGAGTTATAGCTGAAATCTAGAGAAATATTGCGAAATGAGAAAAAGGAATGCCGATTAAAAATAACTCAAAAGTCAATATGCTGTATTGATGGTACAGTTTATTTGAAATAAAAATAAAAATAAGGGTTTTCAACTTCAATCAAAAAATACATAGGCTGATAAATAACGAAAAAAATGCGTATTATGAAGTCCAAAACAGTTTCCTTCAAAAGTAGCTAAGTTAGATACTAATTACAGAAAATACCTTTTGGCGATATTGTTTATTGAATTCTTGCCAGCAGACTCATATAGTACATGAGTATGGAAAAATTATCTGAAAATAAATTTCTGGTTTTGATTAATAAGGATGGAAAGAATTTTCATTTTAACCTTGAGAATATTTAAAAACAGAATACACAGAAAGAAAAGAAATGAAATAACAGATGCTTTTTCCATGAACTGTGGGATGGCTCCATTAAGGTGGGCTGATGCTTATAGTGATATTTCTGTAACTTACCGTGAAATTTTTCAAAATTATCATGGGAACAATATACTTTATTATTAATCAATAAATATTTCTAAAATTTTTAACAAATCAATTCAAAAAATAATTGTTGATAATTGTTTCGATAGGTAGCATCTTTATCAAATATCACTTTCAGTTGGCAGGAGCAAATTCCGCAGGTTAGTTACTGCAAGTAGTTTGGGGAACTGGTTTTAAAATTTGGGAGGTTTTGGCAATTCAGGACTGGGTGTCTATGGGGCGCATTGAAGGGCTTCCATTGAGGGGCTTTGGCCAGGTTCTAGATTAAGGAATTTTCGGCGTTTCGGAAACTAGAAGAAAAATATTTGGTGACATTAATGTGTGGGCAGGTGCAGGATTTCGATCTACATTTAACCTTACTAAGGAGTAAGTTTTTACCATAAGGAAGGTGCATAAATTTTCTCGCCGTTACTATTAATTTACACTCTTCTTCCTTGGCTTGAACTTCAATTTTTATTTCCGGAATGGTTTTACAGGCTCACGCCCACCATCCTTTCAGCCCATAGTAATTTTTGTACTGAGATATGCCGCTCAACCCTTTATATTTGCTGATTCATAAATTGAATCTTTAATTTATAAATCTGAATCCCCTTTTAGACATTCAGGATTGTATTCAGACAATATAAAAGTGGAAATTAAATAAGCCATATTGAAATCATTTATTGATTATTTATATTTATATATTGTTTTGATATAACAGGTGGTGGACACACACACCTGAACATAAATGTTTGGGAAAAGTGTGCTGCTTGGAGTGCTTGTTGCGCCAATTTGTTTTAAAATTCTTTGTACTTTATTCCCTTACATGAGACAGATTGATTTTTGCCGTAGCAGGAACTTTGACAGGAAAGTGTACGGAGAAATCTTGAACAAGTGACACCATTTGGAAGCTAGTCATTGCTTCACATTTTGTATACTATTGAAATGCTATTTTGTGGTTATATAATTAAGAATTACGTGAGACTGACCGGCAGGGGTGCTTCCGCTAACACAGCTATGCCCCACTAGCCAATTCGCTCCTTCTTTATTAACTTCCCACTCAAGCCTGGTGGCTAAAAGTAGGAACTGACCCATGAACTTGGCTTCGTACCTAATATGTTTCGCAAGCAAATTTTTGTGAAGATAAAGCAGGAATGGTGAAAGCAGCCGGTGGTGACAGGTGATATTGTTCAAAATCAAATAGGAAAAAGATAAGGTGTTACGCTTTTGATTCCTGTGGTTTGAATTCAAATTTGATAATAGACGATTCAAGATTTGAGATTTGCCTGAAAATCTTCTGGTGAGAGTGTGCATCAAAGCTGGAAAGGACATTGGGGATACGTTGATTCAGGTGATCAGCTTTGGTGACGCACGGATTGCGACGGCGCGCGGGGAATTGAAAGGTTGAATAATGGTGAATGATAATATATGCGAAAAAAATAAAAACAGTGGAATTGCTGCGCGCCGTATTGTGTTATATTTTTCAATCTTTCTTCCCAGCTTTTAGCCAGCACTATTGCCCCGCACCGGCATTTTGTAAATACTTCCTTAAATTTTCAAAGATAAGTCTGGTGTAAATTGCGCCTGTTTAAACGCCAGTTCTTTCATTCTTCTAACATTTCAAATCCAACAGCGAGTCAACTAAATATAGCGCCTGGTAAGTTAACTCACGATAATTTCAGGACGTAAAACTTTTGTATTTAAATATCGCTGAGTGCATTAGGAAACCCATTGCGGATTGCCTCCGTCTGCTTTTGGTAAATTATTTTAATACCTGAATCTTCTTTCATTGTTGCGTTTATCCAAGTCTTTGGACTGGTGAGCGATGGATTCGAGGAGCAGCACAGTGTGGTTTTATTGAATCCACGGTGAAAGCCCAACGATTGGCGCCACAGGCGTACATATCGGTATGGCGAGCTAATCCAACAAATGCTGGGCAAGTAACCACCGTTATCATCAACTTGCTGGCTGGTATTCTGTATCAGAAGCCTTGTCAAAAAACAATTCATCGCGAAGCCACTGGATAACAGCCTGTCAAAATACTTTCTTCAGAAACTGTTCCATACTGCACCATCAATCAGCGTAATGAACCTTAAGTAAGCTGGTATTTGATTTTATACCATTTGTTTCCTGTATTCATAAGCATAAAGCGGCTGTTCGTAAGTGATGCTTTATATCTCAGTAGCAAATCCAGCCTGCCCAAAACAGCGCCGCCTGCTGATCTCCAGCGTACCTGAAGTGGAATAGAAGTACCGTTTTTCTTCGCCAGTTGTAATTCCATTCTTGTTTTGTGAAAGCTTCATGAATTTCTAACTACAAAACATACTTTCTGGAAGTCTTCGCTCCTTCAAAATTTTTTTTGTCCCATTCTAAATTTTTATGTTAAAAGCATAGTTCTAGGAGCATTTGTAAAATCAGTAACATGCGCACCGCCAATTCGGGTTTCCCACGAGCCGTCAACCGTTCAAAAAGCAGTTCCCATTTTTCAGCCTTTCCCTTGCACCTTTCACACATTGTCAGAATCCATTTTTGCTTTGTCCCAGAAAAATAAGCATCGATTATCAGTCCTGTATTTTCGTTTACATAATCTTCAGGTCACGATTTTTCAATTCTTCTGAAATTTCCGCCGTTTAATTCTACATTGCAAGACAATTGCGTTATGAACAGGCTGCGCGATATTTTTTTATCCACACGATTACAGTTTCTCTTTGAGTTTGCTTGATTTGGGCTGCTTCGTAACTAGGGAAATTTAGTTAGCGCGATAACTTCAGTAAGTACGGAACTGCCCCAATGACCATGACTACACGGTTATGCTCCCAACCCATCCTGGTTGAGGAAAATCTGTGTGTAATTTCTTTTAGGCTTTCCCAATAATGTTCAGATTTTATCGAAAATAATTGCGTGAGCTAGTTGTTCCTTCGATCTAGAGCGATTATATATTTTTTTTGATTATCCATAAAAAACTACTGCTAATAAATTATAACCGAAAGTTATTTGTCAAATTTTTAACTTGTAAAACGATAGAATCTGTGATAAAATATAAAATGTAGTAAAAATTACTAAACTTTTAAACACAAGGGAGGAAAAAATGAACAAAAGAAAATTAACAACACACTAGTTGACTCAATCGGAGCATTTATAGGGATAATTGTATTTATAACATATATTCCCCCCAAATTGTGCCAATATAGGTGGACAAAAAGCACAATGATGGCAGAAAACCACTTTCCGCCTCAATTTCATATTTTAATATAGGTAATTTACGGATGGACTAAGAACCTAAAAAGTTATATTATTTTAATTGTGCCAAATGCGGCAGAAGGGTAATATTGAGTTTTGACTTTTTAATGCAACAATTTTAACTATAACAAACTCAGTCTTCAATGCAATAAAAGAGAACAGTTTATTTAACAGAAAAGATAGTAAAGACAATAAACGAAAAAACTTAAAAATCTTAGGATGAATTTAGAATAGCACTTTCTGTGATTTTCGGACTGTTTTGCAACAATTACAGCATAAATAAATCTGATATATGGTTTTTGCTTTAAAAGCCATTTGAATGATTACTCTAATCATTTTAGTAAGCTTTTTATATAAAAGGTAAATAGGATTTCTATAGCTAATTTTATATTACATTTTAGAAATTGAAGAGTAAAAAAAACTAAAGTTTTTTATTTTTGTCAATTTAATTTCAAAATTTCCCATTTCATCTTTTGTTTCCTATACGAATAATCAATTTAGAATTCATTTGAAATATTATATCCAAAATCGAAATTAAATACAACATATTTTTAAAAAGCCTTTTTGTACTATTTTATAATAATCATTCAAAAAGATATAGAAACAAATCCAAATTGCTTATTTTTAAATCTCCAGCAATATTATATTTTCCTGATACAAATTCATGTGAAATGTTTTTCATCGCTTTTCTGCAATCTCCATTTTGTCAAAATCCAAAATTTCCTCATCAAAATCTCTTCATGAATTAAATCTTCATTTTCCGCAATACCATCCGCGGAACATAATCATCAAAAAACCTACATTCGCTCAGCGACAAATTTACCAGAGTTTTCATACTGCTCAGAAGCGCGGAATGGATAACGTGGACAATATGACTCAATTTGCTGAGATTATTTTTCAAATTCATAATTTCTGGAATCCAGTTGTTAATATAGTCATCAGCGGAAACTTCGCTTGTCAATATAAGTCAGAATATTTTGACATCATCTGTAATAGTTCCTCACAGGATTTTAAACAACTAATGAATCAGGACCATTTAGTTTTAACGTAATTGTATAGCTGGGACATGTATTTTACTTCACGATAAGTCAGAAGATAATTCATCATCCTGATACAGTTTCACCAAGAATTCCATGTATTTATCAATTTCAGAATAAATTTTGTCGATACTTTTGCAAATATTCGTTTGTTGTAGCATTGAGATTTTGTGCCTGTTTGTTATTTTCTTTATCTACGACAATATTTTAGAACTTTATTCTCATATGAAAAATCATCAGAAGATTGATTTATAACATAGAATTGATTTTCAGATGAAAAATTAAACGATTTTTTCACTTGGTCAGTATTTTGATTAGGCTGAAAATTTTGAAAGTTTTGAAAACATTATCAATTTTACTTTGTGAAAACCATTCATATATCCAAAATTTTCTTGTATTCCTTATCGTTTTTCAATTATTTTTAATAATATCAAAAATTTCATCGTTACAGCTTCAATCCTTTATTTTCATTTTTACTTTTCTCCATTTTCTTGTATTTACAATAATATTATTATTCTAAACAATTTCGTTACGACCAGCCCAAAGTCCAAAAAACTCTAAAAGTTTGTATTATTAGCACTTGCAGAGCAAATCTGTTAATACCCAATTTTAAAGTTTGTTATATTTAATTTGAGTATATATGTTATCATTTTTTTTATTATTTCAAGGAAAAAATTTATTTTTTTATTTTCACCAACTGCTTCACGTGAGACTTACAAATTTATAATTTTAATATTTTTAAGGGTAGCTTGATTTTTTTCATTTCAAGTTAAAATTTAATATAGAGTAAATTTTGAATAATAATCACAGGAAGAAGTGTTATGAGAATATATGACAGCAATAATATTAAAATAATGTCAGGTTACACAGGGCATAAAGACAGAAAAGTAATATGGGTAGAGACTTGAATTTTACGGCTGGGCTTCAACCATATTGTAAATAACGAAAATGATACTAAAATTACAAATTCCTTAGTTTGCACCCGCAGTGATAAATATCAGACTTCAAAATTTAATTTGTGAATATTCCTGAATGGCAGAATTTCTTTGGTGAAGTTGAATCAGGACTTTACGGCAGTTGACGAACGAGGTATCATTGATGACGGAACTGCGGTTTCAACCGATTGGGTTAGAAACAACGCGGGCCGACAGACAGCGAAAATATTTGAAAGATTTATTTTTTGTAAAGCGGTGATGAAAAGCGTTATGAAAAAATTCTTTCTCAATTAAGAGAAAAATACGGTAAAGAATCGCACCGTTTCATGTGCCTTGAGGGACGTGGAGACAATTTCGTCGGGCATATTAATGTAGTTGATGATATGTTTTGCAAGGAATTTGATAAAATAAAAATGAATGTGCGACTGTGATATACCCAGCCGATATGGATGAAATAAATCAATTAGGAATGCTTTTAGAAGCGGTGGCTGAGCACGATGAAGAACAATGGATAAACCTTTTAACGCGAAAATTTACAGCGGCAATTTCATCGTGGACTTAAACCAAAGTGCCAGCTGTTCCGTAATTCCTGTTATTTGTGGTTCAACGATGAAAAATATTGGGCTTCGCGACTTTGATGGTGAGGACTATTTACCAGCACATTGATATTGAAAAATTCAGCAGCCTGAAAAAAAATACATTTGTATGCCAAATTTTCAAAACTTCGTTGACTCTTTCTTGAGAAGGGTTTTATGCAAGGATTCTGGTGAAATTAAAACAAGACGTGGTGAAGTTTCAATGTAAATAAAAACAAAGGAAAAATTGGAAAAATTCATGCATTTGTAATAAATAAAATGGACCGACTTCAAAAGGCGATTGCTGGAATGTTGTCGGCATTTTCAAGAATTAACAGCACAAAACTGCAATCTGCTTTCAGCTAATGAAAAAAGAAGCTTCAGCCGAACATAACTTTCAAAACCACAGCTATTCGTAGCAATAGAGCCGACTAAACAAAAAATGATAGTGAAAAAAATGTCATCTGGATTCACCGTCGACTGATGAGAAAGATCCATCTTTCACTTGGCATAGAAACCTTGAAACAGGACGAACGGTGCTTGGAGTGCAAAAAGAAACTTCATTCTGCAAGCAGTTATCGAAAGGTAGCTAAATTTGGAGTATCAATAAAACTATCGAATTAAAGTTCCATATCGTGAAACAATCAAAGGAACTTCCGAAGTTCAAGAAAACACAAAACAATCAGGAGGACATGGACAATACGGAGGTGTACTAATCAAGTACCTACACGTAAACGAAGACTTTGTCTTTCGATAATTACAGGTGAAGATTTCCAAAATCTCATACATTCCAGCAGTAGAAAAAGAGGATTAGAAGAATCACTAAAGAGGAGTTCTAGCTGGTTATCAATGCTTTAACATAAACCGTTTTGCCGATGGTTCATATCACGACGTAGATTCTTCAGAACTAGCTGCTTTAAAATTGCAGCAAACCCAAGCATAAAGAAGGGAATGTTGGCAGCAAAACCAATTTCGCAGACTGGCCATGCAGACTTACAATTATCATTCCAGAAGAAACCATATCGGAGATGTAATGGGCGACATCAACAAAAACGTGTAAAGGCCCAGGTAATGGGAATGAGAAACTCCTACAGGCACAAAACAAAAATAATAGCTTCCAAAACCCCAATGTCCAGGGCATTCAATCTCGCTAATGAATTGAAATATCACTCAAGGACGTGGATACTTTGAAATAGAAACTTGGTACGAAGGAATGTGGAGACTTCAACAAAAAGTAATTGTGTGTGAAAAAAAATAAACATAAAATAAAATATTTTTATAAAGAGAGCATTTAAATAGTGAGCTCATTATGAATTTTTGTAAGGGTCTTGACCCACTTGGGCTCAAAATTTAGGTTCCATCGAACATCAATGAAAAAAAATCATAAAACTTTGAAAAATCAAAAAAATATGGTAAATAAGTTTGTAGAAAAATTCCTACCACTACTAAAAATTAAAAATGCAGAGAAAAAATCATAAGAAAAACCAGTAAAAAGTACTGGATTGAGTTACAGGTACCCCAAAAAACAGCAAAATGACAAAAATTAATCAAAAAATAGCATGATTTTAATGTCTAGAAAAATTCTTGTAACATTGATAAATAAAGGGTTTTTCTCAAAAGTACGAGTAAGAATAGTGAATCCATTAAAACAAGGATTGAGACTATCACGAGTTGTTTTGTTATGCTCAGTCTTGCCAGTGAGTAAAGAATAGTGAATCCATTAAAACAAGGATTGAGACCAACATGCATTCAGTGTAGTGCGAGTTCTTGGGCTGGTGAAATAGTGAATCCATTTAAAACAAGGATTGAGACCAGCACCATCTGCGTTAGGTACAGCATATGTACTATCCAGGTAGAATAGTGAATCCATTAAAACCGGGGATTGGGACACCCCAGAGAGTGAACTTCCATTTGTCCTTTTCATGCCAGAATAGTGAATCCATTAAAACGGATTGAAGCTAAAAATTAAAAACAACAACTTTTATATCGGGAGTTGTTTTTGTTTATAGAAATTGTGAAGGGTAGGGGAATGGCGTGGAATTTTTATTACTGGCGGGGCGAAAAGTGGAAAAAGCAAATTTGCTGAAAGAGAGTTAATTTTAAGTTGAATAATAGAGAGCAGGAAAAATGTGTGTTGGCAACATCGCTTGTGTTGATGAAATGAAGAAGAAAAATTAGGGCTACGCGCGAAGGAAAGAAGGAAAAACGATTGGGAACTGTGGAAACTTATAAGAACCACGAAAACAGTTTGAACCAATATTTTTCCTAAAACAAAAAAATGGCATTAAGGCCGTATGCTTGTGGACTATACACACAAATATGATTTTAATATAATTTTTTGAGAAAAAAGGATATTTGGCTGGGATGGTTTTGACAAAAATCTTATGTAAAAATTGTGGAAGGATTGAATAAAATGTGGAAAAACTCAGTAAATAGTTACTAAATATCACAAAATCATTTGAAAATACGGTAATTTGCCTTCCGACTATGGGCTGGGACTGGGCTTGTGCCAGGTTATCATTGGGACGTTATTTTCTGTGAAATTGCAGGAAAGATGAATCAGGCGTAGCAAAAGGGCTGATGAAGTTTATTTTGCAGTTCCAGTGAAAAATTAAATAATTTAAAAATATTTTTTATAAAGGGAGTTTTGTATGAAAGGCTGGTTAAAACACAGCTAGAAAGGGATAAAATTCGGACGAGGGGTACGAAAAAAAGAAATAATTTATCCACTGATGAAAAAAAGGTAATTTAATTTAGAAATTTGGAAAATTTTATAAAATGCTGAAAATATAATGATTTTTTATGGATATGAAAAATGAAGTGAAATCTGGGCCAGTGAAACTTTGTCCTGAGAAAAGTTTTTTATTCCAAAAATTACAGATAGTAAAATAGAAATGAAATTAATGATATAACGAAATGAGCTTGTATTACATAAATTTGGATATTATGAATCTTCTTCCAGCGATTTTTATAGCAAAACATTTTTGGATATTATGGTATTTCCAACAGTTGTCTTGATTTTGAAAAAAAATCAGACTTGGATTTTGGCAGTGGATAATATGATGCGTTTTTGAAAAAGTTAGAAAAAATAAAAGACTTTGTTTGTTGATTGGCATGTTATATGATTTTCAAATAGTTGATGAAGTTCCAGCGAAAGTCATGATATGATTTAGATTTATAGTTGAGTGAAAATAAGTTATTTAATTAAATTTATTATTAGAAAAATACCATTCTCTCATTTTAATAATATGAGTGCTTTGGCGTAATTGAGTGTCATTATATCATCTGTTTCTCTTGATGGACTTTTATTATGTTTATTATTTTTCATTCTCATTTTTCTCCCGTTCAAGGTCATTACATGTTTTATTCAGTTCATTAGATGTATCATAGGTAACTAGGAAAACCATGTACATTGTTTTTTTTGATTTCGGGATTATATATATTACATTCTATAATTATAGTATCTTGGAGCATTTTTGATACTCTAGTTTTGATGAAATTGCAAGGTATAATTGTCCTACTAAATTCCACAAAGAATTTAAATATCTTCATGAAATAAAACTATTTTTCTTGTTCTTGTTTGTAACTTAATCCTATTTCTATATATTTTTTCCAGTAGTATCGTTATCCACAGTTTCATAAACCATTTTTTTGGTCAGCTTATCTGTCAAACCTTGTTTGTCAATCTCTCTTTTACACTTCTAAGTTCCACCATTTTATCTGCATATTCTGTATTCTCTTTAAACCAGTCACAGCCTTGAAAATGTTGTTATCAATCACTAAAAATACTAATGTTGTCTTTTTCACCATTTCCCTTCTTAAAATATATTTTTTATTTATTTAAAACTAATACTGCTTTAAGCCCTTCCAGCATTTTTTCATCCTTCTATAAGAATGAAATTTCTCATTAAATGTAACTCATTTTTTTGCAAATTCATGCCACCCAAATTTCAATGCCATAAGTTCATTAAATTTTTGTATTGTCAAAATAAATATTTTTGTTTCTTCATTAAGTAAGAATAGTTCTTCTGAATTTGCGATCTCTTTTTCGGTACCTCAAGCTTATCATAAAACTACATTCCAACTTCATAGTCTTTTGTCCGATTCAATTCCTATTACCATTATTACATTCTCTCAATTTTTCGTTCCATAATTTTTTTCATTTCCAAAAGCCTGACTTCATTGTTCCCTTAAATGTCACGACATCCTAGATACCACACCCCAATAACCTGATTTTTCGCTTATCTGCATATACAAAAAATCAACGAAGCAATCCACATAAAATGTAAGTAATTACGTATCTTTCCTTTGTCGAAATCCATCACATCTTCTTCTTTTCATAATAATATTTTGTATAGTATCTTTCATCAATAATTTCATCATTGTTAGAATGTGTCTGAAAAGCGTTTACCACTTGCTTGTCTGTTCAAATCTCAGCTCTTTTAACAACTGTCCTCACGATCTGTATTCCTTCTATCCTGATTTCTCGATTGGGCAATAATCCGGGCAAGCATCGAAAGCGATTTCTCTTTGTATAAACCATGCTGATAATACCGTATTTTCTAAATCTCTTCAATATAATAATAATAATTTTAGGTATTTTCTATAAACATAACTATCATATCTTTTCATATTTTACATATGTTTAGATAAATTTGAAAATATCATTTCTATCGCTTTAATTTGTTCATCTAAATTTTATATGCCAAGTATTATTTTACTTTCATTCATGTTTAACAGTTGTAGTCATTTCTGTATAATTTTCTTCTTTTTAAATTCATCTTCTATAACTCCACTTCTATACTGTTCATAAATTTAGAAAAGCCCTTTTTCCCCATTTTTCCCATTTGAGATGTCATATCTTGTATATCTTTTATATTGCTGCAATTTTGTGCAACAAGCTTTCAAAAAGTTCATGTTCATTTTGAAGTTTTTATAATGTCCCTTTGCTATATATCAAAAACTTTTACTTTTTGAGTAATTTGCACTTTTCTTCATCATTATCGAATTTCTCTATTTTTGCTATGATACTCGATACCTTTTTCTATCATATTAACTCACCATTTGTTTCATTGCCCTGAGTGGCAAATGTTCTCATTCTTATTTTTGAAACTTTTGCCATCATATCTCTATAAACTCTTTTAGTGACTTCTTTAGCTTTATTTCTAAATTTATCATACAGCCTTCAAAACCTTTTACTTTCTAAAGAATCTTTTCACTCTCAGAAACCTGTGTAACTTTTCACTGTAACATTGTAGTCCAAATTTTAGGCTCAGACCCACACATTTGTACAGATAATAAAGCCACCATACCGTCATCAGTAATTTTTATTTTCATAATATCTCACCTCTTCTAACTATATTTTTATAAAACATTATTATCACATAACCTGAAATTATCGACTCATCAGAAATCTTTTTATTATTTTTCTCTATTCCAAAATAACTCCGTTAATTCTAAAACAATTGATTTCCCTCAAACTCATCTTCAATAATCTTTTTGCTTTTTTCCAAATATTCCTGCAACAACTGCTTTCGCTCCAGTAAAATATCGGATAAGTCAGTCTTTCTCATTTTGTACATCATTTGATTTTACCAATTTCCTCAAAATTCTCTTCAACATCTAGAATATCATCCTTTAATCTGAAAGGCAGCCCAATAATTTTGAATATTCCACCATCACGCTTTTCACTTTCAATATCCAAAGCAATCATTGGCATCACCCATAGATTAATAATTTTCCAGTTTATGTGCAGTGTGAATATACTTTTAATGTGTCACTCGACTTTCTTATTTTCAGACCCATATCCACAACCGCCCTCCAACCGTTTCCGAAAAATCCTGCATATTCAGACAATTTTAGAAATACTCAATCTTATTTTTATCTCCTAAACTTTTCAGAATTAGTCAAATTTATTCCAAAGGCTTCGTCAAAAGAACATCTCCCACAAGAACCCCAATTGCTTCATGTATGTGAACTGTAAAGTTTACTACTGTCTCAAATCATCATTGTCCATCGCTGTAAAGTCATCGTGAACAAGTGAATAGCAATGTATAAAACTCAAGGCGTGCAGCAATTTCTTTGAATTTTATCATGAACTTTTACAATTATTTTCAAAACAAATCACAAACTATATACATCAAAATAGGACGTATTCCGCTTCCTCCGTTCATAACCGCATATTCCATTGCTCTCGCAATGCATTTTCAGGATATTTATTTTCATAATTGCCAGTAATTCCTTTAAATTTGCCTTCTACACTTTTTCTTTTTATCTCCAAATATTCCGTAATATTTACCCCCAATCACTCAAATTTTTATTTTTAAAAACAATCTTCTTAAAAATAAATTTACTAAAACTGAACTCAAAATTTTAAATATTCTACTATCTTTTGAAAATCTGCCTATCTTTTATCTCAAACTTTTTCCCATTTCCAGTTTTCCATCAAGCACCTCTCATAACTTTCCCTTCCCCAGCTTTCAAGCAATTTTTCCGAATCCTTAATGAGCTTAATCGCCTCTCGTATTCCAGAAATCGAACTCATCAGCGACAATCTTTCACTTTCTAATTTTTTCCAAAAATTTCATCAATTTGTCAATATTTTCTTCTAACTTTGTTTCTTTGCTGCCATTTTATTTTTCTCCTCTCATATATATTTAATCTCAAACCTATAAAAACTAATCCACCTTCTTATTATAATCCCTCTCGTCGTACCCTACAAAATTACCTATTTTGATCACTGCCATTTTCTGCATGTAGTGTTTCTGAAATTAGCATTCCATCCGTTCCAAAAGTGTTCTCTGATATCAATTGTTTTTATGTTAAATATTTTCCCTATCAGGCGGATCCAAAAATATTATATCAAATATTTCACTCTTTTTCTCGCTAGAATTTCTATTGCATCGAAAAACGTCATTTTGTAGGCACGACATTTATCTTCCATACCCAAATGATTTTACACTTGTCACACTCATTCTAAGTGCTTCCCTTATCCTCTTCTATCATAATCGCTGCCCTACTGGCTAAGTGCTTCAGACGAAACATTCCCAGTTCCTGACTACAAATCCAAAATTTAGATCTGCAACAACTCTCCAATTATGCTGAAAAATTGCCTCTTTTATTCTTTTCTAGCGTAGGTCTAGTTTCTCTCCTTCCTCGATTTTATTCTCCTATTTTTCAATGTCTCCCTGCATGCTAACTTCATTTTTCCTCTTTTCGCTAATATTTAATTTTTATCTCAAATAAATTTAAAATCTACTCAAATTTTATTACAAGTCCATCTAAGTTTATGCCACCTTCAAGCAGCTGGTAATGCTCTTTTTCATTATTTTGTACTGATATTTTTAAATTCATAAACCTTTAAAATCTATATTCTAATTTTTAAACCTGATTTATTATAAATATTTACGTATAAAACTCTGCTTTGTTCTTTATTACTTCCACTAAATCAAAACTATACTACAAAATCTTTGTATTTCTTGAAAATTTAGTATTTATCAAGTCATAATAAACTGCACACTTTTTCCTTCTTCCATTGATGGAATTACTTTTTGAAAATGGCAAACCATTCACGCTGAATGTCTGTCAGCAACCTGATTTTTCATAAAATACTTTCATCTAAAGTTAATGACTGCTCGTAGACTTTTGTGCTTTTTATAATCTGTCAAAAATTTTATGTTTTTACAACTTTTCCTCGATTATTTGTATTTTTATTACTGAAAATCCTTTATCAGTCTTTTCCACATTTGTATCAAGCCAAAAACATAAATGTTGATTTTACATTGTAATTTCCAATGTTTTCAAATGTATAGACACTATTTACTTTTTATTGTCCTATCAATTGTAATATTTAAATCCTCCTTTTTATTACCAATGGCTCTTGCTGTACAATTTTTAAATTCTAAACTCAGAAATTCTGAATTTTCAAATGTTAGAACAGTAAATGTAATAAATACTCGCGATAACGTATTACTGAAAAGTTTTTCAATGTATTATCTTCTCGCCCTTAAATTTTCTTATTATATAAACTAATTTCTTTCTTAAAAATCAAATAAATATATCAGGACTATTCGATAACCAAAATTTTAATTCATTAAAAATTAAGATTAAACTTATTCCTATTTAATTAAATTATGAAATTTTTCTCAACTATAATTTTTATAATAAAATCTATTTTATAAAACTATTTATCTTAATTTTATCTCTCAATTCAAATAATTTTGCAACTTTCTCATTAAATTTCAGCGACAAATTACATTATACTTTAGATAATTTCTCACAAACTCCTTTTCTCATTCGTTTTAAATGCCAAAAATACTTGATTATCTCCTTTATTTTTAAAATAACTCTAGTTTTTGATCTCTTCACTTCTTGTCAATTAAGATGTATAATTTTAGATTGTTTTCTCCAGATTTTCAATGTTGCAAATATTGTTTCAAAAATAACATTGTATTTTTATTTTGCTCTAGAATTTACAACTCTTCCCAGCACCATAATCTGCCCTTCAGTGATTTTTATAGCTCGAAAGTTACATATTCTCTTGGAAAAACATATAAACTTCAATCGTGAAAAATCTTCCATTTCAAATTTTACCATCGGCTCTTTTTCCAGCCTCAAATGTACAATACATTTTACTATTCCAATAATTCGTACTAACCCTTTTGTGAAATTTCTGATATTTTATTATGGGAAATTATATTTATCAGATCTCCTTTCATTTAAATGGATGGCTTGAAACATAAATTCCGAAGATATCCCTCTCATTTTCAAGCAAAGACTTTTGAGGAAATTCAGCCTTTTTCCATTTCAAACTGACCTTTAAATTCCTTCTCGCCACTAAACAAAATCATTTTGCAAATCCTCTTCAGATTCATATTTTTCTCGAGCTATATTCTAAAAATTTTATCAATGATTTATTTTTCAAAATCCTATTCCCATTTAATCTATCCAAAGCTCCTGATAAAATAAACGTGATTCAAGCTGCTTTTCGTAATCCCGTTTTGCTTCATCCGATAAACAAAATCTTCATAGGAGGATCTCATTTTTCCTTTCTTTTATTTCATTAACAGCCACTCCAATACTACGCAAATAGTCCAAATCTAATTCCCATCATTTCATTATTATTTTCAAACTTTCTTCAATTTCAAAATCATAATCAGACAAATTGCAGCTCTGGTAAATATATATTAACTTCTTTTCCTTGGCTTATCTTCACAAAAACAAATAAATCTATCCAGATTATGTACTGTGACAGTCATTATCGCAGCAAAAAACTTAATGGATAATTTTGCCTTAAAAATAGCCGTCCAGTAAATCAAGGCATAAGCCGCCGTGAATGCGACTATTAAACCATATCCACCAAATTTTTCACACTAAATCCATAAATTTCGTTTGCCTTTTTCGATAAAACTCCCGTGAGCATTTGTTACAAATTTTTCACGATTTTTCTTCATTAGTTCAGAGTTTTTCTTTTTCCAATGCACGCCGCAGCTCATTCAGTTTCAAGGAATACTTTTGCCAGTTTCACTCACAATTTTTCATAACCTGCCCTGATACAAAAATTATTCCGTAAGTTTCCTCACGTATGTATTTTGAGTGAATTATCAATGTATTTTTATTTCAGTCCTATACATTGATAAAATCATCTCACCATTCCACCTCGCAAAGGTCCTGGACGCAGCAGTGCAAGCAATGCGATTAAGTGTCTTCAAATTTTCCGATTTTCATCATAAGCCTTCTAATTCCAGCCGACTCACATTGGAAAACTCCCATTGTATCAGCCTTTGTAAGTAATTCATGTTTTCTCATCATTTAGAGGAATATCATTTATCACAATCTTTTGTTTTTCTTTCTTATCAATATTTTCCGTATTTCTGTAAAATTAAAAGATTTTTCAAGCCAGAAAACTCAGTTTTTAAAATTCTCTAGCTCTTCTAGTTCCTTCATCATATGATACGTGCCGAAACAATTTTCGTTTTCCATCTATGGAATAAGTAGGAATTTCATCACTTAGTACACCTTTGAAATAATGATTCCGCTGCATGGACAGAAGTGTGTCGAAACTCTTTCCTCCAATTTGAGCTGAATAAATTCAATCACGTCTTTTTATTTCCTTTCTCGTTTCACTCCACATTTTTCCTAAATTCAGGAATATTGTTCACAGGGCATCTTTTTCAGTTCCATTAAACGGTATCATTTTAGCGATTTTATCAGACTTTTACAAGCGAAACATTTAACTTACGCCCCACATCACGAATCGCAAGTCTAGTCTTTAGCGTTTCCAAACGTACTCTAGGCCAGCATATACTCTGCATATTTATTCTCACCACATACTTATAACGACCGCTGCTGTTCCTGATCACCTATGTCAATATCAGGTATCGAAATACGTCTCTGGATTCAAAAACGTTCAAAAATCAGATTATACTCAAGTGGATCGAATTTCCGTAATATTCAAATGCATACGAAACAATGCTTCCAGCTGCAGAACCCCGTCCATACCCCGCTATAAACCCCATTTTTACGTGGAGAATTTTATAAAATCTAGACAATGATAAAGTATCCATATACTTCATTTTATCAATAATTTTCCAGCTCATACTCTGCACGCCCAAAACATTTTTCCAAATTATTTAGTAATTCTTCCCGAATTTTAACTTCTTTCAATTTCTTTCCAGCAATTCTTATCTTTTGCGATCTCTTTTTCATTATCTCAAAACTATCCAGCTGTAATTTTTCAGAATCTGCAAATTATTTTTCAAGTATTTGTGAAAAGCCCTCAAATACTAGATTTCTAAAAACCTTTTTCGCTGACATTTTGTGGCAATGAATATTTGGAAATCAAGATGAAACTCAAAATCAACATTGCAGTTTTCCACAATCCACATTATTAATTCCAGTTTCATAAAATTCGTATATTCCTTATTTTCCAGCTTTTTCTATTTCATTTTCAGATTTTTAGATATAGATCATCACATGTAGCTCACTATTTTCCGATTTTTCTGTATCAATTTTGCTTCCTCTTTTGATAATTCCACAATTTTCTGCAAACCTATCTTCTCGATTTGATATCGTAACATCGTTTGTAATAACAAAATTGTCAAATTTATTTTTACTGCACAATGTCAAAAAGCATTCTCCTAGCCCCTTTCCAGCTTTTCCACAGCAGGAACTTCACAAAGAAATTATCCCCAAAAATCCTTACCAAGTTTTCATAACCCTTCTAATCCTGAGTATTTTCAAATCCAGAATACCCCTTTACAGCTCACTATTTATCCCGCCCGACAAAATATACAAGTCATCTTGAATATTTTTCTATCTACATCATATTTAATTTTATTCCTATTCCGTGTGAACCTGCTATATGAAATTGACGACAATTTTGATAAATTTTTATACCCATTCTGATTTTAGTAAGCAAAGTAAGTGAATACCACCCACTTTCTCCAGTCCATCCAGAAACACCTCAGGTCCAATAATCACTTTTATTCCAGTATTTTTACATTTTAAAACCTCGAATTTTGTCTCAAAGACATCGAAGTATCGTAATTGCAAGTGCTTTCTGCCCAATTTCTGAAGCCTCAGACATATCTCTCGTCAAACCTTTCCCTACTCCTTTCAGCAGCGAATACTCGTATGCAATTTCAAATGTACCAAATTTATTTTCATAATTTCTACCCTAATTTCTATTTTTATAAAAATACCTAAAGTCCCTTTTATCACTTTATAAACCCATCTTCATCATTCTGATAAAGTGAATTTTATCTTTGTAACCCTGTTTCAGTTCTTCCAGTAGCTCTATAAGATACCATATTTCACAAAGCTTCAACATTTCCAAATCATCCAGTCTGATCCCCAAACGCCATTGTTTCTTCTGAGAAATACTCTATTTTTCAATCAGTCTTTATTGCCAGTCCTTTATTTACTCCTTATTCAAGCATTCTAGATAATGTGGCTTTGAAAATACAAAATTTCATATGTGGTAATTTCTTTCCAGCCCTCAACTCCAGTAAAATCGAATTTTCTACAAATAATGCTGTAGAAGTTTTTCCAATGAATTCATCAAAATTTTTACATACATATATGGAATTTCGACACTTTCTGAATATTTTTACCTTCATCTGTTTCATTTTCAATATATAACTTGTCATCATCATATATAAATATGAATTCCTTTTCTCTCGAAACTTTATTAAGTTCCTTAACATCTTGTGCCTCAACAGGTTTCTCAGATAACTTCATTATTTCAACGGATTTGTAACTCTTCCTCCATTATAGTTAATTTACTGATTTTTATCTCCAGTATTTCCACAAAAGGCTTTTGAAGAAATAAAGGTTCTCCCAGTTGCAATAAATGTTTTCACCCCTTTTCTTCCAGCTCTCTCTCAATATCAAATTTTCGAAACTTTATGCTCACTTCTGTCAGCACTGTTCCATCTAAACCCATAAATATCGCTTTTTATATTATTCATTTTAATTCCTTCCTTATTAAATCAAATTTTTAAAATAACTTTACCAAACAAATTTATTACATCTGAGTAAAATCCAATTTCACTAATCATTCTTCAAAATGCTATTTTCTAATCTTTTACATAACTCTTCAGTCTTATACTCAAACTACATTAATCATCTTTGCAAATAAAATTCTTTTATCACTATTTCCAAAAGTTATTCATAAAATTATCAAGTGCTCCATTTTATAAGTTTCGTAGTATTTCTCCATATTTTTCCAGTATTTCCTGATTTCTAGTTTTTCAAGTTTTTCAAAAATTTCTCTTTTCTGAAAACAAGAAATTCTGAACCCCAGTAAGCATACTGATCAATGGAAGTTTTATACTTTCAATCATTATATTTTCATATTTTCCCATAAATTTTCCTCTGCTTCAAGTAAACTCAATTTTAACAAATTAAAACTCATTTTGTAATTTTTCGTATTCATTGAAAATAGCATCTTTTTCATATTATTTTCCAAAAATATTTCAGCAATCGGCAAAATATTCTCAAGTATATAATTCAACACATCAGTTTCAACATTCTTCAAATTACTCCTTATTTACTTCTTTCACAAGAGTATTTCACTTTTTCCCAAAACTTTATTTTCTATTCATATTCAAGTTATATTCTTTCTGAGTATCCAAAATTTTTCACATAATTCTAAAATATAATTACTAAAACTGTCCAACACAGTGTCATTTGCAACTTCCTCATTCTTAAATAAATATTCAGAATATTTGTTAGGTAATTTTCTTTCTATACATGTGAAAAATAATTTATTATTTTATTTTTCAAAAGTTTATTTTTCCCTATAAAATCTGGTATTTATAAGTTTCATTATCAATCTTTTCCAATTTTTATATTTTTCCATCAATTCCTGCGTCTGAATTTCTACAAATATTTTTCAAATCTTTATTTTCGTTTGTGTTTTTTACAAGATTTATAAAAATTAATCATGCTATACAAATATCCCCATCCGTTCTATTTTTACTCAAATAATATTTATGCTCTAGACATCATCCTGATTTCTTTATAATTTTTAATTATTTCATTTTGAAAGTATTGTTTCATCAAATGGTAAAATACATTTTACATACCATCGATGCTTCTTTCAGATCCAGATTTTCACTCTTATTCAGAATTTTTATAGTTTTCAAATTTCTTCTTGCAAATATTTATACTTTTTATCGGCTCTGAAAGTAAAAATATCAGAAAGCCCTGTTTCTTTTCCTCCACTATACGTCTCTCGATAAATAACCTTATCCTTCGTATCCTTTGTCGGCAAAAATTCCTCCACCTGTGCTCTCAATAGTCGCAAAAATTTAGAAATTTCGCAAACCGAAACTCTGTGGATTGCTGTCGTAAACATAGTAATTATCCTTTAGTTTTATAGAAGAATAACCATCGGCTGATACTAGCCATATATCGAAATGAAATATTTATCCATCTCTGCACCTGACATTATTTTTAGGAACAAAATTTTTATCAAAATCTGCATATCAACACTCCTACAATTTTATCAAGTGAAACTTCCTTTATTCCCAAATTAACGCTATTATAGGCATTTTCTTCCTCTGAATTTTCCGAAAACGACTTCAGATTTTCCTTTTCTTAAAAACTAAAACCAAATATGCCTCTTTACACTAGACTTCAAAAACTATAAGCCTCTTCCGCCTCCATCACACTCATCAAAGTCCTATTTTCATTTTTCCACTAGGCATCCAAATAAAATATCCATTTCCTGAATCAAACTCTAAATCATTTTTCAATCGTAAATATTCTATATACCCAAACGTATTCGATACCATCGTCTCTCCAACCAGCGTATCCTGATATCCCAGTAAATTACATAAATGTATATGCCCATGAATCCCACAATTTTGGCTTAAAACTGTGATAACCTTATGCAAAACCTTAAATCCGTTAGCAATGAACTCCGTCATCCCTGTCGTGTATTCCTCTGGAGAAGCATGGCTCAAGACAATAGTCAACTCCTCATGAAAGATATTTTTCAAAATTTTCATTTTCATCTGACTTTCACTATACTGATGTTCCTGAAACGAATAAACTTTTGCTCCCATCAAGTCCCAATATCCGAAGCCCCTTTATATTTTATAAATTTTCCCATTAATCACTTTCGCAAATCCCAAAGCGGTAATCCTTATTATATGTGATTCCCTCACACACAAATCAAACTCTTATTTAGCACCGAAAACAAGATAATCCAGATAATTATTGGAAACATCTCCAGCAGACATTAGAAATCACATCCTTAAACCTCATAGCTCAAAAATCCTCTTCCATATCGTCAAAATCTCAATATCACTCCACACAAAATTTATATTTTTCTTTTTCTTCCTATTTTTTCTTTCATTTATTTTAACTCCAATTTTAAATATGTATTTTTATAAAATGAGCTGTTGTCAATAAATATTTTTATTAATTTTTTATGTAATATAAAAAGAATAATACCTTTACGTTAAAAGAAAATTAAAAATATAAACGATAATTATTAATCAAAATATATCAAAATAAAAATTAATAAATAGAATTTAAGATTATAAGAAAATCTTTTGGTTGAAATATTAAAAACTAATTTATAAAATAACTTCAATTGAAATTTTCTACAAAATAATCTATCTTCAATAGTAGTATCTCTTACCAATACTAATTCTAAAACGGAACCTCTAACTCCTCGTCAGTAAGTCCTCATAGCCTTCAAAAGTGTGTGAATTTTCAAGGAGCCTGCATACACGCAGAACCGCGCTTATACAGATTCCTCTCAAATCTAGTGCTACCAGCAGCATTTGAATATCCACTTCTCTCTATGTAGACATTCGTTGTTGTTTTTATTCTATTGGCTTTTTCTCCATTTTTATCCGTACTTTTTACCTAATTTTTAATTTCAGTTTTCAGTTTATTTTCTAGATAAGTTTGCAATTTTTCTCTTTTTCTGAAATTTCTTCCAAATTTTCTAAATCTTCCTCAAGTGCCAACCAAGTCCCAAAAATTCGCTGAACATTTTTCTGTTCCAGCCCGTCTGTTCCTTTCATGAACCGCCCCAGATTTCCTTTTTCAAGTGAATATTTTATCAATAAATACAAACCTGCTCCCTTAGGACCTCGTAAAATTTATGAGCTGTTGCTGTCAAAGCATTTATCTTCAAATCTTTTTGGAAAAATTTTCAAATTTTCCGACTCGCCTGAACTGCATCTGTATGAAAAATATCTCCGCCAAAATTTCCCGATTTCTTTAATTGGGCTGAATAACTCCAGTTCTCATTATTCACAAAACATTATTGAAAACAAGTGCCGTATCTTCCCTCAATTCCATTTCTAATTCCTCGATATTCACTAACTCCAGTTTCATTAACGCCAATATACGAAACTTCATATCCTTCTTTTTCTAATTCGTTCAAAGGTCTTCAAAATCGTAGAATGCTCCATTTTAGACGTTATGATATGTTTTCCCTCATCCTTATTCTGCTTTCAAAAATCCCCTTATCACAAGATTATTCCTTCCAGCCCCACCAGATGTGAACACAATTTCAGTTGTTTCTGCTTTCAAATTTTTGCAACAATATGTCTTGCATTCTCCACAGCCGATTTTGCACGTTGCCCTACTGTATGTCACAGACGATGGATTTCCATAATTTTCGCTAAATGATTTCGTCATCTCATGTCTATTACTTTATCTGACATGTAGTTGCTGCATTATCCAAATACACTATTTTTCATTTTTAAATTTCTTCTCCTTTTAATTTGTTATTTCTTATCTTTTTCAATCGTTCACTTGTCTTACCAAAATATATGTCGTTTTTCTAAGAATTGGAAATTGTGCTTCTATATATCTGTTAACATAATATTGAGCGTCAGTACAACTCTCCCATCGTATTCACAAATCTAAAAGAATCTTTAAAAATTCCTATATCTTCCATTTTAAGTGCAATACATATATGGGTATATTTGAGTGAAATAATTAATTTTCTTCTTCCGTTTTCAAATTTATCCATCCTATTTTTCTCTGCAGTTTCAAAATACATTTTTAAGCCCTTCAATACTCCATTTTCCGTTGTCCTGAAACTCGTATATTTTCCTATTGCCTATTTTCATAAATTAAAAACATTATTCCCAAAATAAATAGGTTTAATCCCAAATAAATCTCCATATACACCATTACAGCAACAATTATTCCAAGCATAACTATTATATAAAAATTTTAAAATTCCTCTAGACATTCCATGTATACTAGCTCATATAAATATAAACATTGTTCCGATAATTGCACTTTCAAGACTTTCCTTGTAATAATTCTAATAAGATAAAAACTATAGAAACTGCTATTCCAAATATTATTGAATAAAAATATAGATAATTGTTTTTATAAATTATCCTTTTATATTTCTTTTCCAAAAATATACAATACGATTTTATATCTGATAATTCCACTTTATTTTCAAACAATCTCATTTTCCGAAAGAACATCCAGCAACTTATTTTTCCTCTTCAAACAAAGTTTCTCCTTCTCAATCTCAAATTATCCCGGCTTTTTCCGATTCAAAAACATATTTCCTATTTCCTGTAGTCATTTTCAGCAACTTTGAAATATAACCCTTTCAACATTAATGATAATACCCCTAATTTCAATATTTCTTGAATCTCTCTCGCCATTAATATATGCCACAAACATTGCAGAAATATAATCTGACCTGTAAATCAGGAACAATAGGTTTCTTTTTGGGATCTCTTCCCAAAAAATGCCACGTTAAGATAGAATATATTCCCAGAAGTACAACCACAGTAATCTGATTATAATAACATAAAATTTATTCATCAGTAAACTCCCAATATCTACCTTCCAAACAGCCAAATATTTATCACGAATTTACTATCATTATTTCTTTCAATAAAAACAAAAATTCCTTGACATTCAAAGAAAAATTCGTTATAATAATTTTGTTAAATTTTTTGCTGCTTTAGCTCATCTGGTGAGAGCAACTGACTTGTAATCTGTAGGTGGTTGGTTCCGAGTCCGACAAGCTGAAATTCATTTCATAAAATCACTCATATTATTATTTTATTTTTATAAAATAGTATTAGGTGTGTCTGAAAATTCATGAAAAATAATGAATTTTTAACAAATTTTTCTGAAAATCAAAAATAATAAACATTGATTTTATCGCAATTTTGTATAATTTGTAAAATCACATTAAAAATAACATAGATTTTGAGTTTTCAGACACAGCCTATATAATTCAGAATATTTAAAACAAACCTATTTTTCAAAATTTCCCTTCAAATAACTCTTTAATATTACAAGTTTATCTTCATGAAAAGATTCCTTCTTATAGAAGCTCCAATTAAACCATCTAATGCAGCGATAACTGTAATAAAATCAGAATTTCACTAATTATTTCTTTTTGAAAAGATATTTATATATCTTAACATCCCATATATATATACTATCAAAAATTATTTATGCTATTAAGCTATTAAACCGTATTTATTTCAGTATTATAAACTAATAAAAAGTGTAATAAAATTATTTTTAAAATTTAAATAATACACTTGAAAATCTATGTGGATACAATTTTATATTATGAGATTATTCATTTTTAATTTTTATAAAAAGTCCTCAAAATTTATGAAAAATTTAAAATTATAAGTGAATATATATTTTATTTAGAAGGAGGTCTCTAAAATGGGTGGAATTATCATTGTCAAGTCACGTGAATGGCTGCAAGTATAAAACAGTCGGCTCTCAATGATTCTATGGTGAACGGGAAGCACTTTGAACTCAGTTGTCTTATGCCAAGTGAAGATCCTCGATGACTTTATACACTCAGGATACTATTACAAAAATTAGGAACTGAAGAAGTTCTATTTATTGTTGATTTATGGGAGGAAGTCCTTTTAATCAGTCAAACTGTTTCTTTTGAAGAGCACCTGAAACAAGAGCTATTGTTGCAGGACTTAATTTACCAATGCTTCAGCTGCCTTATCAGAAAGAGAAGATATGGAAACAGCTCACGAGAAGTAGAAGCTGATTGTTCCAGAAGGAAAAGATCAAAATCAGAGTTCGTCCAGAAAGTCTCGCAACCCAGATGAAGGTCCAAAAGCTGTAGCACAGGATGATACACCTAAAGCGTTCCATTCCAGCAGGAACAGTTATTGGAGACGGAAAAATTAAATTTGTATTAGCACGTATTGATACTCAGTCTGTTTACATGGACGAGAACAAGCTGGACAAAAAGCAACTAATCCAAACAGAATTATTGTTGTTTCAGACACGGTTTCAAAAGATGGAACTACGTACAAAATTAATCGAGTAGGCAGCACCTCAGGTGTACTGCACATGTTATTCCGCTTGACAAATTAGTAGAAGTTTCAAAAGATCCAGCATCTCGAAATACAAAAGCATTACTGCTATTTGAAACCCCTCAGGATGTACTTTTATGTAATTGAAAGAGGTGTGAAATCAAGGAATTAAAATGTAGGTCACTGGCACACACTGTTGGAAAAGTCATGATGAAGTAACGTACTTTCAATGGATCAAAACGATGTTGATACTTACAAAAAACTTAGAGATTTAGGTGTTCAATTTGATGTTAGAAAAGTTGCTGCTGATAAAAAGGCAGACTTATTTAAGATGATTTCAGAAAACAAAATGAAGGATTAAAACTTTTAATTTAGGAGGTTGTTATAGATTTTAATATTTTATCAATTATTTTAATATTAATTGTCGCATTTCTAGCAGGAATGAGAGGTATCCGACCAGTTCCAATTCCATCAGCCAATTATTGCATGTTCAGTAGTTGTCTTGCGACTGACACATGAAAGAATGTATTATGTTAGGTGGAGCATTGCAGTTAATGGCTCCAGGTTGGGCAAAATGTAGAGGCAGCTTGCTCCAGATGCTGCACTTGTCTTCTAGCTCCAGCAAATTATTTTTGTTAAAGCTGGGGAAGTTTGATGCTGCAGGTCAAAATGTAGCAACTGGGACAGCAACTGCACTCTGCACAGCGGGATTAGTTCTGACTCATGGTTGTTCGTACTTTATCAGTAGTTATTGTTCACCAAATGTTGATAGGGAAAGCAGAAAAAGGTAATTTCAAAGGTGTGGAATACTATGGCATATGGTGGCACTTGCTTGTCAAGGTTTACGCATGCTGCTATTCCTGCCTTGCTATTATTATTTATACCCTCTCACGTTATTCAAGCGGCTCTTAATTCACTGCCAGAATGGTTTTACTACTGGAATGACTATTGCGGTGGATCTGCAGTAAGCAGTAGGATATGCAATGGTTATTAACCTTATGGCGAACAAAGAAGCTGGCTATCTTCTTCTTGGGGATTTGCAATTGCGCCGTTAAATGAACTTACACTCAAATTGCTACAGGAATTATAGGTGTCTGTGCAGCTATCATTTATCTAAATGTTACAAGTAATGGTGGCGGTGGTAACAGTGGTGGTGGAGATGGAGGTTCATCAGCTTCAGGAGATCCGCTGGGCGATATCTTAAATGACTATTAATCTAAGGAGGAATAAGAAATGGCAGAAAATAAAATAAAATTATCAAAATCAGATCGTCGTAGTGTAATGCTTCGTTCGCTAATTTTCTTCAAGGTTCTTGGAATTATGAACGTGTGCAAAATGGAGGTTGGGCTTATTCATTAATCCCAGCATTGAAAAAATTATATCCAAATAAAGATGACGCAGCAGCAGCTTTAAAAAGACACTTGGAATTTTTTAATACTCATCCGTATATTGCAGCACCAATTTTAGGAGTAACTCTTGCCTTAGAAGAAGAAAGAGCTAATGGAGCGGCAATAGATGATGCAGCTATTCAAGGAGTAAAAGTTGGAATGATGGGACCGCTTGCAGGAATAGGAGATCCAGTATTCTGGTTCACAATACGTCCAATTTTAGAGCAATTGCAGCTTCTCTTTGCGACAAGCGGTTCAGTTATTGCACCATTATTCTTTTTCATTATCTGGAATGTAATTCGTATTGCTTTCTTATGGTATACTCAAGAATTTGGTTATCAGAAAGGTTCAGAAATTACAAAAGATTTGTCAGGTGGATTGTTGCAAACTATAACTAAAGGTGCATCTCATTTTTAGGTATGTTCTATTAGTGGGTATTCTCAGTTCAACGTTGGATTACAATTAAATTCCCAAGAGTTATATCAAGAGTTCCATTAGCTGATGGAGCTTTATATAAAATTTCCAACTGGTTCAGTAACTGGTCCTCAATTACAATTCTTTCAGATTTTGGAAATAAATTATCACTTTCAGATACTCAAATAACAACTTTGCAAGATAACTTAGATAAATTAGTTCCAGGATTGGCAGCATTATTACTTAACTTTCCTAGTGTATGTGGCTACTTAAGAAAATCAGTCCAATTCTAATTATCTTTGGATTGTTCCTAGTTGAATTGTAGGACATGTAGTTGGAATATTCTAAAAATAAAATTATTGAAAAATTTGTATCAAATAAAAAGTTGGAATTAAAAAGCCAACTTTTTAATAATTAGAAATAAAAATTTTAAAATAAAGAAATGAGGAATAAAAATTGGCTATCTCTAATGAATACAAAAGTTCTGTTTACAACAAAAGCAAATCTCTTTAAATGGAATGTTTTGGAAAATAAAAATGGAGATGTTCTCATAGGAGATAATGCTTTTGAATTTTATAACAGTCGTAATCCTGAAGATTATATCCAAACCTTTGGACTGAGATTATAAGAGTAGAGCTCTAGCTCAAAGACAAAGATACTTTGTGGTTTTCATAGATACAAAAATGCTGGAACATATAATTTTGTTGTAAAAATGCTGGAAAGACGTTAAAAAATCATGCGTGATTTCTAGGAAATGAAAAATCGTACGAAATAAGCCTTTATTGTCCATGACATATTTAATCTATTTACAAATAAAACTATTTAGAGTCCTATATTATTGAGTATATTTTGAATAAAGGGAAATAAAAATCCCAAGTTTAGATATACCAACTCTAGTTTTTATCTTTTTATATTCAACCTTATGAGCATATTTTTATCATTATCATATTAATCATATTACAGCTTTCTAAACAAGCTTAAAAAGCAATTGATACTTTCAGAAGCAGAATTAGAAAATCTTTGAGATAATCTCTTCTTTTGTCTGTAAAATTTTACCAGGTATCCATCTCTTAGAAAGTATTATTAATATTTTTCAATCATTTTATCAACATATTTTTGAATAAGAGAAAAATCAAAAGGATTAACTCCCATTTTATACAGGAATCAATCCTTTACTGACTAGTTAAATTTTATGTTCAACTTTTTAGGATCAATTCAACCATTTTTCCTCGCTTCTTTTTACAAATTCATCAACATTCACTTAGGGCGTGCAGTCTGAAAAACCCTAAAATGATGAATTTTAACAAATTTTCTAAAAATCAAAATAATAAAACACTGATTTTATCGTACTTGTATAATTTATAAAATCAAAAACATTAAAAATAACATAGATTTCAAGTTTTTCACACAGCCTAACTCATTATGTATACATAATTTACTTTTTCTTTTTGATAGTAACTATTATAACTAACTGTAAGTGACATGTATGAAGTGGAATTACAGGAAAAATGGCGTCCCTGGTTGACTCGAACCAACGACCTCTGATTAACAGTCAGATGTTTTAATCGGCTGAGCTACGAGACACGAAAAGAAAAAAGTTTGGCAACCAACTGCCTTCCTATGAACCGTGTATCCAACAGATCAACTGAGAAGAATTTAAAATAGATGCAATGCATTGCATTACACCTACCATGATAATGAATACTCATCTTAAAGACGTTTCGTTAAGTTTATTATCCGTTCCAGACGGGATCACCAAATGCATATGAGGACAACTGAGCATTTGAATCAATGTCCAGAGGACGAACGTCATGCTTTGAACCAGCCAAGAGTTTGAACCGACCTGTTATTTGTTTACCGATAATCTGGAAGTACCGTTATCCTGAAGTTTTCTGTTGAGCGACGGTCCTTCCATATGAACCGCCGTGGATCACTAACTCCTATTGCACCTGCTCGACCTGTCAGTCTTGCAGTCAAGCTCCCTGTATGTTTGCACTCTTAGGCTGATTTCATCCAGCCTGAGTGGGAACCTTGAACGCTCCAGCACTTTTTGAGGCGACCGCCCCAGTCAAACCGCCCATCTAGCACTGTCTCCGTTACCAGATTAGAATTTCAACGGTATGGTTGGTATTCCAACGACGACCTCAGTTAAAACTGACGCCTCTAAACTCTCACAGTCTCCCAACATCCTATACACACACAGCCAAAACCCAATGCCAAACTACAGTAAAGCTCCACGGGGTCTTTCCGTCCCTACTTGCAGGTAGTCGGTATCTTCACCTGACATTACAACTTTCGCCATGGTCTCCAGCCAAGACAGCTCCCAAATCATTTCACCATTCGTGCAGGTCGGAACCACCTGACAAGGAATTTCGATACCTTTAGGACTGTTATAGTTACGGCTGTTCACTGGGGCTTCAAATCGGAGCTTTCTCACTCCTCTTAACCTTCCAGCACTGGCAGGTGTCAGCCCACATGCGTCGCCTTTCAGTTTAGCATAGACCCTGTGTTTTTGGTAAACAGTTGCTTGGGACTCTTCACCGCACTTGTTTCTAGGTGTTTCTCTTCAGGCATATGCAGACACCCTTCCGAGTTACGGGGCTATTTTGCAGAGTTCCCTTTAGCTAGAGTTATCCTGTTTCACTTTTTAAGTTTCTCACTGTCCACCTGTGTCGGTCTTTACAGTACGGGCACCATTTTTCATCGATAGAAGTTTTTCTTGGCAGTGTAGGATCTGTAACTTATGCTAATGCACTCTGCCCATCAGGTTCACATTTAGACACGCGGATTTACCTGCGTGTCCATACGTTACGCCCTTTAGAAAGACTCGTTCCGTCAGTCTTCTCACATACCTCCTGCGTCACCCGTCTCAAGCGATAATAGTGGTACAGGAATATTAAACCTGTTTTCCATTCGCCATCTACATTTTTGCTTATGCTTAGGGTCTCTGACTTCCCCAGGGCGGACAAACCTTCCTGGAAACCTTGACTTTTACCGGCGGGATCTCTCGCCCGCCTTCTCGCTACTCATTCCTGTATTCTCACTTCTGATGGGCCTCCAGAAAGCCTTTGCAGCTTACCTTCGACTCACCTACAGAACGCTCTCCTACCAGGCGTGAAAACACGCCTCCGCAGCTCGGTTTATGTCTAGCCCCGTTACATCTTCGGCGCAGATACTCCTCGACCAGTGAGCTGTTACGCACTCTTTCAAGGTATGGCTGCTTCTAAGCCAACCTCCTGGGTTGTCTGTGAATATCCACCTCCTTTCCCACTTAGACATAATTAGGACCTTAGCTGGCGGTCTGGGCTGTTCCCCTCTCGTCCATGGACCTTGTCATCCATGGACTCACTCCTGACGATTAATATATGGTATCTCGAAGTTTGCTTGATTTCGGTAAGCAGTACGCCCCTAGATCATACAGAGCTCTACCCCCACATATCTTAACATCAAAGGCTGCACCTAAATGCATTTCTGGAGAGAACGAGCTATCTCCTAGTTCGATTGGCTTTTTCACCCCTAGACCTATCTCATCTCCCAACTTTTTCAACGGCGGTGAGTTCTGACGCTCCACTGAGTCTTACCTCAGCTTCAGCCTGGACAGGTACTTAGATCACTAGGTTTCGCGTCTATGACCAGCGACTTAGCGCCCTATTAAGACTTGGTTTCCTTCTACCCGCTTTTATTAACCTTGCCACTGATCATAACTCGCAGGATGATTAACCAAAATCCACGCAGTCACATAAAGTGCTCCTACCGTTTGTAAAGCTTAACACGGTTTCAAATTCTATTTCACCCCTTGCTCAGGGTTCTTTTTCACCTTTCCCTCACGGTACTCTTCACTATCGGTCAACAACGTATTTAGCCTTACGTGACATGGTCCACGCCGATTCACGCCAGATTCCTCGTGCCTGACGCTACTCGGGTGCTTCCAGTTGTTATATATATTTTATGTTCTACAGGACTATCGCCTTCTTTGGTTCAGCTTCTCAACTGATTCTACTTACATACATATAACTTAAACATTATGACAATCCGTTAATGGAAGTCCCATAACCCCGTGTCAGCAACGCTGTCCGCCTGACACCGACACGGTTTAGGGCTTTATCCCCGTTCGCTCGCCGCTACTTAGGGAATCGTTTTTACTTTCTTTTTCCTCCCGTTACTTAGATGTTTTCAGTTCACGGGCTTATCGTTTTCACGCATATCCTCCAGATATGCAGGTTTTTCCCATCTCGGAAACCGGGGATTAACGATTATGTGCATCTCACTCCCGGCTTATCGCAGCTTATCACGTCCTTCATCGGTTGTTGTTGCCTCAGTATCCTCCGTGTGCCCTTATTAGCTTTTTTCTCCAGAATAACTCTTTACTCTAGTTTATTGTAATCTTTTACCTACTATTCATTTCCCATTGTCCTAATAATGAACATAGACATAAGAAGAAGCAGTGTTTGTTACTCCTTAGAAAGGAGGTGATCCATCCGCACCTTCCGGTACGGATACCTTGTTACGACTTCACCCCAATCACTATCCACTACCTTTAGGGACGCCTTCCTCCTTACGGTTGGACCGGCGGCTTCAGGTGCAAACAACTCTCGTGGTGTGACGGGCGGTGTGTACAAGACCCGAGAACGCATCTCACCGCAGCATTGCTGATCTGCGATTACTGAGCGATTCCGGCTTCATGAAGTCGAGTTGCAGACTTCAATCCGAACTTGGACCGGCTTTTTAAAGATTGGCTAAACGTTACCGTTTTGCAGCTCTTTGTACCGGCCCATTGTAGCACGTGTAGCCCAGATCATAGGGGCATGATGACCTGACGTCATCCCCACCTTCCTCCCTGCTCTTCGCAGGCAGTCTCGCCAGAGTCCCCAACTTAATGATGGCAACTAGCGATAGGGGTTGCGCTCGTTGCGGGACTTAACCCAACATCTCACGACACGAGCTGTCGACAGCCATGCACCACCTGTCTCCACGTTCCCGAAGGCACTGCCTATTCTCGCAGGCATGCGTGGGATGTCAAGATCTCGGTAAGGTCCTCGCGTTGCGTCGAATTAAACCACATGCTCCACCGCTTGTGCAGGGTCCCCGTCAATTCTTTTTGAGTTTCAGCCTTCGAGTACCGTACTCCCCAGGCGGATTACTTATCGCATTAGCTTCGGCACGGACACTCTTCATGCCCACACCCAGTAATCATCGTTTACGGCTGGGACTACCAGGGTATCTAATCCTGTTTGCTCCCCCAGCTTTCGCACTTCAGCGTCAGTTGCCGTCCAGTGAACTATCTTCATCATCGGCATTCCTGCACATATCTACGAATTTCACCTCTACTCGTGCAGTTCCGTCCACCTCTCCAGCACTCTAGCCAAACAGTTTCAGGGCAGGCTTGCGGTTGAGCCGCAAAAGTTTTCACCCCAGACTTGTCTGACCGCCTAGATGTCCCCTTTATGCCCAATAATTCCGGATAACGCTTGCGACATACGTATTACCGCGGCTGCTGGCACGTATTTAGCCGTCGCTTCTTCTGCAGGCACTGTCACTTTCTTCTTCCCTGCTGAAAGCACTTACAATCCGAAAACCTTCTTCAGTGCACACAGAATTGCTGGATCAGGGGTTGCCCCATTGTCCAATATTCCCCACTGCTGCCTCCCCGTAGGAGTAAGTACTGTATCCTCAGTCCCCAGTACGTTCACCCTCTATACTCGAGCTACCTATCATCGCGCCTTGGTGAGCCGTTACCTCACCAACAAAGCTAATAGGGACGCAAAGCTCTCCTGCACATTACTTTTTCATTGCCGGGCACATGCGTGCTGGCAATTGTATCAGGTATTATCAGTCGTTTCCGTCTGTTATCCCTGTCTGCAGGGCAAGTTCTTTACGCGCTACTCACCCGTCCGCCTTGGCTAGGCTGTGCAAGCACAGATTCGCCAAAGACTTGCATGTGTTAAGCATTCTGTCAGCGTTCATCCTGAGCCAGGATCAAACTCTTCATTCAATATATTTACATATATTTAATTTCACCTTTTGTCTTGACGAGAATCTTATCTTTACAGACAAGAGTTCTTGACATTAATATTTATCTTTTTACACTTATTGCTTCTTTCTATTCTTATATCATTGTCCTTTGATACCTTTTTGTATCGACAAGATATATATTATCATAATTAAATTTATTTGTCAACTACTTTTTCAACTTTTTCACGACAAACGCATGAAAGAAATCTAAAAAGAGGTATAATATTAATGTATCTTAAGAAAGAAGCTGGTAAAGACGTTAGAAGATAAACTAAATCTAAAAGAATTGTTAATATACATTACTCAAATAGAGGATGAAAGGTAATTTTCTAAAATAAAACATAAATTGACTGATATTGTCATAATTACTCCTTGCGAATTTTGAATACCGGAAAAAGATTGAAAAATTTGCAAAGATGTATTTCAAGACATTAAAAAGATACCTGGAAACCACCAAACGGCATACCTTCACATGATACAATTTAAAAGAGTTATGATTACAATAGAGTCTGAAAACAACAGAAGTTCTTTTTAAGAAAATAGATAGAGCTAAAAATTTCAGAAGAAAATAAAAATAAGAAAAATACTTTAATATTGATGGAAAATTTTTAAACGGAATGAAAATAATGCTCCGTTAGACATAGTGTCTGCATATTCTGAAGAAGATTGAATCTGTTATTCACAAGTAGCGGCGGAAGGAAAAAGAAAGGAAATAGAAGTAATATTGCGGCTGCTTGATAAAAATATCACTAAAAAGAATGCGTAGTGATAATAGATGTAATAGGAACTTAAAAAGAAAATCATAAAGAAAATCAAGAAGAGGAATACTTTTACCTTCAAGTAAAGGGAAGTCAAAAAGGCTTTAGAAGAAGATATAGGGAGGACTATTTTAGATACAAAGAATTTAGAAAGAAATTTAGTAGGATAATAAAAATATATTATATCGTTAAAATGTAAGAAGATATTTAAAATTATTTTATATATATAGAAATGCTGTTGTTAAAAATGGAAAATATAAAGAATTTGACAACACCGTAGTCAAAAAATGTTTCCATGGTTTATGTAGTTACGATAATAGAGCAACATAATTACAAATCAAAAAGTGACAGTTTTGGCGGATATCCGACTTTTAAATATTTAGTTCTATGCATTTTTTAGCATTTTGTCCTCTGATTTTTATATAGTATTATACAATAAATAATTTATACAAAAACAAACTAAAATATATCTTTAGTAACCTAAATTCCTTCAAATTTTATAAAAAATTATTAATTTCTAACATTTTGGATTCATTAAACTTTTTATTCACAAATTCCTCACTTGCAAGAATATCTCTAAAGAATTTGTTAAAATTTTCTTCTGCTGTTAATTAAGTATCCAAATTTATCTTTCATAAATATTTAGTAAGAAAAAGAAGAGAGAGAAAATCCCGAAGCATTCAGAAAAAATACTTTTACTAACTCTGACATTTTTAGTATGAACTGATTTCTGATATTCATATTTTTAAAAGAAACTTGAAATACAATCTATATGTCTATGCCATCGTTTCCTTAGCGATTTTACGTTCAAAATGAGATCTTAACGTTAACATTATCGCAAAACAATGAAAAATACTATCTCCTTAAAAATTATTGAAAGCAATAACTATCCTAACAAAAATTAGCTATTTAAAAATACTGCTACAAGCCTTTTCAATGAAAATAAAAGATTCTTCTTTAAATGTCGGTAATATACCATCAACAGCACAAAAAGCATTCTCAAGTCCTTGAAAAATATCTTATTACTGAATACAGAATTACTGATGTTACTTGAATGATAAAGTCTCTTTCTTTATTTAATAACCTGAATAACGATAAAAACTTATATTACTATGCCCATTGAAAAATTTATTTCATAAATCTTAATCCATCTTATGCCTAAACATTTTAAAATAGTAAACTTGTATATATTTTTCTAAGTATAAACTTCAAATACGATTGATTTTTAATATTGCTATGTTAAGACACTACTTCTATCAGAGACAAAATGTACAAAACTTTTTAGAAGGAATCGCTTTTACTGTCCAGTATGTAAACTTAAAGTGAGTATTTCTGATAATTTTATCATTGCGGTATCCACGTTTTAGAAATTATTATCAATATAATACAATTGATTTATTATGCATATTTTTGATAATATAAGAAAATATAAATTTATTTTTCTTTACTAAGTAGGAAAAATGTTGTTAAATTATAATAAAATTTGATGAAAAAATTGAATAGTAAAAAAAGATTATCCAAATAACAATACAATATAAAAATATTTAAAGTTTAGTAGTCTCTTTTGTTAATTGTTTGTTACTAACTGAAAAAGAAAATTTCAACATGTTATTGTCCTAAATTCTAAAAAGACGTATTGCTTTTTATACTAAAAATGTGTAAAATATACTAAACAAATCAAAAACATTTATGGTAATACCTGTCAAACTTAAAAAAATTATAATTATCTGCTGTAAACAATATACTCATGCAATTTTATCAGTTTGATTTTAAAGGTATTCGAGTGTATTAGGAAAGAATTTATGAAAAAAATATTTTTATTAATTTTTGTTGAGTGTTTCTGTTTTTAGTCCTGTCATTTTGCAGCTATTAGTACAAATTCTGATTTTTAAAAACTTTATAACAAAATTTATTAATTCTGAAAAATTTTAACAATCAACAAAATGCCGCTAACAAAAAATGATGAAAAAGAATTTTACAATAATCGGTGTCGGAGATATAATGCTTTGGCTCAAATTATCCATCTCAAGATTTGCTTCCTAAAAATGATGCAAACATTCTTCAGAATACACAAGATATTTTACAAAATGCAGATATAACTGTCGGAAATCTTGAAGGTACATTATTTGATACTGGCGGAAAGCCTAAAAGCTGTGGTAATCCGAGTATCTGCTATGTTTTCCGAAGTCCATCCAGATATGGAAAGTATTTTAAGGAAGCTGGATTTGACTATCTAAGTATCGCTAATAATCACAGTAATGATTTTGGAGAAACTGGAATCAGGGAAACTATGAAAAATTTAGATAGTTTAGGTATAAAATATGCAGGAATAAAAGGAATAGTTGAAAGTGCAGTTTTAGAAAAAGATGGCAAAAATTTGGATTTGTTTCTTTCGCTCCCAATTTAGTTACTGTAAAATTAAGTGATTACAGTTATGTAAAAACTTTTAACTGATTTAAGACCAAAAGTTGACATATTAGTTGTTATGTTTCATGGTGGTGCTGAAGGTGCGGGTGCAGAACATATTCCAAGAAAAGATGAAATTTTTCATGGTGAAAATCGTGGAAATGTCTACGAATTTGCTCATTTTGCGATAGATAATGGAGCTGATATTATTTTCGGTCAAGGACCTCATGTTACACGTGCAATTGAACTTTATAAAAACAAATTTATTTCCTATAGCGGTGGAAATTTTGCAACTTATGGGAAAAATTAATATTTCTGGCGCTATAGGACTGCTCCTATTTTCAAAAATAAAAATAGATGATAAAAGGTAACTTCATTTCTGGAGAAATTATTCCTGTAAAAACAAACTCATGGAAGTTTTGGTCCTTTGTAGATAATGAAAAATCAGTTATTAAGAAAATCATCTCATTAAACAAATCTGACTTTCCTAAAGGAAACGGGCTTTCTATTAGTGAATACGGAAAAATTTTTAAAAATCTGACAGCTCTAATTAAAAATAATTTTTAACAATCAGGGTAGCTTTTTATCCTGATTTTTTTATTATTTTCTTTTTAATCTAATAATTTCCCTTTCATTTTCATTCATCCTATTCCCCACTTTTTCATTTTCCTTCTCAAGTTTTTCCAACCTTCTTTTTATTCTCCAGTTCTTCATCCTGAATTTTCCGTTCCACATTACATTATTCCCAATCTTTTTCATCAGGATTTCCAACAATTTCCATTCCTTCCTCAATATCAGCCCCCAAAACTTCAATTTTTCCCCCATTATCAATTCCAACCAAAACTTCCCTTTCTTTAACCAAATTATTTTTATCAATCAAATAAATATAACTCTTCTTATTTTTAAGACAACAGCTTGTTTAGGAACTGTCAGAATATTTTCCTTCTTTTTGATAAAAGACAATGAATATCACATTTTCATTCAAAAATAAATCTTTAAACGAATCTAGAAAAAATTCAAATATACTCATATTATTAATTTTATTAATTTTTAAAGAGTTTTCCTTCAACAATTTTCTTTTCTAAATATAAATCTGAACTTTCTTTTGAATTCTTATTTGATAAAAATTTCCTTATTTTTCCATCTTCAATTTTTACTAACTTTTCGAGTGTCTTTTTCTTCACCAGCTTTTTATTTTTCTCTTTCAGAAATAGCAATTTCTGCAATATTCCCAATATTTAAATTTTTTTACTTTTTCATTTACTACACTTTCACTAACTATTTTTAAATTTTCTTTTCTTGTCAAAATCAATACTGGTTCATTTTCATTTGTAATTCCTCCCTTTAAAGCATTTTAATTTTTCACAATATAGGCATCAAATGGACTTCTTACAACTCTTTGAATTAATGGGATATTTTTAATTCTTGCTGTATTTCTAGTTTTAGTGCCGAAATTTCTCCTTGTAATTCCTGAATTTTCTGACTCAACGTCGGCTCCTAATTTTTCTGTTTCTCTAAATTTCTTAATTGTGAACTTTTTAACTGCAAACAACTTTTTTCTCATTAATATTATTTTTCTGATAATCGCTAAATTTCAATATTATATCGCCCTCTCACAAAAATCTCCTGCCTTATAGTAAACATCATCGACAGAAAGATTTAAATTTATTCCTATTTTAGTAACATTACTTTCGCAACAGCAGTTCTTCATATCTACAAATAACTCAATATTTTCACGCGTTATCTTTTCGATTACATATTTTTATTAATTTTTCGGAACACAGAATTTTATCATTAAAGAAGAATAAAAATTAATATTGTAGGTAAAAATCCGATTATTTCATCTTTTCTCAAAATCTGCTCTCCTTTTTCTAATGATTTCCATCAAAATAAGAATTTTCACTTAAATTATCTTCATAAAGGGAAATACTCCTTACGTCCCAGATAAAGTTGATCGGCTTTCCTTTGATTGGAACGATAAAAATCCCCAGTTATTCAAATCTGTATAAACAAAAATCTTACTGTATTGTTTTTGAATTGTATCTGTATCATTTTTGAGAAATTATGTTTGTAAATTCAGGTAAAATTTCTTCTGCGTCCATCTCTTCATAGTCATCTTCATTTTTATAAATCATTTCCTTTTTCAATTCACCTTCAGCATTATAAACATAAATTTTTCAATTCTTCTGCAGATATTTTTATCAATTTGCCCTATCAAAAATATCAGCTTTTCGTGAAGTCTGTATCATCTCAACTTTTTCCCCGTCATATTTTTCCACCCACACTGAATACGGCACAAGCGGAACTTCATTCACTAATTTCCACATCCATATGCCCAAACCTTTTTATAGTCAAGGTATTTTATAGCTCCGTCCAAAACAGTTCAGTTTCAGCTCATAATCATCACGGTGGCTCAATTCCTTATATTCAATCATTTTTCCTGGTACAAATTCCTTTAACACTTCCTGAAATGTACTGATTTTCGTCGACTGACCGCTCAATTTTATCAATGAATATTCAAAAAGCAGTCCTTCTTTATAATAAGTATTCAAAAATTTTCTGAGCATCCGTAAATATCTGCTTTTACTATTTTTCGATTTCCTTTATTGTAAAAATATTTTTTTGGATAATCCGTTACCGTATGAAAAAATTCCGTTTTTCATAAGTATGTATTTTCCAGCTTTTTAGCTGGGTTATATGAATATCATTTCGCTTTTCATAATTTCTTGGAATATCAAAAACGAGTTCTCAACCTTCCGTCAGATGTAAAAAAATTCCTTTTCAAATTTTCAGCGGCTTCCCATAACATATAAAAATTATTCCTTATTTTTCTATATTCTTCACTCATTTTATTTTCAAAAATGTGAATACTTTGTTGGAATTATGTTCTCATATTTTTTTCATATTCCAAATTCATTTTTCAAAAATCTTTTCAACTCCGCCATCATCAATTACTTTATAAATCATATCATTGTCATATTTTATCAAATCATTAATTGAAATAATCTGATTTTTAGAATATTTTTGCCCCCAGCACAATTTTCAAAAAAACTGCATAATTCTATAAGTCAAATCATTCCCACCAAAAATTTTCATCTCCATTTTCAAAACTTGTCCTTATATCCAGATAGTATGAAATCCTGTCTCTATTAATTACATATTTACAAGCCGCTAAGTCTGTAGTTCCACCGCCACAGTCAATAATTAATGCGCTATATTCCTCATTTTTCCTTATATCTTCCCTTTTTATCTGTATTTCAATCGTATTGTAAAAGCACTGCGATTGCTTCATCCATTGCATTTTCACGAATAATTTCATATTCATAATGTCTTTCATTGGAGAATTTATTACTTTCGTTAATTTCTTTTTCAAAAATTTTTCCTTATTTTTTTAGAATTTTTCTCCTGTAATTATTTTTCACTGTAAAAATTTCCTGAAACATTGTCAAAAACTGTTCCTTCAATTTTACAGGACTGGAAGCGTGAATCTTTTTAAACTTACATTTGAACATATATTCTGCACGATTTACAACATATTTCAAATACGCCTTTATTATATCTTTCCTTTTATATACAAAATATTTCCAAATTCATCATTAATTTTCTCAAGTTTATTATGTTCATGAACCCACCTTTTTAAGCTATAAAAATCGAACCATTGACAATATAGTCATTTTTCCAATTTTTCAAAACATCATAACCAAACGAATATTTTATATTTTTAGAATCACTGCAATCATCTACATAAACAAGTGTCGGAAAAATTTCACGGTAACGTCTTTCTCCATCATCAAATTTCATAATTTATTGCATCAATCACAACATTTCCATTTAAAATATCATTAGTTGGCAGCTCTTTCACGTAATTTTTATCTAAGTATGTCTCCCACAGCGGTATTTTACAGTTCCAAAAATCAATGCAAAAGCGGAGTATTTGTCATTTCTAGATTTCTTACAATAAAATTTTCAATTTCAACTTTGTAATAATCCATTTGGTACGGATAAAGCGATTCCAATTCATCTTCCTTTAAATTATAGAATTTATGAATAAATTTTAAATCACTTTCTTTAAAAACAAAAATGAAAAATTTATTATTTCTCAATTTTTCAACTCTAAAAATCCTGCTTATTAAAAATATTTATTTCTACTTTTTAAATCCTTCTCCAGCTGGAAAAATTCCACATAGATAATTATTTTGCATTTATAAGAAAAACATTTGCACTGCTTACGTTTTCAGGAATTTCGATTTTATAATTATCTTCTTTCATCAAGTCAAGTTCCTTGTACAAAAATAATTTTTATGCGGAACTTTTATTTTGTTCTCATTATGAATCCTCTCCCAAGTTTACTATCAAAATAAATGCTGAACGTTCGCAAGTCCATTTTTATTGTATTCATCTATGCAGTAATTCTCCTTGACTCCCCTATATTTCATCAAAAGAGCGATTAATTCCTCCCTTGTAGGAGTTTCCAGATGAACATTTACCAAATTTTCCTCAATCGCAATCTGATACATTTCATAATAGGATTTTTCTTAATTCTTCCTCATAAAAACAGTTTCATTTTTAACTTTTTCCCTTTCATTTACAATTTTTCAAAAACTTTTGGCTCAAATTTTTTTATTTCTTCCACCATTTCCTTAACGCTCCCAAATCTTTTTCCCTTTCATACTTAAGTCCCTTTTTTTATAACTTCTTCCATTTTTCTAAATTTTTCAATCTTTTCAAATCCCATAACTTCCCGCTCAAATTCCAATTCTGGCTTATAAAATCTCTCAATTACTCCATCCACTTTTTCCACAGAACATAAAATACAAAATTGCCATTAGCGAGTAAACATCACTTCTTTCATCAATCTTTATTTTTCAGAATAAATCTCAATCGGCGAATATCCTTCCGAAAACCTTTATAAATTCAATTTTTCCACCTTTTTCCACACTAGTTCCAAAATCAATAATCTTTATATTTCCCCTAACATCAATCAAAAATATTTGAAGGCTTTAAATCACAATGAATAATATATATGAATTTGGCAAACTAAATCTGCAATTTTAAAAAAATATTTTTCAAAATCTCATTTACTTCCAGCCCTCAATTCTATTTTCCAAAATATATTCTTTCAAAGTAATTCCGCAAAAATATTCTGTAACAATATAATTTGTACCATTTTCACTAAAAAATCAACAATTTTTACAATTCCACTTTCATTTTCTGTTTTTCGCTTTTTAGATTTTTCAAAAATCTTTCCAAAATACATTTCTCTTTAAAAAATTTTTCTTAAAGTTTTCAAAGTCTTTTTATATTTTATTAGTAAAAACATATCTTCCATTCCGAATAACGTTTCTTCTGGAAAAACATTCCTTAATAATCACTTTTTCCCTTTTTCATTTTTGCCAAATAAATATTTGAAAGTTTGCTCTTTGCTACATAATTTATAATTTTTATATATAAAGTCTGGTTGCTTTTGATAAAAATTCATTTTATCCTTTTTATACAGTAATTTTTAATAATATTTTTAGCGATACCGCTTTAAAACTAAATCCAAAAGTTATGAAAATTCTACTCAAATTTTTGGACTCGTTTAATTTTTACGATTAAATATTAAAAATATTCCAATGTATCCTAAAAACTAAAAATTTAAATTTATCCTAAAACATTTCCATTTCATCTCTTCCAAGAATTTCCCAGTTTCTTTTCGATTTCTTTTTCCAGTTCTGAAATTTTATTATTTTTCATTTCTGAAACTTTTGCTTTGACATATAAATTTTTATTTCTAATTCGCTTATATTTTTGATTTTTCACATTCTTATGTTTCTCTGTTTTTATTGTTTGTATTTTCATTTTTAGAAATTATCATATTTTTCAATATTTCTTTTGAAATTATTTTAAATTTAGTTTTTCTTTTTCTCTTTTTCTATTTTTAGTTTTCCTTTTTATTTCTTCGTTCTCAAAAGAATCATTTCCAAATTTAATTTTTTTATTTTTCAAAATCATCATTTTTTTACTTTTTACAATATTCAGATTACTTTTAACAAAATCATTTATTATAAAATTTTTATTAGAAACCTTATTTTTAATAACAGGATTTTTGAGCTTTTCAAATGATTTTTTTCTGAATATTTTTCCAACTGAAACAAACATAAAAATAAATACTATAGCTAAAACAAATATTTTGAGAATATTTTTCATGATTATTATACTTATGATTTTCAATATCTTCCAAATTATTTTCTTCAATATTCTCAATCTCTTTCGACAAAAATCGAAAAATGGAATAACTTTATTTATTTTCTTCTCAAATTTTTTTACTTTTTTTACTTAAATTTTTCTCAATATTCTCCTTACTTTTCTTATTAATATGAATCTCCGTAAGTTCATTTTTCATCAATAATCTCCCAAAAACTCAGGACTCCCAGCCAGTAAATAATCATTTTTTTCTCTAATCTTATATTTTTATTTTTCTCCACTTATTTTTTTCAAGAATTTTGTTTTCACGATATAAAATAAATGCTGTTTTTCCTGAATTTCCAACAATTATATTATCTTTATCGATCATAATATTTAACTGAGAATATGAACTTTCAGATTCAATTTTTCTAAATTTTTCAATATTTTTCTAAATTCATTTTCTCAAAAATAACTTTTTTTACTAGAATTTTTCATTATTTTTTTCCATATTTTCAATTGAAAAAAATCATTATTTTCAAAATATTTCTCAATAGTTTTCCGCACTCCAATCTGTGCTAAATTTATTTTTTTCAAAATTACTATTCTTCTTTTTCTTACCTTCATTATAGCTAGCTATACTCCAAATCCCCTTATTTCCATTCGGAACATATGCAGAATATGTATTTTTCAACTATTTTCTCGTATTCCTTAAAAATAAGTGTCCAGTTTGATATTTTTACCATTTTACCTCCATTTCTTCTAAAAGATTTTCCAAAATTGCCACCACTTCCTATTTGCTTTTTCAGCCTTTTTCAATTTCTTTTCGATTTCCTCTATCTCTTCCTTTTTTTGCCCCATTCTTTTTGCAAATTATCCTTTGCACCTTTAAACTCTTCCACAGCTTCCTTCCATTTTTATTTTTTTAAAATTTTCATCAGCTTTTTGTTTTAGTAAATATCCTTCACTTTTTCCTATATTCAAATCTTCAATTTTAGCCATCTGATTTCCAAAATTTTCCTGTTTCATTAATCTCTTCAAGTATTTTTTTAGCATTTTCATATTTTGAAATACTTTCTTCATAATTTCCGTTTATAACCATCGTATCAGCTTGCATTTCCAGATTTGTCGCATTTTCCATTTTTCTGGATATTTCTTCTCGCCTTTCCCGCTCCTTTTTCCATTTCCTGCTGCTGCGCCTTGATTTCTGCTTCTTTTATTGATAATTCCTGTTGTGCCTGCATTTGCTGCTGTTTTAGCTGTTCTGAATATTCTATTTCCTGCTGCTTCAGTTTTTCGGCATTTCGGCTTTCAAACTTTATAAATTCCTGTGCCTGATTTATGAATTTCTCCACAGCTTTTTGCATTACTTTCATCTTTCATTTTACGATAAATATTTTTTTGCCTGCGTGAAAAATGCTTATTGCTTGAGCAGGATTGTTGGCTGTTATTTGGGAAAGCCCTTCCTGAACAAGGTTATTTGCAGTTTGCAGTTCAGAATTTTGCTGTGAATTTAATTCCTGAATTTTGTTGTCAATTTCCCCCACTTTCACAGTATCACCCAAGACCTGATACATTTGCCGTGCTTGATAATATGCTTCCCTTGATGAATTTATATTGCTTTGTGCCAAGGAATCACCCTTATTTTTCTGCGAGCATTGCTCCACTATATGCAGTTTTTTTCTTTCTCTGCTATATTTTCCAGCTTTTTCTCAACTTGTGAAACATAATCAGCACGCCCATTTTCCAAATACATATCAGACGCATTTTTATAGCTTACTTTTTGCCAAATTATAGCTTCCTTGGGCAACTGCATTATCTCCAGCGGTTTCCAAACTTTTTGCTTCCTTTAATTTAACAGTCGAATTTATCCGCGAATCCAATGTCGTTAAGATTTCTTCTGTATTCAATTCATCTCTTTTATAGCTGTTCTCATTCAAATTATACTTAGCCTGCTGATATTTTACATTTGCTTCATCATAATTTCCGCTGTTAAACATTTCATTTCCTTCATTAATATCCGAAAACGCCCTTTTCAATTTTTCAGTTTCATCAATTTTTTTGCTTATTTCCTTAATTTTTATCCGCTTCCATTCGCTTATTTTTCAGCATTTGCAAGAAATCCTATCACTCCTCTGCTTTTCGGCTTTAACTTTTCATATTCTCAATTTCCAATTTCAAATTATCAATCGAATTATTAAAATTTTTCCTTATCACTTCCTCATCTGCTAACTTTTCATACTGTATTGCCGCCTGTAAAATATTATTTCTCCTTTTTACATTCCAAAATCACAATAAATAAAAATAATTACAACTGCAATTAATACTCCCAAAGCTATCTTTTTTTATAATTTTAGCTTTATCTTTTTCCATTGGTTCTGTACTTGCAACAGCCTGAATTTCCACTCCTGCAATTGTATAATTTTCAATATTCTCCCTTAAAGATGCAAGTATCCGTTTTTCCAACGAATTTAGCCATTGCTTCTTATCTTCAAACCGAGATAAATCATTTTCCATATCGTAATCGTCAATATTTTCCCAAAAACCAACTGTTGTCATACAAAAAATATCTTTTTCAAGCAGTTCAATCGGCTCTTTTTATAATATTTGGCTTAATTTTTCCAAAATCTCCAATTGCCTGCAACAAATCGTTTCTTTGCCTATGAAATCGCATATCGGATGTATTTAATGCTTTTTCTTCTACCAGAAGCTGTGCAATCGTATCATCACTGCTCTGAGAAACGATATAGCCTCCTCAATGTGATAAAATCTCGTGTTTCCTATATTTCCATATAAAATTGAATTGTAATTGCTGATAATAATTAATAGGGAAGTGTGCATAAGAGAATATTTTTGAGTTTCTTCCTGTTTTTCCTTTACTTTCAGATTTGCATAGTTCATCATTTCGTTTATTACTTCATAATTAAATCGTGGACGCAGCATAAAATATTCAATTACAGATTCCACTGCTATTTTTCGCAGCTACTCTTTGCCCCATTTTCTTCATCAAATCCATCCGCCACGACCCAGATTGCATAATTATCAAGCAAAACATATCCAAAAAATCACTATTTTCAGCCTTTGTTCCAGCTTCACTCAAAAATTCTGTAATAAATTTTGCTTCATCTTTCCTCATTCTCCATTTCTCCCCTTATATTTATTTTTAATTTTTAAGTAAAATCATTTTTCTAAAATTATAGCTTTTTATCAAAATTCTAAATTTATAGTAAAATTACTTTAAAACCGAACTCAAAGGCTATGACTATTTTACTCAAACCCTGAGTTTATATAATTTTTAATAGTTCAATTTTAAATAGGTTCGAGTATATTTAGATTTTTCTAACTTAGTTTTGAAACATTTCTTCATAATCTTCAATTTTTACTTCAGATTCCCCTTTTTACTGCCTTTTTCCTATAATTTTTTTATTTCTCAATTTTTTTCAGAATCGTCTTCTCTCGATTTCTCCTTTTCCCAGTCAAAATAATCTCCACATAAATTTACAAATACAAACTTGCTTTTCTCCCATTTCCATAACTGAATAAGCCCGCAACTCAACTGTATTATAAACAGCTTCTCCGTTCAAATATATAAGTCCGTTGAGCATCTCCAGGAGTTAGCATAAATTTTCGCTGTTTCGGATTATAGCTTATTGAACAATGATTTTTCTTGAAATCATGCTGTCTCCTAAAATTTGAATATTCATATTCTCACCACGTCCAATAAAATTCCTTTTCGCTCACAATCCTGTAGTCTTTCCCTTGTCATGCCCTTCAATACACGTAATCCATCCCACAACAGGGTCAACCACGCTATCTTTTGACCAATATGCAGTCGTTCTATCCTCATCTTCCATTTCTTCTACTAAATTAATTTTATCTTCCAGAACTTCTGTTTCCAACCCTTCAGATTTGCAGTACGGACAAAAGCTATATCTTGAAACATCATACATATGTCCATTTTTACATCTATCCAACTTCATTTTAAATTTTTCCTCCTATTTATTCATTTTTAAATTACTTTAACAATATTTTTGTAGTCGCCAAATAAATTATATCTCCAGATTCTACTTTTACTGGTATATTTTTTTCTTTAATTTCATTTTTCGCTTGTCTAAATTTCTCTCAATTCCACTTCCATTCTGAGAACCCTAAATCCTCATAATACCAAATTCCATTCACTCGATTTAAAATCCCGTGAGCTCTACTAACCAAGTTAGAATAAATTCCTTCACTCACATCTATATCCACTCTATTTCTAGGCGTTTCTTTTTCCAATCAGAAGTGAAGTCGACTCTTCCAACTTTCCAGATTTTTCATATCATAATCTTCTGAATCCTTCCAGAAATATATGCTCGATTTGCTTTTTCTCCAAATTCTCTATTTCCTTGACTCTTTCTAAAAACACACTATGCTCTCTCTCCCGCTCGTTCTTTATATTTCTAATTTCCTCCTCCACTTCAACTTTTCTCAAAAATCTTTCCACAATAAGCAAATAAAGCGTAACTCTGATATAAACAAATATTGAAAAAAATAAAGGCTTTTGGTAGAATACCCAGAAAAATGTACAAAAAACAAATGTAATAATCAAAATTAACATTATTAAAAATATTTTTTTAGGCTCAAAAACTTGTAACTTTTCTGGTTTCTAGCATTTAATTTTCGTTTTTCATATTTTTAATTCCCTTATCCACACTAATACTATTTTTCAATATTAAAAATTCTTATTTTTCTAGCTCCCGTAACACTTCTTAATCTTTCAAGCCTATAAATACTCCCACTACCAAGCGGTTTTCTAAAAAAATATTCCTAAAATTTCCAAAAACTTCTTCTAAAAATCCAAAACATAATTACTTTCCTTTCCATATAAATTACAAATTATACAAATTAAATAAAACTTGCCTTTTCAAAAAAATATAATTTTATTTTTTTATTCTGCATATCAAAAATTTTTCAAACTGCCCTTTAATATTCTCCTTTTTCCATCTCCGCCTTTTTTTCTTCCCCATCTTATTCAAATTAAAAACTGTTCTCAAACATTTCTTTCATTTCACTCGCACTTTTAAAAATTCTTTTCCAAACGAGAAATTATTATCAGAAAAATTATTTTTATTTTTATTATTTTCCTGTCCATTTTTAAATTTTCTCTTGTTGTCATACTCCTTCCTCTTTTTCTCATCTCCAAGAATTTCATAAGCCTCTGTTATTTCCCGAAACTTTTTACAGCTTCATCATCTCCAGGATTTTTGTCAGGATGATATTTTTATCGCCAATTTTCTATATTTCTTCTTTATTTCTGAAAAATCAGCATTTTCTTCCACTTCCAATATTTTATAATAATCCATTTTCCTTCCTTTTTATTAATTTTATTTTAACTATATTTAAATAATACTATATTTTTATACTTTTTGTCAATTATTTTTAATCATATTTTTATATTTAAAAATAAATTTTTAAACTTCACAAAAAGACATAAATTTTTACATAATTTTGACAAAAATTAAATGATACTATATTAGTGTTCTAGAAAAGAAATAAAAAAATTTGAATGGAGTGATTTATATGAAAAATTCTTTAAAGAAAAATAATCGCAGTTTTAGGAATTACAGGAATATCAATAGTGTCATTTGCTGTTCCACCTACAAATATACGAAAAACCAAAAAAACTAATATTAGTCAACCTAAAAAGAAATTACCGCCTAAAAAGAAATCACCAGGTAAAGACGATAAAAAGAATTAAAAACTTTTATAAAAACAACATCCAGTAAAAAAGAGGAATCTCAAAAGAAGAAGAAAGAAATAATAGAATAAAAATATTTAAATATAGAATCTTTACATCATATTACTCAAAAAAAGACTGTACCAGAAATAAATGAACTGCACCTAAAATCTTAGACACAAAAATGGAAGGTGCAGTTTTTTTATTTTAAATTATATTTTTAGAATTTGAACACAAAAACAGCTTAAATTTATTGATATGGTAAACTTTTTCAAAATTAATATTAAAAATGATTTTTTTCAGCTATTTTCTATATTTTTCAAAATATACATTTCCATCTTCTCCATACTTTAATAGAATAGGATAAATTTCCATCCCATTTTTCCAATGCTTCATAAAAAGTTTCTGAAAAATTCCTTATCTATAGTGTGTTCAGGAGCAAAGATTTCTGATTTCCTGAATATTAAAATTATCACAGCTGTTCTAAAACCTTCTTTTTAAGTTCTATTAATTCTTTTTAAATGTTTTTATTGCCCTTGTGGAAGGAGAGCCTGGAAATTGGGCAGTCTTGCCATTTACTAAAGTACATCCTTTTACTTCAATGTAAATTTTATCTTTTTAGTTTCCAGATAAAAAGTCCAATTTACTGTTGTTATGTTTAATTTCTGGCTTTATATATAAAGGTTTTTCAAAAGGGAAATTTTTTTCATTATGAAATATTGATTCTGTAATATAACGATGAAAAGCTGTATTTATAAGAATAATTTCTCCATGAACTTTTTACCGCAATAACATCCCATTTTGTCTTACGTTTCTGATTTTTTTCTGTCCGCTTCTTTTTATCAGCAGTTCAGCTCCATCAATAAGTAATTCTGTTAATCGTCCCGTATCGTGTAAATGTGCAAAAATCTTCTTTCGGATTTTTCTTTAGAATTTAAATTTTTAAAAGCTAAATTTGACTGTAAATCTTGTTACCCGCTCTTTAAAAATCTACAATCTTATCATAATTTTATTGTATAAATATCAGTTTTATTTTGAATTTTCATTAATTTTACTTCCTTTAATTTTTTTATAAATCAAATAAAAACGGAGTTTTAATAAATAATTTTATTTTCTCCGTTTAAAAATTTTATTTTTTTAGTATAAATTTAATTTATATGTTAAATAATACAATGGTTTATTTTGATTCTGCATTGCAAAATCGTATTCATTAAATGCTTTTTTTAGCTTGTGGAATACTTTTTTCCAGTTGTGCAGATAAATTGAATTTTGCTGTAATCATATTTGAAAGGGATTTTAATTTTTGAGAAAAATCTTCTTCCAGGTAAATATTTTCCACAGCATAATTCTTACGTAAGTTCAAATCTTTTGCCATAATTTTTATAACTTCATCAAGGCTCGCAATCCCATCAACCAGTTTTATATCCTTAGCTTCATCTCCAAGCCAAATTTTCCCTTGTGCATAGTTTTCAAGAGTATTTTCATCAATTTTACGATTTTTGGAAACTCGTGATTTAAATTCTTTGTATGTTTCTTCCATTGATTGACTGATTTTAGCACGTGATTCCTCTGATAATGGAGCAAAACTATCATTAATATCAGAATATCTTCCTTTTGATATTGAATTTGAACGAACCCCATATTTATCTTGGGCATTGTACAATTTAGGCAGCATTGAAACTACACCGATTGAGCCAGTAATCGTAGCACTGTTTGCAAAGACTTTTTTTCCTGCCGTTGAGATATAATAACCTCCAGAAGCAGCAGTATCCGCCATTGAAACATAAACTGGAATCTTCAGTTTTGACAGTTCCTGATAAATCACTTCAGAAGCAAGTGCCGAACCTCCACCTGAATTTACACGAAGTACAATCCCTTTTAAATTTTTAGTTTGTGTAGCTTTTTCAATTTTTTGAAGAATATTGTCAGGTGTAATAGTTCCTTCTGTAACGCCGTTTGCATCATATAAAATCGAACCTTCAGCATAAATTACAGCGATAGTTCCATTTCTTGAATTTCCAGTTTTTCATATTGTACTCTTTTTGATAGTAATCTGTAATATCTGCAATATTATCTTCACGAATATTCAATCGTTCTGTAAAAAGTAGAAAAATTGTTCCAATTTATCAACTAAACCTTTATCACGTGCTGAAAAATGGTGTTAAATTAGTAACATTTCCATTTACAATATCGTTATTCAAAAGCATTTTTTATCAATTTTACGATTTTTAGCAACATCAGTAATAAATTTGTTGTATCTATTTTCCAAAAATTCTTGTCAATTCAGAACGTAATTCTGGCGTCATATCATTTCCAATATATTCTTCCCCATAAGACTTGTAGTTTCCAATACGGACAACTTCCATATTTACTCCAATCTTATCAAATAGCCCCTTATAATAAAGATCTGAATAATGATATCCTGTCAAATCTAGGCTTGCTGAAGCGGACGATACTAACTAACTTCATCTGCTATGGAAGCCAGTTTATAATTGGCATTTGTGACATAAGCACCAAAAAGCATATTTTTTTATTATTTGCTTTTTAATTCTTCAAATTTTTTAATTAATTCCTCAATTTTTCGCAGATGATAAGTTTATAGTGTCTAAAAGCAATAACAACACCTTTTACTTGATTATTATTTTTTTAATATCATCCAAACTATTTAAAAATATCCATGTATGATAATTTTTCATCTGATAAAAAATTTGAACCGACAATTTTATCTTCTGTAACGTCAGAAACGTTAAAAAGTATATATTCATAGCTTTTTCATTTTTCATTCTTATCTTTGGAACTAAAAAATTGCAATTGCAGAAATTCCAATAATAAAAAATTACAAATATAAATAGCTGACATCTTTTAAAAAGAATGAATATATTTCTTTTTAATGAAAATATCAAAAATTTTTTTCAAAAAGTCTAAAAAATTTCATTTTTATTTTCCTCCTCATAGATTTACATATTGTTAAGATTATTAGTTAGTCCAAATTATATCATTTTAACTAACAAAATAGCAATTATATTATTTTTTTCAAGATAGAATAAAATGTTTTAGGGGTCAAATAATTTGTACTTAATTAGAGAAAAATCATCTAGAATATAATCAACAAATCTTATTGAAAAAGTATTTTTCTACCATTTAAATAACAGATTTTTCGTTTCTTATAAAGAGAGTTTTTAATATTCTGTTTTTAAGACAAAGTAGAAATCAATAAAAACATTGAAAAACTCTCACAAACAAAAATATTTCAAAAGAGAGCCAAGAGAAATTTAGTGTGATTTTTATTATCTGCTCTTAAGTATTTGACTTCATTTCCATCTCAAAATATAATTGACTTTTTATATAACAAGTGTTATAATACAATGAAAAATTTGGAAATTATTTCATGAATCATTTGTATATTCAATTTATGGAATATTTGACAAAAATAAAATTTATGGAGGTTTTCTTATGAAACAGAATACTTTAATTAGCAATATTGTAAAAATTGAATCAAAAAGAAAAAGAAATTTTTAAAAATGTTCTTTTAGTATTAGGTGGAGTAGCATTTTTGAGTTTAATGGCTCAAGTTATGATTCCATTACCTTATACCCAGTACCAATTACACTTGGAACATTCGGAGTTACATTAATGGCGTTACTATATGGAAGAAAATTAGGAACTGCAACAATCCTTTCCTATGTTGCTGCAGGTAGTTTAGGTGCTCAATTTTTGCTGGCGCTAAAAGCAGGATCTTTATTTTCACCAACAGGAGGGTATATTTTAGGATATATTATTTCTACAATTCTTTTTAGGATATTTAGCTGATAAAGGAGTTACAAAAATCTTACGTAAAAACAATTCTTTCATTAATGCTTTCTAGTGCAATTATCTTGACATTAGGTGCATTGCAATTATCATTATTTTTACCAGGTAAAAATGCATTCATGGTTGGTGTGTTGCCTTTCCTTCCAGGAGATGCATTAAAATCAACTGCTGTAACATTGCTTGTTCCAACATTATGGAAATTTATTCCAAAAAAATAATAATGATGAAAAGAATTAATTTATGAGACAAAAATTTAAATGAAAATTGTTTCTACAAATTTTCAGTAAATGTTATAAAATATAGTAAAAATATCCATAAAAACCAAACTAGTTTTTGAATATATAATAAAATTCCTATTATTTTTTTAGTAAAAATTTAAAATAGGAATTTTTATTATAACCAAAGTTACACTTTTATTTTTAAAAAATGTTGTAAAATAAAAAACGGAGAAAAGTTAACATTAAAATTGATTTAGAAAGTTATAAAAAAACTTGGATAATTCATTCAATATCATGTTTTTATCTAAGTTTTAAATATTTTATTTTCTGTTATTTAAGTACACAAGCATTTAATAATGCAAGTGTGCTTTTTTTAAAATCTGAAAAATTATTAAATCTATCTTGACAATTTAAATATATGGTGGTAATATAATATTGTTGTTAGGCTGACCTAAATATATGGTTAGGCTAGGCTAAATAAATAGGAAGGAGTTGGGATGAGCAGAAGTATAGAAGATTATTTAAAAGGGAATATACACTCTGAAGAGGAATATTCCAATAAAAAAACTTGCAGAATATTTAAATATCTCTCCAGCTTCAGTCAGCGAAATGATAAAAAAAGCTGGTAAATGATGAATATTTAACTATTGACAAAAACAGTAAAACTTACTGAAAAAGGGAAATAATTTTGCATTAGACATTATACGTAAACACCGTGTTTGGGAAGTTTTTATTTGAAAAACTAGGATATAGAAAGAAGATGTACATAAAGAAGCAGAAATTCTAGAACATGTAACGAGCGATAAACTTCTCCAAAAACTGGAAAAATTTTTTATTTTATCCTAAAGGAATGTCCGCATGGCAGTCCAATTTTCTATGATTTGGAAAAACTTGGATGAAGAAAATATTATAAAATTATCTGAAGCTGAGGGAAGATGATGAAATTGTTATATTAAGTGTGGAGGATAATATAGAATTATATGATTATCTACGGGATTTGGATATAAATTTAAAGGAAAAAAATATTGTAGAAAAAAAAGATCCGTTTAATGGACCAATATATTTGAAAAGTGAGCAAAATAATGAAAAAATAGTGGCTTTTAATGCAGCAGACATGATTGAGGTTTATATATAAAAGATTTGGAGGAGACAGATAATGAGTAAAAAAACAACGTATTAACAAAATTAAACTTAGTAATTGCAGTATGTGTGGCAATGATGCTGCTAATATCTTGTGGAAAAAGTGGAGCTTCATCAGGTAAAAAAATAAAAGTTACGACAACAACGACAATGCTTTCTGACCTTGTAAAAACAATTGGTGGAGATAAAGTCGAAGTTACTGGACTTATGGGAGAAGGAGTAGATCCACATTTGTATAGTGCTAGTGCAGGAGATATTGAAAAAACTTGGAAATGCTGACATCATAGTCTATGGTGGACTGCATTTGGAAGGTAAAATGACAGAAATTTTTGAAAAATTAACTTCTCAAAACAAAAATATATTAAATGTTGGGGATAAACTGGATAAAAGTAAAATTCATCTAGTTGACCAAAATACTCCTGATCCGCATGTATGGTTCAATACAGAATTATGGGAAAAAGAAGCTGAAAGCTGTAGAAGCTGAATTAAGTAAATTTGACCCTAAAAAATAGCGACTATTACAAAGAAAAACCTAAAAAATATAAAAGCTGAACTAAATGAACTTACAACTTATGTAAAAACAAGAATTAATGAAATTCTTGAAAAAAGCAGAGTTCTTGTAACAGCTCACGATGCATTTAACTACTTTGGAGAACAATTTGGACTAGAAGTAAAAGCAATACAAGGTGTTTCTACAGATTCTGAAACTGGTACAAAAAAACATAAGCGACTTAGCTAATTTCATTGTACAAAGAAATATAAAAAGCAATATTTGTAGAATCTTCTGTTCCCAAAAAAAGTATAGAAGCTCTGCAGGAAGCAGTAAAAAGCTAGAGGAAAAGAAGTTAAAAATAGGTGGAGAATTGTATTCAGATTCATTGGGGAGATAAAGCACATAATTCTGAAACTTATATTAAAACAGTTAAGGCAAATGCTGATACAATTGTAAATGCGTTAAAATAATCGGTAATTATTTTTATTAATAATATATAAATAATTAAAAATATAGCAGAACAACTTTGTTTTATTATTCCTATTTTATTGTATAAATATAAAAATTCTTGAGAAGTTGTTTTGCTATGTTATACTTTTTTTAGAATTTAGGAGAAAAATAAAAATGAATCAAAATGTTTCTGATGATATTATTATAAAGGGTTGAGGATTTGACGATAGCTATGAGGATAAACCTGTTTTATGGGATGTTGAGCTTGATATTAAAAAGGGGATTCTTATGGCTATAGTAGGCCCGAATGGGGCTGGAAAATCTACTTTAATTAAAGCAATGCTTGATTTGCTAAAGCCTGTTACTGGAGAAGTAAAATTTTATGATGAAAAAAATATAGCAAAGTGCGGGATAAGATGAGCGTATGTGCCTCAAAGAGGTAGTGTTGACTGGGATTTTCCTACTACTGTATTTGATGTTGTGGAAATGGGGCGTTATGGAAAAGTTGGATGGTTAAAGAAAGTTAGAAAAATTGATAAAGAAAAAACGGAAGAAGCGATTCACAAAGTTGAAATGGATGAATTTTCAGATAGGCAGATAAGCCAGTTGTCTGGTGGTCAGCAGCAAAGAGTGTTTTTGGCACGGGCATTAGTGCAGGATGCTGAAATATATTTTTATGGATGAGCCATTTCAAGGTGTCGACAGTAAAACGGAAAAATCTATTGTAAATATTTTAAAAAAATTGCGAGATGAGAAAAAACTGTAATTGCTGTTCATCATGATTTGCAGACGGTAAAGGATTATTTTGATTATGTGACATTTATAAATGTGTCTGTTATAGCTTCTGGACCTGTGGAAGAAATTTTTACTCCTGAAAATATTGAAAAACATATAAGAGTAAAAAGCAACTCAAAAATAATGGAAATCTGTCTGAAATTGAAAAGGAGCGATAAAATGAATATATTAAATCTTCTTATAACAGATCATACATTCAGAACAGTTGCACTTGGTTGTCTATTGCTTGGAATGGTTTCAGGAATACTTGGCTGTTTTGCAGTTTTAAGAAAGCAAAGTTTATTGGGAGATGCAGTTTCTCATGCTTCACTTCCTGGAGTTTGCTTTGGCTTTTTTTATTTACAAATGTAAAAATACAGAAGTTTTTGCTACTTGGAGCTTTTAATAACTGGAATTGTATGTATTGGTTTGATTCAATTAATTCAAAATTATACAAAAAAATAAAAGTTTGATAGTGCTTTTGGCATTGATTTTATCGGTATTTTTGGATTAGGGCTAGTTTTGCTTTCTTATTTGAATAAATTGCCAGGTGCGAATAAATCTGGATTGAATAAATTTATTTTTTTGGGCAGGCTTCAACGTTTATTAAAAGAGATGTAAATATTATTTTGATTACAGGGATTATTCTTTTTAATTATAATTATTCTTTTCTGGAAGGAATTTAAAATTGTTTCATTTGACTCTGATTTTGCCAAAACATTGGGATTTCCAAGTAAAAAAATTGAAATATTAATTTCCATATTGATTGTAACTACTGTAATAATTGGTATTCAGGCGGCAGGAGTAATTTTAATAAGTGCGATGCTTTATTTCTCCAGCAGTCGCTGCACGGCAATGGACAGACAAACTTTCAATCATGGTAATTTTTGGCAGCATTTTTGGAGGAATATCAGGTTTGCTTGGAACTTTGATTAGTATAAGTGAAAGTAATTTGCCTACAGGTACTGTTATTGTTATAATTATAAGTATAATCGTAATTATTAGTATTCTTTTTCAAATAAAAGAGGGATTGTATTTAAAATTATAAGAAATCAGAAAAGAAAAAGAATTTAGAGAAAAAAACTTGAAAAATAAAAAGCTGGATTAAATAATTTTAAAAATAAATAATTTGGAAAGGGGGAAATAAATTATGGATTTTTTTCAATTGAAATACAGTTAATTGCAATAATGGTGGCAAGTGCCTGCTCAATTTTTGGGGAACATTTCTGGTTTTTAAAAAGTATGGCGATGGTTTCAGATGCGATTACGCATACTATCTTACTTGGAATTGTAGTTGCATTTTTGCAGTTCATGATTTGAATTCCCCTTTGTTAATAGTAGGTGCAGGAATAGTTGGAGTTTTAAACAGTTTACCTTGTGGAACTTCTTAATTCGACAAGGCTTGTTAAGGAAGATTCAGCAATTGGAGTAGTTTTTCCGCTGTTATTCAGTATCGCTGTAATTTTTAATTTCAAAATATGCTGGAAAATGTGCATTTAGATGTTGATTCGGTATTGTTGGGAGAACTGGCATTTGCTCCATTTAATAGGGTAGAAATATTTGGTTTTAGTGTTGCTAAAGGATTGGTTACGACTTTTGTAATATTTTTTTAATAAACTTATCTTTTGTCGTTATTTTTTCAAGGAATTAAAAATATCAGTATTTGATAAGGCTCTTGCAATAACACTTGGAATGAAGCCAGTATTAATTCACTATATGCTAATGTCGCTTGTGTCAATGACAGCAGTATCCTCATTTGAGGCAGTAGGGTTCAATACTGGTGGTTGCATTTATGATTGGTACCTCCAATTACAGCGTATTTATTAACAGATAAGCTAAAAAGTAATGATAGTATTAAGTCTCGTTCTGGGAGCTGTGGCAAGTATTATTGGATTTCATTTTTGCAAGATTTTTTTGACATTTCAATTGCAGGAAGTATAGCAGTTGCAATCGGAGTAATTTTCCTTTTTAACACTAATTTTTCTCCCAAAAAGGACTTATTTTTACAATAAACCGAAAAAGAACTCAAAAAAATGACATTTTTCAGTCAGAATTTTGCTAATTCACTTATCAAACCATGTAAATACTACACAGGAAAAAGATGAATGCGGAATTGACACTATTGACAATCATTTACGTTGGAATAAAAGGATTTTTGAATAAAGTTATTGGAAAAAGCTAAAAAAAGGAAAAATATATTTATGTGGATAGCACAGTTTATAAACTTTCTGAAAAGGGAGAAAAATATTTACAGCTAAACAACAAACAATAATTAATCATCAGCCTTAATATAGAGGCTGATTTTTATTTAGAAAGCATGCAAAGGATTGGCTTTTCTAACTTTATCGCCATGAAATTTGCTTTAATATCAAAAAAAGGCATTTTTAACATCTTCTGGAATATCAATGTGAGCTATATAGCCAGCTCCTTTAGGACCATATCCATCTTTATCATCTGTAAGCCTTGGAATTTCACCCATTAACAAAGTTATATATCTATCAATATCCCACATTCCAAATATGTCGTTTTTCAAAACATAATTTTTATCTTTAACACTGACTTTAGCTGAATAGGTTGCAAAAATTAATGATTTTTATATTTTTCTGAAAGGTATTTTTTTAAAGTTGCTTCCATTCGCAGCTGCATTGTCGCGTCTTGGGAAATTATTATATTTTTTTAAAATGTTATATTTTTTTCTTTTAGTAATTTTAGTAAAGTTTGTAATGTTGTTTCCACAGTTTGTGGAATGAATTTCGAGCAAATCAGGCTGTAAATTATACTTGTATTTTTAAATAATTTCTAAAAATTTCAGTTTCAGAAATTTCGGATAAAATGAACTTTTTATCAGAATCTGGGATATAATTTATAAAAACTGTTTCTTCTAATGAAACTGTCGTATGTCCTCTTCCTCCAACAATAACATATTTTTTTAGCAACATCATTTTTTTCATAGCATTTGCCAAAACATCCCCACCAGCCAAAAATAGAACCGCCAAAAAGCACCATCACATCCGCTTTTTCAACTCCATATTTTTTTCATCAGTTCAAAAGCTGTTAATTCATCAATATCTCTCTTTCCACAAAAAAATTTCCTAACACATTAATACAATTTGCAATTTCATATTTACTAATTTTTCTTATCCATTACAATTTTGCCCTTTCTTTTTCTACTTTTTAAACCAAATTAATTAAACAATTATAAAATTATTTGGTAATTCTTCTTCGTTTACATTTTTCAGAATTATTACATATTATTGCGTCAAAGTCGGACGTGTTGACAAATGTGTAAAAAAACCTCGTATTGACAATTTTTGAGTCGTCTAGCAGCAAATATTTTTTTACAGCCAGCCCCATTGCTTTTTTTCCTTTATAAGCATTGTTTCCATCTCAGTTGTATAAACAACCTGTCTTTCAATATCCAGTCCTGCACAGCCTAAAAATCGCATAATCAAAATTGAAATTTGACAAATTATTTAAGGCAATTGATCCAACAGACATATCATACTCCTCTATATATTTTCCACCTATCACAAACAATTCAGAATCGCTGTCATTAAAGGCTTTGACAACAAGCATACTGTTTGTTACGATTTTTACGTTTTTCCCCTTCAGATATTTTTACTATAGGGAACTACTGTAGTTCCGCCGTCAAGAAAAAAATACAGTCGCCATTTTTTATAAATGATGCCACTTTTTTGCACACTTCATCTTTTTTTTCATAATTTTCTGTGCGATCCTTCATATCCTTTTCATCCTGATTGGACATAACTGTTTTTTGATTTATACTTTTTGCACCGCCATGGACTCTAATAATTTTTCCCTGTTTTTTTCCAGAAATTCTGTATCCCTACGAATAGTAGTTTCCGTAACATTTAAAATCTGAGCCAGCTCTTTTTGTATTTGCAATACCCTTTTTCATTTACCATTTGTACAATTTTTTTCAAATCTTTCGCTTGCAAGCATTTAATTTTTTTCACACTCCTAATTTTTTTCTTTTTTTGTATTTAATTTTATGAAAATTAATGTTTAAATTATATTTTTCTATCTTATTTTTTTAATATAACATAATTTTTTTCAAAAAAATCAAACAAAAAAATTAAATAAAAAGGATATTTTTTTATTACGCATAATTAGCAGTATACAATGGCATTTCATTTCTTTTTCAAATAATATTTTTAGTTTTTTTATTTTTTTCTCTTTTTAAACATTTCTGAAATTTCTTTTCACTGTATCAACTCCTTTTATATTTTCAATAACTGGAGAAATGTAATTTGCTCCTGCTCGTGCTGCAAGTAATGCCTGTGCTGAATAAAGAGATTGATGTTATATTTACTTTTTATTCCTTCCTCCGAAAGTACTTTTACATGCCTTTTAAGCCTTGAATAGACATTGGTATTTCAACTATTTTTGTCTGAAATTAATGTTTGCTAATTTTTCGTCCTTTTTTTACCATTTTTTTCCCAAGTATCATTAGTTTTTTTATATTTTTTTCCGATTAATTGATTTACAAAGATTTTCATAATTTTATCCTCCATTTTTTTATATTTGTATTTTATATGTTTGTTTTTTTATCAAATAATATTAATATTCGCCTGTACTATTATCATTTTCACCCTTCAAATTCAAAAACAACTGGAACAGATTTATAACCAATCCCCATTCTATCTATTCCCATATCTATCAATTCAAGGAAATGCTCTCTTGTCCGTATTGCACCACTTCCTTTTACTTTACATTTATTTCCAACTTCTTCTTGCATTATTTTTATAACTTTAGGAATCGCCCCTTTATTTTCGTATCCAGTCAAAAAACCTGTACTCGTCTTTACAAAATCAGCTCCCGCTTCAATACAGCATTTGCAAGTTTTTCTAATTTGCTCCTCATTTAAGGCATCCGTTTCAAAAATAATTTTTATTTCCTTGTCAAACTTGTGTGCTGCTTCAACACACGCTTTTATATCTTTCGTAACTTCCTCATATTTTCCACTTCTTATCAGCCCAAAATTTGCAACTATGTCGATTTCCTTAACCGTATCATATTTCGCAACTGCTTCAATTTGCTTAACTCGTGATTCAGTAGAACTTGTTCCAAATGGAAAATCCGTTACAGGACACAACATTGTATTGTTTCCTTTTACATATGGCTCACATAATTCAATATACGCTGGATTAATGCAAATCGTAGCACACTCCAATTTCACCCCATCTTTTGTCAATTCAACAATTTCTTTTTCTGTAAATTCAGGCTTTAAAACTGAATAATCAATATATGTCGCCAATTCCTTTAAACTCATTTCATTTGCTTTTTTTAGTCAATTTTTCATAATATTTTCCGATAACACTTTTCCAATTTTTGTTTTTATTATGTGTGTTATCTTTCCTCCCAGAAACATAATAACACAATAACAAACATTTGTCAACAATATTTTTGTTTTTTTGTTTGAATTTTTATAAAAAATAGTAAAAATCAACAATAAAACGAATATAAAAACATAAATTTTAATACATTTTACAAAAATCGGAACAATCTTTAAAGATTCATTCCGACTTATTAATTTAATTTTTCGTTATTTACTAATTTATTCAACTTTTTCTTTTGCCTCTTCTACAATGTATAACTTATTTCCATTTTTCAACAACCTCTTTATATAATTTTCTTGCTTCTTCCACCTCTCCTACTTTTTCTTTATATTTTTGCAAGTTGAAATTTTTAAATCAATAACAAAACATTTTATTGTTTCTTTTTGTAATAATGTTTGTATGTGATTTATCATTTTCTCGTTATCATTCCCATAATACAAATCCATTTTTAAATTTTACCAATGAATTTTTATTTCAACATCAAAATCATCTTTTTATAAGGTTATTATAAATATTTATTGCTTCTTCCTTTCTTCCAATTTTATTTAACAAAGCAGCTTTTGTATTAGCTATCTGCCTGAATATTTTCAGAAGAGTATTCGCCATTAATTCTTTTTGATTTCACGTTAAATAGTAGCCCTGTGTCTGTTAAGGATTTGAGTAATTTTAGAAATTCTATAATTTTATTTTAGCAGAACCTCTAGATTATTTCTTTCATTTATGGGTAAAAATGTTTATGGCTCGTGATATATTTCCTTTCGTTAATGTTTTTGTCGTTACTAACATTTTTAACACGAAATTATCATGAGTTTTTATATTTTTAGTTTGTCGCAATATATTATACAATCTACGTACTAAATAACTAAAATATAATTTTTATTTTTTTAAATGGAATTTAGTATAAAAATAACAAAAATAGAAAAGGAAAAAATTTTTGGAAAGTTTTATTTTTAGGGCTAATTTTATTAGTTGGTGCAATTACACAGAATAAATCCATAGTTTATGCAACAATTTTCGTATTAATTTTTAAAAAGTTTTATTTAATATCACAGAAAGTTATAAATTAAAAAGGAATTGATATTCAAAAATTTTTATGATTCAATTTAGAAAAGAAGGTATAAATTGGGGTGTTTTTAGTAATCACAGTTGCTATTTTAATTCCTATTGCTACAGGAGAAATTGGTTTTTCTCATTTTATTAAATGCCTTTTAAATCTCCGATTGGATGGGTTGCGATTATAAGTGGAATTTCTGTTTCTATCCTTTCCTCAAAAAGGAGTAGGATTACTCTCAGGGCAGCCTGAAATTACAGTCGCTCTAGTAATTGGAACAATAATGGGAGTTGTTTTTCAAAGGGATTGCGGCAGGACCTGTTATTGCTAGCGGAATTACTTTTTGTATTTTTGAGAGTTATTGAATTATTTTTCAAAAATAAAAATTGTTTTTAATTAATTTACTGTACTTGAAAAATCTAGGATAAAGATTGGAGGTACAGTTTTTACTAAGTGAATAATGAAAAATAAAATTAATACTAAATCCCATTATAAAATAGAAACTATGTTAAGGACAAAAAGTTTTTAATTCCTTACTAAATGTATGTAATTCAAAAATTTATTAAACATTCGCTATTTAAACGGGAAATAGTATAAAAATATAACAAAAATTGTATATTTATTTAGTTTTATCAGATTAATGTTATAAAAATCAAAGTGTGTATACAAACTTTAAAGAAACGTAATTCCATTAGTTCAATATAAAAAAAGATTCCGAATAATTTCTAAAAGTTTTTCTTTTCGTTAAAAAAACTAATAAAAAAATGCCAAAAATATGATAAAAATAAATATAATATTGTTTTTGAGAATTATTAAGACATAAAATATATATAATAAAAATGGAGGAAAAAAATGAAACACACTGTAGCAATTGTTGGTAGACCTAATGTGGGAAAAATCAACGTTATTTAATAAGTTGGTGGGAGATAGGCTATCCATCGTAAAAGATGAGCCTGGAGTTACAAGAGACAGGCTATATCGTGAAATGGAATGGTCAGGAAAGGAATTTATTCTGGTGGATACTGGAGGTCTTGAGCCCTAGGACAGAAGATTTTATGATGGGGAAAAATTAAGCAGCAAGCACAAGTTGCAATTGACGAGGCGGATGTAATTATATTTCTGGTAGATGGAAAAGCTGGAATTACTGGACTTGACGAAGATGTGGCAACAGTACTTAGAAGGCAGGATAAGAAAGTTGTTGTCGCTGTAAACAAAATTGACAATTATCTGCGTGATCAGGAAAATATTTTTTTGAGTTTTATGGATTGGGATTTGAGGAAGTTATCGAATTTCTGGGGAACATAAGACAAATTTGGGAGATTTACTGGACGCAGTAATTGAAAAGTTTGAAGATAAAAATAAAACAGATTGAAGATGGACTTAATATTGCGATTCTTGGCAGACCAAATGCTGGTAAATCTTCACTTGTAAATAAACTTTTGAATGAGGAACGTTCGATTGTAAGCGATATTGCGGGAACTACAAGAGATTCAATTGATTCAAGCCTTAGATACGATGGAGAAACTTATACATTGATTGATACGGCTGGAATTCGTAGAAAATCCAAAGTGGAAGATGATATCGAATATTACAGCATACTTCGGGCAATGAAAGCGATAAAAAGGGCTGATGTCTGTGTGCTGATGCTTGATGCGACAGAGCTTTTTGACAGATCAGGACAAAAGAATCGCAGGAATGATTTATGAGGAGAAAAGCCCATTATTATTGCAGTTAATAAATGGGATTTGATTGAAAAAATAACAATAGTGTGAAAGAGTTTACTGAACTTGTAAAAGCTGACTTGGCATTTCTGGATTATGCGCCAATTGTTACAATTTCAGCATTGACAGGGAAAAAGAACATTAAATATTCTGGAGCAAGCTAAATTTATTAACGAAGAATATCACAAAAATAACAACAGGATTGTTAAATCAGATTTTAGCTGAAATGATAGCACAGAATCCAGTGCCTACAAGAAAAAGGAAGAGCCGTGAAAATAAATTATGCTACACAGGTAAGTCAGGCACCACCAAAATTCGTATTTTTCGCAAACAATCCAGAACTTATACATTTTTTTCTTATCAAAGATACATTGAAAATAAATTAAGGGAATATTTCGGATTTGAAGGATGTCCGATTGATATCGTATTTAATAGGAAAAGTGAAAAAAATCATTTGGATAAAAAAACGGAAGGATAAAAAAATTAAATGAAATTTTATGATGAAAAAATTTTTCTGAAATTAAGAAATCTTTTAATTATAGCAGTATTGGCACTTCTGGCGATATTGCTGTTTTTTTCAAAAGTTTATGATTATTTTGCAAAACCAGTAAGACTCGTAATAAGTACAATTTTTTTCCATTCATTTTGTCATTTGTAATAGTATATTGCCTTATGCCATTTATAGATATGATAAGTGAAAAAAAGGAAGTTGATGGCTTTGAAACAAATAATAAACATAAAGGAAAGAAAAAAATAAAAATTAAATAGGACATTTGCAATTTTACTGGTTTTATCAGTATTTTTTTCATAATTTTTCCTGTATATAATTTTTGACAATTGTACCAATTATTACAAAAACAAGTTTCCAGCCTTATAGATTTCCTTTTTAAAAAAATCAGGATAAACTGCAAAATAACTTTTTTTGGATTTTTTTAGAAAGTAACAATATTGATTTACGAAGTTCTCTTATGAGTTCTAAAGATATAATTATATCAAATGCCATAAAAAGTTTTAGGTTCAAGTTTTTCCTTAATAAAGCAGTACATTCAGTCTGTTATTTATGACACCTATTTTTTTACAATAATGTTAATTTTCAGTTATGATAATATTGAAAAATGGAGTCAAACGTTTTTTTAGAAATATTGGAAGAGAAGATTTGATTATTTTAATAAAAAAATATGGATGAAACTATTGGAAAAATATATTCTAGTAACTGCGTTAGACAGTATGATTGTAGGAATTATATCATTTATAATTTTTTTATTTTCTGAAAATGGACTACAGTATGCTTTTTTTCAGTAATAGTAGGATTTGGAAATGTAATTCCGTTTATAGGACCATTTATTGGATTGATTCCAGCAATACTGTATGCTTTTTACAAAAATCATTCAAGCTGGTAATTTTGATAGTGGTCTTAATTACAATTGTTCAGACAATAGAAGCGAACATTGTAAAAACCATGGCTTACAGGAAAATCAGTGGAAATGCATCCAATTACAACACTTCTGGTAGTTTTGATTGGAGGGGCATTGTTTGGAATCAGCGGTGCATTTATTGCGATTCCTGTGTATATTATTATTAAATTAACATGGGTATTCTGTTGGGAAAAAATATATAGTAAAAAAATAAATATAAAGGAGTAAAAATTTATGAATAGCAAAGGAACGATAGAAATTCAAAAGTGTATTTATTTTACGATTTCAAAAAAATGTTTAGAATGGTTAACAAAATAGCAGAAGAATCATTTGAAAAATCTGGGTATTTATCCAACTCACGCTTTTTTTAATGATTATATTAAAAAGAAGAAAAAGAATGGTCTCACAGTAAATCAAATATCAGAAGCTTTAGCAATAGCTCCATCAACAGTTACAAGGTTTGTAGATAAATTAGTTTCAAAAAGGATATGTAGAGAGAAAAAAATCAGGAAAGAATTCTTTTTACTAAGATAACAGAAGAAGGGCTAAAAGTCATACCTGAGCTTAATAAGGCATGGAAAAAAATAGGAGATAAAATTGAAGAACTGGTTGGAAATGATGAATATCTAAGAAAAAAACTGGCGAAGATTTTAGGGAATTTACAAATTTACTGGCAAAAGACAAAAACATATGAAAATATGATTGAAGAATTTGATTTCTGGGTTATTTAAAAAAATTAAAAAAATTGGAAATCGAAAAAAAGTTTTTAAAAAAAGAAAGTTAGGCGATTCTGATGTTAAAGAAACAAAAGAAAATATCACCATATACAATAATCTTAGTGTCATTTATAATAATTATATTAATAGGCGGCTTTTTACTTTCTTTACCAATTTCAACAGAAAATGGACAAAAAGACAAATTTGCTTGAGGGTATGTTTACTGCAACATCAGCTGTCTGTGTAACAGGGCTTACGGTAAATGACATGAGTAAAGTCTATAATTTATTTGGTAAAAACAGTTATTATGATATTAATCCAGCTTGGTGGAATAGGAATTATCACATTTTCAGCAATAGTTGTAATGATGATTTCTAAAAAAATGGGATATTTTACAAAAAAAGCTGATACAGGAAGATATAAATGCTAATACGACATTTGAAATACAAAAATTTGTAAAAAAAGTTTTGATAACAGTTTTTACAATAGAAATTATCGGGGCTGCAATATTGTTTTTAAAAATTTATACAAATATTTGATTATAAGAAAGCGATTTATTATTCAATATTTCATTCTATTTCTGCATTCTGTAATGCTGGATTTGCATTATTTACAAATAATTTAAGTGATTTTTAAAAAACAGTGTAATCATAAATACTATAATTCCATTGTTAATTTTTTTTTGGCGGAATAGGTTTTGCAGCAATTCTTAATATTTATCAATATTTTCTAAAAAAAGATAGAAGGCTTACTACAACAACAAGAATAGCTATAAAAATGTCAATTTTTCTAATAATATTTGGGACAATTTTAACATTTATTTTAGAGTATTCAAATAATAAAACATTAGGAACATTGCCATTTTTTTGAAAAAAATAGGAGCTGCTTTTTCAAAGTGTAACAACAAGAACAGCTGGATTTAATACAATTTCCATAGCTGAACTGCGGGAACCTACAGTTTTTTTGTTTGTAGTATTAATGTTTATTGGAGCCTCACCTGGCTCAACAGGTGGTGGGATAAAAACTACTACAGTTGGATTGATACTTTTTTTGGGATAGTTACAACTATAAAAAAATAAGGAACATTTGGAATACAATAAGAGAAGAATTAGCTGGAAAATATATAATAAAGCTATGGTTATTGTTTTTATATCAATTATGTATGTTGTTGTAATATTATTTTTATTAATTTGGCTAGAAGATATAAGAGTTATAGAATTAGGATTTGAATTAGTATCTGCTTTTGGAACGGTGGGATTATCGCGAGATTTAACACCACAATTATCGGATATTTCTAAATTATTAATTATGATTACAATGTTTGTTGGAAGAGTAGGACCATTAACAATAGCATTGGCATTGTCTAAAGTTAAAAATTCAAAAAGGAAGATATGTTTATCCAAAAAGAAGATATTTTTGATAGGATAAAAAAAGAGGTGAAAAATGGCAGGATATTTAGTAATCGGACTTGGAACATTTGGAAGAAGTATAGCACAGACATTATATGAAAATGGTAAAATGGTACTGGCGATAGATCAACAGGAAGAACGTGTGCAAAAAGTAATTGATGATGAAATTGCAAGTGATGCAATTACATTGGATGTAACAGACGAAAATTCAATCAAAAAAAGGTTGTTAATGATGATTTTGATACAGCTTTTTGTATGTATTGGAAAACAATACTCAGTCCAGCGTATTTATTACTGTAATTTTAAAGGAAATAGGAATAAAAACAATAATTTGCAAAGCAAAGAATGAATTGCAAGGTAAAATTTTTAAAAAAATTGGAGCGACATCGGTTGTTTACCCAGAAGAAACGATGGCCAAAGAAACAGCACTTGGAGTAATAAGACCAAATATAACAGAACATTTTAAGTTTTCAGAAAAAAATATAGAATGTTTGAAATAAAAAGCACCAAAGGATTTTGTTGGGAAAAATCTTATAGAATTAAATTTGAGAAATAAGTACGAAATGAATATTATTGGAATAAAAAAAGCAAAGAAGAATTAAATATTATGCCTCTTCCAAATACTGCAATAAGTGAAAGTGATATATTATTAGTAATTGCAAATATAGAAAAAAATGGCATTATTTTTGGAAAAAAATATAATTTGTAAGAATAAAATTACTTAAAAAGTTTCAAATATAAAAATAAATTGTTATAAGGATAAAAAAATGTGGTATAATTTAGCAAATTATGCTCTAATCCTATCAAAAATCGAACTATACTCACACCCCTGAAAAATCGATTCTACTAAAATAAAATAACCTTGGGGTTTAGGTAGAATGGTTATAATTTTAAGTTTCGATTTTAAAATGACTACTACATTTAATAATAAAAGGTTGAAAAATATGAAAAGAATAAAAATATAAAAGGATTGTTTATTTTACTGTTTTATATTATACTTTTTCAGCGAATTAAAGGCAGCTGGAGAAATTATAGATTTGGAAACAGAAAAAAATCTACAATAAATCTGGAAACAGAAGAAATAGAGACTGAAGGTAACGTTACTGTAAAAATACGGAGACTATACAATAAATGCAGATAAACTAAAAAAGATTGCTAATAGAAATATTATTTCAGGATCCGAAATGTTGAATTTACTCAAGGTTCTCAGATTATAAAAGCTGATAACCTTATTTTTGATATGGATACAAAATTAGCCAAAAATATTTAATTCTGAAAGTTATGACACTAATTTAAAATTACGTTATGGCGGAGAAGAAACTTTGGCTGAAGGAAATAAACGATTTTTTTATAAAAAAATGGATGGTTTACAACGAGTCCTTATGAAAACCCAAGTTATAAAAATAAATGCAGAAGAACTCGAAATTTATCCAAACAGAAAAGCTATAGCTAGAAATATTGGAATTGTTGCAGGTGGAAAAGACGTGGTTAAAATTGCCATATTATGTAACTTCATTAAAAGCCTTACACACAAAGGGCAACATTATTTCCATATATTGGTATGGATAGTGATAGAGGTTTTTGGAATTATGGGATTTGACTATGATTTAGGTCCGCTCGCTCAAGGATTTGTAGATTTTTGAGCTAAGTACTAAAAAGAAATTAGCATTAAAAATTTTCAAATGATTATTCTTTTTGGGGAAATAATTCTGGAAATATATTTATAAATAGAGTTGTTGTTCCTATAGGAAATCATAAAAAAGGAATGGGATTTCAAATGGAATCATAAAGTAAGAAAATACTCCCAAAAAAAGAAAAAAAGAAAAATATGAAATTTTATGATGCAGGATATGGAATCTGGAATTTAAATTATCAAAATATTACAACAAATTTGATGTATGCAGTAAATGGAACAGAATTAAAAGATGATTATACTGCATTTGTAGATAAATATAAACATATTGGTTTCTGGGATTTTAACATAAATCAGGAACTTGGACAAAATGGAGAACTAAATGCTAAATATTACTGGACTCAAGATAAGCATGCACTTAAAGCTCTAACCGAAATAAACGATAAAATTATGAAAGATGAAAAATCTAGATCCACGTAGAACTGATGTCGATTTATACAAAAAGTATAAAAATATACAAATGGAAACAAGGATATGGGAATAACAATCGATAATGAAGATTTTCGTGATATTAATCCAGGATATGTTGGAGATTTAAATTCATACAGAAAAAAAAGAAGTTATGAAATTAATCTTAGAGGACCCAAAATAAAATTTAATTATTTGGATTCAGATAAAGATGAATATGGTGAACTTAAAGGAATGCGTGATCGTGGTGATGATAAAACTATTCACTGGGTACAAAAATGTTGCTTATGACAGAAGAAATGAATGGGGATTGACTTTTGGAAATTATTATCCATTTAGGGAAAGTGACTTTTTTGGTTACAAACCTAGAACACAGTATCAAAATTTGACAAATACTTTGTATTTTGGTGCACAAGTGAAACAGGTTGATATAAGAAAGAAAGAATACGAATATGATTATACACGTGATAACGAAAATTATAACACATTATTCTTAAATCCCATCAACGACTGATGAAAGCAGAATTTATGAAATATACGAAGATAATGAAAAAAATTCGTCGTCCCAAAAAGATTATTTACGAAAAATACAGATCGCAAAAAAATTTAACGTAGGAAATGACAGAATTGATATTCCATTCAAGGATTCTTTTCATTGGATACAATATGGCATTTGAAAATCGTGATTACAGCAATTTAGCAGTACCAGATTTTGTAAATGGACGAAAAGTTGAAGATCTGGATTCTAAGTCAGGTTATAAGGTTGCAAGAGATGCCAACGGAGACACAATAAAAACAAAGTCCATCAATGACAATTTTTTTACGCTTGATACAAGATTGTACACAACATTTTTTTGACAATACAGCCAAAAAGAAATAATAAATATGATGTAAAAAGTCACAAATGATGCAATATTAACTCTTCAAAGGACAAATGCAGGAAGTGCAACATATAATGGCTATGATATCGTAGAAGTCCCAACAAATGCATTAGGATTTAAAAATAATTTTAATTATCATATTGGAAATGTTACTTTTTAATTATAATTTAACAATGAGAGATGACAGGCATTTTAAATATGACTGGTTAAAAAAATAGATATGTTAGAAAACTATTTGAAAGCTGATATCGCAAATAAAAAGATTTGTTAGTTTTGATTTTGAAAAATAATGAAGAATATGAATTTGAAAACTTCAGATCAGAAAAGAAACTTTAATAGGGAAATTCAATACGGATATTTGTCAAATGCGGGAGATAATTTTTTTATAAATTTACAGATAAAAAAATAAACAATTATTTCCGTATAATACAAGTCTTGGGTGGAATCAAAAGAATATATAAGGAATCTTTAAAAAGAAAGAAGTCTTGGAGTTAATTTTAATGAATGGGGAGTTGAATATACAAAAATCTAGAAATAAAACAAATGATATTTTTTTGGGAATAATGCTACTTTTTGGTTATCCAGCCTTAAAATTAAAAAACAGACTACAACAGATTTGGATTTGTTTACGATACTTCAAAAATGAAAAAAATAAAAAAATTTGAATCAGATCATTATTTCAAAAATAAATTTTTGGATTTGGTAAAAAAAGAATACAGGGATATGAATAATACGCCGATGAACGCGGCAGATGACAGATATATTCGTGGAAAGGACTATACAACGATTGGATTTTTTTATAAATATGAAAAATAATGCCAAACCTAGATTTGCAGCTGATTTAGAAAAAAGAAACAACAAAGAAAAACTGAGATTTCTGAAATTGAGAATCAAATAAACAATATTAATATGGTAAAAAAATTCTAATACACAGGAATTTTCTATTAATAATTCAAATAAATCTGCTATTGATAAAATTGTTGTTAATAGTGACGACAGGCTATTTTTAAGTAATGAAGAAGAAGAAGCATATAAAAAGTTTTGTGGAAGAAGAGAAACTACCGTCAAAAATAAATTTAGTTTAAAATGATTTTTAATACAAAAATTACAAAAATTTGAGAAGTCAGAAAAAAATATTTTCAAATAGGAATGGATATGCAAATTGATGGTTCAGACGCGACAAATCCGACTGGAAATGAAAGGTGTTAAAAAGAATTAATGATTTAAGTTTCAAAGTTGAAGGTGGATATTTGGAAAAAAATGTTTTTAAGATATGCTTTTATAATGGAACGTCCAGATAGAATTTACAGAAAAAGCTTCAACTCGTAACAGCACATTTGATTTTTAGAAAACACGAATTTGAAGGAAAATATATGTTTTCAAGGGATCCTGATAAACCGTGGTGGATTGGAGGAACATTCCAATATGTTCAAAATGGAGCTTCAAAAAGCATCAGATCCAGAAATTTACGAAAGTTCATGGTATGCAAAAAGTTAATAAGTTGACATTAGGAATGGCAACTTTAAGTCATAGATTTGAAAAAATATAGAATGGGAAATCGGAGCAGGAATGAAATGGGATAAGCCAAATAACAAAAAAACTAGGTTATTATCCAGTAGTTTCATTAAAATTTGGAGTGACACCATTCCCAGAAAAAGAACGCACAATTTAAATATTCTGGAAAAAGGATTTGAATTTGGGGGCAGGGGCTATAAAAATATAAAAAAACATTGGAAAAATCAAGAAAATTGATATAATCTAATGTTTTTTTATTTTTGAAATATATAAAAACTTTTCATATAAAACTTACTTTAAAGTTAAACTTGAATATCTTAATTATTTTTTTATTCAGATGATAGATTTGTTTAAATAATTTGATATTAAAAGAACTTAAACATATAAATATTTAATAATTAAAAATAATTATAATTCTGAAAAAAATTACTATGAAAAATTAAAAAAATATGTTACAATTATTATTAGAAAGTAATAATTAAATAAAAAAATAAATAAATAATAGAAAAAGAAAGAGAGGGAAAAATATGGAAAAAAATCAAAAAATAACTGCAATGTTATCTGTATTATTAGTGTCCGCACCATCAACAGCTAAAAAAAGATTACAACATCAAATTTACGTAATAATGCAATGAAAAACAACTGCTGTTGAAATAGAAGGCGTAAATATAGATGATTTAAATACTAAAGAAGATAAAGATTAAAGAGAATGACATTATCGTATTAGATGCAAAATGCGTTAAAATTTGATTTTTAATAGTGCTACGATAAAAGAAGAATATACTCCTGTACTAGAAAAAAATTAAAAAAATTACATTGAGAGTAAAAAAATCATAAAATTTCGATTACTGGATATACTGATTCTAAAGGTACTAAAGAGTACAACAGAGAATTATCGTTAAGAAGAGCCGAAAGTGTAGAAGAAAAAAATTAATAGAATTAGGTCTTGCTCCTGAAAAAAATAATAGAAACCAAAGGAAATGGGAGATACTAACCGATTGCTTCAAATGATACTGAGGAAGGAAGATCAGTGAAATAGACGTATTGAAATAAAGTTTATGTAATTTATAATACTTAAACTCTAAAAGTTATTTATATGTTCGATATTAAAAGAGTTTCAGTAACTGTTGAATATTAAATCTGTATTAATGTTTTTAAAAATCTTATTGTTTATTAAAAACCTCCAGATATATATGTTTATTTTTTTCATATATTATTTAGAGGTTTTTATTATTTTTATGCTAATCCAAATGTTACAAATCTTAAAATACGTCCAAATACTGATAATTGTTTATAGTCATTTGATGCTATAATGTCAACTGTATTTACAAGTTCATTATCATTTGACAAAAACTTCCAGCTTACCAATTACATCTCCTTTTGAAATACCATTTTCAGTTGTAATTTTTAGATCTTTTCACTTCAAATTTATAGTTTGTATTATCAATCTGATACACGTTAGTTGACAATACACCTGCTATTTTTCTCTTTTGTGCCGTTTTTATTCTAAATTTGTTTCCAATTTCCTGTCCTGCCTTGTAGACTGGAATCATACGTTTTTCAAGTTGAGTAAACTCTTGCGTTTGATCTTTGGTTCTTGCGTCATCACTTTTTATTTCCAAGTGTAACTGAGATAATTTCAAGATTTCCTATTTTGCTTGAAACAATCATATTGTATCCAGCTTGTACATGGAATCCTGTTTTTAATCCATAAATTCCAAATTTATTTAATAAATGATTCCTGTTATTATAAATAACGTCTTCACCTTCAGAATTTTTGTAAAACCAATTCAGATTCCTTTCATCCATGCCTTAAGTCTTTCATCTCTTATAGCTCTTCTTCCAAGCAGATACATATCATAGGCTGTAGAAGTGTCCATACCTTTGTTTGTCATTGAAGTTGGAAGTCCTGCAGGAGTGTAATAGTGCGTATCGTTCATTCCTAGTTCTTTTTGCTTTTTGATTCATAAGTTTTTACAAAAATTATCAAGATTTCCTTTTTCCAATATGTTTAGCTACCATATATGCCGCATTATTTGCCGAATATATAATTTCTGCACGAAGCAAATCTTTTTAATGTGTAACAATCTCCAGCTTTGGCATTTAACCAGCTTCCTCCCATATTTACAGTATCAGGAGTAAAACATACCTTATCATCAATTTTTGCATTTCCTCTGTCTATTTGATCAAGCGCTACTAGAATATTCATAACTTTTTGTAAGAGATGCAATCGGATGTTGCTGTCTTGACATTTTATCTTTTAAAATTTTCCCATCGGTAGTTGCAATAAATTTTATCACTTCCCCTTGATATTCAGATTCTCCCTCTTTTTCACGTTCAATCGCCTTTACAAATTTTTTTCTTTTGTATAGGTTTATTATTGTTATTTTTTTGTTGAAATATTTTTTCTTTACTATTAGTAGATGTTAGTTCACCTTTTGATACAGTATTTCCTTCATGTTTTTGATGTTTATTTCTTTTGCTATTGTGATCAGAATATTTTGAACTTGACCGTCCTGATACTTGTTCTACTTCATTACGACTTTCATTTTTCTTTTTACAGCGGGTGTTTTTCTTCTTTCTTCCTTAATAGTTACTTCACTTTCTTTTTGGAGTAGATCCACCACTATTTTCTTGTTCACCTTCTGCATACAGTAAAACTGTAAATAATACCCCTAAAATTAAAAATTCTTCTTCCTTTTTAAACATTTTTTTCCTTTCTATATTATTTTTATTGTATATGATATATATTATTGTTGTATTTAGTTGTTAATTTTACTTAAATTTTCTTCGTTATATTTACAATAATCTCTAATTTCACATATTTCGCATTTGGGCTTTCTTGCGATACATTTATCCCGTCCATGTAAAAATTAAATAATGTGAATATACAAACCAGTATTTTTAGGAATAAATTTCATAAGTTCACGTTCAATAATTTCTGGATTCTCGTTTTTTTACAAAGCCTATCCGATTGGATAATCTTTTGACGTGAGTGTCTACAACAATTCCTTCTCGAATGTTCCAAAGTTCCCCTAAAACAACGTTTGCTGTTTTTCTTCCAACACCAGGGAGTTCTATTAATTCTTCAAGTTTTTTTCGGAATTATATCTTTATATTTATCCAGCATCATTTCAGCATTTAATTTTATATTTTTAGCCTTATTTTTTTATAAAAAACCAGTAGATTTTATAGTATTTTTCAAGAGTTTCCTGATTCATTTTCCTTATATCTTCTGGTTCTTTTACCACTTTTAAACAGTTCTTTTTGTAACAATATTTACACGTGCATCAGTACATTGAGCTGATAAAAATTACTGCTATCATAAGCTGATAAGGTGTTTCAAATTCAAGTGCTGCTTTTTGGCTCACCAAATTTTTCTTTTTAATATTGGAAATATTTTTAATCTTTTCTTTTTGTCATTTTTTTCTCCCCAAATTTATTGAATAGTTTTTTTATTATTTCCAAAAATAAAAATGTAACGGATAAAATAAATAAAAAGTATTTCATACTTCTTCCCTTTCCACCATTATACATAAAAAAATAAAAAAATTAATGAAATTAACGATTGTATATCACTTAAATTAAAAAAATATTTGGAAAAAAATAAGATTAATTAGATTCAAAATTAGAAAATTCATTAATATATAAAGTTTATTATTTCTAAAAAAATATTAAAATTCATTATTAATAAAAATTCCGTAAGCTTTATAATCTAAATTAAATTTTTGAGATAAAAAGTAATATGATTGAAATTAGAATAAATTTTTATAATCCAATCAAATGGCGATTTTAACCAAAAATTTTTAAAGATTAAAAATATAAATTGCCAAAAAGCCCCAAAAAAATAATGTAAAAAAATACATTCATTGGATAATTATAGTTAAACAGAATAGATGGCATCTGAATACTTATAGCAAAAATAAACAATCTAAATAAGTATTTTTTTAAATCTCGTGTATGAATATATCCTTCGCTAAGTGTAAATGCAAATATTGGAAAGGAAACCCGCCCAATAACATTTAATATTTTATCTCCGCCAACTATATAATGCCAATGATCCAAAAACATTATTATTATTCCAATTATTTTTTTAAAAATAAATAAATTCAATGTGTCTCCTAAATAGTATTTATTTTCTATAATAAAAATATAAATATATATTTTTTTAACTTTTAAAACTTAAAAAATTAGTATTTTCTGGGAAATTATATTTTTCATTATAGAAAAACCTTTATTTATACAATTTTTATGTAATTTAACATATTTAATCATATCATTTTTCAATTTAATTTCAAGGAGTTTTTTTATATTTTTAAAAAGCAAAAAAAGAAGAAAAGTAAGATTAGAAAATTTAATAAAAAATATGATATACTATAGTAAATTATTATAAAAAAATACATTTAGGGAGGAATTTTATTATGAAAAAAAGTATATTAGCATTATTTGCTGTGTCTATGGTTATGTTTGCTGGAGATAATGAAACTAAAAAGGTTCATGAACAAACTGCAAAATTACAGAAAAAAATTCTTATTGCAATATTCCTAAAAAGTCATAGTGAGTTTAAAAATAAACGATAAAGATTACAGAGTGATATTGACTTTGAAAAGTGTGTATTTGATGGTGAAACTTACAATGATGTAAAAGTTGGTATTCTAATTCAAAACACTGAAAAAAACTGAAAAATATTTGAAAAAAATATAAATATATGCATTTAAAAGCTGGTCGAAATTTAGTTTATGATTCAAAAATAATATCTATTATCATGATGGTTCATGGGCATTTAATAATGACAAAGCATATCCGACTGTGTTTGACGGAAAAATAAAAGAATTGAAAAAATTTATTTGAAAAATATTTCACAATGTGATAAAAATAAATAAATCAAATATAAAAATGAAAGGAGATGTATGATCAGGAAATTATCATTGCTAATGTTATCGCTTTTATTGATGACGACTGTCGGTGTGGTATCATACAGTAAAGAGTATAAAATGAAACTAAAAATTACAACTGCAAAAGGTGATGTCAATATTAATTTATTGCCAGAAAAAAATCACCTGTAACAGTAGCAAATTTTCGTAAATTTAGCAAAACATGGGTATTACGACGGATTAAAATTCCACAGAGTTATTGAAAAATTTTATGGCTCAAGGTGGAGATCCAACTGGAACAGGAATGGGAGGTCCAGGATATAAATTTGAAGATGAAGTAAATAATGGCTTAAACTTTTTCTAAAGCTGGGAAATTGGCTATGGCAAATGCCGGACCTGGAACAAACGGAAGTCAGTTTTTATTACAACTGTTCCAACTGAATGGTTAAACGGTAATCATACAATTTTTGGAGAAGTTGTATCTAATGCTGATTTGGATGTTGTAAAAAAATTGTCTAATGGAGATATTATGACAAAAGTTACAGTTGAAGGAGATGTAGACAGCTTTTTGAAAAACTCAGAAAAGTAAAGTTGACAGCTGGAATAAAGTATTAAAAACAAAATTTTTCCAAATAAATTTTTAATTAACATTAAGAAAGGAACAAAATGGCAAAAGAAAAAAAGTAGTTTTAGCCTATTCAGGTGGACTTGATACATCAATTATTATACCTTGGCTAAAAGAAAATTATGATTTAGAAGTAATCGCCTGCTGTGTAAAATGTCGGGCAGGAAGAAGATATGGAAGCTGTAAAAGTAAAGGCTATCGAATCAGGAGCTTCTAAAGTTTATGTAGAAGATAAAAAGCTGAATTTGTAAAAGGATTACGCTTTCCGTGCGTTAAGAGCAGGAGCAGTTTATGAAAAATAAATACTTGCTTGGGACTTCCTTTGCAAGACCCCTTATTTCAAAAAGTTCTTGTTGAAGTAGCACATAAGGAAGGTGCAACATATATTTGTCACGGTTGTACAGGAAAAGGAAATGACCAGGTTAGATTTGAAACTGGAGTTTTTCTTTAGATCCAACACTAAAAAAATACTAGCACCTTTGGAGAATGTGGGATATTTCTTCAAGAGAAGATGCAATTGATTATGCACAGAAAAATGATATAAAGATTACTGTAACAAAAGAAAAATTTATTCAAGAGATCAAAAATCTTTGGCATATTTCACATGAAGGCGGAGATATTGAAGGGCTTGAAAAATGAGCATAAGGAAGACATTGTCTATATGATGACAACTCCTCCAGAAAAAGCACCCTGACAAGCCAACTTATGTGGACATAACATTTGAACAGGGATGGCACTGTGAAAGTAAATGGTGAGGAACTGGAACCAGTGGAATTATTGACAAAGCTAAATAAAATCGCTGGAGAAAAATGGTGTCGGAGTAATTGATATTGTTGAAAAATAGACTGGTTGGAATGAAATCCAGAGGAGTTTATGAAACTCAGGCGGAACATTGCTGATGGAGGCTTTAAAAGAGTTTAGAAACATTGATTTTTAGACAAAGATACATTTGACTTTAAAAAAATGGTTTCACAAAAAAATATGCAAGTATAGCTTATTCTGGACAATGGTTCCACACCTTTACGGGAAGGTCTTGACGCATTTGTAGATGAAACTTCTAAAAATGTGACAGGTACGATAAAATTGAAATTGTACAAGGGAAGTGAAAAATAGCTGGAAGATTTACTGATTTTTGCATTATATGATGAAGAAATTTCGTCATTTGGAGCAAGTGAATTGTACAGTCATAAAAGACGCTGAAGGATTTATAAAATTATTTTCACTGCCAAATAGAATTAGAGCATACAAAAAAACATAAATAATTAGAAAAAATATAGCAAAACTACTTTAAAGTGAACTCAAAAGTTATGATTATTTCTAGTAAAATCCTAGTTTTTATCTAATTTAAATTAGTTTATTTTTGGAGAAGTTGAGCTATATTTTTTATAAAAAGGTGTATTGTCAAGCCAAGTGCAACAAAAAGTAAAAAAATAATATAAAAATATTTTTTTCTATATCTTCCATTTAATGCTTCCTGTATCTTTGGTATCTCCTTTTCTTTTCCATTTTTCCCCTTGACTGCATCAATTTCATAATGCCCTTTTTCTGAAACGGCTGTTAATATGTTCAGGTCTTTTCTCAATGGAATTTCCTAAAACTTTTTTTGTTCTTCTTAGGATGATTACTATAACTATTTTTCTTCTTTCCCATCTATTTGTCCTCTTGAATCATTTCATAACAGTTTTAGTGTACGAGACAACTTTATCAGCATTGTTTGCACTTGATTATACAATACACCTTTTTTATATTTTGATTAACTTAATAATTGACATTCAAATTAATTAGGGAGTAAAATGTATTTAATACAATTTCCTATTTAAACCATTTATACTTTTTAAGAAAGAGACAATCCCTTTGTCATTAAATAAATAAAATTGGGATTTAGTATATAGTTTTGAAAAAAATATTTTATTTTTAGGAGGATGATATTATGAAAATCAGAAATCAATTAAAAAGTGTTAATTATTTTGGCGGGGATCGCAATATTGAGTACGAATCTTATTGCAAAAAGAAACAGTGACTTATCCAAAAGAAAGTAAATCCATCCAAATATTAGGATTTGAAAAAAACTGGAAAATTCCTTTGGTATTTCCTCAAGTTCTGAAGGCAATACAATCTATATCAATTCTGGCGGAAAACCTCTTGAGCGTGTATTTGGAGCAGCAGAAGACAGCAATAACAAATTTTTCTGAAATAAAAAAATAACCACGTGATTATTAATGGCGGTATTCTTGCAACAAACGGATATTGGGAAAAATGGAGGAAGACAGTAAGAGGTGGAAGTGTTTATGGTGGTGCTGGACAAAGTTCAGTAGTAAGTAATAATACAATAACAATAAAAGGAAAAATCTAAAATTGGTGGTAATGTTTATGGTGGTTATAGTCATAGAGGCTCTGCGATAAATAATAAAATTGTAATAGAAGGTAATTTAGTAACATTTGGGAAGAAAGTGTACTGTTTGGAGGAAGAGGGAGTCAATATAAACATAAAAGATAATAAACCTACACCTGTTGATGTCATAACTGGAAATACACTTGATTTGAAAGCAAAAATGTTAAAGTAAAGGATATTAAGAATTTTTGAAAAATTGTATTTGAAATATCAAATACGGCAAAACAAAATGACAAAATACTAATTCTTACAAACAGTGAAGGAGCTGCCCTAGAAAAGCCTGAAATTGTAAAAATTTCTCCAAAAAGTTACAGATTTATCTGAAACTGAAAAGGAAAAATACTTGTTGAGAAAAATAAAACAAATTAACCTTGGTATAGATGTAGTCTTTAAAAATAAACCCATGAAAAATATAAAAATTTAAAAGTTATTCTAATTAATGCAGAAAATGGACTTAAATTGAGTAAACTGCCTGAAAAATATAGAAAAAACTGGAAAAGGTTATAAGTATAGCGTAAAATTTGAAAAAGATGCGAAAAACCTGTATGCTATAATTAATGCAAGTCTTGGAGAAATTAGTGAATAAAAATAACAATATTGAAGAGGACTATCTGATAATTTTTATAGTTTAGATAGTCCGATTGTTTTATTTTTACTTTTCTTGATTTTTAGAATGTCATTTAATTTTTAGAGACAATCTTTCAATATTTTTATTAATTTTTACTATTTTACACTAATATTCATATTTTTCTCATACCCTCTAGGTGTAACTATTTTCCCTTTTTTCACAAAAGTATTTGAATTTCCAATTAATACAATTGTAAGCATATTTATTTCAGAGTCAAGCATTTTCTCAAGTGTTGTAATTTCATGCTCTTCAGTTTCACGTCCAGCATTTCTTACAATTGCAACTGAGTATCTTTTGATTTGTATTTTAACATAATTTCTTGTGCTTCAACAATTTGTGTTGTTCTGCCTTTGCTTTTTGGATTGTATAAACTTATGATAAAATCACCTTGTGCTGCAGGTTCAATACGTTTTTATTAATTCCCAGTCTGTTAAAAGATTACTTAAGCTAATTGTTACATAATCGTGCATAATTGGTGCTCCAACGATTGCAGCTGCAGCATTTGCCGCAGTAATTCCTGGGATTACTTCAATTTCTACATCGTCCTTTTCATCAACAACTTCATACATAATTCCAGCCATACCGTATACTCCAGCATCTCACTAATCAAAGCTACATTTTTCCCAGATTTTTGCAAGCTCTAGAACTGATACATCTGTCAACTTCCTTCATCATACTTGAACTTTTTATTTCCGTATTTGGAAAATATTCTTTAATCAAGTCAGTATAAGTTTTGTACCCAACGATTATATCACTTTTCCATTGCTTCATAAGCCTTAAAAGTCATATCTGCCTTTTTCTGGTACCAATTCCTACTACATAAATTTTTCCATTTTTGTTCATTTTTCTCTCCTTATTTTTGTTTATTTTAAAAATATCCTCAAAACCCCTTTAAAATCAAACTATAAATCAATCACTGTAAAAAGAATTTATAATCATTATTTTCATAGTTTGACTTTAGAAGTTTTTGAGTATACAATAATTATTAAAAAGTTTATCAATTTCATCAAAATTCAAAAATTACTAGTCTTATTTTAAAATTTCAAATTATACACTTCTCGAATCCTCTTCAAAAATCGACAATGTCATACCATCCAGCTTTATGCTAAAAATGCTCCTTTTCCACTGGAAGCTAAAAATGCACAAAGGTTCAGAAACTCCATAAACTCCAATGTGGTTTTTACAAATTCTGAACGCTCTTCAACTAAATCTTCCACTTTCAAATTTCTTCTTATCAAAAATTTGATTGGAATTCCAAGTTCCTCCATTTGCCTCAATAAGCCCAATTTCATCAGATTTTACCCAAGCAGATGCTGCCATTTTTATAGCTGAAAGCTCTAAATTTTTGTTTATCCATTGCATATTTTAGTTTTTCGATAATGTGTTCCTTGCTAACTCCTCTTTTGCATCAATACCAATAAAAATATTTTGCAGAATAATTTTCGAGATTTCAATATTTTTCTATTTGACACAATTATTATCCAGCACTATTTTCATCGTGATTTACAATGTTTTTAGGTAAATGAAGCTTACATTTTCTCCATTTACAATTAACAGATTTACTCTCTTTGCTCCATCCAAATCATTTAATTTGGCTTTGATTTTTGTGATAATGTATCGACCGCTATTTTTCCACCAACATCAGATGCTTGCTTTGTAATTACTGGAGTTGCTCCTATTCCACTAGCAATCTTTTTACATTCTTCATTTGCCTCCAAAGATGTCCCGAAAAGCAATGAAATCACAAAATTAGCGTGATCATCAATCGTTATAACTCTAGGATCGAGTATCTTTTGCTTTTGAAATTTTCCTTCAATAATTCTCACAACTGCCCCAGTCGCTGCGACGAATATGTATAAATCATATTTATTAAATGTCTTTTCCACAAAATTAGCACTCTTTCATTTATTACAATTAAGATTTTTCGTTATTTTCATTTTTCAAGATTTAGCAAAGTTAGCTACTCTTCCTGATACGTAAATATGCAAATTATTGTACACATTTTTCTTTTACTTTTTAAACAAGTTTTATATCCGTTTTTGCTTACGCAATAAATTGCTGTTCTCATTTTCTCCCTTTTTATATTTGATTTGTAAAGCAATTTTTATACTTATTTTTATAGTTTTTCAAATATTCTATAAAGTTTACTTTTTCTAATTTTTTGAAAATTCTGCACTTTCTTTTTCATCATCTGACACTAATATTACCATTATTCTCAAATACATATTTTTCCAATATTATATTGTATTTTATTGAATCTTCTGTCATTTTTCATTATTTGCAATATTTCTTAAATAATAATCAGTTGCTTCTTTTTATAGTTTTTATTTTAAATTCTCCATTCTGTTTCAAATCTTTTTGCATTATCTTATTAATTTTTCGAAAAATTTACTAACAAATCAAAAGAGTAAACTAACTCATCTACAACACCAAATTCTCTTTTTGTTTTCTTCTGATTGAAAGAAATCTTTAACTATTTTCATTTTTCAACTTGTTTTTAGATATTTCTGCATTTCTTTCATCTTTTTCATTAGTTACTGTATCTACAATAAGTTGGCTAAAATTTTGGCTGTCTCTTAATACATCAATATCCATCATCACTATTTCAATTAAATTATAAACGGCAGGTTTATCCTTATATTTTTCTTTAATTTTGTCAAAAATATTCTTGAGCCTTTTTCTTTTCTCCAATTTGGTAATAATATAGTCCTGTTACACTCCATTTTTCAAAAATCGGTAATTCCTTTATCTTTTTAAGTTTTCTTCATTTATGTAGCCTTTAAAGTATTTTTATTTCCACCTCTTTTCAAATACATTGCCGATAGATACTGCTTAATCACGATATTATTTTTATCTTTTTCAGCAACGTTTCTGCTCTGTCAATCAAACTGTCAATTTCATCTTGCTGTGGAATAATAGATATTTTACCTCTTGAATCTAACAAAAAGTCCGATGTTTCATCAATTATACTTTGCTTCACTCCTCTTTTTGAAAAGCGTTTCTGAACATTTTTCTCTCAAAGATATACGCATTCAAGCCAAAATTTATTGTTAAAAACTGTAATTGCGTAAATTATCATAACCAATTTTCCTTCCTACTTTTTAATTTTTCTAAAAATTTTTAAACTTCCATCCTAAACACATTAATTACCGCCGTTTCATAAGGATGAGCCTCTTTTTACCAGATAATATGCCAGTTCTTCAAAAATCTCTTTTTATCCCGAAATCGCATTATTTTTCTCATTGGCTATACTGCTTTTCCAACTTCCCCCATCAAAGGACTCCCGCCTTCCAACGTTTTTCCAATGCCCAACTGTATCAGTCGTAGAATAAACATCTGCATAAAACCCTTCTGTTAAAAGCGAATATTTTTGCAAGTTTTCCACAATTTTATCCACATAATTTTTCTGGCACAAAAACTTCAAAACAGCTATATTTTTGCTTAAACTCTAGCTTTGAGTTAATTACGTTGTCATTTTCATAATCTAAAGTTAAGTGAAAAATGGAGAATTTTTCAAAATAATAATTTTTAAGAATATTTTTATCGCCTTCCCATAATTCCAAGTTTAAAAACTTCATCTTTTGAAATCCATTTCAATTCTCCTTCATCACATTCCTTTTCCACTCCAGAAAAATCTGAACTTGTGTAAACATATATAAATAAAGGCTCATCTTCATTATAGTTAAAAATTACAATTCCTCTATATTTATAAGTATTCAATCTATATCCTGTTTCTTCCCAAACTTCCCGCACCAAACACTGTTCAGGGTTTCCCCGTTTTCCAGCTTTCCACAACACCAATCCATTTTCCCTTATTTATATCAATTTCTTTTTTTGTTTCTGTATAACATCAAATATTTATTATCCTTTTCAAGATAGCATAATGTTGCAATCATATTTTCTCCTGTTCATAAATTCTTTTTCAATTAAAAATCTATTTATTTTATAATTTTTCTCTTTTCTAAATTTATACTTTTTGTAATTATAACATATTTTTTAAAAATACTTTTAATTTTTGTAATAAATTCAAAATTAGTTTTATAAAAAAATATAGTAGAAATATTTTTAAGACTGAACTTAAAAAGTTATGGCTATTTTACTTAGATTTTAGGTTTATATATTTTTTATAGTTTGATTTTAAACAGATTTAAGAACATAACAAAAAGTCTATTATTTTTTTAAATAGACTTTTTGATATATAATTTATGTATGTTTAAAATTAAAAATACTTTATAATTAATTATTTTTTTCTTGCTTAAAATTTCAAAAAAATAGCCGCCATATCTTGTTCTCCATACCCTTGTTCTAATGCTTCTAAATAATTTTTTTAGTTGTATTTTGAATTAATGGCAATGATAATTTTCTATTTTTCGATTTCTTCATTTGATAATTTTAAGTCTTTTGTCATATGTTTAAGCATAAATGCTGCAGGGTATTCTCTGTTTGTAAACATATCTTTTTTCCTGAAATAGTGGCGAACTCATTCTAGAATCTGAAATAGCATTTACAATAGTTTCTGTATCTATTCCAAAAATTTTTGTGCTAATAATAACACTTCACTATAAGCTTCTCCAAAATATTCCAAGTAAAGAATTTAATACTAATTTTTGCTCCAGTTGCTTTTTCCTAATTCTCCAAAATAATATGTTTTACTTCCTAAAAATATCAAAAAAATTGAATATAAATCTTCAGTATCAGCTTTATTTCCACCAACTAATATTAATAAAACTCCAGCAGTTGCAGCTCCTACTGATCCAGATACTGGTGCTTCAATGTACTTTCCATTATTTTCAATAACAAGTTTTCCTACAGCTTTACTTTCAGTAGGTGAAATTGTACTCATATTTACTATTTTTACCTTTTTATTTTTGATAAGACATTTTTCGTTTAAAAATTTCTAGTGCCGCACTATAATTTGAAATCATAAAGAATATAATGTCATTTTGTTCAAAAAATTTCTTCCACATTTTTTTGTGTTTTTAGCTCCTTTTTTTCTACAAGTGGTAAAGTTTTTATCAAAACTTCTATTGTAAACTGTCACATCAATAGAACCTTTTAATAAATTTTTCTACCATAGGAGTCCCCATTTGTCCCAATCCTATCCAACCTATTTTTAGCCATTATTTTTATTCTTCCTTTTGTAAATTTAACTATCCGCTCAACCAATCCTGATGCCCATTCACATAACATCTGAAACATTTTGAGCCAATGCTTTTTTTGCAAGTGTTTATATTATTTTCTTTATAAATTATCATCTCCTAAATTTTTGATAACTCATAATAATGTAATAACACAATAATATATTTTTGTAAATACACACAATTTTGTAATAAATTTGTTGCATTTTATTATACAATCTATCACTATTTCTTCGCAGTAATCACATAAATCGGATTTTCCGCCATCATCATATTAAAAATCCTTAATTTTTTTCTATTTTTTTACTCACAATTAATTGACAAATATCCACATCTTTAAAGTCGTATTTTTCAATTCCCTCAACAGCCGTGAAAAATATTTTTCCAGTACGATAAAGTTTAGTACTAAAATTCCATCTTCAACAAGGTTATCATAAGAATATTTTATAATTTCCACCAGATTTCCAGCAGAACCTCCAATAAAAATTTTATTAAACTTTGTATTTAAGTCTTTTAGTCCATCTGAGCCATTCCTTTAATTACAGTAATATTTTCCAATCCTAACTTTTTCCTTGTTTTTATGAATTAGCTCAACTGCCTCATCATTTCTCTCGATTACAAAAACTTTTCCGTTTCGTGCAAATCTCGCCATTTCCATACTTACAGAACCAGTTCCGCCACCAATGTCAAGGCAGACATCATCATCTTTCATCTCCATTTTCCCAATGACTTACAAAACGAATTTCCTCTTTTGTCATTGGAACTTTTCCTCTTAAAAATTCTTCATCTTTTATATGATACATTTTTACTCCTTATTTTTAATTATAGTTAGTAATTTATAAAAAGTATAAAAACTACAGTAAACACTGCATTTTTAAATATTTAATTTTCTTGTTTTTCTCCACTCTCTGACAAGGGGTCAAGACCCCTTGCTTCAAAATATTTGTTTTTCAGTAGATCGACTATATTTTTTTAAATTAATTTTTCAATGCCTGAATTGGCGGAGCTACTTTTCCACCACGATTAATTAACACAGAACAATCTAAATTATTTATGTTTATAATATCTGCTTCTCCAAGAAGTCCACCAAATACGACTCTATCTCCAGCCTTTTTGCCAGGAACTGGAATCACTCTAACTGCGGTAGTTTTGCTATTTACCATGCCAATTGCCATTTCATCAGCTATTATTCCAGAAATTACAGCTTCTGAGGTATCACCTGGAATAGCTATCATATCAAGTCCAACAGAACATACACAAGTCATTGCCTCCAGTTTTTCAAGTGTCAAATATCCTTTGCTTGTAGCTTCAATCATTCCCTGATCTTCACTTACTGGGATAAATGCTCCTGTCAAGCCTCCGACACGAGTTGCAGCCATTGCTCCGCCTTTTCTTCACAGCGTCATTTAATATTGCAAGTGCAAGTGTTGTTCCGTAAGCTCCAACTGCCTCCAATCCAAATTCTTCCAGTACATTTTCCGACACTGTCGCCTACCGCTGGAGTTGGTGCAAGTGACAAGTCAATTATTCCAAATTCAACCCCAAGTCTTTTCAGCAACTTCTTTTCCAATTAATTCTCCCATTCTTGTAATTTTAAAACTTACTTTTTATTGCTTCTGTTATTTCATCAATTTTTGCCGTTTTTGAAATGTTAGCAAGTGTGTGTCTTACAACCCCTACCTACTAATTCCAACGTTTAGCACAACATCTGGATTTTCTACCCCATGAAATGCACCCGCCATAAACGGATTATCAGGAACAGCATTTGTGAATACGACAAAATTTTGCGGCTGCCAGTCCGTCTTTATTTTTGGAAAGTTCAGCCAGTTCCTTTACAGTTTTTCCCATCATTTTTACAGCATCCAAGTTGATTCCTGACTTTGTAGATCCTACATTTACAGAGGAGCAAACTCTGTCTGTTTCAGAAAGCGCCTTCGGAATACTGTTTATCAGCTTAACATCACCTTTTGTAAAAACCTTTGTCCGCAAGTGCCGAAAATCCTCCAATAAAGTCAATTCCGATTGTTTTTCGCCGCTTTATCCAGTGCTTTTGCAAAAATTGTGTAATCTTCGGCGTTAGTTGCATTTCCAATTATTGAAATTGGAGTAACTGAAACTCTTTTGTTAATAATTGGCATATTGTATTTGCTTCTTCACTTCATCGGCAATTCTTACCAAATCTTTTTCCATTTTCTGTAATTTTTGTTATAAATATTTTCTGCTGTTTTTTTCGGCATCTGTATCAATGCAATCAAAGCAGGCTTATTCCCATTGTAACAGTTCTTACGTCAAGATGCTGCATTTCTACCATATCTATTGTTTCCAGTATCTCATCAGGTAATAAATTCATTTTTCCTCCTAAATTTTTATAATAATTGCTCTCGAAATATTCTGAAAAAATTATATTCTATACATCGCCTTGAAAATATTTTCATGCTGCAAAAACTCTTACTCAATTTTTCTCCTCAACATCTTTTAAATTTCTCTTGCAATCCTTTTATATCTGTATTTTTCTGCTTCCACAAGCATAATCATCGCAAAAATATCATTTTTCAAAGACTTTTTGTGTTATATCAATAATATTCAAGCTAAGTTCGCTTAATTTTTGTTGATACATTCGCAACAATTCCTGTTTTATCTGTTCCAATAACTGTGATAACGATTCTATCGTTCATTCTGATACCTCCAATTTTAAAAATTTAAATACTTTAATATATTAAAATTATCTCATAGATCTAGGTATTTCATCAAAGAAAAATTTACATTGAAAAAATAGAGACAGGTATTTTAATATTTTTAATTTTATACTAAAAATAAACAAAGTAAAAATACTTAGGAACAATCTAAACATCACATTAAATATACACTATTTTTAAAAATATTTTTATGAAGTGTGAAGAATCAACATCCTTTTAAAGAAAACCTAGTAAAATAAGGACAAAATTTTAAAAATAGTCCAACGTTAGTCCAACAAGAAATTGTAAGAATAAAATCTTTAATTTTTATAAAAATTCAACATTATCTGTAAATTCTAAAAAGAAAATCCAACTAGAAATAATATTAAAAATTAGTTATTGTATTATCTGACTATGCTAATTCAGGTAGTAAATTTTTTCTTATAAGAGCCGATTTAAGAGTTTATTTTGTTACTCAGGGAAATATCAAAAATAAGTTTAAACGTTCTCTATGGGGCTTATACAGAGTTATCCGAGATTGTATTTTTGACATAGTCTGTGAGATAAAGACCCAGTATTTTTGAAAAGCTCATCCTATAAGTATGGCACTATTTCCTGATTCTACTTTTGTGTAGGCTTTAAAAATACAGATAATAAAGAAAAATTAGCAACCGTTAATTTAATTTGTTTATAAATTGTTATATTATGAAATTAAAAATCTTGACTTCTATATTATTATACAATTATATTGCAGATAAGAATATTTATGCTGTATATCTGTGATAACTGAATGAAAGTTTAAGCGTTATGTAAGAACGTCAGCTACAGAGCCACTATTTGAGTGGTGTTTTTATACACAATTTTTGGATGAATTAATACATAAAGGGATATAAAAATACTAAAGAATACTATATAAATAATAATATGAAAGAAAGGAGTACATTTATGGTTTATATTAATGATAAAGAAGTATCTAAAAGGAACTGAACAGGATAAGCAAAAGAATAGTTGAAAATACTGAAACTATTGAGGATTTGCAGAAATTATCAGATTTTAGGCTGAACATTCAAAAATAATAAAAAGTTTTGTATGGAGCTTGAGAAGTATTATAAATAACAAGAAAATAAAATTGCCAAGCAACAGAAATTCAATAATCATTTCCCAAAGATTAAAGAGATTGCCCCTCAATAATAGGGAAACTTAAAAGGTTTTCCAGAGTTAAGACTGGGGAGAATGCAGGACTTGGCAGGAGCAAGAATAATATTGCCTAATATAAAGGACACAGAGGAAGTAGCAAATTACTTAAAAAATAAAGTCTATAAACAAAAAGACAAGAATAATTTTTGTTTATCAGAGAAAAATATATATTTTAGAGCCAAAGAGGGACGTACTAGGTCGATACATCAGATATTTAAATATCAAGGGAAAAAGGAAAAGAGACTTGAAGGGTATCAGATAGAATTGCGAGATAAGAACGAAGTTACAGCACCAATGAGACTACTTCAGTTGAAATAATAGACAGCATAAAAACAGCAATCTTTAAAGACAGGTGGGGAGACATTTATTATAGGGAATTTTTAAAATTATCAAGTAAACTGATAGAATACATTGAATTGAACAAAGATATTTCAGAAATTTCAAAAGAACTGGATAAGTTGAGAGAATTAAACAAAGAATTTAATATACTGAAAACTTTAAGCAGTTTACGAGTTATAACCAAACGGCTTTGAGGAAATCACAGGAGAAGGCTATTTGATATTGATATTGGATTATAAAGGCAACTAACATAAGATATATTCAAGTACCTGAAGAAAAATATAAGTCGAGATTATTTGATGTATGAACGTGAATACAAAGAGGACACAAATAACGTTGTATCAGTATCGGTTGAGAACTTAAAGAACTTACGAAAAGCGTACCCAAAATTATTTCCTAGACGCAAGAGAATTTGTTACAACGATAGGTAAATATATATAAATACAGAGGAATAATTTTTATTGCTTGACTTTATTTCTTTTATAGTTTACAATGTAAACATTAAAGGAGAGTGATGTGTTATGTCAGTAATTTCAGTTAGATTCAATAGTGAAGAAGAAAAATGTTGTTAAAAAAATTATGCAAAAGCAAAAAGGCTTTTTCTATTTCTCAATTAATAAAAGAAACTTTGATGGAAAAATAGAGGAAGAATATGATTTAGAAGTTTGTAAAGAATATTTAAAAAGCAAAAAGAAGAAGGGACTTTGATTACAATTCCATTTGAGGAGGCAATAAAAGAATGGGGATTTAGAATAGAAATTTCTGAAAAATTGAATAAGAAAAATTAAGAAAAATGGATAAGAATGTTCAAAAAATGCTATATTCTTATATCGTTAAAAATTTAAAAGATACCAATAATCCACGAAAAGAATGGAAAGGCTCTAAAAAGAAATTTAAAGGGGCTTTGGAGATATAGAGTAATGGATTATAGATTAATTGATGGATATTCAAGATGATAAATTGGTTATAATCGCAATTGATTTTGCACATAGAAGAGAAATTTATAAATAAATATTTAATCACGGTTACTAATTTAGCTGTGATTTTTCTTATTGGTTAAATAGTAATTGATTTTTAAATATTTTTAGATGTATAATATACATATATTATAAATTTTAAGGAGTAATAGAAATGAGTGCGACAACTATAAATATAGATGATGAAACAAAGAAAGAGGCTCAAGAGCTATTTAAGGACTTAGGAATGAACTTGACTACTGCGATAATATTTTTGAAACAGGCAGTAGAGAGGCAGAGAATACCTTTTTATGTTGGAGAGCCAAAGTATAAAGAAGAAGTTTATCAAGCTATGAAAGATGTAGAACAAGGTAAGAATTTGAGTAAGTCTTATCATAGTGCTAGAGAAATGATAGAGGATATTTTTGAAAGATGAATAAATACAATGTAAAATATACAAATAGGTTTTCCAAAGATTTAAAATTAATAAAAACGTGGGTATAATGTGAAATTACTTAAAAAAAGTGGTTGAAATATTGATTAATAGCGAAAAATTGCCTGTAAAAATAAAGATTATGCTTTAAAAGACAAATATTTAGGGTATCGTGAGTGCTGTATAACATCTGATTGGTTGTTAGTATATAAAAATAAAAGGTGAGGAATTGATATTACTAACAACGAAAACAAAAACTCCGAGCAGTTTATTTTAATAAAAATTTGGAATCACAGTTATAAATTTAGCTGTAATTTTTCTTAAAATTATTTTCTATAAGTTATCAAGTAGTATCACTTTGGTAGACTTTTTCATTTCAAGGCAAGGTTTATTTTATCCAAAAATTTTTTAACGAACTGCTAGAGCTGTTACACGGATATACGAGCGAATAACAAAAAGGGACTTACTCCAAAAAGCAGTCCCATAATTTAATAATTACTTTTAAACACACATTACTATTTTCTTGATTTTTATTTGAACTTTTCTTTAAAAAAAGGCATTTTGAATCTTATTAAACAACTCTTCTTTTTCCTTAAAAATCTATATTTTCATTATTAAAGAACGATATAATAGATGATTCTAAATTGCTGGAATCTTTATTTATACCGTATAATATGTATTCAGGGCGAAACATTGTATAAGTTGGATAGTCTAATTAAACTTTCGCTGTTTATTTTTCTTTCGTTATTTTTCATATCTTGAAATAGTTCCAGCAGATGATTTTTATCTTTTTAGCCACTTCCTCCAAAAGAAAAATTTGTACTTTTCTCTCAAACTTTTTAATCTTTTTCCTACATTTTCCATAGTAATTCTCCTTTAAAATCAATAAATTTTTACCATAAAATTGATATTTTATCAATTTAATTGAAGTTGTCTTGACAAAATTTTTAATTTATGGTATAATCATTTTACCAATTAGCAAAAGAAAGGAGATTTAAAATGAAAAAGAATCTTTTAAAAATCAAAAATGAGTTTAAATGAAGACAACAATAAAACATTAGCACACAAGCTAAAAATAACTCCTTCAGCATTTTCACGAAAAATAAATGGAAGTAGTAATTTTACTATTGAAGAAATGAAATTTATTAGAAAAAGAGTATGGATTGAGTGATGTTGAGTTTTTGGATATTTTTAACAATTGATTTGCTATTTGGTAATGAAAAAGGAGATGATAATTTAATCAAAACATATTTTTATATCAAATAGAAAATTAAATTAGAATAGGAGTGAAAAAATGGACAAAAGAAAAATTTTTAGAGCAATATTATAACGATAATGATGAGAATAATAAAAATAATGGAGAAGAAAATAACACTCAATCAGATGTTAAAAGAAAAGAGATATTGGAACAGTATTATGATAAAAATAAGGACTTAAGTGATGAGAATGTAGGGTTAGAATATATAGGATTAGTTTTTGCCGATGTTGTATTACTAAATATTATGGCTGCTCTTGGTTTTGGAATATTTGCAAGTTTAAATGGTTATGATAATAATTGCTACTTGCAATTATTTTATGGGTAATTGATGTGTTTTGTATTAGCATTATTTTTAAAAACTTTTAAGTCAAACTATAAAAATGTTTAAAAATGTAATTAATAAGAATATTTTTAAAGAAAGGAACTTTTTATGGATTGGAATTTAGAAAAATTTTTACCTTTTATTTACTATTGTATTTATTATCATTTGGGTTTTTATAATTAAAAAAGTTGAGATTGAAATGGAAAAGAAAAAGGAAATAGCCTTAATGCCTTAAATAATTTTTATTATGGAAAAGATGAGAGAAGTTAATGAAAGCAACTATTATGAATTAAAAATATATCGAGGATTAGAATTTCAAAAAGAAGAAAAAGTTTATGCTAAAATTTTTAAATAATAGATTAGAAATTGGAAATTCGGACAAAAAGAATTTTTAGATTTTGATAAAATTAAAATGATTGATTTTAATATAAAAGAAGAAGAATATGAAGATGTCATTTCAAATAATCGTAACACATACATTTTTATGGAGTGAATTGAAAATATCTTATTTAGATGGTGATGAGAATATTCAAAAATAATATTTGAAGACAGAAATTTTACAATTGAAAATTCTGAAAAATTATTGAAAAAGTTTTTCTATTGTGAATATTTAGGGAGAACTTTAAAAAGAGTATCCCTTATTTAAAATAAAATTAAACAAAAATTAAGGAGAAATTATGAAAAATGATTTTTTATCAAATTGGCTAAAAAGATGAGAAAATGACTTTGTTGAAAAATAGCGATAGTCCTATGTTTTATTATAAATGCGATGATGTTAGTAAATTCAATATCTATTCATACTCATACCGATGGATATGAAAGAGTTGGGATTCGCTATTTAATGGATTATCCAATGTATTTTTCTATCATATTCTTTAGTGTACTTTTTACTTGAAAACATACTAATAATCATCTATTTAAAATTTAAAGTGAACAGAGAAATAGATAAATTTTTCAAACTAAATTACATACTGTTAATTCTAACAATGGGACTTTATTCATTAAGCACAATATTTATTATTTTTATCATATTAAGTATCTACAAATGTTTTGAATTTACTAAAACATTTTCAAAAATAAAGAAAATTTAATACTTTCAATACTAGGTATTTTTATTATTGTCTTTATTCCATCACTATCTTATATTACTGATAACTCTATAATTTTTAGTTTTATTATTGGGAACTGTAGCAACACTAATCATTTATCTATACAGCATAAATAAAGTTCCAAGTCTAAATTATCTTTTTTACTTTTTAACTGAAATATGCCTTTTAATTAGAAATTTATTGTCTTTTGAATCATTTAATTTTTATAAAATTATTGATAGTGATTATTACAATAATTGTAAATTTAAGAGTTGTTTTTCCTCAAATAAAATCTTACACAAATTTTAGTAAAATTCAAAAATCATAGTAATTATAGGTATCTTATTTAGTTTGTTTTCTAAGGTATATATAATCGAAAAAAACAAGAACAAATTGAAACTATTTCAAAAACAGGATCCGATACTAACAATTTAAATGAAAATAATACTTCGGGAATAAAAATATAGAGAAAAGGAATAAAAATATGAATAATAAAATAAATATTCGTAATTTAATCTTTGGAACTATAATGGGATTGATTGTTGTATTTAATATTTTTGAATGGACTAATTTTTATAATTAAATATAACAAAGCAAAAATCCAAAAAGTTTCAAAAGTTAAAAACCCTAAAAATAAAACTAATAAATATAATAACAATACTACAGAAAATGATATTGAATATGAAGTAAAAATCAGGATATAAATACAAAAATCTAATGGAGAAAGTTCAACCTTTACTTTAAGAAATCTTAAATATGCTGAAAATTTGATTAATAACCTGGTTTCTTATGAAGACTTACGAAAAAGAATACTGTGAAACAGTAAACGAAATTGTTAAGGTAGATAATGGAATAATGCCAGGTACAACTAAATCTTTTGAAGAAGTAACCTATACTCAAGTAGATGACGCTTACAAAGAACATTTACAAAAATAGCACAAATTAGGCAAGTATTTGATACAATTTATGGGAATGATAATGCTTTTAGAAAATGGAGCTGGTTGCCATTATACTGGTACTCATTGGAATAATGCAAATTCACAATACAAGGCAAAGCAGTTTTTATAGTGATGAAATAATAAAAATTTTTGAATAATCGCGGTTATAATAGAGAAATTAATTCAACTACAGCAAATACAACAGCTATAACTAAAGAAGAAGGGGCTTATATAAGAGCTAATTTTAATACTTTTTGGTACAAGTGAAGTATGTCATAACATTGGAAGAAATCACGTCAATTTTCCTGCGATTTATAGTGGTAATAGACCTGATTTATCAGAAGCTCTTTAAGACTTATAGAAAAACAGATTCAAGTTTTATTAATAATTCTATTCTTTCAGATGAAGATAATGTAATGAACTGGTACACAGAAAAATTGTGTTAGATATAATGCAATTGGAGCTGAAAACAGTAAATCACTTAGACATTTTTATGAATATGTTTCCAATTTTTAAGATATATATTAAATAAAAATTAATAATAAAGCAGATAGAAAAGAATTGTATGATTATTATTCGAGAATTGAAAAAGAGAATTGGTAAAAATTATGAAAAAGTAGAATCTTTTTAGAAAGAATCTTGTAAAAGCCGATTTAAGAGCTTATTTTTGTTATTCGAGGAAAAACTATCAAAAATGAGTTGAAATGCTCTCTACGGAGCTTATACGGAGTTACAAGTGCATATCTTAATCAAACAGGGTCTCTAAAAATGAAAAGGCACCTGTATTTTGTTGCAAATTTATTTGTTTTTTTAGTTTTCTCATCCAATTTCTTTCAATAATTTTCTTTTATAAACACTTGGCTTTTTTTCAAAGGTACTTTTTCAAATATTTTTTTCCATTCTTTCTATTTCATCATCATCATATCCTGTATCGCTTCTATCTAAATGATATACTTCAAGATAATTTATAAAGTCATTTATATTATTTGTTGAACGAAGGCTTATAAATGAAAGAAAATCTTGATTCCAATATAAAAATATATGTTTTTTATTTGGACTTCGCACAGCTACCACTTTAGGATTTCTTATAGCGTCTTCTATATCTCCATAAACTATCCCTCTTTTTCATCTATTGAATTTATTACATTGAACGAAAATCCTAAATTTTCTAAATAATCAATAAAAACATATTATAGCTGTTATTCTCTTATTTTCTTTAAATAAAAGCACTTAAAATTTCTCTTATTTCTGACTTTTCTTCTTTTTTTTAAAAATTTTTCCAATTCATTTAAAAGGTATCTCAAGTATTCTAAAAATCAAGCAAAGTATTAAATGGTATTGTTCTTTTCCCAACTTCATATTTTTGTATACTTAATTTTGTTATATCCATTTGCTTGGCAAGATTTTTCCAAACTCAATCCTTTTCTTTTTCTATAATTTCTTATTATTTCTCCCAAAAATTTTATTATTCAATTCCTTTTATTATTTTCTTCCATAATTTCTCTCCAATCTTTGTTAGTACCATAATTATATAATAAATTTTACAAAATTTCAATATTTTTAATCAAAAAGATATATTTTTAAAAAAATATGTCAAAAAGATATTGACAAATTTAAAAATAATGGTACAACTATATCATAATACAAAAGTATAATTTATTTTTAAAAAAACATCTTTTTAGATATAAAAATTATTCTTCTATTATTAATTAGTATTAAACAAAAGAGAAAAATTATAAAAATAGTAATAAAAATATAGTTTATTCAAAAGAAAAAGGTAGAAATTTTAAAAAGGAGTGAATTTTATGAAAAAAATAAAAGTTTTAGAAAAAGAGGCAATTGAAAAATATTGTCTTGAATGTTGGGAGGACAATAAGGAAAAAGTTATAAATTGCTCTTATAAAAATTGTCCTTTGTGGAAATTTAGATTAAAAAGAGAAGAAAGGAGAAAAGAATTGATAAAAATAGATACAGAAAAAGTGAAAGAAGAGAAAGAAAAATTATTATTTAAAGGCTCTTGAATGGTATTCTGAATACGGAACAATATCAAAGTCTGAATACAGTAGTATAATACCTGTTTTAATAATTATATTGAATGCCACGAAAATTCAATGAAATTTACTAAAAATTTAAGATGTAAACGGAGAAGCTGTCCTATATGTGATGAAATAGACAGAAGTGCCAAATATTTTTGAAATAATGAAGAAAAATAGAAAAATTTTAAAAATAGATATTTGATATTTATACTGACAATAAATGGAAAAATGTTGAAATTGATGATAAAAAGTAGATTACAAAATGAATTAAATGTAGTAAGGACAAACTTTAATAAATTAGTCAAAAGTCCTTTTTGAAAAAGACTGTAAAAAGGATATTTAAAAGTAATGGAAATAGCCTACAATCCTGAAAAGAAATTTCTTTTCTTCCTCATTTACATATTCTATTATTTACAATAAAAGGGATATACAAAAAGGGATATACAAACATTTTTAAAATGAAAAAATTAAAAGAAATGATACAGACTAAATGGAATATTCTAAATGGATTTAAAACCAATATTCATTTAGAAAAATTGGATACAGAAGAAAAATACAAAAACTGTATCTTATTTAACTCATTCTAAAAAGAAAAAGATTGAAAAATGATAATGATGAAAATAAAGACAATCCTTTCTGCTTATCTAAATATTATAAAAAGGAAAAAGAATATATCATTGGAGTAAATTTAAAGAATAAGAATACTTCCTGTCAGACTTAGCCCCTTTGATTGATAATAACGAATCATTTTATGCAATAAATTTTTAAATTATTGAAAGCTATAAACAGAAAATATATCTAAAATACAAGTTAAAAATCAAAAACGTAATATATAAAAATTTGCAACTTATTTTTAACTTATTTTAGCTAAAAATATACTAATAAAAAAATAGAGAAAGTAGAGTGGTAAATATGAATTTAGAAGATAAGAGATTAGTATACTATACATTGAAAAGTAGAATTAGAAAGAAGAAATTGAACTATAAAGAAATATCATGAATATATCAGAAAGTGGACTAAATAAAAATGAATGGAAAAATTTTTTTACACAATCAGAAATATATGAATTAAAAGAATTGTTAGAATTGAGTAATGATGAATTGGTACAAATATTTTTAAATAAATATATTGCAATGAAAGAAAAATAATATTAAAAATTATAAAGCAGATAATGCTTTTTAGTTGGATTTTTCAGAATGGAGAAAAATATGAAAAAAAGTATAAAAATGCAAATGGTACAGGGAGTATAACAAAAGTTAAAATAAATAGAACGAATCTTTTTAGAGTTAGAGTTACTAATCCTGTAACTAAAAAGACATTCTTTGGGATATTTCAGCACTAAAAAGAAGCAACAGAAATATTAAATAAATATTTTAATAATCCTTACAATTTAGAAAATCATAGAATTAAATTTAAAGATTTGTTTGAGTTATTTAAAAACAGTAAAAAGATATTGTTGCTAAAAATACTTTGAACAGTTACATCAATAGTTTTAAACGATGTAAAGAATTACATAATCTGGTTTTTAAAAGATATTAGCACTCCAGTATTGCCAAAATCTAATAAATGATTTAAATTGTAGTATTTCAACTAAAAAGTATAACAAAAGGATTTTTAAAAATTTTTGGGACTATGCGAGAGAAATAGACATATTGGATAGAGCGGAATTTTATAAATTTACCAAAAGAAACTGAAATCAAAGACCTTTTAATTATGATGAAATAGAAAAATTATGGGAAAACACGGATATAATATGGGTAAAATATATTTTAATTTATGATTTATACAGGTATGAGAATCGAAGAAACTGTGGAATTAAAAAGGAAAATGTAGATTTATATGAGGGATTTATACACGGTGGAAATAAAACTAGAAAAGGAAAAATAGAAGCATACCTATTCATAAAGATATAGTTGAAATTATAAAAGAGCTTTATGAGAACAGTCCAACAGATTATTTAATATATAATGATAAATGGATATTCAGTAGAATGAGAATAAGCCTTTAAGAAAAATTATTTTCGTGAGAAATTTTATAAAACATTGGAAACTTTAAAAATTAATAAACATAAACCTCACGATTGCAGAAAAAAACACTAGCGACACTTATGAGTAATCAAAAATAAATAATATTGTGATAACAGATATAATGGGACACGAAAATATTGTGACAACAAAACAATATTATATTCAAACAGATAAACAAAAACTAAAATCATCAATGAACAGTTTAAATTTTAGAAAAACTTCATAGAAAGCCTTAATTATAGGCTTTTTCTTGACATTACTTTTAGTCCAACGCTAGTCCAACGGATAAGGTAAATGAGTACCTTTTTATGCATTACAAATAAATAAAAACTAAAAATGAAAAAGGTAACTGAATACCTTTTTGGTACTGTATTACCTTGCTTTGTAAAAATTGGCATAAAAATATGCATACTCGTGATAGCATATTTAAAAAGGAGTTTTGAAGAAAAAGTTTTTCACTTTTTCTATTGGTCAGATATAATTATACAGTATATTTCTTTATAATATATATTCTCATTTGAATAATAATTTTTATTTAATTTCTTTTTATGAGATCCACAGTTGAACCGCTTGAGCAGCTACAACAATCTGTTCCACAAAGATTTTTTTATTTTTATAATCTTTGTAAACTTTTCTAAATACTGCAAATGCAATTAAAAACCGCAATTATTCCAACAATAATTGTTTTTATCATATTTTTTTACTTCCTTTCAAAATTAGTGTTTACATAATTAATTTTGCGACATTAAAGAATAATACTGACACAACATAAAGGCAGGATTAATAGCAGCGATATCTTGGAATGTTAGTAATTTCCATCCAAATTCCTGTTTTAATGCTCCCATCGCCACAGCACATGGCACTACAAGAAGAACGTACAGCATAAATGAATAAGCTCTTATTGGACCGTATTTGTCGTTCCATAAGTTTCTTATTGCTGGAACAATGTTTCCTCCTGCATCTTCGTCAAGCTCTTCCTGATTTTTCATTTCCAATGTTGCAATTTTGAATGTTGCAACGTGTCCCAAAAGATTTTTATAGAATCAATTACAGCATTTCTAATCCAATTCCTTGATCTTTTTAAATCGCCTAAGAAATTATATTCCTGCTTCTCATCTTCTTCTTGCGATAACAAAATTTGTCCTAAAAATCCTACAACAGTTTCTTTTGCGATGATACTTGGCACAATGGAAGCCACAGGTTCCCATCTGTCACCAAAACCAGTTGGCTTGAATACAGGCTGTACCACTTTTGCCGCTTGTCCTAAGTATGAATTTTCAGACATCTCCTTTATTTGGGAAATATTGGAAAAACCAGATAATTAGTAAAATTCCTAAAAATTATTGTAGTTGCTTTTACATAGGCAAAAGTTTTTGCTCTCATATTGTTCCATACAACTTTTGCACTTGGGAGTCTATATGGAGGTAGTTCTATTAACAGTTCTGTGTTATTTCCTTTGAAGTAATTGAATCTTTTTAGTATAAATGCCACAAAAAGAGCCATAAATACTCCAAAAAGATAAATTGAAACTACAACTAAAGCTGCATGTTTACTAAAAATGCTGCTGCAAGCAGTGAATAGACCGGAAGTCTTGCACCACAAGACATAAATGTGGCAATAACTCCTGTCAGCCTTCTTGTTTTCTCATCTTCTAGCGTTCTTGTTGAATAAATTGCAGGCACTGTACACCCAAATCCGATTAGCATTGGGATAAATGCTTTTCCAGAAAGTCCAACCTTTGTCATCATCTTGTTCAGAATAAATGCTACACGTGCCATATATCCGCTTTCTTCAAGAATCGCCATAAAAAGTAGATAAAGAACATAAGTGGCACAAAATGTCAAGACTGAACCTACTCCAGTAAGAATCCCTTCCAGCACAAAGCTGCTTAACCAGTCAGAGCACCCCTTCGATAGCGTGTCCCACATATTTTATTACAAAATCGCTAAAAACCGTCAATCCAGTCGATAAACGGAGAACTTCCGTCAAATACAATAACAAATACTGCATAAATTATAGCAAGAAATGCAAGTCCACCAAAAATTTACTTTAAAGTATTTTTATCAATTTTATCTGTCCAATGCGAATTTATCTCAGTACCTCTTGTTAGAATTTTGCTGAAATGATTCCACGGACAGTTCCGTATCTTGCTCTTGCCAACACATCTTCAGGATCAATTCCATAATGTTCTTCAAAACTCTCAGCATTTCCAACATTTGATAAATCAATTTCAAATTCATTTTTACCCTTGCCAAAATATTAGTGTCACTTTCCAAAATTTTTGATTACAAGCCAGTCAAGTGGATATTTTTCTAACACTTTTTCATAAGACTTTTCATTTTTCAATTTATTTTTCAAAGTTTCAATGTTAGTTTTCATTTCCTTGTCAAATAAAAGTCTGTGCTGTTTATTTTCTGATGAACTTTGTTTTGAAAGTTCTACAACCTTTTTCCATAAGCTTGTCTACACCATTACCAGATTTTTCCGCTTGTAAAGACTACTGGAATACCAAGCTGCTTTTCAAATCTTTCCACATCCAATTTGTAGCCAATTCTCTTAAATTCATCCTCAAAGTTAAAGCGCCATCACCATTGGAATACCAAGTTCCTTTACTAATGCCGTTAAATAATATGTTTCAAGTGATGTTGAATCCATAACATTGATTACCACATCAACTTTTTCATCTAGCAGAAAATCCCTTTGAAACACGTTCTTCAGGTGTATTTATTGATAAATTATAAATTCAGGCAAATCGATAAGTTTTATATCTTCATTGCCTATCTTACTTCTTCTTCTCAATTGTTACACCTGGTAGGTTTTCCTATTTTTAAACTTGCGTGTGAAATTTGGTTAATCAAGGCAGTTTTTCCTACATTAGGATTTCCGACAAATGCTACGTTTATCATTTTACCACCTCAATTTGAATGTGATTTGCTAAATTTTAGTACTGATTACGATTTTAGTTTCCACTGTCTTTTATGAGAATATTTCCATTTGCGATGTTTTCAATCGTGCATGCATCTCCTCTGCAAACTCCAAGACTCAATAACCGCGTGTCTAATTTTTCGCTCATTAATGTCTTTTTAATAGAAATTTTTCTCGACTTTACCTTCCACTAATGTCATTTCAGATTCTCTCCTCTCATTTTATATATTTTTTAGATTTACAAAAAATATTTTGTACATAAATTCTTTTACTATTAACTTTTTATAACTATTTCAAATATATAACAAATATTATGTTAATCAAAAAGTTTTAATCATCAAAGTAATTTTATACCTTTTTATAATGCAGTCTTTTTATAAAATATTTAGAAAGTTATAACTTAAAAATATTATATTTATAAAAATAAAAAGCAATCTTGAGATATTTTTCCATCTCAAAAATGCTTCTTCATAAGTATCTTTATTTACTCCTATTTTCTATTTCTATTAAATAATTATTTTTTTGGTTTTCTTCATTAACAATTTATTGTGTTCTTTTTATAACTTCATTAAAAATTAGATAATATATTTTCTGGTGTTCCTTCTTCTGTCTGTGCAAAAAGCTGTCACTTGCGAGACGAGATGGGAAGCTTTTCCTTTTTCTCTATTTTTGAATAAATACATTTACAGATTGTTTAAATTTATCTGCTTTCTGAATAAAGTCATTGTGCTCTCCAACTGTATATCCTTCTTAAGTTGTTTTTCATTTTTAAGGATTTTTCAAATTTTACGAGAGCTTTTATCATCTTTTCTTCTATAAATTTTTAGGATTACCCTTAGTAGTAAAGTCACTTACATCCAGTCCCTGTTTATGTATTTCTTTTTATAATATTGTTACCTTCTTCAATAAACATAAACTGATTGTAGGTAATAAATTCTCTTCGTTTTATCGTAATCTTTTATCATTAGTTTCTTTATTTCATCAGATCAAATAAATCCTTGTAAGCCTTTGTAACTTGGTTATACTTATCCAAAATAACAAGTAACTCTGTGTAAAGTTTGAGCTTTTTGCATATTTATCTTTCAAATATTCTTTATTTTTATAATAAGTTCTCATTTCATCAGCAATTGGCAACATTTTTCTAATATAGGAATCATAGTTATAGCTTTTTATCCAACTCCTTTTTATCTTCGTTTGTTCCAATTCCTTTAGTTTATCAATAAAATTTCTATCTATTGCAATATCAGCCTTTATATCTTCATCTTGAATAACTTTAAATCCATTCCTGCATCTTCAAAA
>BNJV01000488.1_pt1 | contig 138667 bp, 162 predicted proteins | sample 8540591 | NCBI WGS metagenome assembly BNJV01 (sample SAMD00202457, study PRJDB9452) | human saliva metagenome | host: Homo sapiens | reverse complement strand
TAACAAGTTAAGCACATACAACAGATGACAGCAGTGACAGCAAATTAAATCTAAGGCATTCAGAACACAGTTCAGAGGAGTCACAGATATTCCTTTTCTTTTTATATAGACTTATGAAATTGTGTGCTTAAGAGTATAGGCTTTGCAACTGGGCTTTAGGGGACAGTAGATATTTAGTGGGGATAGGCATATAGTTTGGCAAGCCTAAAAAGAAAGAAACTTTTATCTACAACTCCTCTTAAGTTAGCCCTAAATAGTTTTATTTTTGCATTGAAGGATTCCGCAGCAGCGTTTGTAGATCTGTTAATATAAAAGTTAAGTATGTCTTCGTAATGCTCGTAGAAAGTTGCAGCAATGACATTAAAGGAATGAAAGCCAGCTTCTGCGACATTATTATACCATTTTGCCAATGATAGTCTGGCTGCATCTTTGATAGTATTCTTAGCAAAAATCATTCTTAGCGAATGTGATAAACCGTAAGCCTTCTTAATGTCAGGATATTCTCTGAACAGTATTTTGGCTCTTAGTTTCTGTTCATCAGTCCATTTCTCTGATGATTTGAACAACAGGTACCTACTTCTTACCAGCAGTTCACTACGTGTATCTCCATTTTCAAAAGTCAGTGGTTGATACGCTATCTTTTTCTAACTTTTGCATTCTCTTTCTCGTCATTTGCTTGCTGTAAAGCTGCCCAGCGATACTCTATTCTCATCTGTTGCACGGCATCACTTGCAAGTTTCTGTATATGAAAGCGATCAATCACTCGTTTAGCCTTTGGAAAACAATGCCTTACAATCTACGCATACTATCGGACAAGTCCAAGGTGACCTCTTCTACGGCTTCCCGTTTCTTTTCATCTATCTTATCCAATACCTTGCAGACATCCAAGGATTTGGTTCCAGCAACAATGGCTACAAGACATCCTTGCTTGCCGTGTTTGTCCCTATTAGTGATAATCGTATAGAGTTCACCATTGGACAAGGATGTCTCGTCTATTGCTATATTCTTACCAATATTATCCTCAAAGAGAAGCCACTTCTGAGCATGAGACAACTGATTCCAGGACCTGTAACCACTTAATGTTTCCTTTGTATTGTTTCTCAAAACTACGTCCATTGATATGATAGAATTCTCAAGCGTACGGCAGGTCACTGGGGATGTCTCCATACGTTTCTTTTAAAAAAAGCTCCGAACTCTTTGGAATAACGAGTGCCGGAGGCTGTAATATCTATCTGCAAGGGAAGAGAGAAACTCTTACCTGTACGAATATCTATCCAGCGACGTCGACGAAGAACCAAAATAACCTTATGATCACGAATCGGAAAGTCCGTCACCTCGACAGCTTCCATAAAGCCTTTTGATTCAAAATGAAGATCATCGGAAAGTTCTTTTCTCCATCTTCTCATCAAGATAAATACGTAACAATGAAGTATCAGACTCTATCTTAACAATAGAGAAATAATGTAATACATCACTGGGTAAAAACGAATTCGGCTAACTGATATAGATATTTTTTTCTTCCATGATACAAAGGAAAGAAAAATATATTAATTAAGAAAAATTTCCCCACCTTTTTTTCTACTGAGCCGGCTTTAGGACTGACCCAAAAATTCACCAATCATATAAAAACAAAAAAAGTCCAGCTAATAGCTGAACCTTTCGTTTAGTAGTCGATAGGGGAATCGAACCCCTATGCCAAGATTGAGAATCTTGTATCCTAACCATTAGATGAATCGACCAGAATAATTATTTCTTACTAAGAGGATGTTTGGTAGTCGATAGGGGAATCGAACCCCTATGCCAAGATTGAGAATCTTGTATCCTAACCATTAGATGAATCGACCAAAATACATTTGAGATTATGAGATAAAGCGGAAGGAGGGGGATTCGAACCCCCGGTACGCGAATGCGCACGGCAGTTTAGCAAACTGCTGGTTTCAGCCACTCACCCATCCTTCCAAGATGGCCTATAACCGAATTACCAAGCATTATCTCAAATGCGAGTGCAAAGATAGTACTTTATTTTCATACCTCAAAATTTTTCGTTGTCTTTTTCTTTTATTCTATGAAAAAACACAGCAATAACAAGAATATTATTGATAGAAATAGAATATATCTGTTTTAGAATAGAAAAATGTAAGTACAGTCTAATCGAATTGACTTTTCTTGAAAAAAGTTTGCATATATGAAATGTAATAACGACTTTTGTATAACATATTTATTAAGGACGATAGTTTAAACTTCATTTTCTATGCGTTGATTAGCTTCACCTAATTAATCGCCTCATTAAAATAATATAGTGTCTTGAAGAATAAAGAATTGACAGCATGAGAGTAAAAATGATATTACCAGCGTTGCAAGAGGCAGAAAGCCCTTATTGGCGACCAATCAAATACTCGCTTTTCCCACCTTTGGGACTGGCGACACTTGCAGCCTATTTCTCTGATAATGATGATGTAGAGATACAAGATCAACACATTGAGAAACTAAAATTGGATGATACTCCAGATTTGGTTTGTATTCAAGTCTACGTTACTAATGCTTATAGGGCTTACAAGATTGCTGATGAATATAGAAGAAGAGGTGTGCATGTAGTTATGGGAGGACTTCACGTTACAAGTCTTCCTGATGAAGCTGCACAACACGCCGACACACTTATCTTAGGGCCAGGAGAAGAAGCATTCCCACGATTTATCAAAGACTTACGCGAAGGACATCCTCAAAAACGATATGTAGCAAGTTGGAGAAGCATTGAAAACATTCCCCCTGTACGTCGTGACCTTATTAAAAGAGAGAAGTATTTTGTACCAAACTCGCTTGTTGTTTCCCGTGGTTGTCCTCATCATTGTGACTTTTGCTACAAGGATGCCTTCTATAGCGAGGGTAAATCATTTTACACCCGTAAGGTAGACGATGCCTTAGCTGAAATTGATAGTCTACCTGGCAGACATCTTTATTTCCTTGACGATCATCTTTTAGGTAATCCTCACTTCGCATCAGAATTATTTGAAGGTATGCGCGGCATGGGTAGAGTTTTTCAGAGTGCCTCTACTGTTGCAGCAGTACTAAATGGTAATTTGATAGAAAAAGCCGCCGAGGCAGGATTACGAAGTTTATTTTTAGGCTTCGAGACATTTTCTCCAGATAATCTTCGTTCAAGTAACAAACTACAAAACTTATCGAAAGATTATGTAGCAGCTGTTAAACGACTGCATAGTCTTGGTATCATGATTAACGGAAGTTTTGTTTTTGGACTTGACCATGATGATAAAGACGTATTTCGAAGAACTGTCGATTGGGGGATTGAACATAGCATCACAACAGCTACCTTTCATATTTTAACTCCTTATCCAGGAACTCGTCTGTTTCAACAGATGGAACGAGATGGACGGATTACATCCTATGACTGGAGTCAATATGATACTCGAACGGTTGTGTACAAACATTGGGATTGACTGCAGAGGAGTTAAAACAAGGCTACGAGTGGGCTTACCATAACTTCTATTCATGGAGTAATATTTTTAAGGCAAGCTTTGGGCACGATAATATAAAGCAACAATTGGCTCATCTCCTTTATATGGGAGGCTGGAAGAAGTTTGAACCTTTCTGGAACTTTATGATTCAATATGGTAAACTCAATCGCATGTTACCCGTACTGGAGAACCTATTGGCCAACACAAATGGGCATAAAACAAAGAGCAAAATGCCAAAACAAGGTATAGAACTTCTTAAAAAGACCGCATTATAACAACCTGCAAGTATAAATATAAAAGGATTATGAGGAAGAAGATTTTATCTTTTTTACTGCTGTTCATGGCCATCTTAGGTTTTGCAACATGGCAGTATCATTTGTTAAGTATCTTACTTTTTGTATTGATAAACAAGAATTGGATTAAGTCTCATCCGCTGCTATTACGGTTTAAGAAATCTTATAAATTGTTGGTTTCAACACTAATAATAGCCATCTTTATTGCTATCCCAAACTACTATCAGCGCGGTCGAACACAATTAGCATACATTGATAAGACAGGTAAACATATTACTACACCGATAAAGATCTACCTGCTAAACATAATATTCCCAGAGGAAGAAATTATGAATGTAGGCATGAAAGTTTCTGCAATTATACCTCCAGCTGGAGAGCCAACTTTGATAAAAAAACTTGGAGGACGTTTTTATCCGTGAGGCTCAAAATGACTTCTGGAGCGGTAAGGCGTTAAGTTTTTTTACGCTCAATACAATCAATTGTCATGGCAATTCAGCAATCCTGGCTCATTTGCTATAGCCCAAGCGTATAATGAACAGTTTGGGACAAACTACAATGGTATTTATATAACAAAGCCACAACATTACACTTCTTCAAAAAAGTACCCTGTCGTAGTATTTGCCCATGGCTATTTGGGCAGTTGGGAACTTTATCAAGGACTTTTCTCAAGCTTGAAAAATTGCTTCGTTGTTAGCATTGCAACACGCAATCTGTCAGGTATCTTTAGTCATGAAGACATTAACAGAATATTCAAAGCTTTACCTTTCCCATGCTTAAAAAAGAAGGATATAGCATTGATGAAAGTCGATTACATTTAATTGGTCTATCAAATGGTGGCAGTGCATCTAACATTGCACTACGAAGCTTTGATAATAAATTTAAGACTATCACATACATTTCCACATCCTGTAATGTCGTTAAAAAAGACGCATTCAAAAAGTACTCTTTGATAGGTGGAGGAAAAGATAATAGCTCTAATAACCTCCCAACTTCCGCTAAACGATTACAAAGATGTGGAACGAAAGCTGTGCTACTTTTTTGATGAGAAAGAGAAACACTACATGTTGATACATCAAAAAGAAAGAATAATAGATTTCCTCAACCATGAGTTAGAATTGGATTAAATCATTAATTTATAGCAATACCCATAAGCATTAAACAACACACTCGCAAATGTAGAATCTATTTAGACAAGTAAACTACTAAATCAAAGAGATTATGTTTGATTTGTAACAGTCTTCTACTTATCTAGCAACAAATTCAGATACAACAAAGCCATATATTCTGCATGGTATTAAACGCTCAGCACTATTGGTGCTTACCATCAACACAACATGTGCGAAGCATCAACACAACTGTAAAAGATAAGAAACATAGAATTGTTACTGGTCATTATAAATCTATAGGAAAGATAGGTATGTCAAACTTATGTTAGACATGACTATCAGAAAAAGTTATCAAACAAGTGAGTAATCTTTATTCCTTTCTATGATATACTTCTATAAAAACAAAGAGGGTGTGTCAAAATGTCCACATCCTCTTTTTTATGCACAAAGCCCTGACTTTCTCAAGCCAGGGCTTTGCTATTTCCTAAAGTTTTTGTACCTTTTAGGCATACAAAAAAATCGGGACAGTAGATATTTAGTGGGGATAGGCATATAGTTTGGCAAGCCTAAAAAAAGAAAGAAACTTTTTATCTACAACTCCTCTTAAGTTAGCCCTAAATAGTTTTATTTTTTTTGCATTGAAGGATTCCTGCAGCAGCGTTTGTAGATCTGTTAATATAAAAAGTTAAGTATGTCTTCGTAATGCTCGTAGAAAGTTGCAGCAATGACATTAAAGGAATGAAAGCCAGCTTCTGCGACATTATTATACCATTTTTGCCAATGATAGTCTGGCTGCATCTTTTGATAGTATTCTTAGCAAAAAAATCATTCTTAGCGAATGTGATAAACCGTAAGCCTTCTTAATGTCAGGATATTCTCTGAACAGTATTTTTGGCTCTTAGTTTCTGTTCATCAGTCCATTTCTCTGATGATTTTGAACAACAGGTACCTACTTCTACCAGCAGTTCACTACGTGTATCTCCATTTTCAAAAAGTCAGTGGTTGATACGCTATCTTTTCTAACTTTGCATTCTCTTTCTCGTCATTTGCTTGCTGTAAAGCTGCCCAGCGATACTCTATTCTCATCTGTTGCACGGCATCACTTGCAAGTTTCTGTATATGAAAGCGATCAATCACTCGTTTAGCCTTTGGAAAAACAATGCCTTACAATCTTACGCATACTATCGGACAAGTCCAAGGTGACCTCTTCTACGGCTTCCCTGTTTCTTTTCATCTATCTTATCCAATACCTTGCAGACATCCAAGGATTTGGTTCCAGCAACAATGGCTACAAGACATCCTTGCTTGCCGTGTTTGTCCCTATTAGTGATAATCGTATAGAGTTCACCATTGGACAAGGATGTCTCGTCTATTGCTATATTCTTACCAATATTATCCTCAAAGAGAAGCCACTTCTGAGCATGAGACAACTGATTCCAGGACCTGTAACCACTTAATGTTTCCTTGTATTGTTTCTCAAAACTACGTCCATTGATATGATAGAATTCCTCAAGCGTACGGCAGGTCACTGGGGATGTCTCCATACGTTTCTTTTTAAAAAAGCTCCGAACTCTTTGGAATAACGAGTGCCGGAGGCTGTAATATCTATCTGCAAGGGAAGAGAGAAACTCTTACCTGTACGAATATCTATCCAGCGACGTCGACGAAGAACCAAAAATAACCTTATGATCACGAATCGGAAAGTCCGTCACCTCGACAGCTTCCATAAAGCCTTTTGATTCAAAAATGAAGATCATCGGAAAGTTCTTTTCTCCATCTTCTCATCAAGATAAATACGTAACAATGAAGTATCAGACTCTATCTTAACAATAGAGAAATAATGTAATACATCACTGGGTAAAAACGAATTCGGCTAACTGATATAGATATTTTTTTCTTCCATGATACAAAGGAAAGAAAAAAATATTAATTAAGAAAATTTCCCCACCTTTTTCTACTGAGCCAAAAATCTCATTATGACAAAGGTACACTTTCGTTCTTACATACACAAGAAAATGATTCTTTTTCCTCAAAGAATCGATAAGGATATCGCAGAAGATGACCCTGTTCGTCTTTTAGATGCCTTGGTGGATAATCTTATGTTGGATAATGTCTACAAACTTTATAAGCCCAGTGGTCGCAAGCCTTATCATCCACAAATGATGCTCAAGGTGATTCTTTACGCCTATATGAATAATATCTATTCCTGCCGTCGTATAGAGTCGCTTCTCAAGCGTGACATTCATTTCATCTATCTGGCAGGATATGAGCAGCCTGATTTTATTACCATCAATCGTTTTCGTAATCGTGTGAAAAAGGAAATCAACAATATCTTCACACAGGTTGTATTAATACTTGCAGCCAAAGGTTTGATAAGTCTTGACGTTGAATATATTGACGGCACAAAGATAGAATCGAAAGCCAACAAGTATACCTTCGTTTGGAAGAGAACCGTGGAAAAGAACCGCGCCAAGTTGCAGGAACAAATACGCACACTCTTGCTTCAGGTTGATGATGTCATAGCGCAGGACAATGCCGCTAAAACAGAAGGTGTCGAGTTTACTGCAGCTCTGCTCGATGAGATATCCGAGGAATTGAACAAGTCTTTGGAATCAGCCCCTGAGCCTAAGACAAAAGAAGAGAAGCAGGCTGTTAGAACCAAGAAAAAACAGCTTAAAGAGCTTGAGAAGAAACGTAATAAACTCCAGGAGTATGACCAACAACTTGAGGTTATGGGAGAGAGAAACTCCTACAGCAAGACCGACCCTGATGCCACGTTTATGCACATGAAGGAGGATGCTATGCGGAACGGACAGACTAAGCCTGGATATAATCTGCAGATAGCAACTGAGAACCAGTTCATCACCGACTTTGCACTCTATGCCAATCGTACCGATACACTCACACTACCTTCTTTCTTGGAGTCTTTCAAATCACGCTATCATCGTTATGCCAAGACAGTCGTAGCCGATTCAGGGTATGGCTCCGAGGAGAACTATCTGTTCATGGACGTACATAATATGGAAGCCTATGTGAAGTATAACTACTTCCATAAAGAGCAGCGTCCACGCTACACACCTAACCCATTCAGTCCCGCAAGCCTTTATTATAATAAGGAACAGGATTTCTACGTCTGCCCTATGGGACAGCATATGAAGCGTATAGGTATGAAGCGTTCCCTAACCTCTAATGGATTCGTTACTTACAGCGTACGTTATCAGGCAGAACGCTGTGATGGTTGTCCGTTGAGAGGCTCATGTTTTAAGGCAAGAGGGAACAGAATTATAGAAGTAAACCACCAACTACAGCACTATAAACAAAAGGCACGGGAACTGCTAACCTCGGAAGAAGGCATCAAGCATCGAGGACGAAGGTGCATAGAACCTGAAGCTGTTTTTGGACAAACAAAATATAATAAAGCCTACAAGAGGTTTAGGCATTTTGGAAAAGACAAGGTCAATATGGACTTTGCCTTCTTTGCTATAGCCTTTAACATAGGGAAAATGTGTAGAAAAACCAATCTCAAGGAACTAAAAGCCGTTATGGAGGTACTTTTAGTCACCTTCAAATGCTTTATACAAGTTTATATAGGCTATTTAAAGCCCAATAAATCATTTTATATGAAATTAGCAGCATAGCTGCAGTAAATAATGAATTATGTGGTAGACAAGGTAAAGGGGGGAGTAAAAAGAGGATGTGTCCATTTTGACACACCCTCTTTATTATGTCTATTTAAAAAGTAACTGTAAGCCTACAAATTACTTCTTCATACCTTTGTAAGCCTGGTTCATACCCTTAACAACATCGTCTGTAATGTTGTAAGCAGGGTCAGCATAAAGGATATTATCACCACTCTTAGCAAGAATGATACTATACTTCTATCCTTATTATACTCCTTCAGATAGTTATGCACGCTGTCAGAGAGAGCTTTGTTATACTTAGCAACCTCGTTCTGATACTCAGCACCAAGACGCTGCTGCAAAGCATCAGCATCCTGAGCCTGCTTCTGGATACTTGCCTGAATCTGCTGTGCCTGTGCCTGTGTGTACTTATTTGCCTGAATATTCTGCTGGAAGTTAGCAGCTGCAGCCTGAATAGCCTTCTGCTTACCAGCCAATGTACGCTGGATATTAGCTTCTTTTGCCTTTACAAGCTTAGTAACATCTTTCCAATAAGTATACTGGCTCATGATAGAGTCTATCTCTACATAAGCTACTTTCTGACTATTTGCAGCTGGAGTAGCTGTAGATGTTTCAGCCTTGCCAGCTGCTGTATCATTCTTCACTGGCTGATTGTTACATGCAACAAAAAGCGAATGCTGCCATAGCAAGCACTGACATTTTGCTAAATGATTTCTTCATTTCTATTGTATTTAATTGATTATTTCTCCTAATATGCCTTATTCCTAACTCAGGGCTTCCTTTGTCTTGGTCGATAACACAATGGATACCTTTCTCCTTTAGATATGCATTATCCGATATATGCTGCGACTGAAACTCCCCACCTTTCTTGAATAACACACGTACTCCGAGGAGCAACATAGCTATAGCAATTATTAACAATGTTAACAATAATGTTACAAACATTTTCTTTATCTTTGCATTTATATTGACCGCAAAGGTAATATAAAAACAGCAAGATTACATATTATTAAAAATGGCAAATGTAGAATTAAAACCTGCTTGTGTCTTTTGAGCAGTTCGCTAAAATCAATCAAATACCACGCCCATCTAAGCATGAAGAGCAGATGATTAGTTATTTACAGGAGTTTGCTAAGGAGCGCAACCTCGACGTAAAGGTTGACAAAGTTGGCAATGTTCTGATTTCTAAACCTGCTACAAAAGGTATGGAAAATGTTCCAACTGTAGTACTCCAGAGTCACATGGATATGGTATGTGACAAACTCGTTGACATAGAATTTGACTTCCACAAGGATGCTATTCAAAACCTATGTGGATGGCGAATGGCTTCATGCAAAGGGTACAACACTCGGTGCTGATGATGGTATCGGCATGGCTTATGAGTTGGCTATCCTCGACTCTAATGATATTGAGCACGGACCTATCGAATGTCTCTTTACACGTGATGAGGAAACTGGCTTGACTGGTGCCTTTGGGTTGGAGGCTGGTTTCATGACAGGAAACTATCTCATCAACCTTGATTCTGAAGATGAAGGTCAAATCTTTGTAAGTTGTGCGGGTGGTAATAGTACAACAGCAGTATTCAACTTTGAGCGTGAGAATGCACCAGAAGGCTACTTCTTTATGGAAGCAAGCTTGAAGGGTCTTGTTGGTGGTCACTCTGGTGATGACATCAATAAGAAGCGCGCCAATGCTATCAAACTCCTTGCACGCTTCCTCTATGCTGAACAGGCTAAGATGGACCTTCGTTTAAGCTACTGGAATTCAGGTAAGATGCACAATGCTATCCCACGTGATGGTAAGGTACTCTTCGCCGTTCCTTCAGCTAATAAAGAGACCGTTAAGGCAGACTGGAATATCTTTAGCACAGAGGTTGCAGACGAGTTCCATGTTACTGACACAGCTATGGTATGGAATCTTGAGAGTGCAGATGCTGCTCCAGTTATGCCAAAGCAGATTTCCCATAACGTTATCCTTGCTTTGCAGGCACTCGACAACGGTCCATTGACCAACTGCCAGGACGAAGCCTTGGCTTATATGGTTGAAACATCAAGCAATGTTGCAAGCATACAGACAGAGGAGAATAAGTTAACAGTTGTCTCTTCACAGCGTTCAAACGTAATGAGTAACTTGGTAAACATGACCAATACTGTTCGTGCATGTTTTGAGTTGGCTGGTGCTGAGATTGTTGTAGATGACAGCTATCCTGCATGGAAGATGAATCCTAACTCAGAGTTAGTACATGTTGCAGTTGAGCAATACAAGAATATCTTCGGTAAGGAACCACTCGTTCTTGGTATTCACGCAGGTCTTGAGTGCGGTCTCTTCTCTGAGAAGTATCCACATTTAGATATGATTAGCTTTGGTCCAACACTCCGTTATGTTCATACACCAGACGAGTGTCTGCTTATTCCTACAGTTCAAATGGTATGGGATCACCTCCTTGCCGTTCTTAAGAATATCAAGTAATAGGACACAACCATAATTATTTACACGCCATCTTGCTCCTTAGAACAAGGTGGCGTTTTCTTAATATATGTATGTTAGCTTTCGAAAGAGAACATTATTCAATGTAGTGTGTTGAGTATCTATAAGATTGTGATAACTTTGAAGTCCACACATATTGGGATAAAAGCACGGTTAGAACTACATAGATTTGTATTCATGAGTTCTTATAATCCGAGGAACTAATTTATCAATCATACAAAAAGAATTGGAATTGAAAGTAAAGAGAGAGAAAACTTTATCCGCAAATGGCATAAATATAGTTCTACCATTAACCGTATGGTCATTTTTCGTATTGCTTTTAACGGAAGAATCGAAGTTATTCATTAAATAAAGACATGGCTAAGACAGTCAACTATCTGTCCTATACACCCTCTGACACTAAAAACCTTTTCATTTTAAGACTTCGAAGATTTGTAGATAAGGATTTGAAAAAAATAATTACATAATTTCAAATAAGACATCAATAAATAACGGCAAAAAAACACATATAAAAAGCAAGTTTGCAACCAACAGTAAGTCAATTAGTTATAAAGTAGTAAAAGTAAAAGGTGCTTAATTGGACTTCAAAAGGGCGTTAGTTAGACCTCAAAAGGGCACCTCTTGCAAGCCAATTAGCCGTCTTTAAGGAGCCAAAAGAGCATGTATTGGATTTGAATCGTATGAAAAATAACTTACAACTTCCAATTAATAAAGAAACAAATTGTTTGTAGAAGACAGATAGAAATCACGCCTAATCACGTTTATTATGTTGTTTATTCTTCTTTTGTAAAAACCATCTAATTGAGGCTAATCATACCATGAATGTGGATTAATCTCATTCTATTAACAATCTACGCATTTAACGGAAGAACCACAAATATTTCAAAGATTCTTGGTTAATAGGTTATTCTGTTATTAGTACGATTATCCTTATAATGTCTTTTTTTACAACCTTATTTCCTTCATAACTAAACTCAACTAATGTTGTATCTTTGAGCTGACTATTTATTATATAAGCACTATTGATATTAGCTCTATTTTCATTATAATCTATAATCATATCTTTTGCAATGACCTTTATAAGAGGGAACTCTGCATAAGTCTCATATTTAAGGCAGTCTATTTCTGTTGGCGTAAACTCATCATGCCTAACTGCAATGACTCTGTAATTAAGACAAGAAGGTTCATGGGCATTCTTCAGCATCTTTTTGTATAGCTTCTGAGTTATTCATATTGGAGCTGTATGTCGTTTTACCATTCTTGACTATGTATGAAAAAGCTATCAGTTATCGTTAATAACGTAGAATCAAAACTAATCGTATATTTCCCTTTTAATATGCTTAACAGTATCATTAAGCCACAGTTTGAATTTTTTTGTTCAGAAGATATTTTTAATCCCTTTTGAGGTCTTGATGCCGCATATATAGATAAAGCTATTAGAGATATCAAGCACATGATAGATATTTTTCATTATCTAAAAAGTTTAAATGTTCATTACGATGAATATGTACTATAATGCTGTATGGCTGAAATCATCTTGCTCACTCTCACTCAATACGCAAATACTTAGAATAAGAAAAATATATTCCATGGACGGAGAGCAATTCCTTTTCAAGGAATGAGTTACGGACATTAGCCTATTGTTTGTTATATTCTCATTGGCAAAAAGTATATAACATTCTTGAGAAATCCAAAGGAATGAGAATTTATTTCTAAATTAAGTATTATATATAGATGGCACGGAGTTTGTTATTACGTATGCAAAATAAAAACAATTAAAATTTATATTGCTATGCAAAAAGGAAATATCGGGGTTACAACTGAGAACATCTTCCCCGTTATCAAAAAGTTCTTATATTCAGATCATGACATCTTTTTGCGTGAGATGGTATCAAATGCTGTTGATGCTACTCAGAAACTGAAGACTCTTTCTGCAACAGGTGACTTCAAAGGCGAGTTGGGTGATTTGAGTGTTCGTGTCAGTTTAGATGAGAAGGCAGGAACATTGACTATCAGCGACCGCGGTATCGGTATGACCGCTGAGGAGATTGAGAAGTATATCAATCAGATTGCTTTCTCTGGTGTCAATGACTTCCTTGAGAAATATCAGGACAAGGCAGAGGCAATCATCGGTCATTTCGGTCTTGGTTTCTATTCTTCTTTCATGGTTTCAAAGAAGGTAGAGATTATCACCAAGAGCTATAAAGAAGGTAGCAAGGCTGTGAAATGGAGCTGTGATGGTAGCCCAGAATACACACTTTGAAGACGCAGAGAAAGAGGATCGTGGTAGCGACATCGTACTTTATATCGATGATGATTGCAAGGAATTCCTGCAGAAATCAAAGATTGAAGAACTGCTAAACAAGTACTGTAAGTTTATGGCTGTTCCTGTTGTCTTTGGTAAGAAGACTGAGTGGAAAGACGGCAAGATGGTTGATACTGAAGAAGATAATATCATCAACAGCGTTGAACCTTTGTGGGTAAAGGCGCCATCAGGTCTGAAGGATGAAGACTACAAGAGTTTTTATCGTACTCTCTTCCCAATGAATGACGAGCCATTGTTCTGGATTCACTTGAACGTTGACTACCCATTCAACCTCACGGGTATTCTTTATTTCCCACGTGTAAAGAACAATATCGAACTGCAACGTAATAAGATTCAGCTCTATTGCAACCAAGTTTTCGTAACCCGATCAGGTTGAGGGAATTGTACCAGAGTTCCTTACATTGCTTCATGAGTGTTATCGACTCTCCAGATATTCCTCTGAACGTGAGCCGTAGCTACTTGCAAAGTGATGCGAATGTAAAGAAGATTGCAACTTATATCACTAAGAAGGTTGCTGACAGACTGCAGAGTATTTTCAAGGAGAGTCGTAAGGAATTTGAAGAGAAATGGGATGACCTAAAGCTCTTCATCAACTACGGAATGCTTTCAGAATCTGACTTCTACGAGCGTGCAAAGGACTTCTCTCTTATCAAGGATACCGAAGGCAAGTACTTCACCTTTGAAGAGTATAACACACTCATTAAGGATAATCAGACCGACAAAGAGGGCTACCTTGTAAACCTTTATACAAGTAACAAGGAGGAGCAGTACAGCTATATTGAAGCTGCAAAGCAGAAGGGGTATAGCGTTATTGATGCAAGCGGACAGTTGGATGTACCATTGCTTTCTATGCTTGAGCAGAAGCAGGAGAAGACACGCTACGTACGTGTTGACTCTGATATCGTTGATCGCATTATTCAGAAGGAAGATGCACCAAAAGAATAATCTGTCAGTAGAGGAGACTGACAATTTGTCAGAGGCTTTCCGTTCACAGATTCCTACAATCGAGAAAGCAGACTTCACTGTAGACGTACAGTCTCTCGGAGAGTCTTTCCAGCCAGTTCTCGTAACACAGAACGAGTACATGCGCCGTATGAAGGAGATGAGTCAGTTCCAGCAGGGAATGGGTTTCTATGCTCAGTTGCCTGACTCTTATAATCTCGTTCTTAATGCCGACCACCCATTAGTGAAGAAGGTTCTTGACGACATCACTGCTAATACAGCAGAGGAATTGAAGCCTGTAGCCAGCGAACTGAAGGGACAAGAAGCACGTTTGGCAGCTTTGCATCAGTCACAAGACAGTAAGAAGGCTGAGGAACTGACACAGGAGGAGAAGGACGATATGCAGAACACGCAGAAAACTGTTTCTGAACTTCAGGACAAGAAGAAAGCTATTGTCGCTGCATATGCTAAGGGTAATGATATTGTTCATCAACTCATCGACTTGGCATTGCTACAAAATGGTATGCTTCAGGGTGCTGCACTCGATAAGTTCCTCAAGCGTTCTATCAGTTTGATTAAGTAAAAATAAAGTAGCTATCCTACTTATATACATAAAGTAATTAAAAGGTTCTTCCGTTAAATGCGTAGACGCTTATTTTATAGGCGTATATCTTTAACGGAGGAACCTTTTCTTTTATTCACCTCGAAAAACGTAGCTTCTACCATAAAAAAATCATTACATAAATCCAAATAAAAATCCTCTAAGAAAGGCAAAAACACCCCATCATAAGTTAGTTTGTAACCTTCAATGAATCAACAAGTTACAAAAAAAGTAAAAGTAAAGGTGCTTAATTGGACTTCAAAAGGGCGTTAGTAAGACCTCAAAAGGGCACCTATTGCAAGTCAATTAGGCGTCTTTAAGAAGCCAAAAGAGCATGTATTGATTTCGAAGAGTTAGAAAAAGGTTTACATTCCTCTATAAACAAAGCGAGGAATTACTTGTAAAAATAAAAAGATATACTTATCGACTAACTTCAATTTTAACTTCTATGGGAATATTTACTGTACAGTAGTAGGGTTGATTTGCTTGTGTTATTGTTCAGATTTTTAAAGCTGTTTTTACAGAGGAAAAACTCCTTCTTCCCGCTTGCTATCGGATAAGATTTAGTACCTTTGCAGATAATTAACTCATTAACTATGTTCAAGAAGATTTTTAAAGTGATAAGATGGGTATTATCCCTAACCTTTATCTCCACTATATTGGCGGTAGTTGTCTATCGCTTTATCCCTGTATACTTTACCCTCTGATGATTAGTCGTTGTTTTGAACAGATTGGTAAAGGAGAGTCTGTGAAACTTTATCATGACTGGGTTCCGTTAGAAAAGATGTCAAAAATCAATGCCTGTGGCAGTGATGGCAAGTGAGGACCAACGCTTCCTTACACATCATGGTTTCGACTATCAAGCTATCGAGAAAGCTGCAGAAGACCACCTAAAGAAAGGGAAGAAACTACGTGGTGGCTCTACCATCTCTCAGCAAACCGCAAAGAATGTTTTTCTGTGGCAGGGACGCTCATGGGTAAGAAAAGGATTGAGGTTTATTTCACTTTCCTCATAGAGACACTATGGAGCAAAACAACGTATCATGGAGGTTTATCTTAATTCAATTGAGATGGGCAATGGAATCTATGGTGTTGAAGCTTGTAGCTGAACAGAATTTCGTATGGAGGCCAGCCAACTTAGTCGAAGAGATTGTGCACTCATAGCAGCGACATTACCTAATCCACGTCGCTTCTCCTCAAAGAATCCTGGACCTTATATGCGCAAGAGAATCGGACAGATTGAACACCAAATGACTTTTATACCAGCTTTCCCAGAAGAACATTAAAAAGGCTGTATATTAGTTTATTAAACAATTCTGTTCGACAAAAACAAAAAATATAAGATGATAAATCAAGATAAGGAAGAGGCTATCCTCTCCGCACTGAACGAAAGCCAGCGTGAGGCAGTTGAGTATTGTACAGGACCATCACTGGTGATAGCTGGTGCAGGTTCTGGTAAGACACGCGTACTTACCTATAAGATTGCCTACCTACTTAATAAAGGTTTAGCCCCTATGGAACATTCTTGCACTTACGTTTACAAACAAAGCTGCAAGAGAGATGAAGGAACGTATCGCACAGATAACAACTGCTAAAGATGCGCAACATCTTTATATGGGTACTTTTCATTCCATCTTTGCACGTATCCTACGTCGTGAAGGAGAGGCTATCGGCTTTGGAAGTAATTTCACTATTTATGATGAAAACGACTCTCGTTCACTGATTAAGAGTATTGTAAAAGCCTTAGACCTTGACGAGAAAACGTATAAGCCTGCCTCAGTGCATAACTTTATTTCAATGGCAAAGAACCATCTTATTACTGCTTCAGAATATGCAGAAGACCGTGCTGCCATTGAGCGTGACCGAAGTGCACGTATGCCTGCAATCCACATGATTTACAAAGCATACGAAGCAAGATGTCGCCAGGCAAATGCTATGGACTTTGACGATATTCTGCTTTATACCTTCTTACTCTTCCGTGATAACAAAGAGATTAGAGAGAAGTATGGACAGCAGTTTGAATATATCTTGGTAGACGAGTATCAAGACACTAACTATGCGCAGGTTAGTATCATCAGCCAGTTGGCCGAGACACATCGTCGTATCTGTGTTGTGGGTGATGACTATCAGAGTATCTATTCTTTCCGTGGTGCAAATATCGACAATATCCTTGACTTCAAGCATAAGTTTGAGGATGCTAAACTCTTTAAGTTAGAGCGCAATTACCGTTCAACACAGCTCATCGTACAGGCAGCTAACTCGTTGATGAAACACAACGAACGACAGATTCCTAAGGATGTATTTTCTAAAGAAGCCGAAGGAGACAAGATTCTCTATAAACCTTGCTACAGTGATAGGGAAGAGGCCATGGTTGTTGCGAATGAACTGAAACGTATCAAACGCAATGATGATTGTGACTATGGCAACTTTGCTATTCTCTACCGCACGAATGCACAGAGCCGTTCTTTCGAGGATGAATTCCGTAAACAGGGTATTCCTTACAAGATTATCGGTGGACTTTCTTTCTATCAACGTAAGGAAATCAAAGATATCATCGCATATTTCCGCTTGGTTTCTAACCCTGATGACGAAGAAGCATTCCGACGTATCATCAATTACCCAACACGTGGAATTGGTAATACGACCATTCAAAAGATTATTGATTGTGCCCAGCGAAATTCTGTATCGCTATGGGAAACTATCCTCAATCCTATTCAATATGGATTAGATGTCAATAAGGGCACAATGACAAAGCTTTTTGCTTTCAGAACGCTTATCAGTGGATTTATTAAGAATGTTGCACTGAAGGATGCATATGAACTTGGAAAGGAGATTATTGAAGAGAGTGGGGTGAGTGCTGATATCCGTTCGGGAAGTGAGCCAGAGGACTTGGCTCGTCGAGAGAACTTGGAAGAGTTTATGTCGGCTATGCAGGGTTTTGTGGACTCTGGACGAGAAGAAGGACGAGAAGAGAATGTCTACCTTACTGACTACCTTCAGGAAGTAGCATTATACACAGATGCTGACAAGGAAGACGATAACACCCCGAAAGTTACATTGATGACAATACACGCAGCAAAGGGATTGGAATTCCCTACTGTATTTGTCGTTGGATTGGAGGAAAATATATTCCCAAGTCCTATGTCAGCAAGTTCAAAACGTGAGATAGAAGAAGAGAGAAGATTACTCTATGTGGCTATAACACGTGCCGAACGACATTGTATATTGACGAATGCAAAGAACCGTTTTTCGATATGGAACAATGCAAATTGACAATCCAAGTCGATTCTTAAATGATTTCGACCCAGCACTAATTCATGTAGAAGACGAAGCAAACAGTGCTTTTGGAAGTGAACGACGTAAGATGCCTTGGGATGAGGACAATAGCGCAAGAAGTCCTTGGGGACGTAATCGCTCAGAAGATAACTTCCGTGAATACGAGCCAAACAAGGCATATACTGGTAGCAGACCTTGGGGACAAGAATATCATCAAATGGGTTCAAGATGGCAGAATTCAAATCCTGTTGCAAGTCAATTTCGTGCTGACCCTGAAGCCTAAGATAACTGAACGTAAACGTCCTGAAGCCGCTGTTGACCCATTCTCTGAGCGTGCTAAACGCAGATTAATAGCGGAGGGTGGTAACTTCAAACGGCTTTCGTCTGCAATGACAAATGGTGGTAGGACATTATCGACAGAGAGTACTTCAATATCCTCGGTTTCATCGACAGCCTCAGTAGCTGGACTCAGTGTCGGTGTGACCATCGAACATCAACGCTTTGGTATTGGAAAGGTATTAAACCTTGAAGGTTCTGGAGAAAATGCTAAGGCAACTGTTGAGTTCCGTAATGCAGGAACCAAACAACTATTGCTGAAGTTTGCTAAGTTTAAGGTTATTGGTTAAGAACAATAGAAAACGATAGGCGGTCATAAATGTATTCGCATTTATGACCGCCTATTATCGTTTATAGCTGTAATTATCGTCCACACATCTGTTTATAAGGACAGTATTGACAACTATCAGTATTGTCGGTTGGAGCAAAAAGCTATATTGGGATTATGTATTTCTTCGAGTTTCTCCGTGAGATTTCTAAGAAAATCCTCTTCATATACAGTGACATCAGTAACTTCCTCCTTATCTATTGATAGTACCGGAGTATAATCTTCACTACCTGCATGTTGGATAAAGAGCAAAGCTGGACTAACAGCACGATGATTTGGATTGTGTTCAGAATCGTTCTTTGCTTCAATAAGACTGTAGAGCATCGCCTGCATTGTGTAATCACTCTTCTTACTTAAATTCTTTGAATCGAACATTTCATCAACACTTTTCAGTGACTCCGCTGCTTTACCACCGGTCTTATAGTCTACAACTCGCAAGCGTGCGCTATCACTATCAACGAGAATCTCGTCTAAACGGTCAATACGTCCACCTGTTTCTATTTGCTTCTCCAATCCATTCACATTAATTGTCAATGAGCGTTTAACAGGAAACTCATGACCTATCACACGCAATGGGACAGAACGTCGATCAATCCGTAATAATTGATGAAGGTACTTTATGATTACTTCACGATTGATGAGTTGGAGTCCATTGAGCTTTGGATGTTTCCTTACTCCTCGTTGTTGATGAAATAGTTCAGTAGCAAATGCCTCGTCGACAATATCATCCAATGTAAGTTCTGCATTGCCTGATGTGAGTGACTGTGTGCTCTTACCTGTCTTCAACAAATAATCTATGTTCTTAGCTGTGATGACTTCTCTTGGCAATAACTTTTCATACATAAGCTGTGCTGCAGTATGAAAGATATTACCAAACATTCGATTATCAACATCGTCTACATCGATTTCATCGAGTTCATTTATACCTGCAATATATTTAAAGTAATACTTTAGTTGGCAAGCTATATATGTATTAATAGCAGTTGGGGAGAAATAACTGATTTCATCGAGTCTTTTTCAATACAGCTTCATTCTTTTCAACCACTTCTGCTTCACAGTGCATAGGCTCTTGCCCTGCTTGCAAAGTTAATCGATGAATTGGGTGATTCCACTCTACCATCAACTGTAAAATGAAACGACTCATCTCTCCTGTATGGCTACCTTGCGTGGAGTTATTATAAAGGAAAGTAACATCCTTTGCCCGCTGAATCATACTATGGAAATAGTAGCTGTAGATAGATACCTTATTGTCAATTGTTGTTAACTCGTATGCCTTACGAATAAGATGAGGTATGAATGATGCATCGTCTATTCCCTTTGGCATATTTCCTTCATTACAAGAGAGCACAAGTACATGATCGAAATCGAGATTACGCGTTTCAAGAACGCCCATCACTTGAACGCCACGTGCAGGTTCACCATGGAAAGGAATACTTGTAGCAGCAATTAGCTGTGTTAATAGACGACGGAAGATAATCTTATCTGCATCTAAATCCCCATTTGTCATCAAATCAAACAAACGCATGAGTAACGTATACATACGAAAAACAGACTCTTCAAAAGAGCGGGTCTTTGTCAGCAGCACCATTCACACCGATGAAACGGATAGTTTCTGCCAACCAATTAACTAATGCTTGTAGGTTCTGCTTATCACTTGGATGGTATTCAAAGATTGAACCATCTTTTGGTTTTACATAAAACTGTCGTTCACTATTCAATCGTTCGATGATTTCAGCAACTTTTGGTGTGAGATACTTCCCATATGGATGTCGTAACACTCTGTTTACATAGTGAAGTCTATAACTCTGTTCTTGTACAGAATAACCTTCTGTCTGTAACGCCCAAAGCTGCGTAACCATCGATGCAATCGGGGTTTGTTGTAATGGATAACCCGTTGTGACATTCAGAGTATCGACTTCATCAGGTATACAATGGATAACGGTCTGCAACAAATGTTCATCACAAAGAATAATTGCTGTTCGCTTACCATCTTTATATCTTTCATTCTCACGCAACCACTCGGTGATATAACGTGCTTGTAAGTTCTCTGTAGGAGCAGAGATAATATTTATTTCCTTCTCTTTACCTAAATTATCGTACAATTCATCGTTATCGTTTGGTAAAGCATTGGGGAATTTATCAAGCCAACGACGAATATAGTTACCTGCTTCATTTGTTGGCTTCATATAATATCGGTCGTAATCCCAATAGAAACTTGCCTTTTCTTCCTTTAAAAAGCGCTTAAAGAGGAGCTGTTCTACCTTCTGAAGTACGTTGAATCCGACAAAAACATAGTGTTCATATTGTGCTTCTACCTTTGTTTCTTCCACCACATCACGATAAAGCATACCCTCGTATGCAAGTTTTTGACATCTAAGCCTTTGCTTGAAATCATTATATATATCATTCAACTTATTCCAAAGAGTTATAAAACGCTCTCTAATACCCTCTGGATTATCATCGAAATTAGCGAAGAAACGGCGTAATTCTACTTTCTGTTCATCGGTAAGATAACTAATATCATCTAACTCTTTAAGGTTGCTAATATTAGAGAATACCATCTCAGCGTTCGCCATATTCTTATCGATGTCATCGAAATCGGCTAAAAGCAGTTGCTCCCAACCATAGAAGTGGTCTAAGGTTTCATTCGTATTGCCTGTTACCTCAACGTAACTCTTATAGAGATTGCAAATACTTTTAATAGGATCAGCTATTATTAGCTCTGAATGTTGACGAAAGAAGTCAGAGATGGTAATATATGCAGGACTCCATACAGGACCATCAGCCAATCGAGCTAATGCTTGATTCAGAAAGAGTGCAGCACGCTTATTAGGAAAGACAACAGCTATATGTGCCATGTCATTACCATACTTCTTCAGTAAATCAGCTGCAACGTGTTCGAGAAATGTATTCATAATTTATATATCAGAACGCTTGTTAAGAATGAAATGAAGTTAGTAATATAGGCTATTCGCCCTTTAATGGGAGAAAAGGAGTTGGTACGATCTCGTTTCTAACGACATACCAAATATAACCAGAGACCTTCTCATAGCCCATACGCATCAGCAAAGTCATATAGCGTTGTACCTGCTCATGATATTCTTCACGTGGTTTACCGAACTTGAAATCTACTACAATAATCTCCTTTCCATCGGTCATTACACGGTCAGGACGATGTTCATGAATATCTCCACTCTCCTTATCATAATCAAGAATGGTGCACTCATTAAACAGCTTCCATCGTGAACTAAACCAATCTTTAACTTTCTCATTCATCAGAGCATTGGCAATCTTATTCTGCAATTCTTTCGATGTAACCTCATCATTATAGATAACTCCTTCTTGCTCTAATTGCTTCAAGCGTGGTTCAATATCATCTTCAGTGAGGATCGTAGAAAAGAGTTGGTGAAGTATATTTTCCAACCTTTATATAACGATTAGCATCTGAAGGGTCAATATCCTCACCATTGATAAAGTCATGACTCTTATTACTCTGTCGAAAGCTAACAGGGTGGGGGAAAGTTTCTATCTTCAACTTATGCGTCTTAGGTGTAAGTTCAAAAGGATTCTCCGTAGACTTCTCCTTATCAACACGCTGTTCACAATCCAACAAAGTACCAAAATCAAAAGCTGATAGCATCTTTATCACCAGCATCATCAACCGTTGCTCCTGGCAATTCATTAGCAAGTTCATCAATAACTAATTGAATAATCTGTGAACGATCTGTGGCAGTATTACCATTTTGCAGCTTAGTAAAAGTGGTTTTAGAAGCCTTTTTACCAGTAATAAATAGGTTCTTCCCTGCACGTGTAAAGGCAACATAAAGCAAATTCATGTTATCAACAGTATTCTGGAGATGCTCCTCTTTGTAATCATCTTCAAAGACAGTACCTATCATCTTTTTAGAAAAATCTATCGGAATCAACGGTAATTCTCCATAAGGCTTCTCCTTATTATCTCCTGGACACCATATTGTATTACCTACTGTCTTCTCCAATCCCCAATCACAGAAAGGAATCAGAACGTTATCATATTCCAATCCCTTACTCTTATGAATAGTAATCAAACGTATTCCATCAACTTCATCGCTTTGAATAGTATTGCTTGAAAGACTATCTTCCCATTCTTCGATGAAATCATCAATATCTGCAGGATGGTCTCTCAAATACTCATTCAATGTATCGTAGAATGTACATACGTATGCACTTTGTCCTTCAAGGCTACCGAGATTAAAAAGTGAGTAAATCTCATCAACAAGGTCTACAAGTGACAATCTTAATAAAAAATCAAACTTATTTACATAACCACTTGGCAAAAAAGACTTTAATTCTCTTTCACCTTCATCAACAAATAAAGCATTATTATCTCTATCCGTCTGTATTACTTGTTGTTGATAAAGCTTAACCAACTTACCTTCTGTAAGTTTATCATCAGGATGTGTAAGCAATCGCAGAGCAGCAATAATCACATTAACAGCTAATGAAGCATCCAATTGGAATGCCTCATCAGAAACAATACTTACATCTGTACCAAACTCACTTTGGAACTTATCAGCAATATCCTGTATTACTCCTTTTGATCGGACAAGAATAGCAATATCCTTTTGTTTATACCCACGATTTAATAGTTCACGGATATTACTAACTAATTCATTGAGAACATTCTCGTAATATTCTGATACTGCCTTTTTATCATAAGGAAAGAGTTTTATATGAACAGATCCCTTACCATCATCTTTCCTCGGTTTCTGCTCAATCTCTTTATAAGCTTCAATCAGCTGAGCAGCACCTTTTATATCATCATTCTCTAATTCTTTAACCGTTTGAATAACAGCCTGCGTAAAGAAAGCATTATTAAATCGGATTATATTCTCTTCAGAACGATAGTTGGTCTCAAGTGGTTCTATCTTTATTTGCTCTTCAGAGAAGTCATACTCAATATTATTTAGTAATTTCCAATCACCTTGACGCCATCGATAAATACTCTGCTTGACATCACCCACAATCAAATTGTGAGATTCTATTTGTGCCATACAGTTGTCAAGTAGCTTGCGGAAATTAGTCCATTGAATAGTACTCGTATCTTGAAACTCATCAATCATGATATGCTTCAAGTAAGCACCCATCTTTTCAAAAACAAATGGGGTATCAGTATCTTTCATCAAAGTACTAAGTAGTGACTGAGTGTTACTTAGCATAAATCGGTTCGTGTCTTTGTTTATCTCATCAACAGCCTCAGAAATGGCATGTAAAAGACGAAGTTGAGAAAGATGCTTAAGTGTAAGATTACTGGATTGATACTCTTTCCAACATTCTTTTCGATATTGTTCTAATAGAAGTAAGTCATTATACCATGATTCGGAGATAAGAGCACTAATGCGCTCTTTCTCCCCTGCAGGACATTTCTTCAGCAACCAATTATCTGGACTATCAAGACATTTCAACACATTTGCAGATGGTCCCTCGTCAGTAGGTTCATTCTCAAACTGCTTAGTGATATATCCACACAATCCTTTAATGAAATATCCTGTATCAACACCAGCATCACTTATTTTTTGAAGTAACTTTCCTGCCTGTTCTTTAACTTTCTTAGGACTTTCCTTTCGTATCTTACGCAAATCCGTGATGAAATCGTCAAAAAACGACTCTTCACGGAAACGATTATCAAGCTCAGCCTTATGCTCTTTATAGAAGTCCTTAAAAATATTCTTTCCGAAGTCTTTTTATCTGTCCAATGACGTTCCACCCCTTGTCATCTTCTATATTTTTTTATCGATATAATCGCGAATCCAAGTCAAGACCTCTTCACCTTCCTCAAGACTATTAATCAACTCATCGACAGCCTGAGCTTCCACTTGTTCATCATTGAGATCAATACGGAGATTAGCCGTAAGATTCAGTTCACGAGCAAGATTACGCAATATAGATTGAAAGAAGGCATCAATCGTCTGTACTCGAAACTCATTATAATGATGGGTAAGCAGCGACAAAGCTTCAGCGGCATTCTCCCTAATTGTGAGTTCAGGGAAACCAGTCTTTTGTAACACTTGTTCATAATATGCCTGAGAATCTGGCAACTTATGGGCAATACCATATAGCTGGGAGAGAATACGCGTTTTCATTTCCTGCGTTGCCTTATTGGTAAAGGTAACAGCAAGAATCTTCTTATAATCTTGTGGATTCTTTACCACTAAAGTGATATATTCCGATGCTAACGTAAAAGTCTTACCTGAACCTGCTGATGCTTTATAAACCGTTAATGCTTTTTCCATCATGGATATCTAAAGAATTGGAATTAGAGTCTGACGCAATATGTGAACATTCCTGGGAAGAGTTCCTTTATATTCGCTGGCTTTTGACCAAAGATGCCAAAGATAGTACTACCACTACCTGACATCTGTGCATACAAAGCACCATTCGCATACAGTTTCTCTTTCACATCAGCCAACATAGGATATTTTGCGAAAATAGATTTTTCAAAATCATTTGTAAGCTCATCACGCCATGTATCAATTGGTTGGCGAACTATATCACGACAGCTTTTTCGCAGGCTTTTTGGTGTCACTCCAGCATACGCTTCGGCAGTAGATACAGCAACATCTGGCTTTACCAATGCAAGATAATATCCTTCTAAACTATGATGTTCGTTATCTGCAGGTTCAAGAATATCACCTATTCCCGTTGCATAGGCTATTTCAGAACGAATAAAGAACGCACAATCGGCACCCAATTGGGCTGCATAACGCTCCATCTCTGCATTACCCATATTCAAACGAAAAACGCTCATCGAGCAATCGAATCATATAAAGCAGCATCAGCTGAACCACCTCCAAGTCCTGCCTGCATAGGAATACGCTTAACAAGGTGAACATGTATACGAGGGTAATTCATAATCCTTTGCAAGGAGATGATAAGCCTTAACTACCAAATTATTGCGCTCATCACATTCTACAGCATGACCAGTCACTTTTTAAGTCTATAGGAGTAGGAGAGGAACTCCTCATCCATCTTTTTAATTTCCAACACATCACATAAAGGAACAGGATAAAAAACTGTTTCAAGGTCATGATAGCCATCAGGACGTTTTGCAACAATATTTAATCCAAGGTTGATTTTACAGCAAGGAAAGGTAATCATAGTCTAAAAATTATAATTAAAGAATTCTTTTTTTGCAAAGATAATAAAAAGGTTATAAGATTGATGTTAGAAATGGAATATTTTTTGTAATTTTGCCACCATATGGCAGAAAGAAGTAATAACAATAAAAGTAGTCGTAGAACCAAGCAGGCTCCTATCGACACGACGTTTGGTCACCTACAACCACAAGCAACTGACATTGAAAAAGGTTGTTTTTAGGTGCACTTATGATTGATAAGGATGCCTTTACTGTTGTCTCAGAGATTATCAAACCAGAAACATTCTATGAGTCTCGTCATGAGAAAAATCTATGAGGCTGTGCAATCTCTGAATCTGCAGGAGAAGCCTGTAGATATTATGACTGTAGTAGAAGAACTTCGACATAAAGGAACGCTTGAAGAAGTTGGTGGTCCTGCATATATCGTTGAGCTTAGTTCCAATGTTGCTTCATCTGCACACATTGAGTATCATGCACATATTCTTGCACAAAAGTTCTTGGCACGACAACTTATCCAGTTTGCATCAATGATTGAGACTGATGCTTTCGATGAAACCGTGGATGTTGACGAGTTGATGCAGAAAGCCGAGGGTGCTCTGTTTGAGATTTCCCAAAAGAATATGCTACAAGATTATGTACAGATTGACTCTGTCGTTGAACAGGCCCATCAATTACTTCTCAAGGCAGCAAACAATAAGGGTAGCTTAACCGGCGTACCAAGTGGTTTCCACGACTTAGACAAGATAACAGCAGGTTGGCAGGCATCCGACTTGGTTATTATTGCTGGTCGTCCTGCCATGGGTAAGACTTCTTTTGCACTTAGTATTGCTAAAAATATTGCCATTGACTATCGTAAGCCAATTGCATTCTTCTCTCTTGAGATGAACAACGTACAGCTTGTCAATCGTTTAATTTCAAACGTTTGTTCTGTACCTGGTAACAAGATTCTTAATGGTCAGCTAACACCTGACGAGTGGGAGCGTTTCGACTCTAACATCCGAAAGATGCAGGGTGCACCGATTTATATTGACGACACACCTGGACTTTCAATCTTCGAACTTCGTACAAAAGCACGTCGTTTGGTGCGTGAACATAATATTGAAGTGCTCATGATTGACTACTTACAGCTGATGAATGCCAATGGTATGCGTTTCAATAGCCGTCAGGAGGAGGTTTCTACTATTAGCCGTTCCTTGAAGGGACTTGCAAAAGAGCTGAACATTCCAATATTAGCACTGTCACAGTTGAGTCGTGCGGTTGAACAGCGCGACCCACGTGAGGGTAAACGCCCACAGTTAAGTGACTTGCGTGAGTCTGGAGCAATCGAGCAGGATGCCGATATGGTACTCTTTGTGCATCGACCAGAGTATTACCATATTCTGCAAGATGATCGTGGAAACGACCTTCACGGTATGGCTCAGATTATTATTGCCAAGCATCGTAAGGGTGCAACTGGTGATGTTCTACTCAACTTCCGTGGTGAATACACTCGTTTTGCTAATCCTGAGGATTTGGATATGGCTGCTCCGATGCCCTAATGACCCATTGGGTGGTGAGATTATTGGTAGCAAGATGAATGATGATCCTATACCACCATACCCAAGTGGAGATATGAGAGTGCCCTTCTAAGCGACATTAGGCAATCATTTCAAGACGCATAAAGTCTACGAAATTTCATTACAAAAATAACGACTATTAAACCTTATGTAAGGTCAAAAATAGTCGTTATTTTTTTGTCTTTGTAACTAACCGATTATCAAGTAGTTGCAAAGCACCACACAAAAAGGTGCTTAATTGGACTTCAAAAGGGCGTTTGTAACATCGCAAAAGGGCATCTTTTGGAAGCCAATTGGGCGTTAATTGCAAGCCAAAAGAGCATCTTTTATTTTTCAAGATGTGATTTTCTTTTACAAATAGAGGTGTAGGTAAAGACAAATGAACAGTTACTTAACAACTAAATTCGGCTTTATCATCAAGAACAACAGCAAACCTCTTAAATAAACACTAACATCATTCATTGATATAAGAACGAATAATATTTGCCCAAACTTCATAACCTTTATTCGAAAGATGCAGTCCATCACGACAATAGTCTGCGTGCATTTCCTTAGAATTGACACCTAAGAGGGGATGATAGAGGTCGATAAAAACAAGTTTATTGTCATTACAGTAACCCTTTAACTTCTCATTTAACTGAATAATCATATCATCCTTACCCTTAAGCAGTTTCCATACACCAACCTTTTCATTCAAAGGTAAAAGACTTTGTACGTACAGCTTGGTTTGTGGACATGTTGTTCGAATTGTCTCTATAACATTAACAACCCCTTGAAAGATACGATCGACCGTCCACCCATGACTTAAATCATTTGTTCCGCACTCAAAGAAAATCTTACTGGGGTTATAAGGCAGAATCTGATTTAAGCGTTTAGAGATTCCACGACTATCATCTCCAATAATCCCTCTATTGATTATCGCATTGGGGAAAAACGATTCCAGTCTTTCCCATATTCAGAATGACTATCGCCCAACATAACAATCGCATTATCCGGCAAAGAACCTTCTTGCTTAAATTGATTCACTCTTACGTTATAGTGTTTTGAGCCGTGATACGTAACATTTTGAGCATGCATTGATAGGGTAGTAACTGAAAGGAAAAGATAAAATAATAGCTTTGTCTTCATATAAATACTTGTATAACACGTCAAACCCATCAGAATACGAAATAATAATCTGATGTATTCTTACTGCAAAAGTAAGAAAAAAGAAAGAGAAAGAAAAAGGAAAAGTCCGGTTATCTATTCCATAGGAAAGGATAGCCGGACTTTTTAAATAAGAGGATTCTTAAATAATTATTGCGCTTATTAGTTCATGTGACGCATTACTTTGCGTAAATAAAGCTTGTGTCTTAGCCACATTATATCGAATACCACCACTCCATAAGCGAATAGCTCTTTCAACACTGTTCAGTGGATTGTGGAAACTCTGAATGATAATAAACATTTCCTTAGACTTCGCAGCATTAAAGCGATCCGAAAGCGAATAACGCTTGTTGCTACCAGTACTCTTAAGGATGTTGTTGCACTCCTTTACCAAAAACTGGGGAAATCTGCAGTACACCAACATAAGGACCATTTACAGCTGCAGGATTACCCTTGCTTTCAATCTGGATGATTGCATTCATTACTGGTTCCCAATCAAAGCCATTTTTTTGGGCTGACACTTCAACATGTGAAGCAAAAATCATTAAGAAACAAATACTTACTACTTTTAAAATTCTCATCATTAAAAACTTTCCGAAACCTTGGAAGAGTAAGTCAATAGAGTTACTCTCTACGGCGTGTTCCTATGTGAGAATGAGTTACCACCACGCCTCAGTTTCATATTAACAATGCAAAGTTACAAAAAAATATTCCTGATACACAATACTTTAACATTTAATTAATAAAGTTAGAGATGAATATTAGATTAGTTAAACAATTACTTTAACTTGCATATAACCGATGAAATCACACCCTTTTTACGATATACGCAATTTGTAGTATTAAAAAAGAATGTTTACCTTTGCCATGTTTTAAAGTCGTAAGAATGCATATTTTTAGGCTTATCGCCCCTAATATGCTTAACAATCCAGATATAAGCTCTATAAGTTAAAACAATAGATGATAAAGCGTAAACGTAGGCGCAGAAAGCAAATGCGCAACAAACATAGTATTTGGTGGTGGGTCTGTGCTGCTTTAGCGGTGCTGACTGTTATTCTTATCATTGACCTTAAACCATGGCGAAAGCCCCGCTCTGTAGTCAGCGACCAATGGCCTTACCACGATATGACCAAAGGACCGTATTCCAAAGACTTTGATGGTCTTGACATTTCACGCCATCAAGGAAAGATACATTGGGATGAGTTAGTGGAGGAGAATCCACAACTTCGCTTTGTCTATATCAAGGCTACAGAAGGTAGTTCTATCATTGATCCATTCTATAAGAGAAACTTTAAAAGCTGCAAAGGAAAGAGGCTTATTAGTAGGTTCTTATCATTTCTTGACTTATCGAACTTCTATGGAACGTCAGGTAGACAACTTTCTTGCTAACATTGACCTTAGTCAGCAAGACTTATTACTACTTGTAGACATAGAAAAGGATGGAACACGCAGTTGGGGACGTGAGATTATTCAGAAGAATCTTGCCGAGTTTATCCGATTAATAAAGGAACGAACAGGACATTCCCCAATGATTTATACCAATGAAGCTTATTATCATCTGAACCTTTATCCAGAGTTTAACAGGTATCGATTATTCATTGCAAACTATAACCTTCCACCTCAACTACCAGACACTAAGCATGATATATGGCAGTCGAGTAAGCGTGGGAGGGTGCGTGGAATATGGACATACGTAGACATAAACCAGCTACGTGAAGGTGTTTCTGTAGATGATTTCAAAATGCCTAAATAAGCGTTTGCACCGATTAAAACCCAAATCAATCATTAGACCATAATAAGTATATTGGTCAAGACTCTAATGATTGATTAGGATTAAATCAGCAATCTGTCGCAAACTTATTTATAATTCGTATTTTATCTGTAGCTTTATAAGTTGTTTTGCTCAGTGAACTAAAATCGATTACATTACGATAAATACTCGAGAAGGCGACAAGCTTATTCCCCTTTATAAAGAGAAGTGTACAGATACTGTCAAATAAAGTGTTATCAAGGATGGCAGCTCTGTCCCCAGCATAGCCCATATCAATTCTTTCATCAGAGGCAGTACGCTTATCGTAAGGCTTAATAACAATCATCGTATCCCAGTCTTTATCTTTATACAGCTCATGAACTGAAATACAAGATTCAGACTTTTGGATCGTTTCTAAGTTATCATTTAGATTTACTTCACGATAGGGTGCATTGACACACCAAATAATTGCACCTATAAGGATTATTGAAAAGATGATTAGTAGTATTGTCTTTTTCTTCATATTATTTTTTCGTTAACATCCTAAGTTATATCTGGTAATAGTAATATCTTGTGTCAAGAAGAAACTTGTATAGTTTGTATAGGAATCCTATAAAAACTATACAAGTATAGAAATTAAACAAAAGAATATTGATACTCGTTAAGCCAAACCTTCAATCTGACCACGAACAATATCAATCTTTTTCTGCTTGAGGAATCTTAGGTAAACCAGGCATACGCATTATCTCACCAGCAATAGCAACAATCATCTCAGCGCCTCCATTGATGACAAAGTCACGAATGGTAATGTCGAAATTCTTAGCTACACCCACCTGCTTAGGGGTCTTCACTGAATGAGAATTGTGTCTTAGCTATGCAGATAGGGGAATCTATCCATTCCCCAAGACTTGATACGTGCGAGTTTGTTTTGAGCTGACTTCTTAAGGATAACAGAGCGAGCACCATAGATATTCTTGGCTACCTTATTAACTTTCTCTTCAATACTATCCTCATCTGCATACGTCATCTTGATTTCCTTAGCACCCTGCTTATCAATGGTTTCAACGACAAGACGAGCCAAATCCTCAGCACCTTCGCCACCTTTCAAGAACACATTGTTTTTCTGCAAAGCCTACGCCCAACACCTTACAGTGCTCAGCGAGAAGAGCAATTTCCTCCTCAGTATCATCACCATATCGGTTTAGTGTGACAATCACTGGCTGTCCAAAGCGTTGCATATTCTCAACATGACGGTCGAGATTAGCAAAGCCATCCACAAGTGCTTGACGTTCCTGTTCATGCGATGCACCATCAACAAGTCCGCCATGCATCTTCAATCCGCGTAAAGTTGAAACAAGAACAGTTACACGAGGATGAATTTCAGCCTTACGACACTTAATGTCTAAGAATTTCTCTGCACCAAGGTCTGCACCGAACCCAGCCTCAGTAATAGCATAATCACTCAGTGACATAGCCATCTTGGTTGCAACTAAACTATTACAGCCATGGGCGATATTCGCAAATGGTCCACCATGAACAAAAGGCTGCTGTTCCCTCAAGTGTCTGAACAAGGTTAGGCTTGATAGCATCCATTAACAGAACTGTTATTGCACCAGCGACGCCGAGATCGCGTACTCTAAATGGTTTGTCGTCAAAGGTGATACCCAAAAACCATATTCTCAATACGACGACGGAGGTCTTGCTCACTATCAGCAAGACACAACGCTGCCATAATCTCACTCGCAGGCGTAATATCAAAAACCAGACTGTGTTGGTAAGCCATCAGTAGAAGCACCCAGACCAGTAACGATGTTGCGAAGGCTACGATCATTTACGTCCAAGACGCGCTTCCAAAGAATCTGTTTTAAAGTAAAGCCCTCACTACGATGCTGATAAATATAATTATCAAGCAAGGCTGCTATCATATTGTGTGCACTCGTGATAGCATGGAAATCGCCTGTAAAATGGAGATTAATCTTCTCCATAGGTACTACTTGGGCATATCCACCACCAGCAGCACCGCCCTTCATGCCAAAGCAAGGACCAAGACTTGGCTCGCGTAAAGCAAGAACCGAACGCTTACCAATGCGATTAAGTGCCATTGATAAACCAATACTAACTGTAGTTTTACCAATACCAGCGCGGGTAGGGGAGATTGAACTAACAAGAACAAGACGGTTTTGCAAGCTACTCGATCTTCATCTATCAATGAGAGAGGCACTTTTGCCATATACTTACCATAATGCTCCAAAGCATCAGCTGGAATACCGATTGTAGCTGCTACTTCCTCTATTGGCTTCATATTACATGAGCGTGCAATTTCGATGTCAGATTTCATAGTTATATTCTTTTTATAAAGTTATAATCGCAAAGATAGAAATAAAATTTGAATATTACCATTTCTTGCGAAAAAGTTTTTTTGCTTTTTAAGTATTATGACCCAACCTTTTGTCGTTTTAAGATGCTTATCTTGTTCTTCGATCTTTCTGTTGTGCCACTTGATTATAGTTTATCCACAGAATACAAGCGCATAAACATCTGCCTACATGTCAAATCCTATCTATCGCATAATGTCTGAATAGGCTCATCTATGCACCTTTTTATCAACTTAAGGATATTCCGCACATGTGGTGCGAGTGCTGAACACATATGGTGCGAATGCTAAACACCAATAGTGCGGATGCTAAACAGTAATTATCTTGAGAGCTTTACTTCTTATTATATATTACTAAGATGCTATCAAGTTATTGATAGAAGAATATTGTACACACTAAAGTATTTCAAATATTCAATGAGGAGTAACATCACCTATGGATATGTCCTTTGGATAAAAAGACTAAAAGAAAGAGCTTGCACCCCAAATCAAAACTGCATAACGAAGCACTTTACCTATCGTGATACTTAATACAGACAAAACAATATTAGCACGTGTCAGACCTAAAACGATGGTGATAGCACTACCTAAAATAGGTAGAAAGGCAAAGAATCCCATCCATGCACCATGTCCACCCATAAAGCGATAAGCTCTATCCAATGATTCTTTTTTCACTCGAAAATACCGTTCAAGCCACTCCAGTTTACCTAACCTGCCAAGACCATAATTGAGCATTCCTCCCAAAACGTTACCTATACTACCATAAACAAGTAAAAGAACAGGATCTACGCCAGCTGCAAGCAAGCCAAGCATTACTGCTTCACTACTAAAAGGTAAGAAACTTCCTGCAAGGAATGCTGATAAGAACATTCCCCAATAACCATAATCTACAAGTAATTGTGTAAGAGATTCCATAAGTTGAATAGGGTGATGATGATAGTTGAATAAGAAAGAATGATAAACATCCAGTTGGTTATCCTTGTGCGTGTTAGTGCAAAGAAATGTGCTATGAGCGGGGCTGTAGTAACAATCATTACACTCAGCAATGCTTCATAATGCTGAGGTTGCAAAAAGAAAAAGACGATTGCTAAAAGATCTATTGTTACGAAAATCTGATAGAACAAACGGGTTCTAATATTGTCATTACGCTTTTGATTCATAAAATGAACAATACCAATCACAGCACATACTAACACAAATGATAAAGTCAATACTTGGCTAAAGTTCAGAAACTTTAAGTTGAATGGTTCGCCAAAAACAGCAATCTTAGCGAAATGATGGATGAGTATTGTAATGTCTCCTTTGACCACTAAGTATCCTGCATAGAACCAATAAGGCAGGATTATACCGAGAAGGGATGCAACAAAATTGCGTGGACTCATCGAGAGAATATTGGTACGCATAATAACCCAGAGTACTGGTAGGAAGAAAAGAGTTTGTACCCAAACAATACTTGCCATACCTATACAGAAGAATGCATAGAATGTCCAACCGGGTGCATGTGTGTTTTGATAGCAACGAAAAGCAAAGGTATAGAACCCTACAAAGCCTAACATGATGATGGCTGATTGGATAGATGGGAACATGAAGACAGCCATAGTTGCAAAAACTATGAACGAACATGACACCATTCTACTATAGATACGAATAAGCGCATTGGCATTATTCAGCTCCATCATAAGATAAGTAGACAGCAAAAGGCATATACCTGGCACTATTACTGAAGGGTTATATATCCCCGCAATAACCCATACAAGAGCAGCCGCTGAAACAACGTATGCTTGTGTCCAGCGGCTTTCTGCTATTCGATTTTGAATGCGTTTTTGTTGCATAATAGATGATATGTGGAGATAGCCATGAGAAGTTGCTAAGTAATAAACAACTTAAGAGCTATCTCCTTACTTTCAAAGGACTAAGACTATAGGTCTTGTCCTATATCTCTTCTAAAAATATTTATCCGTAAATTCAATCTTCTGAGCTTCCGCAAAACTCTTCTTTAGTGCTTCTTCTTTATTCTCACCATAAGAAGACACTGCGATTACACGACCACCAGCAGTAACGACCTGACCATCCTTCACAGCTGTACCGCTATGGAAAAAACTACTGAATCTTCAACCTTATCAAGTCCTGTGATTGGATAACCTTTCACATACTCTTCAGGATAACCACCGCTGACAAGCATTACACAAACGGCAGAGCGTGAATCAAATTCAACCTGTCGCTGATTGAGGTTTCCCTCTGCAACTCCTTCAAAGAGGTCAACAATGTCGCTCTTTAGACGTAACATGACACTCTCAGTCTCTGGATCACCCATACGACAGTTGTACTCGATAACCATAGGCTCACCTTCTACATTAATCAAACCAAAGAAGATAAAGCCTTTATAATCAATACCCTCTGCCTTTAAACCATCAACAGTAGGACGGATAATGCGCTCTTCTACCTTTTCCATCCACTCCTTGGTAGCAAATGGAACAGGAGTAACACTACCCATACCGCCTGTATTCAAGCCTGTATCATGCTCACCAATGCGCTTATAGTCCTTTGCTTCAGGTAATATCTGATAGTGAGTACCATCTGTAAGTACAAATACAGAGCACTCAATACCAGAAAGGAACTCCTCAATGACCACCTTTGCAGAAGCATTACCGAACATACCACCAAGCATTTCGCGTAGTTCCTTCTTTGCTTCTTCAAGCGTTGGAAGAATGAGAACACCCTTACCAGCAGCCAAGCCATCAGCTTTCAACACATAAGGAGCCTTAAGCGTCTCCAAGAAACGCATGCCTTCCTCTATCGTTGTACCATCGAATGTTTCGTAAGCAGCTGTCGGAATATTATGACGCTTCATGAAAGCTTTGGCAAAGTCCTTAGACCCTTCGAGTACAGCACCAGCTTTTGAAGGACCAATAACAAGAATATTAGCTGTGCGGCTGTCTTCCTTAAAACAGTCATAAACACCATTTACCAATGGGTCTTCAGGACCAACCACAACCATATCAACCTTCTCTTCGACAACGAAATCTTTCAGTTTGTCGAAGTCATTTACTCCGATTGCAACGTTCTCACCCACTGCTCCCGTACCAGCATTACCTGGTGCGATGAAGAGTTTACTACACTTTGCACTCTGTGCAATCTTCCATGCCAAGGCGTGTTCACGACCGCCACTACCTAAAAAGTAATATTCTCATAAAGCTTTTGCCCTACCCCTCCAATGAAAGAGAGAGTGCAGACTTGCTGCACATGGGTATTTATTAATTGTTAGATATGATTATAAGTAATGCTCAAGCGTATTATTAACTTATCAATTATGCTATTTTTATTGGCTTCAGATAATCCTCAAAGTATTGCGTAATACGCTCATGCAAGTGTACACTCTGATGTCCACGCATGTTATGAGGCTCGCCTGGATAAACAAAGAAGTCGGGTTGTGTACCAGCAGCAATACATGCTTTCAAGAAAGAATAAGCGTGCTGAGGAACAACAACAGGGTCGTTCAATCCTATTATAATTTGAAGTTTACCCTTAAGGTCTTTTTGCCTTTGTAAGGAGGGATGTCTGTGCATAACCTTCAGGATTAGACTGTGGCGTATCCATATAACGCTCGCCATACATCGCCTCATACCATTTCCAGTCAATAACAGGACCACCAGCAACACCAACCTTGAACACATCAGGGTAATTGGTAATCAAAGAAGTAGTCATGAAACCGCCAAAAGACCATCCATGAACACCTATACGGTTCTGGTCAACATATGGGAGAGACTTCAAATACTTAACACCTTCCATTTGGTCTTTCATCTCCTCTTGACCAAGATGACGGAATGTAGCTTGCTCAAACTCCTTACCACGATGTTCGCTACCACGATTATCAAGGATGAAAAGTAAATAACCCTTCTGTGCCATGTAGGTTTCCCAACCACGTGAACCCCAGTTCCATGAAGCCTCAACATTATGAGCATGAGGACCTCCATAGACATAGATAACCGTGGGATACTTCTTATTTGAATCGAAGTTAACAGGCTTCACCATACGCCAGTACAAGTCCGTTTTACCATCTGCAGCTTTTATTGAACCATTTGTATATTCTGGTACCGTATATCCTTCCCAAGGATTAGCAGCTGCAAAGTAATCATGACGCTGTGGCTTACCATTCAAACTGATAATTTCATACTTACGAGGCACAGATGGTTCACTGTAATTATCCATGACAGCATTACCGTCTTCACTCAGTTTTGGATAATGATAACCACGGCCATTATCAAGTAGTGTGCGCTTTCCAGATGCTATATTCACAAGCCAAGCATTGCGCTGAATAGGATTACATTCGTTTGAAACGTAGACAATACTCTTCTGTTTGCTATTGAAACCGAGTACTTCCAGCACAACCCACTTACCATTTGTAATCTGCTTAAGCTGTCGACCATCCTTATTAAAGAGGTAAAGATGATTATAACCATCCTTCTGACTCTGCAATATAAACTCATTGTCGTTCCATGGTAAGAACTGAATTGGATGACATGGCTCAACATATTTTGCGTCCGTCTCACGATAAAGTTCTTTTCAGCTTTGCACCTGTAGTAGCATCATAAGATACCAAACGGCAATCATTCTGATCACGATTAAGTTCAAACATATAAACCGTCTTCTCATCAGGACTCCATGTGATGTTTGTAAAATAACGATCGGTTGGGTCGCCAGCTTGAAGATATACGGTCTTACCAGTTGTAAGGTCATACACACCTACAGTTACCTTATGAGATGTTTCACCCACCATAGGATACTTAATAAGGTCAACCTTAGCAGCACGTGATTCACCCTTTGCAGGTTTCCAGTCCAACTCTGGGACATCAACGAGAGGATAGTCAGCAACCATACTCTGGTCCATACGATAGAAAGCTAAGCGATTTCCCTTTGGACTCCAGTAGAGGCCACCGTTAATTCCAAACTCATCACGATGTACACTTTGACCATATACGATATCTCTTGAACCATCTGTTGTTAACTGACGCTCTGTACCTTTCGCATCTGTAACATATAACTGATGGTCCTTTACCAGTGCAGTTGCACCAGATATCTTATTCCAATCACGTGCCTGAAGACCAGCTGGTCGATTTAAACGCTGCTCAAGTTTGTGCGTTTTGAAGTCTACATATAAGTCCTCATTACCATTCTGAACCTTCACAATAGGGCGATCAGCATAAGGGAATTCAGCACCATAGAGATGACGCACAACCTCATCCGAAGCTGATAAACCTGCCCATTTATTGATGTCATCTAATGAGAAGAGCGGCGTCTCCTTACCAGTCACTAAGTCAACTAACGAACAATTGTTAAGGTCTTGGCGTACCAACTTTCCTCCCCACCACGTAAGATAACGTGCTTCAGGGCGCATGTTGTAGAAGTTTTTACCGCCAAAGTTCAAATCCTCAAGGGTGAACTGCTTTTGTGCCATACTTTCAGTAGGACTTAAAAGTCCTGTGAAAGCACAAAAGCCCCACAAGACTAATAAATGATTTAATCTTCATGATTATACGTGTTTTTACCACGGAATCCTCCGCGCTTGTTAGATTTATCAAATCGTTTGCCGCCAAACTTACGGTCATCATCACGACTGAACGAACGTTTCCGATCGTCATCACGTCTAAATGAACGCTTACGGTCGTCGTCTCCTCTTCTGAAAGAACGTTTGCGGTCTTCCACATCACGATCGAAACGAGGGGCGACGCTCACGGTCTTCATGGAACTTACCACCACCGAATTTATTACGTTCTAAGCTATGGAAGGTGAATGAACGAATATCAGCCTCAGCATTTTCCTCATTTTCATCAAGACGTTTCTTAAACTCACGTTCCTTCTTAAAGCGATGCTTCTGTGCCATCTCACGCTTCTCATCTTCGGTCTTTACGACACCACCTTCATGTCGGAAGTCACTCATCTTACCATCAAACATCTGGTAACGACGGAATTCACACTCCAAAAGAGCCATTGTAAACAGGAATCTTAATACTTGGTTTCAATCCAATCTGACGGAAACATTCCTCACGATAAGATAGAATCCAAGCCTCATTACCCATGAAATGATGCTTCAAACGTTCACCAATCATCTTATAGGTACCGAGCAAGTTAGGTGTAGAAATACGCTCACCATATGGAGGATTCATCACAATCATGCTCTTCTCCTTTGGCTGAGTGAAGTCTTTGAAGTCCTGCTGTTCGATGGTTACATATCTTGACAAACCAGCTGCAGCAACATTCATACGAGCCGTATTGACAGCCTTCATCTCTGTGTCATAGCCATAGATATAATGTGTAAACTCACGTTCTTGTGAATCATCATTATATATCGTATCGAACAGTTCTTGGTCAAAGTCAGGCCACTTCTCAAAAGCAAATTCCTTACGGAACACACCTGGAGAAATATTAAGAGCAATAAGAGCAGCCTCAACAGGTAAGGTACCAGAACCACACATTGGGTCGATGAAGTCTGTTTCACCTTTCCAACCCGTCATAAGAATCATTCCTGCAGCCAAAACTTCATTCAATGGTGCCTCAACACTCTCTTGACGATAACCACGGCGATGCAAAGACTCACCACTTGAGTCCAATGACAGTGTAGCATTATCCTCTGCCACGTGGATGTTCAAACGAATATCAGGATTGCTGACAGAGATATTTGGACGGGTACCAGTACGCTCACGGAACTGGTCTACAATAGCATCTTTAACTTTGTATGTAACGAAGCGTGAGTTTGTAAACTCTTCAGAATAAACGACAGAGTCTACAGAGAAAGTCTTTCCAGGGAGGATATACTTACTCCAATCAATCTTCATTACTTCCTCATACATATCTTCAGCACTCTTCGCCTTGAAATGTGCGATAGGTTTAAGGATACGAATAGCTGTGTGTAACTGGAAATTTGCACGATACATCATTTCCTTGTCACCCGTAAATGACACCATTCGGCGTCCTATTTGTACGTTATTGGCACCTAACTGTGTCAGCTCTTTTGCTAATACTTGCTCCAAACCCATGAAGGTTTTTGGCGATGAGTTCAAATTCTTGCATTTATGTGATAAATATTTTTATATACGATGTTAAAATTAAATTAGCGGAAAACATTGTCTGATAACTTAAATAAGAATAACCTATTGTTTGCTTATCAAGTGTCTCTCTTTTCCCTTTCGAGGTGAGAATAGAGTAGACCCTTTATATTCCTCCGCCATATTCAAAGTCGATATCTAAGATATCTGTTTTATTCTGTTTATACTTCTTGGTTCGTGGACGCATATCTCGCGTAACCACACATTGGCTCCAATGATACAGCCTTTCCCAATAGTGATACGGCCGAGGATAGTTGCATTGGCATAGACAACAACATCATCCTTTAGAATCGGGTGACGAGCAATCCCCTTAATAGGCTTACCATCTTTGTCAAGTGGGAAGCTCTTTGCCCCTAAAGTCACACCTTGGTAGAGTTTTACATGATTACCTATAATACAGGTTGCACCAATCACCACACCAGTACCATGATCAATGGTAAAATGTGTACCAATGGTTGCAGCAGGATGAATATCAATACCAGTCTCTGAGTGCGCCATTTCTGTAATCATGCGTGGAATAAGAGGCACATTTTCTAAAACTAATTCATGTGCCAAACGATAGTTAATAACAGCCTTAATAGCTGGATAACATGAAATTACTTCTCCCAAATTGGCAGCTGCAGGGTCTCCATCGAAGGCTGCTTGTATGTCTGTTGAAAGTATTTTACGCAAGGTAGGGAACTTCCCTATGATACGTCCAGCTATCTTATCAGCCTCATCTTGCATACAACGACGCGTATCAGCAGCATTCGGACAATGACAGTCTTCATTAAAACATAAACCAGCCATAATCTGCCGAGAAAGCAGTTTATGCAGTCGTTCAACACTCATACCTATTTTGATACTTGATAGTCTCAAAATTAACCGACGACCTTCCATAAAAAGCCAGGGAAGAGAATAGAACGTGAGAGTTCGATTATCTCTTCCAATTCTTTAGCTGATGGCAATGGGTCTCCATCACGATGCTCATGGCAAATACCCTGCAACGCTTCCGGTTCAGAAAGTTCTTCAACGGTCTGTATAAGTTGCTGCGTGATGTCTTGTTTACTCATTGATACTGTATCGAGATGTAATTACGTTGCAAAGATAATGATTATTATCGGATTTTTATGAGTTTGTTCAAGAAAAAAATATACTAATTTTTGCAGTGCTTTTTAAGCATCATTACAGGATAATTTAGATTCAAAAAGAATCTTATTCAGAATGTTTCAAATATTTAAATGATGAAATCAACTATATTTCCACGTACCATTAACATCTTATTCCTATCTGCCATTTGTGTAATCGCTTCCGCAGCAACATCTTCTCATAAGTCTTCAAAAAAACACTAAACGTCAATATGATGGCATTGACGTATCGCATCATCAGGGACAAATCGACTGGAAAGAAGTGGCAGAAGACAAACAAATTAAATTTGTATACATCAAAGCAACACAAAGGAACAAACATAAAGGACAAAAAACTACGAACAGAACATTAAGGCGGCACGCCGTCAAGGTTTACGTTGCGGTTCTTACCACTATCTTTCATGCTTAACCTCCATTAGGTCTCAGTTTCGCAATTTCCAGAAAGCTATGCGAGGACATAGACAGGATTTGATTCCAATGATTGACATAGAACATGATGGTGTAAGACGCTGGAGCAAAAAACAAGTACAAGACAGCGTTGCCTTATTTGCGAAATTAATAGAGAGGAAGTATGGTAAGAAACCACTAATTTATTCTCATGTAAGTTTCTACAATTCTCATCTTAGCCCTCGATTCAATAAGTACTTCCTTTTCTTGGGTAGATATAGTTCTGTGCGTCCATCCATTAAGGGAGTAGGCCGACATAACATCTGGCAGTTCTCCGATCGCGGTAAAGTTCGTGGTATTCGTGGCTACGTAGACCTCGATCGCTTCATGTCAGGAACATCGCTTGCAGCTATCCGTCTATAGTAATTTACAATTATTTGGGATTGTTGCAAAAATAAATATAAACAGAGAAAAGTATGTTTCAAGCGAATAATTTATTCGTAATTTTGTAACCCATAAAAAAACTTAGATTACTTAAAACTTTCTTTTACAGAAGAAAGAATGAGAGAACATTATAGCTTCTAAAAGAAGAAAAATATCAATCGCTTTATGAGCTATAAGCCTCGTAATTGATGATTAGAAACATATTAAGCAAGAATTTAATAAGTATGTATAAAAATAACTATAAACAAAACAATTATATCATTTTGCTCTGCACTACTTGCACTCTTATTCGTAACGACGAATAGTGTTCAGGCGCAAGAGTATCGTGAAGAGCCACCACTAACATTTCGCCCACTGCTACAAGAGCTTGGTACAGAACTCATACAAGGTAAGAAGGGTAGTATCGTTGCCATTGATCCAGCTACGGGTGAGGTACTCTGTATGGTAACAAATTCACCTACGGGTCCTAATGATGCCCTTGCCATTGCAACTGCTTATCCTCCTGGCTCAGCCATTAAGCCAGCGCAAGCGTTAGTCTTCCTCTCAGAAGGAATCGTCAAAACCAGACACCAAGATTGCCTGTCATGATGGTTTTCGTGATGGAAACATAAAGGTTAAATGCCATCCGCATTATTCTCCAGAAGCACTTGCAGGTGCTTTGGCTGTATCTTGTAACACTTGGTTCTTGAAATCCTACCTATCAATGTTGAACAATACACAGAAGTATGGTTCTAAGGAAAAGGCTGTTACAACTTGGTGGGAATATATTATTAGTATGGGACTTGGTGGTCCGTTAGGTATTGACATGGCTGGTGAAAAGGGTGGATTGGTTGCCAATGTGAACTATCTCTCACGCCGTTATAAGAATAATTGGGAGCCAAAAAAACAATTATGTGGGCAGGAATGGGACAAGGAGACATCACAGCCACTCCTTTACAGCTCTGTAATTTAGCCGTAACAATTGCAAATCGTGGCTACTTCTTTACACCACATATTCATAAAAGCGTTGACTGGGCACCCCTCCCTTCACGCTTCCTCACGCCACGTCAGACAAAGGTTCCTTCTTACATTTATGCGGATGTCATTAAAGGTATGCGCTTAGCAGTAACAAAGGGTACAGCGACCGTACTCAACGGAACAACCTATCCAGTTTGTGGCAAGACCGGAACAGCCGAAAACGCTGGTAAGGACCATTCTATTTTCATTGGTTTCGCACCGATGAATGAACCCAAGATTGCAATCTCTGTTTATATTGAACATGGTGGATTTGGTGCCGATGTAGCTGCCCCTATAGCAGGATTGATAATGGAGAAGTATCTTAAAGGTAAACTGAGTCCAAAATCTCAAGCTATGGCAAAACGCATTGAGCGCATAAATACGATGGATAAGTAAAATTGTTTTGTAATAAAAAAATCATACCCTTAAAATCAATAGATGCTTAATAGCACTTCAATTAAGCATCTATTGGCTTCTAAAAGGTGCCCTTTTGAGGTCTTACTAACGCCCTTTTGAAGTCTAATTAAGCACCTTTTGATTTATCATTTTGCAACAAGTTGATAACTAAAGAGTTACAACATACGCCCAAAACTCTATTTTCAGGCTTACAAATAGCTATTTATAACCTTGAACTTGTAAACATATTTCACACCAACACATATTCTCTTTAGCAAGATTTGATAATAACATTAATAAAAAGCCCCCATTCTCACCTTTAAAATAGGGTAGAGAATGGGGGCAAAAAGTCTATTAGATTATTTTATATTCTCATTACTTCCTTAACGCCCTTCACTGTTCTGAGTTTCTTGATGAGCATATTCAACTTGGAATTATCATCAAGAAGAACAACAGGTTACCAGAGAAAAGACCATCATTCGAATCAATATTGATAGAGCGCATCACTATTTTCTCATCTTTTGAAATGATATTTGAAATGTTGCTCACAATACCGATATCGTCATTACCTATGACACGCAGTGTAATGGCATACTGGGATGTACCCTTGCCACTCCAACGTGCCTTAACAACTCGATAGCCAAAACGCTTTCGCATCTCAGGTGCATTGGGACAATCATCGCGGTGAATCTTTATTCCTCCACTAACTGTCACAAAACCAAAGACGGGATCTCCATAGATAGGGTGACAACACTTAGCAAGCGAGAAGTCTAAACCTTTGAGATTTTTGTCAATGACAAGGACATCATCATTCTTCTTCAGATATTCTGTCGTAGGGTTCTCAAACTCAAAGTTCTCTGCACTCTCAGTCTCTTTTGTCTGATTGAGGTTATGTGCATGATTGTATACCTTCTGATATTCCTCGATGACATAGTTCGGATCGAAGCTTCTCATCGGCAATCTGCTTATAGAATTCAGAAACCTCCTTGAAGCCTAACTTACGAATGAGTTGACCCATCGTAGAGTCTTCTATCTCAATCTTCTTATTCTTAAACCTACGTTCGAGCAATTCCTTCGCATATAGACCATCCTTCACTTGCGTCTCTTTTAGCGCAAGACGTATCTTTGCCTTTGCTCGAGATGACTTGCAAATGTTCAGCCAATCACGATTAGGTTTCTGCGTCGTGGAGGTTAGAATCTCTACAGAATCACCACTATGTAACTCGGTACGGAAAGATACATTCTTGCCATTTATCTTTCCTCCAACACATTGATTTCCTATCTTAGAGTGGATGTGATAAGCAAAATCGAGTACTGTCACACCTTTTTGAAACTTTAGAAGGTCGCCCTTTGGCGTAAAGACATAAATCTCCTTTTCGTAAAGGTCAGACCTAAACTCGTCCATCACCTCAAGGTTGTTACCAGCCTCAAGGGCAGAACGAATAGAAGCTAACCAGTTATCCATTCCGCCTTCTGCCTTCACTCCTTTATATCTCCAGTGTGCAGCAAGTCCATGTTCGGCTATCTCATCCATACGTTCTGTACGAATCTGCACTTCTACCCACTTCTTATCAGGACCAAGTACAGTGATATGTAAACATTCATAACCATTAGACTTGGGCACAGAAAGCCAATCACGGAGTCGCTTTGGATTAGGCTGATACATATCCGTTACAATAGAATATGCCTGCCAACACTGCATCTTCTCCTTGTCTTCTGGTGAATCAAGAATGATACGAATGGCAAAGAGGTCATAAATACCATCAAAGCCACACTTCTGCTTCTTCATCTTCTGCCAGATAGAATGAATTGACTTCGTTCTTCCCTTAATATGGAATTTAAGCCCAGCAGCTTTAAGTTGCTCACTAACAGGAGTGATAAAGCTACTGATATAAGCATCACGCACCTTCTTGGTTGCATTCAACTTATCTTTTATATGATAGTAAGCATCATGCTCAAGATACTTTAAAGAAAGGTCTTCCAACTCGCTCTTTAGCTGATATAAACCTAACTTATGCGCCAAAGGAGCATAAAGATAACTTGCTTCTTCAGATACCTTTCGCTGTGCTTCCTTATTTTCAACGTCACGAATCTGACGCATAAGGTTAACACGGTCAGCTATCATAATCAAGATAACACGCATGTCTTCTGCAAAAGATAACAGAAGATTTCGGAAGTTTTCACTCTCAATAACTGGCGTTTTCTTATAAAGTGTCTGAACACGTATAAGCCCATGGATAATCTTCGAAGCACCATCACCATACAACTTGCTTATCTCATCAAGTGAAAGGATTCCTGCTTGAACACTTTGATAGAGCAAAATTGAAATAACAGAGTCACGATTCAAACCAATGTCCTTAACTGCAATGACTGCAGTCTGTAGTGAACAAAGAATAGGATTCAAGCCAAAGACATTGCGTTGTATGCTATTCTCTGATATTATCTTATCCAAATGTTCGCGCAATTTAGGAAGATCATTCTCATAAAACGTTTCCCAAGTGTCTTCTTCAGACTTTCGAATATCTGTTCAGATAATTCTCTTTCTTTATCCGTATAAATGAATTTCTCTTCCATAGGCATAATATATTCTATTTTTCCAAAAGGCAAAGATACAAAAGAATTTCGATATAATTAGAAACAAATGTGTCAAATAGTTCTTTTCTTTCGGTTTAATTCGTTATTTTTGCAGTTAAAATACAATCTTTTTAATACCCTACCATTATGTTGAAGAAAGAAGACCTAAAACAGATACATGACAAAGGAATAAACGAAGAACAGATAAATAGACAGTTGGAAGACTTCAAAAGAGGCTTTCCTTACTTGAAACTTGAAGGTGCTGCAACACCAAAGAAAGGTGTTACGGTACTCGATAAGAATGCTTGTGAGGCTGCTTGCAAAGCATGGCGGGATTATCAAACTCATGGGCATAAAGTTGTCAAGTTTGTTCCAGCATCTGGTGCAGCCAGCCGCATGTTCAAAGACCTTTTTGCATTCCTCAATGGAAATAACGAGGCACCAGTTAGTAATTTTGAAAAGGAGTTCTTCTCAAATATTCACCACTTTGCGTTCTACGAGGCGTTATCAGCCAAATGTCAGCAGTTAGAAGGTAAGACTATCGACGCGTTGATAGCTGAAGGACGATATAAAGCTGTCGTTGCTACATTATTGAATAAGGAAGGATTAAATTACGGACAGCTACCTAAGGGGTTACTGTTGTTCCATTTTTATGACGATGGAGCACGTACTCCAATGGAAGAACATTTGGTTGAAGCTGCTCGGTATGCGGAAAGTAACAAGCAAGCACACGTACATTTCACCGTATCGCACGAACACTTAGCCTTCTTCAAACAGAAGGTTGCTGACAAACAGGCTAAATTTGAAGGTAAATTTGGTGTAAAATTTGATATTTCTTTCTCTGAACAGAAACCAAGTACGGATACAATTGCTGTAAATCTTGACAATACTCCTTTTCCGTAATGAGGACGGCTCACTATTGTTCCGTCCAGCCGGTCATGGCGCATTGATAGAGAATTTAAATGATTTGGATGCTGAAATTGTATTCATTAAGAATATAGATAATGTGGTACCAGACCGCTTAAAGGAAGAAACCATCAGTTGGAAGATGATTATTGCAGGTAAACTTGTAACCTTACAAGAGCGTGCTTTTGCTTATCTTCACAAACTGGAGGAAGGTAATTGCACACATTCAGAACTCGAAGAGATGCTTAAATTCTTACAGAATGACCTCTCTTGTGAGAAGCATGATGTGGCTTCTTTGAATGATACAGCATTGGCAGACTACTTATATAAGAAGTTAAATCGACCAATGCGCGTATGCGGTATGGTTAAGAACGTTGGTGAACCAGGTGGTGGTCCGTTCCTTGCATACAACCAAGATGGTACTGTCAGCCTTCAGATTCTTGAGAGTTCACAGATTGACAAGAACAACGAAGCATCTATGAAGATGTTTACAGAAGGTACACACTTCAACCCTGTTGACCTTGTTTGCGCTATCAAAGATTATAAGGGCAATGCTTTTGACTTGACAAAGTATGTAGATAAATCAACAGGCTTCATCAGTTCAAAGTCTAAGAATGGTCGCGAGCTTAAGGCATTAGAACTTCCTGGATTGTGGAATGGTGCTATGAGCGATTGGAATACAGTCTTTGTAGAAGTACCACTTGGCACTTTCAACCCTGTAAAGACTGTCAACGATCTTCTGCGTGAGCAGCATCAATAAACATTATGAGCAGCATTAATAACCATCATAAGAACAAAACTTAGTTTCGTTCATGATAAACTCAATTATTCCCAACCCTTAGAAAACTGATTTCTAAAGGTTGGGAATCTTATTATCCATGAATGTTAGGATATTAATCATTTGACATACAGACACTACGTCTCGACCCATGATAAACATAATTAGATGCGATGTCTATCTGTCTTCTACTAACAACGTATTCCCTTATTAATTGAAGTTTGTAAACTATTTTCATACTCTTCAAAACCAATATATGCTCTTTTGGCTTCATAAAGACGCCCAATTGACTTGCAAAAGGTGCCCTTTAAGACCCTTACTAACGCCCTTTTTGAAGTCCAATTAAGCACCTTTTATCTTACTACTTGGTAACTACTTGATTATCTGTTGATTGCGAATCAGCTTCTTATATATGTTTTTTTGCTGTTAGTTATAGATGTCTTCTTTGAATTTATGTAATTATTTTTTTCAAACCATTATCTGCATATTTTCGAAGTTTAAAAAGAAATGATTTTCAATGTCAGAGGATGATAATAGGATAGAATGTTGATTGTCTTAGCCAAGTTTTTGTTTAATGAATGGCTATGGTTCTTCCATTAAAAGCAATACGAAAAGTGTCCACACATTTAACGGAAGGACCCTATTATATCCTATTCATCCACAGAATAATATCAAAAAGATAAGAGAAATCTTGTAAGGTTCAAATAAAAATTATACCTTTGCGCCACAAAAGACACATTTAATGATGTTTCACCTTATGAAACGTCGACACTATCAAATGTAATTTCCCATACATATTTATATGTTAAGCAAAGAAGAATTATTAGAGAAAGAAGTTTCTGAACTTGAAGCTATTGCTCAGAGTACTGGTGCTGTTTACTCACCTGGAGATGATAAGGATAAACTCGTTTATGCCATCCTTGACCGCCAGGCAGAAGAGGCAGGTACAGCACATCCCTTAGAATCAAAGCGTAAGCGTACCAGAATAGCACGAAAAAGATACCGACAGGGTTTATTCGGTACATGGTGAAGAAGGGGAAAACTTCGACGTACAGAAGAATAAAAAAACACGGCAACAAGTCAGCCTTCATTGTTCAAAGAGTTGCCTGAAACAAAGGACGATAAGACTGAAGAGAAATCTCCAGAAGAAATATTAGCATCTATTCCAAAGCATCGTGGTCGTAAATCTAAGGCTGAATTAGAAGCTATTGCGGCTGCAGAAGCAGCTATAAAGGCAAAAGCAGAAGAGGCACAGCAGCCTGAGGAGCCTGTAGAGGAGGCTCCCGTAGAGAATGTAGAGCCATCTGCTCCAGAGGATTTCATCCCAGAGGATCAGTTCTCTAACGTACCACAGCAGGAAGAGAGTGAAGGTAAAGAAGAATTATTGGCACGCCTTCAGGAGAAGGTTAACGCACATAATATGAATATGGAACCAGCTGGTTACCCTGTATTACCTGATGGTGTATGGGCAGGTGACCCAGGAGATGGTACAGATTTCATTCCAGTTGTTGACCTACCAATTGAAGATCAGGGTATTGTTCCAAACTATGATATGTTTGATCAGCCTACAACTCCTGCTCAGTTACCGTCAACTCCGGTCTATGATAATGCTCCAGTTGCTAACAATGCGAACTATGATTTCTCTGATCTTATCAAGGCAAACGGTGTTCTTGAGGTAATGCCTGATGGTTATGGCTTCCTCCGTTCAAGCGATTATAACTACTTATCATCACCTGATGATGTGTATATTGCAAACAATCAGATTAAGCAATATGGTCTGAAGACAGGTGATGTTGTAGAATGTCACGTACGTCCACCACATGAAGGTGAGAAGTATTTCCCACTGACAAGCATTGATAAGATTAATGGTCGTAAGCCATCTGAGGTACGTGACCGTATACCTTTCGAGCATCTTACACCGCTCTTCCCTGAGGAGAAGTTCACACTCTGTGGCGATCCTCGTACAACTAATCTTTCAACACGTATTGTAGATCTCTTCTCACCAATCGGTAAGGGACAGCGTGCATTGATTGTTGCACAGCCAAAGACAGGTAAGACAATCTTGATGAAGGATATTGCAAATGCTATTGCAGCTAACCATCCAGAGGCTTACTTGATGATGCTCTTGATTGATGAGCGTCCTGAGGAGGTTACTGATATGGCACGCACAGTAAATGCTGAGGTCATTGCCTCAACATTTGATGAGCCTGCAGAACGCCACGTAAAGATTGCTGGTATCGTTTTGGAGAAGGCAAAACGCATGGTCGAATGTGGTCATGATGTAGTTATCTTCCTTGACTCAATCACTCGTTTGGCACGTGCTTACAACACTGTAGCACCAGCATCTGGTAAGGTCTTGACTGGTGGTGTGGACGCCAATGCATTGCAGAAGCCAAAGCGTTTCTTCGGTGCTGCACGTAATATTGAGGGTGGTGGCTCTTTGACTATCATTGCAACAGCCTTGATTGATACTGGTTCTAAGATGGATGAGGTTATCTTCGAAGAGTTCAAGGGAACAGGTAACATGGAGTTGCAGCTTGACCGTAGCTTGAGTAACAAGCGCATCTTCCCAGCTGTTAACTTGGTTACTTCAAGTACACGTCGTGATGACCTCCTCCAGGATCGTACAACACTTGATCGTATGTGGATTCTCCGCAAGTACATTGCTGATATGAATTCTATCGAGGCTATGAACTCTATCCACGACCGAATGAGACGTACAGAGAATAATGAGGAGTTCCTGTTGTCGATGAATGATTAATAAAATCTGATTATTGAAACTTACTTTTCTTTTCTAACAGTAAGTTTACAGCATTAGTAAAATAGAAAAAGTGTATCGAAAGTATGAAACGGTATTGTTTCCTCTTGATACACTTTTTTTGTTTATACACAATCTCACCCAACTGTCAAAAAAGCCCCTTTTGTCCTATTATTTCATAACCTGCTTTTTTTAAAAAGATGGGCATAAGTGACAAAAAAGAGACCTAAAATGGGTCTCTTTTGCTCTTATATGACAAAAAGAGACCTTAAACATCTTATATCCCTTTATCTACAAGGTGAATGAGCCTTTAAAAAGTCTTGAATAATGACTTTTCTCCTTTCTTTGCTAATACCCTTATGTAGGTTCAAATTTGCCTTCAAAGCAGAGTTGAGTGCTTCCAATTCATTGTTTGTATTCGGCATTTGCAGTTCAGGGAAATCATAGAATGTCCACAACCACGGCATATTCCTCTTTAAGCTCATATATGCACTTCTTGTGTTCTTATGCACATAATGCGTTTTTCCCGTCTGCTCCTTTTTGCCCTTTCGTTTTATAAAGTCCTTCCATTTCTCCTGCCATGCATCCAAAGTTCCTATAAAAAGAATCTTTGTCTGTATGGCAAAAGCATTTTAGCTATGCTAAGCAATTCTTGTGAGGCTTGTAATTTGGGATGCAGTGTCAGTTTTGTTCTTATGGTCATAACCTGGTGGAACTGGCAATGTTGGAATCTGTATTGGTAAAACTCTTGCCGAAGCCCTTTTTAAGCCATCGCTGACGATGCCTAAAAACATTATATCCATGCAACTCAAGATATGAAATACCTTCTCTGTAATCTGCAATTGTTTCCTTCTTGTCAATGAATTTATACCATAGCACACGACCAGATATGTGATCTTTCATTATAACAACACCAAATCTTCTGCCCCAGTAAGTAGCATCCATTAAGACCACAACATTACTAGAAATCAATTTGGGAAGGTTCTCCTTGTATTCTGATGATAGATAGCGGTGAATCGTACGAGTTGATACACCAAATTCTCTGGCAAGGTCGGATACAGTCAGATTCCCTAAGGAATATGCAGAATTAACATCTTCCTTTTTCAAGCGACGACGTCCTATAAAAATAGCGTTTACAGTCTTTGCAAAACCAACGCTGATAACCATTCTCCTTACCCTTTTTAATGGTGCGATGAGAACCACAATAAAAAGCAGATTTTTTTGTCATCAAAAAGTTTTTTTGCCCAAAACTATAGTAAATAAAGGGATTACAAGAGATTTTAGGTCTCTTTTTGTCACTTATGCCAAAAAGATGCTAATTGGATTCGAAAAAGACGCCCAATTGGCTTTGCAAAAGATGCCCTTTTTCGATGCTAACTAACGCCCTTTAGAACCCTTACTAAGCACCTTTTTAAAAACATGGTTTTATAATATACTGGATTACTGATAGTTACAAAGATGATTTTAAGATATCATTTCTTATGCTTTTTAGGGAGTAAAGATAATAAATTATGTAATATATTTTCAAACAAGAAAAATATAAAATATCAGGTGCTTTCAGAATATAAAAAAACACGATGCTTTGATAATAGAATAATCCCTTATCTCTTGATAAACCTGACATTTGCATAGCCAACAAGCTTTATCGGTACGTCCTCCTTGTGGACGGAAATAAATAAGGGCTTGATAGCTATTTTTCGGTTTGATAATGGCTATTATCAACTCTAAAAAGACGAGAGTCTACCTTGCTCATCTGTAGCAAGGAACTGATAATTATAATAACCTAACTTCAAAGGAACTACTGCCTCATAATATCCACCAGCAGAATTATATGTCATCTCATAAGTAGGAAGCAGACGGTCATAAGTCCAATCACCATTCAAAAATATTCTGTAAGGGTAGGGGAAGGTACATTTAACTGAAAATGAGTCAGCATATAGTCACTCGTTGTATTTATCTCAACATTATCCGAGTTACGTATCAAGAATGCACCATCAGCATCTTCATCATACAGATAATTCACGAAAGGAGTAGTAGGGAAGAGATAGGCATGAAAAATCTTACCATCCCAACCAATTTTATCTACGCCCATAGAAGCAACATCGGTTGAGAGAATCTCAAACTTCCTATATTCATTACCCGCCCAAAAGATATAATCTTGATTGTGTGACCATCGTAAACCATTTGGCATGACATACTGCGGTTTACTATTCCAGCGAGCATCAAGCCAATTACGGTTTTGTAATACGACTGTCTTAATCTGCTGCTGCGGATTACTTACGATGTAAGTGCCATAATCAATCAGCATCTCAGCCTGCTGTTGCTCACGATTAATCGACTGATCTGTTTGTGTAGTTATATTCAATCTAACACCCATAGAACTCTCTGCAGGCTCTGTAAGCATAAAGCAAGCTGTAAGCAAAGGGTGGTCAGAGCTACTATCATCATCATAGACATATAGACGATAATTGCCAGACAACTTTGGTTGGCACTTATCATTTGGTATGTCAAAATGATAGTGTGTGTAAAGTGTATTCGTTAGGGTAGACTCCTTTACATCATCTATTGTGTTTCCTGCTATAAAACCATCTACGACATCACTTTCAAAGAGTCCGACGGAAGGCTTCCAATCAGCCTCACAATGCTCTAACCGATAAGTCAGACGGCGGTAAGTATGTGTAAGATCGTCAAAATCTATACTTATCTTTCCGTCATTGAGTACCATGATAGGCAAATCCATCCACTTCTGATTAGCAACAACCTGCAATGAACGGATATTCTCGTCATTGATTTCATGTCGCTGAGCGAAAGCAGAAAAGGGGAGAAGACAAGCTAAACAATAGGTGAATATAAAGATTAATCTCCTCATTCTTCTTTATTCAATAAATCTTTAAGGAAGCAATCGAGGTCCTTATCTAAATCATGCATGAGGTCACCACCTATAATAGCAATGTCATCATCAACAAGATAAAGTTCTGCAATATTATTCTTGTCATCATCTTCAAGGATGAAACTATAAGGCTTCATGATTGACATATTCTCAATAACGTTCTTAGTACGATTAAGTTCTGAACGCAAGATACATGCTGCTTCTTGATAGAAATTATCACTCTTATTATCAATCCATTGGTCGATGACACAACGAGTAATCTCATCATCTCCATCGTCAAAAGCCATAAGGTCACCACTATCTTGCGATACACGCAAATGAATATCAGTCATTGGCATATCACAGTCATTAGCAGTAAATTTCTGTGCAACTTTCTTCAAAAAGCGTTCAATCTGTTGCTGGGTCTGTTCAGTTTCTGTCATGTCCTTGGTATATGTTTATTTTATAACAACGGCAAATATACAAAAAGTTTTCGATTTTGTATATATGAACACATTTTTTTACGCTCTTTTTTTGATGATTATAAAAAAACATTATCTTTGCAACATAACTCATTGAAATAAAAACAGCCTAAATAAGGAAAAACAATATAAAATGAAACAAACAATTCTTGTTACTGGAGGAACGGGATTTATTGGTTCACACACAAGTGTAGAGCTAATAGAAGCTGGTTATGAAGTCGTTATTGTTGACGATTTATCTAACTCTAAAATTGAGGTTTTAGATGGTATTGAGAAAAATAACGGGCGTTAGACCAGCTTTTGAGCAGGTTGACCTTCGTGATCGTGAAGCTACAGAAAATGTCTTCCGTAAATATCCTAAGATAGAAGGTATTATTCATTTCGCAGCTTCTAAGGCAGTAGGCGAGGTGTACAGCTTCCTTTGATGTATTATAGAAACAATATTGTTTCATTGTTGAATCTATTGGAACTTATGCCAAAGTACAATGTAAAGGGAATCATCTTCTCAAGTTCTTGTACAGTATATGGTCAGCCAAATCCTGAGAACCTACCTGTTACAGAGGATGCTCCACATCAGAAAGCAACTTCACCATACGGTAATACCAAGGAAATCAACGAACAAATTATCTTAGATTATATTAATAGCGGTGCCGACATTAAGAGTATCGTATTAAGATATTTTAATCCTATTGGTGCACACCCATCAGCATTGATTGGTGAGTTACCTAATGAGTGTACCAAATAACTTGATTCCTTTTGTTACACAGACAGCTATGGGTATCAGAAAGGAATTGACCATCTTCGGTAATGATTATAACACACCTGATGGTACTTGTATCCGTGACTACATCTATGTTGTTGATTTGGCAAAGGCTCACGTTGCAGCTATGGCACGCGTACTTGACCAGGATACAGAGAAGATTGAGTACTTCAACATTGGTACAGGTAGTGGTAACTCTACAAAGGAGATTGTTGAAACCTTTGAAAAAGCTACTGGTGTTAAGGTAAACTGGAAGTATGGTCCACGTCGTGAAGGCGATATTGAAAAGATCTGGGGCGATTGCACCAAAGCCAACACAGTATTGGGTTGGAAAGCTGATACGCCATTGGCTGACGTTCTCGCAACTGCTTGGAAATGGCAGGAGAAGCTCAGAGAAGACGGAGTTATGTAGAAATCATTTTTTACGATTAATAATAGTCAAGATTAGTAAGCAAAAACAATATTGCAGGTGTATCCTGCTTTATTTTGTGTTTGTGTTGTTGTTATCCCTCGATGTGAATCGAGGGATAATTTTTATGCCCTTAAATCAGTCCAACTATTACTCAGTGCTGTACGCTAAACATTGACTCTATCATTAGTGTTTATAGTTTTCTATCTTATATATAACTACTATAAAAGTATCTCTTTTTCATTTTTCAAGCAACGTGTTGTTGCCCAGCACAAGTGGTGCTTATGCTCAGCACGATTGGTGCTCATGCCCAACACGATTGGTGTTGAGGGTTAATCACATTACAAAAATATGGATAGGAGAGCAATAACTTATATAATAATCAATAAGAAGAACAGAGCTGTTATCTACTATTCGATTGAGGCTAAATATACTTCCCAAGAACTATCTTAAGGTAAAACAGAACAACATTAAGGATAAAAAGATTAAAAAAGAACAACTTTTATCCGTATAAATTTGCGAATATGGGATATAATCTATAATTTTGCACATAAGATTTGCGATGTGCAAGTAACTAAATAGATAATTACAAGGGTATGTCAATATCAAAGACCAGACAAAAGCTTGTTGATGTAGCACGCCAACTTTTTGCAAAAAATGGTATTGCCAACACAACAATGAACGACATCGCCAAGGCTTCAGGTAAAGGTAGACGCACACTCTACACTTACTTTAAAAGCAAGGACGATGTGTATTATGCTGTTATTGAGTCTGAGCTGGAGCGTTTATCAGACAAGTTGGACGAAGTAGCTGCCAAAAACATCAGCCCTCAGGATAAAATCATCGAACTCATTTATACACACCTTAGTATGATTAAAGAGACTGTGATGCGTAATGGTAATTTGCGTGCAGAGTTCTTTAGGAATATATGGATGGTAGAAAAGGCACGAAAGAACTTCGATGAAGACGAGATTGAACTCTTCCGTAAGGTTTATTCTGACGCCAAGGAAGACGGAGATTTTGATATTGAAAACGTTGAACTTGTTGCAGACATCACGCACTATTGTATCAAAGGACTTGAAGTACCATTTATCTATGGTCGCTTAGGCCATGGACTAACAGAGGAATCTTCACGTCCGCTTGTGGCTAAGGTTGTGTATGGTGCATTAGGAAAAAGCGGACTGAAATAAATCATTATTCTATCATGTGATTTCAGTTAGCTTGCTTATTATAAACTTATAAACTAACAATATAAATCAAAACAACATGAAATTATTGGAAGGTAAGACAGCCCTGATTACAGGTGCTGCACGTGGTATTGGTAAGGCTATCGCATTGAAGTTTTGCAGAGGAGGGTGCAAACGTTGCATTCACCGACCTCGTTATCGACGAGAATGGCAAGGCTACAGAGGCAGAGATTGCTGCTTTTGGCGTAAAAGCTAAGGGTTATGCAAGTAATGCAGCAGACTTCGCACAGTCTGAAGAGGTTGTAAAAGCAGGTAAAGGAGGAATTCGGTTCTATTGATATCCTCATCAATAATGCTGGTATTACGAAAGATGGTCTTATGCTTCGTATGACAGAGCAGCAGTGGGATGCTGTTATCGCAGTAAACCTTAAGAGTGCCTTCAACTTCATTCACGCTTGTGTTCCAGTGATGATGCGTCAGCGTGGTGGTAGTATTATCAACATGGCAAGTGTTGTTGGCGTTCATGGTAATGCTGGTCAGGCTAACTATTCAGCTTCAAAGGCTGGTATGATTGCTTTGGCTAAGAGTGTAGCACAGGAGATGGGTCCTAAGGGAATCCGTGCAAATGCTATTGCGCCAGGCTTCATTGATACAGCTATGACACAGGCTTTGGATGACGATATCCGTAAGGAATGGACTTCAAAGATTCCTCTCCGCCGTGGTGGTACTGTAGAGGATGTAGCAAACACAGCTGTTTACCTTGGTTCTGAACTGTCAAGCTATGTTACAGGTCAGGTTATCCAGGTTGATGGCGGTATGAATATGTAAAGTTTCTTCCCTCCCACCCAACAGCAATGCTGCAAGGGTAGGGAGGGAAAATTTAGTTTACTTCTATAATTTCTTTACTTATTCGACAAGTGGTTAGCCCTTTCTTCTAACACATACAGCGAAGAAGGAAGATTTTATATAAGCTGTTTCTCTATAATTGTTACTACTGATAATCTTTTATTATAGCTCTCTATAAGGCTTTTCTTACTATGGAAGTACTTTACGAAGATAATCATATCATCATCGTCTACAAAGAGGCAGGCGAGATTGTACAAGGTGATAAAACTGGTGATGAACCTTTGTCAGAGATTGTCAAACAATGGATAAAGGAGAAATATCAGAAACCTGGAAATGTTTTTTTGGGTGTTGTACATAGACTGGACCGTCCTGTAGCGGGATTGGTTGTCTTTGCCAAGACATCAAAAGCACTTACAAGACTAAACGATATGTTCCGCAATGGTGAGGTGCATAAGACTTATTGGGCTATTGTTACACGTCCACCGTTTGAGACAGAGGCAACACTAACAGACTGGCTTGTACGTAACGAACGTCAGAATAAGAGTTACGCTTATAATCACCAAGTACCAACTTCTAAGAAATCTATCTTACATTATAAGGTAATCAATCAGTCAGAACGTTACACACTATTAGAGATTAATCTGATGACAGGTCGTCATCATCAAATTCGTTGTCAGTTGTCTAACATGGATTGCCCTATAAAAGGCGATTTGAAATATGGTGCTCCACGTTCTAATCCAGATGGCAGTATTTGTTTGTTGAGCCACCGTGTTGAATTCATTCACCCTGTTTCAAAGGAGAAGATCTGTATAGAATCACCACTACCTAAAGATAATCTTTGGCAAGCAATAGGTAAGTTCTAATTGAGAAGCCTAAATTTAGTAAGACTGATAGCCCCAGCTTTCGTTGGTTATTACCATCCGCACAACATGTGCGGGGCATCAAACACGATATGTGCGAGACCTCAACACAATATGTGTGGAAGCATCGCACATAATAAGATAGTATTAATACTTCAAGAGAAGATAGTCAAACAAACTATATTTCCTCCTTAATTTATTCCATGTTCATTCAATGCTTTAGCATACTTAGCAGCATTCACTTGATGCTCTTCGTATGTCTTGGCAAAGTTGTGTGTACCACTAAAATCCTCTTTAGCACACATGTAGATATAATCATGATGAACATAATTCAATACAGCATCAATAGCTGCCACAGATGGAATACGTATTGGGCCAGGAGGAAGGCCGCGATATTTATAGGTATTATAAGGATTATCAATCGTAAGCCACTTCTGATAGATACGATGAGCAGTAAAGTTCTTTGTAGCAAACTTTATTGTTGGATCGAGCCTGCAAAGGCATATTCATGTGTAAACGATTGATATACATACCGGCAATCTTTGGCATTTCTGCCTCATTATCGGTTTTCTTCGTCAACAATACTTGCAGAGCGTAACAATCTCACTTTCAGTAAAAAGCCAGCCTGTTTCGCTTTCTCTTTACGTTCAAAGTTCCAGAACTTCTTGTTCTCTTCACTCATCTTATCGAGAAACTTATCGACTGAAGTATTCCAATAGAAATCGTATGTATTAGGAATAAACATTGCAGGGATGGTTTCTGGGTAAAAACCATACTTCTTACAAGTTTCTTTTTGATTTAAGACGAGAAAGGAGTTCTGAACGTGAGAACATCAGCTTTTCGCTCACATCAGTGGCAAGATCTTCAATCGTTCTTACTGACCTAATCGTAATCTTCACAGGGGCTTGAAGACCATTAATAATATGACGTGAAGTCTGAAGAGAACCAGAAGAACCAACAGTAAATCTACCAGGACGGATATGATTTGAATATCCCATAATTCCAGCAAGCTGCTTGAATACCCAAAAACCTTGAGGAGTTGAGATTGGCTGAAGCTTAGCATATACTGAGTCTATATTGTCGTTCTCATCAATAAGAACATATTTTTCTTTCCCTGTACGGGACATTCCCGAGAAGAAAAGAAAGTATGCTACACCTGCTAATATCGCAAAAATTGCAACAATAATCCAACGGGACGTTGTCCCTTTGTTCTTTCCTTTAGATTTTGCCATCGTCTTTACTTTATAATTCTGAAGTGCAAAGGTACAATTTTAAAGTACAAAACGAGCAATGACATGCGACTTTGATTATATCTTTTTTGAAATTTAAGAGAAAAGATAAGCTATTGTCTGCATAATTGTGTACTTTTGTCTGAGGTAAACAAAAGGATAATGAAAGAATTTGATACATATATCTTTGATTTAGATGGTACGTTGCTAAGTACATTAAACGACTTGGCTGCAAGTACAAACTATGCACTTCGTTGGGCTGGAATGCCTGAACGTACAATAGAAGAAATACGTATGTTTGTGGGAAATGGAGTAAAAACTACTCATGGAACGTGCCATTCCAAATGGTATTAATAACCCTAAGTTTGAGGAGACTTACGCCAAGTTTCGTGAACATTATTTGGAGCATAATCTTGACACAACCAGTCCTTACGAGGGTATTCCAGCGTTATTACGCGAATTAAAACGCCGTGGTAAGAAACTTGCTATTGTAAGCAATAAGTTCTATGCAGCAACACAAGACCTTGCAAAACATTTCTTTCCAGACACAATAGAGGTGGCAATAGGAGAGCGCGAGACTATCAGAAAGAAGCCTGCACCAGACACAGTATTGGAGGCTCTTCGGCAATTAGGAGCATCAAAGGAAGGTGCTGTATATATTGGTGACAGTGATGTAGATATAATGACAGCCAAAAACTGTGGATTACCATGTATCAGTGTGCTTTGGGGATTTCGTGATAAAGATTTCTTAATACAGCATGGTGGTACAATATTCGTTAATAAACCAACTGACATTTTAGGCGAATAATCTTTTTGCTCATTCTTACTTGCTATATATAAAGTCATAGAGGCTTCATATATAGCAATCCTTTTTATTCAATCGTCCTATGATAATAGGGCTTTTTAATTTCTATTTATCATAACTACCATTATCTTAAAAACAATAAACACGTTTTTGTATTCATGCTCAGCACATATGGTGCTTATCATCAACACCATATGTGTTGGGCATAAAAACGTTGCGTAAAGATAGCAAAATTGAATTTATTCATGGTGATATGGTTCACCTTTTATAATTGTGCAAGCACGATAAAGTTGTTCTGTAAAGATGAGTCTGACCATCTGATGTGAAAAAGTCATACGTGACAACGAGATCTTTTCATTGGCACGTGCATAAACATCTGGAGAGAAACCATAGGGTCCACCAATGATAAAAATAAGTCGTCGAGCCGTATTTTGTTTTTGTTTCAACCAATTTGCATATTCAATAGAACGAAATTCAGCACCATGTTCGTCTAACAAAACGACCGTATCAGAAGGCTGAATTTCTTTCAAAATCAATTCACCTTCCTTTTGTTTTTGTTGATCTTCTGAAAGGCTTTTCGTATTTTTTAATTCTGGGATTGTAGTAATACTAAACGGCATATAATGCTCAATACGACTGACATAATCATCTATACCAAGCTTAAATATCTTACTCTGCGTTTTCCCAACAAGGATGAGTATCGTCTTCATATTAAAACTTCTTTATTTCTTCCCACAGTCTTTGCACTGGCAATCCCATAACATTAAAATAGCTACCGTTAATAGATGTAACTCCAACATAGCCAATCCATTCTTGAATACCATAAGCTCCTGCTTTATCGAAAGGCTTATAATGCTCTATGTAATAGGTGATTTCATCTTCTGAAAGCTGCTTAAAAGTCACATCAGTAGTCACTGAGAAAGCGTGCTCCTTATCAGTTGTCAACAAACAAACACCCGTAATAACCTGATGCGTTCTACCACTGATAAGCTGAAGCATACGACGTGCATCCTCTGCATCCTTAGGCTTTCCAAGCACCTCATCTCCAACAATTACCACCGTATCAGCCGTAATAACAAGGTCGCCCTCCCTATCAATGTACGATAGGGGGCTGCCTTCTCACGAGAAATATAGCCAGCCACTTCAGCAGCAGGGTAGATTGTCAGGATAAGACTCATCAATATCAGGCAATACTTTTTACTTCAAAAATCCAAGTCCAAACCACCTAAAAGTTCACGACGACGCGGCGAATTACTCGCAAGTATTATACGCTTCATTATTTTACAGTTTACCAGCCAAAAGCCTTTTCATTTAACACCCATTTCCCTTGAGCCTTCATCACCTGCTCAAGAATATCACGTGCAACACCATATCCTCCCTTGCAATCACTAATATAGGTTGATATCTCTTTGATTTCAGCACACGCATCTTTTGGACAGCAAGGACAACCAGCACGCTTCATCACTTCGTAATCAGGAATGTCATCACCAACATATATGATTTCATCTTCTTTCAAATCATACTTCTTAGAAACTCTTCCCATGTGCGTATCTTCATCGAACAGCTGATATAAACATCCTTAACGCCAAGATATTCATAGCGTGAACGCACGTTTTCATTATGTCCACCTGTCATAATCGCAAGCTGTAGCCCATGCTTTACAGCCAACTGAATAGCATAACCATCCTTAATATTAATCGTACGTAGTGGATCACCCTTTTCATCCATCTGAATGGTAGAAGCAGACAATACGCCATCCACATCAAAGACAACAGCCTTTATCTTTTGTAAATCGTAGTTTATCATATAAGTAAGTATAATCTATTTAGATTGTAAACAACTACATTATAACAAGTTACATCTATATATTAGAGTTTATTATTAATCTATCTTTTGTCTAAAGTGAGATTATCCACCAGCGGATTAATCCCCTTTGAAAGCATCTGATAAAGTTCCTGCAGATTCTCTTTACCATTCATCAACTCCAACTGCTTGCTCATTACATTCCTATCTCCACGCACTGCAGGTCCAGTCTGTGCCTCCTTTGGGCTGATTTTCTGTATCTTCTCAGTTGTTTCATTAATCAATGGCAACATCACATCGAACGGAATACCATGCTCATCGAGAATGTCTGAAGCCACCGTATAGCAGTAATTTGTAAAGTTACAAGCCCAAACAGCAGCTAAATGTAGGTACTTCCTATCTGCGGAAGACAACCTTATCACACGCTGAGTAAGTTTATTAGCAAGACTCCTAATAACATCCTCCGTCTCAATAGAATTGCCCTCAATAAACACTGGGATACGCTCAAAATCCACATCCTTAGTCTTAGAGAACGTTTGCATGGGATAGAATACGCCATAACGCAGTGCCTTTCCTTCAAAAACAACTCATTGGCATAGAGCCTGCTGTATGGAGAAAAAAAGTTTGTCTCCCCTACCCTTACAGACCTCTGAAATCAACTCACAGAGAACACTATCTTTCACAGAAAAAGATGTAAACATCAGCCTCATCATGAAGTGCTTTTTATATCTGTTAGCCACTCTGCCTCAAGCAATTCACCTAATGTTCGGGCAGAATCTTCAGTACGACTATACACCTGACTGATAATTACACCAGCCTTTTTCAACGACTTACCTAACTGTGTGGCAAGATTACCAGCACCAATCAATGTAACCTTCATCATGCCAACAAATTTAATAATTTTAAAAGGAAATATGTCGGGAAGTCATCGCCTTTTTAATAAAGATTTACTACTTTTGCGCATACTGGCACATAAACCAGCAGTATATTAAACTTTAAAGAGATAGAAACACGTATGAAATTTATTGGAATTATCCCCGCTCGCTATAGCTCTTCACGCTTTCCTGGTAAACCTTTAGCAATACTTGGAGGAAAAAGCCGTAATAGAACATGTTTACAGACAGGTAAGTAGTGTGTTGGAAGATGTATTTGTTGCCACAGACGACCAGCGTATCTACGATGCTGTAGAGGCGTTTGGCGGTAAGGCTATAATGACTCGTTCCGACCATCAGAGTGGCACAGATAGAATCTGCGAAGCCCTCGACAAGGTGGGCGGAGACTTTGATGTCGTTATCAACATACAGGGTGACGAACCTTTCATACAGAGAAGTCAGCTTGAAACTGTCATGCAGTGTTTTGACGACCCACGCACACAGATAGCGACACTTGGCAAACCTTTTGAGTCAATGGAGGCGGTAGAGAATCCTAATTCACCTAAGATTGTACTCGACAATGATGGCTATGCACTTTATTTCTCTCGCTCAGTCATTCCTTTTGTACGTGGTAAAGAAAGTGCAGAGTGGCTCACTCATTTTCCTTTCCTCAAACACATCGGACTCTATGCTTACCGTACTGAGGTGTTACGTGAAGTAAGTCATCTGCCACAGTCCTCACTTGAGTTAGCAGAAAGCCTTGAACAGCTACGCTGGTTACAGAATGGTTATAAAATAAAAGTTGGTCTTACGGATGTTGAAACCATCGGTATTGATACGCCAGAAGACCTTCAGCGCGCTGAAGAAAAAAATTGCGTAGCCTATAAAAAAACAAAGGTTGAAAAGCATAAGAAACAGACTTCAGTACAACTCGTCTAAGAACTATATAAAAATGCTTTTTGTCCGAACGTTGCCTACCTTATTAGCCACGTTCGGACAAAATTAGCACAAACAAAGAAAAGCTAAGAAAGACATACGCAAAGGAAATTTTTATTACAAACCGTCCACTGATTTTTATCTTAAAAAGACAGCCTAAAAACAGTCCTGAGTATCACTTTTTATAACTAACTAATAATCAAACCATTATAAACTGCTATTTCAGAAGGTGCTTTTATTGGCTTCTTAAAGGGCGTTAGTAAGACCTCAAAAGGGCATCTTTAGCAAGCCAAAGGGCGTCTTTTTCAAAAGCCAAAAGAGCATCTATTGGTTTTTCATATACAATTTATTTTTTTACAAATAAGACTTTTGATTCGACAAAAAGAAGACTATTTTTAACATGCAAAAATACTATAAAATAGAAGTTGCCCAGTACCAACTAAAAATCACTAACACGTCAAAGCGGGCAATAAGTTAATATCTATCTATGATAGAACTTCAAAAACAATTATAAAAAGTCGGCAACCCATTTTTCAAGTAACAAAAGCCCTCTTTTAGCAGAAATTTATGCTTTAATTCAGCTGATAATCAACAAATATTAGCTACCTTTTGCACAGAAAACTCCTTTTTAAGATATGAATAACAGATACATGATGCGCGGCGTAAGTGCTGCTAAGGAAGATGTGCATAATGCCATCAAGAACATTGACAAAGGTCTTTACCCACAGGCTTTCTGTAAGATTATCCCCGATATTCTTGGCGGAGACCCAGAGTATTGCAACATTATGCATGCCGACGGTGCCGGAACAAAGTCTGCACTGGCTTACATGTATTGGAAGGAGACGGGCGACCTAAGCGTATGGCGTGGCATTGCGCAGGATGCTATCGTAATGAATACAGACGACCTGCTCTGTGTGGGTGCGGTGAGATAACATCCTTGTCAGCTCAACCATCGGTCGCAATAAGATGCTTGTACCGGGCGAGGTTATCTCAGCTATCATCAATGGTACTGATGAACTCTTGGCTGATATGCGCAAAATGGGCATTGGCATCTACCCTACTGGCGGTGAGACGGCAGATGTCGGCGACCTTGTTCGTACGATTATTGTGGACTCAACTGTTACCTGCCGTATGCGTCGTGAGGACGTTATTGACAATGCAAACATCCGTCCAGGCGATGTGATAGTAGGTCTTTCATCTACTGGTCAGGCTACATACGAGACACGCTATAACGGTGGTATGGGTAGCAATGGTCTGACTTCTGCACGTCATGATGTATTTGCTAAATATCTTGCTGAGAACTATCCAGAGAGCTATGACCACGCAGTACCAGAAGAGTTGGTATACAGTGGTAAGTATAAGTTGACCGATGCTGTGGAGGGAAGTCCTGTCAATGCAGGCGAATTAGTACTTTCTCCTACTCGTACCTATGCTCCAGTCATCAAGCGATTGTTGGATGAGTTGCGCCCAGAGGTTCATGGTATGGTACATTGTACAGGTGGTGCACAAACGAAAGTACTACACTTCGTAAATGAGAATTGCCGTGTCATCAAAGATAATATGTTCCCAGTTCCTCCACTCTTCCGTGCTATTAAGGAGTGTAGCGGTACTGATTGGAAGGAAATGTATCAGGTATTCAACATGGGTCATCGTATGGAAATCTATGTTCGTCCAGAGGTTGCTGAGCAGGTTATTACCATCAGTAAGGAGTTCAACATCGATGCACAGATTGTCGGACACATCGAAGAAGGCAAGCGTAGCTTAACGATTAAGAGTGAGTTTGGCACATTTGATTATTGATAATTCACGATTATAAATTCACAATTTACAATTAGGAATATTGTTATTCTCCAAGTGTGGGAATAGCACTTTCATGTATCAGATTGTTTCTGATTGTGGATGTTGAACGATAGGGTTATGAATTAAACTAAAAGATTATGATAGATAACAACAGTATATTACAGAAACTCGACGGACTTGAGGGCTCGTTATGAAGAAGTATCAACGCTTATAACAGACCCAAGTGTCATTACGAATCGAGTCACGTTATGTGAAACTGACAAAGGAATATAAGGACCTTGGCGACATTATGGATGCTCGTCGCCGTTATATCAACTGTCTGACCACTATCAAAGAGGCAAAGGATATCATTGCCAATGAGAGTGATGCGGAGATGAAAGAGATGGCACGTGAGGAGTTATCTGAGAACGAAGCACTTCAACCTGCACTCGAAGAGAAATCAAGCTGCTACTTGTACCAAAGGATCAGAGGACGCTAAGAACGTTCAGATGGAGATTCGCGGTGGTGCTGGTGGTGATGAAGCAGCGCTCTTTGCCGGTGATCTCTTTAATATGTACAAACGTTATTGCGACAAGAAGGGCTGGAAACTCTCTATCACAGCTGTGTCTGAGGGTACTGCAGGTGGTTTTAAGGAGATTGACTTTGCCGTTGAAGGTGATAACGTCTATGGTACCTTAAAGTATGAGTCAGGTGTCCACCGTGTACAGCGTGTACCTGCTACCGAGACACAGGTCGTATGCACATCTGCTGCGACTGTTGCCGTACTGCCAGAGGCTGATAAGTTCGAAGTAAACATCAATGAAGGCGATATCAAGTGGGATACTTTCCGTTCCAGTGGTGCCGGTGGTCAGAACGTAAATAAGGTTGAATCTGGTGTACGTCTACGCTATCCATGGAAGAATCCTAACACTGGTGAGGTAGAAGAAATCCTTATCGAGTGTACCGAGACACGTGATCAGCCAAAGAATAAGGAGCGCGCATTGAGTCGCCTTTATACTTACATCTATGACCACGAGCATCAGAAGTATGTTGATGACATCGCAAGTCGCCGTAAGACTTTGGTATCAACAGGTGACCGAAGTGCTAAGATTCGCACTTATAACTACCCACAAGGCCGTGTTACCGACCACCGTATCGGCTTCACAACTCACGACTTACAGGGGCTTCATGAATGGTGAAATTCAGAACATGATTGACGCTTTGACCGTTGCAGAGAATGCTGAGAAGTTGAAGGAAACAGAGTTATAACAACTAATATTAAGTAGATATGAGCAACGAAACTAAAAGCTAAGAAAGAAAAGCAAGTTAGATATTGACAACAACTTTGACTTGAAACTTGTAAGAACGTTGAGCCCAGCACTTAGATGGGTGCTTGTATTACCAATGGCGTTCCTTGCAATGTTTGTAATTCAAATTGGATATGGTTTCATCGTTAAACTCATATTATCGAACTTTGCTCAAGATGGTATTGTGAGCATAATCGGCAATAGTACTGTTATGCTTGCTAAGTACACTATGTTCGTAATAGCAGCAACATCAACTGCTCCAGTTGCACGCAACAAGAAGTTCATTATAGCTATCGTATCAGCACTTATCGGTGCATTGCTATGTGTGGGAGGTACAGCCATTGCTATTTCAGTTGCTGTTTCAACCGATAACACCATGTTAATCGCAACATTTGTAGCTTCAATGGTTGGCTTGCTATTAGGTATATGGAAGGTTCGTAATTCTATCTCTAAGCCAGTAGCAGAGGAAGACAAAGTTTCTCAACTATAAAAGTAGCTACAAAAAGCTAAATCACAATTTAGGGGCGTACGGTTCGCATATTTGTTATACATAGTACTTACGGAAACAAGAGCCGCTCGCCCCTGAAATTACTACTGATATACATTGGAAATACTCTTTTGATAAATTCTTAAAAAGATAACCTTTATGAACAGACAACAGTTAATCAACGAGATCTTCACAAAGAAGACATTCTTATGTGTGGGACTTGACACTGATATCAACAAGATACCAGCACACTTGAAGAATGAGGATGACCCTATCTTTGCTTTCAACAAGGCAATCATTGATGCAACAGCACCTTATTGCGTAGCCTATAAACCAAACCTTGCTTTCTATGAGTGCTATGGTTTGAAAGGTATGTTGGCATTTGAAAAAGACCATTCAATATATAAAGGAGAACCATCCAAACCACTTTATCATTGCTGATGCTAAGCGTGGTGATATCGGCAACACATCTAAGATGTATGCCCAGACATTCTTCGAAGAGTATAATCTTGATTCTGTTACTGTTGCTCCATACATGGGCGAAGACAGTGTAAAACCTTTCCTTGAGTATGACGGAAAGTGGGTTATTCTACTCGCCTTGACAAGTAACAAAGGTAGTCATGACTTCCAGTTGACAGAGGATAAGCAGGGCGAACGCCTCTTTGAAAAGGTCTTAAAGAAGTCACAGGAATGGGGAACAACCGAAAACCTAATGTACGTTGTAGGTGCAACACAGGGAAAGATGTTTGAGGATATCCGCCGTATGGCACCAGAACATTTCCTTTTGGTACCAGGAGTTGGTGCACAAGGTGGTAGCTTACAGGAGGTTTGTAAGTATGGAATGACAAAGGATTGTGGTCTGCTTGTAAATTCATCACGTGGTATTATCTACGCAAGCACTGACACAGACTTTGCTGAAGTTGCTGCAGTAAAGGCAAAAAGAGCTGCAAGAAGAAATGGCTGTTGAACTGGAACATATCGCAAAAATAACGATATACATACATCTAAAGAAAAGGCTCAGTAGACAAACAAAGATGTTGTCAACTGAGCCTTTTTATTATTCGCATTTAAAATAATAAGAATAGTTATTATATTAAATGCATAGATTGAAAATAGAATAAAGACTTATACTCTCCTTAAGACAATACCATTAATTCCAATTCTTTTAGTTTTTTTGTAAACTATTTTCGTGTGACTCAAATCTCAAGATATAGTCTTTTAGCTTCTTAAAGACGCCTAATTGGCTTGCAATAGGTGCCCTTTTTGAAGTGTTACTAACGCCCTTTTGAAACCCAATTAAGCACCTCTTATCGTACTATTTTATAACTATCTGATTCACTGTTGGTTTGCAAAAGTTGCTTTTTAAAAAGGCTTCTTGCTCAGTTTTTGAAGAAGGTTTAAGCGAATAAATGTAATCATTTTTTTCGCAACCTTATCTATATTTTTAAGTATTGAAATTAAAAAGCTTTCCGTGTCGAGGGCTGATAATAAAATAGGAAATTGACTGTCTTAGCTATGTTTTTTTATTTAATGAGCAACTTCGGTTTTTTTCCGTTAAAGCTATACGAAAAAGTATACACATTTAACGGAAGAACCTTAAAAACGATATCCAAATCCGAGGTTGAGATAGATTGGATAAAGTCCGAAACTAATCGTCTTGAAATCGCTTTCAAAGATGTTATTGAATGCCCATGTAAGGTCAGCATTGACAGTAAAGTGATTGAAAAGCACGCCATGTTGCACCTAACTGACCACCCCACTGGAAGTGACGGAGGTTAGATGAGAAATCATATGACGCTGTATTACCATCAGCAAAAGTAAGTTTCTCACCCACAGGAGTGCCTTCACGCAGATAACCATCACTTACATGACCCGTGAACTGACCATCTAACTTGATAGAAGAGTAAAGCCCTGCACGCACCTTCCAGCAATCATTGAAACGATAGTTTGCCATGACAGGAATGGTAAGAAGGGTTGTATTATAGTTTGTCTTTACATAACCCGTCCAGTAACCTGCCACACGACTGCCGTCATTGAGAATCTCCATGCTGTAGTTCTTCACGTTTGCACCAGTTATCATACCCTTTTCTTCAAACTTCAAGCCAGTAGAAACACCCCACTTCTGCTCCTTACCGAGCCATTTAGTGACTGTTCCTTCTAACGTTCCATTGAACTTTGGACTATAACTACTTATCTTTCTGATTTCTACAGGCATAGGAAGAGGAGAAGCGCCACCAATATTTACGCCAGCTTTCACTTCATATTCCCAGCCATTTTGTTCTGCACTGCTCAATGAAGAAGTGCGGTCTGTTTGTGCAAAGGCTGTCGTTGTGCAGCTCATAGCCACGATTGCAACAGCAATAATATGTTGTTTCATTTGTCTTATTTTTATCTTTAATATCTTTGTGTCAACTCTCAAACCATTGAACTCGTTACTTGTCAACTCCAAACAACTACTACTCAGAGTATAACTTCAGTTCATCCACATAGAGCGTACTGCCCACAGCACCATTGAAGAAAGCACCATCCTTACTTGAAGACATGATGATAGCAAGGCTATACTTACCGTTCTTCAACTTCTCACTGTCAACATTGCGACCTGCTACAGGCTCAAATGAGATAGAGAAACGTGTCCATTCTTCTGTTTCCTTTGCATTCTTAAGCTGTGCAAGGAGGACAATACGGTCACTGGTTAATGAATTGGTACCATCAAGATACTCCACTCCGTCGCCCGTTTCAAAGAGTACTGCGTAAATAGCCAAACTATCCTTACGACCTTTAATCTCCTTCTTATCCTTATCTTGAAACTTCTCTCCAGCCTTGTATTTATAGTAGCCAATCAACTCCTTAGGCATCTTGTAGAATGGACGACCAAAGTGAGTTGACTTTGCTGGGTTACCCATATCAATTTGGAAATCACCTGTAAAGAGATTACCTGCTGCTATTGGGGCACCGAACATAGCACCAAGGAAACCCGTACTAACGGTGTCAGCTTCAGACACTTACCCACATAACCATCTTCTGCTTGACTTGTTGGGTATTCAGTAGCCTTGCTATCACCCATGAGGAATGATACACCAGCATTACCACTACCCCACTCTGCAAGATTACCATCAGCAGTCTTGTCAACAAAAAGTATGATACTTACTGGTAGAATCAACCTTAAGCATCTCGAAATGGAAATCAGTAGCAACATCATTACTTACAAATGACACCTTATAAGTCTTCTTCCACTGACCGTCCTGTGAAGTCACCGTATAGCTCTGAGGCCGTGTAAAGTTTAACTTAGTACCACTCTCAGGCTCAATCTTAGCACCTTCAGTGAGCTTAAACGTTGGAGCCAAGTTAGTTAAGTCTTCCCAACCATTGACATAGAATAGTACTTCATTATTCGTGATAACAGGCTTACGGACCAGAGTTGTACCGTCAACCGTAACATCTGTAATATCTGCTTCCGCATTTAATGCTTCCTCCTTAATACAAGAAGAAAGTAAGAGTCCTGCCATCAGAGCAAGAACCATTGGTCTAAATAACTTCATTAGATTATACGATTATTTATTAAAATTAGACGAATTATCAGTGCAAAGGTACGTACTGTATAAGAAAGAGATAATGCTATATGACAGCCAAAGCAAGGAACACACACATTAAAATTATATACAGAATAAAGTCTTTTATGTAATTATATATCAGCATTAAAGATTATTCTATCAATAAATTATGTATCTTTGCAAACAAATATATCACACTGATAAACATAGAAAATAAATATGGCAAAAGTATTGGTAACAGGTGCTAACAAAGGCATTGGCTATGGCATCTGTAAGTTTTTAGGCAAGAGTGGCTGGCAGGTAATCGTTGGTGCGCGTAATAGCGAGCGTGCCGAGGAGGCGATGAAGTCATTGAAAGCTGAAGGAGTGGACGTGATTGGATGGCAATATGTCAATCTATCAGACAACATTTCTTTGGAACAAACAGCAAAAGAAGTAAAAGAGAAATATCATGACTTGGAACTATTGGTTAACAATGCTGGAATTCCTGGTGATATGGAAGTAGCAAGTTATGAGTCAGAGCTAAAGGATGTAATAGATACCGTACAAGTAAACTATGTCGGAACATTCTGCTTGACAAAGGCACTTACCCCATTACTCTCTGCAAACAAAGGAAGAATTGTGAACATAACCGTACCATCTGAGGTTAGTCCTTACTGGCATCCAATGGCTTACGTAGCCAGTAAAGCAGCACAGAATGCAATGACCAGCATTATGGCTATGGAATTTGAGAAGAACAACATACCTGTTGAAATCTTCAATATCCACCCTGGTGCGACGACAACCGATTTAAATAACCATTATACAGGACCAGGTTCTCACTCGATAGATGTTGTTAGTGAGAAGATTGCAGAGGTTATCAATGATGGAAAAAAGCATCAAGGAGAGTTTGTTGAACTATATCCTATCGTTGACGAAGGACGATAATTTAGGCTAAAAGAATAACTCTTTTTATTCTTCCCTACAAACATTGCAGTAATACTCCTTTACTTCCTACAGTGTCGAAACCACTGTGGGCTACGTGTCTTTAAACCCAAATCAGTCAATACGATTATAAGAATTATACATTATTGTGGTCTAATGACTGATTGGGGTTAAATAAAACCTCCGTCAACTCTCGTGGATTCGCATGAGATTTGACTTCAAAAGGTAAGGAAATATATTGACAAAATATTCAAAGATAAGGTAGGGAAATAACTTAAAAGCAAGTTCTTTTATCACCTTTGTAAGTTACTTGCTATCAAGCAGTTGAAAAGATAGATTTTAAAAGGTGCTTTATAAGGGTCCAAAAGGGCGTTAGTAAGACCTCAAAAGGGCATCTTTTGCAAGCCCAAAGGGCGTTAATTGCAAGCCGTTTGTTGGTCTTTTAAAAGCCAGCATATGAAAAATTAGGACAAAAGGTATGTTTAGAAGTTTGAAGTGATAAGGTTTGCCACTTGCATTTAGACTTTTAAGACATATCAAACAGAGTAATTCTAAGTTTCTTGCTACACATTTAGAGTTGTTCTGTACACCTTATTATATAATAGCTTTTTATCACTCTATACTTAGAAGAACCTATTTTTCACCCTCTATCCTCTCCTATTTTGATGTCTAATAGCTGTATTTATAAACCTATTTCTAATACGATAACCTTCCATTACTTTTGCCAAATGAAGGTAACTAAAGTTTGTTTAAATAGTTTTTGCATTAAAAAGTTTTGAATTACAAAAAAACTAATTTGTATTTTTACACACGAAACCTAAACTATCATTGTTTAAATCTATATTTGTTATATATGGCACGAGAAAAACAAATCATCGAGTGTGTCCCTAATTTTAGTGAAGGACGAAACAAAGATGTAATCAAGCAGATTACTGATGAAGTGGAACGCGTTAAAAGGCGTTAAATTACTGGATGTTGACCCTGGAGAAGCAACCAATCGTACGGTTGTAACCTTCGTTGGTGAACCATCAGTAGTTGTAGAAGCTGCTTTCCGCTGTGTTAAGAAGGCTGCACAACTTATTGACATGCGACAGCATCATGGTGCTCACCCTCGTATGGGTGCAACAGATGTTTGTCCGCTTATCCCTGTTGCGGGTATCACCTTAGAAGAATGTGCTGTGTTGGCACGTCAGTTGGCAGAGCGTATCGCTAATGAGCTACAGGTTCCTTGCTACTGTTATGAAGCTGCAGCGAAGACTCCGGAACGTAAGAACTTAGCTATTTGTCGTAAGGGAGAGTATGAAGCACTTCCACAGCGTATGTCAGAAGCTGCAGAGGCACCCGATTATGGTGCACGTGAATGGGATGAGCAGTTAGCACGAACAGGCTGTACAGCTGTCGGTGCACGCGACTTCTTGATAGCAACTAACTTTAACCTTAACACAACCTCTACACGTCGTGCCAATGCAATAGCATTTGATGTAAGAGAAAAAGGTCGTCCTATGCGTGAAGGTGGTTCGCCTGTTGGTAAGCCAATGCAGGATGAAAAGGGCGAAATCATCATGCAACCCGGTACGTTGAAAGCTACAAAGGCTATTGGCTGGTTCATTGATGAATATGGAATCGCACAGGTGTCAATGAATATAACTGACATCAATATCACACCACTCCATGTTGCCTTTGACGAGGTTTGTCGCTGTGCACAGAACCGTGGTATACGCGTGACAGGTACTGAAATAGTAGGTCTTATTCCTAAGCGTACGCTCCTTGAAGCTGGAACTTATTTCTTGAAGAAGCAAGAACGCTCAATAGGTATTCCAGAAGAAGACATCATCAAGATTGCCATTATGTCTATGGGATTAGATGATTTGAAGCCTTTCAATCCACGTGAAAAAGTTATTGAATATCTTTTTGGAAGATGCTAATAAGACTCCAAAGCTTATTGACTTAACAGTCAAAGAGTTTGCTGATGAGACTTCACGTGAATCTCCAGCACCCGGAGGTGGTACAATCTCAGCTTATATGGGTGCATTAGGTGCTGCCTTAGGTACAATGGTAGCCAACCTCTCCAGCCATAAAGCAGGATGGGATGCACGCTGGGAAGAATTCAGTAACTGGGCTGAAAAGGGTCAGACAATACAAGCTGAACTAATGGTACTCGTTGATGAAGACACAGAAGCTTTCAACCGAATCATGTCTGCCTTTGGACTTCCTAAGAGTACTGATGAGGAAAAGGCTGCACGTTCTCAGGCGATACAAGAAGCAACACTCTTCGCAACAGAAGTTCCTTTGCATACGATGAAGGCTTCATACAAGGTGTTTGAACTTTGTCGTGCAATGGCAGAAGAAGGTAATCCTAACAGTGTTTCAGATGCTGGTGTTGGTGTATTGGCAGCTCGTGCTGCTGTACTCGGCGCAGGTCTGAATGTGAAGATTAATGCTTCTGGCTTGAAAGACAAAGAAAAAGCAGAACATTTAGTTGCCGAGGCAAACAAGTTGATTGCTCAAGCTAATGAAGCTGAGGCAGAGATAATGAAGATAGTTGAGGCCAAACTATAATGTATTTCTTTACGTTATAAGGGTTATACTCCTTATAAACAAGGAGATAAATAGCACTTAAATCATCTCAAAATGAAGTTAATTATATATCAATAAATTGGGCAGGCATACCTTGCTTGCCCGATTAAAATCTCCATAAGATAATAGATATATAACCGTAGCTAAAGCTGTTATATGCTTTAACTATTACACTTTACGCTGAAAACCTTTTTTAATAACTACAACCCAAATAGATCTACTAAGTAACTATGACAAAAGAAGAATTTATAAAAGACATTCGCACAGGCATAGCCGACACGCTACCTGAGCCACAAGCATACGACCCTTCTATTAATCACGCACCAAAGCGTAAGGATATTCTCACACAAGAAGAGAAGAAACTTGCACTACGTAATGCGCTGCGTTATTTCCCAAAGAAGTTCCATGCAACATTAGCACCAGAGTTTGCGGAGGAGTTACGCCAATATGGTCGTATCTATATGTACCGTTTCCGCCCTACTTATGAGATGTATGCGCGTCCTATCGACGAATATCCTCATAACTCTAAACAGGCGGCAGCCATCATGATGATGATTCAGAACAACCTTGATAAGGCTGTTGCACAGCATCCCCATGAATTGATTACATACGGTGGTAATGGTGCCGTATTCCAGAATTGGGCACAATATCGCTTGGTGATGAAGTATTTGAGCGAGATGACTGATGAACAAACATTGGTGATGTATTCTGGTCATCCGCTCGGACTCTTCCCTTCTCATAAGAATGCTCCTCGTGTAGTGGTAACGAATGGTATGGTAATACCTAACTATTCTAAGCCAGACGATTGGGAACGTGATAATGCCTTGGGAGTAAGTCAGTATGGACAGATGACCGCAGGTTCCTATATGTATATCGGTCCACAGGGTATCGTTCATGGCACAACCATTACTGTTCTAAATGCTGCACGTAAACGATTGAAGGCTGGAGAGACAAGTATAAAAGGTATGCTCTTCGTTACTTCTGGCTTAGGCGGTATGTCTGGTGCTCAACCAAAGGCTGGTAACATAGCTGGAGTAGTAAGTATTACAGCAGAAATCAACCCATTGGCAGCACAGAAACGTTATGACCAAGGTTGGGTTGACGAACTTCACACCTCACTCGACGAACTTATCCCTGCAGCATTGAAGGCTGTTGAAGAGAAACGAACTGTCTCTATGGCTTATGTTGGTAATGTTGTTGACCTTTGGAACGCTTAGCAGCAGAAGATGTACACGTTGACTTAGGAAGTGATCAGACCTCCCTTCACAATCCATGGGCAGGTGGATACTATCCAGTCGGACTTTCTTTGGAAGAATCTAAACGTATGATGGCAGAGGAACCAGCGGTGTTTAAGGAGGAAGTTCAGGAGTCTTTACGTCGTCAGGTGGCAGCTATTAACAAGCTGACAGCGAAAGGTATGTACTTCTTCGACTATGGTAATGCTTTCCTTTTAGAGTCAAGTCGTGCGGGAGCGGACATCATGAAGGCTGATGGCAAGTTCCGTTATCCTTCTTATGTACAAGATATTATGGGACCAATGTTCTTCGATTATGGCTTTGGACCATTCCGTTGGGTTTGTTCATCAGGTGACCCAAAGGACTTAGAAACATCCGACCGCATTGCAACAGAGGTATTAGAAGAAATACGCAAGACGGCAACTCCAGATATTATCGGTCAACTTGACGATAACATTCATTGGATAAAAGAAGCAGGAAAGAACCATTTAGTTGTTGGTTCTCAGGCCCGTATCCTTTATGCTGACTCGGAAGGACGCACCAAGATTGCCTTGGCTTTCAATGAAGCAATACGTAGGGGAGAAATCTCTCGACCTATCGTTCTGGGACGTGATCACCATGATGTGTCGGGAACAGACTCTCCTTTCCGTGAGACATCTAATATATATGATGGCTCACAGTTCTGCGCTGACATGGCTGTACAGAATGTTATCGGCGACTCTTTCCGTGGTGCAACATGGGTATCTATCCACAATGGAGGCGGTGTTGGCTGGGGAGAAGTTATCAATGGTGGCTTCGGTATGGTGATTGATGGTAGTGAAGACGCCGACCGTCACATCCGTCAGATGCTCCTTTGGGATGTCAACAATGGTATTGCACGTCGTAGTTGGGCGCGCAATACAGGTTCTATTGATGCTATTCGAAGAGAGATGGAACGTACACCAGGACTCTGTGTCACACTCCCTAACATTGTTGATGATGATGTTATAAACACTGCTTTTTAATCAATTAAATCTATTATACTAATCCTTAGAAACTATGAACAAAATTCATCAGATTAGTGCCGAGCATCTGTCTATTGAGCAGATTGGCGAGATAATCAAGAACGGCACAAAGCTTGAACTTTCTGAAGATGCACGTCAACGAATTATTCGTTGTAGAGAGTATCTCGATAATAAGATTATAGAATCAGAAACTCCTATCTATGGTGTGACAACAGGCTTCGGCTCTCTCTGTAAGATATCTATCGACAAAGATAGTCTTTCACAGCTGCAGAAAAACCTCGTGATGTCTCATGCTTGTGGTGTGGGAGACCGCGTTCCTAATGAGATTGTAAAGATAATGTTGCTGCTCAAGATTCAGTCGCTCAGTTACGGCTATTCAGCCTGCCAGCTGAAGACCGTCGAGCGACTGATAGACTTCTTCAACAACGATATCTATCCTATTGTATATATGCAAGGATCGTTAGGTGCATCAGGCGACCTCGTTCCTTTAGCTCACCTCTCTCTACCACTTATCGGTATGGGTGAAGTTGAATACAAAGGCGAAATCTTATCTGGTTCTGACATCCTTAAGAAGATGAAATGGGAGGTTATAGAACTCGTTTCTAAAGAAGGTCTTGCCCTACTTAATGGAACTCAGAACATGAATGCCTTCGCTGTATGGGCACTCTTACAAAGTGAACGTTTGAGCGAGTGGGCTGATGTCATCGGTACAATGTCTCTTGAGGCTTACGATGGACGTATTGAACCATTCACACACGCTGTTCACGCTGTTCGTCATCATAAGGGACAGATTGACACTGCAGCACGTATAAGAGAACTATTAGAAGGCAGTGAGCTTATCAAACAGCCTAAGGTCAACGTACAAGACCCTTATTCTTTCCGCTGTATGCCACAAGTACATGGCGCATCAAAGGACACCATTGCCTATGTTAAGTCTGTCGTAGATATTGAAGTGAATGCAGCAACTGATAACCCAACCGTTTGTCCTGATGAAGATCTTGTTATCTCAGCAGGAAACTTCCATGGAGAACCAATTGCACAGCCAATGGACTTCCTTGCTATTGCTCTATGCGAACTAAGCAATATCTCTGAACGTCGTATCTATAAGCTCGTTTCTGGAACACGTAACCTACCAAGTTTCCTTGTGGCTAAGCCCGGTGTAAACAGTGGTTTTATGATTCCACAATACACAGCAGCATCTATTGTCAGCCAGAGTAAGACTTATTGTACGCCTGCATCTGTCGACAGTATTCCATCTTCACAAGGACAAGAAGACCATGTTAGTATGGGTGCTAATGCGGCAACAAAGCTCTATCAGGTTGTATTGAATACGGAACGTGTACTTGCTATCGAACTCTTTAATGCTGCACAAGCACTTGAGTTCCGTCGTCCGCTGAAGTCTTCTCCAACGATTGAAGCTATCCACAAGGCTTATCGTGAGAATGTTCCTTTCATTGACACAGACGAGTTTATGGCACCTCACATCGCCAAGTCTGTTGAATTCTTACGCAAATAAGTAAGTCATAAAGGGGTTGTATCAAGATTGTCTACAATTTTGACATAACCCCTTTCTTATTGAACATCCCATATTCTCACACTTTCATAGATTATAGGAACACTTGAAATGAAAAAGATTCATAGTTAAAAACATTGGCTTACTTGCTGGTATAGGGGCAAGAGGGAAAGCTATGTCTTAAAGGTAAAGAGATGACAGAACTAAACACGCTGTCCGATGCTTACCTTATTATAGAGGACGGACATTTTGCTGATTACGGTAAGATGAGCAATTGCCCATCTGTTTCTGATAATGAAGAAGTTGTTGATGCCGAAGGGGAACAATTCTTCCTTCATGAGTGCGACTCCCATACTCACATTGTCTATGCAAGTAGTCGAGAGCAAGAGTTTGTTGACAAGATTCGTGGACTCAGCTATGCAGAAATTGCTAAACGTGGTGGTGGTATCCTTAACTCGGCAGATCGCCTTCATGAATTGAGTGAAGACGAACTTTACCAACAAGCGATGAAGCGTGTTGATGAGATTATTAGGAAAGGAACAGGATGTGTAGAGATAAAAAGTGGCTATGGACTTAACACGGAAGATGAACTAAAGATGCTCCGTGTTATCCGTCGTATCAAAGAGACAACACGGCTGAAAGTCGTTGCAACATTCCTTGGTGCACATGCCGTTTCACGTGAATATAAAGGTAGACAAGATGCCTATGTTGACTTAATCATCAACGAAATGATACCCGCTGTGGGTGCTGAGAAATTAGCAGAGTTCATCGATGTGTTCTGTGACACGGGCTTCTTTACGCCAGAAGAAACCGCACGGATTCTTAAAGCTGGTGCAGCATATGGTATACGCCCCAAGATACATGCTGACGAGTTAGAATCATCAGGTGGTGTTGAAGTCGGTGTAGAACATAATGCTCTGTCAGTTGACCACTTAGAGAGTATGACTGAAGAAGAGATTGAGATTCTGAAGCATAGCGAAACAATGCCGACTGCACTCCCAGGAACCTCCTTCTTCCTTAACCTACCTTTTGCCTTAGGTCGAAAGATGATAGATCAAGGATTGCCACTTGCCCTTGCAAGCGATTATAACCCTGGCTCTACCCCATCAGGAGACATGAAGTTTATCGTTTCTCTTGGCTGTATCAAGATGCGCCTAATGCCAGCAGAAGCAATCAACGCCGCAACCTTGAATGGAGCATGTGCAATGGGATTGAGTAAAGAATATGGTTCTATTACACGTGGGAAGGTGGCTAACTTCTTTATTACAGACACAATCCCTTCTATAGAATTTATCCCTTACGCTTATACAACCCCTATCGTAAAACGAGTTTTCCTGCAAGGAGAAGAGTATGTATAGGTAGATTTAATGACACATCATAATAAGTTGAAACTACATTAGTAACATATTGCAAGGTAATCAAGCCTCAACGACACATCTATTGAAAAGGAGAACAAGTCATTATGACGGTTCTTGCAAAAGATGAAGTGATAAAGTAGACCCTTAGATAATAAGGTACGCGGAGAGCAAAGAGGACTAATAGCTATACACGGAGATAACTATAGTACAAAGAGCAACAGAGATGTTCCACACAGGTTTCTGACATCTTTGTCATCTATTTTTCAATAAAAAAACAGTAGCTATGGTCCTTTGATTCCTCCCTCGTCGGTATCATAGTGGGCTACGTATCTTTAAATAAAAGCCCTCGTTACCTTCGTGCATCTGTGTGATATTTAAAGTCGCAGAGACAAAAGAAATATATTGACAAAATGATTGAAGAAAAAGGTAGGAAAAATGACTTAAAAGCGAGTTATTTTTAGTACCAACATAAGTCACTTATTATCAAGTAGTTGCAAAAGGGACTTTTTAAAAAGGTGCTTAATAAGGGTTCAAAAGGGCGTTAGTTAGACCTCAAAGGGCATCTTTTGCAAGCCAATTAGGCGTTTATAGCAAAGCCGTTTAGTGGTCTTTACAAAATCGGTATGTGAAAAAAATTCAGACATTATTACCTTTGTTTAGTAAGACAATAATGACTTATTAATGTGGGAATGTTTACCGTATTGTAACACTTTTGAATCTATCACAAATAAAAAAGTCCATAAACTCTTGAAGAGTCTATGGACTTATGCTTTAATTGCGAGCGAGGGTTATGCCTCTGCTGGTGCCTCCTCTGCAGGAGCCTCAGAAGTAGTATCCTCAGCAGCCTGTGCTGCCTCAGCCTCAGCCTGTGCTGCAACGGCAGCAGCCTTCTTGTCTGCAACCTTCTTAGCAATAGCCTCGTTAACCTTCTTCTCAGCCTCGAGGTTCTGAGCAGCAGCAGCCTTCTTCGCGTCGGTTACCTTCTTCTCAACAGCCTCTGTAGCTGCAACCTTAGCCTGCTTCCAAGCATCAAACTTCTGCTGGCATGCAGCCTCGTCGAATGCGCCCTTCTTAACACCACCACGGAGGTGCTTCATCATGTAAACGCCCTCACCCTTAAGGATGTTACGAGCAGTGTCTGTTGGCTGAGCACCTGTCTCAACCCAGTAAAGAGCACGATCAAAATTCAAATCTACTGTGGCTGGATTGGTGTTAGGGGTTATAAGTACCAATCTTCTCAGTAAACTTACCATCACGTGGTGCACGAGCGTCAGCGATTACGATGCTGTAAAAGCATAGTTCTTACGACCACCGCGCTGCAATCTGATTTTTGTTGCCATAATTCTTTAATAAATATTTTAAAGGTTTGAATTTAATGCTGTCATCTCGTGACAGCGACTGCAAAATTACTTCTTTTTTTTCTAACAGCCAAATAATCTGATGATTATATTAATGCCACAACGATTATTTCTCGTACTGCTACGGATTTTTTCATAAAAGCATTTCAAGATTTGATAGCTTTCAATACTAAATTATCTTACAGTAATATGGAAACAACCCTGATGCTTCTCATGCTTTATGAAGCATCGTCCTTATGAACGTAAGTCGTTAAGCACTTCACTTAAAAACCCACTTAAGAGTATCATTTGTCACAGGGACGAGTAACTGAGCATATTTATTGTAAGCAATATCAAAGGTTGTACCATACAGGTGGCAGCTATTCTCTGTTGCATTATGATTATGCCGACGAAGTTTCTCAACATCTTCCTTTGTTCTCAATACGCTTGAAACTAAAAGTTTATTGATAGGCACTCCCTTTGTCTGCAAGCTATCCATAAAGTTACGGGCAATATCTTGAAGTAAGATAGCAGCACGTGGCACAAGATATGGTATGCTACTATTCAACTTCTTCATATTATAATATGGATTACTACCAACATATACCAATTCGCTCTTACGCTTCTCAGCATCAGCACGATCAGCAACAGGCTTCACACCATAACGCAACGCAGCTTCAAGTTGCTGTGGCTGCGAATCAGGGAAGCTCTCTTCATAATCTCTTACACCAACGATTCTGTTTTTCTTCTGTGATCCATCTGATGTAAAGAAATGAGACATCTTAACATTACTTGGAGTTGATTGAGCTTTAATCTTAGCTGAATCAACTTTTTCCATGACATGCGTGCTATCACTATCAACTTTGGATAATGCTTTCATCCTATCATGAGCGATAGACGGAAACAGTAACCTTATGAGGGCTAAAAGAAAAGTTATAGCTATGAAGCCCAATAAAAAACGATTCTTTGTTATCTTCTTTTTGTTTCATTGATACAAAGGTAATAAGTTTTTGCTGATTGCGAATTATGAATTAAGAATAATTTGTAAGTATCATTATTTTATAGTAACTTTGCGAACAAATATAAAGTAGAAAAAAATTGATAGAGAAGCATATAGTTCTTGAAGATATAGACCCAGTAGTCTTCTATGGGGTTGGCAATGGTCACCTCAAATGATAAAATCACTCTTCCCTAAGTTGAGAATTGTTGCAAGAGACAATGTTATTCGCATCTTAGGTGATGAGGAAGAGATGGTAAAGATTGAAGAAGACATTGAAACCATGCGTAAGCATGTGGAGCGGTATAACACCATTACAGAAGAGGACATCCTTGATATCGTGAAAGGTCGTAAGACCAAAGCTGATGCGGTAAAGGACGTCCTTGTTTATTCTGTATCGGGCAGACCTATCAAAGGGCGTTCGGAACATCAGCAGCAACTGATTGATGCCTTCGAGAAAAACGATATGATATTTGCTGTTGGACCAGCGGGAACGGGTAAAACTTATCTCAGTATAGCTTTAGCAGTAAAAGCTCTTAAAGAAAAAGCTGCAAAGAAGATTATCTTATCACGTCCAGCCGTTGAAGCTGGTGAGAAACTTGGCTTCCTTCCAGGTGACATGAAGGATAAGATTGACCCCTATCTGCAACCACTTTATGATGCTTTAGAGGACATGATTCCAGCTGTAAAGCTACAGGATATGATGGATAAACATATCATTCAGATTGCTCCATTGGCATTCATGCGAGGACGAACACTGAGTGATGCTGTAGTAATCCTTGACGAAGCACAGAATACAACACCAGCACAAATCCGCATGTTCTTAACACGTATGGGCTGGAATACAAAGATGGTTATCACAGGTGACTTGACTCAGATAGACCTACCTCATGCAGAGAAAAGCGGATTAAAGGAAGCACTTTCTATTCTAAATGGTGTGGATGGTATCTCAGTCATCAATCTGGATAAAAAAGACATTGTAAGACACAAATTGGTTACGCGTATCGTGAACGCATACGAAGCACACGATAAAGCTAACAAGAGATAGGACTCTATAAACATAAAAACAATGAAAGCATTAACAAAAACTGAATTCCATTTCAATGGACAGAAGAGTGTGTATCACGGCAAAGTACGTGATGTGTATGACATCAACGACGATCTTATCGTCATGGTAGCTACCGACCGAATCTCAGCATTCGATGTTGTACTACCTAAAGGAATACCGTTCAAAGGACAGGTTTTGAACCAGATTGCTGCCAAGTTCCTTGACCTGACAACAGACATCTGTCCTAACTGGAAGTTGGCTACTCCTGATCCAATGGTAACCGTTGGTCTGAAGTGTGAAGGCTTTCGTGTTGAAATGATTATCCGTTCAATCCTTACAGGTTCTGCATGGCGTGCCTACAAGGACGGATGTCGCGAGATTTGTGGCGTAAAACTCCCTGATGGTATGCGTGAGAACGAGGCGTTTCCCAGAGCCAATCGTAACTCCAACTACCAAAGCTGACGAAGGTCACGATATGAACATCTCTAAAGAAGAGATTATCGAGCAGGGTATTGTATCTGCAGAAGACTATGCAATCATCGAAGACTGGACACGTAAACTCTTTGCACGTGGTCAGGAGATTGCTGCAAAGCAGGGCTTGATACTCGTTGATACAAAGTATGAGTTCGGTAAGCGTGATGGTCAGTGCTACCTCATTGATGAGATTCACACACCAGACTCAAGCCGCTACTTCTATGCAGAAGGTTATGAGGAGAAACTTGAGAAGGGCGAACCACAGAAGCAACTTTCTAAGGAATTCCTTCGTCAGTGGCTTATCGAGCACAACTTTCATGAATGAGCCAGGACAGACAATGCCTGAGATTACAGATGAATATGCTGAGACAGTTAGCGACCGTTATATCGAACTTTACGAGCATATCACAGGTGAGAAGTTTGACAAGGCTGTTGAAGATGGTGATATTGCTGCACGCATCGAGAAGAATGTAAAGCAGTATCTGGCTTCAAGAAAGTAAAATGATAAATACTAATTCATAATTCTAAGTCCTTAATTCTGATTAGAACTATTCGCTGACAAACAACATAACATCAAAGAATAGTAATCATAATTATGAATTTAGAATTATGAATTATGAATTAAAAAGAATTATGTACGAGCAGGAAAAGATTAAGCCCTATGATGGAGAGGGCGAGAAAGGAAAACTAATAGAAGAGATGTTTGATAACATCGCACCAACTTACGACACCCTAAATCATCGACTTTCTGGAAATATTGATAAGGGATGGCGTAAGAAAGCTATTCGTCAGTTGCAGCCTTTCCGTCCAAAAGCAGATGCTTGACATTGCTACAGGTACTGGCGACTTTGCCATTCTTGCAGCCAAAGAGCTGAAGCCTCAACATCTTATCGGTGCAGATATTTCTGAAGGTATGATGGCTATCGGTCGTGAGAAGGTAAAAGCCGCAGGACTGAGTGACGTCATTTCTTTCCAGAAGGAAGACTGCCTTAACCTTTCTTTTCCTGACAATACGTTTGATGCTGTGACAGCTGCATTTGGTATTCGTAACTTCCAAAACCTCGACAAAGGACTTGCTGAGATTTGCCGTGTACTGAAGAAAGGTGGACATCTGAGCATTGTAGAACTTACAACGCCTGTTAAGTTCCCTATGAAACAACTTTTCCGCATCTATTCTAACACATTCTTGCTGAACTATGCTAAGTTTATCTCAAAAGATAAAAGTGCATACGAATACTATAACAAGACTGTTGAGGCTTTCCCACAAGGCGAAAAGATGATGGAGATATTCCAAAAAGCAGGCTTTGCGAAAAGCTCTTTCCGCCGATTGACATTCGGTATCTGTACAATGTATTTTGCAGAGAAATAGGATTCTTCTGAGATATTGACTTACAAAACCTAATAAGATAGGGAGACATTATTAAACATACTATCATAATAGTTTTGATTTCGTTTTCCTGTCACATTTAACACTTTGCATTAAACTACTGTAATACAGAATATTAAGCAACGTATCTGAATGACAGAAGTGACAGGAAAGTTCGTTTGTAAGTAGAATATCGTTCGACACAAGGGATGAATTAAATAATTTATAGAACAAGGTTAAGATATGGACAAGTACGGACTAATTGGCTACCCATTAGGGCACTCTTTCTCTATTGGCTATTTCAATGAGAAATTCGAGAACGAACACATCAATGCCCAATATATCAACTTTGAAATTCCATCAATAGAGGATTTCAAAGAGGTTGTTGATGCTAATCCTCAATTACGTGGACTGAATGTGACCATTCCTTATAAGGAGCAGGTAATTCCTTATCTTGATAGTCTTAGCCCAGAAGCTAAAGCTATTGGTGCTGTAAATGTTATTCGTGTCACCCACAAAGGCAATAAAACTATACTTAAAGGCTTCAATAGCGATGTGATTGGCTTCACACGTAGTATTGAACCTTTACTTGAACGCCACCATAAAAAGGCACTTATCCTCGGAACTGGTGGTGCATCGAAGGCTATCAACTATGGACTAAAGTCGCTCGGACTGGAAACGAAGTTTGTATCACGTACGAAAAAGAGCTGATGTCTTCACCTACGAAGAAATAACTCCTGAGATTATTCGTGAGTATAATGCGATTGTTAATTGTACTCCACTCGGCATGTACCCCAATACAGAGGTATGCCCATCACTTCCATACGAGGCTATGGACAGCCACACACTACTCTACGACCTACTATATAACCCTGATGAAACCTTATTTATGACAAAAGGGCGTGAGCATGGAGCTATTGTAAAGAATGGTCTTGAAATGCTTCTTCTACAGGCTTTTGCAAGCTGGGAGTTTTGGGAAGGAGAAGAGCAGAAATAAAACTGATTCATCCGAAATATGGAGTGATAAACTAAAGCCCTTACATAATAAGGTAAACCTTATCACTCTAAATTACTGAAACCCCATAAAACTTTCTGAAAGGAGATGAGGAATAAGAGGGTGTGTCAAAATGTCCACATCCTCTTTTTTTATGCACAAAGCCCCGACTTTCTCAAGCCAGGGCTTTGCTATTTCCTAAAGTTTTTGTACCTTTAGGCATACAAAAAATCTCATTATGACAAAGGTACACTTTCGTTCTTACATACACAAGAAAATGATTCTTTTTCCTCAAAGAATCGATAAGGATATCGCAGAAGATGACCCTGTTCGTCTTTTAGATGCCTTGGTGGATAATCTTATGTTGGATAATGTCTACAAACTTTATAAGCCCAGTGGTCGCAAGCCTTATCATCCACAAATGATGCTCAAGGTGATTCTTTACGCCTATATGAATAATATCTATTCCTGCCGTCGTATAGAGTCGCTCCTCAAGCGTGACATTCATTTCATCTATCTGGCAGGATATGAGCAGCCTGATTTTATTACCATCAATCGTTTTCGTAATCGTGTGAAAAAGGAAATCAACAATATCTTCACACAAGTCGTATTAGTACTTGCAGCCAAAGGTTTGATAAGTCTTGACGTTGAATATATTGACGGCACAAAGATCGAATCGAAAGCCAACAAGTATACCTTCGTTTGGAAGAGAACCGTGGAAAAGAACCGCGCCAAGTTGCAGGAACAAATACGCACACTCTTGCTTCAGGTTGATGATGTCATAGCGCAGGACAATGCCGCTAAAACAGAAGGTGTCGAGTTTACTGCAGCTCTGCTCGATGAGATATCCGTGGAATTGAACAAGTCTTTGGAATCAGCCCCTGAGCCTAAGATAAAGGAAGAGAAGCAGGCTGTTAGAACCAAGAAAAAACAGCTTAAAGAGCTTGAGAAGAAACGTAATAAACTCCAGGAGTATGACCAACACCTTGAGGTTATGGGAGAGAGAAACTCCTACAGCAAGACCGACCCTGATGCCACGTTTATGCACATGAAGGAGGACGCTATGCGGAACGGACAGACTAAGCCTGGATATAATCTGCAGATAGCAACTGAGAATCAGTTCATCACCGACTTTGCACTCTATGCTAACCGTACCGATACACTCACACTACCTTCTTTCTTGGAGTCTTTCAAATCACGCTATCATCGTTATGCCAAGACAGTCGTAGCTGATTCAGGCTATGGCTCCGAGGAGAACTATCTGTTCATGGATGTACATAATATGGAAGCCTATGTGAAATATAACTACTTCCATAAAGAGCAGCGCCCACGCTACACACCTAACCCATTCAGTCCCGCAAGCCTTTATTATAATAAGGAACAGGATTTCTACGTCTGCCCTATGGGACAGCATATGAAGCGTATAGGTATGAAGCGTTCCCTAACCTCTAATGGATTCGTTACTTACAGCGTACGTTATCAGGCAGAACGCTGTGATGGTTGTCCGTTGAGAGGCTCATGTTTTAAGGCAAGAGGGAACAGAATTATAGAAGTAAACCACCAACTACAGCACTATAAACAAAAGGCACGGGAACTGCTAACCTCGGAAGAAGGCATCAAGCATCGAGGACGAAGGTGCATAGAACCTGAAGCTGTTTTTGGACAAACAAAATATAATAAAGCCTACAAGAGGTTTAGGGCATTTTGGAAAAAGACAAAGGTCAATATGGACTTTGCCTTCTTTGCTATAGCCTTTAACATAGGGAAAATGTGTAGAAAAAAACCAATCTCAAGGAACTAAAAAAGCCGTTATGGAGGTACTTTTTAGTCACCTTCAAATGCTTTATACAAGTTTATATAGGCTATTTAAAGCCCAATAAATCATTTTATATGAAATTAGCAGCATAGCTGCAGTAAATAATGAATTATGTGGTAGACAAGGTAAAGGGGGGAGTAAAAAGAGGATGTGTCCATTTTGACACACCCTCCTTTTCTTGTTTTCTAAGATTGATCTTGTTCTTGCTTTCTTACCTAATTCACATTATCGAGCTACAAATAGCCACGAATGCGAGGCGTTTGTTTTAGTGCTTTTTAGCCTTCTGCTCCAAAGCTTGACGACGAGCATTCTGAATCTCGAGGAAACGAGCATCCATACTGCTGTCAAACTCTTGGTTCTTAATAATTAGCCTATCCATAAATGTATGTTATCTTAAATACTTAATTGACTGCAAAGATACGTTTTCTAAGTAATCATAACAAATTTATACGACCTTTTTTGAACTCTTTTTAGTTACTTTTTGACCATAGTCAATACTATTGATTTATATCAAACATAAACCCATTATATTGCAAACAAGACAGAAAAAAAGTTGGCTATGTCAAATATCTTTCCTACCTTTGCACAGAACTCGCAAAGAAAAAAATAAGTAATAACCGCAGAACCAAAGGGGTTCCGCACAAAAAGAAGAAAGGATAACATTATGTTGACATTTGGTATTGTTACTATCGTTGCAGCAGTAATTGCAGAGGCATTGATTGTTTCAAAAGAAGATTAATCTTGATTAGTAATTATCAAGTAACCAAAAAGACCAGAAATTAAATCGTAAGCTGTTGAAATCGATTAACAGCAGACAAATAAAAAGGAAAGCCGATGCGCCAAATGGTGTGTCGGCTTTTTTTCTATGGATAATATTACTCTTATCTAATGATTATCATCTCTCAATTCTACACCCTATTCTATCGTATTTTGCCCTCAATATCATTGGTGTCATCCATCCGCACATATCGTGCTAAGCATGCGCACATATGGTGTTAAGCATCCGCACCACATGTGCTAAGCAACAATATGCCATTTGAAAAGTAGCTATACGTTGGTAGAGAATAGGGAAAAAGACTATAATAGTTCTTCTAATAAAACATTATAAAGCCTTAAAAAGAAGACATCATCACTTTAGCTTATTGATAAAAGAGTAGTTTTCTACTATCACTTTACACTAAAAGGATATTAAGATCAGCAAGTGCTTTCTGTGCTATAGCATCGAGGTCTTCTCCTAATTCGCAGAAACTTAGAACACAATTATATGCAGCATGTCTCAATGGTAGACTCTCACCTGCTAACGTTGTGTGCGCCTGATCAAGGAACTCATTAATCCCTCGCTCATTAGGTTCCATACCACGAGCAAACAAACGAGCAAGCAACTGATAGCCACAAAGCTGATACATATCACGATCAGAAGCAATCCACTTGTATGCCAAAGCAGGTGCAAAGTCAAGATACTGAAGAAGATTAAAAGCCAATAACTCAGCCATTTCCTGTGTACGAAGGCGTTCCATCCATACTTCCACAAGGTCTTCATCCATCTTCTCAGCTGGCATAATAAGCGTAGCAAGTACCTGACACTCACGAATATCCTCTTTCCAAAGCTCTATAGCAAGCTCATAATCCTTACCATATTCAGCTGCCATCTTCTGCAAATCAGGGATTGGCACTCCCCAGTTTATCTTATACGTAACACCCTTTTTGACGCATAGAGTGCGATGCAACTCCATTCATCAAGAGGCGGAAAGACTGTTTAATCTCTTTCAGTTTCTCGTGTATCTGTTCGTTCATTATCCTATTAATCTATATAAATTGATAAATTCTATTGTGGTTTTTCTATACCACAACAGTTTAATTATTAAGCATTTGAATACCTATTGGTAGTTGTTATTAACCTACTAAACTCAACATTAAGAAGCAGTCAGTTTCAGAAATACCATACATCTCCAATGTGTCGGCATCACTACGGAACTCTTCTAATAATTGTTCAGTACTCTTTCCACTCTTTACCATCCATTCACGGAACAATTCAACAGCACGTTGAACATTACCCATAGCCCACTGACAATAGCCTGCATTCAGATAATCTTCATGCGCTGGAGTTGCTGCGAGGAGCGTGTCATACAACTGTGAAGCCTTATCAAGACTATTATCCGACAGCATTGCCCATGCAAGAACACGCTTCACATTCATATCTTCCGGATATTGATAGTCAAGACGGAATAACTCTTCACGCACCTCGCTTGTCCTACCTAACTTCAAAAGAGCAACACAACGATTCATTGTGTAATTCTTATGACCTGGTTCTAATTTCAGCAACTCGGTATATACCTCTTCTGCAGTCTTATAATCCTCTGCGTCAAGTGCTGCCCTTGCTTTTCCTTTCAGTGCCCACTGGTTATCAGGCTCAGCCTTCAACGCATAGTCGAAGAACTGATAAGCAAACTCAGCCTTACCCATATGGATATTTGTATAGCCCATTAAGATGGCATATCGTGGGTCTGCACTCTGGAAAGTAGTGAGCAGTTCTGCAAGTTCCGTCATCTGCTGATGCTTATACAAGTGTGAAGCCAAGCGCAACTTGACATCATCAAGTCCTGTACCCATGAAGGATTTATATGTAAAGAAGAAGGTATCAGCAACAAAGTCACCCTTACCATTATCCTCAAATGGATTAATAAAGTCATTAGCTGTATGATAAAGACGGAAGAAACGGTAAAGGTCTTGCAAGTAGGTACGACGAATACTGATAGCATCTTCCATATCATCACTTTCTTCCAACGGTCCTAACATTGCATCAGAGCCTATAAACTCCTTAATATCAGATGGTAACTGATTGATGATTTGTTCTAAAGCAAAAGCAAAGGAGTATCTATCCGACTCACAGAAATTACTTCTTTCCATGAGAGTATTTAAGAACTTCGTGTCGCCTAATTTACTTATCACAGGGCGTAAAGCAGGGTGATTCAAGTAGAAAGGAGTAAACCAATTCACCATATCATTGAAGAAAGGGAATCGTTTCATCTGACTGAAACCGCCAAAATAGATATCAGAGCCTTGCTTCTGCATATCCATCATCTTGCGCACCTTCTCTTCCATCTGCTCCATGCGCTTCTCATCAGCATCTTGGTGGAGGATACTCTCTATCTCATCTTCTTCCTTTTCCATAATACCAAGACGCCCGATTGTCAGATTAGAATTGCGCATGATATCAGGCATAATATCACGTTGAATCTTGTCATTATCCTTCTCAGCATCCTTACTATAGAAAAACTGAATCTGTAAAGTCAGTAATTCACGAGTGATGATAGGGTTCTCACAGAGTTCACGTATCATCGCATCCTGCTCTGGGAAGATATCCATTCCTTCGAAGACTGCTAACACCCAACCCACCAATGCACGCTGTCTTACATGCTCGTCTGTAGCCTTCTGATATACATTGACAAGTGTTTTGAACTTATTAATATCAAACTGATTCATTGCGCCAAGGCTAATAGCGCTTACAATTACTTGCTGATCGAGTTGACATAACAGTAGGAGAAAGGAGCAACTCTGTATAGAATTGACAATCATCATCAGTCCATTGACACGATGTCCATAAGGCACTAAAAAGACGATTCATAAACGTTTGGTGTCGATCATATAACTCAGTACTCTTCTGTTCTCTTGTTTCTTCTGCTTGAAGTGAGAGCATAGCGATGTCTGAAACGAATGATTCTAACACCGTACGAACGAAGTCATGGCTGGTATTTAGATGGTCGATTACCCTGAAAGAGTTAACGTATGCACTAACATTCTTGCATCGCCAGCTGATCTCAAGGTCAGCAGCAACACGGTAAAGTCGCTGCAACAATGTGCTGTAGAGTGATTCACGATGACTATCAGAGAAGCCCCTTCCCATATAGTCTACCATCAATTGATAATCAGTTTTGATAGCTTCAAACTCACTGTGACCCATAAGTGATGGACGCTGAACATAAAGTTGCTCTAATACATCTATGGCATTACTCAACCTTCTGTCCATTAAACAGTTTATAGCCTTGCTAAGAATCTCCTCTACATTCACTTCCCTACTCCTTTATATGATTACTATTCAGTTCTTACTTACTAACCTTACCACTGCTAAGAAAGTTGCGTGCCATGAGCAAGTCTGCCTTACGTGGTGGTCCAATCTTCGTATATTTGATATCAGGTAATGCACGTACAACAGATTCATCAACCTTCATATACTTCTGAATCAAGGCAGAATAATACTTCACACCATTTTTATTGATTTGCTCTACAGCCTTATCATAAGCCGCTGCAAAGGCTGCTTCTTCATCTTGACGACGCACTTTATCCATTATAGCCACCACACCAAGGTGTACACCAGCATCTTCCGAATTGAAAAGGGAGTTATTATCTGCTGATAAAGCCTTTGTTATCTGTGGTTCAGCAAACCAGTAAGCATCAATCTCATGGTTCTGTAACATGGCAAGTCTCACCAGTACATCATTAACCTGTACACGAAAGACTTGATACTTAGGCTTAGCCTTCTTCACCGCCATATCAGTCAGAAGGTCAGTTCCAGAGAAACGAGTCATAGCAACAATCTTATCACTTAGGTCAGAGAGTTGCTTCAACTTCGAATCCTTGTCAGCAATCAGTTGCCAATTAAGATTCGTATCTGTCAGATAGTGCATCAGCACCTTGTTTCTATGTTTCAATCTTTCTGTACGAACGAGATCACTAAAAGCAGCTTGTACACTTCCTCCTATCATAGCCGTATCACAATCCATCTGTGCATTAAACCTACAAAGTCTAATGTCAACCTTCGCTGTATCGTATAACAAGCTATCCTTCAATAGATACGCCGGAAGGCAATCCATTGTAGGCATCACAGCTATTTTATAAGCTTTCTGATAAAGCTTCACGCTCAGCCAACTTCTGTGCCTGACGTTCAGCCTGCAGTTCCTTGTCGCTCTTACCACAGCTGACAAAGGGTAAGCACAGCCAGTATGAGCAGGTAATTAATACGTTTCATATAGTTGCAAAATTAAGAATAAATTTTTGTAACTAAGAAAAAAATCTTATTACTTTTGTCTTACTTATGGCAAAGGACAAGATAGCTTTCGTCTGCAGTAATTGTGGACAGGAAAGTCCAAAAATGGATTGGTAAATGCCCCAACTGTGGGCAGTGGAACACATTCAAGAGTTCCGTATCGCTGCTGATACAGGGTTCACAGGCTGCACGCAATGCCGCAACAACATTGCGCAATGCGGCTTCTGGTGGCTCTGTTTCGGCTTTGGCAAATAAGCCACAGCGCCTTCGTGACATTTCATCTCACGATGACCCACGCATAGACATGCACGATGGGGAACTTAACCGTGTGTTAGGGTGGTGGCTTGGTACCGGGTAGTATCGTACTACTTGGTGGCGAACCCGGTATTGGTAAGAGTACGCTGACACTGCAGACAATACTCCACATGACGCAGCGTGTACTCTATGTCAGCGGTGAGGAAAGTCCTCATCAGATAAAGATGCGTGCCGAGCGTATTTCCAAAGATATTGCAGAAAACATCATTATCTTGTCGGAAACATCCTTAGAACATATTTTTGAGCATATTCGTGACGTACAGCCAGAGCTTGTTGTGATAGACTCTATCCAGACTATCTCTACAGAAGACGTTGACAGTAGTCCCGGAAGCATTACTCAAGTGCGCGAATGTGCATCAGCCCTTCTACGCTTTGCCAAGACAAGTGGCGTTCCTGTGATTCTCATTGGACATATCAATAAAGAGGGAAGTATTGCTGGACCAAAGATATTAGAGCATATTGTTGACACCGTAATTCAGTTTGAAGGCGACCAACATTATATGTATCGAATCCTCCGAAGCATTAAAAACCGCTTTGGTTCTACTTCAGAACTCGGTATTTACGAGATGGAACAGCAGGGACTTCGTGAGGTTAGCAACCCTTCCGAACTTCTACTTACCGAAGATCATGAGGGATTATCGGGCGTTGCTATCTCAAGTACTATTGAAGGCGCACGTCCTTTCCTTGTTGAGACACAGGCACTTGTATCATCGGCTGCCTATGGAACTCCACAGCGTTCAGCCACAGGTTTCGACCAAAGACGCCTTAACATGCTCCTCGCTGTATTAGAGAAACGTGTCGGTTTTAAGCTGATGCAGAAGGATGTCTTCCTGAACATTGCAGGTGGTTTACGTGTGACAGACATGGCGATGGACCTCAGTGTCATTGCAGCCGTACTTTCATCGAATGTTGACACACCAATAGAACAAGGCTGGTGTATGTGTGGTGAGGTCGGATTGAGTGGCGAAGTACGTCCTATCAGCCGTATTGAGCAGCGCATTGCAGAAGCTGAGAAATTTGGGTTTTAGCCATATCATTATTCCAAAGTATAACCTTTCAGGACTTACAGGTAAGTACAATATACAACTTCACCCCGTAAGAAAGGTTGAAGAAGCACTTAGAGCATTGTTTGGCTAAAACGAAAATGAATACTTTGGGACGAACTCTCACAATACACAACATCTCGTTTTTTTGTAATAAAAAAATTCAGTGCCCGATATTCTTAGTGGTGCTTAATTGGACTTGAATTAAGGCTTAATTGGCTTTCAAAAGACGCCCTTTTTGAGGTCTAACTAACGCCCTATTTGAAGTCCAATTAAGCACCTTTTTCGAAATAGACACTTATAACTCCTTTATAACTAAAAGAGTTACAAAAGACGTTCAAAGTAGCGTTATCTCACTGTTTCTTTGAGTAAAAACACAAGGGAAATGATGTAAAGATAATTCAGCATGCAATAAACGCAAATTAAGGGCTATTTAAAGAATAAAAACCATCCGAACAGATATAAACGAAAAAAGGCAGTAGCTGACGGAATAAACCATTGCTACTGCCTTTAATATTTTCTTTTAATACTATTGCTTTAGAACTTAGCCATCTTTATAGCATCAATCGCACACTCATCACCCTTGTTTCCAAGTCTGCCACCACTGCGATCCTTAGCCTGCTGGAGGTCGTTGGTTGTCAGAAGACCATAGATAACAGGAATATTTTGTGATACGTTAAGATGAGCTATACCATATGTTACCCCCTCACAGATATAGTCAAAGTGAGGTGTTTCACCACGGATAACACTTCCAAGAATGATAACAGCATCGAAACCGTCATTCTTAGTCATCATCTGTGCACCATAAATGAGTTCAAAGCTACCAGGAACAGTCTTAATATGAATATTCTCTGGAATAGCACCATGCTTCTCGAGTGTCTTTACAGCACCATCAAGCAAGGCACCAGTAATCTCCGGATTCCACTCAGCTACAACGATACCAAAGCACATGTTACTTGCATCTGGTACACTCTGCGCATCGTAGTCGGATAAATGATGAAGTTCTGTTGCCATGTTTGCTTAGTTAGAAGCACGCTCAATATACTTATCAATATCCTGATAGATAGGAGAGTTGACGTAAGTCTTCTTGATATCCTTGTAAATCTCAAGTGCTTCAGCCTTCTTACCTTCGCTCTCGAGGAGGACACCAGCCTTGCGCAATGCTAATGGAGCAATAGTGAGATTGGTGTTATCAGCAGCCTCAGAGTTAGCCATCTTCGTAGCTTTCTTGAAGCACTCAACAGCCTTATCATTCTGGTTGTTGTTAGCATAGATGTCACCAAGTGCCATCTGAGAAGCAGGACTAATCATCTGGTCGTCGCTTGTGCTAAACTTCTCTGCATTCTCCAACGCCTTTGCCCAGTTTGGCTTAGCCTGATGTGCATAGCAAAGTGCAACATAAAGGTTTGCGAGGTTACCAGCATCAGTGCTGCTATAGTCACTCTGAACCTTCTGGAAACCAGCGAGAGCCTGGTCATACTGCTGACTGTTGAAGAGTGTCTGACTCTTAGCCAACTCAGTACTTGCCTCTGCCTCACGTGGAGCAGAAATGTAGTTTTTGTAAAGGATAAAGCCAGCTACAACCACTACGATAGCAACGATGGCGATAATGAAAGGCTTCTTGTACTTCAAGAACGTAGCCTCTGATTTGTTAAGGGTATCTTCGTATGTACCCTGTTCTTTGTTGTTTACCATTTTTACGTTATGATGTTTTTATTTTATTCTAAACTGTAAGGTGCGCATTATAGCGGGACAAAATTAATCAAAAAGTCGCATATATTGAAATTTATCAACGACTTTTTTTCTTTTTATTGAACGGAAATGAGTTAACTTTGCAGAGAATGGAAAGGAATAATATAGCGTTTAAAGGTTAATCGGATTAACTCTACTTTTTATTCTCTTAACAGAGGAGGAGCTGTCTCTTTACAGTTCTTTTAGTCATAAGGAGTATTCATTCACATTCATCTCCTTAACATTCAAGCAATAAAAATAAGACAATGCAATTAGAGAAACTATCCATTATCAACTATAAGAATATTCAGGCGGCAACATTAAATTTGTCGGCTAAGCTTAACTGTTTTATTGGACATAATGGTGAGGGAAAGACTAATCTGCTTGATGCAGTCTATTATCTTTCGTTCTGTAAGAGTGCTTTTAACCCAAAGGATTCAGAAGTGATGCGCCATGATGCAGACTACTTTGTACTGGAAGGTGATTACTGTACGGATGCAGGTGAGCATGAACAGGTGTACTGCGGTATGAAGCGTGGCTCAAAGAAGCATTTTAAACGCAATAAGAAAGAATATAAACGACTGTCACAGCATATTGGACTGGTACCATTGATTTTTGTTTCTCCAGCTGATGCAACCCTCATTGAAGGAGGAAGTGAGGAGCGAAGAAAGCTGATGGACGTGGTTATCTCGCAATACGACACACCTTATATAGAATCGCTCAGCCGATATAATAAGGCTTTACAACAGCGTAATAGCTTGCTGAAGCAAGAGGAGGAACCAGATGCTACACTTCTGGAACTACTTGAGATGCAGATGGCAGAGCATGGTGAAGCAGTATATAAGAAACGGGCTGCCTTCGTAGAGGAGCTAACCCCTGTTTTCCAACGTATCTATCAGACTATCTGCAGTGAGCGAGAACAGGTATCACTCGAATATGTTTCGCATTGTCAACGTGGCGACTTATTAGACGTTATTCAGTGTGATCGAGCAAAAGACCGTATTATGGGCTATTCACTTCATGGCACGCATAAGGATGACTTAGTGATGAAACTTGGTGGCTATCCTATGAAACGAGAAGGAAGTCAGGGACAAAATAAGACATACGTATTAGCGCTGAAGCTTGCACAGTTTGATTTTCTCAGACGCACAGCAGGTAATAACACACCATTATTATTGCTTGATGACATCTTTGATAAGCTCGATAGTAGTCGAGTGGAACAGATAGTACGCTTGGTTTCTGGTGATGATTTCGGACAGATTTTTCATCACAGATACTAAACCGTGACCACTTAGATAAAAATTCTACAAGGTAGTGGCTTCAATTACAAGCTATTCTCTGTAGAAGGTGGAGAAATAAACGAAAGAGAAGGATAAGAGTATGTTTAGACGGAAAGTACAACCATTAGATGACCTGCTCAATCAGTTCTTACGCCAAGAAGGACTTGAGTCTCCCCTACTACAGAAACGTATTATTGCTGCATGGGACACTGTGGCAGGCGAGACTGTTGCTCGATACACACAAGAGAAGTTTATCAAAAATCAAACTCTATTCGTAAAGATTATAAACCCAGCTTTTACGTGCCAACCTCTGCATGATGCAATCAGACTTAGTCAAGAAACTTAATGCTGCAGTTGGTTCTATGGTTATTTCCGAAGTGAAAATCTACTAAATTGTCCTTTCTATCATAGGATACAACAACCTTATATAATCAAAGAAGTAATGGGGATAATTACTTGTTATCATTCCTTTCTCTTTACAACTGTTTTCATTATTTGTAATTGATACAAATCAAGAAACAACAAACTGAAGGAAAATTTATGCGTGAATTATTTGGTGTGTGCGCAAACAATGCTTACCTTTTGCATCGTCAAAAAGACAAATAATAGATTGTTTAGGTTAGTAGTAATAGATTTAGGTTTTTTTAGTTATTTAGTTTAAGGTAGAACAAAAAGAGATTGTTCAAATAACACAAATAGGTTTTTAGTTAAGGTAATAAAAAAGGATTGATTAGGGTAACAATGATGCAAGATGATTGGGGATTGCCGTGAGGCATGAACCAAAAAATCAAGCATAAAACAGACATTTCACATAAGAAATAAGAAAGAGCATGATAGAGTTTCTATCGTGCTCTTTACTTTTTATAGCTAATATAAAAGGGCAGTCACCTGCCCTTTTTGTTATACTACGATTCTGATAATTATTATTTTTTTAGATTCTCATTCCTTTGAGAATCTCATTCATCTTCTGCTTTGTTTCAATACGTGTTGGAACCAAAGGAAGACGCAATACATTCTCTATCATACCCATATCATTCAAGAGAGCCTTACAACCTGCAGGATTACCATCCACAAAGAGAAGTTTGTAAAGCTCAGTAAACTGATGATGTATTTTGCGTGCAGGCTCATACTCGCCCTTAAATTCCAAACGAATCATACGTGAAAATTCCTTAGGCAGGGCATTACCAATAACTGAGATAACACCTACAGCACCACTTGCTATCATTGGGAAGGTCAAAGCATCATCACCACTGATAACCTCAAAATGCTTTGGTTTGTTCTTAATAATCTCATCGACTTGCTCTAAGTTACCTGACGCCTCTTTGATAGCAACAACATTGGTAAACTCTGACGCAATGCGAACTGTTGTCTCTGCCGTCATGTTGACACCAACGCGACCAGGCACATTGTACAAAACTATCGGCAGTGGACTTGCCTTTGCGATAGCTTTAAAATGCTGATAAAGTCCCTCCTGACTTGGTTTATTATAATAAGGACAGATACTAAGAATACCATCAATACCACTCCAATCAGTCGTTTTGATTTCTTCTACAACAGCAGCAGTATTGTTTCCACCACAATACTTTAAGATTGGCACACGACCATTAACGATTCGTTTAATGACAGCAGTCAGTTGATTCTTTTCTTCACGTGAAAGACAAGGAGACTCACCAGTAGTAGCAAGAATGCAGAAGAAGTCAGCACCGTTATCTAAATGGTAGTTAACCAAGTTTTCAGTGCTTCATAATCAATACTGAAATCTTCCTTAAATGGAGTTATCAATGCTATACCTAATCCATGAAAAACATTCTGCATAGTAATTATCGTCTTTTAAGAAGACTCACGGTATAAACTCCTTGGGGAGTTAATGTGCAGTCCTATTCATATTAAACGCGGAAGGGCGTCTACCAATATCGTTGCAAATATAGCAAATATTTATCAATAACCAAAGACTTTTTATCCTTTATCTTAAAGAGTAAGTCATCATCTTAACGTGAGCCAATCCATAGGAATATCATTCCAAGGAGAACAAAACATAAGTCGATTGCCTTTGCTTTTAAGTTCTTTTCTCTAAACAATAATGCACCACATAAGAACGATACGAGAACAGAACCACGGCGTACCATTGACACAATGGAAATCATCGCACCTGGTAATGAGAGTGCATAAAAAGTAGGCAAAGTCTGCCATTGATAGGAATATAGATATGAGCAGGATAGACCACTTCCATGAGAAATGGGCTGTACGCTCTGCTTTCTTTCTCTGATTGAAGATATAGACAAGGAGAACTACACCCATCATGATACATTGATAGATATTATACCAGCTTTGTGCCATCATGCGGTCGAGCCCCACCCCACCATTCTCAGGGACTTGCCATCAGGTATTTATCAAGCAGTCCACTGCATGTTCCCATCATAGCTGCCAATACCAAGAAGAAGATCCACTTATTGTGCTTGAAGTCTATGCCCTCTCTTTTACCGCTCCTTGCCAATAGAAACAGGGAAATAATAGCCAGACTGACACCAACCCATTGCCAAGCATTTAATCGTTCGCCAAAAGACAAGCATAGCACCGACAAGCGTCATCACTGGACGTGTAGCGTTGATTGGACCGACAAGCGTCAAGGGTAGCTGCGCAATCGCAAAAATAACCGAATACCCAAGAAAGGAGTACAATAACGCTCTTTTAGTATGATCCATCGGTGCATCTCCCATCCACCAGCTCCGACATGAAAGATACTGGAATCGAGAACATGGGTATATTGTGACAATAAATATCAATGGCAGAAAGATTGCCGAACAAAAAGAGTGTATTGAGGAAAGAGTACAGGTATGACATCATTTCCCACGAAGAGAAAAACTTCTTCGATGTATCATAAAAGTCCCAACAATGTTGCTGAAACAAAAAGCTAAAAAGAATCCACATGAGCTATATCCTAATACTTTACTTCCCAAAGGAAGAGGGCGTTGCCAGGCATACTCTCACCAGCATCGCTTCTTGTTCCACCGTCTACAATCTTCTTAAAATCATCTAACGAAAGACGACCTCTTCCCACTTCTACTAATGTACCAACAACTGCACGTACCATATTGCGTAGAAACCGGTTAGCTGTTATCACAAAAACACCAATTCGTGACAGTATTATCAGTTGTCAAAAGCAAATTCATCATTTGCATGGAATCCATCGTGCTTCGGTAAGATTACAGATAGTTGTTTTTAACGTCCGCTCCTGTCTTACAGAAACATTTAAAGTCTTTCTCGCCCTATCAAATAGGCTGCAGCCTCATTCATCTTATCAAAAGTCTAAAGCAGTAACGAAGCTCACACGAATACTGCCGTGAGAATGGTTGTTTCCCCGTATGAACATAATAATGATAAGTACGTGAGGTCGCTGAGAAGCGTGCGTGGAGGTCTTCACCGACAGGTTCAATCCTACTTACAGAGACATCACGTGGTAATAAACGATTTACTTTATAAACTAATTGTGCACAGTCAAACGACAATTCCGTGTCAAAGTGTGCAACCATCATTCTGCCATGTACACCTGCATCAGTGCGTCCTGCTCCTGTAATAGCAATCGATTCTCTTAGTATTGTAGACAAAGCGTGTTCCAATACTTCTTGTACAGAAATCCCATTGGGTTGAATCTGCCAGCCATGATAGGCTGTTCCATCGTATGAAAGGGTGATAAAATATCGTTGCATAACTATCTGCAAAGGTACAAATAATTACTTAAACTCTATCTTCCCTGCTAAAAAACTCCATAAAATCCAAATAGCCATCAGCATGAAATAATATATAAAGAGCTGGAAAATGGTTACATGAACATCTTCTATGCATGCGCAAGGTAGGCTTGCAAGCCAATGAAGTGAGGTATTCAGTCCTTCTGTAATAACACAAATACACTTCCCAATAAACGATGATAAAGAAGGCAATGGACTAAGAAGTAACAAACAGAAATGACGCGGATACGATTAGCATTGTGCATGGTACAGCTATAAGACTACTAACAGCAAAGATTGTGGAAACTCTTCCGAAATAGAAAGCTATCAAAGGTGCCGTTCCCAATTGTGCAGCCAATGACACAGCAATCATTCCCCACAACCACCTAATAACAAATAAACTCTTCTTCTGCTGTAAAGGGATTAACTCATAGATGAGTGGATAGAACAATAAAATTGACCATACAGAGATAAAGGATAGCTGAAAAACCTATATCGAAAAAGACTATTAGGATTGCTAACAAGCATTATAATAGCGGTTAGTGCCAAAGTATTAACTGACAACCGTTCTCTATTCAAAGAGCGTTACAAAAAGAATAGATGGTCAGCATCACTGCAGAACGAACAACAGACGAAGACATACCCTACCAAAGATAACATAACTCCAAAGGATAAAACAGAATAAGAAGTTCACTTATTCCCTTTTTGAAGACTTCTTGGTAGGATACGTTCACACCAAACTCAGAATAAACAAAAAGCAAACTATACAAGATAGTTAGATGTAAACCTGACAAAGCTAAGACATGACTTGCACCTGTTATGGAGTAATCTTCTTTTATATCTCTACTAATCAAATGTTTATCTCCAAGCGTCATTGCAGACACAACAGCTAAATGAGTACTATCAAGATTACTTTCTAATACGCTCATTAACTTCTCTCTATAGAGTGCAGCAGACAAGGATGTACGTTGAAGAAAAACTCATCTGACGAAGACTCACTTTGGTTTTCTGCCATTGATTATAAAAATATAAAGGTTTCTGCAGAATATCCATGTAACTTCAACCAACGGGCATAATCAAAGGTAGCATCCGAAAAGTTCATAGGTTCTTCAAGGTAGGCTGTAGCTTCTATTCCGTCTCCAAGGTGTAGTGTTTGATAACGATTTGATATCGTATCACGAAGTATTGAAGCCTTAACCTTCATCGGTTCACCTGCAGTCATAACCATTAAGTCTGTTTGTATGACTTTACCATGAACGACAGGATTACTAAGAAGAACTGCCTTAAAGGTTATTTGCTTATTGGGGAGCTGTTTCTTTGCTGCTTGCCGGCTCATTGAAACAAAAGTTCCACCAACAAAAAAGACCGTAAAGAGCAATAATAGACTCTGAAGATACTTCTTCCTCCACACCACAAAGGTAATGACAATCATACTGACCGTCATCAACCACCAAAACATAGAGGATATATCTTCTTCTAAAAGCATCACCAACAGCAATACCCAACACCAAAGGTAAGAGTAACTTTACTGAGGGATACATCAGTAAGTCCATTTTCTTCTTCACAGCATTAATGTCTTTCATGTACTTCTTGCAAATGTAAGAAAAAGAACTGAAAAACAACAACATTGCTCTTACTTATCTTGCAGGATTTACAAAATATCAGTACCTTTGCCGTATGATATTCTACTTTTCTGGTACAGGTAATAGCAAATGGGCTGCAAAGACATTGGCTTTAGAAACTGGTGATACACTTGTTTCAATCCCAGAAGTAATCAATAGCGACTGTTCTTTTACAATAGAAAAGGATGAACACGTAGGTTTCATCTTTCCTATACATGGTTGGAGAGTTCCAAGTATTGTAAAAGAATTTATAACTAAATTAACAATAAAGACTCTGGGAGAAGACACTTCCCACGTTAAACATTATTGTTTCTGCTTGGTTACAGCTGGAGATACTATCGGTAAGGCTATGGAACGCTTTCAGCAGCAACTAAAGAGTGTAGCAGCAGGTGACTCACTGTCGCTTAAAGCGGTATGTTCTTTGATTATGCCAGAGTCATACGTTGGCTTGCCAAGTATGGATGTAGATACGAAAGAGAAAGAATTAGAAAAGAAGGAACTTGCTTCAAAGCAGTTAAAAGAATTCTCCGAGATTCTTAAACAGCGCCCTCATACGGATAGCAATCAGATTTGGGGCTGGAACCAACTAATAAGAGGTCCTATTCCTTCTTTCTTTTCTGGTCCCTGCAGGAGGCTTCTTTGAACGCTTCCTCATCACAGATAAGCCCTTTCATGTAGACAGTCGTCGATGCGTGAAGTGTGGTATTTGTGCTAATGTTTGTCCCTGTTGGTGACATCAAAAGGTGGCTTAGGCTTTGAACCAGAATGGCTACATAATGGCAAATGCTTGACCTGTTTCTCGTGTTATCACCACTGTCCACACCATGCAATTGAGTTTGGTAAACGTACACAGAAGAAGGGACAATATTTCTATAACAGATTAAGTAAAAGAAACTAAACAGCGAATATAATGAAAACATTAAAAACAACTATCGCTCATAGTATGTCTAATGCTTTGCTCCCTTACCACTTGGGCGGCAAAGGCAGAATCAATCCCTGTACAAGTAAGACAGGCTGATGGTTCTGTTATTACTGTCATCTTGCGTGGTGACGAACATATCAACTGGTACACAACCCTTGATGGTGTACTACTTGTACAAGGTGCAGATAACAACTACTATATCGGTAAAGTAGAAAAGAGTGGTAACCTTATTGCTACAAAACAACTTGCACATGAGGCACAAACTCGCTCACAAGCAGAGCGTAACTTGATTGCTAAGCAAGATAAGGAGAAGTTCTTTGCTTACGTTAATAAGATTGCAGAAGAATCTGAAAAACACTTACGAAAAACTCTCCTCTTACACGAGGACCAATCATAGATTCTAGCTACGGTGGTGTTCCTTATTTCCCTCACACAGGTAGTCCTAAGGCTCTTGTTATTCTTGCAGAGTTCCAAGACACAACTTTTACTATCCAAGATACAAAGAAGGTGTTCACAAACTATCTGATGAATGAGGATCATTTCACAGATTCTCGTTATGGTCAGAATCAGAACTACAAAGGTGTTCGTGGTTATTTCAAGGATTGTAGTTATGGACAGTTTACACCTATCTTTGACGTTGTAGGTCCTATCAAATTGCCCAGGAAACATGCTATCTATGGTGCAGGTAATGATAGAATGGACTTATTGTTTACCGATGCTTGTAGTGCTGTTGATGATTCGGTAGACTTTACAAAAATACGATGCGAACAACGATGGTATCGTCGATTTGGTTTATATAATCTATGCAGGACATTCTGCCAATTACCATGGTAATAAAGTTTCAAACATCTGGCCAAAGTCTGGTACAATTACTATCTCAAATAAGTTTGACGGCAAAAAAGTATCCGACGCTATGGAGTCAGCAATGAACTTAATGGGAGTGATAAGACATCTAAGAATAACAAGAAAATTAATGGTATAGGTTTATTCTGTCATGAGTTCTCTCATACACTTGGACTCCCGGACATCTATGCTCTTGATGAAGAAGCAAAAAAACCAAGATGACCAAGGTATGGAGCTCTGGGACCTCATGGATGGTGGAACAGAAGTACGTGGTGGACGTGTACCAGCATCTTATCTTGCATGGGAACGTGAAGTTATGGGTTGGATGAAGATTGATGAACTCAAAGGAAATTGCGATATTGAGAACTTAAAGAGCATCGACAATGGTGGAAAGGCATACAAGATGGTCAATCCCAAAAAAATTCAAAATGAATATATCGTATTGCAGAGTATACAGAAAGGACCATGGAATCAAGGTTGGGGAGATGGTACTTATGGTAAAGGGCTTACTTGCCTATCGCGTTTCATATCCGTATAACAAAGTAAATGTCTTCGATTTCCCTAACAATGTAAAGGGTAAGCCACGTGTCATCCCTATCCCTGCTGATGGTAAAAATATTAGCAGCAGCCAATGCTGGAGGCTCTTTAAATACATACATACAACAGCTCAATGGCGACCCTTACCCTTATAACGGCATAAACAAGATAGACAAATTTAAAATGTATGATGACACCATACTAAAGTGGTCAATATTTGATATTATAGAGAACGATGCAGAGCGTCAAGTTAGCTTCAAGTTTAAGAATAATGAAACCAACGGTATTCAGTCACCTTCAATCGTCGAAAGAACTACTTCTGACAACCGCATCTATACCCTTGACGGCAGATATGTAGGCACTGACGCCTCTATCTTACCGCATGGCATCTACATTCAGAATAACAAGAAGTTTGTAAAGTAATACTAACTTCAGAACATACATAAAGCCGCCTCTTAATGGGAACGAACCATTCAGAGGTGGCTTTCTTTATCTTTCAAAAATAGCATAGACACTTATCAGTTGATAGATAGGAAGCAAAACAAAAATATCAGGACATACTGTTTCAAAGTTACCCTCCTCTATTACATCTAAAATCTATCACACCTTCTTTCGAGCAATGTAGACATAAAGTCTACTAAAGTTAGAGATGGATTATCATACTAAAATACAAGAATAAGTTTTATTTTAGTTTGCTGTCACTTTTAACATTTCGTGTATCTACACTATTAATCAATAAGTTAAGTGACGGAGACAGATGACAGAAATGACAGGAAAATTGGTTTTCAAAAACTCACCTTACCGTGTGTACACCAAAAGAGACACAAAGATTACTCATGTGAGGTAGCTTTTATTCTTCCATACATTGGAAGAACAAGGTACTACCCAAAACATAATAAGGGGTCTATTCAGCATCTATGAATTTGATTAATAGCCGACCCTTATCTTATTATATTATCTAACAATAACTCTCATGATAAGTTCTCTCAAACGTGTTAATACTCAGCACATCATGTGCAAATACGCATCATTAATAGTGCTGAGCGCAAACACATTACAAAGAGAGCGTTAGGAAGGACTGTATTATCTTACTTCTCTTGATAGAGATAACGCTTAATACTCTTCTTCGGAGTCTTCGCAAACTCTTCATCACGCAACTCTATAGTCGAGAGGTGGCAGAAAGATGGCAACATATTGTTCAGTTCCAGACGGTTCTGCTCCATAATCTCTTGCAAATCTGATTGTGAGAAGCCCATCTCTTTTGCCTCATCAAAATCAGGATAGACCAAGCCAACAATCTTGTCACCACGCTGAACAACAATACATTCACTCACCATAGACATAGAGTTTAGCTTGTCTTCAATCTCCTCAGGATAAACATTCTGACCGTTAGAGCCTAAAAGCATATTCTTTATACGTCCGCGAAGAAAGAGATGACCATCAGCACTCATCGTTCCAAGGTCGCCCGTATGATACCAACCGTCCTTATCAAGAACTTCTTTAGTAGCCTCCTCATTCTTGTAATAACCAAGCATCACGTTCTCTCCTCTGGTAATAACCTCACCAGGAACATTTGCAGGATCAGGACTGACGATCTTTACCTCCATATTCAAGACAGGTGTACCACAAGAGCCTGGAACAAAGTCTTTGTAATCACTATAAGTTACCATCGGACCACATTCCGTTGCTCCATAACCACTGGTCACAGGGAAATTAATACTTACCAAGAAGTCTTCAATCTCCTTGTTAAGAGCAGCTCCGCCGGTAACAAGTTCATACGCATTGCCACCAAAGGCTTCCATAACAATCGTATTAATTCTTTCCTTCACCTTCTTGCTAACAACAGGCATCTTCAGCAGCATACGAGTTGCTGTACTTTGTACCTTTGGAAAGACATTCTTACGAATAATCTTCTCAACAACCATTGGTACTGCAATAATAATAGCAGGACGAATATCAGTACAAGCCTGAGCAATCAAAGAAGGACTCGGCAGTCGTGTGAGGAAATATAGATGACTACCAAAGCTAAACTGGCAGATAAACTCACAAATCATTCCATACATGTGAGCCATTGGCAACATACAAAGAACTTTACTACCAGGCTTAATATGTGGTTTCAAATCGGCTGTTGCCCAAGCGAGATTACTACGCACAGAACGATAACTGAGCATCACACCCTTTGAAAAACCAGTTGTTCCGCTGGTATAATTAATCAGTGCAAGGTCGTCAGCCTCGTCTTTGAAATAATTTACATCCTCCGCACGGAAGAACTTTGGATACTTCTTTCCAAAGAGCGCATTCAAGTTTTCACGAGCATGTGTCAAAGCTTCTGAACGAGAAAGAATCAACGAGAAGTCTGGTAGATATATTATACCTTCCAACTCAGGCATCTGTTCTCCATCAATAGTTGTTGCCACAACATCACCAACAAAGAGAAGTTTTGCTTCCGAGTGATTAACAATATTGTAAATCTGTTCTGGCTTAAACTCATGCTGAACAGGTACTGCTACAGCTCCATAAGAAAGCGTTGCGAAGAAAGCAACTGCCCATGACGAGGAATTTCTACCACAAAGAGCAACCTTATCACCCTTCTTCAAACCGCTATTCTCAAAAAAAGAATATGTAATTTCTCTATTTTACGGGCTACATCATGGTATTGAAGTGTAGCACCAAGATAATCCGTCAGAGCATCTTTTATCCCAGTTATCCTTGATACTCTTCTCTATACACGCGTTGAAACTTTTAATAGAATCCATTGCACAAAAAAATATGATTTGCGTGCAAAGTTAAATAAAATCCTGCACATTCACAAAAAAACTTTGTGCAAGAAAAAAATATGCCAAGTAAACAAAAAGAGGAGAAATATTCCTTTTTTTATCTTCGAAAAAAAGAATTCAAAAGTTGAATTTTGTTTTTCATCTTTCTGTACTTATTTTCTTATTTAAAAAAGCGTACTAAACAATTGAAATATATTTACATAATAGACTGCAAATCACCTATAAAAAGTCATATATTAGCGCTATTTCTTGTGCCTTTGCAACTTACACGATATCAACCGGTTACAAAGTAACTTTTATAAAAGATGCTTAGTTGCACTTCAAAAGGGCGTTAGTTAGACTTCAAAAGAGCACCTTTTGCAAGTCAATTAGGCGTCTTTTAGAAGCCAAAAAGAGCATGTTTTAAAAAAACAAGATTATGAAAAAAATTACAACAAAACCGACTTTTAATTATCTTTCTATAGGATAACAATAGGAGTAGAAACGCCAACAAACAAGAAACAAAAAGAGACTATATCAAAAATGTAGAAACACATGATTTGTGTATCTGCCAGTAGCACTTTATTGGGAAATATAACTTTTATTTCCCTATAAAAAAACTCTGACTACATTTTTGAAATAGTCTCTTTCTATACTCTTAGAAACCAATTACACCTTATCATATATAGGGTGTATTAGAGGCGATGATTAGTCTTCAGCAGGCTTCATGTTTGTATAAACATTCTGCACGTCGTCGAAGTCTTCCAAACGCTCAACCATCTTATCGATAGTCTCACGCTCTTCAGGAGACACGTCCTTCAAGTCGTTAGGAATACGAGTGAACTCAGCAGAAGTAATCTCAAAACCATTGTCCTCCAAGTGTTTCTGAATCTCACCGAAGCTTGTTGGCTCACCATAGATTGTGATTTCGTTCTCTTCCTCATCCTCATCGAATTCGTCCTCAACGCCATAGTCAATCAAGTCGAGAATCAACTCTTCCATATCCAAGCCGTCCTTCTTCTTAAAGGTGAAGACTGCCTTATGGTCAAAAAAAGAAAGCTAGAGAGAACCCTGTGTACCAAGATTACCATTGAACTTGTTGAAGATTGAACGAACATCACCTACAGTACGTGTGGTATTGTCGGTCAATGTCTCAACGAACACAGCAATTCCGTGAGGACCATAACCCTCGTATGTTACCTCCTTGTAGTCGCTGGTGTCTTTACCCATTGCGTTCTTAATAGCGCGCTGGATATTGTCCTTCGGCATGTTCTCACGCTTACATGTTGCTATAATCGCACGAAGGCGTGGGTTGTTCTCAGGCTCAGGACCACCTGCCTTAACAGCAATAGCGATTTCTTTACCTAACTTTGTGAACGTACGGGCCATGTGACCCCATCTCTTGAGCTTACTTGCTTTTGCGATATTCAAATGCTCTACCCATTGGATTTGTTTGTTAACGGAGTTCTGCTCCGAGTTTATTTGTTAAATTCTTAATTAATTTCTGCATAATGGCATCAATTGCCTTGTCGTTGAGTGTCTTGCTTTCGTCCTGAAGAATGAAGTTTACTGCATAGCTCTTCTTACCCTCAGGAAGGTTCTTACCCTGATAAACATCGAAGAGTTCGACACGCTTCAAAAGTTTCTTGTCTGCCTGACGAGCAATCTCCTCAATCTGTGCAAACTCAACATTGTTGTCGACCAACAAGGCAAGATCACGGCTTACAGCAGGATACTTAGATATCTCCTGGAACTGAAGTTTATTCTTGCGGATGGCCTTCATCAATCCAGCCCAATCCAACTCTGCATAATAAACCTTCTGATCAATATTGAAACTCTTCAAAAGCTTGTGGCTAAGAATACCCATCTCTACGAGTATCTTACCGGCACGTGTCTTCAGTACTATCGCCTTATCAAAGACGTTGTTATCAGACTTTTCGCTAACGAGCAAGCCCTGTGCAATACCGATACGACGAAGAATATTCTCTACGTATGCCTTTAGTTCATAGAATGTACTTTCTTCATCAGGATGTGCCCATGAACCTTGTACACGCTTACCTGTCACCCACAATGCCATGTGATAATCCTGACTATAAGCCTTAACAGGACTTTCCTCTGACCACTTTTCCTTATTGAACTTGTAGACATTACCTACTTCAAAGAAGCGGAGATTCTGTGCCTTACGGTTTACATTACGTACAATACTCTCCAAACCACCAAAGAGAAGGGTCTGACGCATCACACCCAAGTCTACTGAAAGTGGATTCATCACCTTTACAGTCTCCTCCCAAGGATAAGCATTAAGGCCTGTTTCCTCATAGTAAGAACTCTTTGTGAGCGAGTTGTTCATAATCTCTGAGAAGCCAGCACCTACTAACTGCTCACCGATGATGTTCTCACGGTGATAGTTCTTGTCAGCCTCTTCTGCAATTGTCAATGAAGACTTCAACTCTGTAGGAATCTCTACATTATTATATCCATAGATACGAAGGATGTCTTCAACAACATCACAAGGACGCTGTACATCAACACGATAAGGAGGAACGAGGAGATCGAGTCCCTCTGCATCTTCCTTCTCTACCTTCATTTCAAGGCTTTCAGCAATACGCTTAATCGTCTCATTACCGAGTTTCTTGCCAATAAGACGGTCGCAATACTCGTAGTTCAGACGAACTGGGAAGCCCTCCATCTTAGTTGGATACTCGTCACGAATCTCCATACTTACCTTACCACCTGCAAGTTCCTTACAAAGGATTGCAGCCTGCTTCAGCGCATAGATGACACCATTTGGATCAATACCACGTTCAAAACGGAAGCTTGCATCAGTTGAAAGACCATGACGACGAGCACTCTTACGAATCCATGTTGGATGGAAGTAAGCACTCTCCAATACTACATTTTTTGTCGTTTCGTAAGTTCCACTACCCTTTCCACCGAAGACACCTGCAATACACATAGGGTCTTCTTCATTGCAGATAGCAAGGTCGTGCTCACCAAGTATATGCTCTTCACCATCCAAAGTAACGAACTTCTTTCCCTCGTTTTTATCCTTAACGATGATATGATGACCCTTAACCATGTCTGCATCAAAACAGTGCATAGGCTGACCGTAAGCCATCATGATATAGTTAGTGATATCAACGATATTATTGATTGGACGCAAACCGATAATATTCAGTTTGTCTTTCAACCATTGTGGACTTTCCTTTACCTCACAATCAGTAATGCTCAAACAAGCATAACGACGGCAAGCATCAGTGTTCTCAATTGTCACATCAATAGGAAGGTCATGATTGTCAACCTTAAATGCATCACAAGATGGGCGATGCAGCAAAGTCTCATAACCATTCTGTGTCAACCATGCATAGAGGTCGCGAGCTACACCATAATGACTTAACGCATCTGCACGGTTAGCAGTGATGTCTATGTCAATCAGCCAATCACTGTCTAATTGGTAATACTCTGATGCTGGCTGACCTACTGGTGCATCCTCTGGCAACACAATGATACCATCATGAGCAGTACCAACACCAATCTCATCCTCGGCACAAATCATACCAAGACTTTCTACACCACGCAGCTTACTCCTCTTGATAGTAAACTCATTGTCGCCATCATAGAGTACACAACCTAAGTCAGCAACGATTACCTTCTGTCCTGCTGCAACATTCGGTGCGCCACATACAATCTGCTGTGGTTCTCCTTGCCAAGGTCAACGGTTGTTACGTGAAGGTGATCAGAGTTTGGATGTGCCTCGCAAGTAAGCACCTTACCAACATATAAACCCTTTAATCCACCACGTATCGTTTCAACCTCGTCAAGTGAGCCTACCTCCAAACCTATGGAAGTGAGCGCAACTGCAATCTCTTCTGGACTAAGATTGAAATCAACGTATTCCTTTAGCCATTTGTATGAAATCTTCATTATATAGTTATATTGTTTGTTCTGAAAATACATGCAAATTTACGAAAAAAACTCAGATATAGCAAAAGGATAAAAAGAAAAAAAGCCGTTGCATATAGAAAGTCTCTCTTTCTATAATCGTAACAAAGAAAAAAAGTAGACTATTTTTTTACGCACATAAAGCTATCTTTCAAAGTCGTTATCACATAGCTTTTAATCCATGAAAAACACCAGTTTTATAGTATATAAGACATACATTTAGGTTATAGGAACAAGGATGTAATACTTGCAGATTTCAAGATAATGCCTTACCTTTGCCAACATAGAAACAATTAAGCTTAAAAAAACAAAGGAAATAAAAATGAGACTTACAGGACGCAGAGAAAGTAATAATGTAGAAGACCGTCGTGGCATGGGTACTGGCGCAAAAAAGCTGGTATTGGTGGTATCGGAGGTATCATTGTCATTGCACTTATCACCTTTTTTTAAGCGGTGGAAACATGGGAGATGTAGTCAACAACATCGTTCAACAGCAGATGCAAGGACAAACTGAGGTACAAACTGGTGGAGAACAACATCAGTTTACAGAGGAAGAAGAGAAAAGCTTGCTGACTTCTCAAAACAGATTCTTGCAGGTACAGAAGATGTATGGACGGAACAGTTTCAGTTGCACGGCATGAGATATCAATACCCTACGCTTGTTCTTTTTCACAGGTGCTGTACAAACTGCTTGTGGCAATGGCTCTGCTGCTATGGGTCCCATTCTACTGCTCTGCCGACCAACGTCTTTATCTCGACTTAAGTTTCTTTAGCAGTATGCGTAAGGACTTAGGAATACAAGCAAAGGGCGACCTTGACTTTGCGTATGCCTACGTGATTGCGCATGAAGTGGGTCATCATGTGGAATATCTCCGCGGAATCCTTGGCAAATGTCATGCAAAGATGGCACGTGTTAGTAAGGAAGAAGCGAACAAACTGAGCGTAAAATTAGAACTTCTTGCCGATTATTATGCTGGTTGTTGGGCACATTATGACAATGAAAAATATCAAAGTCTTACCGATGGTGATATCGAAGAGGCTATTGATTGTGCTGAGAAAATCGGAGATAACTATCTCCAGAAGAAAGCTCGTGGCTATGCACTTCCTGAGACTTTCACCCATGGAACTTCCGAACAGCGTATGTACTGGTTAAAGAAAGGTATCGATACTGGTGATTGGAATACAACAACCTTTGCACCAGGGGATTTAGACTAAGAATATTAAACATCCTTATCTTCATCTAAAAGTATGGTTCTTTCGTTAAATGTGTGAACGCTTTTCCTATTGCTTTAACGGAAGAACCACAGTTACTTATTAAACAAAAAAACTTGGCTAAGACTGTCAACAATCTATCCTGTTATCATCCTCTGATATTGAAAAATCATTTCTTTTTAGAGTTCGAGAATCTGTAGACGAGGGTTTGAAAAAATCATTACATAATTTCAAAAGAAAAACATCTATAACTAACGGCAAAAACACATATACAAAGCAGGTTTTGCAATCAACAGAAAATCAATCAGTTATAAAGTGGCAAAATAAAAGGTGCTTAATAGGAACTCAAAAGGGCGTTAGTAAGGAGCTTAAAGGGCACCTTTTTGTAAGTCAATTAGGTATCTTTTAGAAGCCAAAAAGAGCATATATTGGTTTTGAACTGTACGAAAATAGTTTACAAAAACATATAAATAACATAGGAAAATTATTTGTAGAAGACAGATAGACATTGCACTTAATAACGTTTATCATGTAGTTTATTCCCTTTTATAAGACCATCTTATTGGAGGTAATCATCCCATTTATGTGGATTAATCTCATTCTCTTAACAATCCAAGCATTTAACGGAAGAACCAAAAGTTTACTTTATAGCATGGCAAGTAACACTTGCCCGCTACCCCTACAGAATACTTTTTAGAAACAAAACGTCCATAGACTACAATTTATCTTCATGCTAAAAAGAATTACTTTCACGAAAAAGAAATCTTTTTGTTCACGTAAATAATTATTTCTTTTCATGAAAGTAATTTGATAAGATAGAGTCTATAGAGGTAGAAAAAGGTACTGCGAGAAATCTAATACTTTCTCTATCAAGCTATAAACAAAGCCTATTGACCTGCTTACTAACAGAAGCAAACGACTTTATAATTGCTGGAGATAAGCCGAAACCATTTCAGCACAGCGCTTCCATCAATGCCCGCACTAACGATTCCACCAGCATAACCAGCACCTTCTGCACAAGGGAAAAAGACCCTCAAGGCGGACATGCATGAGGCGTTCTCTATCACGGAGGATACGAACAGGAGAACTTGTACGAGTCTCGAAGCAATCATGACAGCTTCATTCGTAAGGAAACCATGCGCTTGTTTACCAAAGGTTCTGAAGGCTTCTTGGAGTCGTTTTGTGATAAATGATGGCATCCAGAAATGAAGTGGACTGGAAATAAGTCCTGGTGCATAGCTCGATTTAGGAAGATCATACGACAGACGATTGTTCACGAAGTCTGCCATACGCTGTGCAGGAGCAGTCTGTTTGCGATTTCCCTGCTGCCATGTGTCTCGCTCCAACTGTTCCTGATAACGCAAGATACGCAATACATCATCGCCTTCAACATCTTCTGGATTTAATTGAACAACCATACCCGAGTTAGACCATTGCGTTCCACGATTGGCAGGACTCATACCATTGGTTACAGTTTGTTCTGGACCAGTTGCTGAAGGAATCACAAAACCGCCAGGACACATACAGAAAGAGTAAACGCCACGACCCTGTGCTTGTGTCACAAAAGAGTACTCTGCTGTTGGAAGATATTTACCCTTTCCATTTTTATTGTGATACTGTATTTGATCGATTAAGTGAGAGGGATGCTCCAATCGTACTCCAACAGCGATTCCTTTTGCTTCCATCTCAATTCCTGCCTCTGCAAGATAACGATAGACATCACGTGCAGAATGACCCGTTGCAAGAATGACTGGACCATGAAACTCACACGTCACACTCACAGGTCCACTGTTATCAACAGCCTCAACACCAACAACTTTATCACCATCGAGTATCAAAGATGTCATCTTTGTTTGGAAATGAACCTCACCGCCACACTCAAGTATTGTGTTACGCATATTCTCTATCACACGTGGAAGTTTATCTGTACCAATATGTGGGTGAGCATCTGCGAGGATAGATGGTGATGCTCCATGCTGACAAAAGACATTTAGAATCTTATCAACAGGTCCACGCTTCTTACTTCGTGTATAAAGTTTTCCATCAGAATACGCTCCAGCACCACCTTCACCAAAGCAGTAATTTGACTCAGGATCAACCTCTTGTGTCTTTGAGATTAAAGCCATGTCGAGTTTACGATCGCGTACATTCTTTCCTCGTTCAAGAACGATTGGGCGCAATCCCAACTCTATTAGCTTCAGAGAAGAGAACAAACCAGCAGGACCGGCACCTACCACAACGACCGAAGGGCGACTACTTACGTCTTGGTATTCAGTCTTCACATAAGGGTCGTCTTGTGGAAATTCGTTAATATAAACACGAATTTTCAGATTAACATATATGTCACGATGGCGTGCATCAATAGAACGCTTCAATACTCGAACACGATAAATGGTACGCTCATCCAGCCCCTTTTCTTTTGCAAGATATGCCTTCATGTTGTTTTCATTATAGGCAACTTGGGGCAAAACGCGTAACTGATATTCCTCTGTCATATATAGTATAACTTCTTCTTTTTGCCACAAATTTACTCAAATATATCGAGAAAATCGTTGGCTATTGCAATATTTCTTATTATTTTTGTGGCTAAGTTTTGCACCTCCCCCATTGTAAAGGGGATGCCAAATAATAACAAAATAAACATCAGGAATGAAAGTATTAAAGTTTGGTGGAACATCCGTAGGTTCTGTATCGAGTATTTTAAGTCTACAAAAGATTGTAGAAAAGGAGGCTAAACATCAACCAATTATTGTGGTTGTTAGTGCCTTAGGTGGTATAACAGATCAGCTCATAGCTACTTCTCAACTTGCCTTGAAGGGTGATGAAAGTTGGAAAACAGAGTTCGATTCTATCGTTGCACGACATCATAAGATGATTGATGCGATTATTACCGATCCACATGACCGTGAGATGCTGTTCAACAAAGTGGATAGTCTTTTTGAGCAACTTCATTCTATTTATTACGGTGTATTCTTAATTCACGACCTCAGTCATAAGACAGAAGATACTATTGTAAGCTATGGTGAACGTCTAAGTTCAAGAATAGTAGCTACGCTTATTCGTGGAGCAAAGTGGTTTGATGCACGTGAGTTTATCAAGACTGAAGAGAAATTGGGCAAAAGAAGTCTCGATTCAGAACTAACCAACAAACTTGTAGTAAATACTTTCTCTGACCTTCCTCGCATCTCTCTTGTACCTGGTTTTATAGCACAAGACCGTGATTCTGGCGATATTACCAATCTTGGGCGTGGTGGAAGTGATTATACAGCATCCATCCTTGCCGCATCTCTCAACGCTGAAGTCTTGGAGATATGGACGGATGTTGACGGCTTTTATGACAGCTGACCCTCGCGTCATCAAGAGTGCCTATACCATTAATGAACTTTCCTATACGGAGGCTATGGAGCTTTGTAACTTTGGTGCAAAGGTTGTCTATCCTCCAACGATATACCCTGTCTGTGTAAAAAACATCCCAATCAAGGTAAAAAACACATTCAATCCAGATGGACAAGGTACGATTATTAAAGCACATATAGAGAATAATCAAAAAAACCTATTAAGGGTTTATCATCTATCAAAGGTACTACAGTCATTACCGTAACAGGTCTTTCAATGGTGGGTGTTGTTGGTGTCAACCGTCGTATCTTTAGTTCTCTTGCCAACAATGGTATCAGTGTCTTCCTCGTATCACAGGCAGCCTCAGAGAACAACACCTCTATCGGTGTGAAGGATGAAGATGCCGACAATGCTGTGAAGGTACTTAATGAAGAGTTCCGACTTGAGATAGAAGATGGACGTATGTTCCCTATGCACGCTGAAAGTGGACTTGCAACAGTGGCGGTCGTTGGTGAGAACATGAGACGGACACCGGGTATAAGCGGTAAGCTCTTTGAGGGTTCTTGGTCGTTCTGGTATTAGTGTTATTGCTATTGCGCAGGGTGCATCTGAGATGAATATCTCATTTGTTGTGAAAGGCTCTGACTTAAGGAAAGCACTGAATGTACTTCATGATTCACTGTTCTTATCGGAATATAAAGTGCTGAATCTCTTTATTTGCGGTATTGGTACAGTAGGCGGAAAGCTCATTGAACAGATCAAGAGTCAGTATGAAGAGTTGAAGCAAAAATTCTAACTTAAAGTTGAAAGTGGTGGGGAATTGCTTCATCTAAGAATGCTATTTTTCAATCACGACGGCTTAAATCTTGATAATTATCGTAAAGAACTAAAGGAGAGCGAGCCTTCTAATCCAGAACATTTGCGTGATGTTATCCTAAAGATGAATATCTTTAACTCGGTGTTTGTGGATTGTACTGCTTCTAAAGAAGTGGCTGCACTCTACCAGTCTTTGTTGGAAAATAATATCTCTGTGATTGCTGCCAATAAGATTGCAGCATCTGGAGCATACGATGATTATTACCATTTAAAGCAGACAGCCATTCAACGTGGTGTCAAATTCCGCTTTGAAACAAACGTGGGTGCAGGTCTACCTATCATTGGTACAATCAATGACTTGCGCAATTCAGGCGATAAGATACTTAAGATTGAAGCCGTATTGTCTGGTACACTGAACTTCATCTTTAACGAGATTGGAGCAGACGTTCCTTTTTCTGAGACTGTAAAACGCGCTAAAGAACAAGGTTATAGCGAGCCAGATCCACGCATAGACCTTAGTGGAACAGATGTCGTTCGTAAGTTAGTTATCCTTACACGTGAGGCTGGATACAAGGTGGAACAAGAGGATGTTGAGAAGCATCTTTTGTTCCTGATGATTATTTCAAGGTTCAGTAGAAGACTTCTGGAAGCGTCTTCCAGAACTTGATGCTAACTTTTGAACAACGTCGTCAGCTATTAGCAGAGGAGGGTAAGCGTTGGCGTTTCGTTGCCACTATGGAACATGGTAAGACTAATGTTGCATTAAAGGAGGTGGATTCTAACCATCCTTTCTATAATCTTGAAGGTTCTAATAACATAGTTCTACTGACAACCGATCGTTATAAAGAATACCCTATGCAGATTCAAGGCTATGGTGCTGGTGCATCTGTTACCGCAGCAGGTGTGTTTTGCAAACATTATGAGTATTGCAAATATATAATGATACTATAAATCCAAACGAGAAGGGCATATGCAATGTATGCTCTTTTTGTGTTTCTCTCGAAATATGAAGTTAATATGCCCCTTTGCTCCCCACACAGCCGATGACTCTATGGACTACGTATCCATAAATAAAAAAACTTCCGTTTAAACCATGCCTCTGTGTCAGATTTACGTACATTCAATTAGTAAATGCGAATATTCTCGGCAAGAAATATATTTACAAAAACATTCAAGGAAAAAGGTAGAGAAATGGATAAAATGTGAGTTCTTTTAATACATTTTGTAAGTTGTTAGTTATCAAAACGTTACAAAAATAAGGCTTTTAAAAGGTGCTTAATTGGACTTCAAAAGGGTGTTACTTGGACTTCAAAAAGGGCGTCTTTTGCAAGCCAATTGGGCGTTATTTACAAGCTGTTTGATGGTCTTTACAAAAATCAACATGTGAAAAAAATACGAACAAAACAGCATCTTTTTGAGGTCGAGAGTGATAAGGTTTTTCTTTGGGGTTTAGCATTTGAGAAATAACACACAGAACAACGCTAAGTTTCTTACAGCAAACTCAGCGTTGCTTTGTGTGCCTTATTCTATAATAGCATTAGCTTACCATTCTATATTTCTAAAGAGCTTTTTTTTATAAGTACAACTAAAAGCTATAATAACAGATTCCATTCAACTTTCTCTGTTTTCATGTCATTCGGCTCTTCATTCAACGTAAAACCCTGTGGCTTTTGTCCTTCTACCCTTATTTCAACGACGGTCATGACATTACGTTTTAGAACTAACTGCTTACTTTCTTGTTCGACAGTCCCATCGTCTTTCGTCCATGTTACCTTCACCTCCATCGTCAATTGATATCCATCTTCACACGCTTTTTGGAATGTTAGAAAAGGAGTAGACGCAACTATGATCATATGTATCACTACCCTTTGTTAAAGAGATACGCCACCCGATATAGTTAATTACCAGACTACCTTCTTCTGGTGGCGACACCTTGAAGTGCAACCCGAACACCGACCTTTTCATATCAACGGTCAGTTCCTTTGATGTTTTTGGACTGAAATCATTGATAGTACCATAGAGTTTCACAAGGCGTGGATATTGAACAGTACGCCCCTTAGCTACAGTCGTTTCGCCTTTTTGTTAGACTATTCAAGTTTTTCTTCTTTTTGAAAACACAAAGCTATTAGTAACTTTTTGTAGCCTTATTTGCCCCATGCAAGAAAGGAGCTGAAAACTCATCTTCATTTGCAAAAAGTTCATCATCACCTTCCTCTACAATCAAACACTCTACTTTATAAAGATTGTTCACATTCATCTTTAGTGCAATCTTTGAAAGGCTGGTAAACAAACCATAAGCATACATTGAGTAGGTTTCATCATTAGGTTTCTTCTCGTAGACATTAACAGCATAAAACTTCCGTTTCCGATCTTCGCTAACAGCCCTACTCAAAGGCTGATATTTCGCCCCTATAGCTTCTTCTATTGTTTCTATACGTAATTCTTTGGGGTGAATACGCACGACTCTTGTCAACTTTTGCTTTGCATTATTCGGTTCTTTACCACCTTCACCATTGTCTAATACTGGCTTTTCGCAGGCTGCAAACAATAGTAAGCACAACAAAAGTCCAATCCATGTTACTTGTTTTTTCATATCGGTAATTGTTTAAGTTATAGTCATTCATCCCAATCTGTCTGCGTGTCAGAAAGATTAAAAAGCGGAGAAAGAGTCTTCTTTTGATAATTGTTGAATACCAGGCCCTGTCTGATTATTAATCAGTCCTTCTTCATTCGTCAATGTATTTGTTCCTTCCCCAGGTGAGCCACCCAGCAAATGACAAGAAGTTAAAACGTGATATTCACTTATTAAAGGCTTGATATATGTTTTCATGTTTACTTATTAAAAATCAATTATTTACCATGGTTTTGTGTACAAGTACAAGAAGGCTTATCTATTAAGATACTTTCTTACCATTCACGATTATAATCCCCTTTATAATCTTTTATCTACTCTTTTGCCCTGAAAGGTTATAAATAGGACCATCGAAAGTTATCTTCTCTCTCACCATAGGACCTTGTATTTTCAATGCTACATCAAAGCCAAGGAAACTCTTTTGCGTTTGTAGTCTTTGATGGCGTATAAACGAGATAGGCTTTTATGTGCTTCGGTCGTAAAGGCTTTTTCCATTTGCTTCTTTCCAATAAAAGCCTACTCCGTTACTGCCTTTTTCCAAACACATAGTACACCTCTCCGCCTGACGTTATAGTCGTACTATCCGAGCCACACAACGCATTATAAGGGTCTGTTTCACCTGTCTTACTTGTTTCTTCAAAGATATACTTACCTTCTTTTGCTTCTAAAACAACAGCTGTACCCTTGGGAAGAACATCTCCTTTTTTATATTCCCGACTTCGAGAGAGGACATTACCTTCAATCTTATAGGTACGAGCAACAACCCCCTCAGGGATAATAAACGACCTGTCACTATAATAAAGTGTTGCTCTCTCAGCAGAAGAAACTGCAAGAGAGACGCCCTTAGGGCTGAACTTTCTCGTAAGATATTTGTATTGTCCTTATATGAAGCCCCCTGTAGAACAAGGAGTAAAAGAAACTTTAGTACATTCACCTTTCCATTTTCTCTCGACAATTTTCCTGTTAAGTTGAGAAATAGTTCGTTTCCCGATTTTACCTACTTCCTCTAAATAGAACTTCAGATCATCCTTATCATCAGCGAGGGTAAACTTTATAGATGTAATTTTACTATTAAAAACTCTCTATAGTTAATATACCTTCTACGTCAATTTTTTTAGACATTTGAGTTTATTTACTTTTTGTATAATTAGGTTTAGTTACATCTGCTTTAGTAGCACTAAACTTCAGTAAACACCGTCCTTCTCCATCACTGTTGGTACAACATCACCTGGAGAAGAACTTGAGAAATCGAATGTAACGGAATTCTGCGCCCATATCATTACAGGCAACAACAACATTAGGAATAATACAATAAACTTTTTTTGGTCATAGTTATTAAGTTATACGTTTTATCAATCAAGTTTGTAGCCAATGTTATTCATGTTCCTTCAAGTAGGAAATAGGTTTTTTTGTAGACTACTCTTTATCAATAAGTTGTTTAGTTCTTAACAGTGCAAAGATAAATAAAAATCAACAAAAAGCAAATAAATCAGTACCAAGAATATACAAAACAAGGATTAAACTCTTTAAAAAAATAAGATTTTACATCTATGGTTCTTTTCTATTCATCACACCCTCTTTTCACTTAAAAAAAGAACTCTGTGTAAAAACTCAAACTACCAGCGGTAAAACGGTAATAATCCTTATCTATCGAATTATTTTCACGAAAAAGAAATAATTATTTACGTGAATAAAGATTTCTTTTCATGAAGAAAAAAATCTTTTTCTTCATGAAAAAGAAATCAGAGGTATTGGTATTTAACTAAGAATTAGTCTTTTTGGAACCACAGCCTTGAAGCTCATATCAAGTCCTTTTTACACTATGTGTTAGTGCACCAAAGGAAATAAAATCAACACCTGCTTGCGCATAAGGAATCATCGTATCAAAGGTGATCCCACCACTTGATTCCGTCTCACACCGCCCAGCAACCATCTCAACTGCTTTTCGAGTATCCTCTGGTGTGAAATTATCAAACATGATACGGTCGCAGCCTTCATTCAATGCTTCTTCCAACTCGGTAAAGTTTCTTACCTCACATTCTATCTTAAGATTACCCTTACCATGGTCTTTACAATACTGCTTTTGCCATAGAGATCGCATTATGTACACCACCACAGAAATCAACATGATTATCTTTCAGAAGAATCATATCAAAGAGACCAATGCGATGGTTCATACCACCACCAATCTTCACAGCCTCTTTTTTTCCAGCATTCTCATACCCGGTGTTGTCTTACGTGTGTCTAAAACGCGTGTCTTTGTACCAGCATCTATGAGTGCTTGCTGATACTTGTTGGTCATCGTTGCAATACCACTCATACGCTGTAAGATGTTAAGCATAAGGCGTTCTGTCTGCAAAAGGCTCTGTGTTTTCCCCTTCACACTCATAACAATATCACCAGGCTTCACATGAGCACCGTCTTCTACATAGACTTCTACCTGTAGTTCAGGGTCAAAAAGATGGAACACCCTTTTTAGCAACATTAACTCCTGCCAAGACTCCTTCTTCCTTAATCAGTAATCTACTTTCACCCTTAGCATCAGCAGGGATGCAGCAAAGCGTTGTATGGTCACCATCACCTATATCCTCACTGAAAGCGAGTTCGATAAGTTTATCGTTTAGTTCTTCTACTGACAACATAATAATATATTTAAATTATAAACCTAATCTGTTTGAGATATCCAACATTCTATGAATTGATTTGACAGCCTTCTTAGCCATTTCTGGCTCAACCTCAATAGCAGGCCACTCATACTTCAAGCAATTATACAGCTTCCTCAAAGTAATATATTTCATATACTCACACTCATTACAAGGGCTATCGCTATCATTAGGAGGAGCAGGAATAAAGGTCTTTTGTGGAGCCAATCGCTGCATTTCAACAAGAATACCACTCTCCGTCACCACTATAAACTCCTGAGCATCATTCTCAACACTATACTTCAATAAGGCAGATGTACTTCCAACCTTATCAGCTAAGCAGAGTACAGTAGGTGGACACTCAGGATGAGCCAGTACTTTTGCTGTTGGATGCTCGCGTTTTAACTGCTGAATCTTCTCTACAGAGAATCTATCATGAACTTCACATGCACCATCCCAAAGCAACATCTCACGTCCTGTTTGCTCGCTGATATAATGTCCTAAGTTCCTATCTGGTCCAAAAATGATAGGAGTATCCTTTGGTAAAGACTCAACAATCTGCTTTGCATTACTGCTCGTTACCACAACATCTGTCACAGCTTTGGTTGCTGCAGTTGTATTGACATAGCTTACCACGGTATGATTAGGGTGTGCTTTTACAAACTTCTCAAACTCATCGGCTGGACAACTCTCTGCCAACGAACAAGAGGCGTTAAGGTCAGGGACGAGTATTGTCTTCTCTGGACATAAGATTTTATTTGTCTCACCCATGAAATGTACACCGCACATAACGATGATATCGGCATCTGTAGTAGCAGCCTTTTGTGCCAAAAGCCAAACTATCTCCTACGAAATCTGCCAACTCCTGAATTACGCCTTCTGTATAATAATGTGCCATGATAAGTGCATTCTTCTCCTTACACATCCTGCGTATTTCAGCCTTTACATAAGTCCCTTCTGGAATAGGTTCATCTATAAACCCCTGTTCCAGCCATTTTTTATCTATCATGTTATTTTGTATTATAAGCTGAGAGTACAATGGTTATTGTGCTTCTCTCATCATCTATCTATACTCTTTTACTACTTCTCGTCATATGCATGCTTCGGATAATCTACCGTGTAGTGCAATCCTCGACTTTCCTTTCGCTCTATGGCTTGTCGTGTTATCAGATAACCGACATTTATCATATTACGAAGTTCGCATATATCCTTCGTTGCCTTCACACGCTTAAAGAGGCTTTCTGTCTCCTCATACAATAAGTCGAGTCTTGCCCAAGCACGTTTCAAACGTAAATCACTTCGAACAATACCGACATAGTTGCTCATGATTTCGCCAACTTCCTTAATACTCTGTGTGATTAAAAACATGCTCTTCATTGGTCATTGTGCCTTCATCGTTCCACTCAGGAATATTTGTGTTAAAGTCATAGTTGTCTATCATCCGTAGTGTATGTTCAGCAGCAGACTTAGCATAGACGACTGCTTCTATCAGCGAGTTGCTGGCAAGTCGGTTTCCGCCATGCAATCCCTGTACATGAACATTCACCAACGGCATAGAGTCTATGAATAGAACTTTCTGCATTCAAATCGACCTTTATACCCCCACAGATATAGTGAGCACTTGGACAAACAGGGATATATTCTTTTGTTATATCAATCCCAATGCTCAAACATTTCTCATAAATATGTGGAAAATGATGCTTCGTTTCTTCAGCATCTTTATGTGTTACATCAAGACAAACATGATTTAGTCCGTGAATCTTCATTTCATGATCAATAGCTCGAGCAACAATATCACGTGGAGCAAGAGAAAGACGTTTATCATACTTCTGCATGAACTCTTGACCATTCGGAAGTCGCAACACCCCACCATAGCCACGCATAGCCTCAGTAATCAGAAATGCTGGATGCGTCTCAGAAGGATTATAAAGAACCGTCGGATGGAACTGTACGAACTCCATATCCTTTACCGTTCCCTTTGCTCGATAAACCATTGCAATACCATCGCCAGTAGCTATCTCAGGATTAGATGTCATTGCGTAGACTGCCCCCACTCCACCTGTAGCCATGAGGGTTACCTTACTCAAGAAGCTATCTACCTTTTTCGTTTCAGGATTGAGGATATACGCACCATAACATTCTATATCTGGGGTTCTGCGTGTCACCTTTATACCCAAGTGGTGTTGCGTGATAATCTCAACAGCATAGTGATTTTCGAAGACTGTAATATTTGGGTTAGCTCTCACCGCATCCATCAATCCACGCTGTATCTCAAAGCCTGTATCATCAGCATGATGAAGAATACGAAAGTCGCTGTGCCCTCCTTCACGATGTAGGTCGTATGTACCGTCTTTATGCTTATCAAAATTTACACCCCAATTGACAAGTGCTTTGATAGCTTCAGGCGCATTACACACAACTTGTCTTACAGCTAAAGGGTCAGAAATATAATCACCAGCGACCATAGTATCGTTGATGTGCTTTTCAAAATTGTCAATGGCAAGGTTCGTTACTGCTGCTATTCCTCCTTGTGCTTTAGCCGTATTGGCTTCGTCCAAAGAAGTTTTGCAAACAAGGGCAACCTTTCCCTTACCACTATTTGCCACACTCAGTGCATAACTCATCCCTGCTATACCGCTGCCGATAACCAGGAAATCGAATTTGTGTATCATAATATGATTCCTTCTGATATCAAAAAAATTAATCGGTACAAAAAGTAATAAAAAAATTACCATAACAATGGTAAGAAAAAGAGCATATATATTTATGCGTGCATGAGAAAAACTTTTTCTTCTCCTATCGAACACAAAAAAACTTTTCTCTCTGAATTAAGTATAAACAATCCTCTTTCAGCACGTTTCCAATCCCTGTATTGATGCTTTTTTTATATGCTGTCCGAATACTGCGCACATCATGTGCGGAGGCTTAACATATAGTGCGGAGGCTTAACACATATAGTGCGAAGGCTTAACACCATTGGTGCGGAGTACTAACACATAATAAGGATTACTATAATTTATGATATACTAACGAGGTTTTCATCTTTACTTTTATACAAAAGCCTTTATCCTTCCACTTCCATATTAAACAAGAAAAAAACGCTATTCAATCCCCTTAAAAGAGGAAAGAATAGCGTTAATATTTAGTGGTTCTGTAAAGAGAAACTTACAGAATAAAGTTTTTTTACTGCTCGTCTGGAACGATGAGTTTATAACCCTTACCGTGGATATTGATAATCTCAATCTGTGGGTCTGGTTTCAAAGTGCTTACGCAACTTAGTGATGTAAACGTCCATTGAGCGAGCATTAAAGTAGTTATCATCAATCCAAATGGTCTTCAAAGCATAGTCACGCTGAAGAATCTCGTTAGAGTGTGCGCAAAGCAAAGCAAGCAACTCATTCTCCTTTGTCGTAAGCTTAGTAGCCTTCTCTGGATTGTTATCCAGTGTAAGCAACTGCTTCTGTGTATCGAAAGTAAAGCGACCAATGGTGTACATTGTTGACTCCTTAGTCTTCTTTCCTCTTACACGACGGAGGATAGCCTCAATACGGAATACGAGTTCCTCCATAGAGAATGGCTTAGTGATATAATCATCAGCACCAATCTTGAAACCTTCCAAGATATCCTCTTTCAACTGCTTTGCAGTAAGGAAGATGATAGGAACTTCTGCATTTGCCTGACGAATCTCCTGTGCAAGGGTAAAACCATCCTTCTTTGGCATCATAACATCAAGCACACAGATATCATACTTGCTCTTCAAGAAGGCTCTGTAACCAACCTCACCATCAGGGCAGAGGTCAGCCTGAAAGCCTTTTGCCTGCAGATATTCACTCAACAGTGTTCCGAGATTCTCATCGTCTTCACACAACAGAATTTTCAATTTATCATCCATAACTTATACGTATTAAATTGTTTATACTCTTAATTATCTTTTATTCTTCATCCTCCTCATCGCGAATAACAGGGGAGTTTAATGACGAATTTTTGTTCCTTTACCATATTCGCTCAGCACCTTAATCTCACCTTCATGTAAGTCAACCATTTTCTTTACATATGCCAAGCCTAATCCAAAGCCTTTGACATCGTGGAGATTTCCAGTGTGAACACGATAGAACTTATCAAAGATCTTCTTTAAGTTCTCCTTCTTTATTCCTTGACCAGTATCACGAACTGAGAGATAGAGATTCTCATTCGTATTCCAAGTCTTCAAATAGACATCTAATGGTTGGTCGGGTTTCGCATATTTAACAGCATTATCCAAGAGATTAAAAATGACATTCTGGAAATGCATTTCATCAACATACATTAGCGAATCAACCGCTTCTATCTCTGTATACACCTTACCGCCAGTATGCTCAACACGTAAACTAAAGGAGTGAGCAATCGTCTCAACCATCTCGTTAAGGTCGGTGTATTTCTTCTTTAGAACAGCCTTCTTACGGTCGTACATACTCATCTGTAGTACCTTCTCTACAAGGAAACGCAGACGTTTTGACTCATCATTGATAACACCTCCTAAGTGTTCTATCATCTTTGGACTCTTTGTCAACGTCTTATCGTTCATCATCTGAGCTGCCAAAGAGATACTTGCGATAGGCGTCTTAAGCTCATGCGTCATGTTATTGATAAAGTCATTCTTTATCTCACTGTACCGTTTCTGTCGGAAGATGGTTACAATCGTGAAGATAAAGGTAACCAACAGTACGAAAGTAAAGATGATTGACGGAATCATAAACCGTACACTGGAGAAGATGTAGTTGTTCATCTGTGGAAATGAACCTTTACAACACCCATTCTGTTTACAGGGTCGTTACGGAACAACACTTGAGAATAAGTATTCTCCTCACCATCACTTACATAATCAGGACATTTATAAACCTCTCGACCGTCTTGAGTCGTCACCGTGAAATGATAAGGAATATTGATTCCATTGTTCATCATCTCCGCCTTTAAGTCTTGATCCAACAGCTTGAAGTTGATTCTATTGCGCAATGGTTTGTCTGAAGCGGAATAAAGGATATTGTATATCACCTCTTCCAACATTGCCTTCTGATAGACATAACGATTGCGGACAATCTCCTGCATATTACGCTTTGTAGCAGACAATGTACTACTATCATTACGCAGAATCATAGCCTTTGGTGTCAAAGAGGGCTTTGCTTGAAGCAACTTTGCCTCGAATGAAGTATAGGGTTCGCCTTGATCATCTGTGTCAGGAACTTGATGTGCGGCAGTAGATGTATCTTTATCAGTGTTCTGCTCATCGTCTTGTGAGCGTTCCTTCTTGTTTACATCATCCTCCAAATAACGAAGAGTCTCATTCAACTCCATATTTCGAGAAGCTTGATAGAGGGCACGGTTGACAGATTCGTCAAACTGTTCCTTCTTCATCTCAGCCATCTCTTCAATATAGTTGAGCTGGAGCAGAAGCAAACCAAGGAACGAAAGTCCCATGATTATGGCTATTGTCCAAATTGTTTTCTTCTTCATTACTCTCTGTTTATATTCATACTGATCATGGAAAAGACTCCACTCACAGCACCATATATTTATTTTTCGAATGCAAAGATAGGGATTTCCTTAAACAATTAACATCTAAAAAGTTAAGAAATAACTCATAATTGATTTTCATTAACTAAATATTACTTTTTAATTTAATAATTATCAAGTATAATCTTTAAAACATACAGTTTTGATTACTCCAAAAGATATACAAGAAAGTAAAAGAGCTAATAAAAACATTTGTTTAGATTCACAAAAACAAAAAGTAAGTAAGTCTTTCTATAAATCAATAAAAAGCATTAGCTGAAAACAAAACGTTTATTTTTTTATACAAAAAAACACCTAAGAAAAAAATATTATTTTATTATCTTTGTAGAATCATTAAACCTATTGCCTATAAAAAAATAAATTAATATGCTATCCAGTAAACATCTCTCACATAAGTTAATCTTTCATGTATTACAATATTATAATGATAATAATAACCTAACTTCTCATATTTTTACTGATGTGTTGATGCACAGCACGAGTGGTGATGATGGTAAACACCAAGCGTGTTGAGTGCTTAGTATACTATAAAAAAATAGCTATAAATATAACAAACCTCATGACAATTCAAAGATTACAAACAAGACCTTTTCGCAACACACATCATCTTAGTTATAACTCTATTGTTGCTGAATACATCTGATCTTATGGCTCAACAGACCGTAAACCTTTAGTATCCAACAACAAACAAAGGAACCTATTGATGCAGCAACAATTATCATTTCTGATCAGAAGACAGGAAAAAGTAATTGCCAATGGACTAACTGAGACGGACGGAAAGTTTAATTACACCCTTATTGATGGTAGTTATCAACTATACTGCGGAGCTATCGGATGCCGTGATACTACTATTCTTTTCTCCATTCCAAATAACCATTCCATTTATAACATCTATTTATATCCTGACGGTACAGAGCTGAAAGACGTTATTGTCACAGCTCGCAAACAACGCTCACTCATTAAAAATGGAAAGTGGGAAGATAAGCATTTCTGTTGCAGAATCTTATCTTGCTAACCTTGGCAACTCTTTAGATGTTCTGCGCCACACCCCAAGTGTAAGGCTTGATAATAAAGGAAATCTATCGCTTTCTGCCCTTGGCAATGCCGCCGTTTACGTGAACGGAAAACGCATACGACTTCAAGGTGAAACGCTTACAGCCTATCTGCGTACTATTCCATCTTCTAATATTGCAAGCATAACTACTTCAACCAACCCTGATGCAAGTTATGATTCAGAAGGGAGCAAGTGGTATTATTGACATAAAAACTAAAAGACAACAACGAACGAGGGACTTTACATTTCGACTTCTAATGGCGTATCATTTTGGAATCACATACGACAAAGTTCTGATTTCAGTATGTCTTATAACAAACAGACATGGCAGTTAGGTTTCAACTACAGTCATAACATTGGACACTATGACATGGAGTATGGTACTGATAGAATGCAAGAAGGAGACCGAAACTTTCTCAGAGACCAATGATACAGACAAGCGTAACACTTACGCAGGAGGACTGGCTTTTTGTATTCCAACCTAACAAAAAACACAAACTTATGCTAAATGCATCAGTTGATGCCTTAACAGGTCCCGGAGTGACAGCAACAACTACTTGGATATATAAAGGTAGAGACACGCTTCATGAAATACTTAAAGCAAGGAATGATTATACCAAACAAGAGAACACAAAATATACGACTGGCATAGGCTATCAGTTCAATATTACAGAACAGCAGACCATCACTGCAAATGCAGACTGGATTCACGTTGATGTTGTAAGTAATAACAATCAGCCTAATACGTTTTACTCTCCAAATGGAACATTACTAAGAGAAGACAACTATCCAGCTAAATCCAAGAAGAATATAAACATCATATCATCTGCTATTGACTATAAACTGAAGAATAGCCATGACGGAGAGCTCCTTACAGGTATTAAAGCTGCCAAGGTAGAAAGTAACAATCGCTTTGGCTTCTATGCTAAAAGGTGTGCTTGACAACACAAGATCTAACAGGTTTACCTACCAAGAGTCAAATCTTGAAGGCTATATACAATATGCCCAGAAATGGAAACATATACAGGCAACTGCAGGTATGCGGGATTGAATATATGCAGACTATCGGGACTTTAGAATCCTATTTGGACGGAAAAACTGATGGAGGAGAATAAGAACAATCACACAAGACTCTTTCCTAATCTTTCTATCAGTTATGATCTTAACAACAAAGCAAAGCTCACACTTGCCTACAGTAAACGGCAAGACAAAGCAAGATATGAAGACCTTAACCCCATTGAATATCTGTTAGATGAACTGACCTATTGGAAAGGGAATCCATTTATTCAGCCACAAATAAATCATAGGGTTTCTTTAGATTACACAAAGAATAATCTTAGTGTAACACTCTCTTACAATCAGCTGAAACAACTATTTTCACGCAGCTTCCCGATGCATACAAGAAAGACTGCATAGTCATGACAACCAAGAATATTGGTAAACAGAAGCAGCTGGCACTTGACCTTATCTATAACAAACGTCTCACATCATGGTGGGATATCAGTGCGAAACGTCGGTGCTTACTACTTTATCAACCATCTTGATTATGAATCTTATAGAGAAGATTACCGTCGTCCCTCATGCAACCTTTTCACTTTCAAACGATATACAACTACCTGCAAAAGTTCGTATGGAACTGTCAGCAAGATACGCAAGTAAACGACAAGGCAGGAGTTATGAGGTTTTCAAACCAAGTGGAAGTATAGATATCGGACTGAGTAAACGATTACTCCGAGACAGACTCTCCCTATCTTTGATGATTACCGACCTACTTCACACTGAGCGTTGGGATAGCTATGGACGTAAGGGAGCATTGAATTTAGACATTTGGGGGCACAGTGAAAGCCGACAAGTTATCTTCCGTGTACATTACAATTTCGGAAGTAGAAAGTTTGAAACAAATAAGAACAAAGTAAAAGGAGGCAGAACGTCTGTAGTTATCTGCTACCTTTTTGATTAAAACGGTCAACCTTTTTTGCAAAAAACGTCAACCCTTTCTGTAAAAACAGAAATGGTCGACCATTTTGTTTATGATTATTTTAAGCCCATTCCTTCACTACACAAGTAGATAAAGATTAGAATAAACAGAAAGTTCTTCTGCATTACAACATCTCTATCTGTAGGCAAGAAGTGCTCTGTGGGGTCAACTTAAAACGGTCATTGATACGAAGACCGAGGACCCAAAGGATAGTACCTGTAGCATCAAGGAGGACCAACTGGTTACGTTTCTCAAAAGCGGTTACGTTTGAGATTGGTGAGAAAAATCACTCATTAGTTGAGTACCACGTATGCCAAGAGGAGTAAATCGATCGCCTTCTGCAACACGTCTTAAGGTCAAAGGAAATCGGATAGAGGATGCATCAAGGTCAACAATAGTTGGAACCTTTGAGAAAGAAACGCTTGAAGAAGGTGTTAATGCACGTTCGGTCAGTCGAAGAGACAGTTGCTCATCGTAGACATAACGCCCTGTTTCTGGGATAACAAGCTGACGCGGTTCAGTTTCCTCACGAGGCAAAACCATAAAGAATCCACGATCGTGTGTAAGTTCATGCGATGGAGAATACCACAGCTGCCCCGTCTGTCCATCAAGATGAGAAACCATCTCTGTAATCTGAGATGATGAAAAAAACCAAGCGGTTTTAGTATATAAAAGAGGAGATAAGAGGGAGAAGGAAACGCACGAACAACAGACAAGTCGAGCTGAAATGGTTCGCTACTTAAACTGTTTGAACTAACTTGAGTCGCAGGATTGATAAAGCTAACAGCCTTGCCCAAAGCTGTTTTAAGTGACTCCTGCACAATAGCATCTACCTCAGAGAGGTGATTGGCAGTAGTAAGAATAGCATCCGTAACCGAAGGATTAATCTCAGACAACTGTGGAAGAATATTCAAACGGATTTTATTTCGCACCACATCATCTATTAGGTTAGTGCTATCAGTAACAAAAGAAACAGCTTGTTGATGAAGATAATCTTCAATTTCTTGGCGTGTTACACAAAGCAATGGGCGAATAACATCATGATTGCGAGGACGAATACCCATCAAACCACTCAGTCCTGTTCCACGAACAAGGTTAATGAGAATTGTCTCTACAGAGTCTTCTTTATGATGACCTACACATACTCCGTCAGCACCTAACGCCTCTTTCAACTGAAAGAAATAACGATAACGTAACTCACGTGCAGCCATCTCAATGCTCACCTTATGCAAATCGGCATAAGCCTGTGTATCGAAATGGACTTTATGGAATGGGATGTTCTCACGTTGACAAAGGTCCTCACAAAACTGTTCATCCCTCAGACTCTCCTCTCCACGCAAATTGAAATTGCAATGAACAGCCTCAACACGATAGCCCAACTCCTTGAGACATAGCAAAAGAGCAACACTATCTGCACCACCAGATAGCGCTACTAAATAAAGAGCATCTACTTGTAGCAGATGCTCAGAAGCTATGAATTGTTTGATTTTATTCAACATAAAGGACCAGTCCCTTCAAATATTCGCCTTCTGGATGATAAATATTAATTGGATGATCAGCAGGCTGATGAATCTGATGCAGGATGCGCACCTTACGTCCAGCTTGTGCAGCAGCGGTGAAGACAGCCTGTCTGAAATTGTCCTTTGTGACTACCTGCGAACAACTGAAGGTAAACAAGATTCCGCCTGGCTTAATCTTTTCAAATCCTTTTGACGTTCAATCGGGTATAACCACGCAAACCATTCTTCAACGCACTACGATGCTTTGCAAAGGCTGGTGGGTCGAGAATGATAAGGTCATACTTACCATCGTTATCATCAAGATACTTTGAAAAGCATCCTCACAGATAGCCTCATGACGTGAATCATTAGGGAAATTGAGTTCGATATTCTTATTCGTCAGTTCGATAGCCTTAGCCGAACTGTCCACAGAATGTACCACTTCTGCCCCACCACGCATAGCATAAACAGAGAAACCACCCGTGTAACAGAACATATTCAGTACACTTCTTCCCTTTGCATAATACTCTAAGAGAGAGCGGTTCTCACGCTGATCAATGAAGAAACCTGTCTTCTGACCTTTCAACCAATCAATATGGAACTTTAAGCCATTCTCAATCGCTATGTTATTGTCAGTATCTCCATAGATAAAACCATTCTCTTGACCAAGGTCAGCCTTATAAGGAAGCGTTGTCTCACTCTTATAATAGATGCTATCCAACTTATCGCCCATCACTTTAACAAGGGCTTTCGCAATTACCTCACGGCATACGTGCATACCTACAGAATGGGCTTGCATAACGGCAGTCTTGCCATATATGTCAATAATCAATCCTGGAAGATTGTCGCCCTCACCATGAACAAGACGGTAAGTTGTGTTTGGAAATAGTCCTGTTCCTGTTGATTCTTCTCGAATTATACCAATCGCCTGACGCACTTGAAGAGCCGCTTTCAAACGACTTTCCCAAAACTTATCATCTATCTTCACGTCGTGGAATGAGAGCACACGGATAGCAATAGAACCTATTTGGAAATGACCAACAGCAATAAACTTCTTGTCATGCGTCATAACACGCACAATATCACCTTCCTCAAGTCCTTCTTCTATCTTGTTGATAGCACCTGAGAAGATCCATGGATGGAAGCGAAGAAGACTCTCTTCTTTGCCCCTTTTCAAATATACTTGCTTATACATAAAGTTCCTTTTTAGAGTTTATTGGTTTCCGCTTCTTGCCGATTAGCGAATTATTTTCATGAAGATAATTATTTATTTACGTGAAAAAGAAATCTTTTCTTCATGAAAAATATTTATCTTCACGATAATAATTTACATAGAGACGTTATTCTGATGTCACTTTTGGTGTATTCTCCACTTCTTCAGGTGTAGGTTTCACCTTTGGAGGTACGACAACGAGTTCGTAATCACCACTATGTTTCAATTCATGCAGACGCTCATAGAGTTTGATACACGTCCAAGCATCTGTAGAAGCATATATTTTCTGCTTATCACTTAATATCTCGTTCTCCCAATTAGATAATTGTTCACGTTTTGTTATACGCTCATGAAAGACATTTGCATAGAGTTTCTGAAGACTCATATCTTCAATACCTAACGACTTAACATAGTCTTGAAGGTCTATAAAATAACCCGGCTTGAAGTCGAGTCGCTGATGCAACATCAACATATCATCGCCCAAAGAGAGTCCCACTTTAGGCACTGTTGTATCTTCAAGAAAACGTTTAATACATTCAGGTACACCTATGAGATTCAATCGAAAGAGGAAACACACTTCATGGTCGCAGGCTTTGCAAGAGTGCAACCTTACGACGTTGCCCTTTCTTAAAGACAGGACGTGTTTCCGTATCAATACCGATAATGTTCTTAGAAAGCAAATAATTAACTGCCTTCTCAGCTTCAGCTTCATTTAAGACAACAACAATCTTCCCCGGGAAAGTAACCCTTGGCAACTGTGATATTTTACTCTTATCGAATCTATTGTATAATACTGTACTCATTTCGGATTGCATACTAACTTGCAAAATTAAAAAAAAAGTTTGAAAAACGGCACTTATGTGGCACTAATTTATTACTTTTGCAAGTATAAAAGAATAGCGATAAATGGCAAAGAAGAAAACAGAACATAAAAGAAAGACTTTCACCGAGGCGATCGGACTAAATAACATTATTAACGACAAGACTGGATTTATTGCCGGACTTATCCTTTTATGCGTTGCCATCTATATCTGTGTAGCTTTTTTTAGCTATTTCAGTACAGGTGCAGCAGACCAAAGTTTAGTAACAGACCTTCGTCCTGGAGAGGTGGAAAACACAAGTAGAGTTTTCCAAAATGTCTGCGGTTCACTCGGTGCAATCATATCATACGGACTTATTTCCCGCTGTTTTGGTATTCCAGCCTTTATCATTCCAGCCTTCATTGCACTTTGTGGTCTCCGCATGATGGGAGCCTACAAAAAGCTAAACCTAACGAAATGGTTCATGGGTATGGCTTTGGTAATGATATGGTCGTCTATTACTTTTGCCAAAGCACTTACCCCACTGATGGGTGACCAAGTCTATAATCCAGGAGGAGACCATGGTGCTTTCTGTGTTCAATACATGGAAAACCTTGTTGGTACACCGGGATTAATCGCTATATTGGTGATTATCATGTTAGCTTACCTCACTTATCTTACTTCCGAAACGATTACTGTCGTACGCAAGATGATTAACCCATTTGGGTATATTCGTGACAAAGTGAAGTTTACGGTGGTACATGATAGTAAGGGAGACAACACTGAAAACGTCTATGATGATGAGATAGTTATTGAGGAAGAGCCTGTAGAGCCAACAGAATATGTTGATCCTACCCTCGCAGAACCTATCGACTTGCCAACAGAACCTACAATCGTTCCACAAGAACCAGACTCGCTCTATTCACCTAACGGTGGTGACAAGACTAAGAATACAGCAGAGAAAGAAGGTCCAGGCTTTGAAGTTGAGGAGGAGAAAGTTGAGGAGAAAGCAAATAGCAAGACGCTTGCTAACAACAACCTTCCACTGACTCCTATCAATCCTCGTGAGCCATTTACAAAATGGAAGTTCCCTTCACTTGACCTATTAAAGGAATATACTTCTGATTCTAAGACCAACTACGTTAGTCAAGAGGAATTAGAAGCAAACAAAGACCGTATTATCAAGGTGCTAAACGACTTTGGTGTACAGATTCGTAGTATTCGTGCAACAGTCGGTCCAACGATTACTCTCTATGAGATTACACCTGCCCAGGGTGTTCGCATCTCTAAAATTAAGAACCTTGAAGATGATATTGCGCTGAGTTTGGCGGCTATCGGTATTCGTATCATTGCTCCAATGCCAGGCAAGGGTACGATTGGTATTGAGGTACCAAATGCTAAACCAAACATTGTGTCAATGTTCTCTATTCTGAACTCACGCAAGTTCCAAGACTCTACAATGGAGTTACCAATCGCATTGGGTAAGACTATCACCAATGAGGGTATACATGGTCGACCTTGCTAAGATTCCTCACCTACTCGTTGCAGGGTGCTACTGGACAGGGGTAAGTCAGTCGGTCTGAATGCTATTATCACCTCCCTTCTTTACAAAAAAAGCATCCTAATGAGCTAAAGATTGTACTGGTTGACCCAAAGAAAGTAGAGTTCAGCGTTTACTCTCCTATAGCCAAAACCATTCATGGCAGCTGTTGAGGAGAATGAAGATGAACCAATCATCACAGACGTTCAGAAGGTTGTAAAGACATTGAAAGGTCTTTGTGTATTGATGGATGAGCGTTATGACTTACTGAAGGCGGCTCGTGTTAGAAATATAAAGGAATATAATCAGAAATTCCTCAGACACGAACTGAACCCAGAAGAAGGTCATGAGTTCATGCCATACATCGTTGTCATCATTGATGAGTTTGGTGACTTGATTCTTACTGCGGGCAAGGAAGTGGAGATGCCTATCACACGTATCGCACAGTTAGCACGTGCTATCGGTATTCACATGATTATTGCAACCCAGCGACCAACAACAACAATTATCACTGGTAACATCAAAGCAAACTTCCCTGGACGTATTGCTTTCCGCGTTGGAGCGATGATGGACTCACGTATCATCCTCGACCGACCAGGCGCACAGCAACTTGTTGGACGTGGTGATATGCTTTATCTCAATGGTGCTGACCCTGTTCGTGTACAGTGTGCCTTTGTTGATACTCCTGAAGTAGAGAACATTACCAAGTTCATTGCTAATCAACCAGGACCGGTTCGCCCATTGGAAATCCCAGAACCATTGTCAGAAGACGAAGTTGGAGGAGGTGGTGCACTGGATACTCACAACCTTGATCCATTGTTTGAGGAGGCTGCACGTGCTATTGTTGTCAGCCAACAAGGTTCAACAAGTATGATTCAACGTCGTCTGTCTATTGGTTACAACCGTGCTGGTCGACTGATGGATCAAATGGAGAAAAGCTGGTATCGTTGGTGCAGCAAAGGGTTCAAAAGCCACGTGAGGTACTAATAAGCGACGAGGTAAGTCTTGACAATATGCTTACTATCCTACGTGGATAACTAAGAATAAAAAGTATAAGAAAATCAGAATAAAAACGATAAAACAATGAAACAGATTAAATATTTACTATTGTTCGTAGCCATCTTTATGGCAAATAGTATTTTCGCACAGAATGCTAATCAGGCTAAGGCTTGTATGGATAAAGCTGCAGCCAACATTTCTAATTTGGGTGGTTTTACGGCTCGCTTTTGCACTTTTCCAGACCCGGTGCTGTAGGTAGAACTGCAGGTACTATTTCTGTGAAAGGTGTTAAGTTTGTTGCCACAACGCCACAGACAACTGTATGGTTTAATGGAACAACACAATGGTCATACATGAAGTCTACTGACGAAGTGAATGTTTCTACACCTACAGAAGCACAGCGTCTTTCAATGAACCCTTACGCATTGATGACATTGTATCGTCAGGGTTACAACCTTTCAATGACAAATGAAGGGTGGTTCTTACGTGGTACACATGAAGGCAACCAATCCAAAACGTAATATTCTGAGGCTTATGTAACTGTTAGCAAAAGCCTATCAGCTACAAAAGATTAAGATTAAAGCAGGCTAATAAGTGGACTACTATCACCGTTTCTGATATTCAGCGCAAGAAACCTTTCAGACAATATCTTTACTTTCAACAAGAAGAACTATCCGTCTGCTGAGGTGATAGACTTGAGATAAAATGACTTACTGGGAAGCTATACAAACATTGCATAAGCACTTCTGCCTATCGGGTAGAAGAAATAAAATATAGAAGCCAACAACGTAGCAAAAGTACTTTTACTACGTGTTGGCTGTTTTTCTTTGTGCTTATTTTGTATGGATAGGATGTGAATTGGCAGACCTCGTTATCGAGGATAATCTTGGTGGTTATCGTTTCATCTATGCCCTAATACCAGTATTTCTGTTCATTGATTATCTTTTCAGATATACGACAGACCACCGATTACTGATGCATATCCGTCCTTACCTACTCTTACCGCTTCCCAAAACATAGCTATACAGACTATCTGATTCTGCGACAACTGATAGTTTTCAAGAATGTAAACCTTCTCTTTATCTGTATTCCCTTTGGTATCAAAACGCTCATTCCAGAGTTGGGTGCATCGGCTATGATAGGTTATACTGCAGGACTTTATCTCCTTCTACTTATTAATGGACAGTTCTTCCAATTTACACAAGTACTGACTGCACGTGGACTGTGGTATTGGCTCGTACCTATTCTTACCTACTTATTTATCGCCATAATAACAATCTTCTTCCCATCTCCACAAAGTTACCTCCAACGTTGGGCAGAGATTGGTAATGCAATGATAAGAGGAGAAGTGTGGATATATGCTGTAATGATATTGCTTCTAATAGGAATGATATTGCTAAATCGCAACGTTCTTGAGCATCGTATTCTCCAAGAGCAATACACAGCAGCACCAGTGAAACATGACAAAAATAGCATAAACCTTACTTTCTTCGACCGATTCAACCAGATTGGTGAGTATCTTAAGATTGAAGTGTGGGGTATTCTACGCAACAAAAGACTCCGTTTGATCTTCTTTCTCAACACCTTTGGTATCTTTATCTTTAGTCTAATCACAGCCTTTGATCCAGAGAGTGACATGGTTAAGATTAACGGCTTTGTCTACTATAGCTTTATCGCCTACGGACTAAGCTCACTCTCAAGAATCATGTGTTATGAAGGAAATTACTATGAATGCCTACTGATGCAGCGTAATAGTATCCAGAACCTTTTGCTTGCAAAGTATTATTTCTATACTGCCTCTACTCTAATACCGCTGCTCGCTTTCCCTCCCCTGTAGCTCTAATTGGGAAGATAAGCTTTTGGATAGTACTATCTTATGCCCTCTTTGCGGCTGGTGTCGCCTATCGTATTCTATTTCAAATGGCAATATATAATAAGGTAACATTCTCTATGCAAGCTACCCACACGGGCAAGAATGCGAATACTAACTATATACAACTCATCGTTACAATCATTACCATCATCAGTCCATTCCCAATTACCGCATTAGGTACATGGTGGCTAAACCAACCTATCCTCTCCAATACTATCCTCTCCCTCCTTGGTATCATCTTCATAACCACTCATCGTCGTTGGATTAGTAGTATCAGTCGAAAGATGAAAGACAACCAATACGAACAACTTGAAGGGTTTCAGAGGAGTAGATAAAGAAAACAACTATCCGTTAAAAACAAAACTAAAAAAGAGCAGTTAGAATGAGTAATCACTCACAACTTGCATCTTCTTCACCACCTTTTTATATAATGCTAAGCATCAGCACCAAATGTGTGCAGCATCAGCACCATATGTGCGCAGCGTAAGCACCATATGTGCGCAGCCTCAACACCACAATAAAAGTACTAAAAATAAGATGGACTTTAGGGTGAATAGAGTCACTAAACAACAATGAATAAGGTGACAAGAAGAATACTTATAAACCAAGCATAGCCAATATAATCTAAGAAACTCTTCTCTTAACAGGAAAAATATCTACAATCATTAGAAAAACAACTATAGTTAATTAACTCAACAC
>BNJV01000955.1_pt1 | contig 138717 bp, 172 predicted proteins | sample 8540591 | NCBI WGS metagenome assembly BNJV01 (sample SAMD00202457, study PRJDB9452) | human saliva metagenome | host: Homo sapiens | reverse complement strand
CCATTACTGTTTGTCAATGTTACTGACTTTATCTTGTAATCCTTCGGTATTTCTCTATGATATTTTAATTTAACTTTTTTTCAATTTTGGCAAAACCAAATATTTGTTTTCCTCAATTCGTATTGAATTATTCACACAATTTGTCGTGTAACTTTTTAACATTATTCTTTTTTTAGATTTGAATCTTGGAAATTTTGCCCTCTTTTGAAAGAAATTCGTAAATGATCGTTTTACATTCAATTGAGCATTTGAAAGTGCTAGACTGTCTACTTCTTTTAGAAATTGATTTTTCACTTTTCAAACTAGCAGGTGTAATTATTTTATTTTTTTCCCAGTTTCTTCATAAATTTTATTCGCAGTATACAAAAATCGTATTGTAAACAAAACGAACACATCCAAAAAGTCTTATTTATCAATAATTCCTGATCTTTATTTGGATAAATTCTGTATTTGAATGCTAAATTATATTTCATGAAATTACACCTCCTTTTTGATTTTTGAATATTATTTTTAATTATTTCTCTTCTATATTTTTATACAAAAAAATTGTATCATAGGTATATCCTTTTTTTCAATTTTTTTACAAAAAAAGCAATTCATCTCCCACTTATAGAAAGCCTACGACTTCTTGCTATCTTTTTGTTAAACTTGCTAAACTAGATGTTGGATTTGTTATTACCACTGGCGCTGGTGCTGGAATTTGTTTTTTTCAGCTATTTGTTTTTGTAATTCTTCTTTAGTTTCTCTCAATTCTTTTTCTAATCTATCTACTCTCTCTTCAAGTGTTTCAGCATTTACTAATGTACAAGCCAGTAAAAAAATGCTGTCAATGCTAATATATAAGTATACCTCCAATTTTTTTCATTGTCAATACCTTTAATAGAGGTTTTTATTTCCCAGCCAAAATTTTTCTTACTACTTCCCTATCATCAAAATGTGTTTTTTCATTTCCAATTATTTGATAAGTTTCATGTCCTTTTCCTGCGATCAAAAGGCTGTCTCCCTTTTGAAGAAGTCTCATTCCATATCTTATTGCCTTTTTCCCTATCGGAAATAATTATATATTTGTCAAATGGATATTTTTCAGCAATAAGCCCTTTTTCTATATCTGCCAAAATTTTTACAGGGTTTTCTGTACGAGGATTGTCTGATGTTAAAATGATGTAATCACTAAATTTTGTTGCTGCTTTTGCCATCTTTGGACGTTTGTCGTGATCTCTGTCGCCACCTGCGCCAAATATTGTTATTACTTGATTATCTGTAATTTGCTTTAAGGTTTTCCCGATGTTTAAAAGTCCATCATCTGTATGTGCAAAATCCACTACAATTCTTGCTTCCAGATCATTTTTTATTGTCTCAAATCTTCCTGGAACTGATGGCATTTCCTGTAATTTTTTCACAATAAAATCCATTTTTGCCCCAAGCGACAATGCGCTGGCAACACAGCCAAGGACATTATACAAATTATATTCTCCCACTAATTCTATTTCAAATTTGTATTCTTCTTCATCTTTATTTTTTTACAAGGTTTCTTCTTTCAAAAATAATTATCCAAAGTTTATTTTTATTTTTCATTCCATGATTTGTATAATTTAAAAATATCTCCCCATACATCAGCTTCTTCGTTTTTTTATACTTATAGAAATATAATCGTTATTTCCATCTTTTTTTCAGAATAAATTTTTTTCCCCATATTTATCGTCAATATTAACTATTCCTACACCATTATTTCTCAGCATTGAAAATATTTTTTTCTTGGCATTAAAAGTAATTTTCCATAGTTTTATGAAAAATCAAGGTGGTCTTGTGTCAAGTTAGTAAATATTGCAGAATCAAATTTAAGCATATCCACACGTCCAATTTGAAGGGCATGGGAACTTACTTCCATTATAAAGTAATCTGCACCTTTTTTTACACTTTTTATCTATTAATTTTATCAGTTCCAATGATTCTGGAGTTGTATTGACTGTTTCAAATTCTTCATCTAAAAATACGATTTCCAGTAGTTCCTATTCTAGCTGTTTTTTTCCAGAATATTTTTCCAAAAATAAAAGCTCGATGTAGTTTTACCATTTGTTCCTGTAATTCCAACTATTTTTTTATTTTATTTTTGCGGATAATCGTAATAATTTGAAGCAATTATTCCTAATTTTTTTACGTATATCTTCCACTTGAACAAAAAGTTACAGAATCAGCATTTCTATACTCTTTTACATTTACATCCTTTTCACAAACAATCATTTTAGCTCCGCTATCAATAGCCTTTTTGAATAAAAATCATGCCCATCCACGGCGCTTCCTGTCATTGCCACAAATACAAAAATCCTTTTTCAATTTTTCCGTGAATCATATTCAATACCCCTAATTTCAAAGTTTTCACCCTTCTTGAAGCAACTTGTAACTTACATCTTTAAATATTTTATACATTTTCACATACTCTCCCTTTTTCCAAAAATCCTGTAATTTTAAAATTTTTCATTTATTATACTCGAACCTCCTTAAAAACTAAACTAATAAAAAAATTGAGTAGAACTAGGATTTGAGTAAAAATTATCATAACTTTTAAACTTAGCTTTTAAAGTAATCTTTATAAAACTAAAGTTTAAGTCCATTAAATTTGTTTAGCTTTTTTTATTAATTTAATTTTTGAGAGATCTAAAAATATCTTATAATGTATTTTACCACTTTAACTAAAAAAATCTAGAAAAAAAGTTGTTGACAAATTTAAAAAAATACTGTATAATCTTATTTGTAAGTTTACTTTTAAGTAAATATGCCTTGGTGGCGAAATCGGTAGACGCACAGGACTTAAAATCCTGTGGGAATTTATCCCGTGCCGGTTCAAGTCCGGCCCGAGGCACCACTTAATAAAAACTTTCATTGTCGCGGGATAGAGCAGCATGGTAGCTCGTCGGGCTCATAACCCGAAGGTCGTTGGTTCAAATCCAGCTCCCGCCACCAAATGCCTAGATAGCTCAGTTGGCTAGAGCATACGGTTCATACCCGTAGGGTCGGAAGTTCGAATCTTCTTCTAGGCACCATTATATTAATTAAGTCGTACTTGCATTAATGTAGGGTATTTTTATAAAAATGTAGTTAGATGGCTACATTTTTTTATTTTATACTATTTTCCATTAAAATAATAGATTTGCTATAATTTCTACTATGCAAGGGGTCAAGATCCCTTGTCAGGAAAATAAATAAAATATAATTTCTATTTTTTTAAAAAGAAAAAAACACTTGACTAATAATAGTTTTTAAATTATAAAAATAACATGAAGTAACATAAATCAAAAATTTATAGATATTTTTGCAGAATCTTTTGCTTAAATTTAAAAGAAACCGAGTAAAATATTAGACTTTAGAAGAGGAAAAAAATATGAAAAATATTAATAATAAGATTTAGCTCATTTGGGGATGTAGTGCTTACAACTCCAGTAATAAGGGCAATTAAAGAGAAATATCCAAAAGGCTGTAATAGATTTTTGCAGTTTATGATACTTTTTCTGAAGCAATTTCGTTAAATCCTGAAATTAGGAATTTGATAATTTTTGAGAAAAAAAGAAAAAGTAAAGACCGAAAAATATATAAAAGATATGATAAATAGACTAAAAAAACAGAAAATTATGATTATGTCATTGATCTTCATTCTAAATTTTTTTGTCTAGAATTATTGGAAAAAAAGTCTTGAAAACAGGCATACTCAATATTGCCGATACAAAAAAAGAAAAATGGTGGAAAACTATTCTTGTGAAGGCAAAACTTATAACTTATAATGCAGATTGCACAATTGTTGAAAGTTATTTTACAGCTTTAAAGAAATTGGGAATAAATTTTTTTCTGATGAAAATATAAAAAAATGGACTTGGAGATAATCTGGAATTTTTATATTGACAAGCAATCTGAAGAGAAATTTGTAAAAAAATATAATTTAAAAGATGGAAAAATATTTTGTGCTAGCTCCTGGAGCCTCTAAGTTTACGAAAAAGTGGCCTTATTATGATGAATTGGCAAAAAAAATTTTGGAAAATAAAAATAAATTTGTAAATAATGAGGAGAAATTGAGAATTTTTGTGATTGGTGGGAAAGAAGATGCAAATGTTGTAAAAGCTGATGAAGATGGACAAATTATTGATTTGTGCGGGAAAATTTCCTTTAAGGAAAGCGGAATATTATTGAAAATATGCAAAAAGTGGCTGTTGCAAATGATTCAGGCCCATTTCATATAGCCAGAGCTGTAAAAGCCAAGACTTTTGTATTTTTTGGACCGACTGATCCAAAATTATTTTCCTTTGAAAAAAATACTTTTTTTACTGAATAATCCAAGCTGTCCACCACATTCACTTTACGGAGATGATAAATTTCCAAAAAAATATGCAGATTGCATGAGTGGAATCTCGGTAGAAACTGTATTTAATAAAATTGTTAAAGAATACAATTAACAGACTTAATTTTATTTATTCAAGATTTTTAATATTAAAAGATTTTTATAAAAAAATAAAAATTTTTACCAATAATTACATAGTTTATAAATTATCAAATGATTCTATATAAAAAAGAAAGTGTAAACTTTTTTTGTGTAAATAAACTAAAAAAACCTTATATCATTAGGTTTTGTTATACATTTATACAAAAATTATATGCACTCTCAAATAATAAAAAAAGAAAGAGAAAAAAATTATGAAAATACTTGCATTTGAATCATCTTGTGATGAAACTTCCGTTGCAGTTGTTGAGGATGGGAAAAAAATTTTAAGTAACATTATTTCCACACAAATTGACATTCACAAGGAATTTGGCGGTGTAGTGCCTGAAATTGCCTCACGGCACCATATAGAAAATATTTTACCAGTATTTACTGAAGCTCTGGAAAAAAAGCCAGCTGTAAATTAAGCGATATTGATTATATCGCTGTAACGAACACTCCTGGACTCATTGGATCTTTGCTTGTAGGCTTAATGTTTGCAAAATCCCTAAGTTATGCCAATAATATTCCATTGATTCCTGTAAATCACATTAATGGGCATATTTTCTCAAGTTTCATCGACAACGATGTAAAATTGCCTGCAATATCGCTAGTCGTGTCAGGCGGACATACAAACTTATATTATATTTATGAAGAAAATGGAAAAATAATCACTGATTTGCTTGGTGAAACATTAGATGATGCAGTTGGAGAAACTTATGACAAAATTGCCAGAATATTGGGACTGGAATATCCTGGAGGTCCGCATATTGATAGACTATCAGTAAATGGTGAAGATATTCTAAAAATAAAAAAACCAAAAGTTGATGGCTACAATTTTAGTTTTAGCGGAATAAAAACTTTCATAACTAATTATGTAAATAGCCAAAATATGAAAGGTAATCCAATTTCAAAGGAAGATATTGCAAAAAATCGCTTCAGGAAATTATTGTAAATGTTCTATATGATAAAAATTTTTAATGGCTGTAAAGGAAAAGGATGTGAAAACGATACTTGTTGCAGGTGGCGTTTCTGCAAATAGACGCCTTCGTGAAAAAAATTTTTCAGAATTTACAAATTTAAAGACTGATGAAAATGAGCAAATTCAAGTTCATTTTTCCTAAAATGGAATATTGTACAGACAATGCGGCTATGATAGGAGTTGCAGCCTATTATGACTTAAAGAATAATTCTCAAATTAATTTGGAAAAAAACAGTATGATGTGGATGCGATTTCTACAAAATTAGAAAAAAATAATAATAAAAATAACCAACAAAAAAATATTACTTTGGTTATGCTGCAATAAATCAAATAAAAAAATAACCGCTGTTATTTATAAGAACGGTTATTTTTTTAATTATATTAATTTTTACAGATATCTCTTCTATATCCAACGGTTAATGCTGAAATTATCAACTTATTATCTCCGATATTATTTTTAAAAATAGAACTGCTAAAAATTATAAATCTAGGGTTTGAGTAAAAAAGTCATAATTTTTTTGAGTTCAGTTTTAAATAAGTTTTTACTATACAAATAATCAAAAATTATAATTAAATATTCTTTGCTCTTTCCAAAAAAACAATTCCTGCAATTTCACAGCTTCCCCATCTTCTGTATTTGCTCCAACAAATTCAAAATCCTTCGGCAGCAGCTTTCTTAATCTCTCAATGGAATTTCCCATTGCATAACCTTTTCAACCATTGTAAGCATTTCAAAATCATTTTTCACCATCGCCAAAAGCTACCGCATCCTTCAGTTCTAAACCTTCTCTTTCTAGCAGGAATTTTGCCGCTGCACCCTTATTGGCTCCTTTTGCCATAATTTCCATACAATAATCGGTAACAAAAATAACATTTACATCATTTCTTATTTTCAAGATGGCTTTTTCCAAGTTTGTAAGCTGCTCATGTTCTCCAATGTAAAATATTTTTAAAATATCCAAGTTCTTTAATTCATCCTTTGGAACTTCCTTAAAGTCAACTTTTACATCCCTTGAAACCCTGTCATATACTTTTTGCGCTGTTCCTTTCGTAATAATCCAGTCATTTCCTGAAAAAATATTTAAATGTGAACCTTCAGCTATGCTTTCATAATCCAGCCCCAAGATTGCCTCTGCCGCTTCTTTTGGCAATCCTTTTTCATAAATCATATTTCCATATGCATCAAAGATTCTTGCGCCATTCGCAGCTATAATAGGAGTTTTTACCTCAAGCTGCTCAGTTATATACCCAATTTGGTCATAACTTCTACCTGAAGCAATATAAAAGTTTATTCCTTTTTCTATTATTTCCTTTATTACATCTTTAGTAAATTTTGTAACATGATGCCCTCTGCATAGTAAAGTTCCATCAAATCACTGATAACTGCTTTATACATAAACTCCCTTTCCTATTTTTTTATCTTTTTATAAATTAAATAATTCTCTTAATTTTTTTTGCCATTCCATCTTCAGCATTACTTTCAATAACTTCCGTATCTGTTAATTTTTCAAGCAGCAAATAAATTGAATTTCCCATCGCAAATCCAAGACCAGTTTCTGTTATCAATTCATAGTCATTCAATCCGTCACCAAATGAAACTGCATCTTTTAATGTAAGTCCGTCTCTTTCAAGCAGCACTTCAGCTGCTTTTTGCCTTATTGCAGTTTGCCGAAAAACACTTCCAAACTTCCTTCGTTTGCAAATAAAAGACTTATATTTCCATCTCCAACCGCTTTTCTTATTTCATTTTCAAGTTCCAGCAGTTCATCATGATCTTCTCCAAGAAAAAATATTTTTGTAAAATTATGCTTTTTAAATTCTTCAGGAGTAATTTGTTTTGGATATCTAGTTCTATCAGGCTTTTTATTGTAAAAATATTCTCTCAAATCTTCAGTAACAAACCAATTTGGTCCAGAATATCCAGTTATAATTATATCTTTCCCAAACGACTTGTAATCAATATCCAAGACTTTATCCAAATATTCTCGCTTCAAGTTATTTGAAAAAATTTCATTCCCATTTTCATCAAAAGCAACAGATCCGTGTGAAGTAATAAGTGGAACTTTCACTCCAAGCTCATCCATCGCTTCTTTTGCTCCTAAATAATTTCTTCCAGTTGCAATATAAAACTTTATCCCTTTTTTTAATAATAATTCTACTGTTTCCCTAGTAAATTCACTCACTTTATGCTCTGCATTCAAAAGTGTACCGTCCAAATCACTTACAACAGCTTTAAACATTTTTATTCTCTCCTTCTTTTATTATGTAAAAAAATTTATAATACTAAACTTCACTTAAAAAAACCAGAAAATTATGCTTTATTTAGTTTTTTTAAATTTATAACAAATCTGCCATTATAAATAAAGAATAGTATAAAATATCATTGATATAACTATTTTTTTCAATTCTTTATTTTTTTAAAAACTATATTTTTTTATAAAAAAATAATTTTGAAAAATTCATTCATAAATTCCTCTTCATCAAAAGGTTTTTGACAAAAAAATGCCTTTTTGCTCCGGCTTCTTTTCCCATTTTTCATATAATTTGGAAACATAACCATTGTACTGCAAATCATAATTCTAGCTTCCTTATCCAAATCCGTAATAACTTGTGCAGCTTTTAATCCGTGCATTCTTGGCATATTTATATCCATTGTTACAACAGATGGATTTACCTTTTTATACATTTCCACAGCTTCCAGCCCATCGCTTGCTTCATACACTTTATATCCCTGTTCTTCAAGAATATCCTTTTATGTCTTCTCTAATATATGATGTATCATCTACAACCAATGCAATTTTATTCATTTTTTCCCTTCTCTCTTTATTTTATTTATTATTTTAATTCTCTGTAAATCTATTATTTAAATAAAAAATAAAATATTTAAATTTTATATTTTTACTAAATCTTAAATATTTTCCTTACTTTCCTTGCCATCCCATCTTCAGCATTGCTTCAATAACTTCTGTATCTGTTAATTTTTTTCAAGCAGTCTATAAATTGAGTTTTTCATTGCAAATCCAAGTCCAGTTTGAGTTATCAGGTCATAATCATTAAATCCATCTCCAAATGAAACAGCATCTTTTTAACGTCAGCCCATCCCTTTGAAGCAAAAATCCAGCTGCCACAGCCTTATCACAGTCACTTGAAAAAAATCTCCAAGCTTTTTTTCGTTTACAAATACGATATTAACTTCATTATTCGTTACTTTTTCTTACTTCCTTTTTCTATTTCCAGCAGTTTTTTTATGCTCACCTAGAAAAAAATATTTTTTTGTAAAAAGCAAGTTTTTTTCAAAAGTCATTCTGCTCAATTTGCTCTGGATACTGCTTTCTATTTGGCTTTTTGAGCATAAAAAAATAATCTCTGGCATCTTCTGTCACATACCAATGATTACCTGAGAATCCATTTAAAATTATTCCCTTGTCAAATGATTTATAATCAATTGAAAAAAATTTTTGTCCACATATTTCTGTTCAATATTATTCACGTAAATTTCTCTTCCATTTTTCATCTACAATCCTAGCGCCATTTGACGTAATCAAAGGAATTTTTCAGTCCAATTTCATCCATAATTTCCTTTGCTCCGACATATCCACGTCCAGTTGCAATATAAAATTTTTATCCCTTTTTTTCCAGCAACAATTCAATTGTTTCCTTCGTAAACGGACTAACTTTATGTTCTTCATTCAAAAGCGTTCCATCTAAATCGCTTACTACCGCCTTACACATACTGAACCTCCCACGACTAAAGTTACAGGGTTCTAAAATCTTTAAAATTATTCAAAAATTTTCTAAGAAGTTTGATAGCTTTACACTACCCTTATTCTTTTTAGGTGTGTTCAGCTCACCTCTATTGTATAGGACACTTAAGTCCACAACTTTACTTTTCCTTAATATGTTTAATGCTCCATTACAATCTGCATTTATGAGTTTACCTGCACTTGTTTGATATAGTCCTCTTTTTATTCTTTTTTTCCACTGAATATATATTCTTTTTGGTTTTCTTTATCATATATTGGGATTTCATCTCCATCAAAGAAACTTGCTTTTTGATGTATAACTCTCTTCTTGCAGCTTAAATTCTATTCCATACAGTTTACATAGATATATTAATTTATCTCTTAATTTTCCATATGGTATATTTACAAAATTTTGATTATTTATACTTCCAATATTTGAATTTCTTTGAAAATCTTCATTATATCCTAAAACTAGTTTTTCCTATATCATTATTAAGACAATAATTTATAATTATTCTTGCTGCTTTTGAAAGATAATCATTTATGCGATTATTTCTCTTTCTAGCTATTCTTTTTGTCTTAATGTTGTGCGGGAGGTCTTTTGCTTATCTTTTATACTTTGTAATTTTGCATTTGTCTTATTATAGTATTGATTAATTGATTTTAATTTTTCTACCATCTATTATGAATGAAGCTCCAGTATTTGTAACACAAGTACAAAGATTATCTATACCTAAATCTATTCCTAGTACATTGTTTTTATTTAATTCCCTTTGAACTTCTTCTACCTCATAAGTATATTGAATTTCAAAGTACCTAGAATGTTGTTTTTGGTATTATTCTAATTTCTTTTATCTTCTTGCCTTTTAATACTGGTGGTAGTTTTTATTGCGATTTCCTTATGTGTCTTTCTAAATGAATTTGAATAAGGAACTATCAGAATATCATCTTTTAATCTAACAAAACCTATAACAAGAGTTGTAAAAACCATCTTTAGCAAGATATTTAGGTAATTTTATTTTTTATTATCATATTGACCATTTTTAGCAAGTCTTAAAAGTCCAAAAATGATTTAAAAACTTCCGTCTACTTCTTTTTAGAATTTGTTGAGCCATATTAGAATTTAATTTCTTGTAATTTTCACTATTTTTTTAAGCATTTTATAGTTTTCATTATAACTTAAATACTTTTTCTTATTAAAATAGTATTGTCTAATATTATATATAGCTTCATTAGTTAAGTTCTTGGCTATATGAGATAAATATTTTAAATTCCTAAACTCCTTTTTACTAAGATGTTTTACCTGTTGTTTTAATGTTAAATACATATATAATCACCTCCTTTTCATCAGAGATATTATACCATGTATTCTACATTTTATCTGTTTATTTTTAAATATTTTTTTAAAGTTTTTAAAGCCCCACAACAGCGGGAAGCGTCGTTCACATAAGTGCGCTACTACTTATGCAGTTCTCTTATGAACTTCTTGTTATCTCTAACAAGCACAGACTATATCTTATCCATATCCTATTTCAAGGACTTAGGCGAAACCACTTCCAATACCTATCGCTTGTATTGTACTCCCCTCACGAGGGATAGTCGTTGAACTTTCCTTTTCAGGATTAGCTGCTGATTGTCTATTATATTCCTTTCTATACGTACGGCTCAATGTTTAGGATTTAACCTTGCACCATCTAGTATATTTTTTCTGCTTTCGCTACCTTCACACTTATACCATATTCTCAATTAGGTATTATGTTGTGGTCATACTAGCTTTAAGAGTTCCCAGCAATTCAGTTTCTTTGTTGCACGGTTTTTGTTCCGTGTCTACATATAAGTTTCCCTATATGCTTACTAAAAATTTTTTTGTGCAATTTATCCTCACGACTAAAGTCGCGAGTGTTCTTGTACTATTTAATAAAAAATTTCCTCCTACATTGATTTTTAACACATTACAAAAATTGAATTAAAATTTTTTTAAAACTTGCAAAAACTAATCCAATAATGATACAATATTATAAGAAATCAAGAGTAAAAAAATAAACTTACGAGGGTGAAAAAAATATGGCAACATTTGAAGATTATTTAAAATTTGAAGTGACTGAAGCAGAAGAGGATAAAAAAAGCAGCTCAGAATTATAGAAAAAAATTTCATTGTCAAAAGAAACAGAAAAAAAGCTATTAAAAGCTATAGATAAGGATATTACAATTATTGCAGTAGCACAAGTTTATTGCCCAGACTGCCGTGCGACTGTCCCTTTTTTTAAAAAAATTCAGTGACTTGAATAGCAAAAATAAAAAAATTGACTATCGTTCAAGAGAAGCTGCTAAAGAATTTTTTTCCAGATACAGATGAAAGAATTAAAAATACCTACTTTAATTTCTTATGTTGATGGGAAATATAATACTTTCTGGAATGAATTTCCAGTTGTGGTGAAAAAAAGAAAATGGATGAAAAACCCAGAAAATTTTTGAAGATATTAAATACAATTTCAGAATTGGAAAAATTTAATGTGGAAATTGAAAAAGAGCTGGTTGACTATTTAACTTCACTATAAAAAAATCATAATATATTTTTGAATAAAAAAAGTTCTGTTCTCTATATGAATGGACTTTTTTTGTTTAAATAAAAAAAGGAGTTATTTCAACTCCTTGCTAAATAATATTTTTAAATTAATTTTTTTATTAATTTACAGAATACTCAACTGATAATCCAAATCTTACTTCTTCTGTTTCTGTAGTTTTTTTCTATTAGATCCAGATTCCTTATAAGAATCTCTATAATACGGACGATATTTTACAAAAGGATTTACGGAAACTTTACCTTCTCCCGCTCCAAATGATTTTTTATATCCAGCTTCTGTAATTACACCAAGCATATTTTCCCAATAATATCTTGGGTATCTTTCAAATTCATTTTTCTAAGACAACTTTTCCATAAATTCCCGCAAATGACGGTGTTGTATATGATAAATTTGCATAATAATCTTGATAAACTGACGGTTTAGCCTTTTTCCCATTTCTTTGAATCTTATTCGTATCTCTATAATGATTTGTAAAAATAAGTATAGTAATCTAGACTTCCCCATTCTCCCTTTTTTTAATATTATTACTTACTTCAAGATCCGCATTAAGTCCCCATCCATTAACTTTTGATCCTTTAAAGTCATTTCCGCTTAGATAATACTCTCCTCTTCTGTTCCCCTTAAATCCAAAATAAACACCTTCTACAGCCAATGTTACATTTTGTCCCCATACTTTCCTGTTAAATGTCGGTCCTATCGCAAATTCATTTCCAATTCCTGTTGTAGAAGTTTCCTTTGTAACTAAATTCTTATTTCTATAAGTATCATTTTGCCATCTTATTTTCAATTTAACATCATCTGATAATTTTTTTCCAGTCCCAATTTACTATAAATTCTATCAGTTTTTCTAAAAGTTCCATACTGAGTAATTTTTTTGTCCATTGAATCTATTTCTATTCTGATCCTTATCCCATCTTGTCGAGAATGTCAAATCCCAATCCCCTTCATCAACTAATCCAATTTTTCCAGAAAAAATACTTCTTACCCGTGTTCTCCCGCGATTATTCTTTTTAAACCCGGCAAATCCAATTCCATTCGCATCATCTCCAGTTTTATCCTGATAATTCTGCCTATATTCAGTAGAAATATTAATATTCTTCAGCACATCCTGATCCGCTTCAGCAAATCCAGAAACTGCCAGAATCAAAGTCAGCAGTCCCAACAACTTTTTCATAATTCATTACCTTCCTTTCGATTATTTTTAATTATCAACTATATAGCTACAATTTATTCTTGACTTTATCAAAAATTCAAGTATCAAAAATATTTGTATATCAAATTACAATTTATATTAACATTTTTTTACTTAATTGTCAATAAATCAATTATATATTTTTTTATATATTTCAATATATTTTATTAATGATTAATTACTCAATTTCAATCCCAGAATTTACTTTACCTCCCTTTTTTCCCATGTACAACAACCAGATCCACCTTTTTTTATACTTATTCACCTTAACCGACAATACATTCAGCCTATTTTCATAAATACACCGAAAAAAACATCATTTAACCTGCTATTCGGCACAACCACAAAAAAACTCTCCATAATTTTTTTAAAAAGCCTTCTTATTTCTAAAATTATTTCTTCCAATGTAAGTAAAACTTCATATTTACTAATTTGTTCTGTCTTATTTTTTTAGGCATTTTTCCAGAACTGGTCTTTTTTTATACGGCGGATTTGAAAAAAATAAAATCATACTCTCCATTCACATTCTTTATATTTTTTTTATTAATTGGAATTATTTTTACCATTTAAATCATTTATCTCTATATTTTTTTAAAAGCAGCAAAAACTTCCTCCTGAATTTCCACAGCAAAAAAATTTTTTTGAAATAATATCGAGTTCTGAAAGTAATAACGAAATTATCCCTTGTCCCGCCCCAATTTCTAAAAAAATGATTTTTTTCCCCTTTCAAATTCTTACCTTTTCTGCTAAAATATTTTTTTCATAAATTCCGAAAGCAAAATAGCATCTTCTGTTATTTTTTTAACCCTTTTTCCTCCACAATCATCTTTTTTTCCAACACTTTCTAAATTTTTCAATATAACTCATTTTAACTCCTAGTCTTCAATAAAATTATGCTATTTCCCATTTAAAAATATAAATTTCTTTGCAAGAGTTCAAAGTCTCTTTTGGTAAATAATATTTTTAAACGAGATTTAGTATTAATATAATAAAAAAACTGTCTTAAATATTTTTTTAGTATTTAAAAACAGTTCTTTTTTTAATATCTTGTACTTCTTCTATTTGACAACAAAAAGAATCCTTGATAAATCAAATTTAACTATTTAAACAGAAAACTATTGTGTAATTCCCAACTGCTTATCTGCATATTCATGCGCAAGTTCCAATCTTACACGTTCTTTTGAATTTTCAAATGTTGCTTGTGTAAATGGTATTTCTGATGTTTTTTTGCAATTAAATAATATCCAGTTGCATCATTTCTTTCTAAGAATCCATCTACTTTCAATGCGAATATTTGATCCATTAGTTCTTTATTTATTCCAATTCCTGGAATTGCATCAGTTTTAACTAACTTTTTTTAAATCTTTCTTTTTACGCTAAAGTTATATTTATCTTGTTTTTTTCCACAGTGCTCCAAGTAACTTTCTTGCTTTGAATTTCAGCTTTCAAGTCTTGAATTTTTCTTAATAACTTTTTGTTTTGATGCCTCAGAAATAGTTGGAGTTATTAAAATATGGCTAACTTTCGCTACATTTTCATTTTTTGGATCTTTACTTTGAATGTAAATAATATGATAACCAAACTGTGTTTTTATTGGTCCCACAATATCTCCAGCCTTACCATTTTTAACTGCATTTGCAAATTCTGGGACAAGTTTTGATAAATCCGCTGTTTCTCCTAAACTTCCGCCATTCTTAGCCGAACCAGGATCCTTTGAAAACTCTCTGGCTTTTTTTCTGCAAAATTATCTTTATTTGTAGTTTTCATAATTTCTTCAGCCTGCTTTTTTTAGCCACAGCAAAATCATTTTTCTCCAGCCTGATATTCTTCTCCAATTACATAACCGCCTATACTATTTTTGAGTATTATAGCTATCTCTCTTAGAATCAAATCTTGCTTGTAATGCCGCATTATCAGGCTTATAAGTATCAATTAAATAATTATAGTATTTTTGAGAATAATCTCTTAACTGATCTACTCCTACTAAATCAGCATCTGCCTTTATTCCAGCCGCTTTAGCCTTATTCGCTATTTGTATAAATTTATTTAAATTTGTTTTTTTAGCATGCCTTTTTAAATCATTTACCATTTTTTTGGCGAATAACCTTCTTGAGTTTGTGAAACTGCATTTATAATTTGTTCATTTACATCTGCATTTGTATATTTATACTCTCCATTTTGTGCCACAACTGCTGTTATGTTAGCATACATCTTTTTAAATTCCTCATCTTTAAACTCAATTTTAGCTTTTTGCTTAGCCTTTGCAATAAATGAATTTAAAATCATAATATCCTTATCTTGCTTCATATTTTCCTTAATTTGATCTTTTACATCATCAAATTCTTGATTTTCAAAGGCTTGAGTATATTTATTTCTTTCATAAGCCTTTTTTTAACTTCCTCATCTGTAACTTTATCATCTGCAAATAATTTTTTTCTCATCTTGTCAACTGTTTTCTGGTCTTTTATCATTTTTTTAAATGAAGTAACGTTATATCCAACTGATCTTAAATATTGAGAAAATTCATCTTTTCCTAATTTAGACTGTTTTTGATAAGCCTTAAATTCCTTATTAACAGTTGAACCGCTTACTCTTATTCCCAAATTCTTAGCCGATGAAAGCAATATTTCCTTATTTATCAAAAGTTGTAAAACATATTGATTTATAATATCATCAGGAACATTTTTTATATTCTCAGTATTTACTCCTGCTTGTGCCAACTGCTGCATTTTTTGCTGATTAATCTCATTTAACTGACTTTTTAACGAATAAGCTTCCCTTTCAAAATCATCACGATAAATTTTTGTCCCGTTAATCGTTGCAATTACTTCTCTATTACCTTTTGAAGCTTCAAAAATATTATTTTTCAAAAATAATATTCCAGTAATAAGCATTGCTATTCCAAACATCCCCATCATAACTGCTGATGCGATCTGAATACCTCTTTTGTGACTTCTGAATCCCATTGTCTATCTTCCTTTCTTTATTCTCTCACTTTTTAGTCATTTTATTATTATAACACATAATACTTTATTTTTTTCTATCGTTTTTACCAGAGACAGAGCAATACTATTTTCCATTTAAACAGCAGACTAGTTATAAATTTCTTTACAAGGGAGCAAATCTCTTTTTTTAGCAAGTAAAATAAATTATAATCTCTATTTTTTTAGATGGAGTTTAATACAAATACCAAGTTCTGTTTGAAAAAAACAATAAAAAAATCGGAAACTGATTTTTTTCCTCTTCCGATTTTTTTAATTCTCTACAATTTTTTTGAAAACTAATAAATTGCCCTAAATCCAATTCCACCTCTGACATTATTTCCTTTAGTATCATATCCAGCATTTACTGTAATACCAAATCTAGTATTGTCAACTCCGATGTTAAGGTCAAACTTACCATTTCCACGTCTATCTTCTTTTTCTTTTTCCAGATTATACCAATCTGCTGTCGTATATCTTACTCTTGCCTGATTTCCGTTTTGTAGTTTTCCAATCTCATTTTCATAAGCGGCTGTAAGCCCTACTGTCAAGTTTGTTTTTACTGCAAGTGGCTGAACATACTTAAATTCAACTCCAGTTTCTGGTTTTACTGAAAAGTAGTCATTACCCTTAACCTGCAGTCTTACTTGTCCAGAGTTTTCTTTCACATCATTAAATCTTCCATATTCCATTTTCAAAGCTCCAAATGGTCTTAAATGTGTTCTTTCACTCATTCTTATATCATAACTAAGTTCATTTTTAAGAGCTGCTCCATAAGTATGGTACGTAGATTTAGCTTCAAATGTATCATCAACTATCCAGAATTTACGCTTCATATTATTAATTCCTGCAAACACATCTCCTGCAACTGTCCACTGCAATGCTCCGTTGTAATCCTTTTTAGGCGACATTGTCTTAAATATTCCAGCTTTTATCATTGTCTGATCTTCTCTCGATTTTCCTAGATCCTTGAATCTGAATCTGTTTGTTACTGCTCCTGCATACCATCCGCTTGAGTTGCCCATTCTGACTTTTTCATCTTCGTGAACATAAGCTACTCCGTAGGCATTGCTCTTATAGTCAAAGATTCCAGCTGTGTCAGTGCTATATTCATCTCTTAATCCAAATGCCTTGATTTTATTATTTTGCTTAGTTGGGTTCCTCCATTCATTTCTCAAATAGCTAAACTCATTATCCAGAGCATTTCCTGTAGCGTTAGTTCTTTGTTGAATATTTGCATATTGATGACCTTTCATCTCATCTACAGCTTGTGCTAAAATATGGGATTCACCTTTTCCTAAATCATTTAATTTATTAAACAGTTCTTTTTCTCTTCCAGTAGTTTCCACACCATATCTTTGTTCTAATCCACCTAAAAAATTATATGTATTTCCATCTTGTGCAAATGCTGTATATGGAATTTTTACTAAATAAACTTTTCCTAGAGCACCTGTTGATAAATTTTTGTGTTGCTGTTGCAAAACCAAGTCAAACTTCCTGCATTTAAAAGCAAATTTCATTCCACTACTTGATGCAGCTAATGATAATATCATATTATTATAAGGGTTTATTATATTATCCCCAACCTCTATAACTTTACTATCAGTATATCTTGCTGCCTCATTCCCAAATATCAAATTAATTCTTTTTTTAATCCTGTTAAATTATTCAATCCTTCAATTGGATGTGTATAATTTACTCCCGATGTATCTATATACATTCCAAGTGCTCCAACTTGTTCATTTGATGGAATGCTTCCCAATCTTGTTGAGCCTAGGTCTATTGTTGTCACTGTTCCATCTGGAGAAGTTACTGTTGCAACTGATGGATTTGGTGTTGAAATATTTGTATCTATAACCGTTGGAATTACAATATTATTATTTATTTTTATAGTAGCCGCTGTTGCTGCTGGTGGAGCTATTATTTCTATTCCTGCTACCGTTTTGCTTGTTGGATTGCTTACTTTTCTTACAACTCCATCTGCACCGTTAGTATTTGTAACAGTTCCTGTTGTACCTCCACTAGTTTCATTTGAGAAAGTTCCTGTGGAACCAAGATATCCAGCTTTATTATTAGGTCCATCTACAATAATTTGTCCATAGTTTTTTTAATTACTCCACCACCTGTGGCAACTACACCTAAAGATACCATTATTATTTGCTGTTGGAACTGTTTTAATAATTCCCCAGTTTTTCTCCTACTGCGTTATTATCAACATACATTCCTTTTTGTATTTTTTTCCGCTTAATTCAATTGTACCATTATTTATTGCTTTTTGAACCACTTCCTGAAGCAAACATTCCAATTCCTTCATCAAGAGCCACTTTTTATTGTTCCATCATTTATAATTGTTCCATTAGAAGTAGCCATTCCCATTCCATATTCTGGAACTGGAGTTGCTGATAAATTACTTCCACTTACTGTAATTGTTTTACCTGTAGCATTTCTAGCAGTTCCTCCATCAATTGCATAAATTGCCACACTTCCTGTTCCTCTTCCAAAATCAATATCTGCATTATTTGTTACTGCTCCTGCAGAATAAATTCCGTAAGTATTATTTCCTGTTGAAGTTAATGGAACATTATTTGTTACTGTTATATCTTTATTATTTGAATAAATAAATTTCCTTCATTTCCTAATGTTGCAGTTCCATTTGTAGTTAAGTTTGTTGTTCCTGTATTTTTTTAATTACATAACCAAATGAAGAATCTCCAATTGTCATATTCGTATCAGCATTTATCGTTCTTCCTGCTGTTCCAGTAGTAAATACTCCAACTCCTTCATTCGCTCCAACTCTTACTTTTTGACCCTGCATTTAATGTGACATTTCCTTCTGTTGAATAAATTCCTACTCCTTTATCTCCAACTGTGATTTCTCCTGTTGCTCCATGAGTTACTGTCGTTCCAAAAGATACCGTAGTTTTTTTATTCCACCAGTAATTTTTACCATCATTTTACTATATCTGTTGCCGCATCATTAGTATAAATTCCTACACTTGGAACAGAACCTGCTGATGCTGCCAGATTAATTTCTCCTCTATTTACCAATGATGAGCTGTTATTAGCAAACATTCCAACTTGTTCCTGTCCTGTCATATTAATTTTTTTGCATTTGTATCATTTGTTAACGTTGCTTTATCTCCTATCATTCCGATAGATTTATCTCCTGATAAAGTTAACACTCCATTTCCTGTATTTGTTCCAATAGCACCAGCTTTTGTTCCTGCTGAATTATTATTTTTTACATAAATTCCATGTGAAGTTGTTCCATCTAATGTAACGTTTCCTTTGTTTACAATATTAGTTGTTCCTTCACCAGGTTTTCCTCCAAATTCATTTACTTTAGGTACTCCAGTAGTTGCATCTTCCCTATATGCCAACCCTAATAACCCAATTGAACTATTTCCACCAACATTTACAGTTCCTTCATTATTTACTTCAGAACCGTTTACTGCATAAATTCCTACAGCACTGTCATTGCGAGATTTGTTGTTAATTGTTCAACATTTATTGTAGATGACGCATTTGTGTTCACTTTTCCGTAGTTTATGAATAATCCTACTGCTCCGTTTCCAGCGTCTGTTCTGTCTGCGTTTACAGTAGAACCTCCAGCAAGATTTATTTGCGTTTCAGCATTCGAAGCTGCCGAACTACTTGAACTCATATCAAGTCCTACTACACCTTTCATTCCTGTTGCTGTTAAGTCTGAAGAATTTAAGTTTGCTGTTACTGTTTTACCTGCTTGTAAATTTAAAAACTGCACGTTGAACTAAATATCTTTTTAACAAATTTAAATGAATCTGTTGATTCATTAGCAATATTAACAGCTAAACTTTTATCAATATCTGCATTAATATTATAATTTAACATTCCATCTATAAATGCTTTTTTTATAATTAGTATATGCAGTTGTTCCATCTTCTCCATTTACAACTTGAATTCCTGAAGCCGCAATACCTAAATCAGTATCTATAGATGTTAAATTTACTATTCCTTTATCTTTAAATTCAAATGGAATAGCATCATTTGACATAACAACTATTTTTTTGTATTTGCATTTGTTGTTATGTCACTTAAAGAAGATCCCTGCACTCCTATTGCCTTTCCTCTTAAAAATAACTGTACTTCCTTGTAAATCAATTTTTCCCGTTATTTCCACTATAAATGGAATAGCCATTTCCTTTATAATCTAAAAATTGAATTCTTTAAATTTATATTACTTGTAGAACCATCACTATATGCACAACTAATCCATCAGATAATTTCATAAAACTGTTCTCTGCTACAATTTGCCCTCCATTTGTAGCATAGAATCCAACTCCATTGTTTCCAGAAATAGTAACTTTAGGAGTTCCTATTGATGAATCTGTTATAACTGTTACTCCTGATGAATTAACAACAGTTGATGGTTGAGCAACTGCTGCTTCTGTTGCAGTAACATTTCCACTGTTTTTCGCATAATACAACACTGCATCTGAACCGACGACTTCTCCTGTAACACCTTGATTCAATGTAACTGTCGAACCAGCTCCTTCAGAATACGCTAAAAGTAAATCCTTTTTCCACTAACTGCTGTTGAAGATAAAGGCAACAGATTATTTACTTTCAATGTCCCTCCATCTTTTGCAGCAAACAATATTGCATTTTTTTCCACTAACCTTAAAAATTATTAGCTGTATTGTTATAAATTAAATTATTATTTGCACTTCCATCTGAAAGATATCCTATATTATCTTCTCCGCCAAGAGTTATTCCACTATTTGCCGAATCATTAAACGTAATCTTGGCTTCTCCTGTTCTAAAGAGCTATTGAATTTTTTTAGAATTATTCTCTAGAACCACATTATAATTATTTATATCTAAATTTGTAAATCCATTATTGGAATTTGTAAAAATCAAAATTTAGTCCAACTGAATTTTGAACTTTTTGTCAAGTCTCCTTTTGTATCACCATAAGTAGCATCTTGCGATGTTAAAGAAGATCCCCAACTTGAATATTAAATTTTGAATTTAAAAAAATTATTTGAGCTAGTGTCTGGTTCTGACAGAAACTCGCTCCTACTGATTCATCTCCATATATTTCAATCGGTGTATTAAGTTGAATATCTGCATGTGCCATTTGTTCACCGAAGTATCATTGTCAGTAGCTATTCCTAAACTATTTTTACCAAATAACTGCATTTTACCATTATTAATTGAACTTCTTGTTATTCCTTGCGTATTGCCTGAACTGTATGCCCATCCTACACTTTCTGGAGCATAAAAAAATTACACTTCCGTCAGAAGCATTTTTCTATTTTATCACTTTCTGAAGTTCCATAAGAATAAGCTCCAAATATATGGTTTCCTGGAGTTGCTCCAGTTAATGCTGTACCTGAAGCATCAACAAATGTTCCATTTTTGTGCATGTCCTATTATATTTCCCCTATTTACAAAAGTTATACCACCTGTACTAGTTACATTATCTATATTTACTACTGCTATTTTATTTCCATAAATATTAGTATTTTGCTTTTATGTATTAATTTAGCTTCAGCATTTCCTGAATCTGATGGATTTCCCATATAATAAATTGAATTTAAGTCCCCACCACTACTATTATTACCTACTACGTTAACTGTCATTGTATTGGGCAATGTAATCACTTTTCCACTTAAAGCGTAAAAGGCAGCTGTGTTATCACTATCTCCTGCATCAGAAGCTGGTAAATGTGGAACAGGTGTACCTGTTCCAGGATCGTTTGAAGGAGTATATGCTCCATTCTCGGTAGCGCCACTAAAATTATATTTAAGAGGATCTCCTACTCCGCTAAAATAGTTATTAAATGTTCCTGACAGCACTTCTACTTGAGCAATTAAAGCATTATTTTGTAAAGGATTATTTACATTATAACCCCATGTCCAGTTGGGAACATTCTGATACGCAACATCAGTTGGAGGTGCTGAAGGAACCTGGCTAATATTAACATTCTTTGGATTGATAATAGGTGATGTTACCATTAATGGATCAAATGGCGGTAGTCCCCCACTAGGAGTCGTAGGTACAAAATTAGGAGCCGATTTATCTATTGCTAACGTTCTTAATGAAGCATCAATTTGGATTTCTACTGGATTTTTCCATATTATTAGAGTCTAATTTCAGTCTTGTTGCTCCGTAAGTACTTAAATTTTTTAACTGATAGTTGTATTTTTTTCCATTGTAGTATCTCTTTGGTAAAATTTACTGTCCTGAACCCGATTTCCTCTACCCTTAAAATGTCCATGCCAATCATTATAAAAATCATTTGCTCCAATTTGCCAGTTACTCCATGGAGATTTTTGTTACATGATCTCCCTGTTCCATTAATTGTGTAAGTTCCAAGTTTGTATTTTTTTGATTAACTTGTTGTTTTCAGATCTCGCATGCTTAAAAATCTTTACGCATTTGACCTATTGAAGAATTAATCAAATTCACTTGGTTACTAATTCTCGAATCCTTTGATTCTGCACTCAATTCACCTGCTGAAATTAACATTCCGTTTAACAAAAAAATGTAAACAAAGCTGAATCTGTATATTTAAAGTCCTTACATTTTTTTGCAAACGACTTTAAATCCCTTTTTAACTGCGATAAATTATTAGTCACTACTATCTCCTTTTTAATTTTTTTATAATTCAGATTTTCAATTTAGAAATATTTTTTTCAAAAAAATAATAATTATTTAAATAATGGAAAAAAAGTGATTTTTTTATAATAGTTTAAGTGATAATTATTCCACTGTATTTAAGAGGTGTAAAAAAATTTTTTTGTGTAAATAGAAATATCAAAGTACTGAATTTACTGGATTCATCTGTTAGTTTACACAAAAATTTTGGACATTCTCGTATTTAATGATAAATCCTATTCTAAAAAAACAGAAAATATATTTTATTTATATTCCATTAAGAAGCCTTAACCCCTTACTAAATAGTAATTTTTGCAATAAATTTATTATCTCCAAAAATTTCTTTCTGTCTATTATATCATAAAGAAAAAAACAAAAAAACAAGAGGTTTTTTTGAAATTTATTTAAAAAAATAATATTTTTTTATTTATATACTCAAAAACTATTAAAAAAACCATATAAATTTAGAATTTGAGTAAAAATAGTCATAGCTTTTAAATCTAATACTAAATTTCATAAAAAAACTGCCTTAATATTAAAAAAATCTCTTATTAATACCAAAAACAGTCTAATTTAATTTTTTTACTTAAACATTTTACTTTTTATTGAACATTTGTTTCCCCGTCTATTTGAATTATGACACTTTGAATATTGGGAAAGTTTTTTTTAAAAATTGTATTTGTTACAGCTTGAGAAAAATCCATTAAATAATTCAGGATTTTTTTCAAATTTGCGAATGCCGCATTTAATTTTACAACTGTTGTATTTACATTGTCAATTCTAAGGTTGTAGGCACTTCTAAATTTCATATCATCTGTAATATAATTTGAATTTCTGATAATTCCATTTATGAAATCCCTTCAATTAAGTTCACTTGACGTGGAATTGCGATTTCTCGCTCATAAATTGTTCTTGTCTTAGGGATCAAATACAAATATAGAAATTTTATTTTGAGTTTCCTCATTTTGCGCTGTTTCCTTTACTAAATTCTTGTCAACAGTTACATGTATTTCTTCACTGTTATCCTTATCATATATATTCGTTGCAACTACAGCAACCGTTATTAAAAATAAGCAATATTATAAAAAAATACGCTGCTAAAAAAATCCTTTTTCTTTTTTTAGGTTCTTCTTTTGATTCTTCTTTTTTTGGCATAAAAATTCTCCTAATTTGGATAATATTTCCATTATTTAAAAATGAAATTATCTAAAAATAACTTCTTATTGCACTTCCAATAGCATTTGCTGCTCTTTCTTGACCATCTGGTGTCAAGTATTGCGATAAATCAGAATAATTATTCATAAATCCTAATTCTACTAGTATTGATGGCGAATTACTTCCACGAAGTACTGCAAAATTTGCTCCAAAAACCCCTCTTCTTCTAAGTCCTGTTGTATTTATAAGATTATTTAACACAGATTCTGCTATAGCTTGACTTGTTTTTTGATTTTTCTTATAAAAAATATCGTTTAGAATAAAGTCTGAAAATGGCACATCCCCATAGCTTCCATCAACTTTATTTTCAAATTTGGCTACTTGTGTAGCGTAACTTCCTTGATCTTTTTTACTAAAGTAGAATACTTCCGTTCCATTTGCCGATGAACTTGAACTTGAATTTAAATGAATACTTATAAAGAAATCTGCATTTGCATCATTTCCAATTTTAGCTCTTGTATCTAATGGTACAAAGAAATCTGAATCTCTAGTCATTATAACATTGTAATCCTGTCTTAAATTATTAGCTAGCCTTGTTGCAACTTGCAATGCTATATCTTTTTCATTATATCCATTTCCTCTTGCTCCTGAATCATGTCCACCATGTCCTGGATCTACAACTATTGTATATTTTTTATTCCCTCTTGAAATATTACTTGGCTGGCTTTGCGGCTGAGCCTGTGTTATTCTCGCATTACCGCTATTATTATTATTTACTTGTCTTTGTGGAGCAGTATATCTTGGATTTTGCACTGCTGCAGCTTGACCATTACTTAATGCTACTTGAAATTCTCCACTTCTGCTAGTAACCTGGTAAGTTACAGATGGTTTTAAATACACATACACAACCACTATTCCATTGCTTTCAACTGTATAAACTTTACTTATATACTGGTCATTTCTATTAATGAATACCGGTACGCTGCTCTCCATTTGGCTATCTGAAAAACTTAACATTAGCACATCTTCATTTCCTAATTTTGTGACAGAAGCATTTGGAATAATCTGTTTATTTTCTCTAAATGTTCCAATGACTTTTCCATTATTATATGAAACATTTTTTTAAAGTATCAGAAAATGTAATTGCACTTACAAAAAAAGCAGCAAAAAAACAATAATATCCTTTTTCATTTTTTTCCTCCTATTTTTTTACTATTCATTTCAATTATTTTTTTAAAAAAATACATAAATCTCAATAAACATAACATCTCTAAATTCTTATTTTTGTTTCAATTCTTTCAACTGCTGATTTAAGAACAGTCATTCTTGCATTTTTTTATCAATTTTTCATTTCCACAGTATCTGTAAAAAAACATTTGTAATAGTTCCTTGGATTCCTCCAACTGTAGTTATTTTAGCTCCTACTTTTTAAATTTTCCATTAATTCAGCTTTTTTTGTTTTTCTTTTTATTTGCAAAGTATGTTGGTAAAAATCAATACTGCCAAAAAAATACCACATAAATTATTATTACTCCCATTGAATTCTTATCCATAATTATTTATTTCTCCTCCTTCTGAAATTCTAAAAATCTTTTTTTAATTATACCACAATTTAGATTATGTTTCAATTTTTTTTAAAAAAATTATTTTTTTAGCTAAAAAAATCTTTTTGTGAAATGATTATAACTTTTAATAATAAAAAAAATAATATTAAAGTAAAAATGACTATCTCAAAAAAATTGATTTCAAGACAGTCATTTCGTGATTAAAAATGAAAAAAATTATTTTTTTAGTCAACTAAATTAATAGTTATTTAAGTTAGTTTATTATTTATCAGAAATTGCAGCTACTCCTGGCAATACTTTTCCTTCCAAGTATTCAAGAGAAGCTCCTCCACCAGTTGAAATGTGTGAGAATTTGTCAGCAAATCCTAATTGGATAGCTGCTGCTGCTGAATCTCCACCACCGATGATTGTTTTAGCATCAGATAATTCTGCGATTGCTTTACATACACCAATTGTTCCTTTAGCGAAGTTTTCCATTTCAAATACTCCCATTGGTCCATTCCATACTACAGTTTTAGCACCTTCTAAAGCTTTTTTGAATAATTCTACAGATTTTTCACCTATATCTAATCCCATCCATCCATCTTCAATGTCATCTACAGAAACTGTTTTAAATTCTGTATCATTTTTAAATTCTTTTGCTACAACTGTATCAATTGGCAATAATAATTCAACATTTTTTTCTTTTGCTTTTTTGATTAATGAAGCGGCTAATTCTACTTTGTCAGCTTCCAATAATGAAGAACCTGTGTTTTTACCTTCAGCTTTTAAGAAAGTAAACATCATTCCTCCACCGATAATTACTTTATCAGCTTTATCCAATAAGTTTTCAATTACACCAATTTTATCAGAAACTTTTGCTCCTCCTAAAATAGCAACTAATGGTCTTTCAGGATTGTCAACTGCTCCACCGATAAATTTAATTTCTTTTTCTACTAAAAATCCTACTGCAGAATCTTTAATATTTGAAGCAATTCCTACATTTTGAAGCATGTGCTCTATGAGCAGTTCCGAATGCATCGTTTACAAATACATCTCCAAGTGATGCCCAGTATTTTTCCTAATTCAGGATCATTTTTTTAGATTCTTTTTTTACCATCTAAGTCTTCAAATCTAGTGTTTTCAAACATTAAGATTTCTCCATCTTTTAGTTCAGAAACTGCTTTTTCCAATTCAGGTCCTCTAGTTTCAGGAATAAATTTAACTGGTTTTTCTAAAAGTTCTTCCAATCTTTTTGCAACTGGCGCTAAAGTTTTTTTGAGGCTTTGTCAGCTTCTTCCTTAACTTTTCCCAAGTGAGAAAATGCGATTACTCTTCCGCCATTTTTCCAAAAATATATTTTAAAGTTGGAAGAGCAGCTGTAATTCTATTATCATTTGTAATAACTCCATCTTTTATTGGTACATTGAAATCAACTCTTACTAATACTTTTTTACCTTTTACGTCTAAGTCTTTTAAAGTTTTTTTAGCCATTTCGTTATATCCTCCTAAAATTTATTCAAAAATCTTTTTTCCACTTGAATTATACCACTCTTTAATCTGATTTTCAAGTAATTTAATATATAATCTCAAAACATTTTTTTAACATTTTAAAAAAATATGTCATTTTTATGCCTATAAAATCCATATGGAATCTGTTTAATGGCTTGATTTTTTTATTTACAAGGAGTCAATACTTCTTGCTTCAGAACGTCTGTTTTTATTAAAAATACTAAAAAAATCTATACTTTTTACAACTCTAAAATTTGTTTTAATTTAACTTCATCAATTTCTGATACTTTTTTTATCGGCTTAGGATTTTTAGGATATTCGGAAATAGCTTTTTTTCAAACCAAGTGACACCAACCCATTTTTCCAAATTTGTATCCAGAATTTTCAAAAAAATGCAACTTTTTTTAAATCCAAAGTAATTATGCAATTTTTTTCACTATTTTCATTAGGATAAGTTACAAGCGCATAGACATTTACAATATTTTTGAAGCTTCAGTATTTCAATCAAAATTTTATACAATTTTTTTTCCCAATTCCATTTCCTGCATAATTTCCATCTGTATAAACCGAAAGTTCCGCATCCCACTGATAGGCAGCCCTGCTCCAAATCCTATGTGCATAAGCATATCCAATTATCTCATTTTCGTATTCACAAATAATATACGGATATTCCTTTAAAAATTTCTCTTATTCTTCCTTTAAATTCCTCGGCTGAAGGTACTTCATACTCAAATGTAATTGTAGTTTTTTTCAACATACGGCTCATAAATTTTTTTAAGATCTTTTCAGCATCTTCTTCAGTTGCAAATCTAAAAAAATCAGATTTTTCTTTTTTTAATTTCATTTTCAGCACCTCAATGTTCTTAATTTTTTTCCTTTACTAAATTTTTATTCTCAATTTTTTTGATTAGTAATAATTTTTTTAAATTCATATAAAAATATACTAGCATTTTTTTAGTTGAATTTCAATAGAACAGATTGCTTACTCTTGACACTCATAAAAAATAAGATATAATTTTATTGAAAAATATTATTAGGAAAGGGATGGTTCAAATATGAAAAAAACGTTATTAATTGGTGCATTTTTATTTGCAAGTTTAGTTTCATTTTCAGCAGGAGCAGGAAATGACGTAACAACAAAACCGGAGGTGTACTTTTTAAAAAGTTCACAAGTTGTAAGCAGCTATGATTTGTTGCCACCTCCACCAGCAGTTGACAGTATAGCTTTTTTAAATGACAAGGCTCAATATGAAAAAGGAAAATTATTAAGAAATACTGAAAGAGGAAAACAGGCATATAATGATGCGCAAGTAGAAGGAGATGGAGTACCTCGTGCTTTTTCTGAAGCCTTTGGATACACAATTTCTGCTCAAACTACCCCTGAAATTTTTAAATTAGTTACAAAATTACGTGAAGATGCAGGAGATTTGGCAACAAGATCTGCAAAACAGACATATATGAGAATTCGTCCATTTGCATATTTTAAAGAATCTACTTGCCGTCCAGAAGATGAAGCAACTCTTTCAAAAAATGGATCTTATCCATCAGGGCATACTTCAATCGGATGGGCTACTGCATTAGTATTGGCTGAAATAAATCCAGCAAGACAAAGCGAAATTATAAAACGTGGATATGAAATGGGGCAAAGTCGTGTAATTTGCGGTTATCACTGGCAAAGCGATGTGGATGCAGCTCGTGTAGTAGCAAGCACAGTTGTCGCAACATTACATTCAAACAGCGAATTTAATGCTCAATTAGCTAAAGCAAAAGCTGAATTTCAAAGAATTAGCAAAAGAAAATAATAAACAAATCTATCATTATGACTAAAAATAGTATAAATTCAATAAATAAAAAAGGGCATCTAATTTTGATGTCCTTATATTTAAATAATGAATAATTTTTTTTAAAAAAAAAATGGCGTACCCGTGAGGAATCGAACCCCAAAGCGCTTCTGATCCGAAGTCAGACGCTCTATCCAGTTGAGCTACGGGTACACAAAAAAAGTAAGTTATAAAAAACTTACTTTGCTAATACTTTTAGTATTTTAGGGCTTAATGTTTCTTTGTTTTTTTAACAAGATTTTTTTAACTTGATCGTTATTTTTTTCCCTTTTAATGTTTTCATTGCTTTTTGTACAAACTCTTACTCTAACTTCTTCATTGTTGATAGTTAAAAAGCATTGTTTTGTAAATTTGGTCTCCAAATTCTTTTTTTGTAGCTTTGTGAGAGTGGCTCACTCTATTTCCGTGGCTTACTGTTTTTTTCCAAAAAAACTTCACATCTTTGCATTTTATTCACCTCTACTAAATATTTTAGTAGTTCTCCTTTCATCTTTATTTTTTTTAACAGTCCTGCTGTTTTTTTATTATAATATATTAACTCAACTATTTTTAAAAAAACGTTATTTAGTTAAAATTATTTTTTTACATATCGCATTCTATTTTATCATATTTTAGGAACTTTTTACAAGTTATTATGATATTTTTTTACTTTATTTCTCAAAAAAATTTCCCTTATTTTTTTTCAAAAAAATTTCTTCAAATTTGGCGGAAAAATAATTTGGTCCTTTTACAACTTTCCCATCTTCCCGATAAATTGGATTCCCATTTTCATCTAATTTGCTCAAATTGCTTCTATGAATTTCTTCAAAGACATCGTCAATCACATTTTGCATACCATGTTCTATAATAGTTCCACAAAGGATATAAAAGCATATCTCCAAGTGCATCTGCCACTTCCACAACATCTCCATTTTGAGCCGCTTCCAAATATTCTCCATTTTCTTCAGCCATCAAGTCAAATCTCAATTTTTTTCCAATCCATCCTTTAATTTTTCCAATTGGCTTTTCAGAATTTCCAAGTTTATAGATTCTATGAAATTCTTCTACACATTCTATCTTTTCTTTTCATATTTTTTTATTTCCCTTTCAAAAATTTATATTAAAAATCATCGTGCTTATTATAAGCAAAATCAGTATTTTCACAATATCCGTATACAAAACTGCCGCCACATAAAAATCTTATTTTCTCCAAAAAAATTCAGTTTCATTATCTTCTAAAAACTTTTATTTTTTTATCATTTTTATTTTTTTGAATCAAAAAAATTATTAAAGATTATTACTAAAAAAATAACGATATTATTAGCAATATTACAGGTAAAATTCAATATTTTTTTCTGAAACAAAACTTTTATTACTGAAGAAAAAAATTGATAAATTTAATCCAGTTAAAAAGCGAATAAACTACAAAAACTTGACTTTATAATTTTTTTGCTTTTTATTGATTATAATTTTATACAAAAAATGTCAAAAAATTTCTAAAATAATTATTGCAATAAATAAAAAAACGACATTTTATCCAAAACTTGCTTCATCTTAAAAAAATATACATAATTTTTATACATTTCAGCCTGTAAATTTAACATCTGCGACAACAGAACTGAAATTAATATTCCACAAAAACACCCAAATCTTACTGTTTGTAATTTCATCGTTAATGAATTTTTTTCTACATCATCATTTAATTTATTATTCTGCAAAAATTTTCTCGCTTTTCTAAAAAAAGTAAAAATTGCTTTAAAAATCAGAAAAAAACTCCAACTTTAAAGCATTTTTACATAAATATTTTTGAATATAATTTTATTTTCTTCTTCCCAAAAGTCTTAAAAATGTAAATAAACAAGTTTACAAAGTCTAAATATAAATTTAATGCACCAACTATTTCTATTTTATTTAAAATTTCTGAATCTTCTTGAGCCGCATAAGCAACAATGTTATTTCTTATTCTATTTACATCAACTGCAATAAAAAAAATTGTAAATATAATTACTCCGATTATTGATATGAACAAGTCAACTCCACTATTTTGCAAAAAGATATTTATTATGCTTACTAAAATAATTGCAATTAATCCAGCAACTAGAATTGGTGTAAACTTTGTCAAATTTTCTCTAGTCAAGTATCCATAAACAGCCAAAACTGCAAATAACACAAATGTTCCCAAAAAAATGCCGAAACTATAATTGAGGAGCATAGACAATTCCAAGAACTGAAAAATGTCAATCCATTCAAGAACGAATATGCAAGAAACATAAGTCTTAACGTACTTGAATTAGCTTTATAAACTAACGCAGTAAATCCAAACACCACAGCTATTTCCAAAATAGCAAACAGCCAATACATTTTTAAAATTCCCGTATGCAACCGGATTACCTGATACCAGCCCTGTATACACCATATAACCTGTAATCCCTGTCACAAGAAGTCCCAGTACCATCCAAAAGCATACTTCCACAAACTTTTGCACTTACAACTCTGTTTAAATCATCATAAGTCATTCTTGCTTGTCCACCATATTCATTATAACTGTCGTTATTATGATTATAAGTTTCAATTCATCGTAATCTTTTTTTCATAAAAAAATCACCTCTTATTTATAAACTTTTTTTATTTAAAAATAATTTAAATAATTTTTTTAAATTCTATAGGATTTAAACTAAAACCTATATCTAAACTATTATAATAATACCACTGTATTTTTTTTTAAGGCTTTTTTTATCTGTAAAATCTCTTACATTATATTCTATTTTTTTAAAAAAATCCATATTTATCAATGGTATAAAAACCTCTTGTTACTAAATAGATAAATATTTCTACTTTTTTAATATTAATTATTTAATTATAATTCAAAATTCAAACTTACTTTTTAAACGGAACTTTTGATTCTTCCACCAAAATATTTAAAATTTCATCAACTGACACATTTTTACTTTCTTGTGAACCAAACCTTCTCATATTTACTTCATTATTCGCAACTTCGTTTTTACCAATAATCAATTGAACTGGTATTTTTTGATCTCCATTTGCTTCCCTAATTTTGTATCCAATTTTTTCCACTCTTGTGTCAAGTTCAACTCTAATTCCTGCATTTTGAAGTTTTTCAAACACTTCTTTTGCAAATGGAACTTGTTCATCAGAAATTGTCAAAATTCTCGCTTGAACTGGCGCTAACCAAGTAGGGAACGCTCCTGCATAATGTTCAATCAAAATTCCAAGGAATCTTTCTAAACTTCCGTACATTGCACGGTGAATCATTACTGGTTCATGTTTTTCTCCATCTGCACCAATGTAGCTCATTTCAAATCTTTGTGGTAAGTTGAAATCTAATTGAATTGTTCCACATTGCCAAATTCTTCCGATTGAATCTTTCATTTTGAAGTCAATTTTTGGACCGTAGAATGCTCCATCTCCAGGATTTAATTTGTAATCAATTCCTTTATGTTCTAAAGCTGATTTTAAATTAGTTTCTGCCATTTCCCAAATTTCATCAGAACCAATTGCTTTATCTGGTTTTGTTGATAATTCAATATGATATTCAAATCCGAATAAAGTATAGAATTTATCGTATAAATCAATAATTTCAATAATTTGTTCTTCAATTTGCTCTTTCGTACAGAAAACATGCGCATCATCTTGTGTAAATGCTCTAACTCTCATAAGTCCGTGCAAAGCTCCACTAAATTCGTGTCTGTGAACTAATCCCATTTCTCCGTATTTCAATGGTAAATCCTTGTATGAATGTAAATTATTCTTGTAGGCAATTATTGAACCCGGACAGTTCATAGGCTTTATTGCATACTCTTTTTCATCAATTGTTGATGTGTACATATTTTCACGGTAATTGAACCAGTGTCCAGAAATTTCCCATAATTCCTTATCCAACATAATTGGAGTCTTTATTTCCTGATAGCCTCTTTTTTTATGCTCAACTCTCCAGATTTCCTGTAATTTATTAAACAATTCCACACCTTTTGGCATAAAGAACGGGAATCCTGGTCCATGTTCATCCAAGAAAAACATAAGTTAAGCTGTTTTCCTAATTTTCTGTGATCTCTTCTTTCAGCTTCTTCCATCATTGTCAAATATTCATCTAGCTCTTTTTTAGATGCAAAAGCCACTCCGTAAATTCTTTGAAGCATTTTATTTTTAGAATCTCCACGCCAGTAAGCTCCAGCAGTTGACATTAATTTAAACGCTTTTAAATATCCAGTTGATGGAACATGTGTTCCACGGCATAAATCCACAAATTCTCCCTGTTTGTAAATGCTAACTTTGTCAACTCCCAAGTCATCAATTATTTCAACTTTATAAGTTTCACCCTTTTCAGCAAAGAACTTTTTAGCTTCTTCGGCACTCATTTCACTTCTTTCAAAAGGATAATTTTCTTTTACTATTTTTTTCATTTCATTTTCAATTTTTTCCAAATCTTCTTCAGTAAAAGGTCTTTCAGGGTCAAAGTCATAGAAAAATCCATTTTCTACAACAGGCCCTATTGTAACTTTTGTATTTGGGAATAATCTTTGCACAGCTTGAGCCATTATGTGAGCCGCACTGTGTCTTATAATTTCTATTCCCTTTTTCACTTGTATTAGTAATTATTTCAATTTCTCCAGATTTATCAATAATATGAGATGGATCAACTTGCACACCGTCAATTACAGCTCCAACGGTTTGCCTTCCCAAGACTGCTCCCAATACTTTTTTTGCAAATTCCACAACAGTCATCGGATTTTTCCAACTGTCTTTTTACTACCATCAGGCAAAAATCATTTCTATCATTTTTCAATACCTTCTTTCTCTCTTTTTGTCGTATAAATTAAGGCTTAACAAGCCTAGTTGTAAATTAGTCGTATAATTATTTATTATAGTATAATTCTTGCTTTTTTTCAACCTAAAAAAATTTAAAACATCTCTAAAATCCACATATCTAAACAATTATATTTAAAAAGTAAATAAAAAAATGAGTAAGAACTTAGAAATTTATTCTTACTCGGAAATTGTTTTTTAGATATTGGAGTAATCTATAATCAATAATATTGTTTTTATATTTTTGTATTTTTATTTATTTAATTCCTCCAGCTCTTTTTCTGTATAATCATACTTCAGAGCATAATCATTAAATAATTTTTTTCAATTATTAGCACTTCAAGTTTTTTTCCACATTTTCAAAAAAATAAATAACCATATTTTTTTATATTCACTATTGTTTTTTTAAAAAAATATATTAATATCTTCATACTGCTCCAGCAAATCTGATTTTGATTTATAATCACTGTATGTTAAAGTGCCAATTGCACTATAATATTTTAATTGTCTTAATGCCGTCGTATTTTCTACATAAGCATTTTCAAAAAATGACTTAAAATGATTAGACACATAGAAAAATAAAAATTGTTACTATACCCAGCCAATTCCATTTCCTGCTCTATTTCCTGCAATTCGTAGTCGTATAATCTTTTCTTAAAATTTTCCATAATATCTCTCCCTTGTCTTTATGCTGTTTTGTTGTACGTTTAAATTTTTATTAAACATATGTTTTAACTCATAGTTTCATCTCCTTGTCCAATAGTTCGTGCAATTCATGTTGAACTTGCTGGAACTCTATTTTTAAAGTCTTTTTAATTCCTTTATCTTTATTTTTTTGCATACTCAAAGCTGGCTTTTTGAGTTATTTTGCTTTAAAAATATTTATGTTTAATTCTAGTTCTAGAATTTTTTTCTTTTTAAGTGCCGCAACTCCGAAACTTTTTTTATTTATTACCATAATTATACACCACCTTACCATAATAAACACCTTTTTTTAATTATATATATTATATTTTTTTAGCCATATTTTACCACTTCAATTTTTTTATATTTTAGCATTTATTTTTTTAGTATTAAATGCTTTAAAAAAATACTTTACTTTTTATTTATTATTTTCTAATAGTTCAATATATAGTTGCCGTTCTATATTGTTATTAGAATCTTTACAATCGGTAATTTTATGTCTTTATGTGATTTTCGCTCACTTTTATCACCTCCCTTCAATTAGTTTTTATTTAATTTCAAATTTTCTTTTAAAATCATCGTAATTATTTACCCAGTTAAATTTCACCTCCTTCGAAATCGCTTCAAAATGAAGTTTTCCACATTTTATCTTACTTTTTTCAACAGAAGTCAAATCCTTTTCTTCCTTATCTGCCTTCGTTTCAACAATAAAATATATTCCAACATTGTTTTCACTGTTTTCTGACGAATTTTTGTAGATGATTGCCCAGTCTGGTGAATAATTTCCATAAGGTGTATCTATTACAAATCCGCCTTTTTTTAGTTTTGTAAACATAAGTACATTTTCATCATTTTCCAGTTTTTCTGCAAATTCTTTTTCTCCATCGCTATCAAGTTTATAATAATCCTTTAAACTTCTACTACCTTTTTTTAGCTTGGAATAATCTTCTTTTTATTCTCAAAAATCTTCTTCATTTATTTTTATTATCCACTTCAAATATTTTCTCTGTATCAGTCACATATCCATCTATCACTTCGTATTCAAAAAAACTTTTTTTCAGCTTTCATTTCATTTAAGTTTTTCAAGCAATATTTCAGTAACATTCTCCAATACATCTTGAATATTCAATGCTTTCCTTTTTTTTCTTTTTCAAGTCCACTTACTATTTTTTTAATATCGCTAATCTTGGAAGCATTGTGTGATACATTATGTAATTTGCTATTTCAAAAATCACTTTTTGGATCCACTTCAATTTTAGAAAATTCAATTTCTTTATCACCATTTTTTTCTCAGTATTAAAATTTACCTGTATCATCGTAATTTCCTTTTTGCTTCCGTCAATTCTACAACTTGCTTCAAATCAAAAATTACTTATATAACTATTTATTTTTTTCTATACTACTCTCTATATATTTTTCATTTTCTATTTTACATTTATAAATCGCCTTTTTTTACTAAGATTTGTTCCTAATTCCTCAAAAAGATTTTTGGAATTCCTTTTCAGAAATAAAAGCTTCTTTGCTTATTAATAATCGGTTCATTATCTCCATTTGCTATTTCAATACGGTTTGTACCTTTTTTTCCACCATATATTTCACAAAAATTTTTCAGCAATTTGTATTGAATGTTCCTGTAAAGTTTCATTTGAAAAATTGTATTTCTTTTTATTTCCTCTTCCCCATTTTTTTCAAAAAGCACATTGTTAGAATCCATCACTTTTTTTCAATCAATTCTTTCTTAAATTCATCTACCAGTTCCGAAGTAATCTTAATTTTAGGAATACCTGCTTTTTCAAGAGTTACAAGTAAAAGATCCGATGTAACTTCATTTTTATTCATATTCTTATTAAAATCTTCTTGAAGCATTCTTGAAAAATTTTCATAACTATCATTTGCAATAACAGTAAGTTCATTTACATTCCTATCAAGACATCTATTTCCAGTCACATCTACAGGAAGTCTAAGGCCCCTACCAATTTCTTGTTTTTTTGCAATTTCGCTGCTTCCATTTTTCAATGTACACAAAGTAAACACATTTGGATTATCCCAACCTTCTCTAAGAGCAGAATGTGAAAAAATAAAAGCTAATGGCTCATTAAAAGAAATCAATTCATCTTTTTTCTCTAAAATAAGTTCTATTCCTCTATCAATATCCTCTTGTGATTTTGCCTTTGGTTCATCTTCATTTTTATATTCCACCTCAACTTCATTTTTCTTCTTATCTAATGCAAAGTATCCTTCTCGAACCAAATTAGCATTCTTATAACTAGGAAAAATAATTTTTTTGTACTCCTCTATTTTCTTCTCATTTTTTTTTCTATAAAAATTTGAATACTCCTCATCAAATATTTCCAGATAATCTCCTCTCCCATCAGAAGCTTCACTATCTCTAACTTTCTTAACCTCATCAATAAAAAATAGTGTCAAAGTCTTTATTTTCTTGCCTTCTTCCAAAATCTCAAATTGCTTTTGAAAATGATTTTCTATAGCAAGACGGATTTGAATACGAATAATATCTTTATTCTCTAACTTTTTGTTGCTCTCTCCTAATGCTAATTCAAAATCTCCGTAATTAGTAGCAATTTTCAATGACTTCTCTTTATGAGGCTGTTCTGCAATAAACATATCCTTATACTGTGGTAATCCTCCTGATAATTCATACAAAGAAACACCATTTTCTACATTAAAACTCTTAAATCTAATACTTTCTCCTTGAACTTGAGAAAACATTTCTATTCGTGCCTTACAATCTTTCGTAAAAATAAGTATACCTAATATACGGAAAAATCTTTAGAAATAACACTATTTATGGTTTTTTTACACGAATCTTTTTTTACCAAATTCTTTTTTTATACGCCTCATAAGAATCCAGTTTATACACCTGATTATACAAATTTTTTTATGTGTAGCCGAATAACGAAGTGTAAATAACGGCTCCAACTCTTCTATCGCCTTTAATGATTGCGATTTTTTCTTTTTAGTCCCTTCTATTTTCTGTGGTTCATCAATAAACACGATCGGTCTTACAAATTTTATGTCTCTCCATAAATTTTTAGCATATTCATCATCCTTACGAATTTTATTCGAATCCTTATTAAATGCTTGAATATTCATAACACAAATACTCAAATTATTATCTTCCACAAAATTATTTACTTTTTCCTAAATTATTACTGTCATAAATAAAACTATATTTAGATAAATCCACATTATACAGTCTTTTAAAATGATCTCTTAATTGTTCAATAGATTTTTCCACTCCTTTACGAATCGCCACAGATGGAACTACAATCATAAATTTCTTAAATCCATACTCCTTATACAACTCCAATATCGTACGTAAATAAACATAAGTTTTTCCCAGTCCCCGTTTCCATCTCAACTGTAAAAATCTTTTTTTCATGTTTCTTATAAGTCTCTTCGTTAGTAAAAAGTCCATTTTTTTAACTGAACTTTCTTCAAATTCTGAAAAAGTTTATTCCCCTTCACAATATCAATATTTCTCACGGGATCTTTTTCTGTAAGTCTTGTTTTTCTTATCCTCTCAGCATAAATACTATCCAACAATTTTGGCAATCCTCTAAATAATTCTATAACAGAATCTACCGCCTTTTTTTCTGATATTCCAAATTATCATCGAATTGGAATATTATTTTATTTGACATTTACATTCCTCCTTTTTTTATTAATAAATTCGTAATAAAAAAAGCCTCGATTATCATTTTTTTGATAAAAAGAGACTTATAAAATCTTTATTTTTAAAAATTATCTAACCTTAGTATCATTGTTCTTAATTTATTTTTCTGAACTGAGTTTTTTTCTGAAATAATCTTCTTATTCTTTATCCTTTTGAGAATATCCAAAATTCTTTGCTATCCTCAAAAATTTCTTCCGGGTCATCTACAATTTCAAAAATCAACATCAAGTTTTTTTAACTTTCTTTTTACTCTCCATTGCTTCCAGTACTTCATCTGCATATCTTGCAGGAATTCTCAAAAGCATCAAGTAATATACTTTCTGTAGCCATAATTACCACTCTCCCTTTTTTAACTTTATTTTCATTTTTTTATGATACCATATCTATTTTAGAGTGTCAATTAGATTTCAATCTCTTTCTAAATAACCTCTTATTTAATGCACTTATACACAATAACATTAATAATACAAAATATTACCAATATTAAATAAAACAAATATTTATTTTTTTATCGAGAAAAACTTGTATCTCCACCTGTTTTCTTCATATTCTCTAGCATTCCAATTTTTAGAAAATTCAAAAATAAATCCAACTACCTAATGTTGACCAGTAAAAAGAAAAGAATTCCTTCCGATTCAAGCATTATGTAAAACCAAAACTGATATATCATATAAATTATTAAACCTAAAAATAATGAACAATAACTCATTTTTCTTTTCCTGTATCCTCTTTCGTTTTCTTTCTACAATATTCCATAATATAAATTATGCCTAAACCCAAACCACCCGTAAGAAATACAGCAAACATTAAGATTAATCCCATAATTAAATTTATAATCATTCTTAAATCTCCTTTCTTTAATAATGGTTTTTATGTCTCTTTTTTTATTTAGTTGTCATTGTCCGTTCTTTAACAAGGGAGAACATCGCGCTTCTCCCTTGACCCACGCTAGTCTACGACATTTTTATGCACAGCCGAAAAACTCGCTATGCTCAAACAGTTTCGACTGCACCTAAAAATGTTCCGACAGATTACTTTATAGTATCTGTTTTTATTCTTTCAATTTCCTATATTGAACTATTTATTTTTTTAGAATTTTTAAAAAAATATTTAATATTTTTCATACTACTCCACTTCTACTATCTTAATTCTATTTTTCCAGTATCAATTTATGTAATAAATTTTTGCCCTCTTGATTTATTACTAGCAGTATTTCCATAATCATTCATTAACTCTATAACACTCTTATGCATATTAGACTTCACTTCATCTTTTCTTTCTTCTTTTTCTTCATCAGTTAATTCTTTCTTATCTTTTATATAATTATAATATTTAAATTCTAATTTCACTTCAGAATTATAAATATCATAATAATCAAATATACTTTGAAAATATGAATAATCAGCTCTTGCTAAAGAATGTCCAAAAGAAACATATTTTTTTGAAATTTCTATATTATTTAGTAATTTAAATTCTTCTTTTTATTGTGTTATTAAATAAAACTCTTGAAGTCTTTGTTAAACAATAAAATTCTCTATCATTTCAATCTCAGTATTGTCAATTCCAAAAAAATAGGATTTTCAAAAAGTACCATGTACATTTGTCATTTCTGAAATATAACTCATTTCTTTCAAATAAGTTGTATAATTAAAAATTTATAACTATATTTGTTTTTATTTTTTTGTCTTCTTTAAAAAAATCTTTTCTGCTCTTTTGTTCAATGTCTTTATCTTTAAACTTTCCTGTACCTATATCAAATAAATTATTATTTATTTGTGCAATATAATTTCAAATTCTTTTTTTCAAATTTATTTAATTCTTTTTAAAAAAATCTAGTTCTTTATTATTGCTCTTCCTATCAATAATTTTTTTCTACAATTCTATTTCTTATCTCTGTTTTATTATAATACCACATATTCGGGATTCTAAATAATGATTCCTGTATCTTCTTTGCTGCAGGTAAAAATCTTTTTTTCAACATCATTCCAATTTACAGTTTTATTATCTTCTTCTAGTAATAAATATAATAAAAAAATAAATTATAATTCCCAATTTTTGCTATTATTAAAATTTTTTTATCAATTTCATTTTTTTATTTTTCTAGTTCACTTTTTCAGTAATGAAATATTATCAATTTTATTTTTGTATATCTTTTCTTATAGAAATATAATTTTTTTATTTTTTTAAAAAAATCATTATAAGATGTCTTTAATCCTAAATACAAATCAAATCCATTTCCAATTATATATAGATTCTCACTTTTAGGTGAAAAATACATTTTTTATCTCCTTTCCTATACTCTAAATAAACTCAATCCTATAACTAACCTTGCTCTCCCCCGAATTTCTCTCAATCAGACTTCTCAACTTCCTAAAAGTCTCATCCTTCAATGAAATATTATCCTTAAATGCAGAATCCCTAAACACAAATTTTATTGGTAACGGCTCTAATGAAGCTAATTTTTCTACCATTTTCTCTGTTATTTCTGTTTCAAGGCAAATCAGATATGTACTTGCATACAGATAAGTCCTATTCCCAATATCTGCCAGCACTTCTAGACTTTCTGACAACGGAACATCATTCTGTCTTAACATTATTTCATAAACAATATCAATATCATTGCTTCCAAGCACAAAATCCAATGAATCAGGGTCATCAAAAGAATATTGACTTTCTTCATTGAAATTTTCCAAGTCATACCATTTTATATTTGTATCATCCACTTTTAAATACTTTAAATCCAATATCTGGAACTTTTTTTAGGTTCTTCTCCCAATTTCAAATTAGAATTATATTCTTCTATTTCCTGCTTTTATTTTTTTCTCCAGCACGTCTGATTCTTTCTTTTCCAATTTCTGCTATATTTTTTTATATCCAGCCTTAAATGCTTCTGATTTTTTTCATCAGTTGTTTCAGGTAATTGAACCATTATATATTTTTCTATTTCCATTATCTTCACTGTTTAACTGCATAACAGCATGAGCTGTTGTTGCTGAACCTGAGAAGAAGTCCAAAAATAATTGAATTTTTTTAGAAGCAATTTGCAATATTTTTTTCAATAATTCTACAGGTTTTTGGGGTATCAAAAAAATTTCTTTATTTCAAGAAATTTTTTTCTAAATTTTTTTGCAGTTGACAATGACCCTTCTTTATCAAACAAATTATAGTAAACATTTTCAGAAGTTTCATAATCATCTTCTCTTTTTATCAACTTTACTTTTTTTTATTTTTTTATAATCAAAAAAATAATTTATTTTCTTTAATTAAATTTTTGAATCTTTTCATATCCTAATGTCCATCTCATATTTTCCGCTGGAAAAAAAGTTATTTCTGTTTTTGGATCTATTATCCCAAATTTCATTGTTTTACGTTCATAAATTCCTAAATTGGTCTTTTTCAATACCTTCTAAATTATACATTCCCTTTTCATCGTTATACAAATATTTTCTATCAATTTTTTTGATAATTGAAATTACTCAGGTTTTTTTATCTTTAAAACAACAGATTAAATATTCTGTAAGAACTCCGATTACTTTTTCTGTATTTCCAGCTCCACCTTTCTTTTTTTCCAAACAAATATTTCCAAATTTTTTTCTATTAAATAATTCTTCACATATTTTCATTAAATTATCTATCTCATTATCATCAATACTTATAAATATAACACCATCATCAGTCAGCAAATCCCTAGCCAGTTTCAATCTTGGATACATCATATTTAACCAGTTTGCATGATATCTGTTAGTTGACTTCTGATTTTTTTCTGTAGTTTTTTTCATTATTTTCTGATATTATTCCCTCTGCCTTGTCGCTCTCTTCCTTGTCCATTTTAAAAAGTATCATTATAGACAAAAATCATTTCCCGTATTATACGGCGGGTCAATATATATCATTTTTATTGAGTTGTAATAATTCTGTCTTAACAGTTTCAATACTTCCAGATTATCTCCTTCAATATAGATATTTTTCTGTTGTGTCGGCATTTTTACTATCTTTTTCCACAAATTTCAATGTTTTTATTTCCAATTCCCTGCTGCACCATTTTTCTTTTGCATTTTGTTTCCCTGACCAGTTTAACTCATATTTTTTTCAGTTGTTACTTCTTCAAAAATCTCCCAGTTCTTCCTTCAATGCCTTTTATATCCAGCTGTCCATCCTTTACAGCAGATGGAAATAATTGCTCTAATGCTTTTTAAATTATCATTTACTATGTCATTTATCTCTTTTTTTATTTTATTATTTTCCATTTTTTTCCTCCAAAATTCTAATATTTATCCAATTCAGAAATTATCTCTCTAATTTTTTTATTAATTTCTACTTTCTCACTATTTCTAATAGTTGATTTTTATTTTTTTCCTTGTACATCACAAGATTTTTTTAAAATTTTTCAAAAAAACATTAATCGTTTTTGTTTCTGTCATACCATATTAAACTTTCTAAAATATTTCCTGACTTTTTGATAATACTTCCGATTTTTTTTAAAAATGTAATTTTTTTATAAATATTTCTGAATAAAAATTAACTTTGTTAGTTCGATTCAGGATTTTAGAATAGTCTAAAAACTCTTTCCACTTCCCTTTTTGCTGAACCTGACATTGACAAATCAAATGTTTCAGTCATTACAGTATCTGTAACTACTATTTCATTTCTATCATTTTGATTTAATCTTTTTTTAAAAGCTAGTGAATACAACTCTTTTGAATTATCATAAAATCTTAATATACATGGCGATTTAATTGATTCTTGATATAGATTGGCAAGAAATCCAGCTTTTTTTATATCAGTTATTTCAAAAATCAAAAATACTGAATTACCTTAAAAATTATATTTTTTTCATCTTCTACACTTGGAATCTCCTCGTCATTTATCATATATTTCAATGTTACTGATTTTATGTATTCTTTTTATTTTCTTTTTTTCATCAGGTTTAAATTCCTTTCAGAATAAGATTCTTCAATTTTATTTCCTGATTTACTTCATATCTTTCAGGGAATATTTATCATTTAACCCACCACCAGAAAAGATACCAACTCAAAAATCATCTGTTGTATCATCTTTAAAAATTGTTATTAAATCCTGAAAAAAATCAAATACTGTCTGAACAGCCTTTTTCTTCCTCTTCACCTTTTATACTGTTTACTGCTGTATTAAGCAATTCTGAATAAAATCCCATTTCAGTAGCATTTTTTTGTATTTTTTTAAAGAATTCCTTTAAAAACTTTTTTTCCTGAACTTCATTTTTTTCTCATAGCATAGCTGTCTGAAAAAGTTTTATAACTTCCCTTGCCTGACTGTTTTTTTAAATAAAATTTCTTTATTATTTCCTACAAAAAAATCAGGTAATAGGGATAAAGGGAACTGTCATTCTTAGGTTTAGCATCATTTTTTTACTATGTTTAAAACAGAACAAAAACTCCCTTTCTGTTCACCTTCAGTTACAGAATAAATTCCTTTAGGTATTTTTGTTTATTTCCTTATGATTATTCACATAATTTGAAAGTTCATACAGATATTCATTCATATTAAAGTCTGTCAATGAAATATTTTCATTTGTATCTTCTATATCAATTACTTCTTCCTTCAATTTTTTTCTAATTGTCTCTTTCTAAAAATTAAAATCGTTCATTTCAGGATTAAGCATATCTTCGTCCCCAGTAGAAGCTATATTTAATGTTGTCATTTTTCCCTTTAACTCTTCTCTCCAAATCCAAATACTCATTTCAAATCTGCATTTGGGAAAAAAAGTTAATCATTTGTATATTATCATTTTTTTACTTCCAATTCTATCTATTCTTCCAAATCTCTGAATAAGTGACACAGGATTCCATTGAATATCAAAGTTTATTACCGTATCACAATCTTGCAAATTCTGTCCTTCTGAAATACAGTCTGTTGCAACTATAATATCTATTTGTTCATCTTGAGGAATTTCAATCTTCAGTTTAGATTTTAGCGAAAATGCGCTCAAAAATACTGTGGAAAATCCTCTTTTTACTTTTTTTATTTGAAGTTTTTACTCCTTTACCTGTAACACTTGCAATGCTAATATTTTTCTCCTCAAATTTTTTTAACAACTTAGAATAAATATAGTTTGCTGTATCGGCAAATGCTGTAAAAATCAATATTTTTCTATTTCCTGGATTATACGGTGTGTTATCAACTTTATTTCCTACTATTTTTTTTCTAATTCATGAATCTTATTATCCCTATCTTCTTTCAATAAAATCAATGTTTCATCATATATTTTTTTTTACAATATCTCTATCGTTATACAACTCTTCAAGATAGGCATTTATTCTCAAATCTTCTACCTTTATCTCATATTTACTTCTTTTCAATATAGATTTCATCTTCATTTTTCCACATCAAGATTTTCTTCAATCTGCTGTCCCTTATTTAAATTTTTCTATTGTCTGGTCAATATTTTCAATCAATCTTTTCAAGGTTTCAGAAAATGAAAAAAACTGAACTTTCCAATCTTTTAAACAAGTTTGTTCTATGCAAATATACAAGACCTTTCGACTGTGTATCAAAAATCCATTTTTTTCCACCACGATTTCCTGATAACTTATACTTATTGATATAATAATTTAATTTTTTTCACTTTTTTTATAAATTTCGTTGGTGTGTAAACTGATAAATTTAATTCTTCTAAAAATAGAATTTGTATTTTTAAAATTCAATAACTGGTTTTGACTATCAATTTCTGGATAATATGTAATCGGCTTATTCTTTTGAGGAAATTTCCCTATATTTTTTTGTTCCATAATAATTTGTAATATGTTTTCTGCTTCTTGATATTGTCATCATTTCTAGCAATTTATAAAAAAATCTGACGGCAAATTATCCAGTAACTCATCTTTTTTTCTGACTTCCTTCTTTTTCCCAGTCATTTATAACTTGTGTTGCTTTTTTTCAGTAAATATCCTACGCTCGAAATACCTTGTTCACTAAATGCATCATCATGATCTGATGTTATAATTGAAATTTGATTTTTTTTAAATCTACAAGACTATTATTTACTGGAGTTGCAGACAATAAAAAGGACTTTCGTATTTTTTTACCGCTTTTTTTATTACATCATGAAGTAATTTAAAGTATCTGTTCATTATTAATTCATCATTCTCATCATATTTTAGCAATCCGATTTCTAAAAATTATGTGACTCATCTATCACAACTAAATCAAATTTTGACCAGTCAAATCTGCTTAGTTCATAACCTGATTTTTGATTCTCCCTTGGTTCTCGATAAATCTGTATGAAACATAATTTTTGTAATTAAACATTTCATTCAAAAAAACTATCTTTATAATTCCCTGTAAAGAACGCCAGTTATCGTATAATTTTGCTGGTGTAAGAACTAATACATTATCATTTCTTATTTCAAAAATATTTAATCACAGCAAGTGCTTCAAATGTTTTTTTCCCAATCCTACTGAATCAGCAATTATACATCCTCCATATTTCTGAAGTTTTTTTGTATAGCAGAAACGACACAATCCTTCTGAAAATCAAAAAGCGAATTCCAAATTTCAGTCTTTTTAAATTTCTCGCTATCATTTTCAAATCTTTCAATTCCGCTATCCAGCCTATCTCCAAACAATTCATTTAATGTGAAATAATACAAAAATTCAGGGTTATAATTTTTTTATAAACAAATTCTAGACTTTCTAATAGTTCCTGTTTATAATCTTGTGTTACATCATTGTTATTCCAAATTTCATCATATATTCTCGACATGCCAAGTATCTGGGATTTTTTTCTAATTCTCCTTTTTATTGTTGTATCAAAATCGTAGCGATTTACTCTTTTTTTCATATATTTCAAGTGATGATGTCCCCTGAATCATAAAAATCATCATCAATTATTAAAAATATTCCCGTTTACTTTCTGATATGGCTTTTACTTTTCTGACATTTACATTATTTTTTTTATAAAAATCATACATAGCCTTTGCCTTAGCAAAATGCTTCAACTTATTTTTTTCCTTTATATCATAAGAATTGTACAAAAATATCATTAGGTGTTATCTCAAATTCTCTTGATATTTCATTATTTTTTTAGGAATAAACTTCGTATCTCTTATAATAAAAATTTATTTCCTTCACATTTTTTTAAATTTTTTTCCAGTGCCGTAAAAACTGATATGGTTAATTTATCATTAATGATATTCACCACAGCATTTTTCTTTTTCCGATAAAAACTTCATTTATCTTCTCAATAAACTTTTTCGCTGAATTTCCCATTCTTTCACTATCCTCTACATTTTAGTTTTTACAACCTCGATTAATTCTCCCTGTATTAATTAAACTAGTAACTTAATTTTTCTTTTTCTTCTAACTATTATACCACAATTTCTTATATTCTCACTATTTTTTTCACAATTTACCATCTTTTTTTCAATAAAAAAAGTAATTTTTATACTAAACCCCCATTTGAAAAAAAGAAACGATTTACTATCTACTTTCTGACAAGGGGTCAAAAACCTCTTGCTGAACAGAATTATAAAAAAATTCTCTTGTTTTTAATGGGAAATAGTATTACTATTTGATTTTTTTCCCTTTTCTAAAAATAAACCTACCATTTAAACAAAAAAATTAATATAAAAATCATAACAAATCTACTTTTTATACTATTTCCTATTAAAAATAATAGATCCATTATAAATCCTATTTACCAAGATCTCTTAATCCTTTACCAGAAAAACAAATAAATTTTTTTCAAACTGGATTTAGTATTACACATAAACAAAAAAAGGAACTACCCAAAATCATAGTTCCTTTTTATCTTAACAAAAAAATTATATTTAATCTTTCAACCGACTACCCTTACTCATAATCCCCATCTATCCTCACTTTTCGTAAAATCAATCCTTCTTTCGCCTTTAGATCCAACTTAATTTTCCCATTTGAACCTGTTCTAAATGTTCTGCCTTCTGTTACCAGATCGATAAATCTTTCGTCCTGATAATTTGTTTCAAATTCCACATTTTTCCCAGCTGTTAAATGAATTGTTTATTACAACAATGATTAATTGATCTTCGATTACTCTTTTCGTATGCAATTACATCTCGTTCATTGTCGGCAAATACTTCTCTAAATTTACCATAAACAAGTGTTTTATTTTCTAATCTTATTCTTATTAACTTTTTGTACCATTCAAATAAATCGCTGTCGACTTTTTGTTCATAAACTTCATTCTGATTAATATGTGATGGATTTTTTTCATTATCATACAAAAATTCCTTCCATAACATTGGCTTTCTGCAGTATGGGTCTGTTGCTCCCCACATTCCAACTTCATCGCCGTAAAATAGCATTGGTGCTCCAATATAAGTCATTTGGAATATTGATATTAATTTTAATATATCTTTTGGCTTAATTGGGCTGTTTCGCCAATCTATCGTTGTATTTGGATGATTATTTGAAGCTAGGTCAGGACGAATTCCATTGTATCCTTTTTCTAACTGCTTTCCTTCTTCCAAATTTCTTCCAACCACATCGTTTACGATTCTTGAATAAAGTCTGTCTGTATCGTGCGAACCATTTAGATTTTGGCTTGCCTGCAATGCCTGATACGGATACCAGGTTCTTTTTTCTCGAAGTTCATTGAAAAAGTCCTGTGCCTTCAACTTGTATCTTACTCCACCTTCACGGCTTTTGGTTTTATGAAAAAAATCCAATAACTGTTTTTTTAACCATTCATAGTTCATTACAGTGTCAAATTTATTTCCGCCGTTAATATCTCCTGAAGCATTTCCCCAAAGTTCGGCAGTTATGTAGGAATCCTTCTTGCTGCCTTTTACAACTTCTCTCCATTCATTCCAGAAATTTTGATTTTCAAGACAGTTTGGCACATCTAAACGCCATCCATCGATTCCATCATCTTCCATCCAGTTTTCACTTTCTTTTCCATCAGGTCCGTACATCCATTTTCTTGTGATATTAAAAATGTATTCTTTATATTCCTGATTAAAAGTGTTAAATTCAGGAAGCGAGTCAAATCCACCCCAGGCGTTATAAATAGTTCTCTTTCTATTTGCTATTAATGTTTCAAATGCCTGCTCATCACTCATATCATCTGTAATCTGAACATGCTGTCCAAAATCTGTAAATTTGTACCAATCTTTATATTTAGAATTTTCACCATCTGCAAGCACCATATTAAATGTCCAATGCTCACTGCTGCTATGATTGAAAACTCCATCAAATATTACACGAATACCATTTTTATGAAATTCCTTTATCAAGTCAACCATTATCAAGTCTGACTCTGTCCAAACCCAGGTAGCTGGATCTTCTGTTTCTCCATATCCATTTTTTCCTCTGTTTTCACCCTTTAAGTTCACTTCCAGAAGTTTTAGCTCGCTGCTTGTCGTAGCCTTGTTTCCAAGCACATCCACGTATGACTTATTCCCATATTTATTATTCCTGTTAATTTCCACGCCATGAGTTTCTCCGCTTGTCTTTATTGTCCCAAAATCTGGCGAAATATGTCTAAAGTCATTTGCTCCATACTTATGGTTCTGATACGAGAAAAATACTGGATTTAGCCACACAGCATTAATTCCAAGCTCCTTCATATATGGTATTTTTTCCTTGATTCCCTGTAAATCTCCACCGTACATTCTGGCATATTTCAAGCTGTAGTCAATTTCACGTTCTCCCAGCTTTTCCCATATTGTCTGTTCCCTAAAGTCAGATGTCCATCGGTTTCTATCAAAATGGCTAATTACATTGTTACTTTTTTTCCCATTTATATTCCTCCACAAAAATTCTGTTCATGAAGTATGTTAGGCTTAAATGCCTCTGGTCCAAATTCATTAAAAATTGGATCATTGTAATGATTTCCATTGTAAAATCTATCTGGGAAAATATTATACCAAACAGCTTCTTTGGCCCAATTTGGTACATTAAACAGCTGTATATCCTTAGAAGTTGTATTTACAACAAGCCTTTTGGGCTTGCTGTAGCTTAATGTCGTTCCATTAAAGTAGGCTCTTGTGCCATTATCCTCCAAAATAAAATAATATAATAGTTTTTTAGCTTCTTTTCCGAAGTTTATAATTCTTTCAAAATAGTCAAATCCATTTGTCTTATCCTGATATCTTTCAAGTTCGTAAATCATTTCATAGTTATCTTCTTCGTGTAAAACAATGCTTATATATGCACGTTCCACATCGTTCATCTGAGTTCTTATTTTAAACTCATACTCACTGTCAGACAATTTGTTAAAATATTGCAAACTGTCGTATTTATGAACAATCGCCTTTAAATTTGTATTTTTATCAATCGCTTCATAAACAAATTTTCCAGTTCCCAAATCTCCTTGTGCGAATAATGCTCCATTTTCTCCTATTACAAGCTTACTATTTCTATTTTCAGGATACCATTTTCCATCAATCAAGTATTTGTATTCATAAACTCCTTCAGGTGAAGCCAATGTCACTTCGTAATTTGTCCCTTCAAAATGATAAATCGGCTCAGTATCAGGCTTCCAGCCATTAAAGTTCCCCGCAATTTCAACTTTATCCGCCTTTTCCAATCCAAAATCAGAAATATTCAAATTCATTCTGTAAAATTTCATTTTAGTTAATGAAAATGTCTTTTTAGATGGCGAATATTCCACATAAATATCTATTCCCTTTTGAAATCCTGTTATTGATTTTGGTGGTAAATTTTCGCCTACCACAGCTTCAAATTTTTTGGCAAATGGAGCTGTATGGCTGTAAGTTACACCGCTTATTGTACCATTTTCTTCATCCTTTATTTCAAAGAAATAGCTTCCTGATTCAACATTTCCCCATTTATATATATAATTTTTCCCATTTTTTTGCTTTTAAATTCTCTTCACTATAAAATTTATTATCTTTGTAAATTATTAATTTATAACCCATTTTACTCTCCTAATTATCTGCTCTCTAATTTAGTTCAAAAAATACTTTATATGCTCTGTATGTTTCATACAAGTCCGCTTTTGATGAAATTTCAAATAAAGAGTGCATTGATAAAAGTGCCGGCCCTGCATCTATCGTTCTAATTCCATAGTAAGCCAGAAACTTCGCAACAGTTCCTCCTCCACCTTCATCAACTTTTCCAAATCCGCCCGATTGATATTTAATTTCATTTTTATCAAATATTTGTCTTATTTCCTGAATAAATTCAGCATCTGCATCATTTGCCATAGATTTTCCACGGCTTCCAGTATATTTAGCGAATGCCAGTCCATAAGATAGCCGAGCTACATTTTCAATATCGTGAACAGATTTATACACAGGATTCATTGCAGCAGTAACATCTGATGACAAGGCTTTAGAATTCCACAAAGTTTCCCTTAATATCTGATCATTATAGTTTTTTTCTGTAAGTGAAAGCATTTTTCCCAACAATATATTCAGGCAATGTCGACTTCAAGCTTGTCGAACCTTCACTTCCGATTTCTTCCTTATCTGTCAAGTAAACCATAACAGTTTTTTCTGTTTCCTCTATTTCAAGCAAAGCTCTAAGCGAAGTAAATGCACAAATTCTGTCATCTTGCCCGTATCCTCCAATCATGCTCTGATCAAGCCCCACATCTCGCAATTTCCCAGCAGGCACAACTTCCAGCTCTGCAGTAAAGAAGTCATCTTCTTCTATTCCATAATCTTTTTTCAATTTATCAAGTACAAACTGTTTTATTTTTTTATTTACATTTTCATCATTTACAGGCATATTCCCAAATAACAATTTTAACTCTTCACCTTTTATTACATCCCTTGCCTTTCTTTCATCCTGCACATTATACGACAAATGCGGCAATATATCAGGCACGCTAAACACAGGCTCATCATCCCGCTCTCCAATTGAAAGCGAAATTTTCTCACCATCCTTCAGAAAAACTACACCGTGCAATGCCAACGGAGTCGCAGCCCATTGATACTTTTTAATTCCACCATAATAATGTGTATTCAATAGTGCAAATTCTTCAGCTTCCATTATTGGATTAGGCTTCAAATCCAGTCTTGGGGAATCAACGTGGGAAACAATCATATTAATACCGCTTTTTATATCATTTCCAACAATTACCGCAATAATATTTTTATTTCTATTGTTAAAATAAATTTTATCCCCCTTTTTCAATTCACTTTTTTTTATTAATATCGACAAATCCATTTTTTTATAAGCTCTTTTTCTGTCAAATCTACAAATTCACGCTCAGTCTTTGCCAAATCCAAATATTTTTTTATAGTCTTCAGCAAATTCAAATATTACTTTTTTTGTTCATCTGTATAACTTTTTCCACAAATTTTCCTTTGTCATTTTACTTCCTTTCCCAAAGTTTCAATTATAATAAGAACATAATAGATATATTCAACAACCCAAGTTTTTTTATTTTATTAAATTCTAAGTTTGCGTGGTTATCGAACAGATCTAATAAATCAACATTTAAATAAAAAAATAACAAAAAAACGGTGGCTTGAAAAAAATATCCCGAATCAGCCACCTTCTTTTCCAAACTAAATTAATTTTTTTCGATTTATTTAATTTTATTTATCTAACATATCAAATTTATTTAACTTCGTTTAATTTCTTTTCCAATTCTTTTCCAGCTTCTTCATATCCTGGTTTTTCCTAATAATGCAAACATATTTTTTTCTTATATGCTTCTACTCCAGGCTGATCAAACGGATTTACACCTAAAAGGTATCCACTTACTCCACATGCTTTTTCAAAGAAATAGAATGTATATCCTAAGTGATAAGGAGTTACTTCAGGAATATTTATTCCTAAGTTAGGCACATTTCCATCAACGTGCGCTAAGATTACTCCATCAGTTGCTTTTTTTATTTACATAATCCAATGTTTTTTTCCAGCAATAAAGTTCAATCCATCAAGATTTTTCCTTGTCACTTTCAATAACAAATTCCACTTCAGGTTTTCCAATAGAAACTACTGTTTCAAAAAAATAATCTTTGCCCTTGTTGAATATATTGACCTAATGAGTGTAAATCAGCTGAGAAATCTGCTGAAGTTGGATACAGTCCTTTTCCTTCTTTTTCCTTCAGATTCTCCAAATAATTGTTTCCACCATTCTGCCAAATAGTGAACTCTTGGTTCATAATTTACCATTAATTCCAAATCTTTTCCTTTTTCTATGCAAGATGTTTCTAACAGCCGCATATTGTAAAAGCCTGATTTTTCATCCATATTTTTTTGTTTGCAAAGTCATTCATCGCATCTTTTGCTCCAGCCATTAAGTCATCAATGTCAATTCCAGCCGCAGCGATTGGTAAAAAGTCCTACTGCAGTCAACACAGAAAAATCTTCCTCCAACATTGTCAGGTACAACAAAAGTTTCATATCCTTCAGCTGTAGCAAGTGTTTTTTTAATGCTCCTTCGCTTTTATCTGTTGTAGCATAAATTCTTTTTTTGCAGCTTCTTCTTTTCCGTATTTTTTTCTTCCAGCATTTTCTTGAATACTCTGAATGCAATTGCAGGTTCAGTTGTAGTTCCAGATTTTGAAATTACATTTACTGAAAAAAATCTCTATCTCCAACTACATCGATTAAGTGTTGTAAGTAAACACCGCTCATATTTGTCCCTGCAAAGTAAATTTCAGGAGTTTTTCTCTTATCTTTTGGCAAGTTATTGTAAAAACTGTGTGATAAAAATTCAATTGCAGCCTTCGCTCCTAAATATGACCCTCCAATTCCAATTACAACTAAAAACTTCCGAATCATTTTTTTAATTTTTTTCAGCCGCCTTTTTTTAATTCTGGCAAATTCATCTTTATCATAAGTTTCAGGCAAATCAACCCATCCTAAAAAGTCATTTCCTGCTCCAGTTTTTGAAGTCAATACTTCATTTGCCAATTCCACATAAGGCTTAATTTGTTTTAATTCATCTTCGTTAAAAAAATTTTTTGCAAATTGATAGCTAAAATTTAATTTCATTCTTTCTTATCTCCTTAATATACAATTTTATTTTTAGTCCATTGTAAAAGTTTGTAAAAATTCCATTAATAAAGGTTTTCTCAATTTTAATCTTCCGTTTCAATTTTTTTAGCAAGAGATTTTTAAACTCATCACTTAAATTTTATACCCATTACTTTTTACAATTTCCTAATACAATTTTTATTTCCTAAATTTTTTTGAAAAATCAAAAAAACTTTTTATTTACACATAGTAACACAACCTTAAAATCGAATAAAAAAATAAATCTCTGTAATTTCAATTTAATATCTCGATTTTTGAAGCAATTCATAAACTTGCCTGATAACCACATAGTTTTCAAATTACAAGCCACAAGCTAGTTAGCAAAAATAAAAAAATATACAAAAAAACTTTCTTCTGTTTTAAAGTAATTTTTTTACCAAACTTTTTTTCAATTAAAGTATAACAAAAAAACAAACTTTTTCAAATTTTTTTCCACTTATATTTTTACAATTTTAAAAAAATTTTTTTCCTGAAATTTTAAGTTTTATTATACAAATATCCTTAATATCTAGTCAATTTCCCCTTGCTTATTGTCCCCTTCACATTAAACTTTTCATCAAAATATGTCAAATCTGCAAAATATCCCTCTTTTATAAATCCATATTTTTCATCAATAGCCACCGCTTCAGCAGGATAGGAAGTTGCCATTCTGAGTGCTTCCTCAAGCGAAATATGAACTTCTTCCACTAGATTTTGCACCCCTTTTATCATAACAAGCGAAGATCCCCCCAAAGTCCCTTCTGGAGAAATACATTTTCCATCCCTATACAAAACTCTGTTGCCTTCAAACATAAATTCCGTCATATTATCTGTTCCAGCAGGGCTAACTGCATCTGTCACAAGATAAAGCCTATCCTTCATTATTTTCTTAGCAATTTCCACAGAAGCAAAATCTATATGAAGTCCATCAACTATTATCCCGCAATTCGTAGTATCATTATTGAATAAAAATCCAACAACCCCAGGCTCTCTCGAATCCAGTCCTCTCATTGCATTATACAAATGAGTTCCGCAATTATAATATTCCTTCTTTTCCACACACTCCTTATAAGTTGCATTCGTATGCCCAATAGCCACATTAATCCCAGCATCCCTCAATTTCTTCAAATGTTCAACTTTAGCCTTTTCAGGTGCTATCGTTATTATTCTAGTAACTTCTGGTCCTGCCTTAGCTATTTTCTCAATCATCTCATCCGACAAAACTCTTATATATTCAGAACGATGAATCCCCTTTTTTTCCACACTTATATAAGGCCCTTCAATATGAAGCCCCAAAACTCCAATTTCCTCCTTATCCTCCATTCCCTTCACAAGTTCAATAGCCTTTTCTATTTTCTCATCTGGAGAAGTTATAAGCGTAGGCAAAAACGAAGTACACCCATATCTTTTATTAGTTTCATTCATTATTTCCAACGCTTCCCTAGAAATATCATCATTAAACAGCACTCCTCCGCATCCATTAATCTGCAAATCAATAAACCCTGGCGACAAAATCATCCCTTCAACATCAATAACTTCCTGATTTTCCAATTCTTTTTTATCAATCAAAGAAAAAAATCCATTATTTTTTTATAAATTTCCTTCCAAGACAACCGCATTTTTCCCCAATAAATTTCTCCCCGTCAAATATCTTTTGCATTTTTTTATAATCATTTTAAAAAATTTCCTTTCATATTAAATCACAACTTACTTGATTAATATTTATACATTTATTTATACTTTTTAAACCTGTTTTTGCCAATTCTATCAAATATTTTTTTATATTTTTTTCCAAATCCAAATTCTTAGCCTCAATTTCCTTAAAAATACTTATAAGTCTTAACCTTTATATCCGAAGCTGCCATCTCATCAATCACCAGCACTGCCCTTCTATGCAGCTGCAAAGCCGAAATTGTCCAAAGATGATTAACTCCGCCTTCTACTCCATGATAAACTGCACGGGCCTTTTTATACCCATTTGCAAGAATCATAACTTCCTTTGAGTCCATAAGCGTCCCCACACCAATTGTCAAGGCTGATTTTGGCACTTTTTCAATATCATTGTCAAAAAATCTGGAATTTGCCAAAATTGTGTCATAAGTCAGATCCTTGTCACGTGTATGTGAAGAAAGCGACGAACCTGGCTCATTAAATGCAATATGCCCATCTTCTCCAACTCCGCCTAAAAACAGCTGAATTCCGCCAGATTTTTTTATTTTTTCCTCATAGTTATGACATTCTTCCTCTAAATCTTCGGCGCATCCATTTAGAATATTTATATTTTCTTTTTTTATATTAATATGCTTAAAAAAGTTCTCGTTCATAAAATAGTGATAACTTTGCGGATCTTCAGGCTTTAATCCCACATATTCATCCATATTAAAAGTCACGACATTTTCAAACGACAATATCCCTTCATTATACAAATTTATCAGTTCCCGATAAGTCGCAAGCGGCGTAGAGCCCGTAGGAAGTCCCAGCACAAAGGGCTTTTCCCTTGTAGGCTTAAATTTTAATATTTTTTTAGTGATCTGATAAGCACTCCATCTTGCCACTTCATCAGCATTTTTTAAGATAATTACACGCACTTCATTCACATCCTTAATTTAAAAATTTTTAAATTTTTCATTAAAATGTTTCTTACTACTATTATATACCCTTTTTTTATTATGTCAAGTCTATTTTATCAAAAATTTTGTTTGGAAAAAAATTAAAAAAATTGTATAATTTAATCGGTGATGATAAATAAAAAAAGCTGTAAATTACAGTAATTAATTAGGAGGAAAAATATGAAAACATATTTAGTGACAGGTGCTGCCGGCTTTTATTGGCTCTAATTATTTAAAAATATATTTTAAATAATTATAAAAAAATGATGATATTAGAGTAATTGTAGTCGATGTGCTTACCTATGCAGGAAATTTAGGCACGATTGCCAATGAACTTAAGGATGAAAGAGTAAAATTTGAAAAGGTTGATATTCGTGATCAAAGGGAAATTGCCAGAATCTTTTCTGAAAATGAAGTTGACTTTGTTGTGAATTTTGCGGCAGAATCGCATGTTGACCGTTCTATTGAAAATCCGCAAATTTTTTTGGAAACAAATATTCTTGGTACGCAAAATCTTTTGGAAAATGCAAAAAAAGCATGGACCATTGCAAAAGATGAAAATGGGTATCCAGTTTACAAGGATGGAGTAAAATATTTACAAGTTTCAACTGATGAAGTTTACGGAAGCTTGTCAAAAGATTATGACACAGCCATCGACTTAGTAATTGATGATGATGAAGTAAAAAAAGTTGTAAAAAATAGAACAAATTTAAAAACTTACGGGAAAAAATTCTTCACAGAAAAAACTGCCCTTGATCCAAGAAGCCCGTATTCAGCTTCCAAAGCAAGTGCCGACCACATTGTAATCGCCTATGGTGAAACTTACAAAATGCCAATAAACATTACAAGATGTTCAAACAACTACGGTCCTTACCATTTTCCAGAAAAAAATTAATCCCACTTATGATTAAAAACGTACTGGAAGGTAAAAAATTGCCAGTTTACGGAAAAGGAGACAATGTAAGGGACTGGCTTTATGTGGAAGATCACTGCAAAGGAATCGACTTAGTTTTAAGAAATGCTGATATTTATGAGATTTATAATATCGGAGGCTTCAACGAGGAGCAAAATATTAACATTGTAAAACTGGTTATTGACATTTTTAAAAGAAGAAATTGAAAAATAGTGATGAATATAAAAAAAGTTCTAAAAACTGACTTGCAAAATATAAATTATGATTTAATTACTTATGTTCAAGATAGACTTGGACACGATATGAGATATGCCATCGACCCTTCCAAAAAAATTGCAAGGGATTTAGGGATGGTATCCAGAAACTGATTTTTGAAACAGGTATCAGAAAAAAACTGTAAAGTGGTACTTGGAACATCAAAACTGGGTAAATGAAGTAGTTTCAGGAGATTATCAAAAAAATATTATGAAGAAATGTACGGAAATAAATAGTTCAGTAAAAAAAGTTCGAGTATATACGAATTTTTGTTTAATATTAAAAAAATTGATAAAGAAAGGTGATAATTTATTATGAAAAAAATTATTTTTTTGCTGGTATTTCTTTTAGGAAGCTTGTTATCTGCCGCACAGCAAAATGCAGTTAATGTGTCATTTCTAGGACTTCCGCTATATTCTAATAGAAATAGGTTAAATTCGTCTTCGATTATAGATTTTAACAATCATTCGATGATTTTTGCATCAAATCAGAAGGATTGGTTTTTGTTATACAGAAAAATAACACTAATCAAGAAAAAAATGTGAATATTTAAATTTTTGTTATGCATGTAGTTCGTGTTGGAGAAAGGGAGTTCACAGTAGCTTATACGGCCTTTGAAAGCAAAAAAAGGATTCAGGTGGCTATCCAGATATAAGATATATTGAGTTCAAAGATACGGAAATAATAGTTGGAGCAGGTTCATATGTAAAAAAATGGAAAAAAATATAAGAGAGAAAATTATAAAACATATTCATTAAATGATGTACAATCACTTTTTGAGAAGTAAAAAAATACATTAATTATACTTCCAGAATATCAAAAATGGTTCAAAAATGAAATAAATTTATTAATTACAGGAATAGAAACAGATTATCCAAGTTTTACAAATAAAAATTATGGTTATATAGAAAGAAGCAGTGGATCATACGTTTCATCAGAAAGTTCAGGTGGAAATTATGGATACGGTGGTTATGACTCTAATGTAAATTATAGCAAAAATAGAATGCGTTCTTCATATTCAGGTGGTGATAATGCCACTTTGACAGGAACTTTGAGACATTTTTCAGAAATTAAGAAATTTGGTGCATTTTCAGGACAGAGAATAGATTTTTATGTTTTGGAGCTTTCAAATTCAATAACTGTAGATAATATGAGTGCCAAGCAAATTCAGTTAAATATTATTAATAATGATGGCAGATACACACGATATGTTAATAAAAAAGTAACAATTTCTGGATCGCTTCGAGTACCTGATACTTTGAATTGGCAAAGAGATATTGTATTGGACAATCCAAGTCTACAGTGAAAACAATAAAAAAATATAAAAAATAAAATGAACAAAAATCAAATCTGCTCAAACTCTAAGTTTATTTAATTTTACAAGTTTGAGTAAATATTGTATAAGGAGAAATTCAATGAACAATTTTATAGTAAAAGAAACCCCAATAAAAGACTTAGTAATAATTGAACCAAAAGTATTTGGTGATGAAAGAGGATTCTTTATGGAAACTTATAACAAAAAATCCTTTGAAGAATTGGGACTTACAATGGACTTCGTTCAAGATAACCATTCAAAGTCCAAAAAAGGCGTTTTACGTGGACTTCACTTCCAGACAAAGCACACTCAAGGGAAATTAGTGCGTGTGATAAAGGGAAGCGTTTACGATGTGGCAGTTGATTTGAGAAAGGACAGCGAAACTTTTGGAAAATGGCATGCAGTAAAATTATCTGCCGAAAATAAACTGATGTTTTATATTCCAGAAGGCTTTGCACATGGCTTTTTAACACTTGAAGATGAAACAGAATTTACTTATAAATGCACAGATTTATATGCTCCTGAATATGATAGCGGAATTTTATGGAACGATGAAACAATAAATATTGACTGGAAATTTGAAGAATTTGGAATAAACCCCGATGAACTGACAATTTCTGAAAAAAAGATAAAGTTCAACAGAAATTTGACAAAAACAAAAAAATTATTTTTGGATGATTAGTCAAAAGTAAAAGCATTCATATGAATAACTTATTGCTTCTTTTAAAAATATTTTTTTAAAAAAATATTTTCTTTTTAAATTGAAATATGAGCCACTCCTGCCTAAAAAAAGCGGGAGTTTTTTTGAAAAAAATATTCTTTTATCAATCCTGCTTAACTATTTCCACTCTGAATTTTTTTATCTTTTTCTGTATTTGAACACCGTTTCACAATTTTTTTATTCAAATTTTCTATAACATAAGTTAAAAAAATTCTTTTTTTATATTTTTGTTAAAATTAGTAAAAAAGTTTACTTTTTTTCAAAAAAACTTTTTATATAATTAGGTAAAGGCTAATATAAGGTTATAGTACATTATGCTAGATCCTATTTAAAAAAATAGAATACATATCTTATTATTTTCTAGTAACGGATCAACTCCCTCTTGGAAAAAAATTTATAATAAATCTATTATTGTAATGGGAAATAGTATTAATTAAAGATAAAAATCGATATTTTATCTGTAAAAAAATTAAAAAAAGTTAAATTATAGATAAAGAAAAGAAATGTATAGTTTAAACAGATTTTTTTTGATTTTTTTAGAAAGGAAGAAATATGACAAATAATTTAAAAAGAATTTAAGCAAGAATTAAAAATCATTTGCTAAAAAAAGTAAAAGATTTTAAATACACAGATTCAGCGCTTATCACATTTTTTTATTAACTGGTGCAATAGGAAAAAGTGCATCGGCTAATCACTTTTCAGACGGAAATGAAATTGAAATACAGTCAAAGGCGATAAATACTTCGATTGCGCAGCAGAAAAAAGATTTCAAAAGGGCAAGGAAGGAAAATGACAAACTTACCAAAAAAACAAATTTAGAATTGATTCAGCTTATGGAGCAAGGAGATCATGCGGTTAAATCACCTTGGGGGCAATTGGCAATTTGGAATAAACGAATTTTACAACAATTGGCAAGGACGCTACAAAGGCCATGGAGATAAAGTCAAAGATGTTAAATATGCCAGAGATACTTCGTACAAGAAGACGGGAATTATAAAAACAGTTATAGAGAGCGATAGTGATAATGATTATAATAACAGTAATGGTACGAGCGGTGGAAATAATATAACTGGACAAGATAAAACTTTAGTAAACAGGAAAAAAATTTTTCTGTATACTAGGGGCTTCTAATAATCCTAATGACTATGTTAACGGGATTATTCGTTTAGATATGCACAGCGGGGCTAATCTTGAAAGCGAAAAAAATAAATTGGGAAACAAACTTGGAACGGCTTCATCTGAATATGCAGCTTTTGATGATGTAGCAAAAATTGCTGGCAAAACAACGAACAGTACAGAAGGGTACACTTTTATAAATTCAGGAACGTATGTAATTGAAGGTGGAAATGCAGCTTTTTCTAATAGTTATGAACATATCGGAGGTAAAAATGATACGACAGTTGCTTCTGTTGTAAATACAAGCGAAGGAAATATAATAATTCATCCATATTCTGGAAATGGCGGGATATATGATTCTAATTCAGCGGCATTTATAGTTTCTCCATCAGTTATAGGAAATGGGAATCCGCAAATTTTATATAATGCCGGAACGGTGGAAATGTATAATAAAAAATCTGCGATTTTTTTCTTAAATCCAAATGGAGATTACACACGAAATCATAGCAACCACAATTACGGAGGATTTTTTGAACAGCCATACAGCAATTTAATTCCAAATCCTAGTGGCACATTTTATGATGATGACACGTTGAATCCTAGAGAAATAACAATTGTTAATAGAAATAAAAATAAATACATACGGTGAAGAAAATGTAGGAGTATATGTAAAAACAGGAAAATATATAAGTTCTGCAAATCTTGATTTTAAGACAAAATCTTCAAATGGAGAATGGGCGCCATTGACTATATATGGAGATAGCAGCATCGGGCTATATGTTCCAGTTGACAAAGATTCAAAAGAAATTACTGAATTGATTCCAAACAGGGATTCTGGTCCAGTTATTGGGAATTTTGCTGTTAATTTAGGAGATTCCAGCGGAAATTCCAGAGAAATTTATGAATCAAAAAACAGCACAAATATTGATGCTCAGACTACTGCTGGTATTCCAAGCAGATTTACAGTAAACAATGACAGATACATTGACAAATCTTACGGTATTTTTGCTTCCAGCTCTGTTGACCTTGAAACATCTACTGCAAATAAAAATATAGAAAATGGACATCAGATAAATCTTTTTAAAAACGTAAAAGATAGCATTGGAGTATTGACTGGAGATGGAGCCGATATTAAACTTGGCGCTGGAAAAATCTCGTTAAAAGGCGGATTTGACAATATCGGTATTGTTGCTGGCGGAAGCGATACTTCAGTTTCTGGAGTTCAAAGCACGGATGGGAAAGTAAAAGGAGATGTTATCAATATTGAAGGTGACAGCAGAAACGACAGGGGAAATATAGCCATTTATGCTGGAAATAATGCAAATAATGAAGTTGCTGTAAATGCGGTTGTTTCAAAGGATGCCACAAATTCAGTAGCGCTTATTGCAGATAAAGGGGCGAAAATTACTGTAAATGATTCTATTTCTTCTCCTTCAATAATTGGTACAAATGCGACAAAAATAACAAATGCAGGAGTGCAAATATCTGGACTGGAATTTCATTATGATCCAAGCCGTGTTGATGCTAAGAATGTTTCCACAGACAATGCCGGAGCAGCTTATGCCGACAATGGCGCAGTAATAACAATGAATAGAACTTCTCTTCCATCAGCATCAAACATTTCCATAACTGGCGGAATTGATTCTCAGACTAATAAAAATACAGGATTTGGGCTTTTTGCCAATAATGGCGGTAAAATTAATGCACGGAATAACTGGATAAAAGTGACAGATGGAGCCACAAATATTGCTTCAATTAACGGTGCAAAAATTGATTTGGAAAGTGGAAAAATTGAATATAAAGGAAAGGGGTATGCACTTTTATACCGACAGTACAAGCAGCTCCTCGGATGCTATTAATATGAAAGATGCGACATTAACGCTAGATGGAAAAAGCTGTCGGATATGTTTATGACCATAGCTAGGCCGAATGTTATAGCTTTTTAACAGCAATACAAACATTGATGTGCTTTCTGATGATGTAATAATTTCAGATTTAAAAAAATTCAGCAGGACCGCTTGTCATAGATGTGGAAAAATAAATCTGGCAATAACAGCTTGAAAAAGCCGGCTTCTTGGAGGAAACGTGAATGTTACAAGTTCAAATGGAAAAAACAGACTATAAATATGCCTTGATAGATGATGCGACAGTTCAAATAAAAATCGGCAATTGATAAAAGCAAATTTGATAAGCGGTTCAGACAGTGAAGTATTCACAAAAAAGATTTTTTTATACCAAAAATTCAAGATTACATATTGAAACGGAGTATGGTTCAATAAATTCTTCCTTAAATACTGCACAAATAAATGCGATAGATAACAAATTTTTTTAGTACCAGTCGGACTTGCAATTGCTGGAAGTTCAAGGTCAATTAATAACAGTACAACAGAAATTGGGAATAAAGGTAAAGTTTTTGTTGACAGAACAGATGCTGGGCAAGGCGGAGTAGGATTTTTGGCTGATTATGGATGGATTAATAATTACAATGCTGGAAAATTGGAAGTGGAATATAGCAGTGTACCAGGTGTAACAGTAACACCTAATGACAAAGCAGTTGGAATGTATGGAACAAATAATTCAAATATGGTAAGTTCTGGTCCAATACGTGTCGGCGGTAAAAAAACTCAATTGGAATTTTAGGACTTTCTTATAAAAATAGACCCTGCTACAGGTTTGGCTATCGATCCATCTAACGAACCTTATTTTAGAAGTGCTGCACATCCAGAAAATTTTGGGAAAATAGACATTATGAATTTGCCATGGGGTGTAATTACAATGTATGGGGATGGAGCGATTGGAATATTCACAAAAAATAACAGTATTGATCCTACTGTAAGATCTGTTCCATCTACATCTAAAGCCTGGCTTGTCGGTGTAAATGAAGGTACTATTACAATGGAAGGAAACAATCATGCGATAGGAATGGGATCTAATTTTGGAGCTGTTACAAATTATGAAGGTGAAGATCCTGTTACTCATGTTTACCAGTCTGGAATAATTAATATACTTGGTACACAATCGTTTGGAATGTATGGAACAAATAATACCGATTTGAAAAAAATTTTTGGAATAATAAATGTTGCTGCAACTTCTCCTGAAAATGAATCAATAGGAATGTATGGGGATGATCCAAAGACAAAAAGTTTATGTATTAGAAACTGAAAATGGAACTAGAATAAGAAACAATAGTATAATAAATGTTGGACAGTATTCTTACGGTATTTTTGTCAGAAACATAGAAATGAACGGCGGTACAATAAATGTAGATAATAATGGAGTAGGAATTTATTCTCAAGGGCCTGATGTCAATCTTATTGCAGGAAAAAAATTAATGTAGCAAGCAATAATGCAGTCGGAATATACATTGATGATGCTACCGTAGAGCCAAAAATCTACAATTGTTAAGGGAAATGTAGATATGAAAGTTGGGCAAAATTCAGTTGGATATTTGATAACTGCAGCAAATACTAAGACGGATATAAAAAAACAAAGGCATCAAGTGATGTTCATATTGGAGAAAAACTCAGTTTATATTTATTCTAGAGCACCACAAAATTTAGGCGGAAAAATTGAAACTGAGTCAAAGATTGTGACTGATGGAAATAACAGCTATGGGATTTATTCATCTCAAGATTTTATAAATCGTGGAGATATTGATTTAAAATCAGGAACTGGAAATGTTGGAATTTATTCATCTCAAGGAATTGGCCAAAACTATGGAACAATTGATGTTGGTCCAAGTGATGTGACAGCTGGAAAATACGGAATTGGAATGGCAACAGGAAGTACAGCTGCATCAATGGGAACAATAGAAAACCATGGAACAATTAATGTCACAAAAAACAGCAGTGTCGGAATGTATGCATCAGGTTCTGGTTCAAAAGCAATAAATAGAGGTACTATTAACCTGGAAGGTAATGATACAGTTGGAATGTATATTGACGATCATGCTACTGGAGAAAATTATGGAACAATTCAGACAACGCCAGCTGCAAGTGGAACTGGAATAAAAGGTGTAGTTACAAAAAATGGAGGAATCATTAAAAATTATGGAACAATACATATTGCTGGAGGTGTGGGAGTATATAACGAAGCAGCTAGCGAGTACCAAGTTCAAGGAACTAATACTTCAGCAACTGCATCTTCTGTAGGAACAGGAGTTAATAGAACAGTAGCAGAAAAATCAATAACAAAAGTTCCAGCGCATCCAAGTCCAGTATCAATACCGATTCCTGCCGTACAAAACGAAACATCAAGAGTTGACACAGATATAGCTTTGCCGCAAGCACCAAAAATGCCTATTTCTGATTTTACAGGAGTTACAACATTAAATATGCCGGTGGAACAAGCAGGTCATAATTTTGATAATAGTAGCAATAACAATAATAATAGCAGCAGCAATAACACCAATAATACAATTTCAATAAGAGAAATGTCAACTATAGGAATGTATGTAGATACTTCAGGAATAAATCATACAAATCCTATCCAAGGTTTGAACAATTTACCAGGACTTACAGATATAAATTTAATAATGGGAACAGAAGTTACCAATACTTTGAATGCAAAAGCAGTTCAAATAGGAGATGACATTCTGCAGCCGTATAATGATGCTTTGGGAAGTGCAGGGGCTAAGGTAAATGTAGATTCAGCAAGTTTGACTTGGAAAGCGCACCTAGTGGAATCTGGAAATACGGCAGCACCAATAAAAACAGTATATATGGAAAAAATTCCTTATACTGATTTTGCAAATAAAAATGACACGGATACCGGACATTTTTTAGATGGGCTTGAACAAAGATATGGAATTGAAGATATAAATTCAAGAGAAAAAAACAGCTCTTTAATAAGTTGAATGATTTGAGAAAAGATGAGAAAAAGATATTTGCACAGGCTGTAAACGAAATGAAAGGTTATGAATATTCAAATACTCAAGAACGTATTAATTCAACTGGGAATAAATTAGATAAGGAAATTGGATATTTACGAAACGAATGTAAAAATCCAGTTAAGCAAAATGACAAGATTAAGATATTTGGAACAAAAGATGAGTATAAAACAGATACAGCTGGAGTTATAGACTATGACAGCAATGCTTATGGAGTAGCCTATGTTCATGAAGGTGAAGCGCTTAAAATGGGAGATTCTTCCGGATGGTATGCTGGTGCTGTTACAAATCAATTTAAATTTAAAGATTTAGGAAAATCGACTGAACAAGATACAATGATTAAAGCTGGAATATTTAAAACAATATCGCCAAAAAATGATCAAAATGGTTCATTAAAATGGACAATCTCAGGAGATGTATTTGGTGGACTAAATAGTATGCACCGTAAATTCTGGATTGTAGACAATACATTTGAGTCTAAAGCTAATTATTACACTTATGGAGCAGCTTTAAAAAATGAATTAGGCTATGATATAAGATTATCTGAAAAAACTCATTTGCGACCTTATGGAGCTTTAAAAATGGAATATGGACGATTTACAGACATAAAAGAAGATAATGGTCAAATGAACTTGGAAATTAAAGGAAATGATTATTTTTCAGTTAAGCCTGAAGTTGGAGCGGAATTTAAATATATTCAGCCACTAACTGCGGGAACTCAACTTTCAGTCGGACTTTCGGCAGCATATGAAAACGAACTTGGAAAACTTAATAGATTAAATCAGGCTAGAGTTCGTTATACTACTGCAGATTGGTATAATTTGAGAAATGAAAAGGAAGACAGAAAAAGGAAATGGAAAAATTTGACTTAAATATTGGAGTGGGAAATACAGGATTTGGTGTGACAGCAAATTTAGGGTATGATACGAAGGGTAAAAATATCAGAGGCGGACTTGGATTTAAATTGAGTTTCTGATTTTTACTATTAAAATTTGATATAATTGTTTAGCAAGGAGCCATCTTATAAGTGAGATATGCTCCTTTTTTTAAAAAAAGACAGAAAAAAACTTCCTTCACTAAATCAAAAAGTCTTTCTGTCTAAATTATTTCTATTAATCAAACTGGAATTAATCTATTTTTTTCTGATAAACTCTTACATAATCAACTTTCATCTCTGTTGGAAAAATCAACATCTCCATCTTCTCCAGTTTTTTTACTCAAAGCCACATTTATCATTATAAAAATATGGTTGGTTAAATGGATTTTGCAATCCTTTTTTTCTCTAATTCCTTGTAGGTAAATCTTTTATATACTTTTATTGTTAAATAACCATTTTATTTCTTTTGTCATCCCATTCTACAGCATAAGTATTAAAATTTGTCAACTTTTCTTTAGACCATTTGCCTATTTTTATAGTCGCTGCCTTCAAATGATTCATAAGTATTGTCACTTCTTAGAACATGAGCTGTACCTGTAACACGGTTCATTTCACCGCCATCAGTTTCCACTATGTCAATTTCACCGTTCGCTAGTTTTTCCAGCAGCCTGAGAATATCCTTCAGGCCATAGCCAAAAATGCAGGCCAAGTTCCAATCCCCTTAGGCATAGCCGCTCTCATTTCGATTTTACCATATTTAACATTATAAAGATTTCTTGTGTGAATTGCTCCTGAACTATAAAGAATTTTTCTTTCAACCCCATCCACATTTACTTTTTTTTATCATTTTCCTTTTTTTCAATGTTATAACCATATTACCATTTTCAACTTTAACATTATCTCTCAAATAATACTGTTTTGCATCAAATCCATACTGGTTTACCAATTTCCCATTTTCATCAACATAATTACCAGCATTCCAAGGATTTCCATTTTCCCAGTAAGCCCACTTTGTACTGTCTAAACGATCTCCATTAAACTCATCATCCCAAACTAATTTCCAACTTTTACCTTTTACTTTAGAAATGAATTTATCTAACTTTCCTTTTTTTAGCTTTTTACACTATTTTCAACTTTATTTAAATTCCCTTCAATTTTTTCTTTTGCCTGAACCACACTTGTTTCAACTTGCTGAGAACTTATTGTATTTTGGCTATCTCCTGCAGCAAATGCCATATTTCCCATTAGCATAAGCAAAACTGCTCTAAAAAAAATATTTTTTTTCATATCCTGTATCTCCTTTTTTAATTTATGAATCGAACTCAAAAAACTATGACTATTTTACTCAAACTTTAAGTTTATACATTTTTTTAACAGTTAAATTTTAGATAAATTTGAATATATATTATGCTTTATTATAGCACTTTAATAATAAGAATTTCAACATTTCAGTCAAATTTATACTATTCCCCATTTAAATTATTTTTAATTATTTGAAAAATAAATATTAGGTTTAATCTACTGAAAAAGATTTATAGCATATCCGTTATTCAAATAAGGTTTAGTATTAATTATAAATTCCTTCTAGCAAAAGTAAATTGTTTTTTTTATTAATAACAAAATAAACTACAATTTTTTTATTTTTTTATATTTACTCATACAATTTCTATTTTTTTTACTTTTTCTCCTTATCAAAAAAACCATCCCCACTTATTAAAAATACTTAATTGCCGATTTTACGTGAAACATCATTAATTTTCTTGATTTATACGAAGCTTTTCCATGCTCATGAAATATTTCAGCTTCCGGAAAATAAATAACTTTGTATTTCTGTCCAATTCTTCGACACAAATCATAATCTTCCATATACATAAAAATATCGCTCATCAAATCCACCTATCTCCTTCAATGCCGAAACTTTAGAAAAAAATAAAACATCCTGAAAGAATTGGAACCTCCATCATTTCATTAAAATTAGCCCATTTCATTTCATAATCATAATCCATTTTTTCAACAATATTTTTAAATGGCAAAAATCTCCTAAAAATAAGATTTGCAGGTGTTGGAAAACAATCTGCAAGTATAACTGAATTTCCTTCAAAATCTCTAATTCTTGGCCCTATTTGCCCAATTTCATTATGATTTTTTTCATATATTCAACAATTTTTTTCAATTATATTCTCCTCGAAATAAATATCCGCATTAATAATCAAATGAAATTCTGATATTTTTAGAATTACTGATTAATTTATTAATAACTACATTATGTCCAGCTCCAAATCCTTTTATTAGAATTATTAAAAAAATATTCTATTCTAGCATCATCAGTCTTTTCAAAAAAAAACTTCAAATTATCTGTTTCTGAATTATCTGATATCCACAACTTAAAATTCAACTTAATCTTTTGAAAACACTTAATTATCTTTTCCAAATCGCTTGCTGGTGTATTATATGTTACAATACAGGCTGTAAAATCATACATAAATAACCTCGTTTATCTTTATTTATAAAATTCTTCATAAAACAAAAAATGGCGTCCCCGGTTGGACTCGAACCAACGACCCTCTGATTAACAGTCAGATGCTCTAACCGGCTGAGCTACGGAGACACACATATTTAAAAAAGTTTGGCAACTACCTATCTTCCCAGGACGAATCCAAGTATTTTAGGCACTAACAGACTTAACTGCCGGGTTCGAAATGTTTCCGGGTGTATCCCTGTCGTTATCATCACCAAACTAGATATATATACTGTCCATTAAGACAATGAGAAATAAATAGCAGCAGCAAAAGATTATCTTAAAAGCAGACGTAATATTAGTACTAGTCAGCTAAATGCATTGCTGCACTTGCACCCCTAGCCTATCGACCATATGTTCTCTATGGATACTACGAATATTCATCTCAAAGCCGGCTTCCCGCTTAGATGCTTTCAGCGGTTATCCGTACCAGACGTGACTACTCAGCCATGCCACTGGCGTGACAACTGATACATCAGAGGTCTGTCCAACCCGGTCCTCTCGTACTAAGGTCAGATCTTTTCAATATTCAAGCGCCTGCAGTGGATAGGGACCGAACTGTCTCACGACGTTCTGAACCCAGCTCGCGTGCCTCTTTAATGGGCGAACAGCCCAACCCTTGGGACCTTCTCCAGCCCCAGGATGAGACGAGCCGACATCGAGGTGCCAAACACTTCCGTCGATATGGACTCTTGGGAAGTATCAGCCTGTTATCCCCGGGGTAGCTTTTATCCGTTGAGCGACGGTCCTTCCATACGGAACCGCCGGATCACTAACTCCTACTTTCGTACCTGCTCGACCCGTCAGTCTTGCAGTCAAGCTCCCTTATGCGTTTGCACTCTTAGGCTGATTTCCATCCAGCCTGAGGGAACCTTTGAACGCCTCCGTTACTCTTTGGGAGGCGACCGCCCCAGTCAAACTGCCCACCTAGCACTGTCTCCGTTGCCAGATTAGAATTCCGACAGCATATGGTTGGTATTCCAACAGCGACTCAGCAATGGCTGACGCCATCACATCACAGTCTCCCAACTATCCTATACACACATTGCCAGAACCCAATGCCAAGCTACAGTAAAGCTCCACGGGGTCTTTCCGTCCTACTGCAGGTAGCCGGTATCTTCACCGGCATTACAACTTCACCAGGTCTCCAGCCAAGACAGCTCTCAAATCATTTCACCATTCGTGCAGGTCGGAACTTACCCGACAAGGAATTTCGCTACCTTAGGACCGTTATAGTTACGGCCGCCGTTCACCGGGGCTTCAAATCGGAGCTCTCACTCCTCCTCTTAACCTTCCGGCACTGGGCAGGTGTCAGCCCATATACGTCGCCTTTCAGCTTAGCATAGACCTGTGTTTTTTTGGTAAACAGTTGCTTGAGACTCTTCACTGCGGCCTGTTTCCCTGGGAGCGCTTCTCTCCTTCAGGTATGTCAGGCACCCTTCTCCCGAAGTTACGGGGCTATTTTGCAGAGTTCCTTAGCTAGAGTTATCCTGTCGGCCTTAAGTTTCTCACTCTGTCCACCTGTGTCGGTTTACAGTACGGGCGCTGCTTCTCATCGATAGAAGTTTTTTTCTTGGCAGTGTAGGATCTGCGACTTATGCAAATGCACTTCCCTGTCAGGTCTCACGTTTAGGCGTGCGGATTTACCTGCACGCCCACGCTGAGCCCTTAGAAAGGCTAAACCGTCAGCCTTCTCGCATACGCTTCCTGCGTCACTCCGTCTCTCAAGCGATAACAGCGGTACAGGAATATTAACCTGTTTTCCATTCGCCATCACAATTTTGCTTATGCTTAGGTCCCGACTTCCCCAGGGGCGGACAAGCCTTCCCTGAAACCTTGGACTTCCGGCCGGCGGGATTCTCGCCCGCTTCTCGCTACTCATTCCTGCATTCTCGCTTCTGATACCTCCAGGACGGCCTTGCGGCATCCCTTCGACGGCCTACAGAACGCTCTCCTACCAAGATACAGTGTATCTTCCGCAGCTTCGGTTTATGTCTTAGCCCCGTTACATCTTCGGCGCAGGCACTCTCGACCAGTGAGCTATTACGCACTCTTTCAAGGCATGGCTGCTTCTAAGCCAACCTCCTGGTTGTCTATGAATGTCCACCTCCTTTCCCACTTAGACATAATTAGGGACCTTAGCTGGCGGTCTGGGCTGTTCCCCTCTCGTCCGAGGACCTTGTCATCCACGGACTCACTCCTGAACATAATATATGGTATTCGAAGTTTGCTTGATTTCGGTAAGCAGTACGCCCCCTAGATCATACAGAGCTCTACCCCCACATATCTCAGTTCAAGGCTGCACCTAAATGCATTTCGGAGAGAACGAGCTATCTCCTAGTTCGATTGGCTTTTCACCCCTAGACCTATCTCATCTCCCAACTTTTCAACGGCGGTGAGTTCGGCCCTCCACTGAGTCTTACCTCAGCTTCAGCCTGGACAGGCCTAGATCACTAGGTTTCGCGTCTATGACTGGCGACTTGACGCCCTATTAAGACTTGGTTTCCTCTGGCTCCGTCTATTAACCTTGCCACCAGCCATAACTCGCAGGATGATTAACCAAAATCCACGCAGTCACACATAAAGTGCTCCTACCGTTTGTAAGCACACGGTTTCAAATTCTGTTTCACTCCCTTGCTCAGGGTTCTTTTCACCTTTCCCTCACGGTACTCTTCACTATCGGTCAACAACAGTATTTAGCCTTACGTGATTTGGTCCACGCTGATTCACGCCAGATTCCTCGTGCCTGACGCTACTCGGGTGCTTCCAGTCTCCACATATGCTTTTATGTTCTACAGGACTTTCACCTTCTTCGGTCCAGCTTCCCAACTGGTTCCACTTACACATATGCAGATTAAACATTATGACAATCCGTTAATGGAAGTCCCAGCAACCCCGTGCCAGCAACGCTGTCCGCTTGACACTGGCACGGTTTAGGGCTTTTTCCCTGTTCGCTCGCCGCTACTTGGGGAATCGTTTTTTTACTTTCTTTTCCTCCTGCTACTTAGATGTTTCAGTTCGCAGGCTTGCCGTTTTTCACGCATGCCCTCCAGGGCATGCAGGTTTACCCATTCGGAAATCCGGGGATCAATGATTATGTGCATCTTCTCCCGGCTTATCGCAGCTTATCACGTCCTTCGTCGGCTGTTGCTGCCTAGGCATCCTCCGTGTGCCCTTATTAGCTTTTATATCCAGAATAACTTTTTTTACTCTAGTTTAGTTATAATCTTTTACCTACTATTCATTTCCCATTGTCCTAACAGTTATAAAGATATATAAAGAAGCAGTGCTTGTTTCTCCTTAGAAAGGAGGTGATCCATCCGCACCTTCCGGTACGGATACCTTGTTACGACTTCACCCCAATCACTATCCACACCTTAGATGCTTTCCTCCTTGCGGTTGGACCGGCAGCTTCAGGTGCAGACAACTCTCGTGGTGTGACGGGCGGTGTGTACAAGACCCGAGAACGTATTCACCGCAGCATTGCTGATCTGCGATTACTAGCGATTCCAGCTTCATGAAGTCGAGTTGCAGACTTCAATCCGAACTTGGACCGGCTTTAAAGATTGGCTTGGCGTTGCCGCCTTGCGGCTCTCTGTACCGGCCATTGTAGCACGTGTGTAGCCCAGATCATAAGGGGCATGATGACTTGACGTCATCCCCACCTTCCTCCTGCTCTTCGCAGGCAGTCTTGCTAGAGTTCCCAACCTAATGATGGCAACTAGCAATAGGGGTTGCGCTCGTTGCGGGACTTAACCCAACATCTCACGACACGAGCTGTCGACAGCCATGCACCACCTGTCTCTGCGTTCCCGGAGGCACAGCCTGCTCTCGCAGGCCTTCGCAGGATGTCAAGATCTGGTAAGGTTCCTCGCGTTGCGTCGAATTAAACCACATGCTCCACCGCTTGTGCGGGTCCCCGTCAATTCCTTTGAGTTTCAGCCTTGCGGCCGTACTCCCCAGGGCGGATTACTTATCGCATTAGCTTCGGCACGGACACTCTTCATGCCCACACCCAGTAATCATCGTTTACAGCTAGGACTACAGGGTATCTAATCCTGTTTGCTCCCCTAGCTTTCGCACTTCAGCGTCAGTTACCGTCCAGTGAACTATCTTCATCATCGGCATTCCTGCACATATCTACGAATTTCACCTCTACTCGTGCAGTTCCGTCCACCTCTCCAGTACTCTAGCCACATAGTTTTCAGGGCAGGCTTGCGGTTGAGCCGCAAGTTTTCACCCCAGACTTATCTGGCCGCCTAGATGCCCTTTATGCCCAATAATTCCGGATAACGCTTGCGACATACGTATTACCGCGGCTGCTGGCACGTATTTAGCCGTCGCTTCTTCTGCAGGTACCGTCATTTTTTTTCTTCCCTGCTGAAAGCACTTTTACAATCCGAAAAACGCTTCATCGTGCACACAGAATTGCTGGATCAGGGTTGCCCCCATTGTCCAATATTCCCCACTGCTGCCTCCCGTAGGAGTAAGGGCCGTATCTCAGTCCCCTTGTGGCCGTCCACCCTCTCAGGCCGGCTACCTATCATCGCCTTGGTGGGCCGTTACCCCACCAACAAGCTAATAGGACGCAAGGCTCTCCTGCAGCATCTCTTTTTCATCAGGCTGGACATGAGTCCGCCTGACTTTTACTCAGGTCTTATCAGTCGTTTCCGTCTGTTATCCCTGACTGCAGGGCAAGTTCCTTACGCGTTACTCACCCGTCCGCCTTGGCTAGGGCTGTGCAAGCACAGCTTCGCCAAAGACTTGCATGTGTTAAGCATTCTGTCAGCGTTCATCCTGAGCTAGGGATCAAACTCTTCATTCAATATATACACATATATTTAAATTTCACCTAATTAGTCTTGACGTAATCTTTTTTTCAAGATACTTGACTTTATTGATTATACACTTAATTGCTTCTTTACATTATTAATATCTCTATTGTCCGTTGATACATTTTCGTATCGACAAGATATATATTATCATAAAAGAAAAATATTTGTCAACTACTTTTTTTGAAATTTTTTTCAAATTTTTCTCAATGGTGTATTCTCAAGTAAAGTGTAACAAAAAAATGTATACTCATTATTTCTTCAAACACTTTATTTCTTTTCTACTTTTTCTTTCAAATATTTTTTTCTATACCATTCACTATTCCTAATACCATTTTATTCTGATATTCTGATGTTGACATTTTTTTATCTTCTGCGGGATTTGACATAAATCCTAATTCAATTAATGTATTAGTTACTTTCGACCAATTTGTACCTGTAAGGTCATCTCTATAGGAAACCCCGCGATTTTTTGCTCCTGTTGATTTTATGTATTCAGATAGAACATCATGTGAAAATTTATCGCTGGATTTTTGAACACTTTGTGTGTAGCGATTTTTTTGTGAAGAAGTTAATACTGAAGCTCCATTTACAAAAGAATTATCTACTCCATCCGCATGAAGTCTTACATACAACGAGCATCCTGCTTCATTTGTTTTAATTGCACGTTCTTTATTACTGATATTTACATCATTTCGTTTCACGTACCATAAACACTTTATAACCCTTACCTTGTAATTCATCTCTTAATTTTAATCCTACTTCAAGCACAAGCTGATATTCATATTTTTTCGTTGCTACTCCCATTGCTCCAGATGAAACTTTTGGCTTTTTTTCCAATGAGCCTGGTGCAACTTCTTCTAAGCCTGGATCTCCTTTTATTTGATGTCCAGGATCAATACAAATTAATTCTTTTTTTCCAACATCTGCAATATGGTTTGTATTTTTCAGTATTTATTGGAGCAACTGCTGTTGTACTTAATGTTAATATTGATAACATCTTTTTTTATTATATTTATTATTCCTTCTATCATAATTTCTCCTATTTTTTTACTTTTTTTATAATTTGCCAAGCAATATTTATAATATTTGTAATTTCAATCTTTTTATTTTAATATTTTTTTCCCAAAAATCTTTTATTTTTTTAAAAAAATAAAAAAATATCACAGCACAAAAAGATAAAAAAATATTTCAAGATTATTAGCATTACTATTACTTTCAATACAATCCTGTCTTTTTCTTAATATCAACAATATTTTTCACAATTTTTTTCGACTTGAACTGCTTGAATGAGAACCACGACTTCTCCAAAAAGATGACGAATTTTCTTGCTCATCATCACCAGATTTTTTTAGATTTTTCCATCTCCTTCTCCATCTGAATGTCCTCTTGAATGCTCTCCGCTACTATGTTCTCCACCATAGTGACCACCATAATGATGACTTCCACCACTTCCATGAAAATGACCATGTCCTCCGCCGTGAGAATGTCCGCCACCACCTCTTCTTACTAATTTTCATTGACCTCCTCTTTATCTACTATGTTTTTTCTAAATAATGCTTATTAGTATATATACAAATCCTATTCTCAGAAATTTATCCTTTTATTACTCATAATATTTTCATTTTATATTTTCTAAAACCTTCTATCTTTTATCAGACAATTTCATCACATATTCATGATTTTATCTTTTATTTTTCACAATTTCTTCTCCATTTCATCTTTTTTCTTTAAAATTCACAAGAATGTCTTATAATCTGCACCTTCTAATATCCTTCCATCACAATAAATGTTTTCTTATCTCTCGCATAAGATAATATAATCTCTCAACTTTAATCAAGTTAAACGACTTTCTATCTGCCTCATTTTATTGGCATCATATATTCCAAGTTTGGATAAAAAATAAATATTCTTTTATCCCTTGCATAGCCGTTCCCAATAACTTCAAATGTCTTTGTCTGCCTTTTCAAATTTGATAAATTTATCATATCCATATAAATAATAAACATTGTTTTTATCTTTTATAAATTTGTAATCAAAGGTTTAAACGTTTTATTGTCCATTTGGGATAATTCTTCAAATGTAAATTCCGTATTTAACTAACGGATAAAGATTTAAAAATATAATTTCCATTATTTTCAGTAAATATTAAATTATCTTAAATTATCTACCCAATCTTTAAAATTTTTGAGGTAAAATTCCTTTGTTCTTTTATTCCAAAATCAATTAAATATCTGTGAATCTACTGTTGAGTTAACAAATAAACTTTATTTTATCCTTTACTAAATTTGCAAACACACTCTCAAAAGTTTCATAATCTACATTTTAATATTTCCTTTAAAAAAAACGCTATGATTATGCCCTTATACAACATATATTTTTTATCATATTTTGAAAATAAAAGTACACTACATTACTTGAAATTAATTTAAATTTTTACATCGTATTCTTCTTTATCTATTTTTCAATTTTCCTGAATCACTTGAAAGTTTGTAAACAGGTTCTGATGTATCATAAGCATTTTTTTCAGATTTTATCGTTCTGCTTCCTAAAAAAATATATTCTGACTATCAACAGCAATTTTATTATTCAAAAATCCTAAAACTTCCTATATCTGCTCTCAAAAACTTCCTTACCATCATAAAAAAACTTTCCCGTCTTTCACAACATATTCTGAAAAATGTTAAATTCCCAATTAAAAAAATAATAGCATTAATATTTTCAATAACCGCTTTTTCATTCAAACCTCCTTTTTACAAATCAATATAATTTCAAACATTTACTTCATATATTTAGCACATCATATTTTCTCATATTTTTCATATTCATAAGACTAATTAATCCCATTCATGAATATATCTCTACTTTCCACATCTTCCGTCAAATTCTCCTTCAAAAGCATCTTTAGTTCCAAATCATTAACCACACTTCTTTTCATCGCCGATAAATAATCATTTTTAATGATATTTTCCCAATTCACACACATTCCAAGCCTTTTTTTATCAACATCTGATCTAGCCAAATCCTAGTCGTTCTTCCATTTCCCTTATAAAACGAATACATTATATTCATCTCAGCATATTTTTCAATTATTTCCTCAAAAGTATTTTCAGGCATTTTAGAAACTGTCTTTAAATTATCTTCAAGATACATCGCACGACAAAACATGGTATCACCTTTCCGAATATCATGTTTTCGCACTTCTCCAGCACTTCCATAGCATTCTTGAAACAAATACCGATGTATTTCCTTCAATCCTTCAAAAGTTCCCACTTGAATATTTTTTTCAATATTTCATTATCAAACAACTCTTTGCTCTTCTTTTTACTCAAAAAAAATTCTTCTTCATCTTGAGAAACTAAGCATTCTCGAGATCTCATTGTCACAATTCTCTTGTCTTCTTTTCTCATCTTCAGCTTGTAGTTTTTTTAGCTATTTGTCATTTATTTCCCCCATTCTACTTTCTATTCTTCAAATCCCTTCAATTCCTCACTCTTCAAATCCCACTCTTCCATCATTTCCATCTCGTCACTATCCAATCTGTCAAATTCCTCCTGAATTTCCATCAATTTTCCAACATCATTTTTTCGCCCAGCTTCTTCATAATCTTTATTCAATTCTTCCCGTTTTTCTGAGATTTTCTCCATTTTTTCTTCCAATTTTGCAATATCTCTTTTCAATTTTGAGATTTTTTTAGAAAGTTCCTTTTGCTCCTGATATGACAATTTTTGTTCTTCTTTTGTTTCAATGTCAGTTGCAGTCGGATTCGATTTATTGTTTTTCAAACTTTCCTTGTAATCTTCGTAATTTCCCTTAAATTTCGTAAGACCATTTTCATCAAGATAGTAAATTGTATTACAAACTGTGTCTAAAAAGTGTCTGTTGTGAGAAACGACTAACATTGTTCCGTCAAAATCTTCTAATGCGTCTTCCAAAACTTCAATTGAGTAAATATCCAGATGGTTTGTAGGCTCATCTAAAATTAGGAAATTTGCTCTTTGCATATACAATTTTAAGAATGAAACCCTAACTTTTTCTCCACCGCTCAATTTTTCTACTTTTTTCAAAACATCATCGCCTGAAAACAAGAAAGCTCCCGCAAGTGTTCGTAAATATTCTTCCGTCAAATTTAAAGAATTATTAATTTCCTGCAAAATATTGTTTGCTGGAGTTAAATCCATGTGATTTTGGTCGTAATAACCGACTTTCACACGGGAACCAAACTCAACTGTTCCTGAATCCTGCTTCAATTTATTTACCAAAATTTTTAACAAAGTTGATTTTCCAATCCCATTTTTTCCAATAATTCCGACTCTTTCGCCACGGAATAGCTGAAAACTCACATTATTCAATACTTTTTTTTGTTGTCAAAACTTTTTGAAATTCCATTCACTTTTAAAACATTGTCACCAGTAATCGTATCTGTTTCAAATTTCAATTTCATTCTTTGCGGATTAAAAACAGGGTCGTCCATTCGCTCAATTCTATCCAGAATTTTTTGTCGCCCTTTTGCTTGTCTAGCCTTTATTCCAGCACGGAATCTGTCAATATATTCTTCCATTTTCTTAATTTTTTCCTGCTCTTTTTCGTAACGCTTCATTTCCCCTTTCAAAATCATCTCTTTTTGAATGATAAATGCAGAAAAATTCCCATCATATTTATGCAATTTCTTATTCTCAATTTCAAAAAAATTTTTGTTACAAACATTATCCAAAAAAATTCTATCATGTGAAACAAGCAAAAAAACGCCTTCGCATACCGTTTCAAATAATCTTCCAACCACTCAATTGAAACCAAGTCCAAATGGTTTGTCGGCTCATCTAAAAATTAATAAATCTGGCTCAGACAACAGCAATTTTGCAAGTGAAACCCTAGTTTGCTCTCCACCACTCAAATCTTTCAGCACCAAATTGTAATATTCCTCAGTCAGCTCCAGCCCAGTCAAAATCTGCTTTATCTTATACTCAATATCATATCCGCCCTTCGCCTCATAAAGCGACGACAACTCCGCAGACTTATTAATCAATTTTTCCAGCTCATCATTTTCAGCCGTTCCCAAAAAGCAAATTAACGCTTCTGAAGTTCATGCCAAATTTCCTCTCTTCTGCAAAAACCGACATCATCTCTTCATAAATCGTATTTTTTTCATCTGAAAATTCATGATTTTGCGACAAATATCCAATTTTCATCGAAGCACTTTTCACAATATTCCCAACTTCATTCAAATTATCTTCCGCCCCATCAATTCGCTCTCTATCAAGTAACATCCGAATAATCGTCGATTTCCCAGCTCCATTCACCCCAACAAGCCCAATCTTATCCTTCTCCTCAATCGTAAAATTAATATCCTTCAATATATATTCCCCAGCAAACTGCTTATACACCTTATTAAATTGCACTAAACTCATCAAATTCCTTCCTTTTTCTCTATTTTTTTATCAAATTATTTTTTTATATCTTATATTTTAATTTTATTCGTTAAATTATATCATTTTTTTGATATTTGTTTACAATGTTTGGGAATTTCTCATTAAAGAAATTTTTACTTTTTAAATTTGACAATAATATTAAACTTTGATATAATTTATATATATACTTTTTAAAAAAAGGAGGTAATTTTTATGAACAAAAAGAAAAATTAACACTATTGTTGGTTCAATTGGAGCATTTATTGGAGTTTTTGTGTTTATAACCTATATTCCTCAAATTATCGCTAATTTAGGAGGAGAAAAAAAGCTCAGCCTTGGCAACCTCTTACGGCTTCGATTTCTTGTCTAATTTGGGTTATTTACGGATGGACTAAAGAACCTAAAAAGATTTTATTCTTATCGTTCCAAATTTAGCTGGAGTGATATTAGGATTTTTTTAACTTTTATTACAGCTTTTATAAATTTTTTTATTTATAAAAAAATGAAATTTACTATTAAATATTTTTATTATACTTTTATTTAAAAAAAGCAAAAAGAGGTTTTTATGCCTCTTTTTTTATTTTATCAGAAATTTTTATTTATTTTTTTCTAGTATATAAGCAAAAAAATATGTTATTTCGAAAAAGTTTTTTTCTAGTATAAGTTGAAAAAAACTTTTTTTAATTTAGTATATAATTTCTTGTATATATTAATATAGGTGGTGATAAAATGATAAAAAGAGAGCAATATTTAAAAAGAAATTAGGAAAATTTATGGATAAGCCGATAATAAAAAGTTATTACTGGTATGCGTAGAAGCGGGAAATCTATGATTTTTAAAATTAATATCTAAAGAACTTGAAGAAAAGGGAATTAATAAAGAGAATATTATTTTTTTATTAATTTTTGAGTCTTTAATGTTCGCCGAATTTGCAAATTTTTCAAAAAAATTATATAGCTATATTATTGAAAAAAATCAAAAAAATTTAGCTGGTAAAATTTATATTTTTACTCGATGAAATTCAAGAAGTTGCTTCTTGGGAAAAAAAGTGATAAATTCATTGCTAGTTGACTTAGATTGTGATATTTATATCACTGGTTCGAAATGCTAATTTATTATCTTCGGAATTGGCTACCTACATTGCAGGAAGATATGTTGAAATAAAGGTTTTTCCTTTATCTTTTAAAGAATTTATAGATTTTTTTCCAAAAATTCAAAAATCCAGAAAAAAATTTTACAGCAATGAAGAATATTTTTGAAAAAAATATTTGCAATTTGGAGGTTTACCTGCCATCCACAATTTTAATCAAGATAAAACTTTCTATTTATCAATATTTGACTGATATTTATAATTCTGTCTTGCTAAAAGATGTTGTTGCAAGAAATAATATAAGGGATATTGAACTTTTAGAACGAATAATTTTATATTTTTTTGACAATATTGGAAATATTTTTTTCTGCCAAAAAAATTTCAGATTTTTTTGAAAAAGTCAAGGTAGAAAGTTAAGCGTTGAAACTGTTTACAATTATTTAAAAGCACTTGAGAATGCGTATATTATTTCAAAAGTTCAAAGATATGACATAAAAAGGAAAAATCCATTTTAGAAACACAAGAAAAAAATTTTTATCTTCTTGACTTAGGGTTTAAAAACATTCTCAATTAGGGCTACAAAGCAAACGACATCGCTGGTCATCTTGAAAAACATCATCTATTTAGAACTATTAAGAAGAAAAATACAATGTAAATATCGGAAAAATTAAAAAAACAAAAAGAAATTGATTTCATCGCACAAAAAAAGAAGATAAAAAAATTATATATTCAAGCAACTTATCTTTTTAGCCTCAGAAAATACCATTGAACGAGAATTTTCTCCATTAAAAAAACATTGAAGACAACTATCCAAAAATATGTTCTTTCTATGGATAATTTAAGTGAATATAATATAAATGGAATTCAGCGAAAAACGAATTATTGATTTTTTTATTGGATTTATGATTTTTGGAATTATAGTAAAAAAATTTTTTTATTTTAAAAATATTTTTATTTTTACTGATTTTTTTATAATACAATGACATCACGAATATGAAAAAAATTTTATCCAAAAAAATTTTTCAAAATAATAGATAAAAATGAAAGAGAACCAATCAAATCAGTTCTCTTTTTTTTACCATAGTTTTATCCCACGATTCTCAAAAACTCTACAATTTCTCACAAATAAAAAAACGAAATATCTTTAATCAATATTTCTGATTTAGAAACAAAAAAATTCCACTTATTTTTACTTATTTCTTTTTAAAAATCAATTTATCATCTTCAAGTTTTTTTCAATGATTCCGTATTTTTTTCATAATATGACTGTTCATATTCAAAAATCTATCAATATCTTATTTTCATAACATCTTTTCAAAAATTTCTTTTATCTCCATATTTGAAATATCAGAAAAAAATATCATTTGGAGAAACGCTTTCTGTTTCTATTTTATAAACTTTTTCTGTAATTTCCCAAATATCAGTTGTTCTCACTATTACAAAATTTGAATCTTCCCAAAACAAATTATTTTCATAAATCAATGAATAATCTTCATCTTGAAAAAGAATATCTCCTTGAATATCATCTTCAGCTACTATAATTTTATTTCTCTTAACTTTTTTTCACCTTTAATAATTATGTCTTTAATAATATTTTCTCCTACCTCTATTCTCTTCGCTTCACTTTTTTTCTAATAACTTCTTCAGGATTTCCTTCCTCATTACACCACTGAAAAATACAAAAAAATTCTTTTTGTTTCTTTCAATAAATACCCTTCTTTTTGGTAATCATCTTCAAAAAAATATTTTTCAATTTTATTTTTATTCTTTTTTTAAGATATCTAAATAATTCTTTAAAAAAACTTTATTTTTTTCAAGTTCAACAATTCTTCTATTTCTCAGAATTTCTTTCTTTTTATTTTTTTTCTTTCATTGATGCTAAATATTCTGTATTTTTTTGCAATTCTTTTTTTAAATCATCTATTTTTTTATAAATCTAAATCCACCATTTTTTTCCCATATTTACTAATCGAAGTAAAAAAATAGCAAATTGTCCATTAATTCCAACAAAATTTCCAACAGCAAATCGTCCTTTAGATGAAACGAAAATATTCAAGCAACTCATCTTTTTCCCAATTTTTTTTCTAAAAATTTTTTTCATAAAATTTCCTCCTTAAAAAAATCATCTTCCCATAATATTAACTTTCAATTCCCCCAACAATTTTTTTATCACAAAAAAACAGTCGAAATCAAAAGTTTTTTTCATAAATAAATTCTTTTCTCCCAGCAAAAATTATTTTTTTCTCCAAAGTAACATCTAAAAATTTCAAAAAAATCTTTTTCAATTCCCAAAAGCAAAAAGCGTAAATATACATTTGCTGAAAATTTTTCGATTAATTCATCTTCACTTGAAAAAGTGGGAACTTCTAATTTTTTTCAAAATTTAAAATGTATTTTCTGAATGATTCAATTTCATTCATGGCCAAAAGTCCATTTTCAGTATATCGCACGATTAATTTCTTGTAAATGAAAAAAATAGAAATTACAAATGTCAGTGGAATTAAAATATAAAAATCTTAGTCCAAATATGAACGCAATATTTGGCAACATAAAACTATACAATGAAAAATAAAAAAATGCCAATGCAATAAAAAAATTTTTTTAGCTATTTTTCGGGATATACTTAGAAAATATCGGTAAAAAAATAATATTCTTAGCCAAAAGACTTTCCAAGAAAAAAACAATTATTACAATTAAAACTATAAAGTCCAAAATTCCTTCTCCACTTCCAAATTTTTACATCTTTACTTGTCATTATAATTGAAGCTAAAAATAACTCCAAAAATAAAAAAATATAAAAATCCTGAATTTTTTTCTTATAAATTATAAATTCTTCCAATTTTTTTCAGGCGACCAAAATGAACCCTAAAAACTTTTTTTCTTCGTCCTTTTTATAAATTTCAAACATTTTTTTGAAAAAGGATCTAAAGATTTTTTTGATTATATGAACTACTCGAAGAATCGTTACTCGAATTATCCGAAGAACCCTTTAAAAATTACATTTATCAAAAAAAGCTACTAAAAAAAGTTATTAGCACTTGCAAGACTTCTCTAAAAAAATCTCTTTTCTTCTATCAATATTTTTTTCATCCATTTTCGGCAATTTCTCTCTATTCCCAGAACTTTGATAATCACTCAAAAATCCCTTTTCAGAATCCGACAAGCTATCTAAAACCCATCGCTCTTCTGCAAAAAAGCTCATCTTGTCTGTAATAATTACTTTTAGATTTTTTTCCAAATTTTTTTCTTATACAAAATATCCGATTGAAAATCCATATTTTCAAAAAGTTTTTCTCTTTTTCGCAGTTATAAAATTTTTTTCTCAACCAAAGAAAAATATCCCAATATGAAAAATTTTTTTCTCCATCCTAGAATTATTCAAAATTCCAACTCCCATTGCAGAAATGCTTTTTCGGAACTTTCAAATTTTGGAATGACATCTTTTTGAAAAAAATTTTTTTGCCCCAAAAATTTTTACTGTCCAAAAAGCAGTAAATCAATAAAATTGTAATCGCAATTATATAAATAATTGTTATTTCTCTCATAAAAATCCTCCACTGACAACTATAAAAAAATTAACAAATAATATTTATTGTATCATATTTTTATTCTAAATCCTATTTGAAAAAAATAGAAACTATATTTTATTTATTTTTTTGTAACGAGAAGTTAAGACCTCTTGTTAAAATAAATATTCGCTTTTTTTAAACGGGAATAGTATTAAACAGAAATGTATTAATTGCTATATTTAAAAACATTTAATTTTTTTTGAAAATAAATTTATTCAATAAATAAAAAGAACTACTCAAGATTTCAAGTAATTCCTTTTCATTTACTAAATTATATTTTTTATAGCAAAAATTTTTTTACAAACTTGCTAAAACTAATTATTTTTTTAAATTTTTTTATTTTTTTATTTTCCACCAAATAATTTACCAATCATTCCAGTCAAATCATCCATTACATTTCCATCTTTATTCGCATCCAATAAATTTGTAATCATACTCATAATTCCGCCTTCTCCGCCAAAATTTGCAGCAAGATTTGAAGTTAAATTACTAATTCCTTGTGCATCTAAATTATTTTTCCTTTTTCTGTTGTCCCTAACGCTCCCAAAAACTAATGGTGCTAAAGTTTCTAACATCTTCAAACTTCCTTGTGCATCTAAACCGCTCGACTGAGAAACTGCATTTGCCACATTTCTGTGTATTTCCCACCAAATAAATGGTTCAAAATTCCTGCTCCATCTTTTAAATCTGGATTTTGCAAATAACTTCCAAGATTATTTAATACTGAGCCATCGTGCTGTTCCAACGCTTTATTCAATCCTTGTGCTTTTTCGCTATTATTTGCGTTTTTATTAACTGCTGCCAAAATTGCTGGTAGAGCCGCTGCTACTCCATTTCTCGCTTCTGTGCTGCTTCCTCCAACTTGCTCGGCTAATTTTCCTAAATCTTGTCCTTGTAAAAGTCCTAATAATGCTTCTAAATTCATTTTTCCTCCATTTTTTTCTTAAATTATTTACTTTCTCCCAATTTTGTTAATGCTTTTTCACTAGCTTTTTTCTTATCAATAAAATTTAATTTTGGAATACTTGTTACTGCCTTTTCATCTTCCGATTCCCTAGCAAAAAATATAAGTTCTCCTGTTGCAGGATCTATTCTTATTCCATAAATTATGCCATTTGTATAGGTTAAAAAGGCTTGATAATTCCTTTTCTCCTAAATTTGACAAAAATTTTTGTATAAATTGCTCTAGCTTCTGAATCCTTAATATTTTCATCAGACACTTGTATCAAATTTACAACCATATTTTCAATAATTCCCAAATTTTGCCCCATTTACATTATTAACCTTTAAAAAAATATGCTAGTTGCACTTAGTCCACTATAATCAAGGGCATAAACGGCATTTCCTCTTGAATGTATTTTAGCATAATAATAATTTTTATTTTTCATAAGTTAATTTTTTTCAAAATTTTTCAATACTTACTTTTATTACTTTTAGATTTTTTTGAAAATATTTCTATTATTTTTTTCTATTGAATTATTTGAAAAAAATGTTTTCCTTTGCAGTTTTACTTTGTATATTCTCAGGATTATCTCTTTTTTTCTTTCGCTTCACTCCCTTTTTTTATCACATCCTGCCATAAAAAAATAAATAAAAAAAGTAAAAATTATATTCATTTTTTTTATTCAGCATTTTTATTACCACCTATTTTTTTATACAGCAAAAACCACTTTAAAAACTAAACTTAAATATTGTATTCCCATTACTTTTTTTAACTATTGCTATTGGAAAAAAATAGTTATCTATAGCAAGTAATTTTTCTTTAAAGTAATCTCAAATTCCATAAAAAAATAGAAGTTATATTAAGTCAAACTTATAACTAATCCGCTGTTTAAATGGAAAAATAGTATAAATTCACTGCTTAAATGAGAAACAATATTAATTTTTCAGTTCAATATTAAAGGGATTATGTATATTTGATACATTATACAATATTAATCTTAATTTTTTTCCACATTTTTTTCATAAAAAAAGACTATTTATAAACAAGCCAAACTTATTTTTAAATAGTCTTGGATTTTTTTAACTAAATTACGGCTAAAATTATAAATATATAACCGTAATTTTCAATTAAAAGAAAAAAATTTATTATTATTTTTTTCAATTCTTGTATAAGGCATTAAAGCGATTTGTCTAGCTCTTTTTAATTGCTTTTTGCAATTTTTTTCTTTGAACTTTAGCTTCTAATCCTGTTACTCTCGCAGGAGAGATTTTTTTCCCTTTATCATTCATAAAGTTTTTTTAATAATTCAACATTTTTTTATAGTTAATATCTTCTACTTTAAATTTAACTTTTGGTCTTCTTTTTTTCTTCTTTTTAAATTCTGTAACTGGTTTAGCTCTCATTAATTTGCACCTCCTAAAAAAACTTTTTATAGCAATTTTTTTATAAAAACTTGCCTAGTTACTAAAACGGAAAAATCTTCATTATCATCCGTATCGTCATCATTTTTCATATGTATTATTATGAACTGGTTTACTTCCGCTATTTCCGCCATTTCCATTATAAGGCTGATTTTGCTGATACCCGCCATTATTATTGCTAGTTCCTGAACTTTCAACAAACTCAAAACTACTTACAACAACTTTTTGTAGATTTTTCTTTTTTTCGCCGTTTTGTTCGTAACTGCTTACATTCAAACGTCCTTGCACAAGAATTTTTTTCTACCTTTTTCTAAAAATATTCAGCAATGGTTTCTGCTGTCTTTTTCCCAGGCAATACAGTCAATAAACTCAGCATCATCTTTCATTTTTTTGCACAGCCAGCGTAAAAACTAGTATATGCTTTACCTCCTGAAGTATACTTTAATTCAGGATCTCTTGTCATTCTTCCCATTAATATTACTACGTTCATAATTTCCCCCTAATTATAATATTTTTTTAACCTCAAATTTTTTTGTATTTATCAATTATAATACTTTAAATTAGTCGTTTTTTTAACAATCATATATTTTTAAAAATTGATTCATTAATATTTAATTTTTGATTCAATTTCAGTAAATTTAGTTCCATCTGCTTGGAATGTTGTTAAAAACATAGTATCCATTTTCTTTTTTTTCTTAATTGGATAAGCTAATTTTCTATCTCCCCAAACTTCTGTCTTAACTTCAGCTGCTCCTGCAACTTTTTAATGTTTCTTCTACAAATGCAACTCCAGCTTGTTTTTTTCTTCATCTGTTAATTGTGTAGATAAAATAAACATAATTTCATAATTTCTCATTTTTCTTTCTCCTTTCCTATGGCTTTTTTTAGCCCTACTTCTAAAAATAGAGCAGGTTCTATAATTATACCAAAAAAAGCCTAATAAAAATCAAGTTATTTTTCAAAAATTTATTTAAATTCTTTTTGATATTATATCAAAAATATATTCTTAAAAAAACAAAAAAATTTCAAGAAATTCTTTCTTTTAAGTTTATTATTAAGATTGACTTATGTATTAAAGTAATTCTACTTTACAAAGTCATCAAAATTTTTGTATTTTACTTTGACAATATTAGACTTTTAAATTTAATTACTCTTCAAAAAAATGGCGGCAATACAAAAATCTCCTGGATCTTCCACTTTTTCTTCCTCTTCTTCATAATCATTTTTCTTCATTTTTTTATAATTAATTTTTTTTCGTTATTTTTCTTCTTCTTTAACTTTTTTTCTTCCGATGGCGCAAATCTTATTGTTTGTGAAGATTTTGCATTATTTGAAAAAGATTCTTCTTCAAAAATCTGTCGCCACTAATGATACGCTTATTGTACCTTCCAATTCGGGTTCCATAATGTAACCCCATAATAAATTAGCTTTATCATGCCCTGCTTTTTCTGAGATTGTTTGAGCAACTTCCTGTATTTCCTGTAATCCAATATCTGGACCAGCTGTAACGTTTATCAAGATTTTTCTTGCACCTTCGATAGATTTTTCCAATAGCGGGCTGTTTAATGCCTGAGCTGTTGCACTCTTGGCTTTTTCATCGCCATTTGCTTCCCCAAATCCTAGCATTGCAATTCCAGAATTTTGCATAATAGATTTTATATCTGCAAAATCTAAATTTACAATTCCTTGTTTTGTAATCAAGTCAGAAATACCTTTTATTCCCATTTTTAAAACTCCATTTGCCTCTTTAAATGCATTCATTAAAGAGATATTCATTCCAGGTATTTCAAACAACCTGTCATTTGGAATAGCAATTAAAGTATCTACATTCTCTCTTAAATTGTCAATTCCAAGTGCAGCGTTATTTTTCTTTAACGGCCCTTCAAAACTAAAAGGCTTAGTTACAATAGCTACAGTTAAAATTCCCATTGCTTTTGCCACTTCGGCAATAATTGGAGAAGCTCCTGTTCCAGTTCCACCACCCATTCCGGCAGTTATGAATAACATATCTGTACCTTCCAGAACATCTTTTATTTTTTCTTCTGATTCCTTTGCAGCAATTCTCCCTTTCTCAGGATCTGCACCGGCTCCCATTCCTTTTCCTAAAAGTACTTTTATAGATGCCTTTGATCTATCTAAATCTTGCTGATCTGTATTTATCGCTATAAAATCAACAGTTGTTATGTTGCTCTCTATCATATCGTTTATTGCATTTCCACCTGCTCCACCTACTCCCACTACCTTCAGTTTCGCTGCATTGCTAAAGTTATCCATTTTTTCCTTGCTACTCAAATTAACTTAATAACTTTTAAAGTAGCTTCTCCTTTCTCTTAATTTCACGTAAAATATCATTTTACAATAATTTTATCTATAAATCTCAAATCCATAGAAATTACTGGTCCTTTTTTTCTTATTTTTTTTCGTATAATTTATATGCTTCTTCATATTTTTTTCTGTTACTGTTGTTTCTGTTATTATTCTTACATTATTTGTAAGAAGTATTTCGTAATTTTTTTCAGATTGCCTTATTTCTGAAATCATAGCATAAAAAGTCTTTGTTTTTTTATTCTCGAAAGTATAGTCTTCATTGCATTTAGACTTTCATCATCTGTGTAATCTATTATAGGAATATTTTTTGCAGGTTCTTCCAGAATATCACCGTATATATTTAAATCCTTGTCTGCTAAAAAGTGTTTCATTTCCCTTTTTTTATATAAACATATGGCTCTCTTTCCTCCAGAACAACTTTAATTTTACTTGGAAAAAAAGTTTTTTTACTGATACTTTTTTTACTCGCACATCACTTTTTTTATATGATTTTTCAATATCATTCGTATTTAAATATACGATATTTTTTTCCCCTTCATTTGTTCAAGCTGAGCTGTTATATCCTGTCTAAGCAGATCAAACTTACCTTCCACCAGAACTTCCTGAACTTTAAAAATAATCAGTCTCAATAAACATTTTACCCAAAAAAACATTATCCCTGCCAATAAAAAAACAGTAAAAATCAATACTTTAACCGGTTTTTCATTTTTTTAACTCCGTTTTTTTATATTATTATACACTTTTTTTGAATTTTTATTCAATATCTTAAATAAATTTATTTAAATTTATTAATGAAAACCGCTCCAAAAACAGAACTAAAAGACTATAATTCTTTATTTTAAAACCCATATTTTAAAATTTTTTTAATTTAAATTTTTTTATTAACTTTTTTTAGAATTATAATCTCTGTTTCTAATTTTTATTCCAAACTTTTTCAAAGACAACTTCCTTAACATGTTCAATAACTGAAATAACATCATTAAAAGTGGCATTACCTAAATTTGTAACAAAATTTGGATGCTTTGTGGAAACTGCTGCATCTCCAACTCTATATCCCTTCAAATCGGCATCAGAAATTAATCTTGCTGCAAATTTTCCTTCTGGATTTTTAAATGTACTTCCTAAATTTGGCAAATCCAATGGATGTTTCACTTTTCTTTGTTCCCTTTTATCCTCTGAAGCAGCCTTGTCAAACCCAAATCCAAATTTAAAAAGAGCAGAAACTACAATCCACTTATTTTCCTTTATTTCAGTAGTTCTATATTTAAAATTCAAATCTGTTGTCTTAATTTTTACAATTTCTCCATCATTTTTACAAACTTCAACTTCCTCAATACAGTCAAAAATCTCTGTTCCATAAGCTCCACCGTTCATATTGACAAGCCCACCAACAGATCCTGGGATTCCAGTAATATTTTCCAGTCCTGAATAATTATTTTTTTCCATAAATTCTATCAGATCATCCAAGTCCAGTCCAGCTTCTACCCTTACAAGATCGTAGTTATTCTCTTTATTTTCATCTCCAGCTTTTTCTTCATTTCTAACTTTTTTTTCAACTGTTATATTTTTTTCAGTCTTTTTAACGACAAAAAAACTTATATCTAAATTTCCATCGTTAATAAGAGTATTTGTTCCATTTCCCAAAAGGAAAATATTGCTTCTAGTTTGTAAAATTTCCTTTAATTCATTTTTATCATCTATGAAAATAAGCTCTCTCGCAGTTCCGCCAACTTTCATATTTGAATATTCCTTCATTTTGGCATTTTTTTTATTATTTCCATTTTCTATTTTACTTCTCCTTTTTTTGGATTTCTACTTTATTAATTATAATTTATTTTTTTCCATCTTTTTTTCAAATCATCCGCAATTGCATGAGCTACTCCTGATACACTTCCAGCTCCCATAAATACATAAGTATTTCCACTATTTCTATCATTTTTTATAATATTTTCAATTTCCTCCTGAGTTTGCACCCTCACATTTCCTCCGATTTTTTCAGCAAGCAATTCTGAAGATACCCCATAAGTATTGTCTTCACTTGCTGCATATATTGGAAGCAGAATTAAGTCATCGGCTTCCTTTAATGAAGTTACAAAGTCATCAAAGAAGAATTTTGTACGGCTATATCGATGCGGCTGAAAAATTACAGTTACTTTTCCCTTTTCAGTCTTATGTGCCGCAGTTATTGTAACTTTTACTTCTGTTGGATGATGTGCATAATCATCAATTATTCTTAAATTATTATCATAAATAACTTGGTATCTTCTCTTTGCCCCTTTAAATTTTAAAATTCTTTCCTTTACTTTTTTCATATTACAATTAAATTCATGGGCAAAATAAATTACTGGAAGCGAATTTGCAACATTGTGCTCTCCAGGAATGCTCAAGCTGAATGTTCCCAAATCTTCACCTTTTTTCACAACTTCAAAACTTGTTATTCCATTTTCCACTCTTATATTTTTTGCATAAATATCAGCAGTTTCATCCTTTATGCTATACCATGCTATATTTTTTTATTCTTCAAATTAAGCCCAACTTTTCCGACAGTATCTTTACAAAGAACTGCAATTCTTTCTGTACTGTCGATAAATTGCTCAAATGATTTCTTTATATTTTCAAATGTTCCGTGATGATCCAAGTGATCGGCTTCTACATTTGTTACAACAGAATATTTTGGTTTTATATACAAAAATGAATTGTCACTTTCATCAGCTTCAGCAATAAAATATTCTGAATTTCCAATTTTACTGTTACTTTGAATTTCAGGAATTATTCCTCCAACTACGATAAATGGCTCTTTTTTTCCAAAAAGTGCCACGCTCATCATTGAACTTGTAGTAGTTTTTTTCCGTGAGTTCCCGCTACAGCGATTCCATCAAATCTGTTCATTATTTCTGCAAGCAGCTGTCCTCTTTTTATTTTTTTTATATTATTGTCAACAATATATTTATATTCTGGATTTGTTTCTTTAATTGCTGTTGAATATACAAATAAGTCTATTCCCTTATCTTTTTACATTTTCTTCAACTTGCCCGATGTAAACCTTTATTCCCATATCTTCCATATCTTTTTGTCACAGCTTTTCTTTCTAAATCTGAACCTGCCACATTAAATCCATCTGCTGCTAAAAATTTTTTTGCAAGTCCACTCATTCCAATTCCATTTATTCCGCTAAAATACACGTTATTTACTTTTGTTAGCATAATTTCCTCCAAATTTTTCTCTTTTCCTGTTTTATAATTTATTTCTATGTTCTCTGTTTAAAGTCCCATTTCATTTACTATTATTTCCGCTGAATTTCCCTTTTTTTCAAGGTTCTTACATTTTCACTCATAAATTCCAGCATTGAAGCCTGTCCCACTATTGACAGAGCCTCATCTATCGCCTCTTCTGCAGTTTCATTTGTAAATATTTTTTTGCACCATTTACATATTCCAGCACATCTGCATTTTCCTTTTTGTCCGACAAAAATCGTATGGAATCAATACCGATGGCTTTTTCCAGCTGGATAAGCTCAGAAATAGTTGAAGCTCCAGCACGGCAGATTACAATATCAGAAGCCGCCATCAGTTCTGGCACATTTTTCAAAAATACGGCTCAACTACCGCTGTTCCAAAAATCTCTTATTCTGTAAGTCGAAGCCTCATAATTATCCTTCCCAGTTGCCCAAAAATAATCTTATTTCCCCATCTGATGAAAGTGTTTTTCCACTTTTTTTCAAGATAGCCTCATTTATATTTTTTTAGCTCCCAAACTTCCACCAATTACAAGAATTACTTTCTCATCATCCTTTATATTCAGTTTTTTTCTTTCTTCAGCTTTATTTTTCCCATAAAATTCTTCCCTCAATGGATTTCCAGTCACAACAAATTTGCCTTTATATTTTTCCTTAACACTTTCAAGCGTATTTTCAAAAGCGACAAATACTTTTTTTGCTCCTTTGTAAAACCACTTATTTGCTTGACCCATTGTGTGATTCTGCTCCTGAAGGTAATATGGTATTCGCAGCACATTAGCCGCTACCAATACTGGTATTGTTATATAATTTCCAAATGCTATTATTTTTGTAGGTTTTTCCTTTTTTAGCAGCTTTATCGTATCCATCGTTGCTTTCATCATTTTAAATACAGATTTTATACTTCTTAACGGCAATACATCAAGTCCTATAAATCTAAAGTTTTCCTTTGGCACAATGTCCTTTTCCATTCTATGCTTCGTCCCAATAAATAAAGTATCTATTCCCTTTTCCCTTACTTTTTTTGCAATTGATAAGGCAGGATAAATGTGTCCACCTGTTCCACCTGTAGTAAATACTACTTTTTCCATCGCTTATTCTTCCTCTCGTTTTATTTGATTTATTACATCATATAGTCAATTTCATTTAACTCATCCAGCTGATTTCCCATTTCCTGCTTATAGACTGTTCTTATTATATTATAGACAATGCCCAGCATCAACATCATCGCAACCATTGTACTTCCACCGTAGCTCATCATTGGAAGCGGGATTCCTGTAGAAGGGATTATTTTACTTGTAACTGCCACATTTCCAATTACCTGTGTTGCAATTATTATAAAAATTCCAGCTAAAAGATATTTTGCATACAAGTCTTTTACTTTTTTTAAAGTAATTCCAATTATAATTAATAAAGCCGCATATAACCCAAGCAGAAATAATATTCCTAAAAACCCATTTTCTTCAGCATATCCCGAAAAGATATAATCTGTATGTATTTCTGGCAAAAATCCATATTTCTGGAATCCATTTCCATAAAATTTTCCAAAAATCTTACCGTTAGATATTGCAATTAACGACTGCGTTGTCTGGAATCCAATTTCTTTAGAAGTATGCTCCGCAATTCTGCTTGCCCTATACCCAACTTTCATTACTCCAAACCATCCTAAAATCCCGCCTAGTCCCGTATAAAGTGCAATTATTGAAAATTTTAATTCTGAAACAAGTAAATAAGTCATTCCAATTATTGCAATCTGAACTGTATTACTAAATGATTTTTCAAATAAAATAAGAAACATATAGACTCCTGTAGTTCCCATTATAACTATACTTGACAACCATGGATGCTTACTTATCTTATTCCGAATTTTAAGATTATACACAAGTGTTGAAAGAACTACAATCAATATCAGCTTTACAAATTCCGAAGGCTGAATACGCATTCCCATTCCAAGGTCAATCCAACGTTTAGCTCCATTTTTAGTTGTTCCTATCACTAAGACCATCACAAGTGAAAAAGCACCTATAACATATAAATATTTTGTTATTTCCCTGTATTTTTTATAATTAAGATTAGCAGTAACCAAAAAGCCTAGCCATCCAAAAATTAACCATATCATTTGCCGCATTAAATAATAATAGCTTACTTTATTTTCATTTTGTGCCCTTGGAGCACTAAGGCTTGCCATCGTTATGATGCTAAGTGCTGAAAGTATTAAAATTACTATTATAAATCCTGTCCCTAATATTTTTTTCCTATTCAATTTTTTTCTCCTAAATTCCATTTTTTTCCAAAAGAAAAATTATTTCCCAATAATTTTTTCTGTCAATTCCTTAAATACTTTTCCCCTATGTTCAAAACTCTTGAATTGGCAAAAACTAGAAGTCGCAGGTGAAAACAGCACTGTCTGATCCTTTGAAAAATCCACATTTTCCTTTAAATAATTCAGCACATTTTCAACTGTCTCTAAATTTTTTTATAATTCTTATATCCAACTTTTTCCATATCATCAATCAAAAATCTGAGCATTATCTCCAATCAAATAAACAAAAATCAACTTTTTCCTTAACTCTTTTTAATTAAAGGCATATTATCAATTTTCTTATCATCTCCGCCTAAAATCATAATAATTGCATTATTAAACGAATCAATAGCCTTCAATGTCGATTCCACATTTGTTCCTTTAGAATCATTAATAAACGTTGTATTTCCCCTTTTACAAAGAAGTTTTTCAAGCCTATGCTCCAATGCAGTTGTCGATTTTCAAAAAAATTCAACTAATTTTTTTCATTTTCCACATTCAATATTTTTGCCGAACTTATTAAAAAACAGCATATTTTCCAAATTATGTTTCCCTTTTAACGACAATTCATCCGTTTTCATCAAAATTTCTGAAACTTCATCAATTTTTTCTTCAAAATTTTGAATTTCATCAATACGGCTATTTAAATCCTTCATTACACGGATATTATTTTTCATAAACAAAAAAACTGTTCCCTTTGCCTGTGTACTCAAATATACTTTTTGAGCCTTTACTCTTTCATTTATTTCACTTCTTTTATACAATTCATCAAAAACCTTTATCATCTAAATTAATCAATGCAAAGTCATCTTCAGTCTGTTTATCAAAAATTGCAAACTTTGTAATATAATAATCTTCTACTGAATTATATCTTGTCAGATGATCTGGCGTCAAATTAATTATTCCAGCGATATTTGAATGAATTTGCGGATTATTCTCCAATTGATAACTGCTAAGTTCCAGCACAACATAATCCAGTTCTTCCTCATCAGCCACCAGCTTTGCAAATGAAAATCCGGCATTTCCAGCAAGTCTGGCACGAAATCCAGCAAAATTTAAAAGTTCTGCCATTTTTGTCGATGTCGTAGTTTTTCCATTTGTTCCAGTAAATGAAATAATTTTTATATTTTTATCCACATACTTATAAGCCAAATCTATTTCTGAAATAACTTTAACGTTCTTTTCCTTTGCAACCTTCAAAAGTTCCGCCTTCCAAGGAATTCCAGGACTTTTCACAACAAACTCAATTCCTCCTTCATTCAAAAGTCTAATCCCTTCCTCTGACGGCAATGCAACCTTATCATCTATCAAATACACTTCATATCCATTTTTTTCCAGTAATTCCTTCGCACCAAGCCCACTTAACCCAGCACCGAATACAATCCCTTTTTTTATCCATGTGATTTCTTCCTCTCTATTCATTTCTATATTTCCAAAATTTAAAATCTCTAAATATTCAACTAAAATAAATACTTAAAGAACAAATTTATTATATTCTTATTTACAATTTCACTTTTCATGAAACAATAAATAAAAAAACATAATTTTTCAAAAATTTAAAATTAGATTGCAGGGGAAAAATCCCCCTGCTTTATTTATCTTAATTTCAAAATTACAAATGTCAATAAACATGTCATTATTGAAACAATCCAGAATCTTATTGTAACTTTTCGTTTCAGGCAATCCCAATAATTCAAAGTGATGATGAATTGGCGCCATTTTAAATACTCTTTTTCCAAAAGTTTTAAAGTGCCAGACTTGAATCATAACCGACAATGCTTCCATAATAAATATGAAACCTGCAATTGGAAGCAATAATTCCTGCTTTATAAAAATAACTATAATTCCTAAAATTCCTCCCAATGTCAAAGAACCTGTATCTCCCATAAATACTTGAGCTGGGTAAAAATTATACCATAAAAATCCAATTAATGCTCCAATTACCGCCGCAAGATAAACTATTATTTCAGCAGCTTGCGGAACATAGTAAAGATTTAGGTATTTTGCATATTTTACATTTCCAGTCAAATAAGTTATGATTAAAAGTGTGATACTTACTACAATTGTAGGTCCGCTTACAAGTCCATCCAATCCATCTGTTAAATTTACAGCATTTGAAGATCCGATTATTACAAAAGCTATAAATACAAAGAATAAAATCGGTGTTATAAAAAAATAAGAATTTTTTTATTATTGGATTAACTATTGAAAAAAATCAATTGTTTTATTAACAAGTCCATATTTATAGACAAACCAAAATGTCAATGCTGTAATTATCATTTGTCCCAATATTTTTTTCTTTCCAGAAAGCCCATTCTTATGTCTTGTTAATTTTAAATAATCATCGTAAAATCCTATTGTTGTAAATAAAATTGTAATTATAAACAAAAAAACACAATAAATTTATTTGTAAAATTTCCAGCAATGGCAGTTGCAAATAAAATTGCTCCGATTATTAAAATTCCTCCCATTGTAGGTGTTCCAGACTTGTCAAAATGCGACTTAGGCCCTTCTTCTCTCGCCGTATCCCCATATTTTTTCTTTTTTAGCCAAGCAATAAACGGTTTTCCAAAAATCAGCATAAATAAAAATGCGATCATAAATGCTACAGAGGCTCTTAACATTATTGATTTAAAAAAATACGTAAAAACTCCCCAGCTGTTTATAAATAAATCTTGTAATAAATATAACATTATCTTTTATAGAATCTTCTTATTTTAATAAAAAAATTCTTCTCCTTTCCAATTTTAAATATTTATTTTTCTATGATTTCTTCCAGTTTCATTCCTCGTGATGCCTTTAACAGCACTACCTTTTTCCGCTGAAATCTGTCTTATTTTTTTTCTTTTTTATTTTTTTCCTTTTTCATCAAAAATGCTCAAATTCTCCATTTTTCAAGGCTTCATTGATTTCAAAATTCCCATTGTCCATATTTTTTTATTTTTCAACATTTTTCTTTTTATTTTTTTCAAATAAACTTTTCATTCTGTTTCCAAATAAATAAAGTTTGTCAAATTTTGTATTTTTTTATTGTATTAAAAAGATTGCTATGAAGCTCCAGTTCATTTTCCCCTAGTTCCAGCATATCCCCCAAAAACTACAACTTTTTAATCTATCATTATATATTTGGGAAAATGTTTCAAGTGATTTCTCCATAGACATTGGACTTGCATTATAGGCATCATTAATATATGTTGTGTTGCCGTTTTCAATTATTTGAAACCGCATTCCAGTCAAGCCAATATTTTTTACAGCTTCACCGATTATTTTATCTTCCATCCCGAATTGCTTAGCCACAGCGATCGCCATAACTAAATTTAGCACGTTATGTTCTCCCAGAACATTCGTCTTATAATTTCTTTCAACTGTACTTTGACAAATTTTCCCAAAATATTTCAGAAAAAATTCAGTTCCACTTTCGTTAAAATGAACATCTCCATAATAAAAATCAGATGTTTTCTCCTTAAACTTATTATTTTCCAAACTTAAAAGCCCTTACAACTTCAATATTTTCAGCCTTCACATTTTTTAAATACTCATCATCGCCATTAATTACAAGCATGTCTTTAATGTATGGAATAATTTCCGTTTTTGCCAAAAATACATTTTCCTTCGTTTTCAAAAATTCCAGATGCGACTCCCCAATATTTGTAATTACATTAATATCAGGCAATGCAATTTGCCCCAGCAAATCAATTTCTCCAAAGCCGCTCATTCCCATTTCCAAAATGATAAACTCATCATCCTTTTCAGCACGCAACAAAGTGAAGGGCAGTCCAATATGATTATTGTAATTCCCTTCAGTCTTTTTCCCTTTATATTTTTGTGAAAGCAAATGGTAAATCATGTCCTTTACAGTCGTTTTCCCATTGCTTCCTGTAATTCCAATTACTTTTATATCTAAATTTTTTCGCCATTCCCTAGCAAAATTTTGCAAAAATTCAACACTATCCTTTACAAAAAATGCACGATCAGCATATTTTTCATCAATTTTCACAGCTTCGCTATCATAAACAGCAACAGCTCCCTTTTCCAACGCTTCATTAACAAAATTATTCCCGCCTCTAATGGCAACAAAAACATCATTTTTTTCAAGCTCCCTTGAATTGATTGAAACATTTTTTTATTTCAAGATCTAATGTTTTTTTCTTTATTAAAAAAAGCCTTTGAAATACTTCACTTTTTATTCATAAAATTTCTCCAAATCCTATCTATTTTAATACTTTTTTTATAATAGTTCACATTATAAAAATTATATCATTTGAAAAGCATTTTTCAATATATTTTTATCAAAATTTTCTAAAAAGAATTTATCTTATGCACAAATCGCTTAGAGTCAAGCTGGAAAAATTATATAAATCTAAAATTTCAGCAGAATAACCTCAATTTTTAAGTATATTTTTAAAATAATTTTACCATAAGTATCTAATATTTATTAATTTTAATATCCCAGCCATCAATTTCGTTAGTTTCTGAAACTTTCTTTATCCAGCACCCTGATTTTTACCGTCTTTATTTGCGTTGGTAAATCTACCGAGATAAATCCGTATCTGTTTTTTTGTAGGCATTTGTCCAGGACCAGCAGTCTATCGGTGTCCAAGTGTGGTAGCCAAAAGCAGTTTGATCCTTCTTCTATTGCTCTATGAAGATGTGTCAGATGTTCCCTTTAAATCTATTCTGTAGTCATCTTCAATTATCCCCTGTTCATTCTTAAATTTTTCTTCTCCTTCAACATCCCATTCCATTTTCTGAAATAAACCATTTTATATTTTTTTATAATTATCCTGAATATTTTTTTAGCAATATCATAAATCGCCTGTGGATAAATTTCCATCCTCTGTAAATATTCATTCTTTTCTCCCCGCATATCATAATTTTCAAAAATATTTATCAGGAGCCAGCCATTTTTAGAAATATCAAATTCCGTTTTCTCGAGCCTTTATTCTTCTTGGCTGATAATAATTCACTCCCTAGAAAGTCAACTGTATTTTCTGCAATAATTTTAGTTCCTCTTCTGTACTTTCCCACAAGACTCCGTCCTTTTTCCAGTATTTCTATCAATAATTAGGAAATTTACCATAAATCGCAGGATCTAAAATGAATTATTAAAAACACATCTGATATTTTAGCAGCTTTTTACATCCTCTTCATTTTCACTTCTTGGATATGATGGGGTTAAATTCAAAATTATTCCTATTTCTCCATCTTTTTCAGCGGCTCTGTTTTTCTAAATTCCTCGATTGCCTTTGCTGAAGCGAGTGCCGTATTATACAAAACCTGCATAGCTTTTTCCATCCACAATAAGCGGATAATGGAATTGATACATATATTGTGCCTCCACAGGCACTATCGGCTCATTAAAAGTCGTCCAGTATTTTACCTTGTTCCCAAACAGTTCAAATGCTTTTTCTGGCATATTTTACAAACAATTCAACCACATGCTTTTGATTCCCAGCCATATTTTTTCCTGCAATTCTATTGGCATATCAAATGGAAACAAGTTCATTACAAGAGTAATCCATTTTTCTCAAATTCCTCTATAACCTCTGTATATAAATCTCACTCCATCCTCATCAACTTCCCCAGTTTCAAAATCCTTTATGAGCTGGGTCCATTGAATCGATGTTCTTAGTGAATTAAAGCCCCATTTCCTTATACAACTTTTATATCTTCCCTAAAGCTGTTATAAAAATTTGAAGCCACATCTGCCCTACACCATCACGCCTTTCTTATCTGTATCAAACCAGTAATCAAATATATTTCTATTCTTTTTATTAAATCTTCCCTCACTCTGCGGTCCGAAAGTAGCCAGATCCCTCACCAGAAATTATCTGGAAATTTCAATTTTGCCATACAATATCACTCCATCTATCTAATTATCCGTATTTTTCCCTTTATTTCCAATATTATTATATTTCCATTTTAATAAAAAGTCAAACCTCTATTTCAAAAAGATATATCTTTTAATCTATACTAACAATTACCTTATTCTATAACGAATATATAGAAAAATAATACATAATGCTATAATAACAAAACAAAATCTGCTATCAAGAGAGAACTTATGAAAGAACCATTTAAAAAGCAAAAATAGAGATTGTAGGACTTACTAAAAATTTTACTATATTAGAATATAAGCCAAATTATATAAATAATATACAAAATATAATTCAAAACAACAAATGAAAAATATCTATAAAATAAAGATAAAGGATAAAAAGCTATGACAATTTATTCAGCATTAATGGGAACATATGAAGAATTTTTAAAAATATTTAAAGAAGGTATCAAATGAAATAAATGCTTCTAGGAGAAGTTTTGCTTTTTACAGTGATTATGTAATACAAATTCTAAGGAAAGATACAAAATAGCAAATTTTCTTTATAAATAAAGGAGCTGATGTTAAAAATAATATAGAAGATGGAATGAGTGTGTTTTTCCTTATTTTCGCATGGATGGCAAGATATAGTAAAAACAACAATTTTGTGTAAGACATTATTGGAAAGGTGCAGATATAACAGCAATACAGAAAGAGAAAACGGTTTCATTCAAAAAGTTGTTTAACATCGAGCACCTCGAAATAGTATGTTACCGTTATACCAACTGATATTTTCTCAAACCAGGACTTCCTCTTTAGTAAAAGATAAATGGGGATTAACAGTAATTGAATTTGCAAGAAGGTTTAATCAGACCGATAGCAGTGAAATGATGGAAGATTATGTAAAGAAATATAATTTGCAAGAGAAAAATTAGAATTTTTAGAGTAACATCGTTGTTTTTAAAAGACAGTGATATAGAATCAAGTCGCTTTTTACTAAAAATACAAGAGATTAACTTTTCACTGAATATCATTATTGAGAATAATTTTCACTATCTCCTATTTAAAGAGAGTAGAAATCAAAATTTCATGAAAATTAAAGTCATACATGATTATAGTAACTATTAAAAATATCCTTTAATTAAATTTTAATCATTAAGTATCCATCTTAAAGACTTTTATAATTTTATTTATAAGTATTATGATTAATAATAGTTTTTATATATCTAATTTTTATAACGTAAGGGCATCAGACGCCATGCCCTTACTACCTCTGCTTACACAAAACTTTTCTTATAAAGAAAATAAACTCGCTTCGTAAAACTCACGCTCAGACAGTTATTTTTCCTTTAACGAAATTTGCTTATTTAATATTTTCCAAAATGTAAAGCTTTAAATTTAAATATAATAATCTTTTATAATTTTAATATACAGTGTCGTGATTGAATGAAAAACGACTCAAAACACATTTATGTGTTTCTTTCGCCGTGAACCTTCATAGCAAATATATTTCTACTAGAGTTGTTCTAATCTTTTATTTGCGAAAGTGAGTGTCATGAGTTTCGTTTTCGTAGTAATCCGTGATTTATCCAAAATAATAAACTAGTTTTGACTACTTTCCCAAATAAAATTTGGGAATATTTCAAAAATGCTTAGACGAGTCAGGTCATGAAGGAAAATGGCGATTGATTTCTCGCTTTTGTATAAAAAGAAAAATATAAAAATTATAGGAGTATAAATAAAAATCCTTATTATGGATACTTAAGAATTAAATTTGATTTTTTTAGCAAAACTATCGAATTAATTCTATAGAATTTTATTGCTATTTTCAAATTCTATTTTGCCGTTTACTCAAACAAATTCTCTCCTCCATCATTTCATAGGCAGATTATTTTATTTTCAACTTCCCTATGTCTATTCACCGCCCCACAAAATTCCTGTTTTCTCGGTAATGCCAAATTTCCTGGATGCCCTATGTACGAAGAAATTGAATCTAGCTCCGTCCTTTTTCAATCTTTTTCATAAATCCTGTCAGCCGCTATGAAAAGTGTCAGTTTTTCAGCCAGCACTTTTATTTTTGGAAAATAGTCAACTATTACAGCAATGCAGTTTGTTTGGCTGTCATCCATGCTGCTCCAGTCTGCAATGTCAATTAGTTCTTTTTCCATACAGAATGCTATATTTCCTTTGGCTTTTATTTTATCCAGTTTTCCAGATTGTGAAAAACTGAGTGGAATACGTTGTAACTCCTTGAAATTTTATCATTTGAAGAAAATTCTCTTGTTTTCATCCAATTTTGCAATCTCTCTTTGCTTTTTCCGTTACATCTTTTGGGCACATATTCATCCATCATTATAACGTGATTTGCCACATCAAAATAATCTCCGTAGCCACCGACAATCAATATCGTAGAAAACTCCAAAATTGTCATAAAGTTCCTTTACCCTGTCAATAAACGGCGTTATCTACTTTTTCCTTTGCCACAAGTTTTTGCATTCTTCCGTCACGAATCATAAAATTTGTAGCCGAAGTGTCCTCATCTATCAGAAGTAAAAGTAGTCCCATATTCCAGTGCTTCTGCCACTATCGCCACTGATGCGTCCTGCCTGCATTTTCAGTTGAAAAAGCCCTTTTGTATCCTTATTTTGTGGGCTGTTATTGATAAATCCGCTTATATTCACTTTTTCCACATTTCCTTCCATCTTCCGCACGTATTTTTACCGCATCCGATTCAGAAATTATAAATTCACGCCCATCTTGAGTCAATGTGATTGTAAACCCTCTTTCAAGTGCCGCAAGCAACGTGGATTTACCGTGATAACTCTCCACCCACACTCAGCGTAATTCCTTTTGGAATTCCCATTCCGCTTATTTCTTTCCCACTTGGAAGCTTTTAATGTAATCTCAAATTTTTCCGACTTCTAAACTTAACTGCATTTTTCATAGGCTTATCCGAAACTCCACTTTCACGTGAAGCACAGAATCATTAGCCACAAACGCAGCAGTCCCTTTTTCCTTCATTACATTTTTCTCTGCATATTCTCGATCCAGCACTAGAATTACCTGCTCATTTAACGCTTTTTATTCAAATTATCATAAATAATGGCTTTTCTACACCTCAGCAACATGCTCAAAATAATTTTCTAGTGCACTTTTTCCCATTATCCGTCTGCCTCTGCAGGCATCCCCATTTCAAACCTCACTTCAACTTTATCTCCTATCAGAACTGAAGTTCTTTCCAAAATTTCCTGTCCACACCTGTCAATAAAAATTCTTCCACTTCCCCAGTTCCTGTACTATCATTTCCACTTTTCTGAATTTCCTGTAAAGATATTTCTCGTAAGAAAATCCGAAACTGCAATATTCTTATCCTTCGTATCTGTCAGCCTGCCAAGAATCCCACAAATTTTCCTATCCATTATAACCCTATTTTTGGTTAGGTGGAGCATAAGGATCCGACTGCACATGATCAATCGCAAGAATATATTTTTCAAACCTATATTCCCTGTAAGCGACTTATACACTGAATAATCCTTTTTCCATCCATTGAAAATAATATTTTTTCTAATTCTTTATAATTTTTCATTTCTGTAAACTCCCTTTTACTAGCCATATATCTTTCTATTCTCATTTTAACACACTTCTTTTTATTTCCCAAATTTCTTTTCCTAATTGGATATAAAAATGCCCCAACTCAATTAAAACTAGGATATCTTTTTCATCTTTTTATAATTAACTATAGATAAAGATAGTTATTTTTCATTCAAAACTACTTTATCAAATCTGCTTTGATTACTTAATTCTCAATTTTTATTTTTATTAAGAAGGAACTCACGTTACTAAATTCTTCTTAAACCTCTCCAAAATTAAAATTTAATCCCAATCTATCGCCTGTTGATGTATATTCTCTAAATTTATAAATTAATGGTTTCCATTTCTTTTGTATCGATGTGAGAATCATCCTTCATTATTTTTTCATCAACAAAAATCCCCTGTATTTCACAGGTTACTATGGCAAACCAGTCTTTTTCTGAATATCTGTAACTTTTGCCTCTATGTGAATTGGACACCCTTTATTCTCACAGAATTTTACCTATTTCACCAGCTAGTTCAGTAAATCCTGCAATCTTAAACTTATCTTCACAATATGTATATCCAAGATTTTGCTTTACTTCTGATATTTCTGTATCGCCTGTAAATTTTTCAATCTTTTTCACACTTTCGTACAAGTTTTCGTCTGGAACATTAAAAGTTACGTCCGATCCATTTTCAATATTCTTAAATCTTTATTTCCAAATCCTATTCCCACTAACTATTGTTTTTCCAAGTACAAATGAAGATGATAACGGAGTTATGTTACTTTTTGCCAGTTTCTTTATCTTTTGTAGTCATCAGTAATACTGGAAATCCATAATAAAATCCATTTTTTCTAATTTTAAACATAATTACCACTCTCGTATACTGTAAAATTTTTATGTGTCTTTTTAGTAATTATACTCTTCAAATCTTTTTTCTCCATTTGCAAACAATATTTTATCATTCTGTTATTTCAATCAAATTTCCTTCACAATCCTCAACAACACTCTCATAATATCCATCTCCAGTCGTCCTAGGTCCGCTTAAACATCTAAACCCATCATTTACAAAGTCTTTTGTGTCAATTTATCGACATTCTCTTTGTTTCCAACGCTAAAAGCAAGATGATAAAGCCTTCATTCATTATTTTATCGTTTCTTTCCGAAAGTTCAGGACGTGACATTATTTCAAGCCGTGCTTCACTATCTGGAAAAGTTAGAAATAAGTCTGTAATCCAGTATTTTTTTATTATGATATTTCTCATTTGCCCTTGCTTTCAAAAATATTTCTCATAAAAATTCCCTTTGTTTTTTTCCAAATCTTTTACATAAATTGCTACATGATTTATTTTCATAACTAATCTCCTTCAATATTTTTTTATAAAATTTATTTTTATTCCAATCCTTCTATTTCTTTCTCAATCTGACTTTTTTTCCATCAACCAAATCCCATTTTTCATAGAGTTTTTCAATTCTTGGCATAAATATTCCAAGTAAAGGTCCAAACAGAACCATGCTAATTATCGTTCCTTCACGCAGACTCCATTCTATAGGAAATACAAGTGTCAAAACACTGACAAGCCCAACACAGAAAAATCTATCCATTGCCTAAACTTTTTGCAAACGGAATACCAGTTTTTGCATGAATCGCACTGCAAAAACCTTCCAAAGCAAAATCGTTGGTAATCCCAAAACTACTATTGCTCCCATTGTAAAGGCAACTGATACAAGTACTATAATATTAGTTGTTATTCTGAAAAATATAGTTACTAAATGCCATATTTTTAAAAACTACATATACAAAATTAATTGAATATCCCAGCAACATGGAAACTAGCATTTGTAAAAAATTTATCTTTTTAAATTCCTTTTTAGTAAAAATAAGTTTGACCTAATACACATAAAAATTACATATTATCGCTATTGTTCCCATTTTTATTCCTGTCAAAAACGAAAAAGACAGTGCCATCGCATCCCAAGGCCCAACTCCTACGTTCATCTTTTACCAAAAGCGCTAATTCCATCCCCTGCAATATTGTAAGTAATATGAGCAATCCATATGCTCTTATCATTCTATTCATTTTCTCTCCATTCTCCATTTTTAAAACACAGCTCATCAAATTTCAAAATATCAAAATACATCGCTCACATATTTTAAAAATCCATTTTCTGTTAGCAGGATATATCAAAGCCTTTATTCACGTGATCAATCAACATTGATAAAAAGCAATATATTTTAATTATGCTCCGAAAAGACTCTTATCTTGCTAAATCTATTATTCCCATAAGCTGTGCTCATAACAATTCTCCTTTACATTTTTATTTTTCTAAAATTCTCGATATTATTTTTGTTTCTCAGTTTCTGATGAAAGCCTTCACACAAAAAGCAAAGAGGATTCGCTATGTTTTAAAAACTCCCTTATTTTTACTAATCAATAAATAATTTTCAAATGCTAATCCAAATCTTCTCCATTACTTGCAATAACCTTTTTATACCAGTCAACGATTTTTCTTGCTTCTCTTCAATGTTCCATTTCCATCATTATCTCTATCTACGTAGATAAATCCGTAACGTTTTTCATTTCTCCAGTTCCCTGCACTTACTAAAGTCGATAGGTCCTCAAGTTGTATACATCCTAGAAGTTCCCACTCCATCCAGTTCAACTGCTTCCTTCATTGCCTTTTATATGATCTCTCAAATAGTCAATTCTATAATCATCTTCCACATATCCATCTGCATCCGAACATCCACGGCTCCAAGCCCGTTTTCCACAACAAATAACGGTTTTTGTATCTGTTTCATAAATTTCGTTTATTGTCGTTCTAAATCCTAACGGATCTCATCCCCATCCCTAGTCTGTCACTCATATATGGATTTTTCATTGTTTTTAGTAAGTTTCCTTCTCCAAGCCTGTCAGCTTCAGCAGAGATACAACGAGTTGTATAGTAAGAAAAACTAACAAAATCAACTGGATTTTCCCTCAAAATTTGCTCATCTTCATCTGTAATTCCAATGTTTATATTTTCTTTTTCAAAAATTTCTTAGCATAATTAGGATAATATCCACGAGCCTGCACATCTATGAAAAATAATTTTCTCTGTCTTTTTCAAGTGCAGTCCATACATCTTCAGTGCTTTTGAAGTCAGTGGATAAAATTTTCCGCGCAAATGCATACATCCAATTTATTTTTCAGTGGTCAATTTCATGTCCAATTTTGTAGCCCAAGCACTTGCCACCAATTCATGTGTGTGCCGCAGTATACAAAACGATTTTTATTTTCCCCTTCTTCAAAAACGATTCCTGCTCCCATAAATGGTGCATGTAGTAAAATATTAATTTTCATTAAATGTAGTCCAGTATTTTACAAGTCTTTATATCTAGTGAAAATTACAGTACACAATCTTTTGTAGAAAATCAATAACTTTTCTTGTTTCTCCATCCGCCATATTCCTTGATTAAGTGAATAGGAAAAATCAAAGTGCGTTATTGTAACTAATGGCTCAATACCGTATTTTCTACATTCCTTAAATACATTTTCATAAAAATTCAAGCCCTTTTTCATTCTGGAGTTTCTTCATCTCCATTGGAGAAAAATACGAGTCCATGCTATCGACATTCTATAAGTCTTAAATCCCATTTCTGCAAATAACGCAATATCTTCCTTGTATCTCATGATAAAAATCAATCGCCCTTTAGCAGAGGATAAAAATGCTCATTGTCAAATTCCCAGCATTTTTCGCTCACCAGTAATCACAGCAAGCCTGTCTTTCCCAACTGGCGACAAATCTACATTGGCAAGTCCTCTTCCATCCACATTATAAGCCCTTCAAGCTGATTTTACAAAGAGTACCTCGCCCCACAAAAAGTCTTTTCTAAATCCCATTTCCATCTCCTCCTCGAATTTTGTATTTAATATTTTTAATAATCTTTTACATTAAAATATAACACTAAAAATCTTACAAAAACAAGAAGTATTTCAATTTTTCCCCATTGTTTCAAAATTGTTTTTATTTTAATCATGATACTTTTTGGTTCATTTTTCTCATAATTTTTGCTAACTTCCAAAGATGTATCTATATTCTTGTAGTAGTTCGACACTAAAAAGAGAAGTAAAAATATGTCCAGCACATAATTAACACCAGTAAATGCCGATACCATCTCAAAACTCAAATATAATTTGGAGCATGTATTTCAATATATTCGAACATGCTTTTTATTTCTTCAGATGATCCATTCCCAATTCCCTACCGACAAATACATTCCTCAAATATTCCGCAATTCTAATCATATAGGGATTATTCCTAAAGCGAGATAATAAGAGCCATGTCTTTTTCCCTCTTTCCGTAGAAATTACATAATGCCTCATTAAGACCATCATAAGCCGCACTCTCTATTCCAAGCGTCATAAATTTAAAATGAAGCCAATTTTCATATATATATGAAATTCCAGTTCCATAAATTTCAATTTTCTTAACGTTTTTAAGTTTTTCAATAATCCATAACAGGTGTATCCAAATTAAGTTTTTGTAGCCCCGACAACTCTTTCATAAAGCGATGGAATAATTGAGATAATTTCATCGTATTTTGTTTCACTGTTTACAGGCTCTTCGCTACAGTCCTTTAATTTTTCATCATTTCCTCGACTTCCTTATCCGAGACTTTCTCTGAAAGTCCCTATACCCTTTAACCCCTAGTTTTCTGCAAAATCTCACAACAGTAGCCTGTTCACAAAACGCCTTTTACCCAACTCCTCCGCTGACAGCAAATGTACCTCATCCAAGTGTTTTAAAATGTAATCTGCTATTTCATTTTCATTATTTGTAAAATTCTCCTCCAGTTTACTAATAATCATCCTTCACCTTCTTATTAAATAAAAAGGCAAAACCAAAGGGGAAAACATTTATTAGAAGCATTTCCCGCCATTTCAGTTTTGTCTAATCCAAATAGTAATAACTCAAATTATAAACTTCACATATTCTTTACATAACTATTATACTTTTGACTTTTCCTATTTGTCAATAGCAATTTATTTTTTATTTTTGCTTTTTCAAATTAATTTTATTCTGTATATTCAAATCCCTCTATTATCTTTTTCCAAATTTTTCCTTCGTAAAAATTTTTCTCAAATGTCTCCAATTTTACACTTCAATTCTTTTCTTTTTCAAATATTCCAAGTTTATTCTCGTATTCATCCAGCTTCTGAACACCTTTTTATATTATCAAAAACAGCCTGCCTTGTAACTCCGCATTGTTCAGCAATTTCAGAAAGGGAGCTGTTTTCCTCCAGAGTAGTTCCAAATATTGCCTTTTTCTTTTTGGGGAAAAAGTTCTCCATAATATGAAAAACAAAACTGAATATTTCAAGAAATTTCTTCCAATTTATCCATACATTCAACTCCTTTTTATTACCTGCAGTCTCTAAATAGCTAACTTTTTAACTTTTTCACATTTGATCCTTCCAGTACATGCTGTTCCATCTTGTGTTTCTCGATTTCTTTCCTTTACAATTGAAATCTTTTCTAAAATATTTTTATAATTTTCATTTTCCGTTCCTAAAACATTTTTACTTTACTTCTTCACATTTTTCCAGCAATACTAAAGATTTTTGTAGCTATTGCTTTCAAAATAGACATTTGCCAAATTATTAATAATATTCAAATAAAGATTTGAATTTTCTCCAGCTTCGTTGCTTTAATATTTCCAATGATTCGTCCGTTATGCTTTTGCCAGTCGCCAAGTTTAACATACTGGTTTTACCTATTACTTAATATTACTGCTTTCTGAATTTGATTATTCTCAAGTTTTTTTCCAATATTTCCGCACTTTTTGTCGCCATTTTATCGAACCTCGATAACGTTCATTTTCTTCATAAAATAACCCCAAATTGTTACAAATACCTGAAAACATATCCATTCCTAAAGTTATTTTTATAAACTTTTACCTGCCTTAAAATATTTTTCCTCCACCTTTGTCATATTTTCATAATCCTAAACTTCCGCCGACTATACGTAAGTAACAAATGCAAGACTATTTTCCCATATTTTTAAAACCATTTTTCCACTTTAGACAAAAATTCTCATGACTCCTCAAATTTTCCAACATATTTTCAAAGCATTTCCCTAGTTCCGTCAGAACTCGTATATTCTCATTGCTTCTCATCTCCATATACTCTCTAAACAGCACCTTCAATTCCCTCAAAACCACAATTTCCTTTTGAATTTCCCCATTATTTACATATTACTCTTCTTTTTTTAACAGCAATTCCTGTATCCTAGCCTCTTTTGATTTCTTTTTCTTTATTAGTCATCTATAAATTTCCTCTTTTAAAAAGTTTTTATTTTTAATCCGTTCTTACTTATTTATAATACCATAAATTCTGTAATAAATCTAATTTTTTCAATAAAATCAGTCAAAACTCACTATCCCCAATTTTATTTTACAAAAAGAAAAATTCCCAAATTATCCTTCCATCCTAAATTTTTCCATTTCTTATATTCGTGTCTTATGCCTCTTTCTCTTTCTTACTTCACGTGCTTCTTACATCCTTTCAGATAATCTTTTTACCCACATCATTACTTTTCTTGATTATAATTTTTTGAAAAATTCTCTATAATGAATATATAGAAAATATAATATAATAATGCTATAATAACAAAACAAAATTTAATAGCAGGAGAGGTAACTTATGAAAGAACTATTTAAAAAGTAAAATAGAAATTATCGAATTTTTCAAAAAATTTTTTTATACAAAAAAAGAAAAAGAACTGGAAAAATGAACCAAAATTATTAAATGAACTAAATAAAAAAATCAACTCTTACTAAATAATCAGCTAAAATTAAAAATACAAATAAAAACTAAAAATAAATAAGCAATTGGAAAAATTCAAAAATATAAAAAATGGCAAAATACAAATTATAAATGTAAATAGATATGTTTTAAGGTTTCTGCTAATAGTCCTATTTTATATTTCATTTTTAAATCTTGTGTTAAATCTAAAAGGCTACAACTACTTTATATATGCTTCAGCTGTTATTATAATAATACTATCGTTTTTGTCAATGCTTATAACTTTTATTATTAAAAAGAAAAATTTTTACTGCTTATTTTTACGACTATAGTATTAAAAAATTTTCTCAATGGCTGTAATTTTTCTTTGGAGTAGGCTACTTTCCTTAATTCTTACAAAAAAACGAACTTGAAATATTAAATAAAAATCCATTCTAATAAAAACGCAGAAATAAATTCAATAGACGAGTTAAAAAAACAGCACTCTCGAAATTGTAAACAAAGATGGAAAAAAACAAAATGGAAAGTAGATAAAAATTTAAAAATTCTTACTTACGAAAAACTCTCAAAAGGGAAATATCAAATATCACAGATACAGTAATTGACGACAATAACAATGTAAATTTATCTTTTATAAATGAAAAATGAAAACAATATGGCTAAAAGGAAAGATAATTTACTTTCAACTGGGACACTGTAAAAATAAAACTAAAAAAATAAAAAATTATTGAAGGAGAAGTATATGGAAAAATAATTAAGCTGGAAACTGGTGAAACTTTAATATTAAACAATAATTTTTGAATTACGGGATGAAAGTAAAAATTAGTGATTTTTGATGTGATGGGAACTAGTTTAAATATCAAAAAAATTATAAATAATTTTTTTGTTTACATTTTTAATAATTTTTTTATTTTGATAGAATACGAATACTACAATTTTCCATTTGAAGAAAAAAAGAAAAAAATAGTATCCAAATTAATGCTAAATGAAAAAATACTCTAACAATAAAAAAATCTGTTTTTTTCAATCCTCAGAACAATAAAACTGCTAATGTTCCCTAATAGCCTTGATTCAAACGCTACTAATAAGAGATTTTTATCTTTAGTCTATTTTTTTGACAAAAAACCTAAAAAGGCTACATGACATAATAAACGTCCTCGTATCCTATTTTTTTTCAAAAATCATACTTGCTAATTTTTATAATACTCCTGCTCCCAATACTAACAGAGTTATTTAATATTCTAAAATTAATTAAACGCTACATAATATTAAACAAGATAGACAGATTTTCTAACATAAAGAAAAAGAAATTATTCTCGAATAATGATTTATAACAGAAAAATAACTGCTATTTAAACTCTTTTATAAAACAGAACTTCTAAAAAGAGTAATTTTACTAAAAATTTTCCTGTATTAAAATCTAAACTAGATTATATAAATAATATAGAAAATATAATTTGAAAATACAAATAAAATGAAGAAAGGAGAACAACTATGAATAAGTTTTTCAAATTATTATTGTTACTTTACTTTTATAATTGCTATTAGTCTATTTTATAAAAATCATTTTAAAAAAGCAAGAATAAATGTATCGGATTGTCCAAATAATCGCTATATGGCAAACAGAAAAAGAATACTACGAAAAATTATAAGATTTTTAAAAGAAAGGCAAAATAAAATTTTATATAGATGACAAAAATGGAAAAATGCGAGAAATTGCTAATCAAGATGAATTTTTTTGCTTCATTAAGAGAAGCTAAAGACTATGCTTATGAAATAGTTGGGAAAAAAATGGTTCTATACAAAAAGAGTTATTTGGAATAGCATTTGGAATTGATAAGAAGCAAAAATAAAATATATTTCAGTACCAGTAAAAAGAAAAAGAAAAATATATTAAAAAATATAAACAAGTATCCTGAAAAGAATATAAAACAATAGATGTGTGCTAGTAGAAGTGCTGAAAGGTAATTATTAAGAATACTAGAACAAAAATAAAAAACAACTTTAAATTTTAAATATTTTTAAAAACAAAAAAATGAAGCATTAAAATTAAAAAAGGAGATAAAAATGTCAGAATATAAAAAACAATATGGGCAGAGTAAGATTTGGAACATTAAAAGATGTTATAGAAATATTCAAAAAGGAGATGAAAAATTGAGATGCATCAGGAGATAGTATATTATTTCATGCATTAGCAAATAATGATAGTACTGCACGTTATGAAATTGCTAATTTTTAATAAATAAAGGGAGCAGATGTTAAAATAGTAAGAGAAGACGGATGAGTTTGTTCTTTCCGTTATTTTTATCATGGACGACGAGATATAATAAAAATGACAATATTATGTAAAAACATTATTGGAAAAAAAGGTGCAGATATAACAACAATATATAAGAAAGAGAAAAACGGTTTCATTCAAAGGATTATTTAATATCGGCACTCCTGAAATAGAAATGTTACCGTTATACCAACTGATATTTTCTCAACCAGGACTTCCTCTTTTAGTAAAAGATAAATGGGGACTAACAGTAATTGAATTTGCGAGAAGGTTTAATAGAGACCAATAGCAGTGAAAAATGATGGAAGACTATGTAAAAGAAAATATAATCTTGAAAAGAGAGACAGTTAGAATTTTTAGATAACCGTTGTTGTAAAAGACAGCGGTTATTTTTAGAATTAATACTATTTATCATTTAAATAGTAGAAATCAGAAAATTCATCGAATCAAAGTTTTTTGTACAAGATTGTACTATTTACAATCTATGTATTTATAAAAATATCCTATAATTAAATTTAATCATAAGTATTCGTCTTAAAGACTTTTTGTGTAATTTTATTTATTAATAATAAGCAGTTTTTCAAAATCTGAATAAAAATGCTCTATACTAAATACTTAAAAAAATTAGATTTGATTTTTACAAGACTATCAAACTAATTATTATAAAATTTTATTACTATTTTTTTAAATAGGGTTTAGTATAAGTTACTTTATTTCAATATTTAAAAATAGGCTCTGTTTGAAAACTTAAAATCTATATTATTTTTAATATTTTTGATTTTAGAAATTGTAGAAAGCACTATAAAATCAATATTTATTATTTCTAATTTTAGAAAAAAATTTGTTAAAAATTCATTATTTCAAGAGTTTTTCAGACATGTCCTAATTTAAATTCTAGATTTTAACTCCTATAATCAGTTTAAAAGCAAAAACTACGATTTAATTTCTTGCTAAAAATATTTTTATAGATTTGTTCGACAACTTTATATTTTTTATCTCTAATAAGATGTCTTGTTCCTTCAGAGTAATATTTATCTCATTACATTTTCAAATTCAGATAGTTATCGAACAGGTTTAATAAAATTAATTATTTAAACGAAGTTTAGTACCAAGTATACTAGATGTATTCTCTAACCCAAGTTTTTCATTTCCACAAAGGGCAACACCCTGCTTCAGAATATTTATTTTATTAAATTCTAAATACATATAGTTATCAAAACAGACTACACTAAACACACTCTACTCAACACTTTTCAAAAAGTCCCGAATTGACTACATTTCTATGTTACACGTGTATTCTAAAACTTCATTCTTCTTTTCCCCTTTACTTTTATAAGCAAACAAATTCTATTATCCAAAAATTTTCATTTCTCCATAATATAAATCAGGACTGCACAAATATTCTTTCTTCATCATAAATTCCCATCACAAAATAGAAAACTCAAATATCTTCTCATAATCACCATTTCTAAACCTATAAAAATCCAATATAATTTTCCTTAAACTCCCATAATTTTCTATCACTATACCGAATATCATTATCAAGAATAATTTCTTCAATAAAAATACAACCTATCTCCTTCTTCTCTAACCACAACATTTCCTTTGCCAACATAATTCCACCCTGTCAAAGAACCTTCCAAAACTCTTTTGCCTTAAAAGATATCCTACTAACATTTCTCATCATTTCATAAATATCCATAATCCTATCCATACTATTTCTCCCGTAATTTCAAACATCTTCCAATATATTTATTACAGTATATCAAAACAAAGTACAAAAATAAAGAAAACAAATACTATTTATCCATTTTTATAAGAAAAAGTTATCACCTTTATAAACAGACAAAAATACTTTTTAAAAGAAAGTATCCTGTCCAAGTCATCTATATTTTTTCATAATGCTATATTATCTTCATCTTTACAAAAACCATTTATTGATATATTGCACATCCTCTATTTCTTTTTATTTTAAAATTTATCTACTTTTTGAATATTTTTATGGCGTCCCCGGTTGACTCGAACCAACGGCCCTCTGATTAACAGTCAGATGCTCTAACCGGCTGAGCTACGGAGACACGCAAAGAAAAAAGTTTGGCAACTGCTCATTTTCCCGGGACGAGTCCAAGTATCGTAGGCGCAGGCAGACTTAACTGCCGGGTTCGAAATGTGACCGGGTGTATCCCTGCCGCTATGATCACCAAACTTTTGAATATAGATTGCATTGCCTAAGGCAATGGGAAATAAATAGCAGAAGCAAAAGACTACATAAAAAGCATACGTAATATTAGCTGCAGTCAGCTGAACGCATTGCATGCGCTCAGCACTCTACCTATCAACCATGTGTTCTCCATGGATACTGCGAGCACTCATCTCAAAGCCGGCTTCCCGCTTAGATGCTTTCAGCGGTTATCCGTTCCAGACGTGACTACTCAGCCGTGCCACTGGCGTGACAACTGATACATCAGAGGTCTGTCCAACCCGGTCCTCCCTGTACTAAGGTCAGATCTTTTTCAGTGCTCGTGCGCCTGCAGTGGATAGGGGACCGAACTGTCTCACGACGTTCTGAACCCAGCTCGCGTGCCTCTTTAATGGGCGAACAGCCCAACCCTTGGGACCTTCTCCAGCCCCAGGATGAGACGAGCCGACATCGAGGTGCCAAACACTTCCGTCGATATGGACTCTTGGGGTATCAGCCTGTTATCCCCGGGTAGCTTTTATCCGTTGAGCGACGGTCCTTCCATGCGGAAACCGCCGGATCACTAACTCCCACTTTCGTGCCTGCTCGACCTGTCAGTCTTGCAGTCAAGCTCCTTTATGCGTTTGCACTCCTAGGCTGATTTCCATCCAGCCCGAGGGAACCTTTGAACGCCTCCGTTACTCTTTTGAGGCGACCGCCCCAGTCAAACTGCCCATCTAAAGACTGTCTCCGTTACTGATTAGGGAATTTCAACGGCATATGGTTGGTATTCCAACGGCTGACTCGGCTGAAACTGACGCCTCAGCTTCAAGTCTCCCCAACCATCCTCACACACAGCCAAAACCCAATGCCGCACTGCAGTAAAGCTCCACGGGGTCTTTTCCGTCCTACTGCAGGTAGCCGGTATCTTCACCGGCATTACAACTTCACCAGGTTCCAGCCAAGACAGCCTCCCAAATCATTTCTCAATCATTCGTGCAGGTCGGAACTTACCTGACAAGGAATTTCGCCACCTTAGGGACCGTTATAGTTACTGGCCGCTGTTCACCGGGGCTTCACCTGGACCTCCCAGTCCTCCTCTTAACCTTCCGGCACTGGGCAGGTGTCAGCCTGCATACGTCGCCTTCCAGCTTAGCATAGACCTGTGTTTTTGGTAAACAGTTGCTTGGACTCTTCATCGTACTTGTTTCCCTTGAGGCGCTCCTCCTCAGTATGTCGAGCACCCTCTCCCGAAGTTACGGGCTATTTTGCAGAGTTCCTTAGCTAGAGTTATCCTGTCGGCCTTTAAGTTTCTCACCTGTCCACCTGTGTCGGTTTACAGTACGGGCGCTGGTTCTCATCGATAGAAGTTTTTCTCAGCAGTGTAGGATCTGCATAGCTTTATGAAGATGTACTTACCCGTCGTCTCACATTTAGGCATGCGGATTTTCCTGCATGCCCATGTCGCGCCCTTTAGAAAGGCATATTCCGTCAGCCTTCCCTATACCTTCCCTGCGTCACTCCGTCTCTCGTGCGATAACATGGGTACAGGAATATTAACCTGTTTTCCATTCGCCATCACATTTTTGCTTATGCTTAGGTCCCGACTTCCCCAGGGCGGACAAACCTTCCCTGGAAACCTTGGACTTCCGGCCGGCGGGATTCTCGCCCGCCTTCTCGCCACTCATTCCTGCATTCTCACTTCTGATACCTCCGAACGGCCTTGCTAAGATTCCTTCAACGGCCCTACAGAACGCTCTCCTACCAGGCGTGCAGTCACGCTCCTGCAGCTTCGGTTTATGTCTTAGCCCTGTTACATCTTTCGGCGCAGATACTCTCGACCAGTGAGCTGTTACGCACTCTTTCAAGGCATGGTCGCCTTCAGCCAACCTCCTGGTTGTCTGTGAATATCCACCTCCTTTCCCACTTAGACATAATTAGGGACCTTAGCTGGTGGTCCGGCTAGTTCCCTCTCGTCCGCGTGGACCCTTGTCATCCGCGGACTCACTCCCTGACTATTAATATATGGTATTCGAAGTTTGCTTGATTTCGGTAAGCAGTACGCCCCCTAGACCATACAGAGCCTCTACCCCCACATATCTTGACGTCAAGGTCGCGACCTAAATGCATTTCGGAGAGAACGAGCTATCTCCCTAGTTCGATTGGCTTTTCACCCCTAGACCTCGCCTCATCTCCCAATCTTTTCAACGGCGGTGAGTTCGGCCCTCCACTGAGTCTTACCTCAGCTTCCAGCCTGGACAGGCCTAGATCACTCAGGGTTTCGCGTCTATGACCAGCGACTTGTCGCCCTGTTAAGACTCGGTTTCTTCGGCTCCGCTTTATTAACCCTCGCCACTGATCATAACTCGCAGGATGATTAACTAAAATCCACGCAGTCACGCGTAAAGCGCCCTACCGTTTGTAAGCACACGGTTTCAAATTTGTCTCACCCTTGCTCGTGGTTCTTTTCACCTTTCCCTCACGGTACTCTTCACTATCGGTCAACAGCAGTATTTAGCCTTGCGGTGATATGGTCCACGCTGATTCACGCCGATTCCTCGTGCCCGACGCTACTCGGGTGCTTCCAGTCACCCTATGCATTTTATGTTCTGCAGGACTATCACCTTCTCCGGTCCAGCTTCCCAGCTGGTTCCACTTACATGCATACAGCTTAAACATTATGACAATCCGTTAATGGAAGTCCTCAGTAACCCCGTGCCAGCAACGCTGTCCGCTTGGCACTGGCACGTGTTTAGGCTTTTTCCCGTTCGCTCGCCGCTACTCGTGGAATCTGTTTTACTTTCCTTTCCTCCCGCTACTTAGATGTTTCAGTTCGTGGCTTACAGTCTCACGCATGCCCTCCAGACGATGCAGGTTTTCCCATTCGGAGATCCGGGATCAACGATTATGTGCATCTCCTCCCGGCTTATCGCGCTTATCAGTCCTTCGTCGGTTGTTGTCGCCTAGGCATCCTCCGTGTGCCCTTTTTAGCTTTTTATCCAGAATAACTTTTACTCCAGTTTCATTGTAATCTTTTTACCTACTATTCATTTCCCATTGTCCTAAAAATTAATTGGTGGAGATAAGCGGGTTCGAACCGCTGACCTCTGCCTGTAAGGGCGCTGCCTCCCAACTGAGCTATATCCCCAAGACATAATATGTGGGCATGGCTGGACTCGAACCAGCGACCCCTCGTTATCGAAAGACAGTGTTTCAACCACCGAGCTACACGCCCATAAGATATGCGAAGAAGCAGTGCAGTGAATTAGCTCCTTAGAAAGGAGGGTGATCCATCCGCACCTTCCGGGATACGGATACCTTGTTACGACTTCACCCCAATCACTGTCCACACCTTTTAGATGCTCTTCTCCTTGCGGTTAGACCGGCAGCTTCAGCAGACAACTCTCGTGGTGTGACGGGCGGTGTGTACAAGACCCGAGAACGTATTCACCGCAAAAGATTGCTGATCTGCGATTACTAGCGATTCCGAGCTTCATGAAGTCGAGTTGCAGACTTCAATCCGAACTTGGACCGGCTTTGAAGATCTGCTGGGCGTTGCCGCCGCGCCTCTCTGTACCGGCCATTGCAAAGACGTGTGTAGCCCAGATCATAGGGGGCATGATGACTTGACGTCATCCCCACCTTCCTCCTGCTCTTCGCAGGCAGTCTCGCCGTAGTCCCCAACCTAATGATGGCAACTGGCGATAGGTTGCGCCTCGTTGCGGGACTTAACCCAACATCTCACGACACGAGCTGTCGACAGCCATGCACCACCTCGTCTCCACGTTCCCGAAGGCACTGCCCGCCTCGCAGGCATACGTGGGATGTCAAGATCCGTAAGGTTCCTCGCGTTGCGTCGAATTAAACCACATGCTCCACCGCTTGTGGGGTCCCCGTCAATTCCTTTTGAGTTTCAGCCTTGTACCGTACTCCCCAGGCGGATTATTTATCGCATTTGCTTCGGCACGGACACTCTTCATGCCCACACCCAGTAATCATCGTTTACGGCTGGGACTACCAGGGTATCTAATCCTGTTCGCTCCCCCAGCCTGCACTTCAGCGTCAGTCGCCGTCCAGTGAACTATCTTCATCATCGGCATTCCTGCACATATCTACGAATTTCACCTCTACTCGTGCAGTTCCGTCCACCTCCAGCACCTCAGCCAGGCAGTTTCCAGGGCAGGTTTGCGGTTGAGCCGCAAGTTTTCACCGGACTTGCCTGGCCGCCTAGATGCCCTTTTACGCCCAATAATTCCGGATAACGCTTTGCGACATACGTATTACTCAGTACTGCTGGCACGTATTTAGCTGTCGCTTCTTCCGCAGGTACCGTCACTCCTTCTTCCCTGCTAGAAAGCACTTTTTACAATCCGAAAAACCTTCCTCGTGCACACAGAATTGCTGGATCGTGGTTGCCCCCATTGTCCAATATTCCCACTGCCGCCTCCCGTAGGAGTAAGGGCCGTATCTCAGTCCCCTGTGGCTGTCCACCCTCTCGTGCCGGCTACCTATCATCGCCTTGGGGCCGTTACCCGCCAACAAGCTAATAGGACGCAAAGCTCTCCCGCAGCATCTCTTTTCATTGCCGGGCACATGCGTACCGGCAACTGTATCAGGTGTTGTCAGTCGTTTCCGTCTGTTATCCCTGTCTGCAGGGCAAGTTCTTTACTGTTACTCACCCTGTCCGTCTTTGGCTAGCTCTGTGCAAGCACAGATTCGCCAAAGACTTGCATGATGTTAAGCATTCTGTCAGCGTTCATCCCGAGCCAGGATCAAACTCTTCATTCAATATATTTTACATATATTTAAGTTCCACCTTTGTCTTGACGAGAATCTTGTTTTACAACAAGAGCTCTTGACTGTTATTTATCTTTTACACATTATTGCTTCTTCTATTCCTATCTCAATTGTCCTGCGACACGATTTCGTATCGACAAGATATATATATCATAACTGGATTTATTTGTCAACTACTTTTTCAAAAATTTTGTGTTTTTGTAGTTATAAAGGTTTCTTTACTGGTATTCCTACTTTTCTAGGATATTTTATATTTGTTTTTGAGTTTTCATAATCTCCAATATTATTCTTGTATCTTTTGCTTTCCTGAAGATTAAATCTCAAAAGTTTTTGTTTATTTTGTATTTAAAATCTTTTAAAGCATTTTTCGATTCTTCTATTTCGTTTTAGGTTTAATTTTTTTGCGGTAAAAAGCGTCCATTTACTTTTTTATGAATGGAATCATATACTCCAGTATTATTCTTAAATTGGCTACCCTCGACAAAGAGCAACATCAAAACATTCTCTTCTATCTTTTATTAATTCTTCTGCACGTTCAAAAACTTGTGGTTACATTCCTGTAAATTTAATTCTTTTTATTACTTCATTTATGAATTCTATTTTTCCTTACTGAATCTACTAATAGAAAGTTATTTTCGGGTAATAAATGGCAAGTACAAGCTCAGGAAATCCAGCACCTGTTCCCACATCTATAAAAATGTTTTTCGTCATCATTTATAACTTTTGTTAAAAAGCAAGGAATCTATAAAATGTTTTTCCAGCATTCCTTTTTCTCACGAATTGCTGTTAAATTCTATAATTTGATTTTTATTATATAAAAGTTCTAAAAATTTCAGCATTTCAGTAATTCTGTCTCGTACTTTAATTTCTGATTTTGAAAAGCAAGTTTAAGAAATATTCTCTTAAATTGGCTTCTTCTGTTTATATTTTCCACTTTTTCTCCTTACGTTCCATTAATATATAAAAGTTTATTTTAAAAATAGCGATTTATTTTAAAACTCCATCTAAATACGATGAGCGACAGAAACATCTGCTGGCGTTACTCCGCATTCTCGGATGCCTGTCCTACATTATATGGTCTATTTTCTTTTTAATCTTTTGTTTTTGCTTCTCTTGTAATTCCCTTCATATTATCATAGTCAAAATTTTTAGGAATTTTTATCATCCAGTTTTTGCTGTTTTTCCATAATTTGGATAGCTTTGGTGATGTAGCCTTCATATTTTGTCTGAAACTTCAATTTGATATTCAGTTTCATCGTCAAAATTTAGATTTGGTACATTTTCAATGATTTCAGCGATATATTTTATATCTTGATATGTAACTTTTGGACGACGTAAAATTTCTTTAAAAGTCGTTCCACTTTTTAGACTTTCGTTATATTTATCAAGAATTTCCATAAGTCTTTGGTTACTGCTTCCAAGTTTTATATTCTCAGGTTTTCTATTGTTTTCTTTAACATCTTTTTCCTGTACAATATCATAATATTTTTATCAAGAAGTCCAATTTTATAAGCTTTTTCAGAAAGTCTTATATCAGCGTTGTTCTTCACGTAAAATAAGGCGGAACTCAGATCTTGCTGTAAAACATTCTATATGGTTCAAACAATTCCTTATTTATTAAATCATCTATCATTGTCCCAATGTATGAACTCTCCCTATCCAAAAATAAACGGCCTTTCCCTTTAATTTTTAAAGTCGCATTGATTCCTGCTATAATCCCTGTGCACTGCCTCTTCATAACCACTTTTGTCCCATTTAGCTGTCCAGCTAAATAAAGTCCTTTTACTTTTACGAGTTTTCAAGAGTGTAGTCAAGTTCGCTCGGATCTACAATGTCATATTCTACAGCATACCCATATCGCATTATATGGGCATTTTTCGAGTCCATCAATTGTATTTACTATCTTCTGCGCAAACTAGCGGGATAACTTGTGGAAAGTCCACTTATGTAGACTTCCGCCGTGTCAAATCCCTTCCGGCTCCAAAAACAGATGATGGCTGTCTTTATCATTAAATTTTACAACTTTTATCTTCAATCGACGGACAGTATCTTGGCCCTGTCATGACTATCTTCCATTATACATCGGGGCTTTGTCCGGATTATCGAGTATTATTTTATGTTGTTTCATTTGTCCGTGTTAAATAGCAGGATAATTGAGGTTTTTCTAAAACTCACTATTTGGAGTTCTATTGAAAAATTTTAATGGAATACCTGTTATTCCCTGGCTGTTCTTCCAACTTTTTCCAGTTTAATGTTCTAATATCAAGTCTAGGAGGTGTTCCTGTCTTGAATCTATCCATTTTTAAATCCTAAAGATTTTAAGGAATCTGTAAGGTCATCTGCCGATAACTCTCCCATTCTTCCACCTTTCACCCTTTTATCTCCAATGTATAAAAGTCCTCTCAAGAATGTTCCTGTTTGCAAAGGTACAACTGCCTTTGCTAAAAACTCCATTCCAGTCTTAGTTCTTATCCCTTTTATAACTTTTTCAATTCTTCCGGAATCATCTTCAAAAATTTCAACTTCTTCAACAATTAATTCTGTGACAATATCTTGAACAGTATCTAAGTTTTGCTGATTTTCTATTGTTTTCATTTCCCTTGCGTAAATTTTTCTATCTGCCCGAGCCCTTAACGAACGAACTGCCGGTCCTTTTTTGTATTCAGAATTCTCATCTGTACAAAGCTTTTGTCCATATTTCTGTCCGATTTCTCCACCCTAATGCGTCAACTTCCTAGCTGATGGCTTTTTGCAGGCCCTCCAACTGATGGGGTTACAGGACATAACACCCTATATTATCTAATGTTATTGTAAAAATTGCTGTATTCAACCTAATCTCGCTGATGCCAATGCCGCTTCAATTCCCTGCGTGTCCAGTGACCAACTACAATTACATCATAATTTCTCATTTTATTTATAAATTGTAATTTTTATTCTCAAAATAATACTTTTGACCTAAAATTACACTCTCCTTTCAATTCCAAATCTTTTATAAATCCATTATATATTAATATTTTTGTCAATAAAGTATTTTTAAAAAGAAAAACGAGTTGTTCAACCTGTTCTTGTTATTTAATAATTATATTTTTATTTTTCTGTTTTGGTGGAAATGACGGGAATCGAACCCGTGTCCAAAATAAAAAGTTCTTACTATCTTCTACAAGTTTAGTCTATTTAACGCTTTAACCGTTAGATATTAAACAGACAAAAGTCTAAAGGCGAGATTATAAGATTTCCTCAAATGACATAATCATACATTTGAGTAAGCCATTAAAAATGACATCATCTAATGGAAAAATGGCGTTCCCAAAAGAGATGAGTCACTATCTTAGGGCAAATTAATGCGTAATTATCGTTTCCGATTATTTTTAAGTTGGATTTTAAAGCTCCCGCTTACTTGCTAATAATAATCTTTTTATCCTGTCGAAACCAAAACATTCCCTTAACTATTTTTAACTCTCAAGTCATTCTATCACAAAAACATTTATTTTTCAACAGCCGTTTTAATTTTTTTTAATGTTTCAGTGCAAAAAGGCTTATTACACCGTAAGATGCTAAAGTCATTATTACTGCAGCTATTACGACTCCTAATCCAATGTAAAAATGATCTTTTTCTATCAAATTGAAGCAACGCCGCACTAATGCACCTGTCCAACACCTGTTCCTGGAAACGGAATTGCTACAAACAGCATTAAACCAATAAATTCTCCTGTTGCAAGCCCTTCACTTCGTTTTTCGCACGATTTTTCTATTTTTCAATAAATTTTACTATAATATTATGTTTTTTTCATAAATTCAAAGGCTTTTACTGAAAAACAGCAGAATAAATGGTACAGGAAGCATATTTCCAACAATCGAAAACAATCATATTCAAATACCATGGTAATCCGATAGCCGCTTCCAATCGGTATTGCGCCACTGAAGCTCAATTATAGGAAGCATTGATATAAGAAATATTCCAATCATTTTGTTTAAAAAGTGGGGCTCTATCAAAGTTATCTTTTATAAAATTTTTAAAAGATTCCATCATTTTATTTTTACTTTATAATAACTATATTCATTAATTATTACAAATTTCTCCTTTATTATTTATTTACGTTGATTCAAGAGAACGCATGCTCTATTTTTATTCAAAATTCTATCTGAATTCTTACAAAAATTAATACATTTACAACATATTTCCAACTAAAATCTAATCAATTTTTGTGATCACAAATATTAAAGGTGCAGATTTTCCAAGATAAACTCAGACTCGTTAAAGCCTCCAAATACCTTTTTAACTTGGTTATTCTTAATTGCTCAAAAAAATTTTCATAAAAATCAAAATAATTGACATTTGTTAAAACTTCCTCATTTTCAAACTTATCATCCAAAATAGTTTTTGAAAAATCACATTATTATCAGAATTTTGTAATAATAACGCTCAAATTTCACATTTTCATTTTCAATCAACGGTAAATTTCCCAAAAATTAGATTCAGATTTTTATTTTCAAAAAAATTTATAAAAATTTATTAGCTGGATAATCAGTTTCCCATTATTTTCAAGCTGTGAATAAGCCTTTTTTAAAAAATAAAAAAATCTCATCTTTGCTATTCAAATGCGGTAACGTATTTCCAACATTTATTATTGTGTCAAATTTTTCCCAATTCATCAATTCTCATCATATCTAAATTTTTAACATCAACATTTTTCTCTAGCCTGCTCAATCAGTTTTTCATTTATATCAATGGAATTTACTTCATATCCTTCTTTTTAGAAATTTTGACAAATTACCTGTTCGTTGCTCCCACATCAAGCACTTTTTTACCTGTAACATATTTTTTTGAAAAATTCTTCTGAACATCTGAAAGTGAAAAATAAAAATCATATTTTTCTGCGATTGTATCGTAAAAAACTTTTTCATGTTTTTATTTTCCATATTTTTCTCCAAATTTTTAAAATTTTTTTGAATTTAACAGCAAAGTTATAATTTTAGATTATTATATCACAAATTTTATAAAATAAAAATTAAAATTTGTCCAAACTTTTGGGGTCAATACGTCTAATTTATATATATGATAAAAATTCTTATTCTTTAACAAGTATTAATAACATTTTGAAATTTTCTGTTTCGGACTTCCACAGCATGAGGTATATTTGCAGGAAGAACAGCACTTTCACCTTTTTACAACAAATGGTTTTCCATCAACGTAATATTTACCTTCCCCATCAAGCACAGTAACCAATGCGTCTCCAGGGGCTTTATGCGGATCAAGGCTCTCACCTTTCCAAAAAGACATAATTGTCATTACTAAGTTTTGGTTTTGCTACCAAATTTTTTTGCTTACAATTTTTCCTTCTCGATATTCAACAACTTCAGCAAGATTAAAAGCACTTGCACTTTCCAGCATTTTTTAATGTCTTATTTTTCCATATTTCCTTCTCCTATCTTTTTCTCCAATTTCAATTAACTTCAAATTATCTCTTGCTTCGATAGAGTAATTATGATTTGCTGTGATTTCAAGAAAGTCTCCATTGGAAATCACTTTCTTATTATTTTCAATAAAAATCTCTCCATTACCGTTAAAGCAGTAATACAACGGTTTCCAAAGCATGGCTTCTGCGGTTATTTCCTCATCTTTTGCTAAAGAAAATAAAGAAATATAGCTATTTGACTGATTTAAGATTCTCATGCTTACAACTTCGGCTTCCTTAGACGTGATAAGTTCATTAAAATTTATCGGTTTTGCAACTTCTATTTTAACCATAAATCTCTCCTTCATTTATAATATTTTTTCCAGCTTTTTCATATTTTTTTCTGTAACTTTTTCATAACTTTTATCCGAAATATCTTCTGAACCGTGTCCTACAAAAAATAATTGCATCATTTCCTTTTTGTATCATTAAATTCTTCATTTCCAACAATTTTTCATAATCTTCTTCTACAAACAATAACGGTTCTGAAATTTTTCCGTATTTATTATTCAATTTTTGTACTCAATTCCATCTAAAAATATGAAGCGACATTGTTACAATATTATTAAAACCCTTATTTTTTTAAAGCGTTCTAGAGCTTCTTCATGATTAAAGACTGAATAATTTTTTAGTTTTTCAGTTTATGGCATACTCTTTTTAGATGTAAATGCACGTTCAAAATTCTTTTCTCCATATTTTTTTCTTTACGTTATTTTCTATAACTTCTATTGTTTTTTAATGTCTCAGTATGTACAGTTCCATAACTTGCAACAACAATCCCTTTTTCCATAAACTATATTTCCTTTTCAGTTTTATAAAGTATGTTTGAACCTCTGTAAATAGCTAAAAAATTCAAGAATTAAATAAAAATAATCCTAATCTCTTAGTTTTGGCTTTTTAAACTGATTTTATTATAGTATAACACATATTTAAAAATAGAAATTTAAAAATAAATATATTAATTTTTCTTCTAATACAAAAAGAAAAACCGACCATTTCTAGTCGATTTCCTAAGTTAATTTTTAAAAATTTCAGTTTAAAAATCAATTATTTAGCAATTTTGCTTGCGAAGTATCCTAAAGTTCTGATTAATTGAGCTGTATAAGACATTTCGTTGTCATACCAAGATACTGTTTTAACTAATTGAGTATCTCCGTTTTTGAACGATTTTTGTTTGTGTTGCATCAAATAATGATCCGAAGTGAATTCCAACTATGTCGAAGATACTAATTGTTCTTCAGTGTATCCGAATGATTCAGTTCTCGCTGCTTTCATAGCTGCATTTACTTCTTCTACAGTTACTTTTTCTCTAAGATAGATACTAATTCAGTTAATGAACCAGTTGGAACAGGTACTCTTTGAGCGGCTCCGTCTAATTTTCCGTTTAATTCAGGGTACTACTAATCCGATTAGCTTTGCGTACTCCTGTAGAGTTAGGAACGATATTTACAGCTGCAGCTCTTGCTCTTCTTAAGTCACCTTTTCTGTGAGGTGCATCCAAAGTGTTTTGGTCTCCTGTGTAAGCGTGGATAGTTGTCATTGTTCCAGTTACGATTCCAAATTTGTCATTTAATGCTTTAGCCATTGGCGCTAAACAGTTAGTTGTACAAGAAGCTCCTGAAATAACTGTTTCAGTTCCATCTAAGATTTCGTGGTTTACATTGTAAACTACAGTTTTAACATCATTTCCACCAGGTGCAGTAATAACTACTTTTTTAGCTCCTGCTTTTTACGTGTTTTTCAGCTTTTTCTTTAGTTGCAAAGAAACCTGTTGCTTCTAATACTACGTCTACTCCTAATTCTCCCCAAGGTAATTTTTCAGGATCAGCTTCTGCAAAAACTTTAATTTCGTTTCCATTTACTACGAAAGCTCCTTCTTTAACTTCGATAGTTCCGTTGAATCTTCCTTGAGATGAATCATATTTGAACAAATGTGCTAACATTTTAGCATCTGTTAAATCATTAATTGCTACCACTTCAAATTTATCTGTTTGTTCAGCCAATAATCTTAATGCTAATCTTCCGATTCTTCCAAATCCATTAATTGCTACTTTTAACTGCCATTTTTAATAATACCTCCTAAAAATTTTAATATATTAAAAATATATTATTCTATACAATTTAAGTATACCATATTTTTGTTTAATTTTCAACAGTCGGAATTAATAAAATTTTATACTGGAATTACTAAAAATTATATAAGTTTTTGTTTTTTTATAATAAAAAACTACTATGAAAAATTAGTAGTTATATATCACATAATTTGTAATTAAAATGGCTGGGCTGAATGGATTCGAACCATTGCATGCTGGAGTCAAAGTCCAGTGCCTTACCGCTAGCGACAGCCCAACAATATTTCCTAAGACAAGAACTATTATACAAAAATAAATTCAATTTTGTCAATACTTTATTTTGAAACTTTTATATAATTTCTAAATTTATGCTATTTTACCGCTTAAATCCTGTTAATATTCGACAAAAACTGAATGGCTTTTTAAATTTAATTTCCATTTTCAAAAAAATAATTTTTATTGTAAAATACAAAACCTCTGAAAATATACTAAATTAACAGCATACTTAGAGGTCTTTTTCTTAATTTTATTTCTCAATCTTCTGTTTACAGGAATTTGTATCCTCTATTTTAATTCTATCCCATCTTCTGTAACTACAGGATTTATAACTTTCCATTTTCCATTCACTCTTTGAAGTGTTGCTGGCAAATCATCCAGAATTACATCTTCATCTGTAATATTTTTATTTCTTCAGCAAAACGGCTTACCAGCTCTTCCAATGCAACATTGTAGAAGTTTCTTTTGGCAGGCTCGTTTCCTCTTCTTTTCATAATTCTTTCCAGTTCATCCACACTTCCAAATCTTGCACGTTCTACAACTCTTCCAATAATATCGTTGTTTATTGCCAATCCGTTTGCGACTCTTGTCAAGTTTTCTTGCTTTTTATGTCGAAAAACTACATCCACTTTGTTTTCTGAAATGTGATTTATCTGTTTTTGCTTCAAATCTCAAAGTTGATTCCTTTATTGCCTCCTTTGCCAATTCACGTACATATTTTTCTGCAATTTCACGTTTTAGTGAATTGCTTACAATATAATTTCTGTCAAAACAGATTATTATACGCCTGCTTTTTCAAGTTTTTCATTTTCTCCTATCACAGCATTTACATAGCTGTAAAAAGAAATTCTGTAAATCTCTTTTGGAGCGTGTATTCAATTTCCTCCCAGTTTGCGCCTCTCTGCTCTTCCTTTTTCCCTTCTGATTGTTTCGATATGCTACGGTTTGACGCGAGGATATTTCCTGTAGCCGCCAGCATAATTACAAATAATATTTTTCATGCTAATCTCCTTATTCTGTTTTTAGTTTCCACTAAATTATACCACACTTTTTAGTTAAAAGTATTAGTATATCCTAAGTCTTCAACTTGCCACTTTCCAATTTCTTTTTCAAAAATATCACTTATAATGTAATCTTTTTCAAAAATTGTTCAAATGCCTCTTCGCTAATATTTCTTCTTGCTTCCGTAATTCCAAAGTTTATAACATAATCTGCAAAAGGTTTTTGTCTCTTTTTGAACTAGCTTCCTCAATCTCTCTCGCTTTCCAATATTCTGCTTGCTATTGAATTTCTTGTACTTTTTAGTCTTTTGTGACTTTTGGTGCTGTAAATGTATTTCCTGTTACCGTTAATATTAGCGGAAATAATAATTTCTTCATAGGTTATCCTCATTTTTATTGATTTATTAATTAAAAGCGTTCCTTAAATTCTCCAAATTTTTCTATTTCCCATTTTCCATTTACTTTTTTATTAAATTTACAGGCACATTGCTTAAAATACATTTTCTTCTTTAATTTCACTCAAGTTTTCATTCAAAAGATTTATTGTTTCTTCCAGTGCCACGTTATAAAAATTTCGTTTTTATCTTCATTTCCTTTATTTTTCATAACTTTTTCAAATTCATCCACAAATTTATATCCTAATCTTTAAAAGCTTCTTTCGTAAAGTATATCATCTTTTCTCCTATTATATCAAGCATTTCATCCAAATTTCTTGACGTGAAGTCCAAAGTTGCATTTACTTTATTCTCTGAAATATAGCTAATTTGATTAATTTTAATTTTTAAATCAAAAGACTTTAAAATAAATTTTACTATTTCATCTGAATATTTTTTTAAGATTTCTTTTTTCAAAGGCTCACTTATGACAAAGCCTTTTTCAAACAGGCTGGCATCTTTTTCAATTTCCTTTTTATAATCATTAATTCCAATACTTAAAAGCTTATTGAAAATAGGGCTATATCCTTTGAATGACGTTTTCAACTCCTTTCTATCGCTTTCTGATATTCCTGCTTGTTGTTACGGCTCTTGTGCTTTTAGCCTTTTTGTGATCTTGGTGCTGCCCAGAACGTATTTCCCATTACTGCCAGCATTAATACAAATAATAATTTTTCATAAACTCTCCTCATTATCATCGTTTGGTTTTCTTACGAAGTATAAACTATATTTTATGAAATATTAAAATTAAAAATTATTTCAAAGGAAAAACTTGCATTTAATATTGGAATTTATGGAAATAAAAACTTACGATAATTTATGTAACGCAATACAAAGAACTTATAATCTAGAAAGAGTAATTTAATACATAAAAATAAAAACATGATTATCAAACTATTGTCCAGTTTCTTTAATCATGTTATTTTTTACTATTTTACATATTTTTCAACTCTCGTTTTTCAAATCACATCTTTCCCAAACCTCATCATATTCTTCTCTTTGCAACAATCTTATTATTTTTTATCAAAAATCCAGTTATAAAACTTTCTCCCATCTCGTATAACACCTTCTATAACCGTCTTTTTCTCTCAAATTATTATCTTTTTCCTTACTAAACCATTTATTAAAATAACGAAAAATTATTTTTATTTCCACAAAATCTGTAACTTCTATTTTTGCATTTATTTTTTTCTCCCATTTAATCTATAAATCGAAACATCTTTTTCAAAATCTTTTTCTTCAATTTCAATAATATTTTCTACTTCCAATTTTTCCATTTCTTGAGATTATTCCATTCTTCCAAAGTCATTTTATCATATCAAAAATCTTTTAATTGGCTTAAAATCACGAAATTCTACAATTGTGTATTCTCTAACAAATTTCCCTATTTCTTCATTATCTAAAAACTCGCCATTATCAAAGACAATCCTGTTCACATTATTTTCTTCAATAAATTTCATTATATTCTCAAACCCAATTTCCCGTGTTACAACATTATCAGAAATTTCTGTTTTTCTTTCCAAATTGATTTATACAACCCAACTTTTTCAGTTCTATCCGAAATTCCTTCTTGTTTATTTTTCTCCCGCTTTTATTTTCTCAAGAAGTTCAATTAATTTTTGAAAAATCAACCTTATTTTTATGAATTATTTCTTTCAAATATCTAATTGTGCTGTTTCTTAAAATATCATAATTTCCTAAAATTTCATTTTTCAATTTTTCATCATTCGTAACTTCATTTTCATAACATTTCCACGAATAATCCTGCCCATCAAAACAATGAAATATTTTTGTCTCCCTTTTCTTTCTCAAAATCATAATAAGAACAGCTATACAGGGGATCATCTTCCTTCTCAAATCAAATGCCACATAATTTTTATCTTCTTCTGCTTCCCCAATATGCAAAAACATTCTGCTTCAAAAAGAATCATTTTTCTGATTTTCAAGTTTTTATAATTTCCATATTTTTTAAATCCTTACGCAATAAATAACATTTTATTACTTAATTTTATTTAACATCTCTTCAAATTTTTTTAGCATCTTTAAACTCCCACTCATTCCCGATTTTTATTTAATTCATTCGTTACTTTATCCGTCATATAATTTTTAGGATTTCGCACTCTTCTCTTAACATTTCATTTATTATATCTTTCCGTTTTTTTACTTCTGAAGGACTTAAAAATCTTCATCATCTTTTCATTTCATATCCATATTTTTAAAAATCTTTTTCATTTCTTTATCATCTAAAAATTTTATCCGAATCAGAATAATCACTTCATAAGTAACAGAAACTTTTGTATTTGATAAATATTTTATAGTTTTTACATTAAATTTTTGAATTGTCAAATATTTCAGAAAAAACTAGGAAGTTCTTTTTGATAGCAATTGCATACTCTCTTTTCTTCTTTACTCATTTCATTATTTACTTTACTTGCTACAGAAAAATAATATGAAATCATTTCTTTTAACACTTTCTTAGGATATTTACTCACTGTTTTTCAATTTTTCTTATTCTCCAAATCAATCTGCTCTTTTGATAAAGTAACATTTTTTGCTTTATTACTTGATATTGCTCCCGCAAAAATTTGCATGGAAAATATAAATAGAATTATTAGTTTTTTTCATTATTCTTCAATTCCTTTTCTAAACTCATGCGAAAAATGCCTTGTCGTAAAGTTTAGACTTAGAATATTCATTCCCATAAAGTTTCCTACAAGAATTTGTGCCGTTTTTGTAATTTTTCCTTTTTCACAAGTTCGGCAATAGTTTCTAGTGTTCCCATAACAACTTTCTGATCTTCCCAAGTCGCTCTTTTGAACAATTGCAATTGGTGTCGTTTTATCGTAATGTTTTAATAATCTTTTTACAACTTCATCTATCATTTTGCACAGATAGGAATATTGCCATCGAACATTTGTGAGAAGCAAGGCTTTCAAGGCTTTCTGCTTCAGGGACAGGCGTTCTTCCTTCCAGTCTTGTACAAATTATTGTCTGGCTTACATCTGGCAGAGTAAATTCTATTGCGGCAGCATGCCTACAAATGAACTTACCTGGAATTACTTCGTATTCAATCCCATATTCATCCAGAATATCCATTTGTTCCCTTATTGCACCATAAATGCTAGGATCTCCAGTATGAACCCTTGCTACCAGTTTTCCCTTTTTCTGTGCCTTTATCGTAACTTCCATCACTTCATCCAAGTTCATTGAAGCAGAATTATAAATTTCAGCTCCTTCCTTATGGCAATCAATAACATCTTTTGGAACTAATGAGCCAGCATAAATTATTAAATCTGCTTCCTTTACGATTCTTTGCCCTTTTACTGTAATCAATTCAGGGATCTCCCTGGTCCTGCTCCTATGAAATATACTTTTTCATAAAAAATACCTCTTTCTTTTTAATTTTTGTTTTTATAATATTTCATTTATTTCAAAACTTACTGATATTTCTGTATTCAAATATATTTTTATCTTTCTTAAAAATGCTTCCCGACTTTCCCATTTTCAAGATAAACGGATATTTTATCAAGTTTTTCAACTTCTTCAACATTTATTTTTCTATGTTCTTTATTTCAAAAATCTTTTTCAAATTTTCCTGAAATATCATTATTAATTATCTCGTTATCTACAAAATAAATTTCATTAACCAATTTTTTTCTGATAATCTTCAAAACTATTGCAAAATTCTCTAAACTGACTATTACATGCCCATTCACACAAAAATATCCTTTATTGTCAATTTCTTGATTTTATTAATTTCTTCCTTATTCTCTAAAAATTTCTTTTTATCTCATTTTCCAAAAATTCCAACGGTGAATATCCATATATCTTCTCATTACAAAAAATTATACTTCGGAATAAAATAAATTTTATCTTCGCGTTTTTTCAGATAAATTTTAAAAATTTATAATATTCTATATTTCCATAATTTAAATAAAATACATAATTTCCATTTTTCATATTTCGGAAAATCAAAACTTTCACCATAATGAATTTCTTTTCCGTCTTTTAAAACTTGAATATATTCTTCATACCAATCCTTATCATCATAGACTTTTTCTTTTTATTTCTAACATTTTTCTCTTTTTCATGTTATTTGTTTTTTTCATCAAATTATAAATTATTATTTTTAACTATTTTTGCTTTTCAAATATCAAATATTTACTTCCTGCATATTTCATAAGCTTTCACACATTGTTATTTGATAAATAAAATTTAATATAGCACTTTCCCCTTTTTAAAGTTACCATCTTGTTACCTTGTAATAAAAATGTACCTTCTTCACAATTTTTCTATTTTAAGCTATAATTAACATAGTTAGCTAACTCGAAATAAATTATATTTGGAGGAAATTAAAATGATTGATTAAAATGATTGATTATAATAAAATATTAAAAGAAAAACTCTTACGGAATTTTAGCTACACTCGATGATAATAAACCTAAAAACAAGAATTTTTACAATATCTGTTTTCTGAAAAATAATGTATATCTTGCAACTACAAATAATAAAAACGTTTACAAACAGTTAAAAATGTCCTTACGTTTCTTTTCTCTCTCATTCAGAAGACTATTTATCTTTTATATCTGTAAATGGAAATATTCATTTTACTGATGATATTAATCTTAAAACAAAAGTTTTAAATGAATATCCAGCAATAAAAGAACTTTTAAAAACTCCCCGACAATCCTATTTTTTTGAACTTTTTTTATATTAATGTAGAAGAAATCGGACTTTTTGATTTAAAAAACTTATACCAATGAAAATTTTAAAAATCGAAAAACCATAATTAATTTGATGCAATTTCAGTTATTCGTATTTTGTTTTTCTCGGTAATTTACACCCCATTTGTCCATACTTTCCAGTATTGGCTTTTAAACTGTAACCTGTTTCAGTAAGAAAATATTCAACTTTTGGAGGAACTTTCGTGATAAATCTTTCTTATAAGAAGATTGTCTCCTCCATTTCTCTTAAATTGTATGTCAAAAACTTTATTAGAAATTCCGTTTATAGATTTTTCTCAACTCTCCAAATCTTTTTGTTCCATCGAGTAAATCTCTTATTATAAGTATTTTCCATTTATTAGAAATTAAAGAAAGTGTTATTTCAACAGAACACTTTGGTAATTCTTTTTATTCATAATTATTATTCTCCAATATAAATAAAATTATTGTACAAAATTAAATTTTTATTACTTTTACTTTAATTTGTATTTTTAAACTTCATTCTTAATTTCTAGCAACCTTCACTAATTTTTCCATAAAAAGCCACACCTACAAAAAAATAATGTCCTTTATTCCTTTTTTTCTTTCAAGTTTACATCATACTTTTTAGAGATTATTTGTTCTACTGCTTCTTGGCTTTCTCTATTTAAGCTTTCTTCACTTTTGGCAACTTTAAATTCCAAAATATAGGCTTTTATCATTTTTATTCTTTGGCTCCATTACTAAATCGTATCTTCCTAAGCCACTTTCTTTATTTGAACTTATATAATATTGTTTCTCTAAATAAAGGCCCATTCCTAAAATTAATCCGTGATAAAAAAATCTTCATTTTTGTATCATGGTAACTTGCTGAAGTCAACAAAATTTCTTGAAATTTTTCTTCAAAAATCTTCTATTCTATTTTCAGTCAAAGCCTCCATTAAATCTATGTAGTTTACTTCCTCTTCCAAAAATATCTTTCTAAAAATGTTTTTTCTAAAAAGATCCTTCACTTCTTTATTTGGTAATCTTAATGTATAAATACTTTCGTGAACGTCTCCAATTTTTTTCTTTAACTGTTAAATAACCGCCAAATAGCAGTAATTCCCATAATTCGTCCTCGCCTAACAACCTTGATAAATCTGATGTAGAAGATATATTTTTGCTTTAAGCCTTCTCCATTAAATAATTTTTCTAAAGCTCTAATGGTGTATTTATTTGTTGTTTTCAGTACATCATTTATTAAATCGTTTCTCAAGTATCTACCCAGTAGGCTCTTAATTCTTTAGATTGTAAGAAATTTAATATGCTCCAAGGGTTATATACTTCACTTTCCCAAATTGTAGCCATTGTACCAATCTTTTAACATCTTGTATTTCATATTCTAAATTATAATCTTTTTAATGCCTTCTCAACCTCTTCTTCTGTTAATCCATAACAATCAGAATAAAAAAATCATTTAATATAGTATAAGTGCTTATATTATTTAAATCTGAAAAAAATCCCATCTTTTATAACTCTAATAATTCCTGTCATTACTCCTATTTGTAAATAGACATTGTCTTTCATCACTGTGCTGTAAAAAGTTTTAAAAAAGTTTTTAGCCTTTTCATAATATCTGTTCGTATATGCCGATACTAGAGGAGCATCATACTCGTCTATTAATACCACAACTTTTTTTATTATATTTTTCATATAATATTCTTGCTAAAAATTTTTAATGAAGATTTTAATCCTTCAACTTCTATTTCCTTGTTAATAATTTTTGAAAATTTAATAAATCAAATTCATCTAATTCTTTGGCTAAATTTTTGTATTCTATAAATATATTTTGTAACAACTCTTTTATTCCAACTTGCATTTCTTCCCAAGTTTCAGCTTTTAAATCCTTTTAAGGATAAAAAAATATAACAGGATATTGCCCCTGCCTTTTTAAAACTTTCTGTCTTTTTCTATATACAATCCGTTAAAAAGTTTTTATTTTCTTTTCGCTTCCTTAATATCAAAAAATATTTTAACATTGACATATTCAATGTTTTTCCCAAATCTTCTTGGTCTAGTAAAAAGTTTTTACTTGAGAGCCATCTTTAATAATCTCATTAATGAAATTTGTCTTGTCAAAATAATAATAGTCTTCCTCTATTAAATACTTAAAATCACTTATTCCTATTGGCAATCTCTTCATAACGAGTCTCCTTTCAGAGAATTTTTCTTAATTAAATAATAACATTTTTATTACTTTATACAATTTTATATTCAATCCTAAATCTTCTCTGCCATAAAACAATATTATTATTTTGTTTTTCAAAGTTCCCAAATAAAAATCCCATATTAACAGCCATCGCATAAACAAAGTATCTCGACTCTAATGTCTTTTATAATCCCAATTTTTTTCAATACTAATCTCAGTTTCTTTAAAATACATCAAAAACTTTATATGGAAAAAGTATAAATTATAGCATAATAATCTTCTTTATACCAGTTGAAACCAATAAAAATAAATATAAATGCAATTATCAAACAACCTAATATTGTCAATTTTCTTATAATTTTCATTTCTTCTTTATCAAAAATATTTTTATAAAAATCCAAAACAAATATTGATAATAACAAATGGGATTAAAAATACTAAATTGCATTCTATCTTCGTAACTTTCCATTGGAATTGTAAATATTTGAACACCAAAAACAAATTGCAAAACTAGGAATCAAAAAATACATTGTAACAAACCACAATATAATTTTTAGAAACTTTAGACAAATAACTTCGATCTTTATTTTACTTCTAAATATTCCTAAAATGAATAATCCGTTGTAAAAACATAATTTTATAACTCCAATAATATCTATTCTAAACAATAATATTATTGATAAAATTATAAAAAAATATCGGTAATTTCAAAATTTTATCATTTTTCATATTCGGTTTTTCCCATGAAATAAAACATTAATCCAAAAAAATTATTCCAGTTATTATTGAAAAACATTCCTCCAAAAAATAATCGAAATGGCAAATCAAAAACCATAATCCCAATCATATTTTCCTACGAAAAATAAAAATACAAAAATAAAATTTGAAGAATTATAAACTTTACCAGTTCTATTTTTTTCTTAAAGTGTTTTTAGAAATCTCTTCCATTGTTCTATTCCTGTTTTTTTAAGAATTAATGTAGAAAAAAATAATGTACACTTTCAACATTTTCAATGTCTGTAATAATTTCTTCATTTTCTTTTCCACAGTTTGAAACAATAACTATATTTTCTTTATTTCCTGTTTCAATAATCGCTTTTTATTTTCTCAAAATCTCGGCTAATTTTCATTAACACTAGATTTTCGTTATTTTTCAATTTCTTTATGAACATCAGTCTTTCTGCTAACAGACACTATTTTTCAAATCTTCATCTCCAACCATAAGTGGTATATTAAGCCTTGCCGCAATACTGTTAAATGAAGTTATTCCCGCAATAGTTTCAACTTCCACATCATCTGAAATATGTTCCAATACATAAGTATAAGTGCTATAAGTCATTGGATCACCTATTGTTAAAAACGCTACATTTTTCCCTTTTTCCAATTCAGCACTTATTACATCCGCATTATTTTTACGAAAAACTTTTCTCGCTTCCACATCCCTTATCATCGGAAACTCCAAAAATATCTGCTCTACTTCTGGTTTTACATATTCTTTTACAATATTAAAAGCTGTACTTCCTTCTCCACTTTTTGCCTCAGGCAGTACTATCACATCTACTTCATGCAGTCTTTTTGTTGCTTTAACTGTTATATTTTCGGGATCTCCCTACTCCTACTCCTATTCCGTAAAAATTTTTTTCATTACATATTCACTTCCTTAATTTTATTATTTATCTCTTAAAATTATTTCTAAATTTTGTAAATTCATTTCATCTTTTAAAGCAAATATGATTTTTTTATAATCTGCTCAGACGAAAAATTAGTTTCATAAAATACAGTTTCTTCTATATTTTTCACTTTACTTTTTATCATAGATTTATCCATAGATATATATGTTTTTAGCTCTAGGAAGTTTAAAATTATTTTTGAGCTAGCCTTAAAAATTTATCGTTCTCATTATCATAAAGATTTTGATAAAATTCTACAAGTAAATCTGCATAAGTAAATTCATTAAGAGTTATCATACTATCAAAAATTCCTAAAGACGTAGGTTCTAAATTTTTATAATCACGACTTTCCTCATAAAATTTCAATATCATTTTCATCTTTTTATTGTTTCATGAATATCAATATTATTCATACTCAAAAAGTATATTTTTTTATCTAAAATTTCCTTTTATAAGTTCTTCTTCTCTCTTTTTATTTGTTTATATGTATTAATTTTTCTTCATCTTCTCTGAAAGAGATATTATTTTGATAAAGTACTGCATTTGACTTATTATTATTTTCCTTTGCCCATATCAATCTTAAATTTCCTATCCGATTCAAATATTCTTTTATAAAAATCATCTTTTAATAAAGATAACTCTTTTTATTTTCAATAAAATCTCGAAATTTTTTTAAAAATTACATTATCATTTTCAATATAGTAAGAAAAATTATCATTATCCTTTTTAGGATTTTTGTGGTAATATATGGTCTAACTGCAAACTTTCAATAGAATTTAAAAGCGTATAAAATTTATCATAATCAATACCTCTTTCTCCGTATGTTTCTAAATAAGCCAGTATAATTTTTTATTACTTTTGGATACTTATGATAAGTTGCAGATGCTTTTTATACTTTTGGATAAACTTTCATTATCTATCAGCTGTTTGTTGATTTCTCTATAAAAATATTTTTTTATTTCTACCTCTATATTTTTGAAAATCAGCTTCATTTAAATAATTATAAATTTTATTTTGAACATCAGCAAAAACTCCTATTGTTCTTTTTACTTTCACGACTTCCTATACTCTGATAAGTAAGAATGAATTTAAATGCATCCTCAACAATATTAAAAAAATTTCTCCTCTGATATTTTCTTTTCTTTTGTACAAAGTTAATAACTTGAAATATAATGCTTTGTATGAGAATATTCCATTATTCTGTTCATTTCATAGAAAACTAATATTTTTAGATATTTTCTCAAAAATTTCTTTAGAAAGTGTTTTATCATGCAAAACTCTATAGTAAATTGAATATTTACTCAACTCATCTATAAATTTCTTTATTGTTTCATCATTTTGTGTTGTTTTATAATAATTTTTAGCATCCTCTTCAATTATTTTTTAAAATTTTCGAGTTTTATTTTATTTCTATAGTATGACATATTCGCACGTACATACACAATTATATAATCCATTAAGTTATCTGAGGTTTCTATTATTAAATTACCCCATTTTTCTAAATATTCTTTATAATCTTCTTCTTTTTATATTCTGGAATATATAATTTTTAATTAAATCTACTTCTTCAAGTTTTTACCTTTTGCATTTATGGATTCAAATATACTGAAAAAGTTTCATCAAATTAACATTTACTTTAATAGCTATAAATCTTATATTAGTTTCAAAAATCAAAAATCAAGATACTTCTCTGAACTATCTTCTGAAGAATACTTTTTCTTTAAAAAGTTATCAATAAAAATTATATTTTTAAAAGATTTTTAGTTATCTCATCAATTTCAAAATTACTTTGTTTATCTTCTATAAATTCCATAAGATCTTTTTATCATATAGCTGATTAAATAACTCATTTAATATTTTTTTGTTCTGACACTTCCTAATGTCAAAACTCTTTTTCTTTATCCCTTTTTCTGCTATCGTCTTTCTTCCAAAAGAAATTCTCTATTTTTTTCTTATTTTCGTCAGCATCTACTCCTTCCCGATAAAAATAATTTAATAAAAACCATTAGTATAAGAGTAAAAGTTGTTATTCGTTGTTGTCCATCAACAATTTCATATTCAGTGTATTTATTTCCAATATTTTTCCCTACTCTGAGAAATAAAGTTCCATAAATAAAAATCAGCTCTTCATTCTGAAAAATTATCTCTATTATCAAAAATTAGAAAAATGTCATTCAATAATTTTTATCTCTTTTTCACTCCAGCTATAAGGTCTTTTGATACACAGGAACACTATATTTAGCATTTTCAAATAAATTGACAAGATTATAACTCTCGGTTCTAAAAATTCATTCATTTTAATTTCTCCTTTTTATAATTTCTGATATTTATTCTTTCAGAAAATAACAACCACTCCGT